>PJTO01000001.1_pt1 | contig 572543 bp, 428 predicted proteins | sample 1512101 | NCBI WGS metagenome assembly PJTO01 (sample SAMN08177690, study PRJNA422409) | Soil metagenome, whole genome shotgun sequencing project.
GCGGATAAGGCCGCGGTGCGGTCTTATGGGCCCGGCCCGATCGCAGAAGCGGCGGATAAGGCCGCGGTGCGGTCTTATGGGCCCGGCCCGAGCGCAGAAGCGGCGGATAAGGCCGCGGTGCGGACTTATGGGCCCGGCCCGAGCGCAGAAGCGGCGGATAAGTCCGCCACGCGGTCTTATGGGCCCGGCCCGATCGCAGAAGCGGCGGATAAGGCCGCCGTGGAGACTGTCGATTAACTGGCGAAAATTTTACGTCGATCGTTTTAAATCGATTTTTAGTGTAGCTTTCTCCGTTATTTACTTAATAATCGATTTAAAGGCAACTGAGGAGCAAGAATTGGTTACTATTTTGTGAAAAGTCTCAGCCGCTGAATTAGTTCATAGTTAATCGACAGTCTCCCGTGCGGGCTTATTTCATTGTTTTCCCAGACGGTCAGGCAGCAAGGAAAGGAGCAATAAATGGCTTAGTTGCGGGATTTGTGGAGACTTCCCGTCGGAGTGAGGCGTTTTCTGGCTACGGAAGCGCTGTATGGCATCGGCATTGGCATGTATTCGCTTGTGCTGAATTTACATTTGCTGTCTAGAGGCTTGAAGGCGGAGCAAGTCGGGACGCTTGCATCCATAGGCATTTCTCATTATGGGTGCAGCGGCGATTCCCGTCTCGCTGCTGACAAGCCTGCTGGGACGCAAGCGGCTGCTCTCGATCGGAGCAGGGTTCGTGGCGGCGGGCAGCTTGGCGTATTCGGCCAACGGGGGCTTTGGATATTACGTTGCAGCGCAGGCGCTCGTCTCCATCGGGCTGACGCTTATCGAGACGACGGAGACGCTGCTGCTATTGCGCCACGCGCCAAGACGAGACGCGGGCGTATTCGCTGATGTTCGCGGTGTTTACCGCGTTTACGGGAGCGGGGACGCTGGCGGCGGGGTATTTGTCGGGAGGGAGCGGGGATTACCGGCCGCCGCTGCTGCTTGCCGCGGCGATTCTCCTCACGCTCTCTATCACGCGGGCGCTATGGCTGCCGACCGAGAAAGGAGCTGTCGTAGAGGACAAGCCTGCTAGAGGACAGAGCGGAACGGCGTTGGAGGCGGGAAAAGTTGATAAAGCTGAGGATAAGGCCCCACCCCCATCGAACAAGCTTCGTCCGAGGCCGAGGCGCAAGCTGTGGCTGTTTGCCCTCTTCCTTGCTTTGATCAGCGGAGCTTTCGCGCTGACCGGCTCTTTCTTGAACGTCATCGTCAAATTCCGGCTCGACTGGGCGGACGAACGAGTATCGCAGTTGCTGGCGGCGAACGGCATTATTTTATTTTGATGTCTGCATTCGCGGATCGCGAGCGCAATTTGTTCGCCGGAATGAGATCGGTATTTCGCAGCGCCGGCTCCTCGGGAGCGACCTATGCCGCAGGCTGGATCCTCGCCGGGGAGGACTACCGTCTGCCGTTTCTGCTGACGTCCGTCGCGCTGGCGCTGGCTCTCTCTTTTTACATCAAATGGATTCGCCCGGTCCTGTGACCGGGCTTTTTTTTCTCCCGCGAATTGTATTAGAATAGATTTCATGCTTAAAAACCATAATCCGGTGGCCGCCAGCGGCGCGCGTCCGGCAGGAGATGAACGGATGTGTTTCCCGATTCCTTGATCAAGAGGTTCCATCGAACCTCGTTCCGCAACAAGCTTGTGCTGACCTACGTTCTGCTGATCGTAATCCCCGTATTCTCCGCATTGTTCATCTACGGCACTCAGCTGTACCGTCAGACGACCATCTATTACGAGGACATACTTGAGCAATTGAACCAGCGGACCAACGTGACCATCGACGACTTCTTTACGAACCTGGCTCGCAATTCTTTTTTCTATCTGACCGATACGAAGCTTCACAATATTATGGACAAGGCGCTGCCGTCCTCGGACAAGCAGTACCTTAGCGACTCCAATTACATGCAGAACGCGATGGAGCAATTTGTGCTGATTAACGGCAACATCGCGATGATCTACGTTCAGGCGCCGAACGGCAGTCTTTACGGGAGCAAATCGGATAAAGCCAATCAATTGCTCGATACGCTTAAGGAGATCGGCAGGAAGAAGCTGCAGGAGAGCAATATTTATATCCACGTACCCGAGGCCTTCGACATGAACCGCAACAGCGGCAACCAGTCGATCTCGATCGTCCGCTACCTGTCTGACCTGAATCTCAATAACGGGCGGGAAGCCTATGCCCAGATCGATATTTACTACAAGTCGATCGAGAATATGCTCGGCGGTATCTCGGTAGGCGATCAGAAGCTGAGGACAATCGTGCTGGCGGGCGACCGGGTCATCTACAATTCGGACGGGCGCTCCCGGATTCAATCCGCGTCGGACAACGAAGAGCTGATAGCCGGTCTGGCGAAAATGAAGCTGACGCAGGAGGGCAGCATCGTCTCCAAGCTCAGGTGGAACGGCGAGCATTATATGGTCAGCGGCAGCCTCAACCGAGTTACCGGCTGGACCGTGCTGCAGTTTATTCCCTCCGATCGGATCACCAATACGTTTATCGGCAATACGGTCAGCTACGCTCTGTTCGGTATTCTGGCGTTGATCGCGGCGTTGGCGCTGGCCTTTTTCTTCCATCGCTATTTTGCCAACCCGATCCTGAAGCTGAGCGGGGCGATGAAGATGGTCGACACCGGCAATCTTCACAACGTGACGGTCAAAACGGACCGGGAGGACGAGATCGGCCGCCTGATTATGAGCTACAATGCGATGATCGAGCGTCTGAAGAGCAGTCGGGCATCCGAGATCGCGGCGGGGCAGCAGCAGAAGAAGGCCGAGCTGAAAATGCTGCAGGCGCAGATCAATCCGCATTTTCTATACAACACGCTGAACGCCATTCACTCGATTTCGGAGCTTCACCGCATCGATACGATTTCGACGATGACGAAAAGCCTGTCCAGCCTTTACCGCTACAACATCAAGTACGGGGACGAGGTAACGGTCGCCAAGGAGCTGGAGCAGATCGACAATTACGTGAAAATCCAGCAGATCCGCTTCCTGAACCGGTTCCAGGTGGAGTATCGCGTCGATCCAGAGGTGCTGTCCTATAAAATTCTGAAATTTCTCATGCAGCCGATTATCGAGAACAGCTTCTACCACGGCCTGGAGCCGAAGGGCGGACAGGGGCTGCTGACGCTGACGATCAAGCGTCAAGGTCAGTTCCTTCACATCGAGGTGAAGGACAACGGGGCGGGCATAGCGCCCGAGAAGCTGGCGGAGCTGACGGCGATGCTGGAGGAAGACGGAGCCGCAACGGGAGAAGATGCGGATTCGGGACGCCATTTCGGCCTGCGCAACGTGCATACGCGGATTAAGCATTTTTACGGCGACGGCTATTGGATGAGGGTGCACAGTCGGGAGGAAGAGGGAACGACGATTGAGATGAACATTCCCTTAAGCAAGGAGGATGAGCGCAAATGAGGATCATTGTGGCGGACGACGAATATTTCGCGAGGAAAGCGATCGTGCAGATGATCGCGGATTGGGACCCCGACATCGAAATTATCGAGGCGGAGGACGGCGCGGCTGCGTTGGAGGCGGTCGAGACTCTGAGCCCTGAGCTGCTGCTGACGGACATCCGCATGCCCGGCATGGACGGAATTCGGCTGGCTGCGCTCATCCAGGAGCGCAGGCTGCGAACGCCGGTGGCGATCATTAGCGGCTTTGACGATTTCTCCTATGCGCAGCAGGCGATCAAGTACAAGGTTGAAAATTACCTGCTCAAGCCGATCGACCGCCAGGAGCTGTATCCGCTGCTGGACCGGTGGAAGTATTTGCAGGCTCGCTCTCGGGAGGCGGCAAGGGAATCCGTGCTGGCGGACGCCGTATACGGGGAGGGCGCCGGGGTAATCTACGAGCCGGGGCTCTACGCCCAGACGGCGGCGATTCGCTCCTCCTCCGGACGGCTTGCGACATTGACCAAGAGCGCCAAGGAATGGATCGCCAAACGCTGTGTCGACGGCCTGGCCGTTCCGGACAAGCACGAAGCGGCGCTGCTCATCGTTTGGGCCTGCTACCGTAGCGAGTCGATGGATGAGACCGGCGGCTTAAAATTCATGTGCGACACCTACGTGCGCCAGGCGGCCGAGGAAGCGGGCGAGACGGTGACCGCAGCAGGAGTCAGCAGTCTGTTCGCGGAGCCCCATCGGCTTGAAGAGGCGTACAAGCAGGCGAAGACGGCCGCGCTGCAAAGCGCGCTGACGGAAGGCGGGCAGACCGTTCAGGGCACGGAACTGGCTGCGGAATATCCTTACGATGCTTTGGCGCTGCGCGAATGGACGGATGCGTTCCGCCGCAAGACCGACAAGCTTCAGGCGCAGGAAGCGGTCGAGATGATCCGCCAATGGCTGGATGAGGCTGTCGCTCGTTCGTATTCCGCCTTTATGCTGCAGGATTGGTTCGCTACGGTCGTAAATCTGCTGAACGCGCTCGCCGGACGCTTGCCGGGAGAAGCCGGAACGGGCTTCATCGCTTGGCGCGGCTTGTTCGAGTATGCGTCGCCCAGGGCGCTTGGCGACGATCTGGCTGCGTGGCTTCACGAGATTGTCGCGCGCGTGAAGGAAAATGAATCAAAAGCCGACATCGTGGAACATCTTAAACAATATGTGGACGAGAACTACAAAAATCGGATCGTGCTAGAGGAGCTGGCGGCGAGCACGTATTTCGTCGATCCCAGCTATTTAAGCCGCCTGTTCAAGCGGAAAAGCGGCATGGGCTTCGCCCAGTACGTGCTGACGGTGCGAATGGAGAAGGCAAAGCGGATGCTGGAGCGCGATCCTTCCCTGAGCGTAGCGGACGTCGCGACCGAGGTCGGTTTTAACGATTACTCCTACTTCATCCAGATGTACAAGAAGGTGTACGGAGAGACGCCGGGCAAGTTCAGAAGCAGTCACTCTCCGGGCGGACAGCCCTGACCGGATAGACATTTTTGTCCTATGACGCAGGTCAGTTTTCTCCTATAAATCGCCTCCGGGCCGTTGCTACAATGAGAACCGTACACCGCGTACGACTTCAACAGAGGGGCTGAGAAACATGAGAAAGAGTATGGTCAAAGGCGGGATCGCCGCGCTGACGGGGCTGTCGCTGGTCGTGGCCGCCGGCTGCTCGAGCGGCAAATCTGAAAGCGCCAACACGGGAAGCGCAAGCCCGGAGGCAGGTCAGGTCAAGATCGAGTATTTCCAAATGAAGCCGGAGGGCGTCGACGTCGTCAACGAGCTGATTCAGAAGTTTCAGGAGAGCAATCCGAACATTCTCGTCGAGCAGAACAACGTCCCGAACCCGGAGAACGTATGGACGATGCGCGTCTCCACAGACGACGCTCCTGCCGTGTTCACGCATTATCCGCATAACTCCGTATTCCAGAAGATGGCCAAGGAAGGCCAGGTTGTCGACTTGACGAACGATCCGCTGATGGAGAACGTCCAGCCGGCCATTGCCGAGCTGAGCAAGATCGACGGCAAAAACTATCTCGTTCCGGTCGGCTTGGCTACGCTAGGCATCTACTACAACAAGGACCTGTTCGAGAGCAACAATATCGCGCTGCCGACGACGACGGCCGAGCTGTATGCGGCGGCGGAGAAGCTGCAAGCCGCGGGAGTTACGCCCTTCTACTTCCATGATAAAGAATACAACGGCATTCGTCAGGAAGTCGTCTTCAAGATGGGACAGACGCTTCCGGACATCGAGCAATTCCTGGACGACGTCATGAACGGCAAGGCTCACATTACGGACAATGCGGCGTTTAAGCCTTTCGCCCAGTCGCTGCTCGACATTCGCAAATACGGACAGAAGGACATGATGGGAACGAGCTACGACGACGCGCTGCGCGACTTCGCAACCGGCAAGACGGCGATGTGGTTCACCGGCATCTGGGCAATTCAGGAAATCGCCAAATCGAATCCGGACCTGAACTTCGCGATGTTCCCGTTCCCGACCGCGAACGCGGCCGATCTGAAAACCCAGGTTTCCGTCGACACCGCCATCGGCATTCCGACTCGCGGCAAAAACCAAGCCGAAGCCAAGAAGTTCATCGAATTCATGACCACTAAGGAATCGGTCGAGAAGTATCTCGCTACCGCCGGCTATCCGTCGGGCATCAAAGACGTGCAAAGCGGCAGAGAAGAGATTACATCGCTGACGCAGCTGATCAACGACGGCAAAATCTATCCGACGATCGAGCGCCTGTGGCCGCCGGGACTTAACGCGGAAGTGGGCAAGGCGACGCAAGAAATGTTCATTACCAAAGATATCGACAAATACGTGGAAGCGCTGGACGCTATCTTCTATAACGTCCTTAATCAGTAATCGAATTTCTGGGCAAGCGACAGAGGCGGGAACCCTTGGCCGGCATATGCGGAGACAAGGCTTCCCGCCTTTTGAATCGGAGGGATTACGATGAAAACTCGAGGATTCGGGCCGGGCGCGGCGTTCGCCCTGCTTACCGTTCCCGCAGTCGTGCTGTACGCGGCATTCTTTCTGGTGCCGGTGTTCATCGGCTTCTACTACAGCCTGACCGACTGGGACGGATTCTCCTTATCTTATAAAATGGTCGGCCTTAAAAACTACATTAGTATTTTGCAGGACAAACGCTTTCTGAACGCGATGTCGTTCACTCTGCTGTATACCGCAATCGTCGTCGTGTTTAAGCTCGGCATCGCCTTGATTCTGGCGATGCTGCTGAGCCAGTCCTTGAAGCTGCGGGGACTGTTCCGCTCGATCTACTTCTTCCCGGCGGTGCTGAGCATGATTACGGTCGGTATGGTGTTTAACCAGTTTTTCTACTCGTTGTTCCCGCCCATCGGAGAAGCGCTCGGCATCGAATGGCTGTCGCGCAACCTGCTGGGAAATCCCGATACGGCGATTTACGGAGTTGCATTGACGAACATCTGGCAGGGCTTCGCGACGCCGATGGTCATCTTTATCGCCGGTCTGGCCAGCGTGCCCAAGGATTTGACCGAAGCGGCCCTGATCGACGGGGCGACGCCGAGGCAGCGTTTCTTCTCGGTTACGCTGCCGTTCCTCATTCCGATGCTGACCGTGAACGTCGTGCTCGCCATCAAGGGCGGCCTGACCGTGTTCGATTACATTGTAGCGATGACGGGCGGCGGACCGTCCAAGTCGACGGAATCGCTCGGCTTCCTGATCTACCAGCACGGGATGAACGAAATGAAATTCGGCTACGGAACCGCGGAGGCGATCTACGTTTTCCTGCTGATCGGCCTCGTATCCTTCGTTCAGATCAAGCTGCTGTCGCGGAAGGAGGCGGGACAGCAATGAGAAGCAGACGCCTGGCGTTTAACGCTTTTTCCTACGCCTTCCTGTCGGTCGGTACGCTATTCATTTTGATTCCCGTTTACTTGACGCTGGCGGTCGCGATGAAGACAAGGGAGGAGACGACGAAAAGCTTCTTCTCCCTACCGAACAGCCTGTATTTGGACAATTTCGCCAGCGTCATCAACAAAGCGCACTTTTGGAGCATTTTTCAGAACTCGGTGCTCATTACCGTCGTTTCGCTGCTCATTATGCTGCTCGTTATTCCGATGGTCTCCTACGCCATCTCGCGCAATATGGACCGTCTCTATTACAAGTTTGTTTATCTGCTCATTTTATCCGGTATTTTCGTGCCGTTCCAGGCGGTTATGCTGCCGATCTTCCGGCATATGAGCAGTCTCGACCTGCTTAATCAGGGCGGGCTGATTATTATGTACGTGACGTTGTCGTTCGCTCAAGGGCTGTTTTTGAGCGTCGGCTTTCTCAAGAACATTCCGCTCGAGCTCGATCAAGCGGCCAAAATCGACGGCTGCGGCGTCTGGCTGACGTTCACGCGCATCATCTATCCGCTCATGATGCCGATCGTCGCTACCATTCTGATTCTGAACAGTCTGTGGATCTGGAACGATTTTCAGCTTCCGCTCATTATGCTGAACCGCAGCCCGGATATGTGGACGCTGCCGCTGTTCATCTACAATTTCAAGTCGGAGACGAGCTTCGATTACAGTTTGGCGTTCGCCGCATTCGCGCTGTCGATGGCGCCGATCACGATTCTGTACGCGTTCACGCAGAAGTTTATTATCGGCGGTCTGACTGAGGGCTCGATTAAATCTTGACGCACAGGGTGAATGGGCTTGCCCGAAGGTGTACAATGGTTGAAGTGTAACGATCAGGGAGGGACCATCATGCTTGCGAAAATCATGACCTTTAATTTGCGGTTAAACGTGGATATCGACGGGGAAAACGCTTGGCCGCACCGCGTGAAAGCGGCGGCTGAGGCGATCAAGCGCCACGATGCGGACATTGTCGGCATTCAAGAGGGACTGCTTGCCATGATCAGGGATTTGGAGCCGCAGTTGCCGGAGTACGCCTGGGTCGGCGAAGGCCGAGAAGGCGGGGATAAGGGCGAATACAGCGCAATTTTATATAAGAAGAGCAAGTGGAACCCGGAGGAGGTCGGCGGCTTCAGCCTGTCGGAGACGCCGGAGAAGCTGGGTGCGATGAGCTGGAATACGGCTTGCCCTCGCATGTGCACATGGGCAAGGTTCAAGTCGGCCGACGGCGAGGAATTCGCCGCGTTTAACACGCATCTGGACCATATCAGCGACGAAGCCCAGACCAAAGGCATGGAGCTGATCCGGCTACGGATCGAACAGTTCCGCGAGCAGACCGGTCTTCCCGTCGTGCTGACGGGGGATTTCAACGTCTACCCGGAGCACGCCGTCGTCTCCGGCTTGGAGCGGGTGGGCTATCGCAACGCCTATTCCGCTCTGAAGGAAGGCAGCAGCGGCGTCGGACGGACGTTTCACGAGTTTCTGGGCGGCGAGCCGGGAGAGCCGATCGATTACGTATTCGCGTCGCCTGACCTTGAGATCATCAGTGTCGAGGTCGACCGCGGGCAGTACGACGGTCGTTACCCTTCGGATCATTATCCGGTGACGGCAGTGGTGTCGAAGGGGTGATGAAGAACGGGGGAGATTCGCGATGTCTCGTAAAGAGGCTATCACATAAAGTGGGCAAACCCCCGAAGCAGTAAACGTCGGAACCCATATGAATATAAAAAACCGTTCCTTGTGCAAATGGCGGATCTTACCTCCATTTACCAAAGAACGGTTTTTTTCTACGCCGGGCCTATTCGTCCCCATTCGCAACCATGAGCGCACAACCTGTCGAGCGAATTCGAGCTGGCGATTGAGTGTAACGGTCTGGCAGACCGTTACACTAGCTAATCCGGGCGGATGATAGCCTCTAACGGTCTGTCGGACCGTTACACGAGCGAAACCGAGCAGATGCTGGCCTCTAACGGTCTCGCAGACCGCTACACGAGCTAATCCGAGCGGATGATAGCCTCTAACGGTCTGTCAGACCGTTACACGAGCTAATCCGAGCAGATGCTAGCCTCTAACGGTCTCGCAGACCGCTACATGAGAGAATTCGAACTGGCAACAGCCTCTAACGGCCTCGCAGACCGCTACATGAGAGAATTCGAACTGGCAACAGCCTCTAACGGTCTGTCAGACTGCTACACGAGAGAATTCGAATTAGCGACTACCTCTAACAGTCTGTCAGACCGGCGGGCTCCACAGCAGAGTCACAATCTCGCGCGGTTTGACCGGCAAGCGGACAACGCCGTCCGAATCGGCTTCAAGCTCGCGCAGCGGCTGCTCCAGAATGTTGCTGAAGCGCCAGCCGGTAGGCGATTTACCATCGTCTCCAAACAGTGGACGTCCGCTGTCGGGACGCAGAACCAGCTCCGTCGCCGAGCCGGACAGGTTATACCAGCGGACGACATATTGGCCGGGGAGCTCGCTTCCTTTGACGGCTGACAGCGCAAGCTGCTCGCCGCTCCAATCCAGCCAGCCGTGGACCGGAGGCAGGACGCCGGCATGGACTTCCGTCTGTTCGGCGACCCACGGCGTCTGGAAGGCGTACGCTTCTGCGGCCGCTTCGCTGCGCTTGGCCTGCCCGGCATAGGGAATGATCGCGACCTCGACGCTTTGCGGACCCTGACATTGCGCTTCCGGCGTTGGGAAGACGCCCCAATCTCCCAACTCGCCCACGGCGCGCAGGAGGGTGACCGCGATCGTGCGGCGATCGTCGCCGAGCACCTCGTATTCGTTCAGTCCGATGTTGGCGACGGCCAGACCGCATGTTTCGTCGTCGAGTGCGACGAAAGCCTGCTGATGCTGGGCGTTGCTTGGATTGATCCACTCCGCGGCCGGTTCGTTGGGCCGCTCGGCGATCTCAAATACCGAATCGACGTAATGGATGTCGGAGGCGATGCCGCTAGGGAATAGCGCCCGCAGCCGGTGGTCCTTCGCTTGATTGTCGAAAGAGGCGATGATTTTCAGCGCCCGCGAGCCTTGCTCGATCGTCACCCGAGTGACGATGACCAGCGGTACGGTTCGCTCCGAACGTCCCGCGGCGCGCCGGTTGACCGGGACAATCTGGGCTCTCTCCGACTGCAGCGAGGCGTCGGCTTCCACGGGAATTTCCCAGCGATGTACGATCTCGACGACCGTGGCAACAGCGGTTGCGGACACGATTCGCGTCTCGGCCGTCAAATCCCGAGTCGTCAGAACTCGATTGCCCCCGTCTTGCTTAAACACGTATTCGTTGCCGATATCGCCCACGTTTTCATAGACGCACAGATTTTCGTAGACCGCTCCCGTTTCCTTGTCCGTCAGCGTCAGGCTCCCATTCGATTGGACGACAATCGAGAAATACTCGTTTTCGAGCCGCTCGGGCGGATTCGCGACAGGAGGGCGCACGCCTTCGGATGAGGGGAGCCAAGCGTAGGTTCGGTGTCCCATCCCCGGCACTTGCTCCGCTTTGAGCGTCACCTTGACGCGCCGGGCCATATACGGCTGCCGGAAGCGGTCGTCCGGAAGCGCGTAGCCGAACTTCACGCCCAGGTCCTCAATATCGGCGGCGACTGGCTGCAACCTCTCGTCGACAATCACTCCGCCCGCGATGTCTAGCCGCTCCAGCTCCTCGTAGATTTCAGCCGAACGGTCGTAGCCCAGCAACATTTTCGCGATTTCCAACTCCACTACTGCCGCGCCCGAACGCGTCCGACCCGCGTAATTCATGACGACGAACGGAACGGCGGACCGTCCGGCGAAGACGGAGGTGTCCGTCCGTCCGGCAAGGAAGCTTCCGCTTTCCTGCGCCAGAGCTTCCGCTACGTGGCGGCTTTTCGCAAACCGGGTCATCATCTCGGCGTGAACCTCATCGACGCTGCAGCCGCAGATGCTGTCGTGAGGATGGTTTTGCATCAGCGTTTTCCAAGCGTAATCGAGCAGCGGCCGCGGGTACTCCCGTCCAAGCAGCGCGGAGAATGCGGCGGAGGGCTCGGCGATTTTTTCCAGCAGCGACTGACCTTTAACATTCGCCTGCTTCACATACACGCGCGCGGAGGCGGTGTTGACGAGCGTGCCCCACCCGTCGGTCCGCTGGCTGCGCAATTCCCCTTCGACTACGGTAAGCGGCTTGTCAATCGATTGTTCTACCGCCGCGACGTATTCTGAGAAAGTACTGATCCGAAACTCGTAATCGGGATAGAGCCGACGCGCCGTATCCAGCGCCGCGGTCAAATCGGTCTGCACCGGCTGATGGTCGCAGCCGTTCATGAACAGAAGCTGCGGCGTCGACGCGAAGCGCTCGACGTTGGTGAAGCGCTCCGGCCAGTAGGCGCGGGCCTCGTCGTCTCCGACGGGAATTTCCATCCCGTTGTGGTACCAGTTGGCGAACAGGATGCCGAGCACCTCGGAGCCGTCCGGCGCGCGCCAGACCATTTCCGAGAACGGGGATTCGTAGGCGGCGGAATCCGCGACCGAGTTGTTGAAGCCCGTCGGCTTTACACCTCTGCCGAACACGGCGTTGCCGATGCCGGCTTGCCGAAGCAGTTGGGGCGCCTGCCCCATGTTGCCGAAGGAGTCGGGGAAATACCCGATTTTGGCGACGGGGCCATAGGCCTGCGCGTCCTTGTGTCCGATGAGCAGGTTGCGGACGTTCGCTTCGCTGCTGGTCAGAAATTCGTCCTGCAGAACGTACCAAGGTCCAATCGCGATTTTTCCCTGACGGATCAGCTCGGTCAGGCGCTCGCGGTTTTCCGGGCGCACCTGCAAATAATCCTCCAAGATGATCGTTTGTCCGTCCAGATGGAAGCTGCGGAATTGATCGTCTCGTTCGAGCGTATCCAGGAGCGTATCCAACAGGGCAATCAAACGCGCATGATGCTTTTCGTAAGGCATATACCATTCTCTGTCCCAGTGGGTATGGGGAATGACATGGGCTACTTTCTTGCTCATTCGAAAATCCTCCATATAACAAATATACAAGTTTAGTATGACGTGTTATAGTGAATAGTAATAGAAATAATACATAGAGTAAACAATCAAAGTCAGATTTTTGAAGATAAAGTTGTATATTTGTATTTTCTTGTGGAATGGAGAGAGCGGAAAATGAGCGGAACGAAACGAACGCCCTTGTCCGAGCAGGTGCGAGCCTATGTACTGGACCAAATCCGGGCGGGCAAATGGCGGGAAGGAAGCCGACTGCCGTCGGAAAATCAATTGTGCAAGCAGTTCGACGTCAGCCGGATCACGATCCGGGGAGCGATGGACAAGCTGGTCGAGGAGCGAATCGTCTATCGGATTCAGGGAAGAGGCTCGTTTGTTTCCCGCGCCGAGGAGGAAGGGGAGCCGATCCGCTATGCCGGGCGGCCTGCGGAGAAGCGGGGGCCCCAACTTGTCGCCGTACTTATTCCAAGGCTGCGGGGATTGCTGATGACGCGGCTGGTCGAAGGCATCGAGAAGGCGCTTGAAGGCTCGCCTTGCCGGATAATGCTGATGACGACGGGAGATTCGCAGAAGCGGGAGGAAGAGAAGCTCAAGGAAGCGCTCGCCGCGGGAGCGAAGGGAATCATCGTCTATCCGTCGGACGGGCAGACCTATAACGAGGCGATGCTGAGGCTGTCGCTGGATCGTTATCCGATCGTCGTGATCGATCGCTATTTGCGCGGGGTGGAGACGAACTGCGTCTGCTCCGACCATTACGCCGGCGCTTACGAGGCGACAGAGCATTTGCTGCGGCTCGGACATCGCCGGATCGCCTTCGTCACGTCCCCGTACAGCGGAACGACCAGTCTGGAGGAGCGGCTGGAAGGCTATAGGCAGGCGCTGAACGACTACGGCGTTATGTTCGACCGGGGGCGGGTGATCGAAAGCGCGGAGCCCGAGCGGCTTGGCGCGTTTCTGAACGAGCAGCCCGACCTGACCGCGCTGTTCGCCGCCAACGAGGAAATCGGTCTTATCGCAATGCGTATGGCCGAAGCTTACGGAAGATCGGTTCCGCAGCGGTTATCCGTCATTTTCTTCGACGATTACGATCATTCCCAATACGCCCGCATTCCGCCAACCTGCGTCGCGCAGCAAGGCGAGGAGATCGGCGTGCAGGCGGGAAGAAGGTTGCTTTCCTTGATCGACGATCCGCTACAGGACCGCGCGATGCTGCGAGTGCCGACGAGGCTTATCATCCGTGCCTCCTCCGCGGAGCCGCCGGAAGGAATCAAGGAATCCGGCGACGATTCCGATTAAGTAGTATTAGTCGTGTACGGTGTGCGACGGCTCGCGTGTACTCGTGCCGGGCAGGGCAGGGAAAGACAGGCGTTAACTTGAAAGGACGAAGTGTCTTGGAACCTGGAAAGATTATTAGCTCCACCTCGAAGTGGGTATCCCGACTTCTCGCGGTGTGCGGTTTCGGTTTGTTCGCCTGGATGCTGTGGTATTCTTCTGCCAATGCGAGCTCTTATTTCGAATCGGGAAGGACCGCCGTGCTGCTTCTGACGGAAGGGGCGGCCGTTGTCCTGCTGCTGCTTCTCTTCGCCGTGACGCGGTATATGGGGAGGGGCGTCTTTCTAGCTGCGGTGCTCTCCATTGCAATCGGCGCAAGGCTGATATGGATTTTTACCGTCGATACGCAGCCCGTATCGGATTTTCTCGATATGCATTCAGGGGCGTTAAGCGCCGCTGTCGGGGATTTTTCGTTCGGAACGAACGATTACTTTACCCGGTGGGGATACCAGATCGGTTTTGCGCTCTACGAGGCGTTCATCATTACGCTGTTCGGTGCGGATCCGATCGTGCTGAAGCTGTTTAACGTGCTGTTTCAGGCCGGAACGGCAGTCCTCGTCTATTTGTCGGCGGCCCGCGCGTTCGGCGAAACGGGTGGAAGAGCGGCGGCGTTGCTATATGCCGTATACGTACCGAACATTATGATGTGCTCGGTGCTGACCAACCAGCATATCTCCGTCTTTTTCTTTTTTCTTGGCGTCTATGCGATCATTCGCCGGGGCTTGGCCGGTAAGTGGGATTGGCTCGCTGTCGGGCTTTGTTTCGGATTCGCTAATTTGATGAGGCCGTTGGGCAGTTTTTTCATAGTCGGTCTGGTTGCGTACATCGTGTTGTTTCAATTGCTGCCCAGTATCAGGGAGAGGAAGCGGGGCGCGCTAGCTGCCAGAACGGCCGGGGCGATCGCCATCTATCTCCTCATCCAGCAGTTCGCCAGCTTCGCCCTAGTGCAAACGGGGGTTACGGCGCACCCCCTGTCCAACCAGGAGCCTTACTGGAAGTTTATGATCGGCCTTAACCCGGATACGAACGGAGGCTGGTCGTACGAAGATACGATGTTTGTGCTGCAATTTCCGCAAGGCGAGGAAAGGAATCGAGCGGAGCTGGAGCTGCTCAAGCAGCGTCTGACCGATAAGCGGCAGATCGGGGAGCTGTTCCTCAGCAAAGCGCGGTCGATGTGGGGGGCGGAAGATTCGGCTGCAATGTGGAGTATCCAGGATCAGATTCGGCCGGAGCTGCAGAAAAGATTGATTCAGATAGAACGGATTCAATACGTGCTGCTGGCGCAATTCGCCTTAATCGCCGCGGGAGTGATGGCCTACCGGGGGGCAAGTGCGGAAGCCTCGATGTTTATGCTGCTGCTGCTCGGCTACGCGGCGCTTCATATCGTCATCGAGATGCAGACCCGGTATCGGATCGATATTTTTCCGTGCGTTTTCATTCTGCAGAGCTTCGGAGCGATCGTCCTGCTCGATTCGTTCAAGCGATGGCGGAAGACGCAAGCGGGGTTCCGTCCGTCCGGTCTTGAGCGGGAGAGGAGTTTATAAAGGAGCCGAGGGACGATCCTTGTGGCTAGGCGATTGTGAACCGCTAATCGACCGCTCCAGACAAACGGAGCATAACTCGGCGCTTCCCTGAGGGGAGGCGCTTTTCCCGTTCCACGCATACCTGTCACGAGAATGTAAGAAGCGATCGGTATAATACAGACTATAAACCTCTTAATAAGTCTGGAGTGTACCGGAATGATCTTGTTGCGAACGAAGGAGTTAACGAAAATCTACGGACGAGAGCCGAATCTCGTTAAAGCGCTGGACGGCGTGTCGATGGAAGTGCGGGAAGGCGAGTTTGTCGCGATTGTCGGCAGCTCGGGAAGCGGGAAGTCGACGCTTCTTCACATGCTCGGCGGGCTGGACCGTCCCACGAGCGGCGAGGTGCATATCGGAGGAAAATCGCTGTTCGAGATGAACGACGACGAGCTTACCGTATTCCGCAGGCGCAAAATCGGCTTCGTGTTCCAGCAGTACAACCTGGTGCCGATTCTGAACGTCTACGAGAATATCGTGCTGCCGATCGAGCTGGACGGCAACGCCGTCGATAAGACGTACTTAGAGCATATCGTCAAGTCGTTGGGCCTTACGCAGAAGCTGGACAGCTTGCCCGGAGAGCTGTCGGGAGGACAGCAGCAGCGGGTCGCCATCGCCCGCGCGTTGGCGACGAAGCCGTCGATTATGTTGGCGGACGAACCGACGGGGAATCTGGACAGCCGCACGAGCCAGGAAGTGATCGGGCTGCTGAAGGTGACGAGCAAGCAGTTTAACCAGACGATCGTCATGATTACCCACAGCGAGGAGATTGCGCAGCTGGCCGACACCGTTATCCGGATCGGAGACGGCCTAATCGTCGGGGGGATGCGGCCATGATGTTCCCGAACGGCAACAAGGCTGCGATAGACAAGCTGATCAAGCGGAGCTTAAAGGCGAATCGTTCGAGAAACCGTTACATCGTGCTGGCGATCGTCCTGACGACTTGGCTCATTGCGTCCGTGTTCAGCATCGGGATGAGCTATGTGCAATCTTTTGAAGCGCAGGCGCAAAAAATGCTGGGAACGAAGGCGGACGCGATACTGGCGAGCCCGACGGCGGAGCAGTTGGAGCGGCTTAAAGGTTTGGCTGACGTGAACGAGGTCGGGGTGGAAATTGCCGTCGCACGCTGGGTTCCGGCGGAATCGGACGAGGCTCTGGCGGCGTCCTTCAGTTGGTTGGACGATGCGGAATGGAGCCGGATGAAGTCGCCGCTCTGGGGCCGGAGCGCGAACGGGTACCCGGAGGGGCGGAACGAAGCGATCGTTCCGACCTGGATTTTGGATGAGCTGGGCCTTGAGGAGCCTCGGGAGGGGATGACCGTACCTCTGACCTACTCTGTCCGTCCGACAGATGGGGGCGAGCCGATCAAGCGCACGGAGCCTTTTACCCTGAGCGGTTGGTATATCGATTATCCGCATTTGATGGGGCGTTCCGGAACGATTGTCGTTTCGAAGGCTTTCGCGGACGAGATTCGGGGAGGAACCGGGCTCGGTCCGGATGCGGCAGCATCCGTCTCGTTCAAGAACGGAAAAACGGTCGACGCTGCGATCCAGCGAACAGAGGAAGCGTTGGCTCTGGACGAAAAGCAGCCGCTTGAACCGGTGCGCGGAGCGGCGAGCGATCCCGGGGACAGAGGATGGACGTACGCGGGAATGGCGGGGATGAGCGCCTTCGTCATGTTCAGCGGCTATTTGCTGATCTTTAATGTGTTTTACGTTTCCGTCTCCACGGATACGAAGCAGTACGGCTTGCTGAAGACGATCGGCGCCACGCAGAAGCAGATCAGGCGGCTTGTCCGGGGACAGGCCAATCGGCTGGCGCTGATCGGAATTCCGCTCGGACTTGCAGCCGGAGCGATCACGTCGCTCGTCGCGGTGCCGATGGCGCTCGCGACGTTCACGATTGAAACCGGAGTCGAAATTTCGTTTCATCCCGCCATCTTCGTCGGCACTGCACTATTCGCATGGCTGACGACGATGGCCGGGAGCCGGAAGCCGGCCCGGATCGCCGGACGGATTTCTCCAATCGAAGCCTCGAAATACGTGCGGGGTTCCAGGAAGCGGGGACGGGGCGGAGCCAAGCTGTATCGCATGGCGCTACGCAACCTGTTACGCGACAAGAAGAGGGCGGCGACCGTGTTCCTGTCGCTGTTCCTGGGCATGACGACGTTCCTGACGGTCAATACGCTTGTGCTTAGCATGGACACCGACAACTTCGTTGAGACCTACGTTGGCAACGACTTCGAGATCGAGAACGAAACGTTCAGTTTTCGCTATGAAGGCGAGCCGAGGCCCATTCTGACAGAGCCGCTCATCCGACGAATCGCCGAGCTGGACGGGGTGACGGATGTCCGAGCGACTTACGTACAGAGGGCTTACATGCCGTATTCAGCCGATGTGTTCGGCAAATATATGGATGAGATGGCCGCGCAGAGAGGCTTTATGAGGCCCTCCGACGAGGAACTGTCTTCGAACCGGGAAGGTTTTGCCGGCTTTGCGGTCGGTCTGGACACCCGAGACGTGCTGGAGCTGAACAAGGAGCTGGAGACGCCGATCGACCTCAAAAGGTTCGAGAAAGGCGAGATCGCCTTGCTGAACACGCCGGACGTGGAGCAAGGAACCCGCGTTACGCTTGGCGTGCCGGGCGGCTCCGCCGAACGGGAGTTCGAGATCGGGGGGACCGTCCCCGGCCGATATGGGATTCCTTTCGGCGGCTTCGCTCCGAATGTATACGTGAGCAAGCAAGCGATGCTTAAGTGGCTCGGCGAGGAGCCGACGGCGTATCGGCTGGCCGTTCAGGCCGACGAGAAGCGGCATTCGCTCATCCAGGAGCAGCTCGAACGAATGATCGCGGACGAGCGCGAGCTGAAGCTGTCTTCCAAGCTGGATTGGGCGGAGCAGCTCGAATCCGCCAAAATCGTTTTCTATATTTTAGGCGGAGCCGTGACGTTAATATTGGCCTTCATCGGCATTTTGAACTTCATTAGCACGATGCTGACGAGCGTCAGCGTTCGCCGGCAGGAATTCGCGGTTATGGAAAGCATCGGCATGACGAGCAAGCAGCTTCGCAAACTGCTATTATGGGAAGGGACGGGCTATGCGGCTATTTCGCTCCTGCTCGTCTCGACGCTGGGTACGGGGATCAGCTACGGCGTGTTCGTCCTGTTCAGTCAAGAGGCGGATTACGCGATCTATACGTTCCCGACCGTGCCGTTATCGATCGCGTTCGCGCTTATTCTTGCAGCTTGCTGGACCGTGCCTTTGATCGCTTTCGGCAGATTCCGGACAACGAGCATCATAGAACGATTGCGGGAAACGGGCTGAGCCGACGGGATAAGCGAACTTGGGACGGAAATGAAGGAGGAGGCGAACCCGTGGCGACGATTATGATTGTGGAAGACGATCGACTGCTTAACGAGGGGTTGGCCTATTCGCTTGATGAAGAAGGCTACGAGATTCTGTCCGCTTATTCGTACGAGGAAGGCTGGAGCGTCTTTCGCAGCCAGGAGGTTCATCTGATTTTGCTGGACGTGAACCTCCCTGACCGCCCGGGAACGGAGCTTTGCGAGAAGATCCGTTCCTCCTCGGACGTTCCGATTATTTTTCTGACGGCTAACGATACAGAGAAGGATATGGTGCTTGGCTTTAAGCTTGGAGCGGACGACTACATGGCCAAGCCGTTCAGCATGGCTGTGCTCCGTGAGCGGGTGAGGGCCGTTCTTCGAAGAGGCGGGGGCGGCGAGAGCGGATCGCTGTTCGCCTATCAAGATATGACGATTCATTACGATAAAATGAAAGTGTTCAAAGGCGGCCAAGAGCTCAAGCTGACAACAAACGAATTCAAGCTGCTCGCGGCGCTGACCCAGAATCGGAGCCAGGTGCTGACGCGGGAGGTGCTCCTGGAGAAGCTCTGGGATTCGGAGGGCAGCTTCGTGGACGAGAATACGCTCAGCGTCACCATCAAGCGACTCCGAAGCAAAATCGAGAACGATCCGAAGCGGCCCGCCTTCGTCAAAACCGTATTCGGCATCGGATACACCTGGGGAGAGTAGAAGATGAAAGGCTCCTTTACCCGCATTATAACGATATACTCGGCGATTTACGCGCTCGCTTGCGGCGCGTTTTTTGCCGTTCTCATCCGCTCCGGCGCGAGCAAGGAAATGATGTGGGCGGCGGCCGCGTTCGTTCTGGCAACGGCGATGATTTTCGCAGGTTATCTTCTGTCTCTGCGTTCGGGGATGATCGCGATTCTGGACAAGCTGTCGTTGACCGTACAATCGCTGATCGACGGGCAGGACAGGGAATACTTTCCGGTATTCGAGGATAACCTGCTTTCCAAGCTTCAGGGTCAGGTGCTGAAGCTGTCGGGCATTTTAAGGACCCAAAAGCTCCGATACAAGGAAGAGGGCGAGGAGATGAAGTCGCTCATTACGGACATTACCCACCAGCTTCGAACCCCGCTCGCCAATCTGAACATGTATAACGGTATGCTTGCGAACGAGGCGCTGCCGCCAGACAAACGGACGGAATTCGCCAGGATCGCGCGCGATCAGACGGAGAAGCTGACTTGGTTAATGGATAGCCTGGTGAAGCTGTCCCGGCTGGAGAGCGGCATGATCGAAATTCGCGCGGAACGACGGAGTCTCATGGATACGGTTTTGGCTGCGATTAAGACCTTTTATCCCGCCGCTGAGGAGAAGGGGCTGGAGATTTCGTTCGAGGGGGGCGTGCCCGTCCCGCTGCTGCACGATGCGAAGTGGACCGGCGAGGCGATTGGCAACGTGCTGGACAACGCGATCAAATACACGCCCTCAGGCGGCAAAATCAAGGTAACAATTGAACGGTACGAGATGTTCGCGAGGATCGATATTGCCGACAACGGCCTCGGTATTCCCGAAGCCGAGCTCGCCAAGGTGTTCCAGCGCTTCTTCCGGGGAGCCTCCTCTTCGGATACGCAAGGCGTTGGTATCGGACTGTACTTGGCACGCAAAATCGTGACGGAGCAAGGAGGCTATATGAAAGTCTCTTCGGAGCTCGGCGGGGGGAGCGTGTTCTCGTTGTTCCTGCCGGTCGACACCGCGACGAAACTATGATATGGTGTAGGAAACCCATAGGCATTCCACTCCTTCCAGAGTGGGGTGCCTTCGTCTATATTTGCGGTTTTTTACATTTAATGTATTCCTATTACTCCGAAAGGACATGGAGGTCGTGATGCTATGTTTCTCTATTTGTCCCCGCTCTGGGGAGATCCGTCGGCTGCCGTTAAAGCGCTAAGATCACTCATGTAAAGGAGAGGTAGAGCATGGCTGCATGCATTCATGCGGAAAAACGTCCGCTATTGAATTCTTCCGGACTGCGGAATTTACGTCGGGAGGGGCGTCTGCCGGGTGTTGTATTCGGCAAAAAAGCGGACAACGAAAATATTCATATTTCCACCAGTCAATTTGAGAAATGGCTGAAGCAAGGGGCTTCCGGTTTTATCGAGCTGCAGATGGAGGGCGAGAATTCGGTGACGGTGCTGTTGGAGGACCTTCAGCGCGATCCGGTAACCCGCTCGCTGATTCACGTCGACTTCCAGCTCGTTCAGTCGAACGAGATCGTTCGCACGAAGCTCCCGGTGAAGCTCAAGGGCACTCCGATCGGAACGAAGTCGGGCGGCATCGTGCAGGTTCAGGACCCCTACGTGGAAGTGGAAGCACTGCCGAAAAATCTGCCGTCCTCGGTCGAGCTGGACATTAGCGAGATGGAGATTGGCGATACGCGGTTCGTAAGAGATTTGGAGCTTTCTTCCGAGGTAACTGTTGTTTCCGGGCCAAACGAGCTTCTCGTGTCGGTGTCCAAGCCATAAAATAAGGCCGGCGAATGAACGGGCGATCGTTAATCGAATGCGGTGTTAGAGCCGCTATCGATTTGCGATCGCCTGGCCGGTAATTTCTCTCCGAATGTCCAACTCCTCTTGGCGACATTGCTCCCCCCTATGTTTCCTTACCCGACAATGGATTTAAATAATACCTTTAGGAGATTAAGATCGTCCAACTGAAAGCGCAACCATCTCTGCTACAATCAAGGCACTTGGCGATCCGCGAGGGGAATTCGCACAATTCGCGAGGATTGCCGCACATCGAGGAGGAGATCGGTTTGCGTTTACAACGAAGTATGACCGTCTTATTATCGCTATGCATGACGATCGGAATGTTCGGAGTCAACCTGTTTGCACGGAGCTCGACCGCATCGGCGGACGGGCAGACGCTGACGGCGGAAATGTGGCGGGTAGCGGAGCTCGGGGTGACCAGCACGGTTGCGTACAGCAATCCGTTTCTGGATGTTGAGGTGACGGCGACCTTTACTGGACCGGGCGGAGAGGTGATCGTTCGTCCGGGCTTCTGGGACGGCGGGAACGAGTGGAAGGTGAGGTTTGCCCCGACCGCTCTGGGAGAGTGGAGCTATCGGATTTCCAGCAGCGATCCCCTCAACGCGGGATTGAAGCTTAGCGGTACGCTGACGGCCGTTCCGTACTCCGGGGACCGGGAAATCTACCAGCGCGGCTTTCTTCACGTTAGCGATGAGGGTTCGCATCTATCCTATGCGGACGGAACGCCGTTTTTCTGGTTGGGAGACACCCACTGGTTCTTCGATAAAAACGAGTCCTGGGGTACGTCGAACAAGCCCGGCACGTCCTCGCAGTTTAAAAGCATAGTCGACCGAAGAGTCGCGCAGAAATTTACCGTATACCAGAGCGTCATTTTTGGCCCGCACGATTCCTACTGGGCCGCGGGACTGCAGGGAACGGAGATCAATCCGTATTATTTCAAGAACGAGCTGGACCGCAAAATGGCCTACATCGCCGACAGCGGCCTGGTCAACGCATTCGGAATCGGCTTTCATTCGAATATCGACGGCTTCGTGCAAGGCTCTGAAAGACTGGCGGCCTATGTCGCGGCGCGCTATGGAGCTTATCCGGTCGTCTGGATTACGTCTGGTGAAGGAGCGGGCTACGACCTAGGTCCCCGCGAAGCCCGGATTGACGGCTGGAGGAGCGTCGGCAAGGCGATCAACAAGTTCGACGGCTACAATCATCCGCAGACGGCTCATAGCACGGCTTTGACGGAGAAAGAGAGCCTCGGTCTGCCGCAGTTCTATGAAGGGGAGGGCTGGTTCGACTTCGAAATGTTCCAGGGCGGCCATCAGAAAATGGTGCCGAGCGGGGATTACGATTACTATCACCGGCAATACGGACTTCCGTTCCTGGAGTCGGAAGCGAATTATGAGCAAATCTATAGCGGTTGGGCCACCGATACGATTGTACGGCAGTCCGCCTACCGTTCCGTTCAAGCCGGGGGGATGGGCTACGGCTACGGCGCGCACGGAATCTGGAACGCATCGTGGGACGATGCGGACACGGCGAACGACTACGGCTACGGGCATCGCAACTGGTACGATGCAATCGATTTCGTCGGCGCCGATCAGATGACCCATTTGATCGATTTCTACCGTTCGCTTGATTGGCAGCGAATGACGTATCGCCCAACGGGGTGGGCGACCTGGACAGGCGAGCATGCGGAGGAGCTGACCGATCCGCTGCTTCGCGCCGACGATGCGGCCAATGCGGTGACGGTGTACTTCAATGCGGATACCTCTTCGCAAGGTACGCTGACGCAATTGGATGCCCAGACCGCCTACGAAAGCCGCTGGTTTAATCCGCGCACGGGAGCCTATACGACGATCAACGGTTCGTTTACGCCGGCCGGCGGAGCTTGGTCTGTTCCGGAGAAGCCGGACGCTCAAGATTGGCTGCTGCTGGTGAAGAAGCTGACGCCGTCGTCTTCGACTGCTGTCCCTGCGTCGCTAGAAACGCTCGTATCGCAGGGCAAGCCGGCAAGCGCCTCGACAATCAACCAGGGCACGCTCGTCCCCGCCGATGCGGCATTCGACGGAGACTACGGCACGTTCTGGACGGCGGCGGACGGCCAGTTCCCGCAATGGCTGCAAGTGGACTTGGGCAAAATCTACGAGCTGTCGGGCATTGAGCAAACGTTCTTTAACGCGAACGACTGGAACTACGCCATCGAAGGCTCGACGGACGGTCAAAGCTGGCAGCGCTTGATCGACCGTACCGGCGCGCCCGTATACGGAACGAAATTTGCCGAGCGGGTCAGCGGCAAGGCTCGTTACGTCCGCCTGCTGGCGACCGGTTCCTCCAACGACTGGGCGTCGAGCACGGAGTTCAAGGTGTACGCGAAAATTAACTCTGCCGCAGCCGTTCGGTCGACCGCGTATTTGGTAGACGATCGTGAACGGACGGTTAGCAAGGTACCGTCCGGTACGTCGGTGCAGCAGTTTATGGACGACGTTGTTCCGAGCGTTAATGCGTCCATGCGGCTTCTGCTCGCCGATGGGGTTACGGAGGTTACGCAGGGAAGCGTCGGCAACGGCATGATTCTGTCCGTCACGTCTGAAGACAGTTCGACCGTTCGTTCTTATACCGTGCATACGGTATCCAATAAAGGAGTTAATCTGGCGAGGACTGCGACCGTTACCGTCTCATCCGTAGAGAACGAGTTTTATTCCGCTGCTAACCTAATTGACGGTAACAGCGATACGCTGACCTGGTCGGGCTGGGCGGCCAAGCTGTTCCCGGCGTGGGTGGAGCTGGATTTCGGCAGCGAGAAGACGTTTAACAGGATCGACCTGTATACGAAGAAAAACTACGAGCAAAAAGAATACACGATGCAGATCTGGAACGGTACCGCTTGGACCGATCTGTTCCCGACAGTGACGGACAACACGGCGGATCATCGGGCGCACGTGTTCGAGCCGGTCGCGGCCTCCAAGCTGCGGGTATGGATGACGCGAGGCAATGTCCAGCAGGATACGGAGCCCTCAGAAGGTCAGCCGGGCGAGAAGGTGGCGCGAATCAACGAGCTGGAGGTGTATCTGTCTCCCGGCGATAAGCTGATCGAGCAATTGACGGTACAAGGAGCCGGAGGCGTGAACGAAATCGTCTCGGCTGGCGGGACTTTGCAGATGACGGCGACGGCCCAGCCCTCCGATGCGTCCGAGCTTGGAGTTGTCTGGACCGTAACCGGAACGGACGATGCGCCGACTACGCTGGCTTCCGTCTCGAAAGGCGGCTTGCTGACCGCCAAGAAGAACGGAACAGTGAAGGTAACGGCTGCGGCGCTCGACGGTTCGGCGGTGAAAGCCAGCGTGTCGGTCGCAATCTCCGGGCAGTCGACGGAGCCCCAGAGCGAGCTGCTGTCGCTGAACAAGCCGGTGCAGGCTTCGAGCGTGAACGGCCCGGCGGAGGCGGCGACGGACGGGAACGAGAGCACGGCGTGGATCGCATCGGACGGCACGTTCCCGCAATGGATCGTTGTCGATTTGCAGCAGGTTTACGAAGTCGATCGAATCGACCAGACGTTCTTTAACGAGGATCAATGGAAATACAGGCTCGAAGGCTCGACAGACGGCACTGCTTGGACGGAGTGGATCGACCGTACGACCAACCAACAAGCGACCTCGTCGTTCTCTCACGCGGTTGACGGAACCGCCCGTTACGTGAAGATGACGGTGATCGGCGCCAAGAGCGAATGGCCGAACTGGGCTTCCAGCGTGGAGTTTTCGATCTACGGGAAACCGCCCGCAGTCGATCCCGGTAATGGCAACGGGAACGGAGAAGGCAACGGCGGAGAAACGGGCAACAACGGCAATAACGGAAATAACGGCAATAACGGAGAAACGGGCAATAATGGCGGCAGCGGAGCCGGCGGCGCGCAGACCGGCCAGGCCGGAGGCGGGGCGTCGAGCTGGACCGACGGCTCGGGCGGCAAACCGGAGCTTGCGCTGCTGCAACCGGCCGACGGCACGAACGCGTTTCTCATCGACGCAGCGCTGCTGGGGCAGGGCTTTGCCCGAACGAAGCCTTCGGCGAACGGGGTGGAGACTGTTGCGATCAAGCTTCCGGCCGCGGCAAGCGCAACCTCCTACACTCTGGAGCTGCCCGCCTCTGCCTTAAGAGACGGTCAAGCCGGTCAGCGGCTCGAAATCGTCACGCCGCTCGGCAAGCTGCTTGTCCCGCTTAACCTGCCGGAGGGCAGCGTGTGGAGCAACGCGGCCCGCATCGAAATTGCGCTAGCGACCGAAGGCTCGTCCGTCGCTATACGCTGGACGGCCGACGGCAAGCCGATCTCCTTCCCGGAATCGATACGCGTGGCTCTGCCGGTTTCCGCATTCAGACAGGAAGGAGCTCAGGCGGTTGTCCGCCGAATCGACAAGGAAGGCAGAGCCGTCACGCTGGCGCTGTCCAGGTACGACTCCGCGGCAGGCGAGGTATGGTTTAACGGAAGCGACACGTTCCGCTACGAGATCGCCGTCATCCGCAAAAGCTTCAACGATCTCGGGAATAGGAGCTGGCTGCTGGAGCCGGTCCGTACTCTTGCGGCCAGGGACATCGTCAAGGGAGTAACCGATACGGAATTTAAACCGGATCTGCAGGTGAGCCGAGCGGATTTCGTAGTCATGCTCATGCGTATGCTCGAAGCCGGCGAGCCTGTCGAGACTGATGCCGAGACCGACTTCCCGGACGTGAAGCCGGGCAGTTACTATTACAATGCGGTCCGCGCGGCAAAAGCGCTTGGCATCGCACAGGGAGACAGGTACAATACGTTTAACCCCGCCGGCTCGCTCAGCAGGCAGGATATGAGCGTGCTGCTTGCCAGGCTGCTCTCGCGGACCGGAGAGGCGGAAGCGCCGTCCGGCGGAAACGGCAACGAATTGGCTCATTATGCGGACGCCGCCGAAGTGTCCCCATATGCTCGTGCAAGCCTGGAGCTTCTGACGGCGGAGGGCATTATGGAGGGCGACGGCAAGCTGCTGCATCCGCGGAAGGAGCTGACCCGGGGGGAAGCCGCCGCAGCGTTGTTCCGGATGCTCAAGAGGATGGAGAACGATTTGCTTCAATAGCAAAGGAAAAAACAGGGAGAAGAGCTATGCCGTTCTCCTTGTTTTTCCTATTTATCCGCAAGGGGGAAGCGATCTGAATTTGCTCAGACGGCTGAACGGCCACTTGAAATGGAAGCTCTTCTATCGAATCACGTTCGTCAGCATTATTCCGATCGTCGTTTTCGGATTTTTCCTCTACCGTTACCTTCAAGATCAAACGAACGACAAATACAACGACTACACGCAGAGGCTCGTGCAGCAAATTACGAGCAATCTGGACAGCAACATGCAGGAGCTGGACAAAATCATTACCCCCGTTTATTATTCGGACGAGCTGACGGACCTGCTTATGGGCACGGGGAAGTTTGACTATTTCAGCAATTACAAGCTGCTTACCGGAGTGTTTTACAACTCCATTTATTCGCGCAATTCAATTTACGACCTTGAGCTGTTCAACCTGCAGGGAGATCGGGTTATCGCCGTGAACGGCAGCCTGACAACGGGCAAGGAAGCCGAGGAAGAGTGGTTCCGGGATACGCTGGCCCAGAAAGGAGAGCGGCATATTTTTCTGGAGCGGGTGGCCAGGGAAGGCCGCGAGGACTTCGTCGTGTCCATGTCCCGCGCGATTTACGATTTGAATGCGTTTACGATTATCGGCGTCATCCGAGTGAACGAAAATCAGCGGGAAATCAAGCAAAACCTGCTGGATGTGCAGATGGATTACGACAGCGACGTCGCCGTCCTGACCGACGGAGGGGAGCTCGTCTACAGCAGCAACTCCGAGCTTGTCGATTCGCGCTCGCTGGACGGCTTGATGGAGGATGTGGCGAGCGCCACGGGCAGCGTGAGCGATAACCGGGCGATGCTGAACGGCAGCCCCTACTTGCTCGCGATGCGCGAATCGCCGTATTCGGGCTTTAAAGTCGTGCTGTTAACGCCGGAATCGGAAGTTCTCAAAGAGAGCGATCGGGTCAAAAACTACTTCAGCTACTTTCTTGTCATTTATTTGCTGACGACGCTGGGCATCGCGCTGGGGCTGGCTCATCATATTTCCAAGCCGATCGTGCAAATTCGGGGGAAAATGAAAAGCGTGGAGCAGGAAAACTTCGACGTTCGGGCGGAGGTGCGGGGGACCGACGAGATCGCGCAGCTTAGCAAAGGCTTTAACCAAATGGTCAAACAGATCGACTCACTTATTCATGAGAAATACGCGATAAAGCTGCATAAGCGAGAGGCCGAGCTGAAGGTGCTGCAAAACCAGATCAATCCGCATTTTCTGAACAATTCCCTGTCGTCGATCATCGGTTTGCTGCAATCGGGCGAAGCGCCGCTGTCGGGAGCGAACGACGCGGCGATCCGGATGATCGGCTCGCTGTCGCACATTTTCAGATATAATCTCGATACGAACGAGCAGACCGTCCGGCTGGCGGACGAGCTCGGCAACGCGAAGCACTACTTGGCGCTGCAACAGATCCGCTTCGACGATCGATTGGATTGCCGCTTCGAGATCGAAGAGGGCTGTCTGGATTGCGAGGCGCTCAAAATGTCATTGCAGCCGCTGATCGAGAATGCGATCATTCACGGCGTGGAGCCCAAAAGAGGGACAGGCGAGGTGCTCATCTACGCCCGGAAGCGCGACAACTTCCTGATTGTCGGAATCGCCGATAACGGAGCGGGCATGGCCGAGGAGCGGCTTGCCGAGATTAACGAGCTTCTGCAAACCGGGGCGGAGGAGCAAAGGTCGCTTGCCGATCGCGAGGCGGGCGTGTTTAACGTCAACGCCCGCGTCCAGCTTCTATACGGGGACGAATACGGCCTGAGCCTGAGAAGCAACGAAGAAACGGGGGAAGGCGTCGTAGCCGAGCTGCAATTGCCGTTTAAACCTAGCAGAAGCGTATCGGCGTCGCCGACCAGACAGCATCGGATTCGAACATGACGGGGTGGGACGGATGATTAAAGTGTTTATCGTTGACGATGAGAAGTGGGTTAGGCAATCGATCAAGCATTCCATCGCTTGGGAGGAGCACGGCTTCGAGATCGCGAGCGAAGAGGACGACGGCTTGGACGCGCTGGGCAAAATTATGGAGCTGCGGCCGCAGATCGTCATCGCCGATATCCGCATGCCCGGCTTGGACGGCATCGAGCTGTTCAAGATGGTCAGAATGAAGCTCCCGCATACGTTGTTTATTTTCATCAGCGGATACAGTCATTTCAATTACGTGCAGGATGCTTTGAATTTGGGAGCGTTCAACTATATTTTGAAACCGATCGACGCAGGCAAGCTGCTGGAAGTGCTGCTTAACGCCAAGAGCAGGACGATCCAGCTCGAACAGAGCGTTCGCGATCAGGCTATGGCGAGGCATTCGCTAGGCATGCTGAAAAACCAATTCCTGAACGCGCTGCTGGACGGCACGAAATTCGCCGAGGCCGCTCTTGCCGACAAGCTTAAGCAGTTCGGCCTCGCCTTCCCGTTCGGAGGTTTCGTCGCGCTGCGCATCGCCATCGACAACTACCGATCTATTAGGCAGCATCTGAATTTCAACGACATCGAGCTGATGTCGTTCTCCCTGCGCAACATTGCCGCAGAAGTGATCGCGAAATACGGGCTGATCGGCGCGATGGCCGAGCTTCCTTCCGGGGAGCTTGCCGTCGTGCTGAACGTTCAGCAGGAGGCCTGGGAGGAGACGGAGCCTTACGTGCGCCAAGTCGCCGAGGAGATCGCCGCGTCGGTTAAGCAGTATCAATACTTCACCGTCACGATCGGAATGAGCGGTCTTGTCGACGAACTGGGACGGCTGAGCGAATCGAACGCGGAGGCCGGAAGAAGTCTGGATTACCGGGTGGAGCTCGGCAACGACCGCGTGATCGCTCCCTCCGATCGCAAGGAGCGGGAAGATCGCTTCGACCTGCTTCCCGTCGAGGAAGAGACGGAGCTGCTCAAGCTGTTGGACGGCTTGAACCGACCGGCGTTTAACGAACGGATCGACAAGCTGTTCGGCTCGCTGAACGGGAGTCGGATTCGCCAACCGTTTCAGCTCGGCTTTCTATTCCGTCATATTTGCGGCTTAATCTTCATGATGGCGGCGCGCAAGGGGCATTCCACCTCCCATCTGCAGGAGGAGCAAAGGGCGGTTCACGATCAGGCGGAAGAGATGACGCAGGCGGACGAATTCCGGGAACTGCTAAAGAGCGTTGCCGACCGCTACTTGCTGGTTGCGGACGACGCGGGCGATCAAGGCGAGAAATCGAGCGCCGTCCGCAAGATGCGCGAATACGTGTACGCCCATTACGGGGAAAAAGTCGACCTGCAGGTGCTTGCCGGACATTTATACATGCATCCGGTCTATTTGAGCAAAATCTTTAAGCAGGAGACGGGCGGGAATTTCACCGACTTTCTGCTCGGTTATCGGATGAGCATGGCCAAGGAGCTGATGCGCCATAAGGCGTACGAGCTGTCGGACATCGCGCGCATGGTCGGGTTTGATGACTACAGCTATTTCAACAAGCAGTTTCGCAAGACGCAGGGCCTCTCCCCGCAAGAGTTCCGCAAAACCGTTGAAATGATTCCTTGACATTGGTCGGGGAATTTTTTGCGTGCCGCCATCTTCGAAACAGGTTGAAATAGTACCAGCGAAGATTGAAATCGTCAAATTGTTTCACCGCCGGACATTGGGCTAGAATGGGCATACAGAGCGCTGCTGTAACGTTTTTCGCAAAATACGAGGAGGTCTATCCAATGAAAAAAAGCATGACGACGATTGCAGCAAGCCTTACACTGCTTATGGCCTTATCGGCTTGCGGCGGCAACAACGGGAATAACGGGAACAGCGGCAGTGCGGACAATTCCGCGGCGCAGCCGTCCGGCGGCTCCGCATCCGGGGAGGCTCCCGCCAAGGAAGTCACGCTTAGAGTAACGAGTTGGGTGCCGGAGATGAAGCCGGCCATGGAGAAGATCGGGGAGCAATTCGCCAAGGAAAACCCCGGAGTCACGGTTGACTTCAGCATTATCCCGGGCGATCAGTACGAGAACATCACGAAGACGAAGCTGTTGGCCAACGATGCGCCCGACCTGTTCTTCATGTTCGCGAGCAGGGTCGACGAGCTGGCTGCGAACGGTCTGATCGGGGAGCTGTCGGGAGCGAGCTTCTACGACCGGCTGCTGCCGGGCTTTCAGAAGAAATCGGCGGACGGCAAGCTGTACGCGCTTCCGGTCGACTACTCGGCCTACGGAGTGTTCTACAATCAGGACGTGTTCAAGGGCCTGAACCTGACCCCTCCCCAAACTTTTGCGGAATTGCTGTCCGTCTCGGAGACGATCAAGGCCGCGGGAATCGAACCTTTCGCGCTTGGCGCCAAGGATTCCTGGACGATCGAAAATATGGCGCTGCCGATGTATGCGAGCATGACCAAGCCGAATGAGCCGAACTTCGGCAAAGATTTGTACGACGGGAAAGCGTCGATGTCGGACGCCGCGTTCAAACGCCCTTTCCTGGCTCTGGCCGAGCTTCAGGACAAAGGCTATATCAACAAAGGCGCGCTGGGCATCGATTATCAGCAATCCGTCGCTTCCGTGCTCGAAGGCAAGACCGCGATGATCGCGTCCGGCAGCTATGTCGTCGGAACGGCTTCGACCTTGGAGGCCGACGCTCAACTGGGCTATTTTCCGTTCCCTGCGGACGAAGGCGATCCCGGACTGCTCATGATCGTGGACAAATCCTTGGTATACAGCAGCAAAGGTAAAAACCCCGAGCTGGCGCAAAAGTTCATCGATTTCTTCGCCCGTGCGGATATTATGAAAATGCATATCGAAGGCTTAAACGCCATCCCTACGCTAGGGGACACGAACGCAGCTTTGCCGCAAGCGCTTCTCGATCTCGGAGCGAGCGCGGCCAAATTTCGCGCCTTCTCTCAAGGCTTCTATCTGCCGGGCCGAGCGTACCAGACGTTTACCGAAAAGCTGCTTCCCGAGATTATTACGGGCAAGGGGGCGACGGACGCGCGGTTTGCGGAGCTGGATAAGCAATTGAAGGAGGAACTGCAAAATCCGAAAGTCGCCGTTCCATTCGAGGAGCAATGATGGCAAAGGAAATCCGAGCCTATGAGGAATAAAATTTGGACGTTGTTGTTTTTGGTTCCCGCCTTGTTTTTCTTTATCGCAACCGTGATTTATCCGTTGCTGTACAATTTTGTGCTTTCGTTTACGAATTGGGACGGCTATTCGATGTCCGGCGTCCGGTTTATCGGATGGGACAATTACCGCAGTCTGTTCACGTTTCCGGATCTGCTGCAGCCGTTCGTCAATACGCTGAAATTCGCCGTCTTCACGACCGTTATCCAGAACCTGCTCCAGCTTCTGCTGGCGCTCGTTCTGGACAGCAAGCTGAAGACGAGAAGCTTCGCCCGCGTAGCCTTCTACATTCCCGCGCTGCTCAGCGGCGTCGTTCTGTCCTCGATCTTCACCTACCTGCTCGGTTACAATGGCGCCTTGAACGAGTTTTTGCGCTCCGCGGGCTTGGAATCCCTCGTGAACGACTGGTTCGGCAACGGAGATACGGCGCTCGGGCTGCTGATGGGCATCAACGTATGGCAGTGGACCGGCTTCGGGGCGATTATCTACCTGGCGGCGCTGCAAGGCATTCCGACGGACTATTACGAAGCGGCGAAAATCGACGGCGCCGGGGCGGGCAGCAGGTTCCGCCACATTACGTTCCCGCTGCTCATGCCTGCGGTGACGATTCTGACCTTCCTCGGCATCTCCGGCGGACTTAAGCTGTTCGAGCTTCCGTTCATCATTACGAAGGGCGGGCCGGCCGGAGCGACGAACACGATCGCGACGTTCATCTTCTCTCTGAACGCGGGCGGAAGGGTCGCGCTGGCCTGCGCGATCAGCATAGTCTTGATGCTGTTCATTGCTTTGCTGACGGGGCTGCAGCTGTTCGTGACGCGCAAGCGGGAGGTGGAGGCATGACGGCGCCAAGCAAGCGTTGGCGCTGGCTGGCGGAAACGGCGCTGGGGGCGGCCGCGCTTCTGATGCTCCTTCCGCTGCTCTATATGACGGTGTCCAGCTTCAAGACGATGAAGGAAAACGCCAAGCCTCTGTCGCTTCCCGGCAGCTTGAACTGGGACAACTACGGCACCGTATTTACCGAATCCAATGTGTTCCGAATGTTCGGAAACAGTCTGTTCGTTACGACCGTATCGATGATCCTGATCGTTATCGTCGGTTCGATGGCCGGCTATGTGATCGGGCGTTCGCGGAAGCGGTGGGCGAACGGCGTGTATTTGTTTTTTCTCAGCGGAATGATGATCCCTTTTATCGGCTCGATCGTTCCGATGTACCAGATGGTCAAATCGCTGCATATGATCGACAATTTGCTGCTGCTCATTCTGATTCCGATCGGAGGAGCGATGCCGATGGTCATTCTGATCTACACCGGCTTCGTCAAATCCGTGCCCCGGGAACTGGAGGAGTCGGCTCACATCGACGGAAGCGGCTTTCTGCGAACCTATTTTCATATCGTGTTTCCGCTGCTGCTCCCCGCGACTTCGGCGGTCGTCATCACCAATATTATCGCGCTATGGAACGACTTCATGACGCCGCTTCTGTTCATCTCTTCGGAGAGCAAGCATACGATCGCCCTCGGCATCTATGCGTTCATGTCCGAGAAGACAAAAGACTGGGGAGCGGTCTATGCGCTAACGACGGTGACCGTCATGCCTCTGGTGCTTGTTTTCCTGTTCGGCCAGAAGCAATTCTATAAAGGCATTACGAGCGGCGCTGTTAAAGGTTGACGGCGTAACGATTCCAATGCGGTTCGACGTAGATCTGAGCAATGACGTGAAAGATAAAAACGGCCTGGCTGCTTGGGGAGATTCCCCCGAGCGCCAGGCCGTATTTTTATTTCGAAATCTCTAATTTGCATGGTTCCGCGTGAATAGCTTCTTATCGAAAAACAAGATCGCGATAAACAGCACGATGGCGACGAGAAGGATGGAAGCCGGAATAATGAACGAAAGCAGCGTCGCCGTATTTTCCGCTTTGTAGTAAGCCAGCATGCCGAACGGCATCAATCCGCCCCCGATCAGAGCGGCCCAAGCTTGCAGCTTGGCCGTTCGAACCATGCCGATCTCTTTGAAGACGTAATAAAAAATGCCGTAAGCGAACAGGGTTAGCCAGCCGACAACAAGAATGTGCGCATGGACGGGAGTCATCGAATAGTCTTCTTTGCCGGCCATATCCGAACCGATAAGAGCGCCGATTAGCGAATATAAGGCCGCGATTCGAATCAACCATTTGCTGTAAGCGATCATGACGAAAATCTCTCCTTGTATATAAGTTTGAACCAGTGAAAAGGAAGTCCATTGCATTCCGTAAGGGATGGCTTTGCCGACTTCGGCCTGGTTGTTGGGTTGGGGCTGTTCTACAACGGAAAAATCATAAACCGCAGCTCGAATCAGGCATAAGCGAACGACGGAGGTTTGTCCGAAAAATCGTACAAAGCAGCCCGAATCTGGCATAGGCGGCGGACGTTTGTAGGGAAAATCGTACAAAACAGCCCGAATCAAGCATAAATGGCAGACGCTTGTGCGAAAAATCGTACAAAGCTACCAAAATCAAGGGGTGAATGTCAATAAAGCTTCTTCGATGATTATACGGATAATTACTGAGTTTTGGTTCAACTTACATCGTTTGCCTATAACTGTAGTCGCGCATTATGAACGGAGCGTGAACGGAATGTTACGAAATCCAGGGCTCAATGTCGCGATTGTTCCGCGATCCGAAATCCAGGGCTCAATGCCGCGACAGTACCGCAATCCCACCGTTCGTCACCCCACGACATATCCCGAGACTCCACGCGATGCCGACTCTATTTGTCAGAATAAAGTTATTGTTCTATACTAGACGCAGACGTTTCAATTAACGATTTTGTGGGATGATGTTAATATTTAATTATATTTTCTATATGGATGCGTGAAGGTGGCCCAGAATGACGATAAAACCGAAACGGACTAAAAAAACGAAGCAGGTAACGCTGCGCGACATTTCCGAGAAGCTGGGATTGTCGACTGCCGCCGTATCCAAAGCGCTGCGCGGACATGAGGGAATCAGCGAGACGACCCGCGAGCTTGTACGGGAGACGGCCAAGGAGATGGGATACGCGGGAATTGCCGAGCCTCGCCAGGAAACGGCAGCGGCGCCGGTTATCTTCATTATCGTAGAGCGTCGCGAACTTAAGGAAGCGCACACGATGTCCACCTATTATTTTATCGATAACGCCTTGAAGAAGCATGGGCTGCAGGTGGCCATCTACGGAGTGCCGATCAATGGCGACGACAACGCGATATTCGAGTTGATCGCGCGAGACGATCCAACGGCATTGTTTTTGTTCGGGAGATTTTCGCAGAAATTCGCCGAGCGGCTGCAGCAAACCGGAAAAGTCATGATCGTGATCGATCACGATTATCCTTCGCTGAACTTCGATGTCGTACTTACGAATGACAGCCAAGGGGCTTTTGCCGCGGTACGGCACCTCGTTCATCTTGGACATCAGCGAATCGGTTATATCGGGGATAACCACTTGTCGCCAACCTTTCATAATAGGTATAACGGATTTGTCGACGCGATCCGCTTCTGGGGGCTGGAGCTGTGCGAGGATCATATTTACAATTTGGATATTATGAACTCCTTCGGCGATATCAATTACAACGCCGTGTTGGAGCGGCTTGACGCCGAGGATTTGCCGACCGCGTTTTTCTGCGCGAACGACCCGATCGCCTACCATCTCGGAAGCGGACTCGGCGCCAAGGGTCTGCGCGTGCCGGAGGACGTCTCTATTGTCGGCTTCGATAATTTGGATGCGTCGCAGTTTCAATATCCGCCTTTGACGACGTTGGATTATCCGCGCGAGGATATCGCCGAGACCGCTGTCGAGCTGCTGTTTTGGCGAATCAATCACCCGCAGGCGCCCTGCCGCAAAATTTTGGTTCAACCGCGCTTAATCGAACGCAAATCGACTGCGGTTCCGCCCAAACCGATAGGTTGACCGCAGTCCTTCTTTCAGTAAAAAAAGTAACCGAGAAATCGGAAAAATCAAAAGTCTGTCAAGGAATTATCCTTGATGGGCTTTTTTCTTTTTTCGTGAAAGCAAGTCGAAATGATTATAATTTAACTTAAAAATTAATTGACATTAACGTATTGTGAAATTAATATATAACTGAAAGAGGCGACCCATTCGGAAAGGAGGTGCAATCTATGGAATTCATACAGGTGGATAGCGATCGTATCGGATTTAAGGAAAAGGGAACGGGGAAGCGATTTACTCCTTTTGGCTGCAATTATTTCGATCCGGCGACCGGATGGGCGCCGCATCTCTGGCAGAGGTTCTCGCCGGAACGGACCGAGCGGCATTTCGCGCAGATGGAGGATTTGGGCGTAAATACGGCGCGCGTATTTCTGACGATCGCTTCTTTCATGACCGAGAGCGGAGAATTATTGCATGCCGGCATGGAGAAAGCGGATCGGATGGTCGAAATCGCGCGGAAACACGGGATACGAGTGGAGTTTGCCGGACCGGATCACTGGGAAGGCGTCCCCGATTGGGCGAAGCGCCACTTCGATGAGGAAGCAAACGCTTATTTTCTGGACGGGGAGTGGGTGCACAGATTAAAGGAGTTTTGGCGGCAATTCGCGAGACATTACCGCGACGAACCGGCTGTGTTCAGCTTCGATCTGCTGAATGAACCTTGGCTGAAGTGGGATAGCCCACTGGTTCGACGGATATGGGGCGGACCTCCTCCCGAAGAGCATTCGGACGAAACCGGCGACGATGCGTTCTTGGCTTGGCGTGAACAAGTCTTGTGGGAATGGACCAAGGAACTCCTTTCATCCATCCGCGAGCAGGATCCGAGTCGGCTTGTTACGATCGGTTTTCACCAGCTTTCTTTGCCTCACGATCCGGGGAGCGGATATGCGATCCCGGGATTTCATGCGAAGAAGCTGTCCCCCTTACTCGACTACGTCGCGATGCACTGGTATCCGTATTCGACCCAGGACCACGTCAGACCGCTTCGCGCGGATGATCCGACGGAGCGTAACATCGATATCATTCGAGCATCCATCCAGAATGCGTATAGCGGTAAACCAATCGTTATCGAGGAGTTCGGTTGGTACGGCGGAGACCGTGTCTTTTCCTGGGGGGAGCAGCTGCCGTTTGTTTCGGAAGAGGTGCAGACGCAGTGGTGTCGCACGGTCGTGGAACGAACGAGAGATTTGGCCAGCGGCTGGATGACATGGGGCTATTCCGATGTGCCGACCGCAATGGACGTAACTAGAAAGAGCGGACTGGTGGACGAACACGGAAAGATTAAGAGGTGGGGACATGCTTTTCGCGAGCTTGCCGCGTCCGATCCGGCTGCTGCGTCAAGTTAGCAGAGTTGCCTTGATCCTGGGTGTCGCATCGATCCTATTATCCGGCTGCCAGGATGAGGCTCAGCGCGAACCGAATCAAGAAGCGATTGAAAGCTCCGCGGCAAACGAATCGGAGGAACGACAAATGGACAATCGGTTTAGCGACGACGAGATGCTCGCCCAATCGATCGCGAATGAAGGGAACGAACAAAGAATCATCAAGGCGATGCGCAAAGCTCTGCGGAAAGAAAAAGTGACATTCCGCCATCGATGAACTCGAACGGCTATATGGACGCCCAACTGCTGACCGGCGATCTTCTCGATCCGGATGCCAATAACGGCTGGGAGAAGGGCGAGACGGATCGTTTTACCCCGGGATGGATCGCTACTCGGCCGGGACAGTCGATTTCCTTCACCGTGGAAGCTGCGAATATCGGAGTGATCTATGAAAGAAAGAGCAACGGACGCATGGGGCGGGCTCAAGTCCAAGTCGACGATCTGGAGTCTGTGGAATTGGAAGGTCACTTCACGGCGAACTGGGAAGGTTACCCGGCAGGAGAGCTGATAGCCGCAAATCTGGAAGAAGGCAAACACCGGGTGACGATTACGTTTATGAGCGAGCATTATCCGGACAGCACGGGCGAGTTGTTCAAAGTATGCGCGATTATGGCGTCACGTTGATCGAATTCACGAACAATGAAAAGGGGTAAACCAGATGAGGAAAATCAAAGGAAAAAAAGGTTTTGCATCGCTTCTGAGTTTAGTGATTCTTATCGTCCTTGTGCTGTCCGGGTGCTCCGGCAGCAAGTCGGGCAATGGCGACAGTTCGCCGCAAGCAAGCAGCAGCCCCGCCGAAACCGCGTCTCCGACGAAGCAGGAAACGCCGTCTTCTTCGCCAGGGAAGGATGTGACCCTTCGAATAACGACGCAGGTGTTTACGCCAACGGACGACAAGACGCCGACCGAGAATACGCCCGTACCTCGCGTGGCTTTGGACAGAATTATCGAGGATTACCAGAAAGAAAACCCGAATGTGAAAGTCGAGATCGTGAAAGCGCCTACATCTTCGCGCGAGGAATATTTGACATGGATGACGACTCAGATTGCCGCGGGAGAAGCGCCGGACATCGCTTGGCCTTCCGACTCCCTCCAAGGGTTCGTCGAGAAGGAATGGCTGCTCCCAGTCGACTCGTATCTCCAACAAGCCAATTCGTTCGGCGATGCGAATACGACATGGATGGACTCCTTTACCAATCCGGAATTGTTCAAGAAGTTCCCGAACGGTTCCTATTATGCCGTTCCGATCTTTCAAGCGGCCGGTTCGGCGACGACGTTTTATTACAACATCGATATTTTTAAGGAATTGAACTTATCCGTGCCCCAGACTTGGCAACAACTGCTCGACGCTTTGAAAAAGGCGAAGGAAGCAGGGTATGTCGCTGCGATTCCTGTCGTAGAGAACAAAGGCCCTACGTTATGGCAGCTGGGAGGGCAGGTATCGATTCCTCTCACCACCGCATTTACCGATGAGTTTAACTACACCGGAGCCAAGAGCGCAGCGGAAATGAAAGGGGACGAGTACCTTCGGGCGATTAAGAAGGGAATCGTATCGATGGAGCGTCCGGAATTTAGAGAGATTTGGCGCCTGTACAAGGAATGGGCGCAAATGTGGCCGGAAGGGTGGGCGACCCAGGATATGATGCCGCTGTGGCGCGAGGGTAAGGTTGCCGTTCGCGAAGGCGGAATGTGGGAATTGCAGCAGGAGCTTAGCGATACGAAACGCAATTTCAAGTGGGGCGTATTTCCGATCCCTTCCGTCGGATCCGATTCCAGCCAATATGCCGTAGATTTGCCGAAAGAGAAAGGCTTCCAGAAAAATACGAGCTCGGCGTTCGATCTTGCAATCGTGAAACCGGCAGTAGAGAAAAGAGGGACAACCGAGGAAGCGGTTCGTTTCCTGCAGTATTTGACGACGGCGGAAGTGAACGAATACATGGTCAACGAAATTCCTTTGGGGCTTCCAACGGTCAAAGGGGCGGCGACATTGCCGGTATTCGACGCAATTAAAGAATCGGAAAGCCCGGTTATCCCTGAGATCAGCATTCCGATGAACGTCTGGATCAGCTCGGAAGCGCGCGACGCGATCGGCAGGAACGCGGCTATGTGGATTCAGAACAAACTGACGGACGACAAGTTTTTCGCCAATGTGGAGAAGGCGATGACGGAAGGCGCGGATAAGTCGATTAAAGATCAGAACATAGACACGTCCAATTGGTAATGAACGAATGAAAAATCGGGCAAGGAGGGAGATCGTTCCCTCCTTGGCTCTGCGATGGCGGTGACTATGAAGAAGAAATGGATAGCGCTATTGGTTATTGTACTGATGGCGGGTGTGATGACGATATTGTGGCGGATCGACGACAATCGAAAGATCGTGTTCGATGTGACCTTTGCGCCGGAACAGATGGTGGCCGACGGGAAAAGCTCGGTAACGGTTCAGATACAAGTGAACAACGTTGACGGCACTCCCCGATCCGGGGACGAACTGCAGATCATTCGAATGAAAGGTCATGGACAATTGTCGGTCAGCAGGGTCAAGACAGATCGTAACGGACAGGCGAGCTTTGCTTATTTCTCGTATCGCGCCAGTTCTTTTACGCCTGTGATGACCAATGAAATTATGCTGTCCGACGTTTCGGCAGGCAAAATCGTAGGCGTATATAAAAGACATGTATTCGAGATTCCCGTCATAGAGCCCGAGGTCGATGATTCCGACCCGAGCGGAAACGACGACGACGGATACATTTCGTTAGGGGGGTAACCATGTCGCCGAAAATGCGCGAAAGCCTGCAGGCTTATTTCTTTTTGTCCCCCATCGTGATCGGATTGCTCGTTTTTTCTTATTATCCGCCGCTGAGAGGATTGGTGACCGCCTTTTTCGAATGGATTCCGGCAGGGGACCAATGGACATTCATCGGTTTGGACAATTTTGCTCGAATGCTCGCCGACGAGGTGCTAATCGCTTCCGTTCCCAACATGCTTTTGCTTATGTTCGGAGGGCTGATCATCGGGGTGACGGTGCCCTTCATCGTCGCGGAACTGATTTTCTTCGTACGCAGCGAAAAGCTGAAATACTATTATCGCGTCATGCTGCTGCTTCCGCTTGTCGTGCCGGGTGTCGTAGGTATGCTAGTCTGGAATTTCATCTACGATCCGAATATCGGGTTGATCAATTCCTTGCTGGAAGCGGTCGGTTTGGAGCATTGGAAACGCGCCTGGCTTAGCGACAGCAGAACGGTTCTGGGGGCGCTGCTGTTTATGGGATTTCCGTGGGCGGCGGGCATCGGCCCGCTGATCTACTTGTCCGGTTTGATGAATATTCCGACTGAAGTGATCGACAGCGCCAGATTGGACGGGGCGACCGGTTGGAAACGGGTGCTTAGAGTCGATATCCCGATGGTGACAGGGCAAATCAAGTTTTTCCTGGTCACCGGAATGATCGGCGGCCTTCAGCAGTTCGGGCAGCAATTGGTGCTGACGGGCGGCGGTCCGGGCTATTCCTCGATGGTGCCCGGCTATCACATGTATGTGCAGGCATTTACCTACAATCATTTCGGGTATGCGAGCGCCATCGGTCTTGTTTTATTCGTTGTCGCATTCGCCTTGACGATCGTCAGCATGAAATTTATTAAGTCGGAATAGGGGAGGGCTGTCGTTTGAGGCTTATCGGAAGAGGAACCAGTCAGCTTGCTTTGAACGCCTTGATCGTCTTGCTGCTCGCATTGAGCATCTATCCCATGACGATTTTGTTGTTCGGATTTACGAAAGATTCTCTAACCTGGCAGTATAACCAATGGCTTCCCGCGCTGCCCATGTGGTTCTCTAATTTGAACTACGCATGGAAGCAGATCGGCGCCGCATTCTGGAACACTTTATTTGTAGCGGTCATGTCCACCGCGGGCGGGGTATTTCTGTCTTCGCTGGGCGGATTCGTATTTTCCAGAATGAAGTTTTACGCCAAGGAAGTGATTTTCTATTTCATTATCGCGCTGATGATGGTCCCCGCTATTCTGGGCTTGGTGCCATGGTATTTGCTGGTTAAAGAACTGGGCTTGCTCAACTCCTTATGGGCATTAGTGTTTACGAGTGTATTCGGCGCACCGATCTTCGGCATTTTCTTGCTTCGCGGTTTTTTCGCCTCTATTCCGGAAGAATTGTTTGAAGCGGCGAAAATAGACGGCTGCGGATATTTCAAGCTGTATTATAAAATCGCGATTCCGGTCAGTCTGCCCAGCTTGGCGACTTTGGCGATCATGCAGGTGATGGGGGTATGGAACGATCTGGTAGGCCCTTCCATCGTGCTGACCGACCCCGACAAGTTCGTGATCACGCTCGCGCTTCGCAATTTCTCCATGTCGATGAGCGGGAGCGGAGTGCTGACGAATTATCCGGCTTTGTTTTCCGCGTATGTCATTTCTTCTATTCCTCTAGTGCTGCTGTTCTTCTTTGCAAGCAAGTACTACATCGAGGGTTTAACCTCTTCGGGAATGAAATTGTAGGAGGAATCGAAATGAATCGGGGTTTCAAACGAGGGATGGCGCTGGCGGCCGTCTTTGCGGCTGTCGCGTGGCTGATCGGGGGATGCAGCGGGGGGGAACGCGCGGAGGAGCTTGTTCCGCAAACCTCTTGTGCCGGCGCGAAAGGTTTGTGCGTTGACAAGGGGACGTTGATGAAGGACGGCCAGCCATATCGGGGAGCGGGAGTGAATTATTTTAACGCTTTTTCCCGTACGCTGCTCAATCCCGGCGATACGACTTATCGTCATGGATTCGAAGTGTTGAAGGAATATCGTATTCCTTTCGTCAGGTTCATGGCAAGCGGCTATTGGCCGAGTGAATTCAAGCTGTATTTGGAAGATCAAGAAAAATACTTTCAACTCATGGACGGCGTCGTGAAGGCGGCAGAGGATAACGGCATCGGCCTGATTCCATCCTTGTTCTGGTATCATTCGGCCGTGCCCGATCTGGTTAAAGAATCGCGCGACCAATGGGGCAACCCCGATAGCAAGACGATGGAATTCATGCGGGAATATATCCGGTTGATCGTAACGCGGTATAAGGATTCGCCGGCGATCTGGGGCTGGGAGTTCGGCAACGAATATAATCTGGAAGCGAATCTGCCCAACGCGGCGGAGCATCGTCCGCCGATTCATCCGGAGCTGGGCACGGCGAACGAACGCAGCGCCAAAGACGATATGACGTTAGACATGATCCAAACCGCCATTGCCGAATTCGGGAGGGAAGTGAGGAAGTACGATCCCGATCGGATCATTCTTACCGGCAACAGCATGCCGCGTCCGACGGCCTGGAACCAGAGGGAGACTCTGGAGTTCAAGCAGGATACCGAAGCGCAGTTCGAGGAGATGCTGGTTGTCGAAAATCCGGATCCTGCGAACGTTATTACGGTTCATTATTATCCGGGAGACGAGCAGCGTTTCGACAGCACTCCGAATGACCTTGTCATGCTAGCGAAGCTGGTCGAGATTTCGAATCGGGTGCGGAAGCCTTTGTTTATCGGGGAATTCGGCGTTAGCGACGCCGTAGAGGAAGGCGGTTTGCTTGATCCTGAAGCGGCCGAACAACGATTCATGCAGATGGTTGAGGCGATCGGGGAAGCCCAGGTTCCTTTGTCGGCCTTATGGGTTTACGATTTCTACGGACAGAGCGATAACAATGTCACTTCGGACAATGGCAGATCTTATCAGCTTAAGGCATTAACGCAGTTGAATGAAGAGCTTGCGAAGTTTTAACCCGGAGGTGATCGGCTTGAATATCAGCATAGATTTGCGAGAGAACTGGGTTGTGAAGGGTTACGGCCCGGAAGGGAAAGTCGTCGGTCCGATCGGCGGTACGGTGCCTGGCCACGTCCACTCCGATCTGCTGCGCGAGAGCTTGATCCCCGACCCGATGTGGCGGGATCAAGCGCTGGACTCGCAATGGGTGGAGGAGTTCGACTGGGTATACGAGACTGTATTCGAGTGGCCGGAGGAAGGGAGCCTTGAAGCCGCAGCGCTCCGGTTCGAGGGACTCGATACGCTGGCAGAGATCTTTGTGAACGACGTACTCGTGGGTACGGCCGATAATATGTTTATCGAACATCTTTTTCCTGTGTCGAATGCCGTCGTTCCCGGAAGCAACCGCTTACGGGTGAGTTTTACCTCAATTCACAAGGCATTGCAGAATCAGGATATTTATCGATATGAATCCTTGTTTTCTCAGGATCGGGTGTACTTTCGCAAAATGCAGTGCACGTTCGGATGGGACTGGGTTCATCGGCTCGTCAGCTACGGAATATGGAGACCGGTGTATTTAGAATCGAAACCGGGCGGATCTATCCGGAATGCCTGCTTGCGTACCTTAAGCTTAAATGAGCAAGCGGCGGAACTGGAATGGGAGGTCGAAGCTTTGTCGCTGGAGACCGGATGCCGCCTGCAGTTGGAGTTAACGGATCCGGACGGCGTTATCGTATGGCTTGACGAACGCGAATATCGCGGCGAATCCGAGCGGGGGCGATTGTCGCTGGAAAACTCCCGGCTGTGGTGGCCTTCCGGGTATGGAGAGGCTTGTCTATATCGGCTCCGGACGCAACTGCTGACGAGACAAGGCGCAGTGGCGGACGAACGGCGCGACGCATTCGGGATCCGCACGATCAAAGTAGAAGAAATCCCGGACAATCAGGGAAGTTCGTTCACCATTGTCGTCAACGGACAGCGCATATTCGCCAAGGGCGGGAACTGGGTCCCTGCCGATCCGTTTCCGTCGAAGGTGACGGCGGAGAAGTACGAGCACTTGCTCGACGCGCTCGTGGACGGCGGCATGAACATGCTGCGCGTATGGGGGGGAGGAATTTACGAGCTGCCTGCATTTTGGGAGGCGTGCAACCGCAAGGGAATTATGGTCTCATTGGATTTTATGATGGCCTGCGCGCAGTACCCCGAGACGGAAGAGTGGTTCCTGGAAGCGATGAAGAAAGAAACCGAGCACGCGATCAAAACGCTGCGCAACCACCCCAGCCTGATTTTCTGGAGCGGCGACAACGAACTGGCGATGAACAACAAGCCGGAGGACGATTATTGGGGGAAAATCGTCAGCGCCCAAGTCACGGCGCCGCTGTGCACGAAGCTTGATCCGACGCGTCCGTATTTCCCGACCTCGCCTTATCGGGGATCGCCCTTCAATAGTCAGGATGCAGGAGATTGCCATTATTCGACCTGGTACGATATCGACTTTATTCTCGGAGAGATGAAGGATTATCGGCAACAAATCGCGCAGGGACGCGGGCGATTCCTGAGCGAATGCGCGGTGGCCGGATCGCCGCCCCTGTCATCGCTGCTGAAAATGATGACGTTGGAGGACGTAGCCGACGAAAAAGGGGACATGTGGGAGTTTCGCACCAAGGATAATCCTTATAATGGGCAGGACGAACTGACCCATTACCGGATGCTCGAGAAAACGGCCGAGACGTTGTTCGGGGCAAGCCCGGACCTTGCCGCCAAAGTCAAAAAGCTGGAATACGTGCAATACGAATTTGCCCGGTTGATGGGCGAACATTATCGGAGGCGCAAATACGCGACAAGCGGTCTGCTGTTCTGGATGTACAATGATTGCTGGCCGGCAAGCGGCTGGTCGCTCATCGATTATTACGGGTTGCCGAAAGCGGGATACTACGGCGCGAAAAAAGCGTTTAACCCGGTCATGGTCTCGCTTGAGGACCGACAGCGGGATATCGGCGTATGGGTCGTGAACGACACGTTGCGGGAGCGACGCGGAGTGATCCAGATAAGATCGGCCCGAACGAACGGAGAGAATCTGTTCTTCGATCGAATCCAGGCGATCGTGCCGGCGAATTCTTCGGCTATGATCGCGACGATCCATAAGGAACAATTAGCCGTAAACGCGCCGGACGTCGTACTTCAAGCGACATGGATTCCGGAAAGGGAGGAACCGAACGAACCGATGCCGATCGACATGGATCGAGCAATCTGGTTCGCGGGGATGCCCAAAGAACTTCAAATGCCGAAGGCAGCGCTGCAGGTTAAGCGTTTATGGCATGACGATCATTCCGGCGTAATCGAAATTGCTGCGGATGCTTATGCGCGCGTCGTAACCATCGAAGACGAATTATGGGCGGAGGATAACTATTTCGACATGATGCCCGGCGAAACGCGGCAAATCTCCTATCGAACGATCGGGAAGGCTTCGCCGTACACGCGAATTCCGCGAGTGACTTGTTGGAACCAACTATAAAGCGCACGCCGCTCGCATTCCGAATTAAGGAATGCCGGGCGGCGTTTTGTTTGGGGGCTGGCTAATGAGGAGAAGTGCTGGCACTCTCGCCTGTCTTCCGATTTCGTTCTTGTATCCTCCCGGCTGGAGTGTAAAATGAGGGGGAAGAGACGTTTGCACGGGATTGTTTTCGCTATCTACGAATAATCATTTGTTTTCAAGAACTGTATCCTAAATAACATGTATATGATTTGATCATTATTGACATCGAGGGGGGCGCGGCATGAAGATCAGATTGTGCGGAGCCGGAACGCTGCTGAGAGGGGCGGAGAAGCCGGGCGGCGGCATGCATCCTTCCTGCCACGAGCTTCTGTATATTACCGAGGGAAAGGTTCGGTTCAAGTGGAGAGGGAATATGTGCGAGGCGGAAGCGCCGGCCGTATTCATGCTGCCCGATTCGACGCCTCACGAGCTCGAAAGCTTGCAAACAGAGTCCCGTTTTCGGTTTTTGGAGCTGTTCGAGCCGGAGGATTTCCGGTTTACCGATCGTCAGGTGGACGAGTGGAACTTCATGCAGGCGCGCAAGGACATGTACGCCAAGACGGTGTTGGCCGCTTCGGTCCTGCAGGCTCTCGATTTCGTCTATCATCTTCATGCGACGGGAGCGGCTGGGGAGGATGACGATTTGGAGACGGTGTGCCTGCTCGAAATTCGCAAAATCTATCGGCTGATCGCACATATTTTGAGACTCTCCGCGAATTCCGGAGCTGCAAGCCCTTCTCGCAAGCCCAAGGTCGGGGCCCGCGATGCGGTGGACCTGGTTGTCGATTACCTCGATTGGCGCTATAAGGAGAACGTGACGCTGGAGGCGCTCGCTCAGCTTGTCGCGCTCGATCCGTCGTACCTCGTCAGGCTGTTCAAGAAGCATATGTATAAGACGCCCTTCGAATATTTGCGGGATCTCCGCCTGAAAGCCGCCGCCAGCTACTTGTCGGGCAGCGATATGGCGATCGCGGACATCGTGCAGGAGACGGGATTTAACAGCGTTCATCATTTTACAAGGCTGTTCAAGTCGTATTATGGGCAAAGCCCGGCAGAATGGCGCAAGCAGCTGCGAAGCTCCGAGTCCCGTTAAAGCGCTCTGTCGCCTGGCGCGGCCCGGCGCGATACTGCCCCGGCGTCATCCTCGTCGCCTGCTTAAACAGGCGGTGGAACCGCTTAAGGTCGGGAAGACCGGACTGAGCGGCAATGTCGGCGACGGTTAAAGAGCTCAGGGAAGGATCGGCAAGCAGCATGCGGCTGCGGTCGATCCTTTCTTTGCGGAGCAGCGCCGAGAAGGCATACGGATTCGCTTGCTTATTGAACGTGATTTTCATTGTCCAGAATTTATATTTAGCCAAAACATCTGATTTTGTCCTCCCCGGGCTCGAATCTTGGCGTTCGTATTCGGTTTTGTAATTGAGCCGGATGACGAAGTGTCTTAAGTTGTGAATAAGCACAACGAGAGGATGATTCGAGATCATGAAGGGGGATTTTTTGTGGCGAGACAATGGCGGATTTTCAAAATGAATTATGCATTGTTATTGCTTACTTTACCGGGCGTCTTGTATTTGCTCTTTCATGGCTTATTTGCCGATGGGCGGCGTGATTATCGCATTCAAGGATTATAACTATGTGGATGGCATTTGGGGGAGTAAATGGATCGGATTGAAAAACTTCGAGTTTTTGTTTCTAAGTCAAGATGCATGGCGAATTACGAGAAATACGCTGATGATGAACGGCCTGTTTATTTTTTTCGGTACGATCTGCGCGATACTCGTAGCGCTTGCGATGAATGAGATCCGCGTGAAATGGGTCAATAAAGCGATTCAGTCGACGCTGTTTTTACCGTACTTGCTTTCTTGGGTAATTGTCTCCTATTTGGTATTTGCCATCCTGACAACGAAGGGGTTCTTGAACGCCGTTCTGGCGTCGATTGGCTTGGAACCGATTAACTGGTACATGGAACCCAAGTACTGGCCTTATATTTTAACGATGATCACGCTGTGGAAAGTGACCGGATACAATAGCATCATTTACCTTGCGAGTATCATCGGCATTAATCCCGAGTTTTACGAAGCTGCCAAGTTGGACGGCGCCAACAAGCTTCAGCAAATCCGCTACATCACGATGCCGTTTCTTATCCCCGTGATTTCGATCTTGACGCTGCTTGCGATCGAATTTGATCGGGTCCTATGGGGTGTCTGTTGCCGTGACGGTCATCGGCACAGCTTTGAGCATCGTTTTTTCCTCTCTGTTGGCTTATCCTCTTTCCCGATCGGATTTTGCGTATCGCAATCCTTTAAGCTTTTATATCTTTTTTACGATGTTGTTCAACGGCGGTCTCGTTCCTTTTTACATTTTGATGAGCCAATATTTATCGGTAAAGGATACGATATGGGCATTGATTCTCCCCGGTATGATCAGCCCGTTCTTTATCATTCTGATTCGCACGTTCTTCTCAACGGTTCCTTATTCGTTAATTGAATCTGCGATGATTGAAGGGGCTTCCGAGATCAAAATTTATTTGAGAATCATCCTTCCCTTATCCGCCCCAATATTAGCCACAGTTTCCTTATTTACCTCTTTAGGATATTGGAACGATTGGTTTAACAGTTTATTATTTATTAATAAATCGGACTTATTCCCCTTGCAGTATTTATTGATGATGATGATGCAAAATATAGAGTTCATGATCCAAAACTCGAACAGGGGCTTAAATGCGATGGAGATCCCGATGGAGCCGCTGAGGATGGCGATGGCGATGATCGCGATTGGTCCGATGGCTTTTGTGTACTTATACTTCCAAAAATATTTCGTTAAAGGGATTATTATCGGGGCTGTAAAAGGTTGAATGTCCCGAATGGATACGAAGGGGGAGGGAGCATGAAATCGCGTTTTAGCTTCAAACATCGCTTTGCGACTAAAATATTTCTCGCCGTTAGCTTGGTCATCTCGATCGTCATCATTCTGTTATCCGTTTCCGTCTATTCCATCTATTCGAAGGACCGCACGAAGGCGATTGTCGAGGCCAACTTGCGCACCCTATCGATGACGAGCTTTAGCGCCGATTTCATGCACGACAACGCCTTCGAACTGCTGGTTTCTCAATTTAATGACCCGAAAACGCAGAACTTGATGTACGGCGATAATATGGATAGCTTGTCGCTGAAGGAAGAGCGCGACCGGTTGGCGGAACAGGTGGCGGCGAACCAGTTTGTCGCCTCCATCTACGTATACAACCAAAAGCAGGATCGGATTCTTTCGACCGCCTGGCAAAGCGTGGGTACGCTCCAGCAACGATTCGATCGCATCGGTAGATCAGGCAGGCATCATTACGGCGAAAGGCGAGGGGATGGCGACCGTTACAGCGACAACCGTTATCGGCGGTTTTACCGCTAGGGTGTCTGTCGAGGTTTCCCCAAGCGCGAATGTAGCCTTGTTCAATAATGCCGCTGCTTATCAGAATGATTTAACGTAAACGCTGACGACGCATGCACATGCTCCCGCATCGGCAGCGGTAGATGGAGATCCCGGCACGTTTGCCCAAGCCAGCGGTTCTTATGCCTGGAGTCTGGTGGTCGATCTGGGAGGGAGCTATGAGATTAAAGAGATGGCGGCGCTATTCGGGGACGGATTCGCAACGGATTATGAATTCGTCGGCTACGTGGAAAACGAAGGCTGGCAGACGCTGTACACGGGCTCGAACGGAGCTGAAAATACGCGAGTCAGCTACGAACTGGAAACGCCGAAAGTTCTCCGCTATGCCGCGATCAAGGCGTTAAAGCCGGATGGACCGTTGCAAACCGGAGGTCAAATGTTTGTGAAGGAGTTCGAGGTCATTCGGGTGATGCCCGAGGTGGCGCCTGCGTCTATCCGCTTGAACGCTAACGCCATGCAATTGGTGAAAAATGAAGAGGCCAGCTTAACGGCGGAGGTATTGCCGCCTCAAGCGACCAACAAAAACGTAATCTGGTCAACGTCAGACCCGGCCGTGGCGCAAGTAGATACGATGGGTAAAGTGACCGGGGTCGGCGTAGGAACGGCGACGATAACGGCAACGACGGAGAGCGGCGCCTTGACCGATCATCTCGCCGTAACCGTAGTCAAGACGGATCCTTCCGGCAACTTGGCCTTGTTCAAGCCGGCGTACGTATATGATGTGCCGGGCGGTACGATTCTTGGCACACATGAGAATCGTGGACCGGGCAAAGCGGTGGATCGACTGACGACGACAGCGACGCAGGCTGATGGCAGCTATGCGTGGACATATGTCGTAGATCTTGAGCAGCAAGTGGATGTCGGTAAGATCGCAGTGAAATTTGCCGAAGGGTTTGCTTCCGAGTTCCATATTCTAGGATCGGTTAACGGAGTGGCGTGGGAGACGTTGGCTCTGAAGACAGCCAGCCAGTATGGCGAGACGGTCATACACGATCCGCATACGGCGAAGTCCTTGCGTTACGTTGCCATTCAGGCGATCAAGCCGGACGGTCCATCGCAAACCGGCGGTCAGATGATCCTTGCCGAGTTGGAGGTATATGCAGGCGTACGTACGAATAACCCGCCGGCAACGGATTCGCCCGCAACGTCAGAGACGCCTGCAAAGTCCACTCCCCCTTCGGAGCATAAGGAGGAGCAAGAACAACAGACAGAGCCGTCTTTGCCTTATGCTTCCTTTACAGATACGGAAGGTCATTGGGCAAGCGAATACATCCGGGCAGCGGTTAAACACGGCATTGCACTCGGTTATCCCGATGAGACATTCAGGCCGAATGAGCGGACCACGCGCGCAATGGTGGCTACGATGCTGAACCGGCTGCTGAAACTGGCGGCGAAGTCGGAATGGAATGCAAGCGACAGCGGCAAGGTGCCGGACTGGGCCAAAACGCATATGCAAGCCTTATGGGAAAACGGGATTATGACGGGGTATAAGGACGGCACCCTTCGCGCGAATGAGCCGATCACGCGAACGGAATTGATCGCGATAATTGTACGTGCGTTGAAGCTTAAGCTGCCTGATGAGGCGGAATTGCCATTTGCGGATGCGATGCAAATTCCAAAATGGGCAAAACCTTATATCGCAGCGGCATACGATGCCGGACTCGTTTCCGGTGTCGGAGGAAATCGCTTTGCGCCGAATGAATTCGCGACGAGCGCAGAGGTCGTCAAGCTGTTGTATTTGCTCGATCTGCAACAATAAAGAAGATCAGATCAAGCGGGCGGGAATGGTTCCACTGGTCAGGCGATACTGCCCGGGCGTCATCCCCGTCGCCTGCTTAAACAGGCGGTGGAACCGCTTAAGGTCAGGAAGGCCGGATTGAGCCGCAATGTCGGCGACGGTTAGGGAGCTCAGGGAAGGATCGGCGAGCAGCTCGCGGCTGCGGTCGATCCTTTCTTTGCGTAGCAGCGCCGAGAAGCTAAGCCCGGTTTGCGCGGTTAGATCGCGCTGCAGCTGCCTTTCGCCGATGCCGGCGTGCCTGGCGATTTGCGTTAACGTGATTTTCTCGTGAATCCGCTCGCGAATATACTGCAACGCTCGCTCAATCCGGTAAGGGACAGCGTCAGCCGCAACGGTGTCCGCATCGGGTTCCATGGCACGTTCCATCCCGATCAGAAGCTGCAGCAGCAGGCCGACGAGCATCGTCTCGAAGCCGGTTCGTCTGTTCTCAAACTCGGCGTGAAGGGAGTCGAACAGCCGTTTGAATTCGCCGGCCTTCTCGCGCATCCGCAACCATCTGCCGGGCTCGGATACGAGCTGGCGGAAGCGGTATAACCCGTATTCAGCAGGCAGAAGCGCGGTCAGAAACTGAAACAGCTTCTCGTCGAAAATACAGTTGACGATCAGCAGCGGCTCCTTGGCGCTTGGAGAAGACGGACGGAAGATGTGGGAGACGCCGACGGGCAGGAAAAACAGATCTCCCTGGGAGACGCGGATCGTCTCGTCGCCGATATAGTGGAAACCGCCGCCCGACCAGACGTAGCAGATCTCGATAAAATCGTGCTCGTGCTCGGGCAGGTCGAACCGCTCGCTGACTCTGTTGACGAATATATTCAGCCCGTTATGAAAGAATAGCTCCCCTTTTTCTAACCAAATCCCCGATCTTTTCATCTTCATCCTCCGTTCCCGCTTTTGCATATCTACCCATCTCTGCTTGAATGTGAATGAAGTCATCATAAACCTATTCCAAGTCGCGATCAACCCATAACGTTACCCGCCCGATTTTCTACAATTAAGAGAGATTACATTGACGAAAGGTGTGTACCTATGAGCTGGCAGGCGTTATGGATATGGGGATACGGAGAGGAAAGCCCGCGCAACGAGTGGAGATGCTTCCGCAAAACGTTTGACGTTCCGGCCCAAGGAGCGGAATCGGCTTCGCTGCGGATTTCGGCGGATTCAAGATATGTGCTGTTCGTTAACGGAACGCAGGTAGGAAGAGGCCCGGTACGGTCGTGGCCGTTCGAGCAGTCCTACGATACTTACGAGATCGGTCATCTTCTGAGAGCGGGAGAGCAAAACACGATCGCGGCGCTTGTCCTCCATTTCGGGGTTTCGACCTTCTATTACTTGCGGGGGCGCGGCGGGCTGCTGGCCCAGCTCGACTATGGCACGGGCGAGGTCGGCCTAAAAACGGACGCCTCCTGGCTCACTTCCATCCATAACGGACAGCATCCGAGATCGCCGCGCATGTCGTGTCAGCAGGCTTTCGCGGAGTACGTGGACGCACGGGATTGGGACGGGGACTGGATGAATGCCGAGTACGACGACTCGGGATGGACGGACTCGGTAGAGCTGGGAGAAGTCGGAATGGCTCCGTGGACGTCCATGAAGCCTCGCGACATCCCGATGCTGACGGAAGAGCTTATTTATCCGGTTCGCGTCGAAGCGTTGGCTAAGGTAAGCACGTTTAAGCTGTCGACCGTCATCGACGTGCGCAGCGTCATGGCTCCGGGCAGCGAGGAGCATTCGGATATCGTACAGTTCACCGGCTACGTGGCGACGACGATTCGAGCTGGTAGGGCAGCGCGGGCGACGCTGGGCTTCCTGGCTTGGGGAGAGTGCTTGAAGCGCTTCTCCTGGAACGGAGAGATCGTCGGATCGGATCGCTTCTACGGCATTATGCCGGAGCGGTATGTGGACGTCGAGCTGAAGGAAGGGGACAATCTGCTGCTGATCGATGTCTCCACGGAGCGAGTTCATCACGGCAAGCTGAACATCGGCGTATATGCGGATGATCCGGCTGAACTGAGCTTTGTCTATCCGGGTGCGGGCGAGTCGGAGTCCGCGTTTCTGGCGGTCGGGCCTTATGATTCGGCGGTTAACTACGATCATAAGCCTTCACGCGAGGTAAACTGGGAGGACGAGGCGTACAAGTCCGTGCTTGGAGACGTAAAGGGAGCGGAGGACCTGGGGCGGTACGCGGCCGTGTTGAAGCCGATCCCGCTGAAATACGTGGCGGAGGCGGACGTCTTCGGTCTGTGCGTATGGCGGAAAAACAACGTCAAGCTAGCCGTTCCGGCTCAGCTTCAAAACGCGGTCATCCCGCATGGGGAAGCGGGAGTCGTTCCTGTGTTCGAAGGCTTCGACACCGAGGTGCTGTTCGATCTGGGCAAGGAGTATTCCGGTTATCTGTCGTTCGAGATTGAAGCGGAGCCAGGAACGGTGCTGGACTGGTACGGCTTCGAGTACATGGCGGGAGAGTACCGTCAGCAGACGTACGGACTGGACAATACGGTTCGGTATGTAACCAAGGCGGGACGCCAATCGTATTCGACGCCTGTCCGCAGAGGGCTGCGGTATTTGGCGCTTAACGTGCGCGGAGCTTCCGCCCCGGTGAAAATATACAACGTCGCGTTCACGCAAAGCAATTACCCGGTCGCGGAGGTCGGACGGTTCGAATGCTCCGATCCGCTGCTGAACGATATCTGGGAAATTAGCCGGCACACGACAAAGCTATGCATGGAGGATACGTTCGTCGATTGCCCGGCTTACGAGCAGACGTTCTGGGTCGGCGACAGCCGCAACGAGGCGCTCGTCAGCAACTATTTGTACGGCGTACAGGACATTCTGAAGCGCTGCCTGCGCCTTGTTCCGGGATCGAAGGACCAGTCGCCGCTATATGCCGATCAGGTTCCGAGCGGATGGAGCAGCGTTATTCCGAACTGGACTTTCTTCTGGGCAATCGCCTGCAAGGAATATTACGAGCAGACGGGGGACAGAGCGTTCGCGTCCGAGATGTACGAGCATGTCCGCTTTACGATTGAGCACTACCTGCAGAAAATCGACGGGAACGGCCTGTTTAACGTCAAAGGCTGGAACCTGCTCGACTGGTCCCCGATCGATCAGCCGAACGAAGGCGTCGTGACGCATCAAAACCTGTTCCTGGCGCAGACGCTGCGCGTAGCCGCGGAAATGGGCGAGCTGTCCGGGGATGCGGAGGGAGCGGCCCGGTATCGCGAAGCCTCCGATCGGCTGGCGGCGGCCATTAACGAACATCTCTGGAACGAGGAGAAGCAAGCCTACATCGACTGCATCCATGCGGACGGCCGCCGTTCGAGCGTGCTCAGCATGCAGACGCAGGTAGTCGCTTCGCTAACCGGCGTTGCTCAAGGCGAACGCAAGCGGAAGATGGATGCCTATCTGTTCTCTACGCCAACGAATTTCGTGCAGATCGGAAGTCCGTTCATGTCGTTCTTCTATTACGAGGCTCTGGCCAAGGTTGGCGGCGTATCGGTCATTCTGGACGATATCCGCAAAAACTACGGCAACATGATTCGCCACGGCGCGACGACCTGCTGGGAGCAATATCCGAACTTCGCCGAAAACCGCGCCAACCCCGACGAGCTGACGCGCAGCCACTGTCACGCGTGGTCTTCCGCTCCGGCGTATTTCCTCGGCCGCGAAACGCTTGGGGTACGCAGTCTCTCGGCCGGCTGGACAGAGGTCGAGATCGCTCCGGTTCCATGCGGACTCTCGTGGGCTCGCGGCAGCGTGCCGCATCCGGCGGGCGGACGGATCGACGTCAGCTGGACGGCGGACGAAGCGGCAGGACGCATGCAGCTGTCCGTCTCTTATCCGGCGGACGTGAGCGTGCGGATCAAGCTTCCGGAAGGCTTCGCGGGCGAGGTCAAGGAAACGAAGCTGGAGCGTCTGGTTTGAGGAAAACATAGGCAGAACATCAACGGCTGTCCCGGAAGCGAGCAACTCCGCTTACGGGACAGCCGTTGATTTTTTTCCGGCATCTTAATTCCTTCCGAGGGTGTGGAATTTTTAGTAAATTTTATAGGTTTATGATATACAATTACTTTTATAACAGGAATTTTTTTCTAGTCAGGACTAAAGGATTGCTGTAGAATAAAATCGTCGTCAAAATTCGAGTGAGACTTCTGTTTTACAGGGGAGGGAGTTTGAAGCTATGACATCGGGAACAGACGCCGGGTCTAGTCGTACAAGCCCGTTTAAGAGACGGATATTCGCTATACTAACCATCTGCTTTATTTTGATTTGGAGCTTGTCTTCAGCACTAGGGAACGTGCATGCGGCTTCCACATTGACCATCACTAAAGAGCCGGAGGATATTGAGGTAACAGAAGGCGCCCTGCCTCAAACGTTTTCTGTCCAGGCTACAGGAGATGGCGCCTTGACTTATCAGTGGTATAGGTCTGCCGGCGGCAGCACCTTTGGGTTGCCAGACAAAACGGAATCCACATTAACGATCCCGATCCCGGCATCTGCCTTTGAGTCGGACTACTACGTTGTTGTTTCCGACGGTGTAACCAGTGTAACAAGCCGATCGGCCCACTTAAAGGTGAATGCGGTGTCGTTCGCTCCTGTGCCGACGATTAATTCGCAACCGATAGGCGACGAAGATCTGGAAGAGGGCGATCCGAATCCGGTTCTCAGCGTTTCGGCAAGCGTCTATAGCGGTTCATTAAGCTATCAGTGGTATCGCAATACGACGAACAGCACGTCGGGCGGTTTTCTGCTAGAGGGCAAAACAACGAGTACGTTAACGGTCTCGGCAGGCGCAGCTCACGATTCGTACTACTACGTAGTGGTGACGAATAGCGCGCCCGGTATGAAAACGTCAAGCGTAAAAAGCAACACTGCCCATGTACTCGTAACGGATGTTACTGCACCGTCCGTAGCGGTTTCATCGGCCATAAATAGGCCGACTGCGCAAGCTACTTTTGCTATTAGGATTCTATTCAGCGAGCCGGTAACGGGATTCTCGGCGGCAGGCCTCTCCGTCGGTAACGGCAGTGTCAGCAATTTTCAGGAAATAGGCGGTATACTGTACACAGCCGACGTTACTGCGGCAGCAGAAGGTCCGGTTACAATCGATATTGCCGCCAACGCGGCGCAGGACAATTACGGTCATGGGAACACGGCGGCAACGCCTTATGTCGTTACCTATGATACGACTGGACCCAAGGTGAATATTTCCTCATTGGCCGCGAATCCGACGAATCAGTCGTCGTTTGTCGTTACGCTGGCTTTTGACGAACCGCCGCTCGATTTTTCGACCGACGATATTGCGGTAACGAACGGGACGGCCAGCCAACTGCAATCGGCGGACGGCTTGACGTACACGGCAGTCATCCAACCGACAGCCGACGGAACGGTAACGGTTAATATGGCGGCGGGCGTGGTGAACGATGCGGCGGGCAACGCCGGCACAGCGTCATTGACCTCGTTCAGCACCGTCTACGATGCTACAGCGCCAACTGTAAGCATTACTTCGTCGGCAGCGAATCCGACCAACCAGTCTCCGTTCGAGGCGACGTTCACCTTCAGCGAAGCGGTCACCGGTTTTGTGCTGGGCGACATTTCAGTAACGAACGGAAACGCAAGCAACCTGGCTACTTCGGACAATGTGATCTATACGGCAGAAATTACGCCTTCGGCAGACGGGCCTGTCACGGTGAATGTTGCGGCCGGCGTGGCAATCGATGCGGCGGGCAACGCTAACTTAGCGGTTGCGACGCCTTACAGCACCGTCTACGACACTACTGCGCCCGTACTAACATCGGTGAGTATCTCCAGCGACAATACGTCGCCTTCACTTGCGAAGGTTGGGAATACGGTAAAGGTAACCTTCAGCGCCAACGAACCGCTGGCGAATTCGCCGACGGTGACAATTGCGGACCAGGCTGCCTCCCTGACAGAAGCTGCGGGCGTGTACACCGCAGTCTATCAGCTGACCGGGGCCGAGGCGGAAGACGCGATTCCTCTGCGGATTGCGTTTGGCGATCTGGCGGGAAATGCAGGGACAGCGGTCGTCGAGACGACGGATGCAAGCTCTGTCGTTTTCGACAAGACGCCTCCGGTACCGATTATTTTAAGCCCGGGCAACCAAACGCGAACGACCGACAAACGTCCGGAGATTAAAGGAACAGCGGAACCGGGAAGTACGGTTGCGATTATAATCAATGGCGACGAAAGCCGCGTGCAAGCGGACAGCAACGGCGAGTGGCAGTTCAGACCGGTAAATAACTTGTCTAATGGAACGTACACAATCACGGTTGACGCAACCGATCCTGCCGGGAACAAAAGCGTGGTTCAGGCCGAGTTGACCCTTGTGATTTATACGGAAAGTACATCCGGAGGCACTACGGAAAATACGCCCGAGGCCACCAAAGAAAATGAACCCGATCTCTATACGGACGTTCTGATTAACGGCAAAGCGTTTAAGCTCGGCAAGTTGACAACCAGCCGACAAAACGGCCGGTCCGTCGCAACGCTTACGATCGATGAGCGCGGACTGGAAAAAATGCTTGCGGGAGAAGGGCCGCGAGCAGTGCTCACGATTCCGATGAATACGGACTCCGACGTTCTGATCGGAGAACTGAACGGGCAAATCATTAAGACTCTGCAGCAAATGCAAGCAGTAATAGAGTTAAAAACAAAGCGAGCTACGTACACGCTGCCTGCACAGCAATTTAACATCGATGACCTGGTTAAACAGTACGGCAATTCGATTAACCTGCACGACATTGTTGTACAGATCGAGATAGCAGCTCCGACAAAGGAAATGACGCAGCTGCTGGAAAGCGCCGCTAAGAAAGGATCGTTTACGGTTGCCGCTCCTCCTGCGAGTTTCACGATAAGAGCTTCGCATGCGGGCAAGATTGAGGAAATATCGAAGTTCGATACTTACATTGAACGGACAATCGCTTTGCCGAAAGGTACAAATTCGAGCAGAATGACGACGGGAGTCGCGATTGAACCGGATGGAACGGTACGCCATGTCCCGACCCGAATTGAAGTCGTCGATGGGAACTATATCGCGCATATCCATAGTCTGACGAACAGTATTTACACTGTTGTATGGCATCCTCTTGAATTTGCCGATATGGCGAACCATTGGGCGAAAGAGGATGTTAACGATATGGGCTCGCGGATGGTGATCGACGGTTCAGGAAACGGACGGTTCAGTCCTGATGTCGATATTACGCGTGCGGAATTTGCGGCGATTATCGTGCGCGGGCTCGGATTAAAGCTTGAAAACGACCGGGAAGCGTTCTCCGACGTGAAATCCGCCGACTGGTACAGCGACGCCGTTCAAACGGCGTATGCCTATAGCCTGATCGACGGATTCGAAGACGGGACTTTCCGGCCGAACGACAAGATCTCGCGCGAACAAGCGATGGCTATCATTGCTAAAGCGATGAAAATGACAAACGGACCCGAAGCGGCAACCCTGACTGCCGAAGCGGCTGAAGAGACGCTGCGTTCCTATACGGATGCGGCCGATGCATCGGCTTGGGCCAGAAGCGGTATTGCAAGCAGCGTAAAATCCGGATTGATATCGGGCAGAAGCGAATCGGAGCTCGCGCCAAAAGCGAATATGACAAGAGCTGAGGTTGCGGTTATTGTCAAACGTCTGCTCAAACAAGCCGGCTTGATTTAAGCCGCGCCAACCCCGACGAGCTGACGAGCAGTCACTGTCATGCGTGGTCGTCCATAGGTTATAAATCGTATAGAGGCCGTCCTGCGCAAGCGATCAACCTCGCTGCGGGACAGCCTCTATATTAGTTGATCAACTGCAGCGCCTTCAGCATCCGATACAGGAACGAAGCGCTCTGGGCGCGATCCGCCGGCGAATCGGGAGCCAGCCGACCGTCCGCCAAGCCGTTCGTAATTCCCGACTTGATCGCGGCAGCCATCGCTTCTTCCGCCCAATCCGGAATCTGGGCGTGATCGGTATAGTGGGTTAGAATGCCGCCGGTCTCTGCTTCAGACAGCGCATTTTTCCACATTCCGCTTGAACGCATTGCATTGTAGATCATTTGCAGCATTTCCATTCTGCTGATCTCCGCATTCGGTTTGAAGCTTCCGTCGGAGTAGCCGCTAATCAGATGAGCCTCGGCGGCGGCTTGGATCGATGGAGCGAACCAGTCGCTGCCCTTCACATCCGTAAAACCGGATTGGCCGTTGCCTCCAGATACGATTCCAAGCGCCCTAGTCAGCATCGCAATAAACTCGGCGCGAGTCACCGGGTTGGCCGGTCTGAAGCTGCCGTCCGCATATCCGTTCAGCACATATTTGGACGATAGCGTCGCAATTGCCTCCTTCGCATAGCTGCTCTGGGTATCGCCAAATGCTTTTCGATTAACAACTACGGTGTATACGGCATTATTTTTCCCATAGATTCGCGCTTGCACATTTCTGCTTGAATCCTTCGCGAATACGGCCGGCGCCGGGATGAACTTGCCTGTGACCGGATCGACCATGACGCCGGCCAATTCGCTGAACGACACTCTACCAAACGCGCTAGGTACGGTTAAGAAATATTGAGAATACGCATTAAACGGCTTCAGGAGATGCGCCGATCCGTCTTTCTGGATAAAACTCATTTTATAGTCGATCGGCACAGTAACGGACGATAAGCCTAGTCGGTGCAGCAATTCTTCGTTTAGCGGACTTTTCTTCGACATGCGCAGCTTTACGTACGTTCCGGTCTGCGGCGCCCCGAACGGCTCAATCGCACTATGGACGGCGCTAGCCGGGAATTGCAGAGCCGCAAACTTGGACTGAACAACAAGTACGATGGCCGGGCTCTTGTCCATGAGCTTGCGGAAGAGCCCTGCTTCAAAAATGATCTCGAAATCGTCCCATCCGTCCGACGGAAGCTGCAAGACGATCTGATTCGGATCGCCCGTTGCCGGCAGACGCTCCAATGCCTCCAAAATCCGGCTCGCTGCAATGTCCGCTTGCGCGATTTTGCGCCCTTCGGAATTGGTCGTTGTTTTCGGATTTACGGTCAGGCTGCCATCCGGGTTCCATTCTGTCGCGGATGGCTGCGGATTCGAGCCGACAATGCCTGTTTGGCCTCCTGTACTCCCGCCTGGATTCCCGCCCGGATTTTCCGGCCCGGTCGAATATGGTTGAATCTCAACGGCTGCGGTATAAGGAACAAACTCGTGATTCGAATTCAAATATCCGAACAATTGTCCCAGCGCATTTTTAACGCCGATCATGTATTCGTTAGCGCTTGGCGGCTCGTTGTAGTCGTCCAAGGGCAGAAAATCGGACAATCGATAATTGTATTCCGCAGCCCCGGTGACCGGAATTTCGGCGATGCCGATTTTATTACGCTCGTTATGGTCATTAATCGAAGTTAAGTCGGGCATGATCACATAACTTGCTATTCCAGCTTCGCTGGCTGTCGCTTTCCACTTGAAGACGCCGCTCAAATTGTTGCCCGTAGCGTCCGTACTTTGCATCGTGGCGTTCAAGGGCAGCATGGAGTCGTTCCAAAGCGTCACGAAGTTGGGCGTGATCCGCTCGGAAGCCCCATCAAAAGTGTATTGACGAATAGCTATCGCGCCGGAAGGAATGGCGGTATCCGGCACTTCTTCATAATAATTCGTCCAAACGGGATTATGCGGAGTTTCGGCGAGCAGGTCTCCAAGCTTATTCCCTTGTCCGTCTTCGAAATAGAAGCGATACGAGGTCGTCTGAGAAGGGACCGCCGAAGGATACCAATACAGGTCGCCTCCGATGCTCCCGCTTGGCGTGTCGGAATCCGCCTGATAGGTAAGCTGATTCGGCTGTGTATCGGCTACGATATGAAGCGTATGAGAAGCCTGGCTGCCGTAAATATACATCCGACTCTCCGCGATCGTCCGAGGCATCTCCTCTTCCTGCCCGTCCGCTATTGCAGCTTCGTAAAGACCGGGGTATACGCCGCTGAATTCCGCAACGCCATCCGCCGAGGTGATCGCTGTCTTCTTATTGCGGAAGTCGCTATCGGGCGTAAGCGTCACCGTAACGCCGGAAGCGGGGGAATTGAACACGGAACCGTACACCGAGCCGGGAACGGACGGATTGGCCGGCGCAGTAGCATTCCACTCCTTCACCAGCACCTTTAACGTAACGGAGCCCGGATGCACCGTGTATCCCGCAGCGTTATTATCGTAGGCGGCGAAGCTCGATACGGATGAATCGGCGGTATTTTCGGTACGGATTTTGACGGTGTACGTTCCGGGAGGCAAATGACCGCTCGAAGTGTAATTTACGCCGGTCACTCCCCTCCAGGTGTAATAGTCTGCCCGCTCGCTAAGAATGGCGGTGTTTCCGCCCTGTGGATACACCTCGAACAAGATCTTATCGAACTTGGATAAAGCCGGAACATCGTAAGTAAATTTCAATTGATCATGATTGACGACTTGAATCGTCACGTTATTTAACGGCTTCGGGCTTGTGTCGTAGGAAGCCGCAAAAGCAATCAGGGGCGCAGGAACATTCATCTGCTCCACAAAGTAACCGACGCCGAGCAGTCCATAGATGCCAGTGGAGTAATCCCGATTTGAGCCGCTTGCCACAACAGTCCCATCCCTTTTAACGAAAAAGGAATTGGCGATCCCTGCGTAAGCTGAGTCGACGTCGGACACGGTCGTCATTTTCGTAAACGAGGCGGCTTGCCAATAAATCCGCGGGTCGGCCAGTTGCCCTCTTGTCGCATCGCCCGCGCCCCATACAGTGCCATCGTTCATCACGGCAAGCGCATGGGAGCTGCCGACGCTTATCGCTTTTACGCTTTTGCCGATCAATGAGGTTACCTCTACGGGAGTGTAGGAATTTGCTGTGTTCCCCGTACCCAATTGTCCCCGGCTGTTTTGTCCCCATGAGTAGACGCCGTGGTCCGTTAGGACGTATACGAATCCGGCATTCGGATTCGATTCGACTGCGGTTGCCCCGGTTATGCCGCTCACGGCCGAAGCCACATACAACGAATTCGGAAGCTCGATGCTTCCCCATTGGTACACCGTTCCGTCCTCCTTCACGGCGAAGGAGGCGAATTGGCTTTTCGCGATTTGCTTAATCCCGGATAATGCCGTATCGCTCTCATCCGTAACGACCGGAGAGGGGATCGCATTCTCGGATACTTGAGCCCCTTGTCCCAGCTCTCCGAAATAGCTGTTTCCCCAAGTCATCACTTTGCCGTCGGAGGTCAGCGCCATCGCCGACGTCGGTCCGGCTTCAATCTGTCGGATGCCGCTTAATCCGTTTACTAGAGTAGGGATAGGGACGGCGGAATTGCTCGAAGCAAGGTCCGGAGCTTTGCCCCACGCCCATACCCTGCCTTGACTGTCCAAAGCCAGCGTATAATCCGAGCCGGCGGCAATATCCGCAATAGCCGGCGAACCGCTAATCGCCACCTGGACCGGATAGGGACGACCGACGGTATCACCGGTCCCCAACTGACTGTGCTGATTTTCCCCCCAAGCCCATACCGCTCCGTCGGCATCCAAAGCTACGGTGAAGCTTCCAGCCGACACTACCTTGACCGGCCGGGCTCCCGCTCCCCCAGTCTGTGGGGCGCCATCTCCATTGGCCGCCAGCAAGTCCACAGGAAATGAACATAATGCTACAATCGTAATCATCGTGATCAACGTTCGCAGTCCTTTAAACCTCATCCGTATTCTCCTTCTCGCAACAGGTTCATGAATGAATTCATGCACTCCTCATTCTAGAGAACCCGGCTCCCAAAACACTCACAAAAAGGAGACGCTCTTCACAGAACGTCTAAACATGGCTGCGTCAGCCGCGCAGCTTCTTATTCCGCCGAGGCGATTCTTCGTTTGTAATCGGTCGGATAGATGCCTACTAGCTTATGAAAGACGTTCGAGAAATATTGAACGTTGCTGAAGCCGACCGCAGCGGCGATTTCTCCCATTTTCAGATGGGACTCTTCCAGCAGCCGCTTCGATTTCTCGATGCGTATGCGGTTGAGATAGACGGAGAACATGTCCCCCGTCGTCTTGCGGAAAAGCTGACCGAGGTAGGCGGCGTTAAGGTTGAAGATGTCGGAGAGCGTCTTAAGGGACATCTCCTCTGCATAGTTTCGATCGATGTAGTCGATCAGCTTCAAGACTGTCGGATGAGCGGCCTCCGTCTCGCCGGCTCTGGTACCCCCAGAACTTTCCTCCGCCCGGAACGTCTCTCTGTAGCTCGCGGCTACGGAACCGTTGCCGCTTACGACCGGACCGAGCGCGACGGCGACGTCCAGCTTCAAATATCGTTTCACATTGGAGGAGCAGGCTTCCAGCTTTTCTTGCAGCTTCTTCTCCAGCTCTTCTCCGTCCATGCTTTCTTCGCCGTTCCACCCGAACAGGAGAATCGGCTCTCCATGCAAGCTCCGAAACGCAATGCAGCCCGCGAACCCGTTCATCGTCTCCTCGCAGACGTTCAGAATGGCTGAAGCAAGCAGGCCGGACGAAGCTTCGCCGTCCCGAGGCGGAATCTCCTGGATCACTCTGGCGACCCGGTAATGGTCGAAGGAGAGGTCGATCCCGAGAAATTCCGCGCGGCTGGTTAATTCATCGTGTCCGATGCGGCCTGCGACCCAACGGAATAGGATGTTCTCTTTGACGATGCTGTAGTTCTGCCGGTGATGAATCGAGAGCTGGATTTCGTGATCCAGCTTTTCGATCGTATTCAGCAAAGTGCTGGACAGCTCTTCCTCTTCGAGCGGCTTAAGCAAATAGTTTTCCACGCCGTACACAATGGCCTTCTTCACGAGCTCGAATTCGTCGTAGCCGCTAAGGACGATAAACTTGACGTTTAAGCCTCGGTTCTTCGTCTGGCGAATCAACTCCAATCCGTCCATGACCGGCATCTTAATATCGGTGATGACGATGTGAATCGCGCTTTGCTCCAGCGCGCGAAGCGCTTCGGCGCCGTTGCCGGCCATGGCGACGATCTCCGCTCCATGCTCCTCCCAATCGATCACATATTGCAAGCCGTCCAGAATAAGCGGCTCGTCATCCACGATCAAAACCTTGTACATAATCCCGAAGCGCCTCCTTCGAACGGGCCAGAACGGTTACCTGGACTTCGGTTCCCCGACCCTTTTCGCTCATGATGTGTATGCCGCACTCGTCTCCAAAGATCAGTTTGATTCTCGCTTCGACATTGAGCAGGCCAATGCTTCCGGAGCCGTAAACCAGCGGTTGGCGGAGCTGCTCGGCAATGGAGGCCAGCCTGTCCTCGTCGATGCCTTCCCCGTTATCCGTCACGGAAATGACGATCGAGTCGCCGGCTCGGCGTCCGCGTACGGTAATGAGATTCCGCGTTTTGCCCAGATCGATCCCGTGCGCGATCGAATTTTCGATAATCGGCTGCAGCATATGGCGGAACACGCCGAAATCGAGAATGTCTTCCTCCACGTCGAATTCGATTTCAAGCCGGCCTTGGAAGCGGATGTAGTACAGCTCCAGCAGAGATTGGCAGTAGTTCATCTCCTCGCGCACCGTGACGATCATCTCTTCTTTAATGCTGCTGCGAAACAGCTTGGCCAAAATTTTGATCATCTGCCCGACTTCCGTATCTCCCGATTTTAGCGCCTTCATCCGGATCGCTTCCAGCGTGTTGTATAGAAAATGCGGATTGATCTGCGATTGCAGGGCGTACAGCTCGGCGGTTTTCTGCTTCAGCTCCGAATCCTTCCGGCGCAGCTCCAGCACGAACTCGCGTTTAATGTATTCGTCCAGCTGCTCGCTCATCTGATTCAGGTTTCTGGAGATGATGCCTACTTCGTCGTGGTGTTCCTTAACCGGTATGGCGGTCAGATTGCCTTTGCGGATTTCCTTGATTCTGTACAGAACGTCCTTCAGTCGCCTGGAAAAATGCCTCGTGCTGAGAACCGTCAGCACAATGGTGACCAGAAGGCAGATCGAAGCGGCGATCAGCACCATCCGCGTAATGTAGCTAATGCCTTGATTGACCTCGCCAAGCGGAATGATCCCGACGGTGACGAAGCCGAATTCGTCGTCCTTGTTGACGTTAACGATCGATTCGCGGCCGTCAATGATGCGGCTGTCCGACGATTCCTGTACGAGATCCCAATAAGGAAACGGCTGCTTATAATATTTGCCGGAGGAATCGTAGACGACCTCGCCCTCCGTCGTCAGCACGAGCTGCGTCCCGATCAAATACTTGCGATAGGGCTCATAGGCGCGCCGGAACGATTCCGTATCGTAGGTCAGCAGCATGTACCCGGAAAAGCCGGAAGGATCGTTCGGGAAGCGAATGTAGTCGTAGACGGCATAGACGGTGAGAGGATCGCTTCCGCGAGAGCCGTCGAACGCGGGAAGAATGTACGTTTTTCGAGCGTTGATGTCGGCGGGGGTTCTGTCCGTCAAAGTTTGGCGAACGTGCTCGGCATAGTCGCTCAGCTTCGTTCCCGCCGAATACCGCGTCGCGCTCATCTCGTAGTCGAAGGTCCGATTCATCATCACCATATCCAGAATGTTCGTATCGCTGGAGAGAACGGTATCCATCATATAACGATTGACGTAGGCGGCTTTCTCGCGCAGATTGCCCGTCATCTCTCCCGGAGCCGCTCCGTGGCTGATGTCGGCGAACGCTTCGTAGACCGAATCCTTCTTGTCCGGATCGTTAAAGGTGTACAGACTCGTCATTCGATTTTTCAGGTTGCGATTCTGTTCGTGGAAGTAGTCGCCGACGAGCTGAAGCACCTGCTTGTTATAGGTGATCGCCTGCTCCTTCAGCAGGCCGGTAATATTCGTAACAATGATAAAAATAAGAGCGCTGACGGTGAGAAGGATAATGACGGAATAGAGGAGCAGCAGCTTGTTGAAAAAGCGATTCCGAATGTAATTGTAAAAGAGAGCGCGTATCGTTTGTCCCACCCTTCGTGTCTGTCGTGAAGTCGGCTTCTAGGCAGTAGAAATTTGACGAAGAGAGCCCGATTCCTGCCGTGGATCGGGCCTATCTATAGTTTTTATTACAGATTTGCAATCTTTACAATTGAGAGCGCATTCGGGCGTGCCCTATGATGTGAACTATAGAAAGGAGCGCCTAGGATGAACAAGACACAGAGAGCGGGCATGCTGCTGCTCATACTCCCCTTCGTCGCACTCGTATTCGTATTTAATTATTTGCCGCTGTTCGGCTGGTCGTACGCCTTCGTCGATTACAGCCCGGGAGTTCCGCTGATGGAGCAGCATTTCGTCGGCTTTAAGTACTTCCGGATCATTTTCGAGGGAGGCAACGATTTCGCGATCGTCATGCGCAACACGCTCGTGATGAGCTTGCTGGGCCTTCTGACCTCTCCGCTTCCGATGATTTTTGCAATTGCGCTGGCGGAGGTTCGCGGAAAATGGCTGTCCAAATGGATCCAGACGGTGACGGCGATTCCCCATTTTATTTCCTGGGTGCTCGTGTACGCGATTTTCTTTACGTTCTTCTCGCTGGAGGACGGGGTCGTCAACAAGCTGCTGATGGACATGGGACTGATCGAGACCGGGACGAACATACTCGGCAGCGACGGCTACGCCTGGTTTTTCCAGCTGACGGTTGCAACCTGGAAAGGAACGGGATGGGGAGCAATCATTTATTTGGCCGCCATCGCGGGCATCGACCAAGAACTGTACCAAGCCGCCGATATCGACGGAGCGGGGCGGTTTCAGAAAATCCGGTATATTACCGTTCCCAGCCTGATGCCGACTTATTTCGTTCTGCTCCTCCTGGCCATCTCAGGCATACTGAGCAACGGCTTCGAGCAGTACTACGTCTTCCAGAATCCGCTGAACATCGACAAGCTGGAAGTGCTCGACACGTATATTTACACGCTCGGAATTGCTCGAGCCGAGTATGCGTTCTCGACCGCGATCGGAGTGTTCAAGTCCATCGTGAGCATCGTCCTGCTGCTGTCCGCCAACTGGCTGTCCAAAGCGATTCGGAAGCAAAGCATCATATGAGGGAGTCCCAGCGAAAGGAGAATACCGCCCCATGAACAAGAGCTGGAGAGAGTATCTATTCCAATTCGCCAACTCGGGTACGCTTCTGATCTTCGCGTTTCTGTGCGTTTACCCGTTTTATTTTATCATCATCAATTCGCTTAGCCATCCGACGGAAAGCGCCAAGGGCATCTACTTTTTCCCGAGAGAGATTACCCTGTCTTCCTATGAACAATTGATGCAGATTCCGACCATCTTCCAGAGCGTCTTCATTTCCGTGGCGCGGACGGTCGTCGGCACGATCGTTACCGTATTCTGCAGCGCCTTCGTCGGCTATATGGTGACCAAGAAAGAGCTGCCGTTCCGCAGCTTCATCTATCGGCTGATTATCATTACGATGTTTTTCAGCTCGGGGCTGATTCCCTGGTACATGCTGATGAAGACGCTGTATTTGAAAAACAACTTTTTATTGTACGTCCTGCCCGGAGCGGTTTCCGCCTTCTTCATCATCCTGGTGAAAACGTACATCGAATCGCTTCCTTCTACGCTGGAGGAATCGGCTCAGATCGACGGAGCGGGCATTCTGACAATTTTCTTCAAGATCATCTTCCCGTTGTCGCTGCCGATTATCGCCTGTATCGCCGTCTTCACCGCCGTCGGGCAATGGAATTCCTGGGCGGACAATTTCTACCTCGTGACGGACAGCAGCTTGAATACGCTGCAATACTTGCTGTATACAAATCTCAAATCGAATATGGCGGACATCATGCGGACAAGCGCCTCCGGCACAACGCTGGGCGCCGACCTGGCGAGCACTGGCCGGGTAACGCCGATGTCGATCCGGTACGCGATCACGGTCATTACGGTCATTCCCGTTATGCTGATCTATCCGTTCATGCAGAAGTACTTCGTCAAAGGCATTATGCTGGGCGCGATCAAAGGCTAAGCTGAAAGTCTCCGGCTTGCGCGGGAGTTTTCATATAAACTACTAGAATGAGAGGGGTATTGGAATGAGGACAAAGGTGACAAAGGGAGTCGCAGCGGCGCTTGCGCTAACGCTCTTGTTCGGCTGCTCGAACGGCAACGGCAATAGCGGCGGCAGCTCCGGCTCCGGCGAGGCCGGGGCATCGGCCTCCGCAGGAGGAGAGAAGCAGCAGGAGGTCGTCAAGATCAAGGTGGCCGCCAGCATCGCGGCGGCGGAGCCGAACGGGGTTATGCAAAATCCGGTTGCGAAAACGATCGAGAAAGAGCTCGGCATTCAGATGGACATGACGGCGGTCGGAGCCGATTTCGGCGAGAAGCTCAACGCGATGATCGCGAGCAACGATCTGCCGGACCTGTTCTGGGTTCCGGACCCGGCCAAGCAAATTCCGATGATGGTCAAGGCCAATCAGCTGTACGAGCTCGACGATCTGTTGGCCCAGTTCGGCGATAATATCACCTCCGATCCGAGCGGCAAGGCGATGATCGAGCTGCATAAGAAGACGTTAAGCCCGGACGGCAAGCTGTATACGATCGGCATGCTGAGAGGGGCAACGACCGCAGGCACACAGCCGCTCGGCGCGAACTTCATCCGCTGGGATCTCTATAAGCAGCTCGGCTATCCGAAGCTGGAGAACTTCGATACGGACCTGCTTAACGTGCTGGCCGAGATGCAGAAGCTGGAGCCGAAGAACAAAGACGGGCAGAAGGTGTACGCGATCGGCGGCTGGTTCGCGGACGGCCTGGGCTGGGGCGACTGGCCGATCACCTACACGCTGTCCTTCACGGAAGGCAAAGGCTATCTGACAAGCGATCGGACCGTCTATTACGATCTGGCGACGAACGAGATTTCCCCGAACAACGACCTGAAGGACAAGAACGGCATGTTCTGGCGCTCTCTGAAGTTCTATAACAAAGCGAATCAGATGGGCATTCTCGATCCGGAGTCGTTCACGCAGAAGTCCGACAAATACGAGGAAAAAGTAAAGTCGGGCCGTTATCTGTACAACGTGCCGGGCTGGCTCGTCACCGATATCAACAGCCACTACGAGAAGGCGGGAATGCCGGATAAAGGCATGGTGGCGCTGCCGCCGATGAACACCGACGCATTCATGCTGATCAACAACCTGGCTTCGGGAGGACGGACGTTCGCGATTTCGAAGAACGCGAAGAACCCGGAGAAGGCGATGCAACTGCTCAACTGGCTTTCTTCCTATGAGAATGCCCGCACGGTCTGGAACGGGCCGGAAGGCGAGAACTGGAACATGGAGAACGGCAAGCCCGTTCCGACCGACGACTATTTGCAGCAAAGCTCCAGCGATCTGGCCTTCAACAAACGGACGGGCGCGCAGATGTACTATCACTTCGTCGGCTTCGGCAGCGGAACGGTCGATCCGAAGACGGGAGTGCCGGTTAACCTGTTTGAGTGGTCGGATAAGGCGGTCAGCCGTCAGCTAAAGCCGGTTCACCAAGACATGCTGGAGCACTACAAGGCCGACAGCCTGTTCGAGCTCTATTCGTCCAAAGTCAAAGTGTATCAGGAGAATGCGCTGTATCGTCTCGGAGAGCTGCCTGAGAACTTGAAGACGCAAGGAACTAATCTACAGAACTATACGTTCAAAAATATTTTCAATCTCATTCTCGCGAAGGACGATGCCGAGTTCGAGAAGCTGCAAAACGATTTCATCGCCGGGCTGGACGCCTTTAAGGTTGATGACATTTTCACTTACTGGCACGACAAAGCGGTTGAACAGCAGCAAGAGCTTGCGCCGATCTTCGAGCTTCTGAAACAACAATAATCGGACCTAGGGCATACACGCCCTAGCGAAAGGGGACGTCTGGGATGGGAAAAAGGATGGCTTCATTGGGTTGTGCACTCGCGTTATCCGGTTCGCTGCTGCTGATTCCGGCCGAGCCGAGCTTCGCGGCTTCAGGCCCCAAGCTGTCGTTTGATCTGACCGCTCAAGGCCGTACGATTCATAATGCCTTTTCCGATATTAACGCTTGGGACTACGAGATCGATTGGACGACAAAAGCGGCGGGCAAACCGGCGAATACGTTCGCGACCAACTTCCCGTTTGTCAAGAACGTTCAGTTCATGACGGCAACCGGAGGCTGCTATGTCGGTTTTCCCGGCTGCAGCGCCAACCGCGACCTGTTCGCCGATCCTTCCGACCGCACGACGCTGACGGATTACGACTTCTCCCGGCTGATCGGAGCGCTTCATCACGTCGTGGATCAAGGGTTGAAGCCGCACATCAAAACCGGCAACATTCCGATGAAGCTGTCCGACAATCCGGAGGTAGGCGTTATGGAAGCGAATCTCAAGCCTCCGAGCGACTACGATCAGTATTATGCCTACATTAAAGCATTGGCCGATGCGCTTGTTGCGGAGTTCGGACTCGCGGAAGTGAAAACCTGGACTTGGGGCGTTTTTACCGAATACGAGAACCCGGAATGGTTCGACGACGGCGTAAGTCCCGCATCCACCCAGACGGCCTTTTTCAAAATTTACGATTATACGGTAGCGGCGCTGGAAGATGCCATTGGGGCGTCCAACTTAACGGTCGGAGCCCACAGCATGACCGTAACCGAAGGATTATGGGACGAACTGGCTTTTATCGATCACGTCGCGGGAGTCGGCCCGAACGGCACCAATTATAAGACGGGGCTGCCTGGAACGCAGATCGACTTTCTGACCGCATCGTTCTACGATTTGAAGCCGGGAGTCCGGATGCCGAACGGCAAAAGCTTCGTCGATACGATCGAGACGCTGCGCAAGCGCGCCGTCGCCAACGGGCTGGGGAATCTGAAGTACGGCATCGACGAAGGCCGCATCAACTCCGGCTCCGATTCCAAGGCGCTGTATTCTCGGATCGTCGCCCACAGCTTCCAGGGGTCTTCCGACGCCAAGCAGTTCAGGACGATGCTCGACTGGAACATAGATTGGTTTTCCGCTTGGGGACTGAGCACGGAAGCGATCTGGGGCGGTGTGCCCGCCGTCTCGACGCATATTGCCAATCTCGGCTACCGCATGGTCGGAGATAAGCTGCTGGACGGCGGCTTCTCGGGAACGACGGCCGATCCGAGCAATGAAGTGAACGGCGTAGCGGGCTACAACGCCTCAACCGATACGGTTCATCTCATGATCTATAATCACAATAACGACATGAGCCGTACGACTGCGGAGACTCCCGCAGTTACGCTTCGCAATATCGCTCCCGTAGCGGGCAATACCGTTACAGTGAAGAAGTGGATCGTAGACGATACGCACGGCAACTTCTGGCCGACCTGGTGGAACGACAAAGCGAACCGGGGAATTCCGGATTCGGCGTATTCCTGGTCCAAGTACACGATGGAAGTGCCGAAAAGCTTGAAAAACAGCGCAGACCGGGATTACTGGTATTCGCGGGAAGCGGATTACAAAGCGCTGGCGACGCTGACGCCGGTCACGACGACCGTACCGCTCGTCGGCAATCAACTAACGCTTACGCCTGAACTCGACCATCATGGCGTTGTGTTCTACGAGATTACGAACGCCCGCAGCGCGGGGACGACGATCGTCGACGAGCTGGACGATTGGAGCAAGGCTCAATCGCACACTTCCGGGCTTGTGCTCGACAAGGCGAACGCCTTCGCTCTCGGAGATCGCAGCCGGGCGATGCGGGCGAGTAACGGAACTACACCGCAGTCTATTATTTATCGCTTGGACGGCGCGACTCGGTTTAAGCTGACGGGATTGTTCGCGACCGATGAGGAGTCGGTGATTCACAATTTCAAGTTCTACGCATCGTCGGACGGATCGAATTGGACCGAGCATGACGGATGGGGCTATGCGGATTCTCCGATTAACGAAGGGTACTGGACGAAGCGGGTCTATACGCTTACGAAGCTTGCGGACAATACGAACTACGTAAAGGTCGAGTTTCCGACCGGGGGAGCGGTGGCGTACAGCCCGCAGATCGGGCAGGCGCAAATCTCCGACGTCCCGTGGAATTCGGCGCCGATCATCGACGAAATGAACGATTGGACGAAGGCGAGCGCGCACAGCTCCGGTTTGGTTTTCGATACGGCGCACGGAGCTGCGCTGGGCGACTCCAGCCGAGCGATGCGAACCTCGACGGGTTCGACTCCGGAGTATGCGATCTATCGCAGCGAAGCGACGGACCTTCAATTGACAGCGTTGTACGCGACAGATAACGAGCCGGGCATCCGCAACTTTAAGTTCTACGCAGCGCCGGACGGGGTAACATGGGAGGAGCAGACGGGCTGGCACTACGCGGATTCGCCGATCAATGAGGGCGCCTGGACGAAGCGGGTCTATACGCTGGGCAAGCTTCCGACGGGAACTCAGTTCGTGAAGGTGGAGTTTCCGACGGGAGGAACGCTTTCCTACAGTCCGCAGCTAAGCCAAGTTAAGCTGAATACGGCTTCCATGGTCAACTTCGCCAAGGGCGCCGCTGCGTCGGCGTCGAACACCGATACGGCTAACGGCTATGCCGCTGAGAAGGTTAACGACGGAGCCGCCACGACGGATTGGAGCGGCTGGGCGACGGACGGAACCGCGCTGCCGCAATGGGTGCAACTGGACTTCGGTGCGGCGAAAACCTTCAGCCGGGTCGAGCTGTACACGACATCAGGCTATGCCATTAAGGATTATCAGATTCAATACTGGAACGGCTCGGCATGGGTCGATTGTTTGCCGGCAATCACGGGCAATACGTTCGATCACCGGACGCATACATTTGCAGCGATAACCGGCTCGAAGCTGCGAGTTCTCGGCACGAGCGGGCCGGCGAACCAGCCGGAATACCTCCGGGTAAACGAGATCGAGGTGTATTCGGAGTAAGCACGGCGTAGAGGGGGAGGCAATTCGGCAAACCGATTGGGTGGGGAATTTTCGGGAGTTGTTTACTGATCGAAAAGCGGTGAAAGGCGGAGTGCCGCGAACCTTGCAGGTAAAGATTTTGATAGCGAAAGTAAAAAGATTAAGATACCGCGAAACGCGGCCCGTTGGCTACAATTTAAAGTGCCGCGGGCCATTTTTGCGTCCGATGCGCCGGCGAATCCGACCGGCTTTTTCTTAGCGCCGGAGTAAAAATATACCAGTCAACGGACACCGCGCGGACGGCTGCCTGCCGAAACCCGCCATGCTATAGTAGTTAAACGGAGGGATGCGGAATGAGGCATGCGGTCAACGTGGGAAGACGTTCGATTTTCGCCAAGCTGGTATTCATCTTTTTGATGATTATGACGCCCGTCTTCGGGACGGGCCTGTACATTAACGAATTCGCTTCGAGAAGCGTGGCGGACGAGATTACGCTTTCGATGAATTCGAAGATCGAGTTTTATATGAAGCTGCTGGAGGTCGATCTCTCGAAAATCATTCAATTCCAGCAGCAATACGTCAACGACAGCGATTTGTTGGAGCTTAGCGGCGGCTGGGAGTTTATGTCCTACCCCGATCGCGCGTACGCGTCGGAGAGGCTGCAGAGGAGGCTGCTGCTCTTGCAAAGCTCGAGTCTGTACATTAAGCGGGCGGCGGTTTACTTACCGGCCGTGGAAAGAAGTGTATCCGCTTACAACTCTTTCGACGACTTCGACGAGAAGGAGTTCGAAGGGCTGCTTAGAACGAACGGAAGCCGTCTTTCGCATTTTACGTATTGGAACGGTCGGCTTTTTCTCAATATGACGGCTCCGGGTTGGTCCTATCGCGACGGCGACGATCCGATCTACCTGCTGTCCGTCGAGCTGTCCATCCCGCGCATCCGGGAATTGCTAGGGCAGATCGGCAGCGGCGGAGAGGGCGAGGCGGTGCTGGCAAACCCGGACAACGGCTGGAGCGTCTCTTCCTCCGAAAGCTCCGGCGAACCGGATAGACGTAGCTGGGTTTCGACGTCCATTCATTCGACGGAGCTCAATCTCACGCTGTCCGCCTTCGTGCCGGAGACGATCGCGTACGGCAAGCTGAAACAGTACAAGAAGGGGTATTGGCTGCTGTCCGGATTGGCCGTCGCTGCCATGATCGTTTTCGCGCTATGGATCCATCGTGTCATCCATAACCCGCTGAGCAAGCTGGTACGGGCGTTCCGCCATCTGGAGGAGGGCAACCTGAACGTGGCCGTGAAGCATCACGCCCATGACGAATTTCGCTACGTTTTCCGGCAATTCAACGGAACGGTCGCCAAACTGGACGCTCTGATCAAGGACGTGTTCGAACAGAAGTATCGGGCTCAACTGTCGGAGCTGCGCCAGCTGCAATCGCAGATCAATCCGCATTTTCTATACAACTCGTTCTTTAACCTGCAGTTGATGGCAAAGCTGCGCGATCACGACAATATTGAGCGTTTCACGGCGTATCTCGGAGAATACTTCCTGTACATTACCCGAAACGCATCCAGCGAAGCGCCGCTGGCGGAGGAGGTCGAGCATTCCCGCAGGTACACGCAGATTCAGTCGTTCCGGTTCAAAGGGCGGATCGCGGCGGAGTTCGGCGAGCTGCCGGCGGCGGCGAGGGACGTTCGGGTTCCCCGACTTATTCTGCAGCCGTTGATCGAGAACGCCTACAAGCACGGCCTGGAATCGAAGAAAGCGCTCGGGAGGCTTCGCGTCTGCTTCGAACTCGTCGACGACGCGCTCGAGATTTCCATCGAGGACAACGGAGAAGCGCTGACCGACGAACGGATCTCCGAGCTCTCCAAGAGGCTGGCGCATATCTCGCTGGAGGCCGAGACGACCGGCATGATCAACGTTTCGCGACGTCTGCGCTTAAAATTCGGCGATGCGGCCGGCCTCTCTATCGATCGCGGTCCTCTTGGAGGCATGAGGGCGGCGGTTAGGGTACCCCTGCGTCCAAACGAAAAAGAACGGGATCGCGAAGACCTACACCTGGAGGGAAAACGACATGTACCGACTGCTCATCGTGGATGACGAGCCTTATATCGTAGACGGCCTGCAGGCGCTCGTCGAGCAATGGGATCTGCCGGAAGAGCTGGCCGTTCGGTGCGCGTATTCCGCGGACGAAGCGCTGGAAGCCGCCGACCTGGCGAAGGTCGACGTCTGCCTGACCGATATCCGCATGCCCGGCATGGACGGAATCCGGCTGCAGGGCGAGATGCTGCGGAGGTGGCCGCAATGCAAGGTGATCTTCCTGACCGGCTACGACGATTTCGAGTATGCCCAGTCGGCGATACGCGGGGGAAGCGTGGACTATATTTTGAAAATGGAGAGCGTCGATCTTATTCGCGGGGCGCTGGAGCGGGCCGTTTGCGAATTGCGCGCGGCGGAGGAGAAATCGAGCCTGATCGGCAGAGCGCGGGAGCAGCTCGAAGCGGCGAAGCCGATGCTTCGTCGAGATTTCTTGGCGGGACTGCTGGAAAGCTCGCTTGGCCGGAATCCGGAGCTCTCCGTAAGATTGGACGAGCTGGGCGTCAGCCTGGCGGCGGATAAGCCGGTCGCTCTAATCGTCGTCGGCATCGACGAATGGAAAGCGGAATTCTCTTCGAAGGACAGGCGGCTGCTGTTATACGCCGCGCAGAACATCGCCGAGGAGCTGCTGTCGCCTATTTATTGCCTGCAAGTCATGCCGTACGACCGTTCGAAGCTTGTGCTGTTCCTGCAGACATTCGAAGAAACGGATTGGCGGACGCGGGACGCGGAAGATCGGGCGGAACGCCTGCAGACGGCCTGCAGGTCGCTTCTCGACCTGTCGGTCTCCGTCGCGATCGCCGACGCGCCGGTCCGGTGGGAAGCGCTGCCGGCTTCCTTCGAGCGGCTGCTTAAGCTGCTGCAGCATCGGATCGGACCGGTCGGCGAGTTGATTGTCGTCGATCGCACCGGAACGGCCGGCGGGGCTTCAGGAGGGCCGGGGTCTTCCGGCTTGCCCGGAACGTTGCCGGACGGAAGGCTTCCGAGGGCAAAACCCGGCAGGACGAGAGCGTTGGACGAGATTTGGGAGAACGGCGGTCTGGAAGACTTCAAGCGGCTGTACGACGAAATACTCGGAGGCGTCTCCGGCGCGGACTATCAGGTAACGGTCCAGAAGGAGCTCTATTATGCGATAGCGTCCTCCTTCCTGTCCTACGTGATTCGTTGGGACTTGGGGGAAACGCTGCCGGAAGAGTTCCGAGCCGGCCGACTGATGGCGATGGAGGCTCATCGTTCTTGGGCGGATATCGACGCTTATTTTCTGCGGCTTGCGGGGCTATTGCTGGAGCATCGCGAACGGGAGCGGGAGAGCCGCTCCACGGATCTGATCGCGAGGCTGCACGCCTATATCCAAACCCATCTGGGCGAAGACTTGTCGTTGAACCGGCTGAGCGAGGTCGTCTTCCTGAACGCCTCTTACCTTTCCCGGGTTTATAAGCAGCTAACCGGCACGGGGCTGACGGAGTATATCACCGATTATCGCATTGCCAAAGCGAAACAATTGCTAGGAGACCCCGGATTGAAAATCCAGGAGATCGGGAGCCGGGTCGGCTTCGATTCTCCTTCCTATTTCGGCCAGGTGTTCAAGCGGAAAACCGAGATGACCCCGCAAGAATACAGGGACACCTGGTGCTGAAGAACGGCACAGGTTGAACCGATATGTAACGAAGATCGCCGGAGACAAGGGATCGATACTTCCGAGCCGATGTCGTAAAAAAATGAAGAGGAAAGTAAAGAATCTAATATTTTGCCGGGAACGCGGACGAATTAGAATGAGGTTGCGGATGCATCCCGCAGTTCGATTCAAATACGTTCGCTTCAACAGAGGAGGAATGGTCGGATTGAGGACGCGAGGGTTTTGGAAACGGGGAGCGATCGCTTTGGCTTCCGGATTAAGCTTGACGCTGCTATTCGGCGCGTTCCCGGCATACGCGGGCAAGGATAAGCCCCGCCCCCAGCCGGCGAGGGACGCCTTCACCAGCCAGATCGGGATCTGGTACACGGTTTGGTGGGACGACGAGCCGCCGTTCGACAGCCATTGGACGGATTGGACCCGCTATCGCCCGGTGCGCGGGGATTACGATTCCGGCGATCCTGCGATCCTCGAAGCCCATATGCGTTGGATGAAAGAGGCCGGCATCGACTTCGTCATCATAGACGATACAAACGGCCACGGCAACGACAACGGCAACATCGCCTCCCATATCGACCAGTTGTTCGACGTCGTGGAAGGGATGCCGGCGGGAACCGCGCCGAAGCTGGCGGTCGCCATCGGAGCCGGTCAATTCGCAGCGAACGATCCCGCCGCTCACCAGGCGGAAGCGGATCTCGTGTATGCCCAGTACGCGCAAAGCCCGGTCTATTACCAATGGAAAGGCAAGCCTCTTCTCGTGAATTACACGACGCCTTCCTGGTTCTACAAGTGGGACGATACGCGCTTCTCCGTCCGCTACGCGACGGGAAGGGTATCGGAAGGAAAACCGGTCGCGCCGGAAACGGGACTGTGGGGCTGGGTGTTTGACGAATCGTTTCCTACCGCGGAAGCGATGGGTGTCATGCCGGGCTGGGATACGGCCCATCTGGGTCGCGGCACGACGCCGATCCCGCGGGAAGATGGAGAACTCTATTCGCGGCAGTGGCTGGAAGCGTTGAAATGCAATCCCGAAGCGGTGATCATCGCCTCCTTCAACGATTTGGCGGAGGAGACCTCCATCGAGGCGGCGACGCCGAGAGACTCCGCAACGCCCGCTTACGTCGACGAGTACGGCAATCCGGCTCCCGATTGGTACGAGAAGATGACCGAAGGCTACGCCGGGCTGAAGAACGGTTATCGGGAAGGATTCTATTATCGCGAGGAATCGGACGATCGGATCTACCGTTATCTCGGGGGGCAACTGACGGCCGTGACGGCCGCTTCGCAAGGGCTTCCGGTAATCGTCGTGCCGGACGGCTTCCGCGGGGGCCATTACCGGAGCGACGCTTGCGATTGCCGTACGGACGTGGGCAACGGCAAGGACGTCGCGGTCGACTTGTTCGCTTCTTGGGTAAGCGACTTCAAGGGCAAGACGGCGAACTGGAGCTACCGTACGATTCTCGAGAACGGACAGATCGTCGGGCAAGTCGACAACGGAGCGGTCTTCGACTATATCCAACCGACCGAAATCCAGCATATGTACAGCCAGGGCGACGCGGACGGCCAGCCTTTCAGGCGGAACGGATTCAAAACGCACCCGGCTTGGTCGGGACAGAACGGATGGATCGTCGGCGAAGCGCAGGTCAAGCTGCCGAACCGCAAGAAGCTGTACCTGACCTACATTCCCGGCAAAGTGAACGAGGAAAGCGACGGCATCTCGTTAACGGTCACGGTGAACGGAACGACGGTCAAATCCGATTGGATCGAAGGAGAGGCGGGCTGGAAAAACAAGCGCGTGATCGACGTGAGCGCTTACCGGGGCCAGACGGTCGCGATCGGCTTCAAGTCGGGATGGGGCAAGGAACAGCTCGGATCGGCCGCGACTGTCGGGTTCGACTCGCTGTTCATCGGAGAACCGCTGATCGTGACCAAGCCGTAGCCGCGGAAGTTCTGGGCGACGGATACTAAAATCGAGAGAAGAACGAGAGAAGGGGATCCTATCTATGATAAAGCGTGTATGGAAAAAAAGCCTGACGGTGGCGACCGTCTGCGCCTTCCTGGTCGCGGCGACGGCCGCCTGCTCTTCGGGCGGGAACGGAAACGGCGCCAACGAAGGCGGGGCGACGACTGCACCCCCATCCGGCGGAAACGAAGCTTCGGCGTCCGCGCCGGCGGCCGACTTGAACCCGCTGGGCAAGTACGAGCCCGCCATCACGATCCGGACGGTCAAAGCGACGGAGTCCAACGTCAAGTTTGCGCCCGGACAGTCGTGGGACGACAATATCTGGTTCGATCTGGTTCGGGATACGCTTGGCGTGAACATCAAAAATACGTGGCTCGCGCCCATGGAAGGCCAGCAGTTCGAACAGAAGATGAACGTGACGATCGCCTCGGGCGACCTGCCGGACTTCTTCGAAGCTTCGGCTTCTCAATTCCAGCAGCTTGCCGAGGATGGGCAGATCGCGGATCTGACTCAGGTCTACGCGGATTACGGCTCTCCGCTGCTGAAGGAGCTGCTTGAATTCGACGACGGCCTCTCGCTGTCGGCGTCGACGATCGGCGGAAAGCTGCTCGCGATTCCGAAGCCGTTCGGATACAGCGATACTCAAGGCTTCATCTGGATTCGCAACGATTGGCTCGACAAGTACGGCTTGAAGCCGCCGGAAAAGCTGGAGGATGTCTGGACGATCGCGCAGACGTTCGTCGAGAAGCAGGCCGGCGGCCCCGGAACGATCGGCCTTGCGCTGCGCAAGGATCTGGAGGGCGATCTGGGCGGCGTGGACCAAATTTTCAACAGCTATCACGCCTATCCGCGAATGTGGATCAAGGGGTCCGACGGCAAGCTCGTCTACGGAAGCGTCCAGCCGGAGATGAAGGCGGCGTTGGCCAAGCTGCAGGAGCTCTACAAGAGCGGCATCATCGACCAGGAATTCGGGGTCAAGGATTACGGCAAAGTATGCGAGAGCGCGCTGGCCGGAGGCAAAAACGGCATCTACTTCGGCGGCATGGCCGATCCTCTCGGATGCACGAGCAGCGGATTCCAGAAGGACAAAGCGGACTGGGTGCCGTACCGGCTCGTCTCGGACGACGGTAAACCGGTGCTGTCCCAAGCAAAGATCGCTCCTTCCTCGTACTACGTCGTCAGCAAGACAGCGGAGCATCCCGAAGCGTTGATCAAAATTCTGAATCTGTTCGCCGACGTCGGTTTCGGCGAGCGCAGCCAGGAAGGCCATCCGGATTACAATCCGCTCTACTTCAATCAAGTCGGGGATACGCCTTCGGCAAACTTCCACGTCATGCCTTTCCAGGTATTCCTCCAGAACAAGAACGTGAAGGACTACCGGGACTACATGGACTATTTGAAGGATCCGGCCAATTACCAATTCAAAGAGACGTCCGACAAGCAGCTGTTCGGCAATATGGACGCCTACGTCAAATGGAAGGAAAATCCCGATCAGCCCGTCGATCAGACGATCGCCACTTCGTGGGCTTACTATATGATCTTCGGTCCCGTTAGCACCCAGGCGGTCATTGACGAGGCGATGAGCGACAATCGGTATATTTTCGACGAATACCTCGGCCCGCCGACCGAAACGATGAAGCAGAAGCAGGCGCTGCTCAGCAAGACCGAGAAGGACATGCTGACGCGAATCGTCATGGGAAGCGCTTCGGTCGACGAGTTCGACAAGTTCGCGGAGCAATGGGGCAAGCTCGGCGGCGACGCCATCGCCAAGGAAGTCAACGATTGGTATGCTGCCCGCCACTAGAGGGCCCGTCCCGCAGGCAAGCGGATCAAGCAGCCCGTCCGTCGATTCGACGGGCGGGCTGCTCTCGAAAAGGAAGGGATAGGGATGAATACTAGAAAGCCGCTGCTGCGCAATATTCCGTTTCATTTAATGATCTTGCCCAGCCTTGTCATCGTGCTGATCTATAGCTACGGACCGATGGTCGGCGTGCTGATGGCTTTTCAGGACTATCGGGTGACCCGAGGCCTCTTCGGCTCGGAATGGATCGGCATGGAAAATTTCCGGACGTTGCTGGCCTTTCCGGATACGGCGCAGGTCGTCTGGAACACCGTCTATATCGCAGGCATGAAGATCGTCGCCAATCTGATCGTGCCCATCGTTTTCGCGCTGCTGCTGAATGAGGTGCGCAAGAAGGCATTCAAACGAAGCGTGCAGACGCTTGTCTATTTGCCTCACTTTTTATCCTGGGTCATCCTCGGCGGCATATTGATCGACATCTTGTCCCCGTCGACGGGCATCGTCGCCCAAGGCATGAAGCTGCTGGGGCTAGAGCCGATCTATTTCCTCGGTCGGAACGACTGGTTCCCGTTCGTGCTCGTCTTCTCGGACGTCTGGAAGGAATTCGGCTATGGGACGATCGTCTACCTCGCCGCGCTCAGCGCCATCAATCCCGCGCTTTACGAAGCCGCGATCGTGGACGGAGCCGGCCGCTGGAAGCAGACGCTCTACATTACGCTTCCCGGCATCGTGCCGGTCATCGTGCTGCTGACGACGCTTAGCCTCGGAAATATTTTGAACGCGGGCTTCGATCAGATTTTCAACTTATATAGCCCGGCCGTCTATCAGAGCGGCGACATCATCGACACGCTCGTCTACCGGATGGGACTTGGGCAGGCGCAATACGGCTTCGCCACGGCGATCGGCTTATTCAAGTCGCTCATTTCGTTCGCGCTGATCGTCGTCTCGTATTCGCTGGCCTATCGTTTCGCGGGTTATCGCATTTTTTGACGGAGAGGAGATAGAGAAACCATGCTGATCGAAAAAGGCGCAGGACGCCGTCTGTTCGCATCGATCAACTATGCGGTGCTCGGCGCCGCAGCGCTTCTGTGCATTCTTCCGCTCGTGCATGTGCTGGCGATCTCGTTTAGCGGCAGCGCGGCCGTCACGGCGGGCGACGTGCTTTTCTGGCCGGTGGACTTTACGATGTACGCCTATAAATACGTGGCGGAGAAGCCGGAATTTTGGCGGGCGCTGGTCCGGACGCTTGAACGGGTGCTGCTCGGCGCCCCGATCAGTATCCTGCTGACCGTCATGCTGGCCTACCCTCTGTCCAAGGAAAGCTCGACTTTTCGGCAGCGGACGGCGTACGTCTGGATTTTTGTCTTTACGATGCTGTTCGGGGGCGGTCTTATTCCAACGTATCTCGTTGTGAAAGAGACCTATCTGCTGGACACGGTCTGGGCCCTTGTCGTTCCTTCGGCGGTTAACGTATTCAACGCCGTGCTCATGCTGAATTTTTTTCGCGGGCTGCCGAAGGCGCTCGAAGAAGCGGCTCTCGTCGACGGAGCGGGTCATTGGCGCATTCTGTGGCGCATATTCGTGCCGCTGTCGGCTCCTTCGATTGCAACGATTACCTTGTTCACGATCGTGTTCCACTGGAACTCGTGGTTCGACGGCTTGATCTACATGAACCGTCCAGAGCATTACCCGCTGCAGAGCTACTTGCAGACGGTGGTCGTCCAATCCGCGCTGGATCTGATTCAGAGCGGAACCGTGCAGGATCTGGAGATGATCTCCCGGATCAACGACCGAACGACGAAGGCGGCGCAAATCTTTCTCGGCGCTTTGCCGATTCTGCTCGTCTATCCGTTCCTGCAAAAATACTTCGTAAAAGGAATTACGCTCGGCAGCGTCAAAGAATAGCCGGGCGGGAGGGAGAGAGAAAGCATGCAAACGATAGAATGGCGGAGTCTGAAAGCGTCGGGCGAGGCGTACCGCAGGGCTTCGCTGAATTTCGACCGGCTCGAGACGGAGCCTTACGAGCCGGATGCCGTCTTTAGGGCGGCGGACTACGATTGGCCCGGAGACTGGGAGGGCCGGACGATTCTGGCTCTGGTCCTGCTGGCTCAGGCGACGCATCGCGAGCCGAAGCATTTGGCGGAGATCATGGAACGGCTGCCTCGGCATCTGAACGATAAAAGCTATTTCGGTCCGGTTTATCCTCCCGGAACGGTCGACGAGCAGCAGTTGTCGGGGAACAGCTGGTTTCTGCGCGCGATGGCGGAGCATTATCTCTGGAAAGGGGACGCCTTCTCGCTGTCGGTCGTCGAGAGTATCTCGGAGCATCTGTTACTGCCTGCGTGCGGCCATTACGCCGATTATCCGGTGCTTCCGGAGCAGCGGGTGTTCGAAGGCGAGGCGATCGGCGAGCTGCAGGAGGAGCAGGTGGGAGCGTGGCGGCTGTCCACCGATATCGGCTGCGCGTTCATCATGCTGGACGGAGCCACTCAGGCGTACCAACTGCTGAAGAAGCGGGAGCTCGGCGAATTGATCGAGGAGATGATCGCGAAGTTCATGACGATCGATCTCGCCGGCTTGTCGTTCCAGACGCACGCGACTTTGTCGGCAACGCGCGGCCTGCTTCGCCACTACGAAACGACCGGCGATACGTCGCTGCTCCGCAAAGCGGAGGAGGTGTTCGGGCTTTACGTTCGGGAAGGAATGACGGCGACCTACGCCAACTACAACTGGTTCGGGCGCCCGGACTGGACGGAAAGCTGCGCCGTCGTCGATTCGTTCATCGTCGCTACGACGCTCTGGAAGCATACGGGACGCCCGGAACTGCTCGATGCGGCGCATCATATTTACTACAATGGCATCGGCTACGGCCAGAGGCCGAACGGCGGCTTCGGCTGCGACGTCTGCTCCGGCGCGCGCGGCGAGACGACGATCGCCCCGAAGTCGGAAGGGATGTTCGAGGCGTTCTGGTGCTGCACGATGCGCGGCGGAGAGGGCTTGGCGCGCGCGATCGAATACGGCGGCTTCTTGAAGGGGAATCAAGTGATCTTGCCGTTCTATTCGGACGGCGAAAGCCGGTTCGAGACGGCGGCCGGCCGGTTCTCCGTACGGATGCGAACCGAGTATCCTTACGATGGGGTTGTCCGCCTCGAGGTGACGGAAGGAGAGGCGACCCTGCCCGTCGAATTCCGATTGTACGTGCCGGACTGGACGGATGCTTCGGCCGTTCGGCTGACAGTGAACGGAAGGGCGGTCGAGGCGGCTTTGTCGGAAGGATTCGCGTGCGTCGAGGTAACGCCGGCGGCCGGGATGACGATTGAGCTGATTTTTCCCGTCGCTTTACGGGTGGAGAGACAACCCGGAGAGGGCGAGGCGGGGAGCTTCCGCTCTTATCGTCACGGACCGCTGCTGCTTGGACTGGACGGCGCGAGCCTGGTGACGGGGGGACGCGAAGTCGTTCTCGAGCGTGTGGGCACCGCAGCGTACCGCATTGCAGCCTTAGCGACAGGGGAGAGTGCCGCGGGAATGCCGGCGAACGATCCGGCTTCACCTGAACCGCCCTTGCTGGTCCCGATCAACGATATGATCGACAAGCTTCCGCAAGAGGCCCTTACCAATCGAAAGCAGGTGCTGTTCGCATGAACGTCGAGTTTAAGAAGGCTCGTCCCGTCTGGGAAACCGGCAAACCATGGGAAATGAACGCGACGATGGGATTTCGCGCGATCGTCCGCTGTGGGCGCGCGCCCTCGAATGCTCTGCTTCGGGTGGCGACCTCCGGCCTATATCGCTGTTATGTGAACGGCGAAACGGTCGGGCACGGTCCGGCTAGGGGGCCGCATGGCTACTACCGGGTGGACGAATGGGAGCTGGCCGGGGCGCTTAAGCCCGGGGATAATCTGATCGCCGTCGAAGTCGCGGGCTATAACGTCAACAGCTATTACTTGCTCAACCAGCCCTCTTTTTTGCAAGCGGAAGTAGAAGCCGATGGAAGCGTCGTCGCATACACGTCCGCGGACGCCGCGGCGGGCGATTTTCCGGGCTCGCGTCTGCCCGAACGGACGCAGCGCGTACAGCGATACAGCTTTCAGCGAACGTTCGTGGAATATTACCGGATGAACGCGGGTAGCGAAGGATGGCGGCTCCGCGGCGATGCCGAGTTTGCCGCAGCATCGTGCGCGGAGGCGCCGCCGAAAGCGCTGCTTCCCAGGGGCGTGCCGTATCCGAAGCTTCGACTCCGGACGCCCTCGGCTCTGGAGGCGACGGGACGCTTCCGGTCCGACGGACGTCCAGAATCTTATTGGAGGGACCGATCGCTAACGGGCATCGGGCCGGCTTTCGCGGGTTTCCCGCTCGAAGAGCTGGAGTTGATCGTATCCGACGAGTTGATGGAAACTGTCCCCACCGAACGGGAGGAACGGAAACTGCCCTACGCCGGACAGGAAGCGCGAACGTTGCGGGAGGGAGATTTCGCGCTTTACGATTACGGCGTCAACCTGACCGGCATGGCGGGTATCCGGCTGCGGGTGACGGAACGCGCCAAGCTATATCTCCTGTTCGATGAAATCCTGAAGGAGGGAGACGTCGATTTCCTGCGGCTTGGCTGCGTCAATGCGATCGGCTGGGAGCTAGAACCGGGAGAGTACGACCTGGAGACGATCGAACCGTACACGATGCGTTACGCCAAGCTGATGCTGATGAGCGGCGAAGCGGAGATCAGGGCGATTACGCTGCGCGAGCTCGTTAATCCGGATACGGAAGCGGCGACGTTCCGGTGCGACCGGGAAGCGCTGAATGCCGTGTTCCGGGCAGGGGTCGAGACGTTCCGGCAGAACGCGACCGACGTCTACATGGACTGTCCGTCCCGGGAGCGGGCCGGCTGGCTGTGCGACAGCTTCTTCACGTCGCGGGTCGAATACGTCTTAACCGGCGGAACGCGAGTCGAAACGAACTTTCTGGAAAATTACCGCTTGCCGGAGCGGTTCTCCCATCTGCCGGAAGGAATGCTGCCGATGTGCTACCCCGCGGATCACGACGACGGCGTCTTCATTCCGAATTGGGCGCTCTGGTTCGTGCTGGAGCTGGAGGAATATGCGTCGAGATCGGGCGGCCGGGGAGCGGCGGCCGCCGGATTCCAGGACAAGATCGAGCGGCTTTTCGCCTACTTCCGGCCTTTCGAGAACGAAGACGGACTTCTCGAGGATCTGGAAAGCTGGGTGTTTCTCGAGTGGTCGAAGGCGAACGATTTCGTTCGCGGAGTCAACTATCCGAGCAATATGCTGTATGCGGCTGCGCTGTCGGCGGCGGGAAGATTGTACGACCGCGACGGCTGGCTGGAGCAAGCGGAAAGCATCAGGGGGACGATCAGGAGCCAATCGTTCGACGGGACGTTTTTCGTCGATCAAGCGCTGCGCGAGGATGGGCGCCTCGTCATCGGAAATGAGCGGACGGAGGCTTGCCAATATTACGCGTTCGCCTTCGACGTTGCGACGCCGGACAGCCATCCCGAGCTGTGGCGCGTCTTGTCGGAAGCGTTCGGGCCGGATCGGGGCGAAACCGGACGTTACCCGGACATCTATCCGGCGAACGCTTTCGTTGGCAATTATTTGCGCCTGAACCTGCTGTCCCTTTACGGAAAAGGGGATCAGACGCTTCGCGAGATGGAAGGTTACTTCCATTACATGGCCGATCAGACGGGAACGCTGTGGGAGAACGTCTCTAGCGCCGCGAGCTGCAACCACGGATTCGCATCCCACGCGGTCCATTGGCTGTATCGCGACGGCTTGGGTCTGCGGCATATCGATCACGCCCGCAAGACGATTGAAATCCGCATCGACCCTTCCCGGCTGGCCTGGTGCGAAGGAAGCGTTCCGGCGGGCGAAGGCGTCTTCCGTTTCTCATGGCGGAGCGAACCGGACGGCCGCATTCTCTATAGCATCGGCAAAGAGCACGACTATCGGGCCGTAGTCTCCCCGGTGGAAGGATACGCGTTGGAGGAGCTGTGAGGCATTTTGCCGTCTGCAGGTTCCCGGTTTTCGTCCTGCTTGACGCGATCCCGGACATGTAAAATGTCTGAATCGTATTATAGAATGGCTGGATCGTATTATAACGGAATCGTTGATGTTTGCTATACTGGATCTAAACGAAAGGACGGGGAGAGAACCGGATGAACGAAGATTTGCCTTTATTCCGATCGGCCGTGTATGGCATCGATCCGTCGTTTCCGTTTCATATCGAGCGCAACGTGCACGACCGTTACACGCGCTTGCAGCTCCACGCGCACGAATTCGTCGAGCTGGTGTACGTCGTTGGCGGAACGGCCAAGCATCGCATTCGTTCGGCGGTGTTCGGCGAGCAACGATACGAAATCTCTTCCGGCGATATTCTGATCGTGAATCAAGGAGAGGAGCATACGTACGAGCTCGCTCACGACGAACGGCTGGAGATCGTAAATCTGCTGTTCGCGCCGGAGTTCGTCGACGATTCCTATCTGCACGCTCCGGGACAGTCGCAGCTTCTCGATTTTTTCTATGTCCAGCCTTACTTGAAGGAACCGGCCAGATTCGCGTCCAATCTGAAGTTAGGCTTCCGCGGGGCAGGGGAGATCGAGCAGATCATCGGAAAAATCGAGAACGAATTCGGCGCGAGACGGCTTGGCTATCAGGCGTTAATCCGGCTTTCGTTCAACGAGTTGATCGTGCGCCTAAGCCGCTTCTACTCGGAAAGCGTGGGTACGGGGCGAAACCGGGACGTTCACTCCGGCGCGAACGAGTATATCCGCAGGGTCGTCGGTTATGTCGAACGCCGTTATCAAACGGACATCGAGATTTCCCATCTCGCCAAGCTGGCTTGCTGCAGCGAACGTCAATTGACCCGGTCCTTCCGGCAGGCGACAGGCGAATCGGTTGTCCGCTTCGTTCACGCTCTAAGGATAGAGAAGGCGAAAGCTCTGCTGGTCCGATACGGGGATACTGTTGCGGAGATCGGGGCGGTTGTCGGTTTTCGGGATGCCGCCTATTTCATTAAAGTGTTTAAGCGGCTAACCGGGATGACTCCGAAGGAGTACCGAATGGAAAGCCAGCTTGCCCAATCCGGGGAATAGCAGGCATGCGTTGCTGGGAAACCGAACGCATAAGCGGTATTCGCCAACGGCATTATTTGAAGCGCTTACATAAAGGTTGTTGAGGAGGCGTGTTAAAGATGGAAGAAGATAAAGTGTGGAGCTCGGAGTGGGTATGGCTGAATGAGGAGCAGGCGCCTAAAGACGGCAAGCCTTATCGTCTCGTTTATTTTCGGAGATCGTTCGACGTGCCGGAAGACGCGGCCGTTCGATTGTCCGTCGACGTATCGGCCGATAGCAGATACCGGTTGTATTTGAATGGAGAGCCCGTCAGCGTTGGTCCTTGCAGAGGGGCGGCTGGGACGCATTATTACGAAAGCGTCGAGCTGACGGCCAGGCTGAAGCCGGGCCGCAACGTTCTGGCCGCTAAAGTGCTGCATTTTGGCAAGGGCTCGCCGCACCCGGATTCCGTAATTAGCAGTCCTAACGGAGCGTTTCTTCTGCAGGGAAAGCTGATGTCGGAAGACGGAAACGAAGTGGAGGATTTGTCGACCTCGGGCGGCGGACAATGGCGATGCCGGCCCGATCTGGCGCTATCGCTATTGCCGGAGCCCCATACGTGCGTAGGCGGAGGGGAAGCGGTCGACGGCTTTCAACTGGAACACGGCTGGACAAACGAGACATTCGACGATTCGGAATGGCCTGCAGCGGAAAAGGTTAGCCGAGTGGCAGATCCTTTGTACGGGGCGCTTACGCCTTGGCAGCTCGCCGCGCGCGCGATCCCGATGCCGTACGAGCAAGAACGGTCGTTCGTCCGGCTTATGCGTTTCGACGGAGACATGGATGTTGGTGGGCGGCTTAATCTTGGCGAGCAGCAGCTTCAGGCATGGGTAGCAGGCAACGAACCGCTGCGGCTGCCGGCGGGAGCGAAGCTGAACGTCGAACTGGACGCAGGCGAGCTGACGACGGGATTTCTGCGATTGATTGCGCAGGGCGGCCGCGGCAGCGAGATTGTTTTCATTTGCGCCGAGTCCTATGCGACGCCGGAAGGGAAAAAGGGAGTTCGGGACGACCCGGAAGGAAAAGTCATTCAAGGCTATCGGGAATCGTATCGGGTAGCAGGCGCGGCGGAGCCGCAGCAGGAAATCTACGAAACCTTTCATTATCGAACGTTCCGCTTCGTGCGGCTGGAAATTACCGTAGGCGACGAACCTTTAATTTTTTGCTCGGCGGACTACAGGGAGACGGGCTACCCGTTGGAGGTCAAAGCCTCGTTCGCCAGCTCCGATCCTACGTTTACGCCGCTGTGGGACATCAGCGTTCGCACGCTTCAGCGCTGCATGTACGAGACGTATATGGACTGTCCATATTATGAGCAATTGCAGTATAGCATGGATACACGATTGCAAATCTGGTTCACGTATTTGATCAGCGGGGACGACCGGCTGGCTCGCAAAGCGATCTTCGATCTGCACAGCTCTCTCTTACCGAGCGGCATGCTGCTAAGTCGTTCTCCGGCTATGCTGCCGCAAGTCATCCCGGGCTTTGCCTTGTTCTGGATCATGATCGTTCACGATCATTATGTGTATTGGGACGATGCCGAGCTGCTCAAACGATACCGCCCGACCATCGACGCCGTGCTCGATTGGTTCGAACGCCGCACAGGCGAGGACGGGCTCGTCGGTCCGATGCCGCAAGGCTACTGGTCCTTCGTCGATTGGGTGCACGAGTGGCAATCCGCTCGCGGCGCTCCCGTGCCGGGCCGGCGCGTGCCGCTTACCGTGTACAATCTGATGTATGCCGACGCGTTGAAAAAAGCGGCCGATATCAACGAGCGCACCGGCAGACGGGACACGGCGACGGAATATCGGGAACGGGCTAACCGCACGATCTCTGCCGTTAAACGGCATGCTTATTCCGAGGAACGGAAGCTGTTCCAGGACGGCCCGGGCATCGAAGAATACAGCCAGCACGCACAGGTATGGGCGGTCCTGTCCGGCGTCGTGCAGGGCGAAGAAGCGCAGCGATTGGCCGTCGCGCTTGCGGAGGACCGCTCGCTGCTTCCGGTGTCCTATGCGATGGCTTTCTTCTACTTCAGAGCCTTGTCCGTCGCGGGGGAATACGATCGTTCGTATCCGTTATGGGACATGTGGCGAGACCAGTTGAAGCTGAATATGACGACCTGGCTGGAGGATCCGGTATCGGAGCGGAGCGATTGCCACGCTTGGGGGGCGGTGCCGCTATACGAGTTTCCGTGCGAGGTGCTCGGCGTGAATCCGGCGGCGCCGGGGTTCGCCCGCATTCTCATCGAACCGAAGCCGGGCCCGCTGCAATGGGCCGAAGGCAGCGCGATTACGCCTCGCGGCGCGGTCCATGTTGCGTGGCGGATCGAACCGGAGACGGGCCGATTCAGCCTGCGCGCCTCGGGCCTTCAGGGAGTGCCAGTCGAGGTTCGCTTGCCGGGCGGATTCTCCGCATCTTACGAGGGGCTTGACGAGATCGAGATTTAGCTCTAAAGATAAGCTCCGAAGCTTATTCCGATTTCTTTGCGGAGGCCCCAAAAGCTCGCTCCTGAAATCTGAATGGGTAAACCCGTTGCAAGGTTTCAGGAGCGTCTGAGGCAGTCTCGGAATTGTCGAGGGGAGAGATTTCCCGCACGCTTAACGCTGGGCAAACCGTCGTGCTTACCCTGGTCACGGATTCCTTGGGCGACTACGGCTACGACTAGGCTTTCTGGGGAGAGCCCGGGATTAAAGCAATCCAGCCCTAAACCGAAAAAGGAGCAAGCCCCATCATTCTTCGGGGCTTGCTCCTTTTGTCATCATTACAGGCTTGAAAATGCCGATCGATTCGGCTACTTCCGCGATGCTGGCATCGCTGGTCAGCAGCAGTTGTCCGACTTTTTGGATTCTTTTGTAAACGACGAAGTTAGTTGTATGGGCTCCGAAGAGCCGAACAGAGGATTGCTATCAAACGAAGCTTTAGGTCAAGACGTCAAAAACGGGTAAGGAAGTAAAAATATGCACATTGTTTCAAATGCATCGTTCTCCCTATAATGAAAGCGTAACCAACAGACGCCGGCTGTCTGAACCTATGAATAGGGGGAAATGAGTTGAAGGACAAAAAAGGCGCAAGACTCTCCGTAAAAGGATTAGCGATTCTTCTAGGGGCGATGCTAGTTGTAACCGCTTGCAGCGGCAATGAGAAGGAGGAGCCTAAAGCGAGCCAGTCGGCCGCGCCGTCTTCGGCCAGCGCGTCTCCGACCGAACAGGGGGAATCGGCAGCCGCAGCCGATCCGTTCGGCAAATACGATCCGCCGATTCAATTGACCACCGTGCGGAACTTGAACGACGTCGTGGAGAACAACGTGCTATCGGTGCTGAAGGACGAGACGTTCGAGGACAATCGTTGGACGCGCGTCTATGAGGATCTTTTGGGCATCAAGCTAAAATACGACTGGGTCATCAAAGGCGGAGACACCTCGGATCAGTACGTCCAGAAGTTAAATGTCACGCTGGCCTCCGGGGAGCTTCCAGATTTTATTACCGTTAACGCTGTTCAACTCAAACAGTTGGCCGAGTCGGATCAAATTGAGGATATGACGGCGCTGTATGAGCAGTATGCTTCGCCGTTTATGAAGGAAGTATTCACTCAGGAAGGCTCGGGTCCGCTTGACGCCGCTACGTTCGACGGCAAGCTGATGGCGATTCCGCAGGTTGAGTCGTCCATTGAACGCTCGATGTACATCTGGATTCGCACGGATTGGCTGAACAAGCTCAAGCTGCAGCCGCCGAAGACGATGGCGGATGTGCGGGCGATATCCAAAGCGTTCGCGGAGAACGATCCGGACAACAACGGACAGAGGGATACGTACGGACTGGGTCTGACCAAGGATGTTTTCGGAGGGGCGATGGGACTGGAGGGCTTTATGGCCGGGTTCAATGCCTATCCGAACATTTGGCTCGAGGACGGATCCGGCAAGCTGGTATTCGGCAGCATCCAGCCGGAGACGCGCAAGGCGCTGCAAGCGCTTCAGGAAATGAATAAAAACGGCGAGATCGACAAGGAGTTCGGAATCAAGGACGGAGGCAAGGTGTCCGAGCAAATCGCCGCAGGCAAGATCGGTATGGAATACGGCGAGCAATGGAACTCAATCTGGCCGCTCCAGCTTAATAAGAACAACGATAAAGACGCGCAGTGGCAAGCGTTCCCGATTGTGTCGGAAACGGGAGATACGCCTAAAGTGCCGCTCAAATTCAGTACGACGAAATTCGTCGCCATCAAGAAAGGCATCCCGCATCCGGAAGCTGTCATTAAGCTCTTCAATATGCATCTGGAAAAGAACTGGGGAGAAACGGGCGAGTTTGACAAGTATTACGCGCCGCCGAACGCAGAGAGCGTATGGCAGTTGTCCCCGGTAACGCCGTATCCGCTCAAGAAAAATCTGGACGCGTTCCGGGATATCGATGCCGCTCGCAAGGCGGGGGATATGTCGGGACTTCAGGGAGAGGCAAAAACGATTCAGGAGAAGCTTGAAATGTTCGCCTCGGGCTCGGCCGAGGGCTTTGCACTCTGGGGCTGGGAACGAATCTACGGTCCGGAAGGCTCGATGGGCATCGCCAACCAGTACGATCAGAACAATCAGTTCCTGATGGACAAATTTGTGGGCACGCCGACGCCGACAATGGTGGAGCGCAAAACGACCCTTGAGAAAATGCAAAACGAGACGTTTATCAAGATCATTTTAGGTCAGCCGATCGAGGAGTTCGACAAGTTTGTTGCCGATTGGAAGAAGCTGGGCGGAGACCAGATCACGCAAGAAGTCAACGAGTGGTATGCAACGCTGAAGTAAGACCTGGCAGGGGAGCGGCTTGATCGAGTTGAGGCGTTCCCCCTGCTTATTCTTGCCGACGTGGGAGGAGAGACCTGATGAGAAAAAGACAGATCCGGAAGGAAGCGCCCTTTCACTTGATGATTTTGCCGGGAATGCTGTTTATTTTGACCTTTTCCTATATCCCGATGGCGGGAATTACGATCGCTTTTCAGAAATTCATTCCCGCCAGAGGACTGTTCGGCGACCAGAAATGGATCGGCCTGGACAACTTCAGATATGTCATGGACTTGCCCAGTTTTATTCAGGTGATCTGGAATACGCTTTACATTTCCAGCTTTAAGCTCGTTCTTGGACTGGCGATTCCGGTTATTTTTGCGATTTTGCTCAACGAGTTGAAAAACGAGGCCATCAAACGCAGCGTCCAGACGAGCATTTATTTGCCTTACTTTTTGTCCTGGGTCGTGCTTGGGGGCATTCTGATCGACCTGCTCTCCCCTTCGGGAGGACTTGTGAACACGGTGCTCAAGTCTATTGGCATGGAGCCGATTTTTTTTCTGGGTGACAATAAATGGTTTCCGACTACGTTGATCGCTTCGGATATCTGGAAGAACTTCGGGTACGGAACCATCGTCTATATGGCTGCCATTACGGGCATCGATCCGGGCTTGTATGAAGCGGCTACGATCGACGGCGCCAACCGTTGGCGCAAAGCCTGGCACATTACGCTGCCGGGCATGAGAATGGTCATCGTGCTGCTGGCCGTACTCAGTCTGGGTCAGCTGCTCAACGCCGGCTTTGATCAGGTATTTAATCTGTACAGCCCGCAAGTGTACCAGAGCGGAGACATTCTGGACACGTTCGTGTACCGGATCGGTCTGCTGGAGGCTCAGTATGGAGTCGCCACGGCGGTAGGTTTCTTCAAATCGATCGTGTCGCTTGTTTTGATCTCGAGCGCGTACTATTTCGCTTACCGTTTCGCAAAATACAGAATTTTCTAGGAGGGCTCCGATGACCGGCCGTTCTTTCCAACCGGCGGATCACTCTCCGCCCTCGTTCAGACGCGCAGGCAAACGGTTCGATTGGTTTGCGATCGCCAACTCGGCGTTTTTGATCGCGGTTGCTCTGATCTGCATCCTGCCGTTGATTCATATTATCGCTTTATCATTCAGTTCGAGCGCAGCCGCGGCGTCCGGATACGTCAAGCTGTGGCCGGTAGATTTCACGCTGGCCTCCTACGAGTTTACCGCTTCGCGCAGCGCATTCTGGGTATCCATGCTGACCTCGATCCAAAGAATTGCCATGGGCACGCCGTTGAACCTGCTGCTGACGATTCTCGTCGCCTACCCCTTGTCGAAGACGATGGAGCAGTTCCGGTTTCGGCTGGTGTACGCCTGGATCTTCTTTTTGACGATGCTGTTTAACGGGGGACTAATTCCGTGGTATATTACGATTAAACAGCTCGGTCTCCTGGATTCCATCTGGGCGCTGGTGCTGCCCGGGGCAGTGCCCGCCTTCAGCATCGTGCTTCTGCTGAATTTCTTCCGGGCCGTGCCCAAGGAGATGGAGGAGTCCGCCGTTATCGACGGCGCGAGCCAGTGGACAACGCTATGGCGCATTTATGTGCCGATCTCCAAGCCCGCCATTGCCACGTTGGCTCTGTTCTCCATGGTCGAGCACTGGAACAGCTGGTTTGACGGATTGATCCTGATGGGGGATCCGTCCCACTATCCATTGCAAAGCTACATTCAAACCATCGTCGTTCAGATGAATCTCGGATCGATGTCGATGGAGGAGCTTAAGAACCTGGCCCGAATTTCCGATCGGACGCTCAAGGCTTCCCAAATCTTCCTGGGCTCTCTGCCGATCATCGCCGTGTATCCGTTTCTTCAAAGATTTTTCGTTAAAGGCATCGTGCTTGGAAGCGTAAAAGGCTAGCGCCGTCCGCATCTCCGTTGAGTCGGCGGATCGGACTGGCCGCACGACTTAAGCGGGGGGAGGAAGCCATGCGCCAAGAATTCTCTTTTCGCAATACGATCTTTATTCGACTCGTCGCGACCTTTATGCTGATCATGGTTCCGGTTGCGCTTCTTGGAATTTACATCTATCAATGGGCGATTCGGACGACGAGCGAGGACATCTCCCGGACGGCCGAATCGCAAATTGCCTTTTACCTGAACGACCTCGAAAATGAAATCGAACGGATGAAGCTGCTGCAATACGGTCTGCTGGAGGATACGGATCTGAACAAGCTGGCCATCATGTGGGAGACGATGGGAACGATCGACCGGATGGATAAGATCAATTCGGTCATCAACCGAGTCCTCGCGATCCAGAACAGCAGCCGTTATATTCGGGACGTCAACGTCCACATCGGAACGATCGGCAAAACGCTGTCCGCGCTTGTTGGTCCCGGCGAGCTCGACGAGGGCAAATTCATGGCCTTCGGTACGGAGTCGGTCCGTCGGAAGGTCGGAACCCGCCTGATCGATTGGAACGGCGAGCTTTACCTCAGCGCGGTCAATGCCAGAGGGAGCAGGGGGAGAGAGCCCCTCTTCATCGTTGAAATCGAACTGGATCGCCAGCGTCTGCAGGAGGCGCTGGGACAATTCAACACTTATCCGGACAGCGGCACCCTGTTGGCTTTCGGGAGCAACGGCTACGGAGTAAGCAGCGGAGCGAATTCGATTCGGGAAGGCGCGGCCGAGATTATCCGCCTTCTGGAGCAGTTTCCGACCGACGGGTCGGAAACGTTTACTCTGGACGGACAAAGCTATTTCGTCTCGGTCGCCCATTCCGAGCGACTGGAAATGTCCATCTACCGGTTGATCAACGATCGCATTGTCCGCAAGCCACTGGACAAATTTTATCTGCTGGGCTGGTTGATTGCCATTGGCGCAATCGGCATTATTTTTATTTACGCTTTATCCACCTACAAATTCATCCACAAACCGCTTCTCAAGCTGGTCCGAGGGTTCCGGCGGCTTGAAAGCGGCGATATGGATTTGACCATCGCGCACGAGACGAACGACGAGTTCAGATATATTTATAACCGCTTCAACCAGATGGTTGTCAATTTGCGATCGTTGATCGACCAAGCGTACAAGCAGAAGATCCTGACCCAGAAAGCGGAGTTGAAGCAGCTTCAATCTCAAATTAAACCTCACTTTCTTTATAACAGCTTTTTTATTTTGAATACGATGGCCAAGACAGGGGATACCGAGAGAATCGAGATGTTCACTACGCAATTGGGCGAATACTTCCGCTTCGTCACCCGGAACGCTTCCGAGGAGATCGAGCTCAAGCAGGAGATTCGCCATGCCCGCATGTACACAGAGATTCAGGAAATGCGCTTCTACAAGCGGGTAAAGGCGCGCTTTGACGAGCTGCCGCCGGAATTCGAACGGCTTCGCGTGCCGCGACTCATCGTGCAGCCGTTGATCGAAAACGCTTTCGAGCACAGTCTGGAGAAAAAAGCAAGGGACGGGCGGATCGATGTGCGCTTCGATCAGCGCGACCGTTGGGCTTGCATCGTCATTGAGGATAACGGCGGCTTGAGCGATGAAGAGCTTGAACGGATTGTCCGAAAGCTGGAGCACGACAATTCGGAATCCGAAACGACAGGGATCGTCAATGTGCACCGGCGCATTGCTTTCGCTTACGGCGAGGGCAGCGGGCTGAGCATCGCCCGGGGCGCGCTCGGCGGGCTGGAGGCGACGATCCGCATTCCGTTGGAGGAGGCGAAGCCGAATGTACAGGCTGCTAGTGGTTGACGACGAAGCAATCATTGCGGACGGCGTGACCGAAATCCTCGGGTCGCTGAACGTCCCTGGACTGGATATTTGCACGGCCTATTCGGGAATGGAGGCGCTGGACTGGCTGAACAGCACGCGCGTCGATATTGTGCTGTCGGACATCCGCATGCCCGAGCTGAGCGGGCTGGAGCTGATGGATATCATTCATCGAAAATGGCCGCGTTGCCGTGTCGTCTTCTTGACAGGCTACGACGACTTTGAGTCCGTGTATAAGGCGATACGCATGCAGGGAGTGCGGTTCCTGCTTAAAACCGAAGGATACGCCAAATTGACCGCAGAAATTTTGGAGGTCATTCGCGAGCTGGAAGAGGCGAGAGACAACGAGCTTCTTTTGCAGCAGGCGGCGAAGCAGCGGAGCCGCTTGGAGACATTGGCCCAAGGCGAATACTTCCGGCAATGGCTGGCCGGTGCGGAAAGCTCGAGCTTGGAGGAACGGAAGATCAATTTTCGCAGTCTGTCCATTCCACTCTCAGGCGACACTTCGGTTTTTCTGGTGCAAGGAAGTTTTCTACGGTCCGCCTCCGCCGCTTCGTTTACGATGCGACAGGAAAAGGCTCTGGACGCCAAATTTCTGGTGGACCGGTACTTGTCGGATCTGACGCAATGCGTGGGAATCGTCGATCGCTACGGAGACTTGCTGTGGCTCGTTCAGCCGAAGGACGAGGGGACAGAGCCGGCGGCTTCCGGCACGGAGCTGGTGCGATTTGTGGAGGGAATGCTTGAGCTGGCGCAGGAAGCGTGCTCAAAGTCGCTCGGAGCGGAGATCGCTTTTACCTTGACCGATCAGGCTTGCTCGTGGGAACGGCTCCCGGCGGCGTATGATCGAATCAGGCAAACGCAGCATGGGCGAATTGGAGACGGCGCAAGTATGGTCATGACCGTTCAGAAATGTTGCCCCGAGAGCATGGAACCGACGCGGGAGCCGATTCGCGGCGAGAGGTTCGAGAGACTTGCCGGCCATCTGGAGAGCGGTCGAAGCGAAGATTTCCTTGCCCTCCTCAGAGAAATCCTTCGTCCTGTGCGGGGGAATCCAGAGGCAGACAAGCAACAAGCGATGGAGCTGTATTACTCTGCAGCGCTGGTTATGCTCTCCTATATCAACCGTCGGGAGCTGCAGGAGTGGGTACCGGCGAACGGGCTGATGCAGTTCGACTCCCACGCCACTTGGGAGGAGGGAGCAGATTATCTTGAAAATGTAGCCAAAGCGTTGTTCGAGTGCAGGAAAAAAGGAGAGGGAAGCAGAGCGGCAGGTGCGATGGAGGAAATCGGACAATACATCGAAGGGCATCTGGAGGAGGACCTGTCGCTTGTTCGGTTATCCCGGCGATTTCACTTCAATCCTTCGTACCTGTCTCGCATCTTCAAGCAGGAGAACGGCATGAATCTGTCGGAGTTCATCGAGAAGGCCAGGCTAAGGAAAGCCAAGGAGATGCTTGCCCAAGACGGACTAAGGATCAACGAAATCGGGGTCAAAGTCGGGTACGAATCTCCCCATTCCTTTACCCGTTTCTTCAAGAAGTCGATGGGAACGACTCCGCAGGAATATCGGGAGGCAGCAAGGGCGCAAGGCTGAAGGGGGCGAATGCCAACCGACCCAATCCTGAACTATAAATGCCAGGGGATGCCTACCTGTCATGTTTGACTAGTAGACGTCCCCCTTCGTTAAGACATCGGTACTTATCGCTGCGATCCGAGCATCCTCTTCAAGATCACTGGATTTGCCATTGCTGGTTGTTGGAGCCGCTGTCGGCCCACTGTCCTAATACAGAGCCGTTGCCGGTTCGGCCCATACCGTCCAGGTACAAGCCGGTCTGCCGATTTTTGAATCGGACGCTGCTGCCGGATGTTTCCATCGACCATTGTTGATTGCTGCTGCCGCTGTACCCCCATTGCCCGGCGTTATCTCCGTTCCCGGTTCGGGCCATGCCGTCCAGATACAAGCTCGTTTGCCGGTTCTTAATCATGACGTAGCTTCCCGCGTTTTCGATCGTCCATTGCTGGTTGTTGGAGTTGCTGTCGACCCACTGGGCGGCGTCGGCCCCGTTATTGGTCGAGGCCATGCCGTCGATATACAGTCCGGTAGCGACGTTGCGCAGTCGGACATACCCGGATGAAGCCGAACCCACTCTAACCAGCGAGGCGGATTCCACGGAGCCGTTGCCATGTGCGTCCAACACGTATAGCTTGTAATTGCCGGCCGTCTGCGGAACGGCTATGGCGGTCGCCGTCCCACCGGCCCTCGTCATGGTCGGTCCTTCCGCGAAATTCGTCGTTCCGGACGGCGCAAGCCAGACGGATTTGCTGATGTCCGTAGCGGATCGGATGCCCAGCGTCGTCAATCTGTTAACGATGACGCTGGCGGGAAGAATGTAATCCTGCAGTGCAGCGCGCGAGGGCGTGGCCAAGCTCCTGTACGGCTCTTCCAGTCCGGAGTTCAAGGCGATGTTATAGGCGGCGATCGGCCATACGTTATCGGAATGAGCGCTTACGGACTGGATGACGCTGTCGGGCAGATTGAAGTTCGAGATTTTATTGACCGTCGCATAGTTTTGCGTGAAGGTCAGGTGATGCTTGCTGCCCCAATCGTCCGAATTAAGCGTCCAGGTCAGCCCCGGATTCACGTTCAAGACATTATTCTGCATGGATATATAGGCGGAGCCCTCGTCCGGATGCAGACCGTATTTGTGGCCGGCTGGCACGCCCCGAATGTAATTGTGGCTGATCGTGGTGGTCGGCTGACTGCCGAGCGTGTAGATCGGACCGGAGTCGTCCAGCACCTGCACCGTATCGATGAAATGGTTGTAGCTGATCGTGTTGTTGCGAGCCGTCGTAGTCGGAACCCCGGGTCGAACCGAACCGGACGATCCGTTGAAATTCCACCAGCCCCAGCCGAGAGAGATGCCCGCCCATGGCGTCTTTTCGATCACGTTCTGTTGGAAACGCAGCGTGTCGGTGAAATAACCCGCGACGGCGGCGCTGCCGTTGAACAAAACCGCGGAATCGTAAATATAGTTGTTTTTGATGTCGATGTTCTCGCAAACGCTTTCAGAAGCGACCGTGAATTTCTCCCGATTCGTAGATGTATAATCTCCGATGTACACGTGCTGGGGGTGTCCCACGTTAATCGCGGACCCAGCCGAATCTTCGACTTTATTGCCGATTAACTGGGAATTCTTCACATCGTTGATCATGCTGATGCCGTCGGCCCCGGTATGCTTGACCGTGTTTCCCTGCAGCAAAATGCCATCCGCGTTCGCGATTTGAACGATGCCCGGCATCAGGTCGACGTTTCGATAGTGGTACGCATGAAAGTTTTGCCTCGCATACGCGCCGTTCGTCAAATTCCCTTGCTGCGCTTGCTTGTAGGAGGAACCGTCAATCTGGGTCAAATTCCAGTCTGAATGCAATAGAGTGAGGCCGGAGAAGGTCAGATTACGAACACGATTACTCGTCGAATTGCCCTTGATTTGAAGGAGGGTCTCTACGTTGTTGGGGGCAATCACCGTTGCGGTCGTCATGTCTTCGGAAGGGCTTTTGTAGTAGTACACCGTTTGGTTCGTTTTATCGAAATAAAACTCGCCCGGCGCGTCAAGGAATTCGTAGGCATTCATAAGTTTATGATTTCCGTTGATCTGGAAATTCCCGTTGAAGGCGCCTTGGGCAATCGCTGCGCCGGGCTGCTGGAACAAGGCTACGCGATTTGAACTATTGACCGTCACCTGGCGAACTCCGACAATCGAGGTCGTCCATGTCGTCCTCGTTTCGATCTCGATATCTCCCTGATTCGAGGCGATCGCCGGAAAATCATTGAGATTGTAGCGGGCTCCGTCGCAATTTGACCCCGACTCCCATGCCCAGGGCGCTTGGCCGGCCGTCACGCTGTAGGAGCCGTAGCAGCCTGCCGAATTGACGGATTTGGCGGCCATGACCGCTCGTTTGTCATTCACGTATAGCGCGCGCAGCTTGTTGCCGCGGTTGAGGGGCGCCTTCCAGATGCTTCCGCTGTGCGGCGTCCATCCGGTGACTTGGACCCCGCCGTTGAGAACCGGATGCTCGTTCGGATAGGCCTGATAGAGAATACGATAGCCGTTCGTGCCGGAGTCGGCGGGCGTGAATTCGATCACGCTTGTCACCGGATAGTTGCCGCCGCGGAGATACACCACAATGTCGCCCGTCATGCTGCCGTTGACCGTTCGAACGACGTCTCTGGCACGCTCCAAGGTTCTAAAAGGAGCCGAGAGCGTGCCCGGGTTGGCATCGTTGCCGTTGGGCGAGACGTAGTATTCGGCTTGAGCGGCCGCCGAAGCCGGAATCGGAACCGCAACGCTTGCCATCAGCAGAGCAGCGAGGAAGAGCAGAATCGGCAAGGGCGAGCGCCTTTCTTTTAACATCGTACTTAACAACATGCTGTTTCCTCCTTAGCAAAATGGATTTTCCGAAACAGAATGCAAGCCGATCTCTTCTCCCCCCTTCCCATAGACAGACGTTAACGATCCCCAGCGTTCCTTCAACATCGCTTGCCGTCGGCGCTCCGCGTGTTATTTCAAGATCGCTCCCGCCGTCAGCGCCTGCTCGATCTTCTCGTTCCCGATCAGATAGACGATAATCGTCGGCAAGCTTGACAGCAGCATCGAGGCTGCAATCAACCCCCAATCGGACACGCCGACATTGACGAAGAACCCGAGCAAGCCGACCGTAAGCGGTCGAAACTGATCCTTGGAAGCGATAATGAAAGCGAGCGGAAACTCGTTCCAGATTCGCATAAATACCAGCACGCTTTGCGTCACCAGCGCAGGCAGGACGATCGGAATAATGATTCGGAAGAACATCTGGTACACATTCGTCCCGTCTATGCAGGACGCTTCCTCCAACTCCTTGGGCAGCGTGCGCAGAAAGGCATACAGCATCAGCACGCAGGAAGCGAGGGAAAATCCGGTATACGGTAAGATGAGCCCCAGATAGCTCTCCTTGAGATGCAGCCCTTTAATTAATTGAAACAAGGGGATTACGACGACCTCAATGGGCACGATCAGTCCGAGAGAAATATAGATCAGGGCCGTTCCGTTGAGCTTCCAGCTCATGCGGCTAAGGCAATACGCAAGCATGCTGCCTGCCACCAGCGTTAACGCGATCGTCCCCGAGGTGTAGATGAGACTGTTTTTGAAGTAGACAAAAAAATGATATTTCGACAACGCTTCGCTGTAGTTCAGTACATCCCAGGATTGAGGAATACCGAACGGATTATCGTAGGCTTCTCCTTTGTTCTTGAACGACATCGAGAGCATCCAGTACAAAGGAAACAAAAACGTGCAGACTACCGCCACCCAAAAAACGCTCATGATCGCTCTCAAGTCGATTTCCTCCTAATACTCCAGCTTTTCTCTTGCGACGAACCTTTGAATGAAAATGGAGATCAAGAGGCACTCCAGAACGAATAGGACGGCGATGGCGGTTCCTTTGCCAAATTGCGACGTTTCGAATGCGGTGTAATACATCTGGTACACAACCGTTCTCGACAGATCGCCTGGGCCTCCGGACGTCATGACACGCACGTGCGAATAAAAGGCCATCGAGCCCAAAACAGACAAAATCACGACGTAATGGATCACGTATTGCAATAACGGAATGGTAATCCGGGTGCTGACTTGCGCAAAGTTCGCTCCGTCAATCAAGGCCGCTTCGTAATACTGCTTCGGAATGGTTTTGATTCCCGTATAGAACAGCATCGCATTTAAGCCGATGTATTGCCACAGAAACGTCAAGCCGAGGCTGGGCATCACCGTCTTCTGATCGGTCAGCCAAGAGCGGGTCCAGGATTCGAGTCCGATGGATTTCAATATGCTGTTAAACAGCCCCCAGTTAGGTTCGTAGAAGGCTACCCAAATCTGGGCGACGACTGTGACCGACAAGATCGCGGGGAACATGGCCGCAGATTTGAAAAAGCGACGCAGATTCGGCGTCTGGGTATCCATAATAAGCGCTAGGATCATCGATAACGGCAGGCCCAGCACAACGGAAATTCCTACAATTAAATACGTATTTCGGTGGGCGGTCCAGAAGGAAGAGCTCGTAAACGCATCCTTGTAATTATCCAAACCGACGAATCCCAAATTCCGGAATCCGTCATGCTCGTGCAAGCTCATCCAAAACTGAGGCAGTAACGGATACACGCAAAACACGGTAAACAACAGCAATGCCGGTGCGACAAACACAAATATAGACATCTTAGTGCTGTAGTACTTATTCATGGTTCTCTCCAAGTTTTTGAGTTGTTGTTTTGAATCCCCCGGCGGCAATCTCCGGGGGATTCTGCGTTGGCCGCGCGAAGAACAAGGGACGTCACTGAGTAAACCAAGTATTTTCTTTCCAGATATTGTTCATTTCCTCTGCGAACGTATCTGCTGCGTATTGCCCTGTCAATAACCGGGCGCCTTGCGTCGAAAGCTCAGCCGACGTCCGCGCATCCAGCGAGTTCAAAGCGAGGGAGGCAATCTTGGTCGGAATGGGATTGTACCAGTCGACAAATTTCTTCATTAGCGGACCGGGCTCGGATGTCGCATTGCCCGTCTTCAAGGCAATCGGCGCTCCGGTCGATTCAAAGAATTGAGCGTCTGCCATGGCCAGATACTCGGCCAGCTTGATCGCTTCCTCGGGATGCTTCGTTTTGGCGCTGACCGCGTATCCGTTGAGCGGCGAACCCCAGAACTGAACGAACTGATTCGGATCGTATTTGTCGCTTGCGCTCGGGAACGGGAAGAAATCGACCGAGTCGTCGCTCGCCAGATTCGGGAGCTCCCAAGTAAACATCCAGTACATGGCCGCCTTCTTGGACGTGAACATCTCATTCGCCGGACCGTAGTCCAGGTTGGCGATGCCTTCCGGAAAGACGCCTTCTTTGGCCAATTGCTCAATGCGGGATACGCCAGCTCTCACCGAAGGGTTGTCGAAGTCCGTCTTATTTGCGACGAGGTCCATCATGGCTTGCGGGTCGCCGATTTGAATCATCTGCTGAAGCAGATACAGCTTCGGTCCCCACCCGTCCTTGCCCGGAGTAACCGCGGGCACGATGCCGCTGCTCTTGAGCTTCTTCGACGCTTCGATCAGTTCGTCGAACGTATTCGGCACCTGTGCGCCCGCTTGTTCGAACAGATCCTTGTGGTAGAAAATAACCGGCGTAAAATACGTGTCCGCTCCGGAAGACAAGCTATAAATCTTGCCGTCGATATGCTTTAGAGCATCGGGAACGGCGTAGTTATCGATAAATCCGTCATCGGTGATCGCCGAAGTGAGATCCATGATGCTGCCTGTATTTTTTAGTGGCGTGAAATAGCCCGCATCGTTCCAGAAGACGTCGGGCATATCGTCCGAAGCGTTAAACGTTTTCAATTTGTTCGCCATATCCTCGCCGCCGCCGCCCGGCTCGAATTCGACTTCAATGTTGGGCAGCGCTTCGGCAATGCCGGGCTTGATATAATTCTCCATGATCTTGTTGCGATTCTCGTCCGTCGTGATCGTGATGACCCGCAGCTTCACCTTCTTCTCGCTTTTCGTCGGCTTGCTTTCTTGCGCTGCCGACTGAGACGGAGTCGGTTCGGGAGATTGGGCGTCGTTATTCGAGCCGCATGCCGATGCAAGAAGCACCATTCCCGACAGAATCGTAATGCCGAATACCTGTGATGCCTTTTCCATGAAATGACCTCCTGATTTTATTTGAAAGCGGTATCAATCCTGAATTTATTGTAGGATTCCCCATCCATTAAATACAGAGATTATTCTTCGTCGGGGAGGAATTTTGTAGGAAGATTGCCAAAAAAGACGCTGCAAGCCTCGTAAAAGAGTCTCGCAGCGCCTCCGTCCGAATCGGATCAGTTGACGTTCTTCACGTACTTGCCGGGGGTGATTCCGATATATCGCTTGAAGCACTTGCCGAAATAATTCGCATCCGCATACCCGACCCGACTTGCGATGGACTGAACCACCTTTTCTCCCCGGTCGAACAGCTCCTTCGCTTTGGAGATGCGCACTTCGGTCAAGTAGTCGTTGATCGTCGTGGAGGTCATCTTCTTAAACACGTAGCAAAGGTGGTTATAGTTCATATGCACGCACTTCGCGATATCTTCGATTCTCAGCTCCTCGTTTCCGTAATGCGTCTGGATATAGAGCTTCACTTCCTCCACGACTTTGAGCGCTCTCGATTTTTTATTGCCGTGCACCTGCTCCATGACCTTGAAGATCAGGCTGCGGATCCAGTTCTCCAGTTCGGCGAACGAGCTCATCTCCTGGATGCGCTGCATGAGATCGGGTCGGGGCGTATGCGGAAATACCTGCTCCAAGCCGAGCGACGTCTCTCCCAGAAACTCCAGACAGGTCGACACGATCTCCAGACCGGCCACGAGCAGCATTTCCATGGTCGCGCTTCCATGGCGCGCATTCTGAAAGAAATCGGCAAGCCAGACCTCCGTCTCGGATAGATTGCCGATTCGCAGGCACATCAGAAGGCGGCTTCTCTTCTCGACGGAAAACAAGCTGCCCTTCAATCCGGACTCGGCGACCGCGGAATAGGGAATGACCTGATCGCCTCCCCGGACGAACCGATGCCTCAGAGCGAATACCGCTTCTTTGTAGGAAACCGAAAGATTCGCCAATCCCGGATAGCTGTTGCCGACACCGATCGTTACAGTAGTCCCTAATGTCGTCCGGACGGTCCGGAGAAGACCTGCCAGGATCGGCTCGACGCTTACGTTCGAATCCTCGGAGTTCCCGACGATCAGCACAAACCGATCTTGAGCATCGAAACAGCCGGCCAGGGAGTCGCGGCTAGGCATCGTCCCTTCGGCAATGTCCCGAATCGCGTGCCTGCGATTCGGGCTGCCCTCTTCGGCATCGGTCGGCCCGGTCTCGTCGAAGGCGATCACGACGACTCGATAGACCGGAGCGCTCAATTCGATCCCCGCATCCCGCAGCCGATCGGCGACGGATGCGGGAGCTCTGTCCCAACTGCCCTGAAGCCACTCGTTCAGCAGCCGCTCCTTCAACACCGGCATGCTCTCTTCCGCCTGCCGCTTCAGGCTCTCGAGCTCCAGACTCGCGGTCCGTTCCTTCTGAATAAGCGCCTTGAGACCGAGTAAGGAGCTTCGCAATTCATTTTCGTCGATCGGCTTCAGCACGTAATTGAACACGCCGAGCTGAACGGCCTGTTTGGCGTACGCAAATTCGCTGTGTCCCGTCAACACGATGAATTTTGCCGCAGATTCGCCTAGCCTGGCATTCCGAATCAATTCCATTCCGTCCATGAGGGGCATATTGATATCGACCAATACGACGTCCGGCTCGATCTCGGCCAGCAGCGCAAGCGCATCCTTTCCGTTCTTCGCTTCGCCGGCGAGCCGAAAGCCCAATGTCTCCCAAGGAAGCGATACCTTCAAGGCCTGTCTAAAGTAATACTCATCATCGACAATTAACACTTTAAGCATGACGCGCCTCCCTAAGCTGCACGAACGGCAAATGAATGACGACCTTCGTATATGCGCCGACAACGCTTTCCACTTCCAGGCCGTATCGATCTCCGTATAAGATTCGGATTCGGTTATGAACGCTTTGGGCCCCGAAGCTGCTCCTTTCGCCCTGGCTGTCGCCATCCTGCAGGATGGCCCTGATTCGCGCAGCCTCGATCCCAACTCCGTCGTCCAGAATCTCTATTCGGATCTCGTCCTCATGCCGGTAGCCGACAATCCGCAGCAAGCCCTTTTCCGTTTTCCTCTTGAGACCGTGATAAATCGCGTTCTCCACAATCGGCTGCAGCGTCAGCTTCGGAATCGGGCAACCCAGAATTTCATCGTCAATCTCCATCTTCGACTCCATATACTCCACGTATCGCAATTGCTGGATTTGCAAATAGCTTTGTGTTAATTGCATTTCTTCTCTTATCGTGATGATATCGCTGCCTTTGCTTAAGGAGATTTTATAGAAATCGGCCAATCCCTTTGCGGCGGCGGCCGCTTCCGATTTCATATCCAGCTTGACAAGCGACAGGATCGTTTCGATCGTATTGTACAGAAAATGAGGCTTCAACTGAGCTTGTAGCAGCTTAAACTCGCTCTCCGCTTTCATCCGCTGTTCTTCTACGTTCTCGGCCATCAACGCTTCGATCCGATCCATCAAGTTATTGAATCCGTCGCTCAAATATCCGATCTCATTCTCGGACCGGTACGAGTTTCTGACGTTTAACCGTCCGTTACGTATATCCCTCATCGTCTTGGCAAGCCGGAAGATCGGTCTCGTGATGGACCGTGACAACAGAAACGACACGGCTAGCGCCAGCAACAAGCACAGCGCGCCGATGCGCAGGATGACTTGATTGATCTCCTTGCGCTCCGCCGTAATTTCTTCAATCGGGAGAACGCTTACAATTGTCCATTGCAAAGGCTCGAACGGGTTGGTCGAAACCAGCACCGTCTCGCCTTCTCCGGCATGAATAAAGCTTGCGTTGTTCCCGTTCAATTCCAGCTCCGAGATGGAGGTCGCCTCGGCGAAGCTTCGGTGCAGGTTCTCTTTGTCCTGCGAGGAGAGGATGCTGCCGCTCTTCTCCAGAATAAAAAACTTTCCGCCTTTGTAGTTCATTTCCCTTTGATAAATGGATGCGAAGACGGCTTCCTTGACGTACAGCACGACCATTCCGATGGTTTCCCCGGTATCCTTGTGAATGACGGTTTTCGTGACGGCAAATACGGGCTCGTGCCCCTCATAACGAAACTTGAAATCCAGCAGTCCCGTCCAGGTCGGCACATTGGAACGGCCTTCGAGACTGAACCCGAACAGGCGCGCCGCGAAGTCGTTATCGGCAAACCCTACGTCGACCCATTGCCGATTCGCGGTCAGAATGCTTGCCGCTTTAATATTGGTGTTGGGCTCGACGATATTGCTGATAACCTCGGAAAGCGTCTTCTTCATCGATAGATTTTCCAGGCCGTCTGCCGAGCGAGAGGCTGAGACGTCCTGACCGTTAAGAAAGTCGTTGTAAAGCTCGTTCTGCAATCTGTAATCGGTAGCCAGTATTTTTGAATAGTCCTCGACGGTCGTGATCAACGTGTGCAGGTTGTTATCGATAAGCACAAGCTCTCGCAACGAGTTGTTCTCCGCTTTCTCGATGATGGCGTTCTGCGAAACGAGGTTGGCGAAGACGGCAAGCGTGGTGATGGAGATGACGATAACGAAAATAGTGGTAATAAAAATTTTGTTCTTAATCGAGATCCCGCTGAACGATTGCGAAATCCACTCCATCGCAATGCCTTCCTTTTCAACTAATTTATTACATTATGCGCTTTCGGACGGGAGAGCACAACCCTCTGTTTGGAAGCGTATGATGGTGGCGTTCCCACGCGGGAGATTTAAACTTTCATAAAAACTGAAACGATTTATTGATCTCTCTACTACGTATTTAAGCGAAGCTTCTCTACACTTGACGTATACAATCTCAAGGAGTGTGAATTCGTGGTGATAGCAGCTTTATATGAAGGCAATCAAGCCGTACGGGTCGCGGAATGCATTCCCGTCGCCCCTTCTTCGGACGAGGTCCAAATCTCCGTCGCGTACGCGGGAATCTGCGGAACGGATCTGCATCTCTATCACGGCCGAATGGATCACCGGATAACGCTTCCGCACATCATGGGCCATGAAATGTCGGGGGTCGTTCGCGCGATCGGCTCCGGCGTGACTCATGTCGCCGAGGGAGACAGAGTCACGGTCATGCCGTTGATACCGTGCGGCGAATGCCCGACCTGTCTGGCCGGTCACCGTCATATTTGCCAACGCTTGAAATTTATCGGGATCGAGACGCCGGGGGCTTTTCAAACGTATTGGACCGTTCCGGCGAATACGGTATTGAAGATTCCCGATTCGCTTTCCCTGAAGCTGGGCGCGCTCCTCGAGCCGCTGGCGGTCGCCTGTCACGACGTGCGGCTCGGAGGGGTGCGGAGCGGAGAACAGGCAGTCGTTCTGGGAGGCGGGCCGATCGGAACTCTGATTGCGCTGGTCGCCAAAGAACGGGGAGCCAACGTGCTCGTATCCGAAATCAACCCTTATCGGCTTCGATTGCTCGAGGAGCTCGGAATCGAAACGGTGAATCCGTTGGAGGAGGATGTCGAAGAAGCCGTGGGCAAACGGACGAGCGGGGCCGGGTGCGACGTCGTATTCGAAGTGACCTCCTCCTCGGCGGGAGCGAAGCTGATGACTCGGCTTCCTCGGGCCAGGGGAAGAATCGTGGTGGTCGGTATATTCGGCGAACCGCAACCGGTCGATCTTCACCGGTTTTTCTGGCGGGAGCTGACGCTGCTCGGGGCTCGGGTGTACGAACGGGAGGATTTCGAGCAGGCTATCGCGCTGGCGGCGGCCAGGACGCTTCGGCTGGATCGATTAATCAGCGAAGTGTATCCGCTAGAGCAGGCGGAACAAGGCATCCGGCACATGGAATCCGGAGCGGGCGTCATGAAAATCCTGCTGGACTGCGCGAACGAACGGGAGGCGAGATAGCATGACGCCTGAGGAAACCCAAGCCGCACGAATGGATACGCTTCATGTCGATCGGCCGTTTCATCCGCCCGGATGGGCAGTATTGCAGCAGCAGCTGCTCGCCCAATTAAATCTGGCGGCGGAGGAGTTCGTCGAGCGGTATGTCCAGCCGGACGGAACGCTGCTGTGGCGGAGCTTCTGGCCGGGAATGGACGGCTCGGACGATCCGTACGAAGGGTTTATGAATTTGGCGCTCCTGTACGTCCTCGGAGGAAATCGAAGACTGTACGAGCATGCCCGCAAAGTGTTTGACGGAATTACCTGGCAATGGACGGAATACGGGCAAATCCATCGCGAATTCGACGGGTATTACGACTGGATGCATCACGGGGAAGGCAGCCTTTTCTTCTATTTCCTCGGCTTGGCGGATTCGGACAGCCTGAAGGACCGGCAGAGGGCGCTCCGCTTCGCCAAGATGTATACGGGCGATGATCCGGAGGCGCAAAATTACGACCGGGAAAAGAAGCTGATCCGTTCCCCGATCAACGGAAGCCGCGGGCCGCGCTTCGTTATGACGCAGGAAGACTGGATCACGCATCGGGGTATTCTGGACGACTACCTGGCTCCCTTCGAGGATTTGACCGGCGTCGATATCGCAAGCGGCAAGTGCCCGTGGTCCGACGATCGGGTCTATCGGGAAATTATCGAAAAAATGAACGAGCGGATGGCAAAAGGAGACGTTCCGTTAAATCTGAACGCGACCGGCCTGATTGCTCATGCGTATATGCACGACGGAAACGAGAAGTGGCTTCGTTGGGTCGAGGAGTACGTGGGAGCATGGAAGGAGCGGGCCGAAGCCAATGGCGGAATCATGCCGGACAACGTCGGCTTATCGGGTAAAATCGGAGAATACAATGAGGGCAAGTGGTGGGGCGGCTATTACGGCTGGCGTTGGTCGCACGGTTTGTTTACGATCATCGAGCCGCTCACCAATGCGTCCATGAATGCCGTGCTGTTGACCGGGAACCGGAATTGGCTCGACGTTGCGAGGAAGCAGTTGGATCTGAACTGGGAGCTGCGGCAAACGTCGAACGGCAAGCCGGTCGTGCCGCACAAGCATCTGGACAGCGGCTGGACGGACTTCAAGCCGCCGAATCCCGCGTATCCGATCTACCTTTGGACCGTCTCGATGGACCTAGAGGATGTCGAACGTTACGAGAGGCTTGACGCAGCCGATTTTTACAGGGAAATCGAGATTCCGATCGTGTCGGGCCGCAACCCCCATACCGGCAAGGAGACGAAGCACTATATCGCGAATACCGTTCCTTGGTTCGAGTATATTCGGGGCAACGATCCGTCCTACCCCGAGAAGATTCTGACGGCCAACATGACGCTCGTGCAGAGACAGCTGGATAAGATGAGATCGGCGGAAGGCGATCCCGAAAGATGGCTGTCGGACGGCTACAATCTTGAGGACTTGTCGAGCATTCACAAGTGGCAGGAGATGTGTCCCGTGTACCCGGAAGGCTTGCTGCAGCTGACGCTGGGCGCGCCGATGCATATTTCGCACGGCGGACTGCAGCATGCGCGAGTCCGGTATTTCGACGCCGCCGCCCGCAGACCGGGACTGCCCCCGCAGGTGAGCGCGCTGGTAGAGGCGCTGACGGACGAAGCCGTTACGCTGACCTTGGTGAACCTGGACAAGGCTGAGCAGAAGGAGCTCGTGATACAAGCCGGCGGCTTCGGAGAGCACCGCTTTACGAAAGCGGAGGTCCGGGACGAACAAGGAAAGGTTATCCATTGCGCGGAGCTTTCCGACAAATGGTTGCGGATCCGATTGGAGCCCGCGGCCGGCGCCAGACTGGAGTTGAAGATGGAGCGTTACGTCAACAAGCCTTCTTACGAAACGCCCTGGTCTTCGAAGCGGACGGCGCCGATTATTCAACCTAGAACGATGACTTAATTCAAGGAGGAACGGCCGTGAGACAAAGGAATCATTCCGCCCTTTCCATGACGGGGTACTTGTATATCGCGCCTTGGCTCGCGGGTTTTCTGCTATTAACCGTTTGGCCGATGCTGCAGTCCGTCTATTTTTCTTTTACGAACTATTCCTTGCTGGAACCGGCCCAATGGATCGGTTTCGACAACTATCGTCGCATGTTCATGGACGATTCTTCTTTCGTAAATTCGCTGAGAGCGACGCTTCTGTTCGTGTTTTTGTCCGTGCCGCTTAAGCTGGGGACGGCGCTGCTTATCGCCGTCGTGCTGAACCGCAAGCTTAAAGGCATGCACTTGTATCGGACCGTCATTTACTTTCCTTCTCTTATCGGCGCCAGCGTGGCGGTGGCGATTCTGTGGAACAACGTGTTCGGGATTAACGGTCTGGTCAACCAGTTCCTGTCCTTCTTTGAGATCGAGGGGAAGAATTGGATCGGAACCCCGGAGACGGCGCTGGGCACCCTGATCGTACTGGCGGTCTGGCAATTCGGCTCCTCGATGGTTATTTTTCTGGCGGGCCTTAAGCAGATTCCCGGCGAATTTTACGAGGCTGCTTCCGTGGACGGCGCCAGCAAGCTTAGAACCTTCTTCATGATTACGCTGCCGTTGCTGTCTCCGATTATTTTGTTTAATTTGGTGCTCCAGACGATCGGTTCGTTTCAGATGTTTACCCAGGCGTTCATCATCACAAGAGGGGGCCCGGTCGAGAGCACCTATATGTATGCGCTTCTGCTGTTCGATAAAGCTTTCGCTCATTTCCAGATGGGCTACGCCTCGGCGTTGGCCTGGTTCCTGCTCTTCCTCATCGCCGTGGTGACCGCGGTCATATTTGCAACCTCCAAAGCCTGGGTACACTACGAAACGGAAGGAAGGTGATCGCATGAAGCTGGCAAGAAGAGGTGCGCTTTCCTCTCATCTGTTGCTCATTATCCTCTGCGCGGTTATGATTTATCCTGTACTTTGGTGGTTCGGCGCGGTATTCAAGCCGATCGACGAGATGTCTTCGGCAAGTCTGTTCCCCCATCGTCCGACGTTGGAGAACTTTACCGAAGGCTGGTACGCGATTACGAATTACTCTTTCGGCGTCTTTATGGGGAACACGCTCGGGCTGTCCGTCTCGGTCGTGGCGGTGTCCGTCGTGTCCTGCAGCCTGGTGGCCTTCGGGTTTGCGAGAATGCGTTTCCCGCTGCAGGGCTTCTGGTTCTCGATCGTTCTCCTGACCTTGATGCTGCCCAATCAAGTGACGATCGTTCCGCAGTACGTGCTATTCGATTCTCTGGGATGGATCGACACGTATTTACCGTTTGTGGTTCCTCATGCGCTTGCCGGAGGAATCGGCGGCTCTTTCTTTATCTTCCTCTTCGTCCAATTTATCCGGGGCATTCCCAAGGAATTGGACGAGGCGGCGAAGATAGACGGGTGCGGGTCGTTCAAGATTTATTCGAGGATCATCATGCCGCTGCTTGTTCCGGCAATCGTGACCGTGTCCATCTTCTGCTTCCTGTGGAATTGGGACGATTTCTTCGGGCACATGATCTATATCCAGTCGATTGGAAAGTTCACGGTCGGGCAGGCGTTGAAAATGTTTGTCGACTCCCAATCGGCGGCGCCGTGGGGACAACTGTTTGCCATGTCGCTTCTCTCGATCGTGCCCGGCGCCGTTCTGTTCTTTTTCACGCAAAGATATCTGGTCGAGGGAATCGCCACCACCGGCCTCAAGGGATGAACGAATATGATCGACGGTCTCTTTAAGAAATTGCATATCCGGCATCTTTATTTCTGGAGCATGACGATTTTCGTCGTGCTTCTCTTTGCCGTTGTGATCTGGACCGTGTACTATTTCTCCGTTCAGAATATGATCCGAACGACCTCGTCCCATCAGGAGAGAATGCTGGCGCAGTTGAACGAGAAGCTGCGGTCCCGCCTTTCCCTGATCGAATCGGTCTCGCTCTCCGCGGTCCGAAACAGCGAGTTGATGAATGTGTTCAGCACGCCCATGGAGCCGTACGAGAATCTCGTAGCGGTGCAAAACGTAGTGGCGTCGCTGCAGACGTTGACGTTCTCCACGCCCTCGATTTTGAATATCGATATTTATGTCCCGAACGTCCCCGGAAGCGGCCGCAGCGACTTGGTGCGCTTCATGGATCTCGGAACGATCGAGGGCGAGAGCTGGTACGGGCAGATCGAGCAATCGGATTTCGCATGGATCGGCGAGCATCGGACGGCGGCTTATACCGGCAAGGCCTCCGTCGTCAGCTTCGCGAGGAAATTCTATTCCTTGGGCGGCGATTACAAAGGCATTGTGATGATTAATATAAGAGCAAGCGAGATGCAACAGCTCCTGTTGGAGGAAAACATCGAATCCGACAGGCAGCTTTTGGATTCGGGCGGGAGGCTCATTACCCGGGTCGGACGAGAGTTCCAGCTTACCGGAAAGAATTCGGGAGAGAACGAGGCGACACTCGCATTGCCGCACGAAAACAACGGGTACCGGCTCGTTCCCGGTCAGGCGCTGGTCGTCTGGATGCGCATCCAGGGCTCGGGATGGCTGCTCGCGGAGACGACGCCATGGGAGGAATTGACCGCAGGCAGCGCCCGTCTGGCCAGAATGCTGCTGGGCATCGGCATGGCGGCGATCATGGCGCTCGTTCTGTATTTCCTGTTATTGAACCGAAAATTTACTTCCCCTATTTACAAGCTGCTAAGGGCGATGAACCAGTTCCCGGCCGAAAAGGGCAGAGCCATGCTTCCGGAGGATTACCGGAACGAGTTCGGCCAGCTATTCGGCGGCTACCGCAAGCTGCTTAACCGAATCGAGGAATTGTACGATTCTCTTCGCGTGCAATACAGGAGACAGAAGGAAGCCGAAATCGGGGCGCTGCAGGCGATGATCAACCCCCATTTTCTATACAACACCTTGGATCAGCTCAACTGGATGGCCATTAAAGACGGCAACGGGCAGATGAGTCAGGTGCTTGAATTGACGGGGCGTATGCTGAGGCTGGGATTGTCGAACGGGCAGTCGTTGATTCCGTTGTCCGACGAGCTGGAGCTGAGCGAATGCTATATGAGAATCCAGCAGATTCGCCTCGGCGATCGGGTTCGTTACGAGATGGACGTTCCGGAGGAGACCTTGTCTTTCCCGGTTCCGAAAATGACGCTTCAGCCATTTATCGAAAACAGCATTCGTCACGGCTTCCACGGCCGCAATGTTGGTACCGTGGTTATCCGCTGTCGGCGGGAGGCTCGGGGGCTGAGTTTGACGGTGGACGACGACGGCAAGGGGTTGCCCGATAAGGCAGCTCGCCTGTCTTCCCGGACCAGGGGAGGCTACGGGCTGCGCAACGTCAAGGAGAGATTGTCGGTATTCTATGGCCGCGAAGCGAGTATGAAGCTTCTCGAAAGGCCCGGCGGCGGGACGCGGGTCTCGTTGTTTATTCCGGAGCGAAGAGAGGAAGAGCCGGACGGGGAGGGAATGGCTTGAAAAGCATCGTGATCATCGACGACGATCCGAACGTGCTGGAAGGCATGAGAGAAGCCGTCGCTTGGGACGAGCTCCAGGTAAACTGGGCGGGAGAGGCGATCGACGGACAGGAAGGGCTCAGCCTTATTCATGAGGTCGAGCCGGATATCGTGCTGACGGATATTAATATGCCCGTGATGAACGGTCTGGAGATGATCGGGCAGTTGAGAGAGGAAGGCTTTAACGGCGTGTTCGTCATTCTGAGCGGATACTCCGATTTCGAATATGCCCGTCAGGCCGTACGGCTTCGCGTGGACGACTATCTGAGCAAGCCGATTACGATGGACAGTCTGAAAGCCGTCATTGCCAGAGTGACGGAGAGAATAGACCGGGACCGGAAAACCGAACACGAGCAACGGCAATTGCATGACCGAATCAAGCGGTACAAGCCCTTCGTCGTTCAGGAGTGGATGAAATCGGTCGTGACGGGGCGGAGATCGGAATATAGCGAAGAATGGTTGGAGATCAGGGAGCTTGCGGCGGATTGGGGAGAGCGGGACCACCGGATTCTGGGGCTGGATCTTCCTTACGAAAGCGGCTGGGAGGCTTGGGAAAGGGAACGGAGCCTGCTCAGATTTGCCGTTCGCAACGTCGTATGCGAGATGGTTGGCGAGGTTTTCGAGAACTGCGATTATGTCGAATTGCACGGACGCCGTTATGCCGTCGTGCTTCACGGCGAGTCCGGGCGACCCGTTCGTACCAGGGAGCGAGAGGCGGAGGAGCTGAGAGCGAGAATCGAATCTTACTTGACGATTCGGCTTAAAATCCCCGCGAACGTCGAATTGGGCCCGGTCGCGAGGGATTGGAGAAAGCTGTCCGAGGGATTCAAGAGAATGTTTCGGGATCAGGAGGACGCCCGAAGCGATTTCTCTTCGCCGGAACGCTCCTTCAAGTTCTATCAGGAGCTGGCCTATGCGGTTCGGTTGGCGGACGAGAACGAAGCGCGGAGGATCATCGCGGAGTTTATCGCGAAGATGGATTCGAGCCGCAGATTCGACGAGCAAGGGCTGCGGATCTGGGGGGCGGAGCTATGGGCGACGCTGGCCTATTCCCTGAACGACATCGGCATCGAGCTGGACATGATCGCACCCATGTTCGACCTGTCGGGCGAGCTGGGCGCGGACCGCTCCCCGGAGTCGCTTCGGCTGTGGCTGGAGCGCATGGTGGAGACCGTCACGCGAAGCAAGTATTGGAATGACAACATCAAGCATCGCCAGATGGTCGACTTTGCCGTGCGGTATATCCACGAGCACTATTGCGAAAGCATTACGCTGGGCCTGTTGGCGGACGAGATCGCCATTTCCAAGAATTACTTGGGTCAAATTTTCCGCAACGCGATGGGCGAAACCTTTAATCAGTACTTGACCCGGATCCGTATGGAGAAGGCCCGGCAGATGATCGTGGAGGGAAAGCTTTATATTTACGAAATTGCGATGAAGGTCGGGTACAGCAATATTCCGTATTTCAGCAGCCAATTCAAGAAGTATATCGGCGTGAATCCGGCCGATCTTCAGAAAAACAAATCGTAATCCTTGCCTTCGATTCATGTTTTATAGAAGTTTTTGTTGGTTTGTCTTATTTGTAGGCGATGGGCGGATGTCTATAATCAGAAGGGAAATAGCGCAGAGAGGGGATAACAAATGAAAAGAACTAGAAAGTACGTGATGGGCACGGCCTTGCTGGGGTTGGCTCTGGCAACGAGCGCCTGCGGCGGAGCGGGCTCCAGCAAGCCGCAGGAAAGCGCGCCTTCGCAGCAGGGAGAGAAGGGCGGCTCCGCGGTCAAGCTGGGGATTACCTGGGCGGGCTCGCAGGTCAGACACGATGCCACGCTGGCAGCTTTGGACCTCTACTCCCAGAAGAACGACAAGGTGACGTTCGAGCCGACCTATATGGGGTTTGACACGTATTTCACCAAGCTCGCGACGTTGTCGGCAGCGCGCAATCTTCCCGACATTATGCAGATCGATACAGGCAATCTGATGGATTACGCGCTTCGCGATCAGCTGGCCGATCTGTCCGAGGGCATCGACACTTCGAATATTAACGATAAGCTGCTGTCCGCGGGGAAAGTGAACGGTACGTTGTACGGCATCCCGCTCGGCGCGAACGCCATTACGTTCATGTATAACAAATCCGCGTTGGACAAGCTGGACATTCAGGTTCCGGAGCAAGGGTTCTCGTGGGACGAATGGGTCGAGATCGCAAGGAAGACGCAGCCGAAGCTGGAGAAGGGCAAGTACTTCATGGGGGACTTGTCCATGGCGACGGGAACGACGGAGTCGGACAAGTACGAAATCTACCAACTGGCGCAGGGCAAAGGCTTTATTCATACGCCGGACGGCAAATTCAATATCGACAAAGAGACGTATGTTCAATTCAACCAGCTGTTCGCGGATCTTCGCCAAGAAGGAGTCGTTCCTCCCGCGAACCTGACTGCCGGACATAAGCAATACGACCCGCAGCTGGATTTGTTCATGAACGGTTCCATTTTGGTCCAACGCGAATACTCCGCCGCCTATCCGACTTTTGAAAGCGTTCACGCCGGACAGTACGCCATGACGCGGGTGCCGTCCGCTTCGCAAACAGGAGGCTTTATGCTTCCATCCCAGTTTTTCACCGTCAGCAAAAATACGAAAAGCGCGGAAGAAGCCAAGTCGTTCATCGAATGGTTCGTCAATGATCAAGAAGCCGGCAGAGCGTTGATGCTTGCTCGCGGAGTTCCGGTAGCGCAACCGGTACTCGAAGACTTGCAGTCTTCCCTGGACGAAACGGCTAAAGCGCAAATCGAAATTATCGACCGGATCGCTCCCGATGCCAATCCGTTCTCGAGCCGGCCGAAGGGCTTCGGGGCCTGGACGGACGAATGGACGAAAATCTCTCAAGCGGTCGCATTCGATAAAATGACGCCGGAAAAAGCATACGACGAGCTGAAGAAAAAATGGGACGAGATTATTAAGCTGTAACGATCGACTGCCGGGCCGGGGGCTACCCCGTCCCGGTTTTAATTTTCCGTCCCGGAAGAGGTTCTTGAACAGCGCGACTTGTACTCGGACGGAGTCATCTGCATATACTTTCTGAATTGCTTGGAGAAGTAACTCAAATGCTGGAACCCGCTTTCCAGAGCGGCGTCGAGCACGCTGCATGAGCCCGATTGAAGCAGCACCGCCGCGCTGTTCACGCGGAGCAGATTCAGATACTCGAGCGGCCTCAGCCCCGTTAGCTCCTTGAAGAGGCGGCAGAAGTGGGAGGGGGACACCGAGGCGATGCCGGCTAACTCCTCCAAGGTGATCGCCAGCTTGTAGCGGGCATCCATATAGCCCAGAACGGGGATGATGTTGTCCCACTTCTGGCGTTTTCCCCCCAGCTCCCGATCGTACCGGTTTCTGGGGATCAGATGCGGGTAAACCCGGGCGATAAACTGCAGCAATTGGCCTTTAAGCAGGAGCTCGAAGCCCGGCTCCCGTGCATGGTCATCCTCGATCAGCCCTTCGATCAGGCCGCGCAATGCGGCCTGATGTCCCGGAATCAGAGGGGGGAAGAGGAGAGCTCCCGTCAGCAGAGGGTTCAAATAGTCCTGGCACCGGTCCGGCTGAAGGCTTGACAGCGAGGAAAGCTTGAACACGATCGCGCTGTAGGAGCAGCCTTCAGGCGCATGCGAGCTGCCCGAATGAAGCTCGCCCGAATTGACGATGATGCAGTCGCCCGCCCCGACGGCGTATTCGGCGTGGCTAACGGTGAAGATGCCGCTCCCTCTGCGGATATAGATCACCTCGATCTCTTCATGCCAATGGAGCGGAAGAATTTGCGGATGGTCGCGCTCGTAGTCGACGTGGTAGACGGCAAACGCAAATTTGGAGGAGCCGTGAACGGCTTTCTCTCGGAAGCGGTATTCCAGCAATGCTCTGACCTCCTTGCGATCAATATTGCGCTAAATAAAAGCAATATTAAGTTAGATTATACCTCATAATCGCAATATCATGTTTCTTATAAGGACGGGAGGCCTTTCACGCCCGTCGGATAAAGGAGGAGCAAACATGATGGTCTTGAACGCCGTCCGCATGCCGGACGGACTCTTGCTGGAAACCTCGAACGGAAAGATGAAGCTGACGCCCTATACGGACGGCATCGTTCGTATACAGTACACGCTGGAGCCGGATTTCGGCTCGGCGGAGAGCCTGATGATCATTCGCGGGCCGGAAGCCGGCGTCGAGTTTGCCGTAGACGACCGGGAGGGGGACGTGAGCTTGCGGACGTCCCGGTTGACGGTGCGGATCGACAAGCGTACCTCCGCTTTCGCGTATTATGACGCGCAAGGGCAATTGCTGGCGAAGGAGCCTTCCCGCGGCGGGAAATCGCTGGACCCGATCGAAGTCATGAAAGCCGTGTTCGACGCTAATACCGGTCTCGAAACCGGGCAGGGAGCGGACGGACTGAGAGTCAGGGCGGGCAACGTCGACAAAATCGCGGACAGGAAGGCTTACCAGACCCGGCTGGCGTTCGAATGGGCCGAAGGCGAGGCATTGTACGGCCTAGGTTCCCATGAGGAAGGCATGTTCAATTTGCGAGGTAAGCATCAATACCTGTATCAGCAAAATATGAAAGCGGTTGTCCCCGTCCTCGTGTCGACTCGCGGCTACGGCATTCTCGTGGACAGCTATTCGCTCATGAAGTTCCGCGACGACGATTTCGGCTCCTATTGGTCCACGGAGGTGGACGACGAGCTGGATTATTATTTCGTATACGGTCCCGAGCTGGACGAGGTGGTGCGCGGCATCCGTTCGTTGACGGGGAAGGCGCCGATGCTGCCGAAATGGGCGTTCGGGTACGTGCAGTCCAAGGAAAGGTACGAATCGCAGCAGGAGCTGATCGAAGTCGTAACGGAGTATCGTCGGCGCGGGCTTCCCCTTGACTGTATCGTCCTGGATTGGAAATCCTGGACCGGGGAGCTGTGGGGACAGAAGACGCTGGACCCGGACAGGTTTCCCGATCCCGAAGGAATGACGGAGGAGCTGCATCGGCTGAATGCCAGGCTGATGGTTTCCGTCTGGCCCATCATGAATCCCGACAGCGACAACCACAAGGAGATGGCCGAGCACGGCTGTCTGCTGGGCAACCGCGCGACCTATGACGCTTTCCAGGAAAAAGCCCGAGGACTGTATTGGAAGCAGGCGAACGAAGGGCTGTTCTCCAAGGGCGTCGATGCCTGGTGGTGCGACTGCACGGAGCCCTTCGAGGCGGACTGGAAGGGCGCCGTCAAGCCCGATCCGGAGGAGCGGCTGCTCATCAATACCGAGGAGTCCAAGCTTTATCTGGACCCCGAGCGGATCAACGCCTATTCGCTGCTGCATTCCCGGGGACTCTACGAGGGACAACGCGAAGCGACGGACCGCAAGCGTGTCGTCAACCTGACCCGTTCCGCCTACGCCGGACAACATCGCTATGGCACAATTACTTGGTCGGGCGATGTCTGCGCCACGTGGGACACCCTGCGCAAGCAGATTCCGGACGGACTGAACTTCTTCTCCAGCGGCTCTCCCTATTGGACGACGGACATCGGCGGCTTCTTCGTTCGCAACAAGCCGGAGCTGTGGTTCTGGAGCGGAGATTACGACGAAGGCGTCGAGGACCTGGGGTATCGGGAGCTGTACGTGCGGTGGTTCCAATTCGGAGCCTTCCTGCCGATGTTCCGTTCGCACGGTACCGATACGCCGCGCGAATTGTGGCGCTTCGGAGAGCCGGGAGAGCCGTTCTACGACGCGCTGGACGCGTTCCTGCGTCTGCGTTACCGGCTGCTTCCGTACATCTATTCGCTGGCCTTCCGGGTGCATCGGGACGACTATACGATGACGAGAGCGCTGGCGTTCGATTTCAGGCACGATCCCCGCACTTACGACATCGGCGACCAGTTTATGTTCGGGTCCGCTTTGCTTGTGAGCCCCGTGACGAGACCGATGTATTACGAGAGCGGCTCCGTCCCTCTGGAGGGAGTCGACAGAACGAGAAGCGTCTATTTGCCGGAGGGAGGCCCGTGGTTCGACTTTTGGACCCATCGGGCCTTCGAAGGGGGGCGGACTTTGGAAGCCGAAGCTCCGCTGGATCGCATTCCGTTGTACGTCCGTTCCGGCTCAATCTTGCCGATGGGCGGAGACGCGCAGCATTCGGGAGACGACGTTGCGGCACCGCTGCATATCCGGATATACGCCGGCCGGAACGGCTCGTTCGCCTATTACGAGGACGAGGGGGACGGCTACGGCTACGAGAAAGGGGATTTCGCCCTGACGTCCATGGAGTGGGACGATGAGGGCAGACGATTCACGATAGGCGAACGGCAAGGCGAATATCCCGGCATGAATCCGATGCGGGATATGGAATTGCATCTGTTAGCGGCTCCGGGCTCCGGCGGCTCCGCAAACGCACCCGCATACGAGATCCGCAGAATTCGTTATACCGGCGAGCGCATCGAAACGACTTTCGCATGAGCTGCGATCTCGAGGTCGCGGAGCCGGGTCAGGTGAGCCGGCTTTTGTATTCGGTCGGAGTGATGCCGGTAAATTGCTTGAACATCCGGCTGAAGTAGAACGGATCGGGGTAGCCTACAGCCTCCCCGATTTCCTTCACGGTAAGCTCGTTCTTCAGGGACAGCAGATGCTTCGCTTCGTTCATGCGGAGAGTCATGATGTATCTGGACGGCGACTCGCCGGCGTATTTCAGAAAGATTTTGCTTAGGTGCGGCGCATTCACGTTAAATCGCTTGGAAATCTCCTCCAGACTGATTTCTCCGGCATAATTCGTTTTAATGAACTCCTCGACCGATTTGACGATTTCCTCGGCGTTATATTGCCTGTTCGACAGCGGGATCAAGGACTTCATGGCGGATCTTTCGCCGACGATCTTGATTTTCAGCCGCGATAGCAGGTCCTCCAAATCCTGCTTTTTTACCGGCTTCAGCATGTAGTCGATTACGTTCATCTTCAACGCCTGTTGGGCATATTCGAATTCGCTGTAGCCGCTGATGATGATTTTTTTGATCGCCGGATACGCCCGTTCTACAGCCTTAATCAAACCGATGCCGTCCAGAACCGGCATATGAATATCAGTAATGAGAATGTCGGGAACCTGATGATTTTGCAGAAACTGAAGGGCGCTTTCTCCATCGGGCGCGGCATAGACGACCTTAAACAGCGAATCCGCATACTGGACCTGACGAACGAGCGTTCTTAGCAGCAGCGGCTCGTCTTCGGCGATGACGATATTGATTTCGTTCAAGCGGATATCCCCCTTTATCCTTTGGCGAGCAGCGGGCCGCCGATGGCGACAACCGCGCCTCGTCCGGGAAGATTGCGAATCTGAAAATGCATCTGGCTGCCGTAGTGAAGCTTTAACCGAATATATACGTTAAGAAGTCCCATTCCGTGAAGCCTCAGCGCCGGCAGCACTTGAGTCCGTTCAATATCCCGGACCTGCTCGTAGAAGCTCGCAAGCTCGTGTTCGTCGAAGCCCGGTCCGTTATCCTCCACTTCGACGATCCAGCGGTTGTCCGCGATTTTTCCCCGGACCGAGATTTGCCAGGGAGGGCTTGTTTTCGTTCCGTATTTTAATGCGTTTTCCACAAGGGGCTGGATGATGATTTTCGGAATCTGAATTTGCCGAAGGGAGGCATCCAGCTCCAGTGCGCTGACGAGCATGTCGCCGTAGCGAAGCTTCATGCAGCCGAGATACGTCTCGGTATAGCTGATTTCCGTATGGATATCGACCGGTCCGTCTTCATCGTCGGCAATGTAGCGCATCATGTCCGACAGGTTGTCGCACATGGCGATGATCTGATCGTGCATCTTTTCGTAAGCCATGGCGCTGATTGTCGCCAGGGAGTTATACAGGAAATGAGGATTCATCTGGGACTGGAGCGCGGTCATCTTCGCTTGCATTTCCTGCGTCCGGGCCAGCAACAACTGGTCAAACGAATCCTTCAACCTGGCATTCATTTTGACGAACGACGCGTGAAGCCGATCCCACTCGTTGAGGCCGCTGTTCAGCTCGGCGGCGGGGCCGGAGACGACCGACTCCAGATTCATCGACTTGATCGTTCTGTTCAGCGCGTTCAGAGGGCTTGTGATTTTCTTGGAAGCGAAATACGACAGCACGATCAGAAAAGCAAGAATGACCAGCGTGACGAGCAGCGCCAGACGGGTGAAATGGTTCAGAGGCGCGAGCAGCGCCTTGTTGGAAATCATGACCGCCAGGTTCCAATCCGTCAGCTCGGAATGCTTAAGCGTCAGCAGCAGCTTGTCGTTCGTCTCCGGGTCGTCGAGATAGAACCGCTTGTCGAAGGAGACGCCGGAGCCCGCGCTAAGCAGGCCTTGTACGGTGAGCAGATCCTGCTCGGAATGCGAGTAGGGGTACAGGATCTCTCCCGAATTCGTATAGACCAGCACCTGTTCGAGAGAGGGGTTGTTCCGGGCCAACTGGGTGAAGCCGCCGAACACCTTGTTGTAGCTCTGCTTGACCTCCGCAATGCCTCGCGGCGCATCGTATTTATCGGAGAAATAACGAAACAGGGACAACGACGCGTTATTGGTCGCGTTAGCCGCGCCGCTCCCCGATTGCGTCAGCATCAGCACCTTCTTCTTCTTATCGCGCATGACCTCGTCGTACCAGAGCTGCTCGCCGACTTCCAGCTCCTTCTGGCTGTTGTCGAGCCCGACGCCGATCGAAAGGCCGGAAAACAGGTGGAGGTACACCTGCTGTACCGGATAAGACGGCCCGACGAGGGCGACGAGAATATCGTACAGGTCCGTCTGCGGCTTGCGGAGGGGGTTCATATTCGGTTCGTCCGGGGAGGGAGAGGCTCCCTCCGAAGCCAAGGTTTCGTATTCCACAATGCGATCCGAGATCAAATTCGAGTACAGGATGCTGACCGATACAGAGTCCAGCTTCTGCACTTCCAGATCCAATTGCTTTTGCAGCGACGCCGACAGCTCGGAGATGGCGTTGAAGGCTTGCATTTTCAGTTGGTTCGACGACCACAAATAAAACAGCGCGAAAATGATCGCGATGCCGGCCACGATAATCGAAGAATACGTAAGAAACAAAATGGAGCGGATGGAACTGGGTTTCCGGAACAACGATCGCTCACCCGTTTTCCATAAGAATTGTTACTCATTGTGCACCCATCGGGAAGGCGTTGTCAACTCCGGGAAAAATAGTACAACAAAACGCACAAACATCTGCATGGAGTGAATGGCAACGCTTAACTATAATGAAATCTGTACCAAGTGAATGCGGTTACAAAATGTAGACGAAGGGGAGTTAGCATGAAGAAAGCCATGAGCTTGTTACTGACGCTTGGCCTGACGGGCGGGCTGCTCACCGCCTGCGGCGGCTCCGGCGCCGATCGCAATCAAGAAGCCTCGCCTCAGAGCTCCGTTGCTCCGAGCGCAAGTGCGAGCGCGACGGGAAGCGCCGCTCCGCAGAAGAGGGACGTGACGCTGTCCTATCTGGCCAGCCAGGATTGGATCAAGGATCCGGAAATGAAGCTCGCCGAGAAATTCGAAGAGCAGACGGGCATCCGTATCGATTACCAGATCGTGCCTTCGGATCAGTACTTCAACGTTCTGAAAGCCAAGCTTGCAGCGGGAGAGGCGCCGGATATTTTCGGAGGGCAGAGCGGCAAGTTCGATCTGGGCCTGCTCTACGACGTAGAGAATAACGCGGTCGACCTGTCGGGCGAGGAATGGGTGCAACGAGAGGATCCGCTGTTCATCGAGCAGGCGACGTGGAACTCGAAGGTGTACGGGCTGACGATCTGGGATCCGAGCTCGAGCTGGATCGTCGTATACAACAAGAAAATCTTCAACGACCTCGCCTTGAGCGTTCCCCGGACGTACGACGAGTTCCTTCAGGCGTGCGAAGCCATTCGGAAGTCCGGAGTTACGCCAATCTATGAGCCGGTCTCCGACGGCTGGCATCACGTACTGTGGTTTCCCGAGCTCGGCGTCCGCTACGAGGAGCAGGACCCCGGTCTGGCCGACAGGCTGATCTCCAACGAGCAGACCTTCGAGAGCTCCGCGGTGCTCGAACAGGCGTTGAATCAGTTCAACGAGCTGGTACAGAAGGGATATTTCGGCGACAACGCGCTTTCCAACACCTACGCCGACACGGAGAGAAATATGGCCGACGGCAAATACGCGATGACGGTCTACAACATCGGCTTGCCTGCCCAGATCGAGAATGCGGTTCCGGGCAGCAGCGCGGAGGATTACGGATTTTTCCCGATCCCGCTGAACGACAATCAGTCTCTGAACGTCAATCCCGCGGCGCCGAGCAAGTTCATCTCCAGCAGCTCCAAGCACGTCGAAGAAGCGAAGATGTTCTTCTCGTTCCTGACGGAGCAGGAAAATCTCCAGTACCTGCTGGACAACGAGCCGAAATTCACGGCGCTGAATTTCTCCGGAGTGCAAGCGAAATACAACGCCGAACAAAAAGCGTTCTTCGATGCATACGGGATGAAGACGGGAACCGTCTACCAGACGGCCATCAACTATTTGAATCCGCAATGGATGGACATCGGCAAGGATATGACGGCCATGATCAGCAATCAGATGACCGCGAAGGACGTCCTCAAGAGCATCGACAAGAGGCGCGCTCAGCAAGCCAAAGCCGCGAAGGACCCGAATTGGCAATAAGCACCGAGAGCGTCGAACGACGGAGAGGCTCGATTCCGGGCCTCCCGTCCCTTCATGCTTAGTTTGAAGAAGAGCGGGGAATTGAACCATGAACAAGCGAATGTATCCGTTTTATTTCATTGCCGCCGCATTGGGCCTCTATGTTGTTTTTGCAGTCGTCCCCAGTCTGATGGGGCTGTACTACTCCTTAACCGACTGGAGCAGCTTCACGAGAGAGATTAACTTCGTCGGCCTGGACAATTTCAAGACGATCTTCTCCAAGGATGAAAATTACATGCACGGCATTCAAAATACGCTGGTGTTCACGGTCTCCACGATCGTCCTGAAGACGGTCTTCGGCTTGCTGCTGGCCATTCTTGTAAACAAGGGGATCAAATTCAAAAATCTGCATCGCGTCATCCTCTTCATGCCTTCGATCATTCCGATGCTTGTCGTCGGGATTATATTCAAATCGGTGTTCGAGCCGCAATTCGGCTTGATAAACGAGGCTTTGCGGGCGGTCGGCCTGGAGCAATGGACCCAGCATTGGCTGACCGACATTCGATGGGCGTTCAAATCGATTATCGCGGTCGACGTATGGAAGGGCGCAGGCTATATTATGGTGATATTGCTGGCCGGCTTGCAGGCGATCTCGCATACGTATTACGAGGCGGCCGATATTGACGGGGCAGGCGCCTGGATGAAGTTTAAGCAGATTACGCTGCCGCTGCTCATGCCGTCCTTAACGGTAACGACGGTGCTCAATCTGCTGTACGGGCTCAAAATATTCGATACGGTGTACGTGCTGACGAACGGAGGCCCGGGCTATGCGACGGAAGTGGTGTACACCCAGGTATTTAGTCAGTTCACCCTCGGAAGCTACGGCGTGGGGACGGCCCTGATTACCGTGTTGTTTATCGCGATGGCGGCGCTGGGGTATTTTGCCGTCAGGCTGATGTCCAGAGAGGAACAGACCGGATGAACATGACTAAGCGGCTTAAATCGATCCTGATGAATATTGCGGTCGGGCTGATCAGCCTCGTTTGCCTTATACCGATTTTGCTCATCGTGATTAACGGCTTCAAGTCGGCTCCCGAAGCCTCGTCCATGAGCTTTCATTTGCCAAAAACGCTGGCCTTCGACAACTTTTCCGTCGTCGTGGAGAAGGGTAAGCTGGGCCAATCCTTCCTTAACAGCTTGCTCTATTCAGGCTTGGCCTCGGCGATGTGCATCCTTTTCTCGTCCATGGCCGCCTACGCGCTGTCCCGCAACAAAACGCGCCTGAATCGTTTTCTCTTTCTGTTTATTCTGCTCGGCATTGCGCTGCCGATCAATTATTTCACGCTGATCGACGTGATGAAGTGGACGGAGCTGATCAATACGCGAGCGGGCATCGTCGTCCTGTACATGGTGACCCAGATTCCGTTCAGCGTGTTCATTCTGTACGGCTTTATCGGCGGCATTCCAAAGGAGCTGGACGAAGCGGGCGTCATCGACGGGTGCGGTCCTAAAAGGCTGTATTTCTCCGTGATCTTTCCGATGCTCCAGCCTGCGGCGGTAACGGTATTCATCCTTTCCTTCCTCAATACGTGGAACGAATTTCTGCTGCCGCTCTACTACTTGAACAGCGCGAATAAGTGGCCCATGACGTTGGCGGTATACAACTTCTTCGGACAGTTCCAGCAGTCCTGGAACTTGGTCAGCGCGGATATCCTGCTGACGATCCTGCCGGTCGTGGTCGTATACTTGCTCGGGCAGCGTTTCATTATTTCGGGTATGACCAGCGGCTCGGTAAAAGGTTGATTGAAGACGAGCTCATTCCGGATAACCTGCATCAGGAATGAGCTTTTCTTTCGAATTAAAATGTAAACGCTATTATTGTAAAATTCGAAGGGGGTGAGGGCCGGAAAACAGGTGCGTTGCAGGTCCTGTGTTAGAGCAGCGAATGAGTCGACAGCCCCTTGTGCGCCGAATTGGCGATAATCGACAATCTTAAAAAATGACAACGCTTTCTTAAGAATGTTGGCTTTCGGAGCTTCCATCCCGAAAGGTACACTTAAGGCGAAGGGGGAGCAGATATGGAACTGGATACGCAGGTAACGAGAGCCGCCGGAACGAGCGTGGGGCAAGCGCAGTATTGGAAGCGGTTCAAAAAGCAAAAAACGCTGCATTTGTTCGTCGGGCTAGGCATGATTTTCTTATTGATTTTTGCCTATACGCCGATGTTCGGCATTCTTATGGCATTCAAAAATTATTCCATTTCCATGGGGATCAAGGGAATCTTTACGAGCGATTGGGTAGGGTTAAAGCACTTCGACGAGTTCGTGAACGACTACCAGTTCGGAACGATCGTTCGCAACACGCTGGTGTTGAGCTTCCTTAAAGTCATTTTCGCGTTTCCGGCTCCGATTCTGCTGGCTATTCTATTAAATGAAGTCAAGAGCTTGCGATACAAACGTTTCGTGCAGACGATCAGCTACTTGCCGCATTTCATCTCATGGGTCGTCGTCGTCGGCATTGCCTTCGCCTTCCTGTCGACCGACGTCGGGATGGTCAACAAGGCTCTTCTTGGACTCGGCTTAATTGACAAGCCGCTGGATATTCTCACCAACCCGGACTACTTCTGGGGACTTGCGGTCGGAAGCGCCGTGTGGAAGGAAATGGGCTGGTGGACGATCATCTTCCTGGCCGCGATCGCCGGCATCAACCCGTCGTTGTACGAGGCGGCGCAGATCGACGGGGCCGGACGCCTGGCGCGAATAAGGCATATCACGTTTCCCGGCATGAAAGGCACGATCGTCGTCGTTCTCATTCTGACGATCGGAAGCATACTGGGCGGGGGGCTGGTCGGCTCGAACTTCGAGCAGGCATTCCTGTTCGGGAACAGCATCAACAACCCGACCTCGGAGATCGTGCAGACCTACGCCTTCAAAGTCGGCTTGCGGGACGGAAGATTTTCCTACGCAGCCGCGATCGATTTGGTCCAATCCGTCATCTCCGTCGTTCTGATCTTCTCCAGCAACTATATCGCCAAGCGAACGTCGGGCTCAAGTCTATTCTAAATAAGGAGGGTCGGGCATGCCGCTCAGTCAAAAGCACAAGGATCGCATCATGGATACGTTCGTCTACGCAATTCTGTTCATCATGATGCTGTCGATGCTTTATCCGTTCTATTACGTCCTGATTCTTTCCTTCAACAAAGGAACCGATTCGCTTCTCGGAGGAGTCTATCTGTGGCCGCGAACGTTTACCTTCGAGAATTACGCCAGATTTCTCGACGATCCCCACTGGTATCGGGCTTTCCTGGTGACCGTCGTGAGAACGCTTGCGGGAACCGCGCTCGGCGTCCTGTTCACCTGTCTGGTGGCGTACGGATTGTCGCATCGCGATCTGCTGTTTCGCAAAAGCTACTTCACGATCATTATTTTCGCGATGTACTTTTCCGGCGGACTGATTCCGTATTACGTCGTGCTTCGTTCCCTCGGGCTCCTGAACACGTTCGGCGTCTACGTGATTCCTTCCATGATGAGCACGTTCTTCCTGCTCATCGCCATTTCGTTCTTTCGCGAAATTCCGGTCGAGCTGAAGGAGTCGGCGCATATCGACGGAGCCGGCGAACTTGTCATTTTCTATCGGATCATCTTACCTGTCTCGATGCCGCTGATCGCCACCATGTCGCTGTTCATGGGGGTCGGGCAATGGAACTCTTGGCTGGACTCCGCTTATTTCGTGCAAGCAGAGAGCTTGCGGACGCTCGCCTTCCGGATGATGGAGGTTATCAACAAGAGCAACGCGCCGATGGACGCCCTCGCCGTAGCGAACAGCGCCTCCGCGGGCGTCACCAGTTATTCGCTCCAGGTAGCGGCCATGGTCGTATCCATCGCGCCTATCGTATGCGTCTACCCGTTTCTCCAAAGATTTTTCATTCAAGGCATCATGCTGGGCTCGGTGAAAGGCTGATCGGTATTCCCGATTTCTGTTATTAAAGCGTTTGCTTTAATATAAACATCCTACAATGGAGGGGTTACATTGAACAGAAACAAAGGGAAAAGAACGCTGCTTCTGTCGCTGATCGTGATTCTGACGGCGACGCTCCTGTCCGCTTGCGGCGGCGACAAAAAAAACGAAGGTCAACAGGAGAGCGCCGGCTCCGCAGCTCCGTCTGCGACAACGTCCGGGACGCCCGCGAAAAGCGGAGAGGTAAAGGAATTGTCCTTATTTATCGACGCGTCCTGGTATCCGGTGAAGGAATGGAAAGGCTCGGTCGCGGAGAAAATCACGGAAAAGACGGGCATTAAGCTGAACGTAACGGTCGCGACGGACGACAAGCAGCTTCCGCTGATGATCGCCTCCGGAGACTTGCCGGACCTTGTGTTCACCTACGCCAACATCGAACGGATGTCCGATTCCAAGCTTTCTTATCCCTGGAACGAACTGATCGCGCAATATGCGCCGGACTTTAAGATCGACAACACGAGAATTGCGATTCACACGATGGACGACGGCAATTTCTACACGGTGCGCAATGCGTTTGCGACTCAGGAGGAAATGGCTAAGAACAAATATGCGGTCGGCGGAGACGGCAATCCCGGCATCGCAGTGCGCGAGGACATTCTTGCGGAGCTGGGAAATCCGCCGGTCGATTCCGTGGAAAACTTCGTGAAGGTTCTGGGCATGGTCAAGGAGAAATATCCAGACATGATTCCGCTGATTATGGACAAGGACTGGATCGAGCAATACTTCCTGCAGCAGTTCGGCGCCGAGGGGCTTCTGGACGGCTGGTACGAGCGGGACGGCAAGGTCGACTACTCGATCAGACAGCCGGAAATGCTGGAATTTTTCAAGTTTATGAACCGGCTCTACCGCGAAGGCTTCATTCTGGCGGAGAACTTTGCTTATACCAACGATCAGATCGACGACCAGTACGCGACCAGCGGCAAAGCATTCGCTCACAGTCATACGGTCAGCATAGCGGACACGAATAACATCAAAGTTAAAAATGCAGGCGAATCATTTACGTTCAAAATGCTGCCCAGCGCCCTGTCGGAAAACACGAAGGCCGTCAGCTCGGGACTCGGCTTTGCTGGAACGTTCATCACCAAGAAGAACAAAGATCCCGAGGCTTCGATCAAATTTATCGAATTTCTGGCAAGCGACGAAGGCAAGAAATTAACGATGTTCGGCGTCGAAGGGGAGCACTGGACTTGGAACGAGGAAGGCTACCCGAACCTGAAGTACGATTCGTCAGATGCCGACTTTGTCAACAGCAACGGCATCAAATGGTGGTATCTTTACAACGACGGCGTTATGGAAGGCATGCTGGGCTACGTGCCGGGCGCGCAGAAGACGCAGGCTCTGCTGGAAAGAAAAGCGTTCACGGTGTATAAGCCGGAGCTCGGACTGATCCAATTGCAGCCGGATTCGAATGAGAAGACGATCAAGACCAAGATCGACGAGATGATCAAGAACGAGAAGGTTAAAATCTATCTGGCGAAGTCGGAAGCGGAAGCGGTGGCCAATTACGAGAGCATGGTGAAGAACGCCGAGAAGATCGGCCTGGACCGGTTGACGGAGTGGGCCAACCAGACTTACCAGAAGAAGAAGGATCTGTTTAAGAAATAAACCGAAGTCCGGCAGGCGCGCTGCGCGTCCTGGCCGGACTTTGCACGCTGATTCGCGCGACAATCTCGAGGAAGAACGAGAAAGGCGGAGTGAATATGAAGCTGAGCTACGATTCGCCCGGCACGGCCTGGAAGGAGGCGCTTCCGATCGGCAACGGGAGGCTGGGAGCGATGGTGTTCGGAGCAACGGAGAACGAACGAATCCAGATCAACGAGGAGACGTTGTGGTCGGGGGCTCCCCATGATTACAACCGGGCGGATGCGGGCCAATATCTGCAGAAGATTCGCAGCCTGATTTTCGACGATCGCATCGAGGACGCGGAGGCGTTGTATCTGGAACGCATGATGGGCGAGCCGGTCAACCTGCAAGCTTATCTGCCCTTTTGCGAGCTGCGCCTGAAATTTCCCGGACATCGGAATGTTCGCCGTTATCGTCGCGAATTGGATCTGGAACGGGCGGTCGCGACGGTGTTCTACGAGTCGGACGGGTGCGAGTATACGCGCGAAACGTTCTGCAGCCGCCCGGGAGATTGCATCGTCATCCGTCTGTCGTGCAGCTCGCCCGGCCGTATCGGGGTTTACGCATCGTTATCCTGCGTCCATCCGGACTACAAGGTTCGCGCGGACGGCAGCGACACGATTCGGCTGGCCGGCCGAACGGGAACGCGGGAAGGTCCCAGAGGCTGGAGCGCCGGCTGGGAAGGTCCGGGGCTCCGCTTCGAAGGGGCGCTCTCCGCCTTCTGCGAAGGAGGGACGTGCACCGTGTCCGACGGCGTATTGATCGTCGACGGAGCGCAAGCCGTTACCTTTGTTTTTGCAGGGGCGACCGGGTTCGTCGACTACCGCGATATCGGGGGCGATCCGGGGGAGATCAACGATCGGCGATTGGCGGGCGTCGCCGGACGCTCTTACCCGGCGCTGCTGAACGAACACGTCGAGGATTACCGTTCCTTGTACGAGCGAGTCTCGATTCGGCTGGGAGAGAGGGAGGAAGGCGACGGAAGCGTACGTCTCCCGACGGATCGGCAGGTGGCTTCGATCCGCGAGACGGAGGATCCGTCGCTGGCGGCGCTCTATTTCCAATACGGCCGCTATCTGCTCATCGCTTCCTCGAGGCCGGGCAACCAGCCCGCCAATCTGCAGGGGATCTGGAACGAAGAGGAATGGCCGGAATGGGGCAGCAAATGGACGACCAATATCAACGTTCAGATGAACTATTGGCCGGCGGAGGTCGGCAATATGCGGGAATGCCACCTGCCGCTGTTCGAGCTGATCGACGATCTTCGCGTTACGGGGGCGCGGACGGCGGAGCTGTATTACGGTGCGAGAGGCTTCGTCGTTCATCATAACACCGACTTATGGCGCGCCGCGGCTCCGGTCGACACGCATGCCGGAATGTGGGCGATGGGCGGGGTCTGGCTGGTACAGCACCTGTGGGATCATTACGAATACCGTCCCGATCCGGTTTTTCTGAGGGACCGAGCCTATCCTGCGATGAAGGAGGCCGCACGATTCGTGTTGGATTTTATGACGGAGGCTCCGGAGGGCGTCAAGTTCGCCGGCTTGCTGGTAACCAACCCGTCCTATTCTCCGGAAAATCCTTACCGGGACGAACGCCATCGCAGAAGACATCTGACCTACGCGTCGACGATGGATATTCAGTTGATTCGCGACCTGTTCGAACGCTGCCTGATTGCCTGCGAGCGATTGCAAGAGGATCGGGCGTTCGCGGACGAGCTTCGGAAGGCGCTCGACCGAATGCCCCCGATGCAGATCGGACGTTACGGGCAATTGCAGGAGTGGCTGGGGGATTGGGACCGGCCGGAGGACGCCAACGGGCATGTCTCCCATCTGTACGGCTTGTATCCCGGCAATCAGATTTCCGAAGAGACGCCCGAAGCGTTCGCCGGAGCGCGCAGAAGTCTCGAGCTTCGACACCGAAGCCGGGAACGAAGCCGAGCGTGGCCGGCAGCCTGGCGTATCGCCCTGCATGCCAGACTCAAGGACGGGGAGCTCGCTTATCGGCGACTGCTCGATTTGCTGGCGGACTCGACGAACCCGAATTTGCTCAATCAGCACGACCCGTTTCCGATGCAGATCGACGCCAATTTCGGCGGTACCGCGGGTATCGCGGAGATGCTGCTGCAAAGTCGCGCACGATACAGCGAAGGCGGCGGCGCCGAATACGAGATCGACCTGCTCCCGGCATTGCCGTCCGCGTGGCCGGAGGGCTGCGTCTCGGGACTGCGCGCGCGGGGAGGCTTCGAGGTCGGTATTTATTGGGCGAACGGAGCATTGACCGAGGCGACCGTGCTTTCGCTGAACGGCCTGCCGTGCCGTCTTCGCTGCGCCGGGCAGTCGATCCGATACGAATCAGAAGCCGGCGAAACCTTTCGCTATTGTCCGTCCTCCCGATAAGGGGGAACCGCGGGAATTCGCGGAAACCGTTCCGAAAGGAAGAGGAATGCCATGTTCGTCTCTTTCCGTCTGGATGAAGTCAGGCTGACCGACGGCTCGTTCGCCCCTCGCAAGGAACGGGTCAAAGAGTATTTACGAGATTTCGACCTTGGGCGGCTTATGCATACGTTTAAGCTCAACGCGGGGATTCCGTCCGAAGCCGAGCCATTGGGCGGCTGGGAGGCGCCGGATTGCGGCTTGAGAGGGCATTTCGCGGGGCATTTCCTGTCCGCATGCTCCAAATTCGCTTATGGCGATCAGGATGAGGTTTTGAAGTCCAAGGCCGGCGAGATCGTCGACGTCATGGAACGATGCGCCCGGGCAGACGGTTATTTGAGCGCCTTCGAGGAGGCAAAGCTTGATGTTCTGGAAGACGAGGAAGACCGCAACGTGTGGGCGCCTTACTATACGCTGCACAAGATTGTGCAGGGCCTGATCGATTGTCATGTCTACTTGCAGAACGCCAAGGCGTTAACGCTTGCCTTTAACCTGGCGCATTACATTCGCGGCAGGTTCGAGAAGCTGTCCGACTGGAAAATCGACGGGATCCTTCGCTGCACGAGGGTTAATCCCGTCAACGAGTTCGGCGGCCTGGGAGATTCCCTGTATACCTTGTACGATCTGACCGGAGACGTCCGTCTGCTTCGACTGGCCCGCCTGTTCGATCGGGATTATTGGATCGGGCCGCTTGCGGCGGGCCGGGACGTGCTTGAGAATCTGCACGCCAACGCGCATCTTCCCATGATCCTTGCCGCCATGCATCGCTACAGGATTAGCGGGGAGGACCGCTACAAGCGGGCGACTCTCCATTTCTACGATTTCCTGAAAGGAAGAACCTTTGCCAACGGCAACAACAGCTCTAAGGCCACCGCCTGCATTCGGGGCGCGGTGTCGGAGAAAGCGGAGCACTGGGGCGGCTTTAGCAGGCTGGCGGATGCGTTGACCGGGGGAGAAAGCGAGAGCTGCTGCGCCCACAATACGGAACGTATTCTGGAGGGCTTACTGGAGTGGTCCGCGGAGACCGGATATTTGGAGCATCTGGAATCCCTCAAGTACAACGCCGTCCTGAATAGCGCGAGCGCCAAGACAGGGCTTTCCCAGTACCACCAGCCGATGGGACGACAAGCGTTCAAGAAATTCAGCGGACCGTACGATTCGTTCTGGTGCTGCACCGCGTCCGGAATCGAGGCGATGAGCGAGCTGCAAAAAAATATTTGGTTCAGGCACGAGAATACCGTGCTGCTTAACGCTTTTATCTCCTCGACTGCCGCATGGAAGGAGAGAGGGATCCGCATCGTTCAGCGGACCAATTTCCCGGACGAACTTGCGGCAACGCTGCGGATTGAGGCCGAAGAGCCGACGAAGTTCCGACTATTGTTCAGAGAGAGCGCCGTCCAAACGATCCGAGTCAATGGCGAACGATTCGAAGTTCGCAGAGAGAACGGGTTTGTCGCGGTCGAACGCGTATTCCGGGACGGGGATCGGATCGACATCGATATCGAGGCGTCGCTGCGGCTGGTTCCGCTTCAAGGCTCGGACGAAAAAAGGGCGGCGATCCTGTATGGCAACGTGCTGCTCGCCGGAACCGGGGATGACGGGCCGCCGCACGGAATAACGGATCTCAATCTTCGGGAGAAGCTCGCAGAGAGGAGGCGGGAAGGGCGGCTGGAATTCGTAGCCGAGGACGAGGATGGCCGTCAGACCCGATTCATCCCGTTATTCAGAGTCGAAGAGGAGTCGTATACCGTGTACAGGGATTGGTCCGTCCCAGCGGCGTCCGGCTGTCGTTTTTCCTTCGCCGCAGACGGAAGCTCGGCCTACGAAGAGGTTGACCGGTAGCGTCAGGCCTCCTCGTCCGGAAGCAAGGCGCCTCTACCGAAATTGTTGCATACGTGGTACGGTAACGGTATTCGGATTCCGCGTCGGAGGGAAGCGCTGTCATGAGCATTATGCGAAAGATCGTTCTCGGCTACGTCATTCTGATTTTTATTCCCGTTCTCGCTTTCGGGTATCACTACTACACGCAAATTTACGGCAACCTGACCCGGCAATTCGTGGAGAGCAGGCAGAAGATTCTGGAGCAGGCGTACGCCAATATGAAAACGGACTTTGCCCGCATTCAGTCGGTTCATCGGGTATTGCAATATAATCCTTACCTGACGGATTATCTGGACGGCGTGTACCAGTCCGATGCGGACAGCGTCTACTCGCTGATTCGATATATTCTGCCCTTGTACACGCAATCGATGTTTGCCAATCCGGAGATCGAATCGATCGTCATCTATAAGATGAAGGACCCGGTATTGCCGATTACGAATTTGTTTCGCGACCGCTCCATGCTGGACCCGGCAATCGAGGAGACCGTCTCGTCTCTGAAGGCCGGTCGCGGAATGTGGCTGCGCGCGGATCCGGAGGCGTCGGAACCCGGTTTGGTGTATTATCAGTACATTTACAACACGCAAATTACGGAACGGATCGGCCTGCTCGAGATCCGGGTGCGCAGCGGGTTGATTCGCAACTTTTACGATGCCGCAGGCGTGGAAGCGAACTGGAAAGCCCTGCTGTTGACCGGAGAAGGCAGGCTGTTGACGAACGACCCGCCGGGCTTGGACGCCATGACGATCAAGCTTCTGCAAACCGAAGATCGATCTTTTCACATCAATCGAAAAACGATCGTCAATCAACTGAAGCTTGAGCCGCTGGACGTTCGCGTGATCGTGACCGGACGTGTGGGCGACGTCTTCCGTTCCGTCAAGCAGAAGGAAATCGTTCTGGTCACGATGATCGTGCTGCTTCTGCTGGCCCTGTCCATTGCCTATTATGTGCTGGCTTCCACCATTACGAAGCGAATTCTCAGACTGGCTCGGCACATGCGCACGTTGAACGACGATAATCTGAGGCAGCACAGCATCAAGCGAGGCAGGTTCGAAAAGGATGAAATCGGATTCCTGACCGCCACCTACAATGTGATGGTCAGGAGAATGGACGAATTGATCAACAACGTCCATCGCGCCGAGCTGCGCAACAAGGAAGCGGCTTACCAGGTGCTGCAGGCGCAGATCAAGCCTCACTTTCTCTACAACACGCTCGAAACGATTCGAATGGTCGCCGAAGCCAACGACGATAAAGAGGTTGCCGATATTTCCTTCTGGTTCGGGAAGCTGATGCGCTACAGTCTGTCTTCCGAGCAGGACGAGACGGTTCTCGCGAAGGAAATCGAGATGGTCACCTTTTATCTGAATATCCATAAAATGCGGCTGCAGAGCCGCTTGACCTACGACATCAACGTTGCCCTCGATGCCGAACGCCTGGCCTGCCCGCGCTTTCTGCTGCAGCCCCTGATCGAGAATTGCATCGTGCACGGCGCTTCCGCCGTTCTCCGTCCCGTTCATATCCGCTTGCAGGCGACGGAGTCGGAGCGGGAGGTCGCGATCGAGATTTCCGACAACGGCAACGGAATTCCGGAATCGAGGCTGCTCGCGCTGCAGGACCGGCTGTCCAGGCAAGAGGAGTACCGTAAAGCGGAGGAGCCGATCGGGGTAGGCTTGACGAACGTCAACGAAAGAATCAAAACGTTCTTCGGAGGAGAATCCCGGCTGGAGGTCTTCAGCGAGCCGGGCAAAGGGACCTGCTTGCGCATCGCCATCGCGAAAGGAAAGGGGACGGACGATGAAGATCCTGATCGTGGATGATGAACCCTTGATTCTGAACGGCTTGGTTAAAATCGTCCGGGATGTCGCGCCGACCGGTACGGAAATACGCGATGCGCTCAACGCCCACGAGGCGCTGGAGACGATGAAGAGCTATATGCCGGATGTGACGGTTACAGATATCAACATGCCGGAGAAGAACGGCTTCGAATTGATCGAAGAAGCCAGGCTGGAGGGACTGTGCGATCGTTTTATCATCCTGACCGGCTACGACGAGTTCGAATACGTCCGTCAGGCGCTCCGCTCGGGCGTGGTGGATTATTTGCTGAAGCCCTTGGACAAAGCGGAGATCGCGGCTTTGCTCGGACGAGTCAAGCAGGAGCTGCCGTCCGCGTCCGATTCGGAATACAGCCGCCATGCCGAACGGATTCTCGCCTATATGCAGGCGAATTACATGAACGATCTGTCCCTGGACCATCTCGCGGACCGGATGAATCTGCATCCCAATTATATCAGCAGCCTGTTCAAGAAAGAGACGGGGAACACCTTCGTCAATTACTTGAACGCGCTGCGGATCCGCGAGGCTCAGAAGCTGCTGAAAACCCAATCTCATCTGACGGTATGCGCGATCGGACAGCAGGTTGGCTACGACACCAAGCACTACTTTACGAAGGTGTTCAAAAAATACGTCGGCACTACCCCGGGCGCATACCGGGAGGGGGAACAGAGGGAGGAAAATGAACCGTGAACGATCGAATTTGGCGGCGAGTAGCGATGATGTCAGAGCAAAGCCGCGGATACGAAGACAGGCTGATCTACCGTTCCCCTGCCAGGCAGTGGGAGGAAGCGCTGCCGATCGGCAACGGCCGCCTGGGAGCCATGATATTCGGCGAGCCCCGCGCGGAGCGGGTGCAATTAAACGAGGATTCCTTGTGGCACGGAGGAGCCAGAGATCGGCATAATCCGGATGCCTTGGCGAACTTGCCGGAAATTCGCAGACTCGTCCTCGAAGGCAGGCTGCGGGAGGCCGAGCGGCTTGCTGCAATGGCCCTGACCGCCATTCCGGAAACCCAGCGCCATTACGTCCCGCTGGGGGATTTGTTTCTGAACTTCGAGCATGACGCGGACATTGCGGATTACGAGCGGCAGCTCGATCTGTCCGAAGCCGTCGTTCGAATCTCTTACACGGCGGGAGGGGCGAGGTACGGCCGCGAAATCTTCGCGAGCTTCCCGGACGGGGCGATCGTCATCCGGCTGACGGCCGACGCCTCCGGCCGAATTTCGTTCACCGCCAGAATGGGCCGGGAGAGGTTCCGCTACGTCGACCGTATTCGCGCGGAAGACGGGAATGCTCTGGCGATGACCGGCGACAGCGGCGGAGGCGTCCGGTACTGCGGCGCGCTCGTCTGCAGGACGGAGGGAGGAACCGTGCGCACGATCGGGGAGCATCTGGTCGTCTCGGAGGCGGACGCCGTCGTGCTGGTCGTGACCGCGGCGACGAATTTTCGCGAACTGGACCCGGAGGCGGCGGCGCTCGACAACGCCCGGCGCGTTGCCGCCGTATCCTATTCGGAGCTGCTTGCTTCGCACATGGCGGATTATCGCTCCCTGTTCGACCGGACGAGGCTGCGTATCGGCGCTGCGTTCGCCCAGAGCGAGGAGGAAACCTCCAAGCGACTAGAGAATGTCAAAGCGGGACGCGATGACCCCGGTCTTGCGGCGCTGTACTTCCACTTCGGCCGGTATTTGCTGATCGCCTCGAGCCGGCCCGGGTCGCTGCCCGCGAACCTGCAGGGGATCTGGAACAAGGACATGCTCCCGGCCTGGGACAGCAAGTTTACGATCAATATCAACACGCAGATGAATTACTGGCCGGCCGAAAGCTGCCATCTGGCCGAATGTCATCTGCCGCTCTTCGATCTGATCGAGCGGATGGTGCCGAACGGGCGCCGGACCGCCGAAGCGATGTACGGCTGCCGGGGAAGCGCCGCGCACCACAATACGGACATCTGGGCGGACACCGCGCCGCAGGATCTCTGGATGTCCTCGACTTATTGGCCGCTCGGACTGGCCTGGCTGTCCCTCCATCTGTGGGAGCACTATCTCTTCGGCCGGGACGAGGCGTTTCTGCGGCGCGCCTATCCGATCATGAAGGAGGCGGCCGTCTTCCTGCTGGATTATATGGTCGAGCTTCCTGGAGGCGAGCTCGTCACCTGCCCTTCGGTCTCCCCGGAGAACGAATACAGGCTATCAAGCGGGGAGACGGGCGTGCTGTGCTATGGTCCGTCCATGGACAGCCAGATCGCCAGGGAACTGTTCGAGGCTTGCCTCTCCGCTGGAGAGCGTCTGCAAGCCGATGACGACGTTCTGGACGAGCTGCGCCGGGCGAGCGACAAGCTTCCGCGACCCCGCATCGGGCGGCACGGTCAACTGCAGGAATGGTACGAAGACTACGAGGAGGTCGAGCTTGGGCATCGTCACATCTCGCATCTGTTCGCTCTGCATCCGGGAACCCAGATTTCGCCGGAGGAGACGCCCGAGCTCAGCGCGGCTGCGCGCCGCACGCTGGAGCGCCGTCTTTCGCACGGGGGAGGACATACCGGCTGGAGCAGGGCATGGATTATCAATTTCTGGGCCAGATTGCGGGACGCCGAGGAAGCAAATGCCAACCTGACTGCCCTGCTGGCCCACTCTACGCTGCCGAATATGCTCGACAACCATCCGCCGTTTCAGATCGACGGCAACTTCGGCGGCACGGCGGGCATCGCCGAAATGCTGCTTCAAAGCCACCGGGGGACGATTCATTTGCTGCCCGCTCTTCCGAAGGCTTGGGCGAGCGGGGAGATCCGGGGGCTTAGGGCGCGAGGAGGCGTTACGGTAGATTTAGTTTGGGAGGACGGTCGAATTCAACAAGCCGTCCTGCGGCCGGATCGCACAGGAACCTATCGCATTCGCTGCGACCATCCCGTGTGCCTGCAGGCGGGGGGCCTTGCCGGAGAACCCCGGTGGCTTGACGGGAACCAACTGGAGCTCGACGCGGAGGCCGGGGCGGCTGTCTTGCTCCAAGCGCGCTGTTAGCATGAGATATCCAAGCTGAGAAATCGATGGACAAGGAGCGAGCGGAATGAACATCGTAAAGCAGGGCTATAATCCCTATCTGCCGTCCTGGGAATACATTCCCGACGGAGAGCCTTACGTCTTCGACGGACGAGTATACGTGTACGGCTCTCACGACCGCTTTAACGGTCATGCCTACTGCCTGAACGATTACGTCTGCTGGTCGGCGTCCGAAGGAGACTTGTCGGATTGGCGCTACGAAGGGGTCATTTACCGGAAAACGGCCGATCCGATCAATCCGGACGGCAGCATGTGTCTATACGCGCCGGATGTGACGGTCGGACCCGACGGGCGTTATTATCTCTACTATGTTCTCGATAAGGTCCCGATCGTATCCGTCGCCGTTTGCGACACTCCGGCTGGCGAATATGCCTTCTACGGGTACGTCAAATATGCGGACGGAACCCGGCTCGGGGAGAGGGACGGCGACGAGCCGCAGTTCGATCCGGGCGTAGTGACGGAAGGGGACGTTACGTATTTGTACACCGGCTTCTGCGCCATCGGCGACCGGAGCCGAAGCGGCGCGTGGGTCACGGTGCTGGGGCCGGACATGCTGACCGTAGTCGAGGAGCCCGTCGTCGCGATCCCGAGCGAGCCGTACAGTCAAGGCAGCGGATTCGAGGGGCACGAGTTTTTCGAAGCGCCGTCCATACGCAAAAGAGGGGATCTCTATTACTTGATCTATTCCTCGGTCGTCATGCACGAACTGTGCTATGCCACGAGCCGCTCTCCGACGCGGGATTTCGTCTATCGGGGGGTTATCGTCAGCAACAACGATCTTCATATCGATACTTACAAGCCGTCGGACAAGCCGATGTATTACGGAGGCAACAATCACGGCAGCATCGTGGAAGTCGGCGACGTGTGGCGCATTTTCTACCACCGGCACACCAATGGCGCCAACTTCAGCAGGCAAGGCTGCATCGAGCCGATCCGGTTTCTTGAGGACGGTACGATTCCCCAAGCGGAGATGACCTCGTGCGGCCCGAACGGAGGCCCGCTCGAAGGGCGGGGCGAGTATCCGGCCTATATCGCCTGCAATCTGTTTTGCAAGGACGAAGCGCTCTACACCGGCGCGCCGGGAGAATGGATGGACAGCCGTTTTCCGAAAATCACTCAGGACGGCCGGGACGGGGACGAGGAGCTCGGCTATATTGCCAATATGCGGGATTCGGCGACGGCCGGCTTCAAATACTTCCGTTGCTCCGGGATTCGCAAGGTAAAGATCAAGACGCGCGGCTATTGCCGCGGGGCTTTCGAAATCAGAATCTCCTGGAACGGCCCGGTTCTTGGAAGGATTCCGGTCGTTTTTACGAACGTATGGAAGGAATACTCGGCAGATCTCGTCATTCCGGACGGGGTGCAGGCCTTGTACTTCACTTATACGGGCGAAGGCGGCGCGAGCCTGGCTTCGTTCGCGCTGGAATAATTCCAACGGAGTCGCGCCGGAGGAGAACAAAAGGAGAGGGAAAAGATGCAGCTTTACGCAGTAAAGTTCGGCGAGTCGCCATTCAAATCCAAGTACGTCTTTCGCGATGCAAGCGTCAACGAGCCTATGCGCATTCCATGGTCCTATTACGTCGCCCGCTATCGGGGGAAGAGCATTTTATTCGATGTCGGATTTCGAGACCCTCAGACTGCGGAAAAGTGGGGAATCGAACTGATCGATGTCGAAGCGGAAGTCGCGAGCGTCGTCGACCTGAACTCCATCGATATCATTTTTATTACGCATAGCCACTTCGATCATATTGACAATATCGATCTGTTTCCCGACGCGCAAATCATTATTGGGTGTGATGAATACGAGTATGCTTTGCAGAATGCGAGTCTATCCGTAAGAGAGAGGCTGCTTCAAAGCAACGTATTAACCGTGAAGGAAGCTGAGCTGTTTCTGGATACATTCCAGTTCGAGGTCGTTGGGGGGCACACTGTCGGTTCATCCGTCGTTTATTTCCAGCATGACGGCGCGAATTATGCAATTACAGGCGACGAATGCTATGTGGTCGAAAATCTGACAGCCCGGAGACCGATCGGCATATTTTCCAATACTCAGAAAAACGAGGCCTTTCTTAAAAAAGCTCATGGGATGGGGATTATTCCACTTCCCTTTCATGATCCGGGCATATTTCAAAGGTATATGAAAATATCGGAGAATATGGTTCAGATCATTTAGACTGGGAAAAAGGGACCGAGTCCGCGCTCAATTGCGGGTTCGGTCCTTTGCTCTTCGGTAACCGATCAAACGGATACACATAACCAAGGTGCTATTGATAACCTCCGGTTCGGATGTTAATCTAGGTTACTGTAAACGGTTGCATTCGAGGGAGAGGGATTCCATGTATCGCGTTCTGCTCGCGGAAGACGAACTTCTGGTAAGACTCGGACTGAAAAATTCGATCGATTGGCAGAAATACGGCATGCAGGTGGTCGCGGACGTCCCTAACGGCGAGGAAGCCTGGAGCGCATATGAAAAATTGCAGCCCGAAGTGGTCATTACGGATTTAAAAATGCCGATCATGGGCGGAATCGAGCTTCTCACCAGGATCAGGAGCGTTAGTCCGCAGACGAGGCTGCTCATTCTGACTTGCTTGGAGGAGTTCGAGCTTGCCAAACAAGCGATGTCGCTCGGAGTCAGCGGATATGTCGTCAAGCAAAGCATGACAGCCGAGGAGATGGAAGAGATCCTTGCCAGGCTGCGCGACGAGCTTGACGCCGCTTTCCCTGACCCATCCCCGAAGACGTTCGCCACTCGCACGGATATGGAGGTCCTTAAGGAAAATCTGATTAAGGATTATTTATTTCTGAGCAAGTATACCGACGAGGAGTTCGCTCGAAGGGCCAAGGAGCTGGAACTGAATCTGAGCCCGCGGAATTTGACCGTCTGCGCGATGGAGATCGGCTCCTTCGAGCGCTTAAGAGAGAAGTTCAAGGACGACAACGGCCAATTGATCCGTCTTTCGCTCATGAACGTGCTGAACGAGGTTATCCATATTTACGGTCGCTGCGAAGCTTTCCACGACCTGGAGAACCGCTATGCGATTTTGTACAGCCATCCCGAGGCGACCGGGGAGAAGGAGGCGGAGGAAACGCTGTTCCGAATGACGGCTCATCTGCGCAGGGTGATGAACACCTACTTCAACGTGCCCGTCACTTTCGGAATTAGCGGCAAGCAGAACGCCTTTCAGGGGCTAAAGCGGCAATATTACGAAAGCTTGGAAGCCTTGGAACGTTCCTTTGCCGAAGGGATCGGCCGGGATTACGCTTGGGGAAGGGGCGGAGTGTCGGAGCTTCCCTTAGGAACGCGGAAAAGACTTCATAGACTGGCCGACGCTTGGGCGACGGCGAACGAGAAATACAGCGCCGACTTCGCCGGGAGCATCGCCGATTTCGTGAACCGGGGTCAGTACCGGTCGAGACCGGAGGCGCTGAAAGCTTTTATGCAATGGCTGCATGCGCCTGTACTGGCGTTGCGCCTGGCGGGCGAGGAGATGACGGCGCTATGCTCCGCTTACGCCCAACGGTTAAGCGGGGCGGGGACGCTCGACGAGAAGGTCTCGCTTCTCGAAGACTACGCTGCCGATACGCTCGACTTGCTCGCGGCCCGACAGCGTAAGAGCGGGCCGATTACCCGAGCGCTCCGATACATCGAGTCCCGGTATACGGAGGATCTTTCCTTGCAGCAGGTCGCCGATTCGGTGTCGATGAACGCGAATTATTTCAGCACGCTGTTCAAGAAGGAAATGAAGCAGAATTTCGTCGACTATTTGCTGCAATATCGCGTAGAGAGAGCGAGAGAGCTGTTCCTCAATACAAGTTTGAAGGCCTACGAAATCGGAGAACGGGTAGGCTTCGTCAACACAAGCCATTTCAGCCGCGCTTTCAAAAAGGTGTGCGGCATGAGTCCCCGCGAATACCGCAAGCAATGGGACGGAGGGGCGGAGGAAGATGACCGGCCTGAACACGATCTTTAAGCGGCCCGAGCGAACCGGAAGGAGGCGAAGCCTACGGTTTCAACTTCGGCTCTCCTTCATCTTGATCACCTCGATTGCATTAGTGCTGAGCGCGATGCTAACCTATTTCGGCGTTCTGAGCATTCTCGAGAAGAAGACGAACGAATCCACGATGCAGTATTTTCTGCAGGCGGGGGATTCCGTGAACGAGTTCCGCGAGGAAATCGATAAAATGACGAAACAACTGCTGATCGACTCGAAGATTCAACAATTTCTCGATAACGATTTGAAGGATACCCCAAGCCAAATTCAACTGCACCGCGATCTCATGGAAGAGATGGACGCTTACTTGCGGACTTACGACTATTTGGATTCGATCTATCTCTATGCCGAGGACGGAAGGGCGATCGGAGTCGCGGGTCAGAAGACGGCTTTGCTTCGCGACGCCGCCAAGCAGGGAAGCTTCTATTCTTCCGATCTTCATCGGGAATCGCTGCGTTCGGGTTTGCGGAAGACGTATCCGAAGCTCGTCTGGGCGGGGGCGAATCGCCGGGAGGATTTCGGCGAGCAGGCGCTGCCGGGGGTGGAGAAAGCGGGGGATCGGAATCTCGTAACCGCCGCTCGTTCTGTCAAATCGTTATACCAATCCCTTCCGACTGCAATCATGCTTCTTAACGTCAAGGAAGAGAAGCTGTTTTCGCTATACAACAACTTGAGATCCGGGCTGAACGGGCAAATCTATCTGTGCGACGCCGACGGGCGGATGATCTCGCACGCGGACAAATCCCGGCTGGGCTCGAGCAGCGAGGCGTGCGCCCGGATTCCCGAGGGCACGGAGAGCGGCAGCGTGAAGGGAAAAGACGAACAGATCGTATTCTACCGCATCCCGGCCACGGAATGGACGATGGTCAAAGAGGTGCCGATCCATGAGCTGATCGGGGATATTCTGAACTTGAGATTTCAACTGTTCTGGATCGTGGGCGCGTGTTTTGTCGCCGCATTCGTCGCTGCCGCGCTATGGATTCGCAAAATCACGAAACCTCTGAACAATCTGATGGATGCGATGGGGCGGGTCGAGAAAGGACAGCTCGAAATCGTTCTGGACGATCGCGACTTGAACGAGTTCGGACGCTTAAGCGGCGGGTTTAATAAAATGTCGCGCGGAATCAAACAGCTGATCGAACGAAACAGGGAAGCGGAGAAGGAGAAAACGAAAGCCGAAATCCAAATGCTTCAGGCCCAGATCAACCCGCACTTCCTCTTCAATACGCTAAACACGATCAGGTGGATGTCCGTCGTCAGCAAGTCGGACAACATCACGAAGAGCATCACGGCTTTGAGCAATTTGCTAAGGCCTATTTTCAAAAGCACGGCTCCTTTATGCACATTGCTGGAAGAGTTGGAATACGCGGAGTATTACGTCACGATTCTGAACTACCGTTACGGCGAAGGCATCGAAATCAAATTCGAGGTTTCCGAGGAGGCTTTGCCCTGCATGGTTCCGCGCTTCTTCCTGCAGCCGTTGATAGAGAACGCCGTTCTGCACGGCTTCGAGAGAACGGGGTACACGGGGACGATTCGAATCGAGGCGGAACGATTGCGCTCCGACTTGACCGTTCGCGTCGTTGACGACGGCCAAGGCATGACGGAAGAGCAGTTGTCCGGCATTCGGCGGTGGATCTCGGAGGACGAGGCCGAGCGGAATCCCGCCTCCTCCGAATACGGAATCGGCCTCAAGAACGTTCACCGCCGGATCCGCTTGAACTTTCCCGAGTCCCCCGGCCTCTCGATTATCCGCTCCGCAAGCGGCGGGACATGCATCGAAATCTCCATTCCGGTCGCCGAAACCTGAATTTCGGCAAATAAATCCGAATAACGGAACACTTCTCGAAGGCCGACCAGCCGACTCGACCCCGAATCCGAAAAACGAGCATGTTTTTCGGATTCGGGGTCATTTCTCTGCGGCCTTTTTGCTTTTATTCTAAGGCATAGAAAAGGCAGAGCAGATAGAGGAGGAGAGAGCTTGGAGGTCAAGACGGCGTCGCGGCTGCCTGGAGAGAGAATCAAAAAAAGAAAATACAGCATGAAGCTGCTGTTAATGGCGCTTCCCTTTCTTGCGGCGGTGTTCGTGTTTTATTACGTCCCGCTATTCGGGTGGGTATACGGCTTCTACGATTACAAGCCGGGAATTCCTCTTAGCGGATCGGAGTTCGTGGGATTGAAATATTTGCGAATCGCGTTTACGGAGCAGGGGGCGGATCTGGCGCGCGTGTTGAAAAACTCGCTCGTCTTAAGCTTTTTGGGCATTCTGGTTTCTCCGGCTTACGTCGCGTTCGCCATTCTGTTGAACGAGATGAGGGGGAAATGGTTCCGAAAATGGGTTCAAGTGACGACGACGCTGCCGAATTTCATCAGTTGGGTACTCGTTTATTCCGTATTCTACGTTTTTTTCGCCGTATCGGACGGCGTGGTTAACCAAGTTCTGCTCAAGCTGGAGTGGCTGAAGCAGCCGTTCAACTTCCTGGGCAATAGCGATATCGCCTGGGCTTTCCAGACGATGGTCGGTTTGTGGAAGGGGCTCGGATGGGGAGCGATCATCTACCTGGCCGCGATCGCGGGCATCGACCAGGAGCTTTACGACGCGGCCAAGGTCGACGGCTCCGGCCGGTTTCGCACGATCTGGCACGTTACCGTTCCCGGCATTATGCCAACGTTCGTCGTCCTGCTGCTGCTTAACGTAAGCAACATGCTGAATAACGGCTTCGAGCAATATTACGTGTTCTATAACGCCCTGGTCGCGGACAAATTGGAGGTCATCGACTATTACGTCTACCGGGTGGGGCTGGAGACGAACGACTTTTCCTACTCTACCGTGCTGGGCATGTTCAAGACGATCGTCAGCGTGACCGTCCTGTTCTCTGTTAACTGGATCGCCAAAAAAATTCGCGGGGAAAGCATCATCTAACCGCAGAGGGGAGCATGATCGGATCATGAGACGCGAGCGATTTCTCGACTTCTCGTTCCATACGTTAAACACCGCGTTTTTCGCTTTATTCGCCTTATGCTGCATTTACCCGTTCTACTATATCCTGATCAATTCCGTGAGCGATCCGATTCAGATGGCCAAAGGCATCTATCTCTGGCCCAAAGGCTTCAGCCTTACGGTCTACCGCGAAATGCTGAGCCAGAAGACGATCTCGGTTTCCTTCTGGATTTCCTCGTCGCGGGCCGTGCTCGGAACGGTTCTGACCGTATTCAGCTGCGCGCTGTTCTCTTATCTCATCACGAAGAAGGAGATGCCCCTTCGGAAAACGATCTACCGCTTCGTCGTCGTAACGCTGTACTTGAACGCGGGATTGATTCCGTGGTACCTCACGATGAAGACGCTGGGCTTGAAAAACAATTTTCTGCTTTATGTTTTGCCTTCCTTGATCGTCGGTTTTTTCGTCATCCTGATGAAAACGTTCATCGAACAAATACCGGCGGCGCTGGAGGAAGCCGCAGTCGTCGAAGGCGCCGGCTATTGGACGGTGTTCGCGAAGATCATCTTCCCGGTATCCCTCCCGATCGTCGCGACGATCACGGTGTTCAACGCGGTCAACCAGTGGAACTCGTGGATGGATAACCTGTTTCTGGTCAATGATCCAAGCTTGCAGACCCTGCAGCTTACGCTGCTTAACTTTCTGAAGCAATCGGAAGCGCTTGCCCAGGAGACGACAAGGAGAATGCTTGGCAACCAAACGACACAGCAGGTCATATCGCCGCAGAATGTCAAAATGGCGATCACGATGATCGTTACGGCGCCGATTCTTCTAATCTATCCGTTCATGCAGAGATACTTCGTCAAGGGCATCATGCTAGGCGCCGTGAAAGGCTAAGCGAGATATGCAGAGTCCCGAAGTTCCAGGACTTTCGTATATAATTACATTCATTGGAGGGTCAAAATCGATGAACGGTAAGAGAAGAAAAAGGCATTCGGCGTTAATCGCGACATTGGCGCTGGCGGTGATGGCGGGTTGCACGAATGCGGGAGAGAACACGCAGCCGTCTTCGTCCCCGGCCGCTTCCGGGGCAAGCGCGTCCGCTTCGCAGCCGAGCCAGCAGGCGGAGAAAGAGCCGGTCACTTTAAAACTGACGAGCGACAATGCCTTGTTCATGTCGACGTTGGCCCCGGGGGCGCAGAGCGACCCGGTGATGGAGGAAATTCGCAAGAAGACGGGCGTTACGTTGGAGCTGGACACGCAAACGGACGAGAAGAAGTTCAACTTGATGCTCGCCGGCGGCGATCTTCCGGACATCATCGTGCTGCAAAATTCGCCGAAATACTTAAAGCAGATCATCGAGGGCAATCAAGTCATCCCGCTCGACGATCTGATCGCGGAGCACGGGCAGTCGATTCTCAAGGAATCGCCTTCGAAGGTCGAGATCAGCAAGAAGTTTTTCAGCAACGGCACCGGCAAGCTGTACGCCATTCCCGGCATCGCCAGTCAGAAGGGGCCACAGTACAAGTACGCGAACCATACCTACAATATTCGCTGGGATTATTATAAGGAGCTGGGCTTCCCGGCTGTGAACAATCTGGACGAATTCCTGAACCTGCTCGCGGAGATGCAGAAGAAACATCCGAAGAACGAGCAAGGGCAGCCGGTGTACGGCATGGCGCCGCTATTCGATTGGGGACTCGTTCCGTATGAGATGTTCGACCGCCTGTTCGGCCGGATCAACAAAAACAATCTGTTTGTCTACCTGGAGCCGGAAACGTTTAAGCCGGCGGGGGGCATTCTGGATCCGAACGTCGCTTACTGGGAAGGAACGAAGTTCTACCGCAAGGCCAACGAGACGGGCTTGCTCGATCCCGACTCGTTCACGCAGAAATACGAGAACTTCACGGAGAAGGTTAAGAGCGGCCGGGTTTTGCTGTCGCCTTGGAGATGGGCGGGCGTTGACGAAGCGAATGCCGCCTTGGCTCAGGAAGATCCGTTGAAAGGCTGGGTTCCGCTGCCTGTGCCGGCCGGACAGACAGTATACCTGGGCGAATTCGGCACGAACGGATTTTCCAACCGTCTGATCATGATCTCGAAAAACAGCAAGCACCCGGATCGCGCGATGGAACTGATTAACTTCCTGCAGTCTTTCGAAGGTTCCAGGCTAATCCAGAACGGCATTCAGGGCAAGGACTGGGACGTCGCAGACGGCAAGCCGCAATGGAAACAAGAGACGCTCGACGCGCAGAAGAGCGACCCGAATTTCGCGCAAACGACCGGCATCGGACTTTACTGGAATCTTGCCGGCTTCGTGGACAATTATCCGGATCCGGAATACGGCGTGCCGATTAACTTTACGAACACGGCGGACATCTGGAAAACGCAAATGACCGAGCTGGATAAAGACTATTCCGAGCATTACGGCGTCTCCTATCCCGGCGAGCTTGTAGAGAAGCGCGTTCAGGCCGGCGAAATCAAAACGATCTATTACGATATGGACAACGAGCTCGGAACGGATGCCAGCATGCCGGACGATATTAAGCGAATCGAAACCAAGGTGACGGATTACTTGGTCCGCATGGCGCCTAAGCTGATCTATGCCGCAAGCGACGAGGAATACGGCTCGATTCAGGCGACGATGATGGACGAGTTGAAGAAGATGGACGCTCAAAGGGCGATCGATTACTGGATGACGAACATGACGAAGGCATCGGAAACGTACGCGGGGCTCCAAAAATAAAACGAGACGGGTAACGACATATCGGGGAGACGCAAGTCTCCCTCTCTTAATTCAGCTAAGGGAGAGGATTGCGATGAAAGTCGGCGGAATCGGGTTTGTCGCGGTATTGGTATTGTTGGCGGCGTTAACGTTAGGGGCAGGCAACGCGTTTGCTCAAGAGGAGACCATCTCCGACGATCGTTTTACTTTCTCGGGCGGAGCCGCGAGGACGGCGGATGCTTCCGCGCCGGACGGCTACTCGGCGCATATGCTTAACGATTCGGCGGACTGGAAGATTCAATTCTGGAATTGGGATTTCGGAACGCTGCGGCCGGGTGTTTTATACGACGTATACGTCAAGGTCAAGGTCGCGCATGCGGTATCCAATCCGACCGGCAATGCGTTCAAAGCGGGCGTTTACGATCGGACGAACGAGAGCGGCGTCTTGCCTGAGCGAACGGTCGCGGCCGCCGAAACGGCGAACGGAACGTGGCAGGAGACGAAAATCGGCACGTTCGCTCCGAACTCCGGCGTGAACTCGCTGAGCTTTTACGTCGGGGGCACGGCTAACGCGGGGCAAATTTCCGATATTTATGTAGACGCTTTCATCTTCAGGGAGCATCAGAACTATACGATCGAAGATAATCTCTTCTATAAGTTTAACGGCGCGTCTCTCGTTTCCGACGAGATGACTTCCGATCATAGCGCCGCCAGAATAGCCAACGAGCCGGGAGCGGGATGGAACCTGCAGGCCAAGATCGACGGGACCCGCATCGAAGCGGGTAAAACCTATAGGATTACGGCCGGCGTGAAGCCGGAGCGTTCCGACTGGAAGACGTCTTCCGGCGACCTTTTCGGCTATTTGGTGTACGATGTGACGACGAGCAGCTTCCTGGTGAATCCGACGATCGTCGATTCTGCGACTTTTCCGAAGGTGTATCATTTCCACCAAGTGCAGATCGGTTCGATTACGGTCGATCCTTCGCACGACGTTCGCGTGTGCTTCTTCCCGGTCGATAATGCGGCGAATTTCCCGGCAATCAAGGTGGACAGCGTGACGCTGACCCAGCAGCCGGAAGACGAAAGCTCCGCCAAGTCTATTCATGCTTACCCGTATAAGCTGTCTCCGGCCAACGAGGACGGGCTGAACGATACGACTCAGATCTCGTATACGTTGCCGTCGCCCCAGACGGTGGGAATAACCGTACAGCGCTTGTCGGATCAGGAGACGGTCAGAACGCTGACGACTCCGGCCCTTCAATCCGGAAGCCAATCGGTCGTCTGGGACGGGAAGAACGATAACGGCCAATACGTCGACAACGGCTTGTACGTCGTTCGCGTCGGCAACGGCACGACAGACGCGCTCCGTACGAACGTACAGGTGATCGACGGCGTCGCGTTGGCCGATTCCCCGAATCCGATCAAGAACGATGTGCCGAAAGGGATATTTTACGAAGCCGGGGCGATTCCGTACGACGTAACGGACGCGGCGAATTACTTGAACGACACGTTCGCGGACATTCATCAGCTTGGAGCCGACACGGTATATCTCGCCAATTGGCACGCCAAGCCGGCGGCGGTGTATGCCGAAACGTTGAGCAAAGCCGCGCAAAACCAAATCAAGGTCATTGGGCTGCCGGATGCGTACACGTTATTTAATGAAGCCTTGTACAACGACGAGCAGGCAATGTACGCGCAGATCAACGAACTCGTCTCGCCTTATCTCAACAACGTCGCCTTATATGCATACTATTTGGCGGACGAGCCGGCCAACGATTTGAAATTGGCGGACAACCTGAAGGACATCAAGCGGATTCTGGAAACGATCGATCCAAGCCGGCCCGCTCTGAGTACGTATATCGGGCTCGACAGATTGCCTTTGCATTATGACGCGCAGAAGCCGCACGTTATGAACATCGACCCATACGGCGTTAGAGAAGGCAACGCGATCGGCGATTTTACCAGCATCTATCATTATCCCGGATTTACTTTCGAGACGTACATGGACTTTGCCTCCTATCAAGTCCGCAAAGACTTGGAGGACGATGCGCCGATGTGGTCGATTCTGCAGACGAACGAATCGACCGGATGGCTGCGGAATCCGACCGCGGAAGAAATCCGCGCGATGACGTACGGGGCCATCGGACACGGGTCCAAGGGCTTCAGCTACTTCGTGTACCAGACGGAGCTCGATTGGACCGGCATCGTGGACGAACATTACCAGCCGGCGGAGGATTACGCTACCGTTCAAACGCTGTTTAGCGAGATCGAAACGCTGAAGCCGACGATCCGAAAGATGCAAAGGATAGCGAACGTTGCTACCGCTTCGGGAGGCGGGAACTCGGCTTATGCGAGCGCCGACGTGACGACCCATCTGGATACGGAGACGGGCGACAAATATTTGGTCGTCGTGAATCACGATTGCCTGAGCCCGGCGAACATTAGCCTATCGATCGATCGGGCGGCGCTCGGGATGGATATTACGGCAGTCACCAACATGCTGGATCAAGCAGGCGTCGCGTTTACGGCGACTCCGACCAACTACGTCATCAGCAATCTCGGCTTTGCACCCGGCGACGGCAAAGTCCTTAAGCTGACGAAGGATGCTGCGCAAATCGTCTACGTCGGGGAGGATGCGGCGTTCCACGTCAACAACGGCGCGACGAAGGAGCAGACTGACGTATCGGCAGGCGATAGCAAGACGGCCAAGCACGCGGTGACGTCGTCGAGAACCTGGAACTTCCAATGGTTCTGGGATCCCGCGGAATTGACTCCCGGCGCGACGTACGATTTGTACGCGGACGTCAAAATCCAATACGCGGCCGACGTGTATAAGGACGGAAACGGAGTCGACCGGATCTTCCAACCGACGGGGGACGCCTTTTCCTACGGCGTCTACGACGTGACCGCGAACTCTTATCCGGTTCCGGAGAAACGGATGTCCGCCTCGGTTATGGAAAATATGTTCTGGCATACCGTCAAGATCGGCACCTTCGTGCCTTCCCAGACGAATAGCCAAGTCGTCTATATCATGCCATGGAACAATCCGGGCAATGTCAAAGAGGTTTACGTGGATAGGTTTTATTTTGTGAAGCGATGACGGGCGACCGTAAGTGTTCGTAAATTAGGACGTTCCAGTGGCGCGCCAATCAACCCGTCGGCTCGCGCAGCCGATCCCGGAACTGCTTGGGCGAACAGTCGTTCATGCGCCGGAACATCTCGTAGAAGTGGCCGAGGTTGGAGATGCCGACCGATTCGGCCACTTCCGCGATGCTGACGTCGCTGGTCAGCAGCAGCTGCTCGGCTTTCTTGATCCGCTTCAGCACGACGAAGTCGGTGAAGGACATGCCGACGGCTTTTTTGAACGTCTTGATGAAATGGGTGTAGCTCATGTTGAGACGTCCGCTAATTTCCGCGACGGACAGCTTGCCGTCCAGATGGCTTTCCACGTAGTCGACCGCAGGCTGCAAGCGGCCGATCAGGCGGTTATCGTTATAATTGAGCTGCTGCCGCATATCGTTGCGGAGCAGAAGCAGCAGAATATGTTTGATCCTTGAAGAAACGGCGAGCTCGTAGCCGAGGCTGCCGTCGTTCATTTCCTGATAAATTTCTCCGATCAGCTCGGCTGTCCGTTCGCGAACTTCTTTATTTTCCTTATAAACATAATTGAGCGAGCTAAGGGGACGAATCACTTCCGAAAAATGCTGCATGCTGTTTAGCGTACTCACATCCCAGTATTTGCGTAAATCGATCTGGAAGACGATCTGCCGAGTGCTTCCGGGCTTCGTCTGCATCGTCGTATGGGGCTCCGAAGAGCCGAACAAGGCGATATCTCCCTCACCGAGCACGATTTGCTCCTCCCGGCAATAGGCGGTAATCTCCCCCTCCAAAACTAGTAGAAACTCGACTTCCTCATGATAATGCCAGCCATAGTAGTTTTTTTGTCTCCAATTCTGTTCCGCTTTTAGCAGCAAATCCTCGGTTGTCGTCGTTTCCGTGTCGATCTGCCAGATTCGCATAGCGAGAAAAGGATTTTGGTAAACGACCTGCTCGTGGCGCATTTCCGGATACATGCTCATGCTCCTTGGAAGTAGGATTGCGACAGGATCGCGTAATTATATTTTAACATATCCGTATGAATCCATGCAGATCATGACAGAATACCGTAATAATTCGCCCGAATAGGCAATCGATTGGCAGTTGAGCTTCGCATACAATGAAGAAGGAAAACCACGTTAAAGGAGAGTCCGGATTATGAGCCAAACAATTAACGTTACCGTCTGGAACGAGCACCGCCATGAGAAAACAAACGAGAAGGTTGCATCCGTCTATCCGCAAGGCATGCATACGGCGATTGCCGAAGGCTTGGACATTTCGGGGAAAGTAACGATGGCCACGCTGGACGATCCGGAGCATGGCTTAACGGAGGAAGTGCTGAACAACACCGACGTCCTGATCTGGTGGGGCCATATGGCGCACGACGAAGTGTCGGACGAGATTGTAAACCGTGTGCATCAGCGCGTGCTTCACGGCATGGGGCTGATCGTGCTTCATTCCGGCCATTTTTCGAAAATTTTCAAAAAATTGATGGGAACGTCGTGCGATCTGAAATGGCGCGAAGCGGACGAGAAGGAACGCATCTGGGTCGTGAACCCGGGGCATCCGATCGTCGACGGCATCGGCGAGTACATTGAGCTTCCGGCGGAAGAGATGTACGGCGAGCACTTCGACATTCCGCAGCCGGACGAGTTGGTCATGGTCAGCTGGTTCGAAGGCGGAGAAGTATTCCGCAGCGGCTGCTGCTATACGCGCGGCATGGGCAAAATTTTCTATTTCCGCCCGGGCCACGAGACGTATCCGACTTATTATAACCCGCAAGTGCGCAAAGTTATCTCCAACGCGGTGAAGTGGGCTGCGCCGGTAGATCGCGAATATCCGAAGTACGGCAACGCGCAACCATTAGAAACGATCAAGGGGAAATAAGAAAATGACGTTGAAAGTAGGAGTCGTCGGCACCGGCGGCATATTCAAGCACGCGCATCTGCCAGGTTGGCTGTCGCACAACGAAGTAGAGATCGTCGCTTTCTGCGATGCGTTTAAGGCGTCCGCCGAAGCGACGGCCAAAGATTTTCCCGGAACGAAAGTGTACGAAGACTATCGCGAACTGATCGCCGACCCGTCGATCGACATTATCGGCATCAGCACGCCGAACCTGTATCACTCGGAGATCGCTATCGCCGCTCTGCGTCAGGGCAAGCACGTCTTCTGCGAGAAGCCGGACGCGATCAACCCCGACGAGGCTCAGAAAATGGCCGATGCGGCGCGGGATTCCGGCAAGCTGCTGATGGCGATGCGCAACAACCGCTTCAGCGAGGAAGCGAAGTTCGCCAAGCGGATCATCGGGAGCGGCGAGATGGGCGAGCTGTACATGGGGCGCTGCGGCTGGATTCGTCGCCGAGGCATTCCCGGACGCGGCGGCTGGTTTACGACGAAGGAGCTGTCCGGCGGCGGCCCGCTGATCGATCTCGGCGTACACATGATCGATATGGCGATGTGGCTGGCGGGCAATCCGAAGCCGGTAACCGTATCCGGCTCGACGTACCGCAAGTTCGCGGATCGTCCCGACGCTTCGGGCAACATTCCGGCAGGCACGTTCGATGTCGAGGATTTGGCGGCAGGCTTCATCCGCTTCGATAACGGCGCATCTCTGCAGATCGAGTTTAGTTGGGCGTCCAACATCGAGGAGGAGAAGAAGTTCCTCGAATGGAGAGGCACCGAGGGCGGCTTCAGCCTTGTGAACGACAAGCTGAGCCTGTTCACGGAGCGCGAAGGCGCGCTGATCAACCAGCAGCCGCAGTTTGAGGCGGCGCAGCTCCCACAGCATACGGCCAACATCCGTCACTTCGTCGAATGCGTGCTCGGCCGCGAGCAGCCGATCATTACGCCGGAGCACGGCGTCGATATGATCAAGATTTTGTGCGCGATTTACGAGTCCGCCGAGCGGGGGCGCGAGATTATTCTGTAAAAGATAAAGTGAAGAGGCTGTTCTGCAAGTCATTTTTATCGACTTGCGTGCAGCTTCTTTTTTTTGTTGCTAATCCTCCGAGCAAATTCTGGATATTAATTTTATTTCGTAATAAATAGGAGGAAATATTCATTTTTAAATTTATATTTGGAATAAAATTCTTTAAAAGTTTTGTTCAAGAGAATATAATAGACCCTGAAAGCGTTTTAAATACAACGATGAATAAAAAACAAGGAGTTGACCATGTCGTGAATTTGAAACGATGGTTTGTCTGTGTGATTGCACTGCTGCTTGTAACCGCTTTATTACCGGTTGGTTACATGCCGGCAGCGAAAGCATCGGGGCTGCAAAACCTGGCCTTATTTCAACCTTATTTCTATACTTACCCGAGCAGTCCGATGGCGCAGTACGAAGACCGGAACGGCGTCGAGCTTACGGACGGCATTTATGCTGTAAGCGACAGCACGGATTCGGCTTGGCAGGGAAGCCTCCTGGGGGTCGACGATTCCTTTGCGTTAACGATCAATTTGCGCAGAGTAGCTCAAGTTTCCGAATTGTCGATCCGGTTCATGCAGGATGAGGAGGAAGGCATTTATTATCCGGGTCATGTCAGATTCAGCTATTCCTTGGACGGGATCTACTTTACGGAGTTAGGCAACGCGGTTCACCGGCAGATCACGGATAAAGTCCGCAAATATTCGTTGACGCTGCAAGGGCCGAACTCTCTGGAAACTCTCTACGTCAGAGCCAGCATTGACGGCTTGCCGGACAAGGAAGCCAAGCTGCTTACCGATGAATTCGAGGTGCTGGGTACGAATTCAAATCCTCTGCCGGTCAAGCTGTCACAGAATAAGCCATATTCATCCTCCATCGCCGCAGAGACGCCTTATCCGGATTCAAACGGGACTGAGCTGACCGATGGCCTGCTCGCGCATTCCGATGAATCGGACGATGCATGGAGCGGGCGTAACCTGCGTATCAACAAAGATCGCTACTACCGGCATACGATCGATCTTGGCGAAACGCGCCACATCAGCGAAGCAGCTCTCGATTTTCTGGAAAATCAGGACTCGGGCATTCACCTGCCGGCTTCCGTGGAGTTCCATTATTCGCTGGACGGCAGTGCTTTTCATAAGATGGGATTCGCTTTGCGGAGCGAAACGATTCGGATTCATGACGGCGCCCGTACTGCAAAGTTCAGATTGACTATGCCCAATTCGGTGGAAGCGAGATTCGTGCAAGCGACTGTCGTTGCGGAAAACTGGACGCTGGCCGACGAATTCGAAGTTTTCGGTCCTCTGTCCGGAACGATGTCCGGCCCCCAACCGTCCGATCCGCCTTTTGAAACAAATGTCCCCACGCCGGCTAAACCGGATTATTCGAATGTCGCTTTGGACAAGTCTTACGTAACTTCGATTCCGGCGATGGTCGATTCGGCTCTGAATGACGGGAGCGGCAGGCAACTGACAGATGGGCAATTCGCCGCCGGGTTGGCGCAAAGATCCGACGGCGATAGCCGCTGGGTCGGTTACGAGCTACCAGGCGATACGAAACGGATGGACATCGTCGTCGATCTGAGCGAGCCCTATGCTAGCTTGTCCGGAACGGCGATCGAATTCGCCGCTAACCCTTCAGCCGGCATAGACTATCCGGAAAGCGTCGAAATCAGCTACTCCCTAGACGGGGTGAACTATACGGGAGCAGGCAAAGCAATCCCTCAAGTTGTTTTTCCAGGGAAACGAATGTTTAAGCTGGAAACTGCCGCGAGTGCAGGACGTTATGTGAAAATTCATATTAAAGGGCAATCCGCCATCGCGCTGAATGAAATTCAATTGTTCGACGGCATGATGCATAAACCGCTCATCGACGGCGGATTCGTCACGATGGCGATTATCTCGCGGGAAGGCGGCGGGCTTGATCCAGTCAATTTTTTTACAGATGAAGACTGGAAACGGGAAATCAGAATGATGAAGGATCTGGGGATGACCTATATTATCATTACGCATACGGTCAGCTCCGAGTTGAAGACAACGGTATATCCGAATCCTGCAATGGAAGGATACGAGCAGGCTTCGGGTATTGCCCACGGGTATGGCAGCGAGGATCCGATCAAAGCGATCATGGAAGAAGCCGACGCGCTCGGCATGCAAGTCATGATCGGCGGGTCGATCAATTTCAACTGGTATAACAACATCGGGACAACTAAGCAAGAAAAATACGATTGGATCGACGCAGAAGCGGAGATCGGAAAACAAACATATCGTGATCTGTATGCCAAGTATGGCGGCCATTCTTCGTTTATTGGTTTCTATTTGTCTAATGAAACGTGCGATTATTGGATTTCCGAAGGACAATGGGAATATGCCCGTAGACTGTACGGAAGTCAATCTTTGGATATTCGCGAATATGCGCCTTCGGCGAAGGTGATGATCTCTCCGGCCGTATGGCAGACGAGTTCGCCAGCAGCATATGCGGCAGATATGTTTAAAATGATTGGGAACGGCAGCGGAAGACCGATTGTCGACATTGTGGCCATGCAGGACGGCATCGGTGTCGGACACGTCGGCCATCCTCCCGATTATGACAAGTACGAAGAAACGCTAATGGCTATCAGCAAGGTCGTTCGGGAAGCGGGAGCGGAATTCTGGAACGATACGGAAATTTTCAAAATGCCGGAATACAGCGCGATGAATATCAACTGGATGGAAAAGTCGCTTAATCTCGAAGCGAAATATTCGAATGTCAATATCGTTTTCGATATTACGCATTATCTGAATCCGCTAAGGATTGGCGGGGGATCGACACACGCTTACCAGCAGTACAAACGATACTATGAAAGAAACAAGCGATTGACCGAGGATACGCAAGCTCCTCAGTTTGCAGAGGGATATCCCGTTGGAGAAGTTGCCGGAGAGCACACTGCGTCGCTTTATGTCAAGCTGAACGAAAACGGCAGGACATATTACGCAATTGTACCTGAGAATAGTCCTGCGCTTACAGCGGAGGAAGTCAAATCCGGAAAAGACTCGCAGCATCAGCCTTTGCCTGCAGGGATGACGGGAAGCGTGGAGGTTCGCGCATTCGTGGAATCCGCGATCAAGATCGGCGGGTTGGCCGCAGATACGAAATATGAAGTTTATGTCGCTGCGGAGGACGGAGCGGGCAATTTGCAGCAGAACACAGCTCATGTGACTATCGTTACGGGAACGGAAGCGAACGGGCCAGTCAATGCGGCGCTTGGAAAAGCGTATACCGTCGACGTACCCGCCAACGCGAGTTATCCAGATACGGGAAATCTTGAACTCACGAACGGATTTGTCGGCAAGGTGGGATCTGCCGATAACGGTTGGGAGGAATGGCAAGGACGAGCGGATATTCCGACCTATTCTTTTACCGTCGACTTAGGGGAGAAGATGAAGGTAGATCGTTTTGCAACTACTTTTCTAAAGGGGGATATGGGCAATTGGATCGTCGCTCCGAACTCTGTCCAATATTATGGATCCGAAGATAACGTAAACTTTACGTTGATCGGGGAAGCGTTAGCTCCGGTGGATGCGGTTGACAATTCAATTATCCGCTATGAAATCGCGTCAGTCACTCCGATTGCCGCTCGTTATGTCAAAGCTCAAGTGCATCATCCGTTCGCCTGGTCTTTTATTGGGGAGTTTGAAATTTACGAAAGCGAGGCTCCGGCGGAGCCGGATCGCTACCCGCGTATAACCGACGTGAGCGGAACGACTGCCTCGATCGATTATAAAGCGGCTCAATCCGGAACTCTCTATTATGTTGTTGTTCAGGGACGAAACGGCGCGCCTACAATCCAGCAAATCATGCAAGGTCAGGACGAGAGCGGCGAAGACTTGGCGATCGGAATGAAAGGGACGGTGCCGATTGCGGAGGGCGATGTCGCACAGTTGGAGCTGGCCGACTTGCAAGGCTCAACTGATTACAGCGTATACATGGTCGAGAATACGGGAGCGCAGCCGGTCAAATTGAATTTCACAACCGATGATATCGATGCGCCGAAATTCAAGCCAGGTTATCCGAAGACGGAACTGGTTAAAGGCAATAGCATTTCGGTTTCCGTAAAAATGAACGAAGCCGGCAAGGCGTATTATGTCGCCCTCCCTCAAGGCGATCCTGCTCTTGATGCGCAACAGGTCAAACAAGGCAAGGATGCTTCGGGTGCGCAAGTCGATATTGCAGGCTTAGCGGACGTGTCCGTCGGTTCGGTCGGAATGTTCCTGCTGAGCGGATTAACGAATGAGACGCCTTTCGATATTTATGTTGTGGCCGAAGATCGCGCCGGAAACCTGCAACTTGATCCGACGGTGCTGAATGTTTCCACCCTAAGTCGGAATCTGGCCCTGCATCAGCCTTATACATCCGACGTAGCAGCCAGTTCATCTTACGCGGATAGCGGTCAGCGCGAATTAACGGATGGCGTCGCAGGCGGGGGCGACTTTACGAATTCGGCCTGGCAAGGACGAAGCGGGGCAAGCCAGTATTCCTTTGTTGTGGATTTGGGACAGCTGCAGGAAGTAGGCAGCTTCGTTACGAGCTTCTTCAAGCACGCGCCAAGCGGCATCTATGGGCCAGATAAAGTCAGCTACTTCGTTTCGGCGGATGGGATTCATTTCGATGAAGCGGGCACGGTGAATGCCGTTCCGATCCCGGACGGGAGCTCCGGCGCTTACCAAATCACGATGGACGACAATGTGCTTGCCCGGTATGTAAAAGCGACAATATATACGAATCAGGCGTGGTCGTTTATTGATGAATTCGAGATTTACGCTGTCCCGTCGTCGCCGAAGATGCTGCAGTTTTATCCGTTTGTTGCTTTCGTAGGGGCGAACGATGCCCAGGTAATGCTGAAAATGAACAAAAAGACGAACGTATATTACGTCGTCGTTCCGGAAGGGGAGACGGCCCCAAGCCAGGCACAAATCAAGGGTGGTCTTAACGGCAATGGCAATGCGGGTATCCGGTTCGGTATGATCGAGGCGGAGGGCCAGACGGAAACGGGAATCGCCTTGACCGAGTTAACCAAGTACGAGCATTACCGAATATACTTGTTCGCCGAAAATACGGCGGGCTTACAGTCGGCTGTTTACAGTCTCGACTTTCGTCCGGGCGGGGATAATGTTGCGCTTGGTAAACCGTATACGGCCGACGTTCAGGCTCTCGATTCATATCCGGATACGGGTGGCGCGGAATTGACGAACGGAATTAATGGCAACGGTCAAGCATTCGGCGATCAAGCTTGGCAGGCGAGAGTTTCCGATACGGGCGCTTTCCGATACAGGTTCGAGATCGACCTGGAAGCTTCGGTTTATGTCGACCGATTCGCCGTGCGTTTCCTGAAAGACGTCAATGCATCGATTAATCTGCCGACTTCGGTGACCTTTGCCGTCTATGACGAGCATTCCGCTTATATGGAGGTTGGACAAGTTTATTTGGCGGATTTTCCGACGATACCGCCGGATAACGAGGCGGCCATCTATCAGTTGAAATTGGATAGCGGCGTCAAAGCCAAGTCGATCCTCATTGAAGTAGAATCGCCGCAAGGATTTTCTTTTATTGACGAGGCGGAAGTCTATGCGGATAAGGCTCCTCCGGAATTTGTCGGCGAGCTCCCGCGCATCGTAGGCAATACCGGTTTGTCGATAACGGCGGAAGGCCAGTTGAATGAAGATGCCGACGTGTTCTACATTGCGCTTCCAGTCGGAGAAGCGATGCCTTCGGTTCCGCAGATCGTCGGCGGCAGGGGGGCTGATGATACCCAGCTTTCGGAATCCATGAGAGGGAGCATTTCCGTCAGAGCCAATGAGCCGTTTACGATTACTATTCACGATTTAGCCGTCGATCAAATGTACGATATTTATATCGTTGCTCAGGATCGAGCGGGAAATTTCAGCAAACTGCCGTACATCCTGAAGGCGAAGTCAGCTGATATTCGTCCGCCCGAATGGGCGACAACTTACCCGAGACAACAGCTTGTGCTGGATACGTCGGCCATGCTGCTGCTGAAGGCCGGCGAGAGCGGCGAGGCTTATTACGTCGTGCTTCCTGGCAGCGCAACTGCTCCGGATTCGGCGCAAGTCGCGGCAGGGAGAGACGGCTTGGGGCAGCCGACGGACTCCGATCGGCACGGGCAAATCTCGCTTGCTGAAGCCGAAGAAACCTATTTGCGGCTGGAAGGACTTGCCGCAAAAAGCGAGTATGCCGTCTATTGGGTTCTGAAAGATGCGGACGACAACCTGTCGCCGACTCCGGTCCGATTGACGTTCACGACGCGCAGCGAGAACGCAGCCTTCAATAAGCCGTACGTGTCCGACGTTGTCGCCGCCGACGGTTATCCAGATGCGGACATGAAGAAGCTGACTGACGGCAGACTCGGACTCAACCAATATCATGATACTGCCTGGCAGGGCCGTGCTGATGTACAGTCTTATTCGTTCGTCGTCGATTTGCAGCAGGAGACCCTGCTTGACACGTTTATAGCAAGCTTCTTAAAAAATAGCGGAGCTTGGATATCCATTCCGTTAGCAGTTACGTATTCCGTTTCCGATGACGGCGTCCAATTTACGGAAGTCGGAACGGTACAAACCGTCAATGCCGCAGATTTGTCAGTCGCAAACTACGAATTGAAGTTGCAGTCCGGTGTTGTGGCGAGATATACGAAGCTGAAGGTATCGCCCGGTCCAGGCTGGTCGTTCATTGATGAATTTGCGGTTTTTAATAGTCGGAGCGGGGGTGTAAACCCGCCGGTCGAACCGCCGGTATCGGTGCCGGGCGGGCCGAGTTCGGGCAATGTCGGAAAAGAAACGCCGCGCGGCGAAACGGTCATCCAGCCCGGAAGAATTGTAACTTCCGCCGAGGTACGCGAAGGAGTCGGGGAAGTGACGTTGACCGCGCAGCAATTGGCGGCAGCGATCGGCGCCGGAAGCGCCGTCGTCGTAGAGATTCGCCCGGCAGACGGAGTCGCCGGATATACGATTCATTTGCCCGCTAGCTCCTTGCAATCGCTTGGCGAACTGGCAATGAAGACGCCGCTCGGCACGATCGTATTGCCAGATAAACAGATAGACGGCCGACTTTTGGCAGATGGAAGCACCCTAACTTTCTCGATCGCAACCGTCGAACCGGAAGGCCGCAAGGGTGACCTGTCGAAGCCCGTTGGACCGATTGTGAACATTCAAACGCTCATAAACGGGGAGCGGATTGATACGAATAACGGCCCGTTATATGGGATTCTAAGATTGCCTTATGTACCGACTAATGGCGAGAAAGGAAAAGAAGCGCTGTTAACGATCCGTTTCTTGAACGTAAATGGCGAATGGATTCCGATCGTTAGCGGGAAATATGACGAACAGACCGGGGAGATGGTATTCAAAGCTCCATTAAACGGCACCTTCGCCATTGCTTTCGAGCCAATTTCGTTTCGCGATATGACCGGTTTCGATTGGGCGCAAAACGCGATCGAAGCTTTGGCCGCCAGAGGCGTGCTTAACGGCGTTGGGGATGATCGGTTCGCTCCTGAAAAGGACGTAACTCGTGCGGATGCGGTGCTCATGCTTGTACGAGCGCTTGAATTGCGTGCAGATGCAGGCGAGGGTTTCGATGATGTCCGTCCAGATGCCTATTATGCCGACGCAATTGCAATGGCCAAAGCGCTTGGCATCGTCAACGGGAAGGATGGAAAAACCTTCGATCCGGAAAGCCCGATTTCTCGTCAAGACATGATGGTTATGGTAAAAAGAGCGTCTGGTGCGACAGGACTCATATTAGAGACTGATGGAAATAAGGTGCTGGAGGCGTTCCGCGACGCAGACCAAATTTCAACCTACGCCTTGAACGGCATTGCCGCTCTTGTTCATTCGGGGATCGTGGAAGGCACTCCGTCAGGCATGCTGCAGCCGTTAAAAACGATGAGTCGGGCGGAAATGGCCGCCATTGTCTATCGCGTCTACCTAATCCAGTAAACGAACTTGCGTTCTAAAGGCCGGCAAGCAAACCTCTCCATCTATCGCATTTCATAACTCGGGTCACAACAGAAAACTGAAGAGAAATTCCGCCAAAATCCGTTGAGAAGAAAAGATTATCCAATTTGTTGCCTTGTCAGCCTCTTCGTTATCCGGTATGCTTGAACTACAAATTGGGAAAAGAAACGGGTGAAGAACGATTGGCTAGAGTAGGGAGCAAGCTGAGTCAGTCGAATACGCTGCTCATGATTTCGAGCATTTATTCGTCGCTGACGAAGGCGGAGAAGAAGGTGGCGGATGCCGTAACCGCCAATCCGGAGGAAGCGGTGCTGGCGACCGTGACGGATTTGGCGGAGCAGGCGAGAGTCGGGGAGACGTCGGTCATCCGGTTTTGCCGCAAGCTCGGGTTTCGAGGCTATCACGAGTTTAAGCTGTCTGTTGCGCAGGATTTGGTCGACCGGCCGTCGTCTCTGGCCAACGCGGTGATCGGCGAGGATGACGACCTGATGACCGTCGCCCGCAAGGTGACGATGAATCATGAGATGATGCTGAAGAATACGCTGGACCTGCTTAACGGGGACAATCTTCGCACGGCGGTCGACCAGATGCTGGCCGCGAGTAAAATCTATGTCTACGGTGTTGGCTCGTCCGGTATAACGGCGCTGGATTTGCACTATCGGCTGATGCGCACCGGTTTTAATATCGAAGCTCACCGGGATGCCCATATTATCGCCATGTCGGCTTCGCTGGTAAAGCCCGGGGATCTCGTCTTCGGTATCTCCACATCGGGCAGCACGCGCGACCTGGTCGATCCGGTGAAGCAGGCCAAGAAGAACGGAGCCGTCGTTATCTGCCTGACGAGCCATCTGCGCTCTCCGATCGCGGCCTACGCCGATACGGTGCTGCTTGTCCCGTCCCGGGAGCTGCCGACAGAGGGCGGCGCGCTGTCGACGAAGTTCACGCAGATTCACCTGCTTAACATCTTGACCACGCTGCTGACGCTGAAGGCGCAGGGAGCGGGACAAGCGTTGGACAAGACAGCGCTGTCGGTTGTGGATAAGCTGTATTGATTAAACGTGATTATGGGGATTGCGTAGTGAACAAGCGCCGGCGCTAGCCGATAGCGCCGGCAGAGTCTTATTGCGCTTTATTATGAAGATTTATTTCTCCGTAATCATATAATTAAGAGGATAATTCCGAATTAAAAAGGGGAAGAGAAGCATGGAGTATGCGATTGGAGCGGACATCGGAGGCACGAAAATTCAGTGTGCCGCCGTCGATCGCGAAGGGCGTGTAATCGATCGTCATCTGCTGCCGACTGAAGCGCCGCTTGGGCCTGAGCAAGTCATGGAGAAGCTGCTGTCGGGAATCGAGCGGATACGAAGCCAGCTGCCCGCCGACGCCCGAATTGCGGGTATCGGCGTAGGCAGCGCCGGCCAGATCGATTTTGCTTCGGGCACGGTCGCTTTTGCCGGTGACCAGTTGCCGGGCTGGACGGGGACGCCGATCAAGCGGCGGGTGGAAGAGAAATTCGACGTGCCGGTTTATGTGGACAATGACGTGAACGTCGTTGCCGTCGCGGAACGGCTGTACGGAGCGGGCCGGGGGCTGGACAGCTTTCTGTGCGTTGCGCTCGGTACCGGAATCGGCGGCGCGATCGTCGAAGCGGGCCGGATCGTTCGGGGAGTGCAGGGCTGCGCGGGCGAACTGGGCCATGTTTCTGTCGATTTCAATGGTCCGCGCTGCGACAATTGCGGTAACAACGGATGCGTGGAGCTGTACGCCTCCGGCTCGGGCATCGCTCGGCTCGGAAGCGAGCTGATTGCCGCAGCAGAGCAGCGTCCGGCATGGCGAGCGGACTCCCGCGAGATCGCGCAGGCTTGGCTGGCGGGCGATCCGCAAGCCGGGCAGGTGATGGGAGTCGCGATCCGCGCCCTCGCGACGGCGATCGCCGGCTACATCCATATGTGCAATCCGCAGGCAGTCATCGTCGGGGGAGGCGTATCGGAGACGGGTTCCGTCTTCCTCGAAGCGCTCGACCGGGAGGTGCGCAGCCGCACGTCCCCGAGCGTCAGATCGGCTTATCGACTGCTGCCCGCCTATGTCGGCAACGACGCCGGAGTGATCGGAGCAGCGGCTCAAGTGTGGCTGTACGACAGTCAATCATAGAAAAGCCCCGCAAAACGGAGCGCCGTTTCATTCCAGACGGCTTCCGATTGCGGGGCTTTTTTGTCGCGTATCAGACTGGTTCTAGTTCGAAGGCAACCTCGAACATCCGGTTCCAAGGTAGCGCGACGTTTTGCACCCGAATTTGTCCGGGAACGAGGCCGTTCGCATGCTGAGCGATGAAGTGTTCCAAGCGTTCGTGAATCAGCGCCGTTACTTCGTTCTGGATGTGGGCGATGCGGAAGTAGCTTCCTCCCATTCGGTCGAGATGATGCTTAACGATGTCGGTGCGGACGACGGACTGATAGCCCCAATCCTCAAGCAGCCGATATACATAGAATAGTCTGCTCTTCATCGCCCGAGCCTGTTCGAAGGCGCTGTCCGAGGCGGCGGAGCCTTGTCGCCGATAATAAGACTCGATGATTGCATGGGAAATGACGGTGCCAAGCGTGTTGCCTGAAGTATTCCAGGCCGCATAGGCCGATATGGCGGGCAGCAAGCCGGATGTGGACAGCAGCTTCATCAGCGGCTCGTCTCCTCCGTTGCAGGTGGCGACATCGGCCAGTGCGACAAGCTTGTCCTTGTCGCTATAAGCCCGGATGGCCTGAGCGAACTCGCGTAACCCGGTTTCCGAGAAGTACGCGGCGTGGCGGTCGCCGTATTCCCCGTCCGTCTCGGCCATATCGTAAGCGCCGACCGGAGCCGAGTTGACCATGAGTACGACGTCCGCTTCGAGCGAGTTGTCGGCAACAAAGGCGCCCATTGCGGTAAGATGGGATTTCAGACTTTCCCCAAGGCTACGGTCCTCGTATTTCGGAATGACGAACGGTCCGTTCGTCGCCGAGTAGCGGAGGAAAACTTCGGGCCGATAGCGTTTCAGCTCGCAAAATACGCGTGCGAACAGCGTGCATCCGATCTCGTCCGCGCCGGGATACATATGTACCCGATCCAGCAAATTTTCCCGTTCAATCGTCAGCAGCAAGCGGCGCTGCTCGGCGGACGTATAGCCGTACTTGGCGTTGTCGTCGAGCGGAATGATCAGGAAGTCGATGACCCCATCCCGCGCCAGCTCGACGCTTCTGCGATTGACTTCCGCGTTCGTGGCCCGGCGCCGGGTGAAATCCTCGGACACGTCGGCCGGCACGAACGAAGCGATCCGCTCTTGCTCACGCGCCTCGTCGTCGGTGAGACCATCGCGTTGCGCCTTGTCCTGCAGCCATCCGCTGCGGGACAGTTCGGCCCCGTAATCGGCGTAATAGTCGGGTTCTTCCTCGCTGCTGCTGTACGCCGGCGCGCGCATAATCAGGTTAAAGGCGTATATTTTCAGCGCGGGATTGATGCGTTTGCATTCCTCCAGTGTGCGCAGCCGTTCGGAGCATTGCTCCAAATTCCAGTGATGGAGTCTGGACGGCACGATGCCGCCGTAGACGAGCATGTCGATCGACACGATCAGCACGTCGGCTGTGGCGGCTTGCTCCTTCAGCCAGAAGGCGATCCGGCCGGTGTCGGCGGGTTCCTTCTTGCATCCGAGCAGTTCGCGGGGCGGCACGATCATGCCCAGATCGGTTGCGGCGGCGATTTGTACCGGATAACCGGCGTTGCACGGCCTTTCATCCAATGGCACGTAAACGATGGAAGTCATGGGCAAAGCTCCTTTTGATGATGAATTTAAGTAAGCTAAGTATAGCATAGATTTCTTTATTTTGGAGGTTTAATCCTCTTTTATTATTAAAAATAAAAAAAATATCTTTATTTTTGTGAAAGGAGCTGTTATACTGAGGCCATCGCAGAGCTTTGGCGAATCCGAACTTATCGGTGCAAACTCCAGATAACAGGTGATGGAATGACACAAAAATGGATTGAACAAATTGCTCAGGGGCTTATCGTTTCCTGCCAAGCTCTCATCGACGAACCGTTGTACGGCCCTGAGCATATGGCTGCTATGGCGGTCGCGGCTGCGGAGGGTGGAGCGGTGGCGATTCGAGCCAATACGCCTCAAGACGTGCAGGCGATTAAGCGGAAGTGCGGATTGCCGTTGATTGGATTGTATAAAAAGCATTATTCGGATTCCGACGTGTACATTACGCCGACGTTGCTTGAGGTGAAGAGAATTGCCGATGCCGGCGCGGAATTCGTCGCTATCGACGCCACTTCGCAGACAAGGCCGAACGGTCAATCCTTGGAAGACTTCATTGCGACGATCCGCGAATCTTGTCCGCAAGTCGGCATCGTTGCCGATGTGTCTACCTTCGAAGAAGGAGTCGTGGCGATGAAGCTTGGCGTCGACCTCGTCTCGACGACGCTGTCGGGTTATACTCCGCACAGCTTGCAGCAGAAGGAGCCCGATATTGAGCTTGTTCGCCGGTTGGCCGCGCTGAACGAAGTGCCGGTGCTGGCCGAAGGGAGAATCTGGACGATCGAGGAATGCGCGGCTTGTATGGAGGCGGGGGCGCATGCCGTTGTTGTAGGGACGGCAATTACCCGTCCGCAGGAAATTACGCGCAGATTCGTCGGAGCCGTTCATTCCGCTTCAAAGCGGGAACTTGTTCAGTAATCGCAAGACAAGGTTTGAAACGCGCGATACCCGAGGAACGTTCCGCGACGCCTCCCGGTATCGCGAAATGTACAGCATAAATTGCAAGCGGATTCATAGCTCGATATGGGGGATATATTTTACTAATTGAAGGAGGTGTGGAGGGGGGCTTTCGTTAGCAGTAGGTAAAAAAACTATTATTTAAAGCGAGGGTGAACAAAGCATGAATGCAAAGCAGATCAGAAAAGCGTCGTCGCTTCTTGTTATCGGTACGATGGTTGCGGGCGCGCTATCCGCGTGCAGCGGCAGCGGCGACAACGAAAATAAAGGCAGCGCTGCGTCTTCCCCGTCCGCATCCCATTCTCCAGCGGCAAGCGAGTCCAGCAAGCCGGCGGGTGAAAGATCGAAAGTGTCGGTATGGTATTTGTGGGGCGGAGCCGAAGGCGAAGCGCTGGAGCAAATTATTAAAGAATTCAACGCCAGCCAGGACAAATATACGGTAGAAGGGCTATCCGTGCCCGACGAGCAGAAGATCAAGGTCGCGATTGCCGGCGGCAACGGCCCCGACTTGACGGATTCGTTCGATTGGGTCGTTCCACAGTATGCGCAGCAAGGCATCGCCCTGCCGCTTGACGATCTGATCGCTAGAGACAGCTACGACGTGTCCGACTTCATTCCCGCAGCGCTGGAGTCCGGCCGGTTCGACGGCAAGCTGTATTCCCTGCCGCTTAATGCGAACTTCTCTATTATGTACTACAATAAAAAACTGCTTGCCGACGCGGGTTATTCCGAGCCGCCGAAAACAAGCAAAGAGCTGTACGAGATGGCGGTGAAGATGACAAAGGTAAATAGCGACGGTTCTATCGACGTCATCGGCTTCCCGTCTTATCCGTCCGAGGCTTATCTGTTCAACACGCTGGCATACGGCTTCGGCTCCTCCTACTTGAGCGCCGACGCCAAGGAGCTGACGTTCAACAACGAAAGCACGAAAGCTGCCATGCAGATGATTTACGACTACAACACCCAATTCGGTGTGGATAACATTCGTCAATTGCAGGCCGCTGGCAAATGGTTGGACCCGACGGATCCGTTCTTGACTGGAAAGCAAGCGATCCGCTTCGACGGACCATGGCTGTCCGCGCACATCAAGAATAAGGAAGTCGATATTGATTACGGCATCTCCGCCCTGCCTTATCTTGACGGAAAACCTGAGACGGCCGGAGGCGGACTCGTCAGCAGCTCCATCTTCTACATCGCGAAGACGAGCAAAAACGTCGACGGCGCCTGGGAGTTTATGAAATACTTGTACTCGCCGGAGCCGCTAGCAAAATTCATGTCTCTGATGGGTAACGTTCCGGCTACCAAAAGCGCGATGGTACAACCGGTCATGAAGGATATGGCCGACTTTGAGTTGATCAAGCCGCTGACCGAAAGTCCGAATCTGAAGCAGATTCCGCATTTCGCGAAGCGCAGCGACTTCGACAAGATGATGGGCGAAGAGCTTGAATTGATGTTCAACCTGAAGAAAACGCCGGACGAAACGCTGAGCCTGCTCGACGGCAAGCTGGCAGAATTGCTGAAATAGCGGCCCGCATAGTTGGGGGTTCCGAATCCGGACCCCCGGCTATTGCGCTTGCACAGTTCTATCCGCTCCACGAAATGGAGGTGACCCGATATGAGAAGAGCGACACTTACCGGACTGCTGTTTTCCAGTCCGTTCCTGATCGGTTTTATTGTGTTTACCTTGTATCCGATAGGCGCATCGCTTGTATACAGCTTTACCGACTTCAATATGTTCAAATCGCCCTCCTGGGTCGGATTGGACAACTACCGTTGGGTGTTCCAGGAAAAAGACGTTTGGAAGAGCATTGCCAATACGCTGTATATGGTGCTGTTTGCCACGCCGATCAGCCTGATCGTCGGGCTGCTGCTCGCCCAAATGCTGAATATGAAGGTTCGCGGTCAATCCATCTACCGCACCTTGTACTATATTCCTTCCATTGTGCCGGCCATCGCGACTTCGCTTGTTTGGATGTGGGTGCTTAATCCGAAAAGCGGTCTGATCAATACGGCGCTCGGCTACCTCGGCATACGGGGACCGAACTGGCTGCTCGATCCGGTCTGGACGAAGCCTTCGCTTATTCTGATGGGAGCTTGGGGAGCGGGAGGGGTTATGATCATCTTCCTGGCTTCCTTGCAGGACGTGCCGAGAAGCTTGTATGAGTCGGCGGAAATCGATGGTGCGGGCAAAATTCGCAAGTTTTTCAGCATTACGCTGCCGAGCATCTCGCCGATCATTTTGTTCCAATTGATTATGGGATTGATCACGTATTTCCAGTACTTCGCACAGGCGTTTATGTTGGCCTCGATGACGAACTCGGGAGCCAATCAGACGATGGCCGGTCCGGAGAAATCGCTGCTGTTCTACGCGGTGCTGCTCTATCGGGAGGCGTTCGTCGATTTCCGGATGGGGCATGCCAGCGCGATGGCGTGGGTGCTGTTCCTGATTACGTCGATCGTCACCTATCTGATCTTCCGCTCATCCAACCGATGGGTGACTTATGGGGGGGATTGACATGAGTTCTGCAAACGGGACTTTCGTCGGCAGCGGCGAGGGCAAAGGCATTCGGCGGTTTGTGCCTCATCTGTTTCTTGCGGCGTTCAGCGCGGTGTTTGTCATGCCGATTCTCTGGCTGCTGCTCACTTCGATCAAGTCCGATAAGGATTTGTACGCCAATCCTCCGGTGTTGTTTCCGAAGTATCCGCGCTGGGAAAATTATATCGACGTGTTCCACGAAATCAATTTTCTCGGCATGACCTGGAATACGTTCTTTGTGTCTATCATGTGCGTGCTCGGAGTGCTGATCTCAGCCCCGCTGGTCGCTTACGCATGCTCGCATATCGATTGGAAAGGCAAAAATATCATTTTCGCGCTCGTCATTGGTACGCTGCTGCTTCCCTACCAAGTGACGATGATTCCAACGTATATCATTTGGGGCAAGCTCGGGATGATCGGCTCCTATATGCCTCTCATTCTGCCCGCGTTTCTGAGCGCAGGCGCAGGGTATTACATCTTCTTGCTGCGGCAGTTTTTCATGACGCTGCCGGTGTCGCTGATTCATTCCGCCAAAATCGACGGCGCTTCCGAGCTGCGTATTTACCTGCAAATTCTGCTGCCGCTCAGTAAACCGATTATCGCGACGGTAGGCGTGCTGCTGTTTCTGGCAACATGGTCAGATTTTCTCGGCCCGCTGCTGTATTTGAACAATGAGAAGGACTATACGCTTTCGCTCGGTCTTTACGCTTTTATGCAAACCCACTACATTATGTGGGAGAAGCTCATGGCTGCTTCGGCGATGTTCACGCTGCCGATTATCGTGCTGTTCTTCTTTGCGCAGAAGCAATTTATTGAAGGGATTAAGCTTACCGGGATTAAGGGGTAACCGTACATTTGCTCTATGAGAGGTCGGCAGCCACACCTATGCGGAAGCGATTCAGGCGGTCTACCAGTAAAAAACAGGAGAAGTCATTACGTTATCGTGGGAGAGATACTTATTATGACCTATTCGATTTCTATTGAAGACAAGCGCCGCTATCGTGAGGACGGCTATTGGATTAGTCCCAAACTGTTGGACGGAGAGCGGATTGCACGTCTGCGCAGGGCGCATGACCGAATCTGGGAAGGTGATTATGACGGGGACGGTTATCCGCTCGATAATGCGTATGTGAAGGGCGGGGACGTGAAGAAGCTGCGTCAGTTCAATAATGGCTGGTGGGTCAACGATGAGGTGCGTGCCTTCGTCACCGATCCGATAATCGGGAAGTTAGCGGCTGATCTGATGGAGACTGACGAAGTAAGACTGTGGCACGACCAAGTAATCTGGAAGCCCGGCACGGCCGGAGAGACGACCGCGCTCGGCAATGTCGGCTGGCATCAGGATTTCGCCTATTGGCAATGCTTGAGCACCGACAACGTCGTAACCGTCTGGATGGCTTTGCAGGATACGAATCTGAGCAATGGCGGCATGATGACCATTCTAGGCTCGCACGAATGGGGCTTAATCAAAGACAGCGATACGTTCTTCAATACGAATATGGACGCACTGCGCGCTAAATATGAAGCGGAAGACAAGAAATGGGTGGAAGAACCGTGCATCTTGAAAGCCGGGCAAGCCAGCTTCCACCATGGATTGACCTTTCACGGCTCGGGGCCCAACTTGGCGTCCGAACCGAGGCTTTCGATCGTTGCCCACCTGATTCCCGGGGATGCGGTCTACAGAAGCGGTGTGCAGTACCACGGCAATATCAAATTTCTCGGTCCTCGTCCGCAAGACGGCCAACCTTTTGCTAACGACTATTTTCCCGTCGTTTATCGTAAAGATTAGGGAGCAACGAACGGGGACGGAGAAATGGAGGGGGCTTGCGTTATCGCCCGACGATGGGCGACACTCACCATACAAAAGCACACTCGGCAGCGCCTATTGGCGTCTACGGGTGTGCTCGCGTAGCGGTCCGCCAGACCGTAAGAGGCGGTGAATCGCGCGGAATCGCTCGTATAGCGGTCTGCGAGACCGTTAAAAGACATGTGCTCGAGCGGCATTACATGATTCTTTCAGATAATTCGCCATGTGAGGCTGTGCCATAGGAGGGAGCAGTCTTTTTTTGTGCTGCGTACTCCGATTAGAACGTTACAAGTTGGCGGGGAACGATCGGTTAACTCGTTTTGCGATAAGCGGAGGGAGACACCCCCTCGCGCATTCGAAATGCCCGGCTGAACGCATGTATGCTCTGAAAGCCCAGCTCTTCGGCGATGCGCGTCAACGATAGGTCGGTGAAACGGATCATTTCTTTCGCCTTCTCCAGCCGAACGGACAGATGGTATTGAATCGGCGTTATTCCGTAAGCTTTCTTGAACAGCCGGCATAAGTAATATTTGCTCATATTGGCCAGCCCGGCGAGCTCTTCAAGCGTCGCTTCTTCGTGGAGATGATGGGACAGATAGTTTTTGACCCGATCCAGTTGCTCGCGGTTGGAGTGAAGATGCGGGCTGCGCTGCCAATGGATTTCTCGAAGAAGGTGCATCCAGAGCTGAATGAACAAGCCTTTGGCCGTCGTCTCGTAGTAAGGGAATTTGCTGTCGAACTCGAAAATAATGTCCATCATCAACTGTTCGATGGCTTCCGGTTTGTTGAGGCGAATATGGCTGGGGAGCGGCGGAGTCATGTCTCGCAGGTCGTTCGGACGAATCCATTGCCGCTCCCGCTCGTTTAACCGGGAATAAGGCTTAAACGATATCGGAACCTCGGGGCTGTCGTCCTGATAATACAGATCGAAATGAAGATGCGGCTGACGCAGCGGCCGATCGTTCATCGTGCGTATAGAATGAGGCTGGTTCGGCTTGAACAGAAACAGGTCTCCCGGTATGCCTTTATAGGCGATCCCATCCACAATAACCTCGCATTCTCCTTCTTTGATGTACAGCAACTCATAGTCGAAAAGAACCCTTTCCGGAATATGAACCGGAGGGTAGATCGTCGAATCCCAGGCAACGCGAATATAGGGCGATAAGCGATTCAAGTCCATAAGGGATCAGCTCCTTAAGATGGAGTATATCATTTGAAGTGAGCAATATTCGTTAAATAAAGGTCGATCCCTGCTAAAGAAAAAGAGACAATAATCTAATAATATTAACGTTGTAAGCGTTGTTTTAATTGTATTCATCATCAAGAGCCATGACAATAATCAATCAAAGGAGCATCGTCATGTATTCATTCAACGGCTTGGACATGGGGCTTGGCAATCTATCGCGATTGTCGAATGCGGTAACGAGATCGATCAGTGCCGAGAACTTCACGGGCGAGAAGGGCAAGGGAGGCATGGCGACGGAAGGAACGGGCGCCGGCTGCGCCCGCGATCTGGGGATCGGCTGGAAGGTCTCGCCTTCCGTCGAGATCGAGCCGGGAGCGACCTTCGAGATGGCGAATATTCAAGGGATGGGCGCCATTCAGCATATTTGGTTAACCTGTTTTCCTACGACCTGGCGGAGTCTGATCGTTCGTATGTACTGGGACGACGAAGAGCAGCCGTCCGTCGAGGCGCCGGTAGGGGATCTGTTCTGCAATGGGTGGCAAGAGAGGTGCAACGTCAACTCGCTCCCCGTCGCCGTTAATCCGGCCGGAGGGATGAATAGCTACTGGCAGATGCCGTTCCGGAAAGCGGCGCGTCTGACCGTGGAAAATACGTCCGGGGAGAAGGCGGTGCTCTATTACCAGATCGATTATACGCTGACCGACGTGCCGGAGGATGCGGCTTATTTTCACGCTCAGTGGCGCAGAAGCAGTCCTGTGCCTTACAAGGACGTTCATACGATTCTTGATGGCGTTAAAGGGAAGGGCCATTATGTGGGCGTGTATCTGGCCTGGCAAGTGAACAACACGGGCTGGTGGGGAGAAGGAGAAATCAAGTTTTATATGGACGGAGACCGCGATTTTCCGACGATCTGCGGCACAGGAACGGAGGACTATTTCGGCGGGGCGTGGAACTGGGAGCAGCCCCAGGGCGAGTACGGCACCTATTCCACTCCGTATCTCGGCATGCACCAGGTCATTAAGCCCGATGGACTGTATCGCAGCCAGCAGCGCTTCGGCATGTACCGCTGGCATGTCATGGACCCGATCCGTTTCGAGTCGGAGCTGAAGATAACGATTCAGGATCTCGGCTGGCGCTCCGGCGGACGCTACTTGCCGCAACAAAGCGATATCGCCTCGACGGTGTTCTGGTATCAGTCGGAGCCGCATGCCCCGTTCCCGACGCTTCCGGGCAACGACGAGCGGGAAGTCATCTGATTGCAGCTTGGCAAGGAACTGGCTCCCCGACAATAATAATGGCAGTAACATATTGGTTCGACCGGTCGTGAAGCACACCCGGCAGCGCCTTTTGGGCGTCTGTGGGTGTGCTTTTTTATGTTCGGACGAGTCGGTGGAGCCGCCGGTTTATCGACTCGGACAACCCGGTCGCCGCTGCGCTGCTTGCAAAGATGAGGTATAATGAGAGCGAGATCAGAGAGGTGCGGTTCGCTTATTTTGCGAATGCTGCTGCGCCTGCGGAGGAAGCTGGATGACGCAAAGCTGGCGCTGATCATGTCGGTCGCCGATCTGTACAATAAGTGCGATAGCAGCGAGGATGTGTCGCTGCTGCAGGAGCTTGGCGAAAAATATCCGGAGGAGGGAGATATCGTGGACAAATTGATGCCGGCATGGAGCCGGGAAGGATACGAAAAGGGGATTAAGGAAGGAATTGAGCAAGGAATTGAGCAGGGAATGGAGCATGGCGTGGAGACCGTAGCTATCAACATGCTGCGTGAAGGGATGGATCCCGGCTTTATCAGTAAAGTGACGGGATGGCCGGAACAGAAAATTGCCGAGCTTCGCAAAAAAGTTTACTGAATGAAGATCATGCAACCGAAATCTAACAACATATCGAGCAGGTGACATCAGGTGGAAGTAAACTATTGTTCCGCATGCGGCGGCAAAATGGAAGCAAGAGAAGTGGACGGCACGCCGAGAAGGGCCTGCACGCAGTGCAGCTTCGTCCATTGGGGCAATTATAGCATCGGCGTGGGCGCGCTTGTCGTGAAAGACGACAAAGTGCTGCTCGTGCGCAGGGCGCAAGAGCCGGGCAAGGGTTATTGGACCAATCCCGGCGGATATATCGAGCAGCTTGAGCCAATTGAAGAGACGATTGTCCGGGAAGTGCGGGAAGAGAGCGGCGTCGAGGCCTGTGTGAAGGGAATTATCGCGCTGCGGGATCAGCCCAGAAGCATTCATAACGTCTACATTGCGTTCGAGATGGATTACGTCGGCGGAGAGCCGATTCCGGACGGGGTCGAGGTCGACGCCGCCGGGTTTTACAGTATGAAAGAGATGGAAGCGATGAACGTCGCGCCTTTCACGCAATGGCTCGTTGACGTGGCGCTGCATGGCAGTATGGACGGACTGGCGATCGACAGGGAGCCGGTCGTTCCGTTAAACGGGAACGGGTTGTTTCGAGTTTAATTGGACGGATGGGGGGGGGATGAGCGATGGGGACGATGCGTTTTCAAGGAATGAGACGGGAAGCAGACAGCCAACGCTCAAGCGACAAGTCGAGAGGGAGTTCTCGCGGATCGCACGGCATGCAAGCGGATCAGATGTTTGCCCTGCAGGCGTCGATCGGCAATCAGGCGACGATGGACATGATGGAAGCGACTCCTTCCGAACCTCAGGACAACCTGAAGGGCGGGATTGAGAATTTATCCGGCTACTCGATGGACGATGTGAAAATCCATCGTCATTCCGATAAGCCTGCGCAGCTTAACGCTCATGCCTATGCGCAAGGAACCGACATACATGTCGCCTCAGGCCAGGAGCAGCATCTGCCTCACGAGGCCTGGCATGTCGTGCAACAGAAACAAGGTCGGGTACAACGGCTTTGACATCCCCGGTGAGAGGTGCGGCAGTGGAAGGATCAAGGAAAAAGCCGACGATGCAGTACATCGCGGATAAATTGGGCATATCGAAGTCGCTTGTATCCAGAGCGTTGTCGAACGACGCGCAGATCAGCGACAGAACGAAAGAGCAGGTAAGGCTGACGGCGATTGAATTGGGCTATCCGATCAACTCCTCGACGGCGATCGTGCCCTCCTCGCGCACGGGCAATGTGGCGGTGTTAATGCCGCGTTCGCATCTCAAGGACGCCGAGTTTTGGGGCAAGGTCATCGGCGGAGCGGAGGAGGAGCTTCATCGCTCGGCTTTCAGTCTTGTGCTGGGAGGCATTGCGACGGACGAGCCGGTGAAAGACGGTCTGCCGAGCTGTATAACAGATCGCAGAGTCGACGGAGCGGTGATCATGGGGCGCGTTCCCGTCGGCTACATTGCCGAAGTGATGACGACGGGGATTCCGGTCGTGATGGCGGACGTTATGGCGGATAGTCTAAAGCTGGATCACGTGCTTGCGGACAACTTCAGAGGCGGCTGCGAGGCCGCTTCCTTCCTGTTGGAGCAGGGGCATCGGAAGCTTCTGTTCGCAGGCGACTCGGATTTCTCGTTCAGCTTCGCGGAACGCAAGCGCGGAGCCGAACGAGCTGTGGCGCAATTCGAGTCGACGGAAGGGAAGGCCCCCACCCTCACTTTCGTCGGCTCGATTCTGCTTGAAGGAGAAAAGCTGGCGCTGCCGGAAGACGAGTTCTCTGCGGCGCTAAAAGGCGGCGTTACCGCGATCGTGTGCGCTAACGACTCGATCGCCTTCTCCGCCTTGGAGCAGATAGCGGCGCTAGGGCTGAGCTGCCCGCAGGACATATCCGTTGTCGGCTTTGACAATGTCGAACGCTGCGAATGGATTGAGCCGTCCTTGACGAGCGTGGATGCGGACAAGATGACGATCGGCAGGCGAGCCGTCGAATTGCTGCTGCGACGAATGGAGCGGCCGGATGCGCGACCGGAGACATTGTATCTTGCAACGGAGCTCATAAAGCGGAATTCTGTTGCAAATATTATTAATAATTTTATTTAACAAGTTTAAAATAATATTGAAACAACCTCTTTTTGGACGTAAGATCAGATTAGTCTAACGTAGAAAAGAGGTTATTCGTCATGAGGGAAATCGATATCGGCGGCTCGGCATGGGAAATGAAAGGCTTCTGGCCCTGGGTTCCGATCAAAGGAACAAGCATGGAATTGGGCCAAGAGCTGCTCGGCGTGACGGATTGGCTTCCGGCTACCATACCCGGAGGCGTTCATTACGATCTATATCGTGCAGGACTGATTGCCCATCCTTACAAGGACTTAAACAGCCTGCAATGCGAATGGGTGGAAAACCGTTGGTGGCTGTACCGCACTGAGGTTTCTCGGCCGGAGCAGACTGGCGAGAGGATCGAACTTGTCTTCAAAGGGCTGGATTACGAGGCGGTCGTCTATGCGGGCGGGAAGCCGCTTGGCGAGCACAAAGGGATGTATCACGAAGCGGCGTTCGATGTTACAGCTCTGTTCGAGGAGCGGGCAACGCTCGAAATCGCGGTGCTGCTGAGGCATGCTCCCGACGAAATGGCGCAGATCGGCAAAACGTCGGAAACCTTTACGCAGAAGAGCAGGTTCAACTACAAATGGGATTTCTCGACGCGGCTTGTTAACCTGGGGATTTGGGACGATGTCGTGCTTAGAGTTCATGAATGTCATTCGATCGGAGAGGTGTATCTGCACACGGATGCGGCTGAACGAGAAGGCGGAACGGAAGGGGCGGCTGCGGAAGATATTGAGGGGCACATCCGGCTGAGCGTCGGAATCGAACAAATCGCATCGGCCGTCGGAACAGAAGCTCAGGCCAATTTGCGGCTGATCGCCCGTTGCTACGACCCGCAGGGAAAGCTTGCAGCCGAACGAGAGACCGAGGCTCGCATCGGAGGGGAGGTCGTTCTTGAGCTGGAGATTCCGCAGGCGCAGCTGTGGTATCCGAGCGGGTACGGCGCACAGCCGCTATACGGGGTGCGTTTGCTGCTGCAAACTGACGGCGTCACCGTGGACGAACGCGTGTATCGTACCGGTATCCGTAAGCTGGAATATGTGGCGAACGAGGGCGCGCCGGAGGACGCTCTTCCTTACACGGTGAAAATCAACGGCAAACGCATTTATATCCGGGGCGTCAACATGACGCCGATCGACCATCTGTACGGCAATGTGACGGACGGACAGTACGCCTGGATGGTGCGGCTGATGAAGGAAGGCAACGTTAATCTGGTGCGCGTGTGGGGCGGAGGGCTAATTGAGAAAACGCGGCTGTACGAGTTGTGCGACGAGAACGGCATTCTGGTCTGGCAGGAGTTCATACAATCCAGCTCGGGCGTGGACAATATTCCGTCGCAGCGGCCCGAGTTTCTCGAACTGCTGGAGCGTTCGGCGCGCGCGGCCCTCGCTTCCAGACGCAATCACGTATCTCTCGTCGTATGGAGCGGAGGCAACGAGCTGATGAGCGAGCCGAATAAGCCGTCTGATCTGAGCGACGGGAATCTGGCGATGCTCCGCGAGCTTGTGCGGCAGTACGATCCGAACCGATTGTTCCTGCCCACCTCGGCTTCCGGCCCGGTCGAATACATTACGGAGGAAAAAGGACTGGGGCACGATGTTCACGGACATTGGAAGTATCAGGGAAACCCTCGCCATTATGAGCTTTATGGGGACAATGACAACTTGTTCCACAGCGAATTCGGGGTAGACGGCTTAAGCCGGGTTAAAAGCCTGCGCAAGTTTCTGAGCGAGCCCCACCGCAAGCCAACGTCGATGAAGGCGAGCATGGTATGGAGGCATCACGGCGAGTGGTGGGATACACAGGAGCGGGACGAAGCGGTATTCGGGCCGATGACGGAGCTGGCCGCGTTCTCCGACTGCAGCCAGTGGATGCAGGCCGAAGGAATGCGCTTTATTCTGGAAGCGAACCGCAGGCGCAAGTTCAACAACAGCGGAAGCATTATTTGGCAGCTTAACGAGCCGTGGCCCAACGTGTCCTGCACCAATCTTGTCGACTATTACGGCGAACCGAAAATGGCCTATTACTGGATGAAGCAGGCATTCGCTCCTCTTCACGCCTCGCTGGTTTACCGGAAGCTTGTCTACGGTAAAGACGAACTGTTCCGCCAGCCGCTGTATGTGCACGCCTGTGAAGCCGGTATTCCCGTTGCGGTGACGGTGGAGGTGCTGGACGTCCAAGGCACGGTGCACTATTGCGCGCGCTACGAAGGAACGACGGCGGACGAGCGGGCGCTGCGCATCGGCGAGCTTGAATTCCGCATGCCGGATGCGGATGACGGACTTGTGCTGGTTCGGGTGAGCTGCGAGACAGAGCGAAGCGATCTTCCGCAGCAGCCTCCGGCCGTCTATTTCTTCTCGATCTCGGACGGGCCGCTGTACGCCAACGCGCTGACAGTTGCTCGCAATGCCAAACTTGCTGTAAGTCAGCTTGGGGAGTGGCGCCGTCTTGAGGGCTTGGCGACGGCTGAATTCGCTATCGTCAACGAAGGAACGTCGGCGGCTTTGCACATCCATGCGGAAGAGCTTACTGACCGCTTCTGGATGGATAGCGACGATCAATATTTTACGCTGCTTCCCGGCGAGACAAGGGTCGTCTCCGTGCGCTGCATTCCCAAGACGGGCGGGGGATTTCTGGCGGAGGAAGCCGCCGCTGCCCAAGCTTCCGACGCTTTGCCGCAAATTCGCTTTCGTTCATTTTTGGAGGGACCAACGACCGATTACGAAAGGAACGATGAACAGTGACAAACAAGCAAGCGGAGTTGGGGCTGTTTTTGCGACGCAGAATGGAGGAGGGCTGGGCCGAAGGCTTCGCCGTTGCCGTCACCGACGCGCAAGCGACCCGCCTGGCCGTTTACGAGGGAGAGACGGCAGCCACCTTAAACAACGATAGGGTCCGAATCGGCGCCGATACGATCTTTAACGTCGGCTCCGTCACGAAGCCGGTGACCGCCATGTTGCTGGCCAAGCTTGTGGAAGCGGGAGAGCTGACGCTGACCGACAAAGTGAGGTCGATCATTCCGGAATATCCGTTCGAGGATACGGACGTCTTCCATCTGTTGTCCCATTCGGCCGGATACGACAACGATTCGGCTAAGCCGGAGCGTCCGCTTGTGCAGGACGGCGAAGCCGGGCGGCGGGCGTACTTCGACGCGATCTACCGCATCAAGCACAGGAAGAGCGAACCGGGGCAATCCGCCCTCTATTTTACTGAAGGCTATGCAATCCTTACAGACCTGATCGAACGCATCGCCGGTACGGATCTGAACAGCTTCGCCCGCGAGACGCTGCTTGACCCGCTGAGCATGACCCGCACCACCTTCGACGTCGTTGCGGCTCGCCAAGGCAGCGTCGTCTTCCCCATCGCGACGGACGGCAGAGCGATGCTGGAGCTGGCCGATTGGGCGACGACGGGAGACAGCGGTTTGTACACGTGCGCCGAAGACCTGTTGAAGCTGGGACGGCTGCTGCTGAACGGGGGAGCAGTCGATGGCCGAGCCGTGCTGCACGAGCGCACCGTTCGCTGGCTGCTGGCCGAAGCGAGCGCCGGTAGGTTTAATAAGACGCCGGCCTTTTGGATGAAGGGAGCCGACGATCGCTACGGCTGCTTCGGCGACCTGCATTCCCCTTCGGTCGTCGGCCATACCGGCTTTAGCGGCTGCATGCTGTGGATTGATCCCGAATACGCCGTCGCCGGAGCGATCGTGACGAACAGCACTCGGCTGCATGAGGATTGGCGCCGCTACAAGAGAATTAACAACCGGCTTTTGAGCCAGGGCAGCGAAGACTGACAGAATCGCAAACGAATTCGCAGCTTTACTGCCTGTTCCCCTCCATGAATAGACCGCTAAGCTAGGATTGCAGCCTTGCAAGCGCTTTATTCTATTCATTACGAGGAGGAATTCATCTATGTTTGGCAAGCTTATGACAGCGATCCTCGCAGTCCTCATTATCCTCGTCGTGCCTCAAGGGCCGACGGCGTCCGCCGACCCGACGTCGATCGTCGACGAGCTCGCGGATACGTCCAAGCTGCACGCCTCGACAGCCGGCTGGACGATCGACGGCTCTAATCCGGCTTATTTCGGCGGAGATGCGAACCGGCTAACGAGAACGTCGACGACAACGCAAAATGTAGTGTACCGGCTGGACGGAATGAGGACGTATTCCGTCAAAGTCCATTATTTCACGGGGGCGACCGCCGCTCTCAAGTTCTACAGCTCCCCGGACGCTTCCGTCTGGACGGAAGCGCCTTCCGCCCATGACGGCGCGACGGCCGTTAGCAGCGGCTGGTTCAAAGCGACGTATACGCCTCTGAACGATCTTCCGGCGGGAACCCGCTATCTGAAAATCGAAATCGGCGGCGGCAGCGATCACTGGGAGCTTCAGCTTGGCCGAGCGGTCGTCTCGACGGCTCCCCTGAGCCTGACGGACAACGCCGACAATTGGAGTTTAGCGCATTCCCGTTCGGCCAACATGCTGATCGATACGAGCAGCCCGTCCTATTTTAACGGAGATGCGTCCCGATTTACGAGAGGCTCAACCGCTTCGGGTTACGTTGCGTATGCCTTTCCCGGCATGACGGACTTTAAGGCGAGAATCTATCTGTACGGAGCGGCGGATGCGGCCAAAGTGAAGTTTTACGCCTCCCCGGACGGAATCGCCTGGACGCAAATAGCCAGCGCAAATACGACGCCCGTCGCGACTATGTACGGGTGGAAGTATACCGATTACAGCCCGATCGCGGCTGTACCGTCCGGCACCGGCTACCTGAAGGTGGAATTTACCGACACGACGGAGCATTGGGGCGCGCAGCTCGGCTCGATCGCGATTCGGACGGACGGCGAAACGACTGTCGCGCCCTCGCGAATCGTACAATCCGATCTGTACAGCGTCGCGCTGGGCAAGACCATGAAATTTAACGTCTATCTGCCTAAAGGCTACGATCCTGGCGTCGACTATCCCGTACTCTATCTGTTCCACGGCTATCAAGGGAACGAGAACGGGTGGCTGAACGGCCTGCAGGTGAAGGAAAAGGCCGACGCGCTGCTGGATCAGGGGCGAATCTTCCCGTTGATCATCGTCTCTCCGCAGATGGACAACAGCTTCGGCATCAACTCGTCGCCGACCTACTCGCTGGTGGACCCAAGCGACCCGGTCAATTCCCTGTACAACGGACGCTACGAGGATTACCTTTTCCAGGATCTCATTCCGTATATCGATTCGAATTATCCGACCGTGACGACAAGGAGCGGTCGATTTGCCGGGGGACTGTCGATGGGCGGCTTCATCGCTCTCCATTCCGCGTTCTCGCATCCGGAGATGTTCGCCAAGGTCGGCGGTCACAGTCCCGCGGTCGTCATTAACGACGGATCGCTGACGCCGACACAATACGCCTGGCTGTATCCGAACGAGGCGACCCGGCTGCAGCGCGATCCGCTGGCGCTCGCCCAGAGCAAGGACTTGACGGGGCTGGAAATTTACCTCGATTGCGGCAGCTCGGACGGCTATCATTTCTACCGGGGAACGGGGCAACTGGCCGACTTGCTGCAGCAGCAAGGCTACGACTACGAATACCATTTGAATTCCGGCGGGCACACGCTGGAATATTGGGGAAGCCACGTGGAAGACTATCTTCTGTTCTACGCAGGCACCGGACTGTAACGTCGACAAGACCGCGCCGAGAGACTCTCGGGCGGTCTTATCGCATTTCCGGAGGTTAACAGGATATCAAACGATTTCGCAGTTTTAGCTCATTCTATGCCGAAACGGGAAGCGTTATCATGGAGCTACTATATCCGGAAGCAAAGGGAAGGAAGCGAACATGAGCGCAAACACGGGCATTAAAACGTATTCCGGGCACGGAAGGAAGCGAAGGCAATTCATTCTATACTGGCTGAGAGAATGGTCGTCGTGGCTGCTGATCGTTCCGACGCTGTTGTTTTTCTTTTTCTTCTCCTGGCAGCCGCTGTTCCAGGGGATCGTGCTTTCATTTTTCCGCACGGAGGGCTTTAAGGGAGTCGAATGGAACGGCCTGCAAAACTATATCGACGTCATGCAAAATTCGGTGTTCCAACAAACGCTGATCAATACGTTCGTCTACGTGTTATGGTCGCTGGTCATCGGATTTTTCGTTCCAATCGTCGTCGCTATCGCTATCAACGAAATGAGGCATTGGGGGTCGGCTTTTCGCTTCTCGGTCTATTTTCCCAACATGGTGCCGGGCATCGCCGCCGCGCTGATGTGGATGTTCCTGTTCAACCCGGGGGAGGGCGGCGTGCTTAACATGCTGCTCTGCTGGCTCGGATTGCCGTCGCAGGAGTGGCTGCAAAACCCGAATATGACGATCTTCCTGATCATCCTGACGATCACTTGGCGGAACTTCGGAGCGACGACATTGCTGTATCTCGCCAGTCTGCAAGGCATCAACAGTGAGCTGTACGAGGCCGCCTCCATCGACGGCGCGGGCGTCTGGAGAAAATTCCGCAGCATTACGCTGCCGCAGATCGCCCCGATGATCAGCCTGATGCTGATTCTGCAGGTAAGCGGCGTGTTCCAGGTGTTCAACGAGCCGCTTGTCATGACGGAGGGCGGTCCTAGCAATGCGTCGATGTCGCTCATGCTGCAAAGCTATTTCTACGCTTTCCGCTATTTCGAAGCGGGCCACTCGCTCGCGCTCGGCGTCGTCACCTTCGTCATTCTGATGCTGCTGACGATCGTGTATTTCAAGCTGGAGAAGAAATGGGAAAGGGAGTAGTGATGCGTGTATGAAAACAGGTAAAGGCTCCGGCATCATCGGGGATTTGGAGTACAAGCTGCCCGGGGTTAAGCTCGTCTACTGGCTGATCTTCGCGGGCATGCTCATCGTCTCGGCCGTGTGCATCCTTCCGGCCTTATGGGTCATTCTGTCCAGCTTTAAAGACATCAAGGAGTTTTACGCCGTTCCGCCGACGATTATTCCGCGATCGTTCCATGTCGAAAAGGTGTGGCAGACGTGGAATGAGTTCAGATTTATGAAGTATTATGTCAATACGGGTTACCTGACCCTCGGAGCGGTCGTATTCTGCCTGCTGTTCAACGGCTTGGCGGGCTACTTCTTCTCGAAGCTGAAACCGCGAGGCAGCGCGTTTATTTTCCTGCTCATTCTGTGGACGGTGCTGCTGCCCAATACGGTCGGCATGGTTCCGCTGTTCAGCAATATCGTCGATTTTCCGCTGCTGCATCTAAACCTGACAAACACATATTGGCCGATGTGGTTCATGGCCGCGGTCAATCCGGTGACGATTCTCATCTTCAAAAACTTTTTCGATACGATTCCCGTTTCTCTGATCGAGGCGGCGCGCATCGACGGAGCGACGAAGCTCGGTATCTTCTTCCGCATCGTGCTGCCGCTCAGCGTACCGGTGCTCATTACGATTACAATTTTGACGATCAACGGGGTGTGGATGGATTTCTTCTGGCCTTATATGGTACTGAAGGATCAGTCCAATTGGACGGTTATGGTGGCGATCTACAATCTGAAGTCGACGCTTCCGATGGATATCCAGTTCGTGGCATTGACGTTTGCGATCGTGCCGCCGGTGCTGCTGTTTCTCATTTTCCAACGCTATATTATGCAGGGCTACGCGATCGGCGGGGGTATCAAGGGATAGCGAATCCGGACAGATTATCAAACCGTTTCGCAGCTTTGCCGCCTACTTGCGGCTCTGGGCCGCATGATAGGATAAAGGTGCCGGCACCGGGAAAGCGCTTTACAAGAGCATTCAGCAAACGACTACGAAAAGAAGGTTGGGGGAAAAGCATGAATTTCAGCAAAAGAAAAGGTTGGCAATCGGTATTCATCCTAATGTGCGTCTTCGCCTTGGTAGCTGCGGGCTGCAGCAAGGGCGACAACGGCGGCAAGGAGAGCGCAAGCGGCTCGCCTTCCGCATCGGCCAGCTCGACTCCGACGGCAAGCGGCTCTTCCTCTCCGGAAGAGGCGGATAAGCCTGTGACGATCAAGATCAGCAACTGGCCGAAGCCCAATGAAGAGGCGCAGGTCAAAATCTACGACGAATATGTCTCTCAAATGCAGCAGAAGTATCCGTATATTACATTGGAAAAGGACGAGTGGGGCTACGAGGTCAGCTCTTTCCTGCCGAAGGCGGCGAGCGGCGAGCTGCCAAACGTATACGAGACGTTCTTCACTGAGGCCGACAAAATCATCAAGGCGAATTATACCGCCGATATTACCGAACTGCTCAATAAGCATGAATGGGCAAGCTCTTTGAATCCGGAGCTGCTCAAGCTGGTTCAGAAGGACGGCAAATATTACGGCATTCCGAAGGACGGCTACGTCGTCGGCCTGATGTACAATGTCAACCTGTTCAAGGAAGCGGGACTGGTGGATGCGAACGGCGTGCCGATCTTCCCGAAAACGTACGAAGAGCTCGCCCAGACGGCCAAGACAATCAAGGACAAAACGGGTAAAGCCGGGTTCTTCTTCCCGACCAAAAACAATCAAGGCGGCTGGATGTTCATGAACGTCGCCTGGGCTTACGGCGCGGAATTCGAAAAGCAGGTAGACGGGAAATGGCAGGCGGTGTTCAACTCTCCGGAGGCGGTAGAGGCTCTGCAGTATATCAAGGACTTGAAATGGAAGTACGACGTGCTTCCGGCCAACAATCTGGTGGACATCGGCACGGACATGTTCCAGATGTTCGGAACGGACCAAGTGGGCATGAGCTTCGGCGTTCCGGACTGGGGCAACACTATTATTCAAGGCTTCAAAATGTCCAAGGACAATCTGGCGATGTCGGCGCTTCCGGCAGGACCGCAGGGCAATGTGACGCTGCTCGGCGGCGGCCTGTATATGTTTGCTCCGCAGTCGACTCCAGAGCAGTTGGAGGCGACGTTCAAATGGCTGCAAGTAAAAGGCTTCTCCCCGCAGGCGACGCCGGAATCGCTCGCCGGTCTGGAGACGCAGTCCAAGACGGCCAACGAACAGGGCATGATCGTCGGACCTCACGGTCTGCGCGTATGGATCAACGAAGACCGCATCAACGCGGAACAGGAAATCATCAAGAAGTATACGAACGTCAACATGGCGATGTTTGAAGACTATATGACCAACGGCGGCAACGGCTTGCGTCCGGAAGAGCCGGTTAACGCGCAGGAGCTCTATAAAACGCTTGACGTCGTCATCCAATCGGTGCTGACGAACAAGAACGCGGACCCGAAAGCTCTGCTGGACAAAGCGGTTGCCGAGTTCCAGAAGGATTATCTCGATAAAGCGCAATAAGCGCGGTTAATGGGGCTGTCCATAAGTAGAGTCGTACAAGATGATCGATCAAGAAAGAAGTGCATGTATCTCCTGGAGACTGCCTCATACGGTCCTGAAATTACCCTATCACGGGTTAACTATTCGTATTTCAGGATCGTATAGCATCGGAAGGAGATACATGCACGACAACTTTCTCTATCGATCATTTTTTCCTACAACTCTGTTTACTTATGGAACAGCCCCGTTATGTCGTACAATGGAAAGAGGAACCCGGACGGAAGGAGGACGCGCATGTTCAAAGCGCTGGACAAACGCATCAAGCTGATTCTGATCCTCGTCGTTCTCGTCTACATCGGCTTAGCCAGCTTTATCGTATTCGGCACGATCAAGGACCGAACGATGGACATGCAGCGCCAGCTCTCCGTCCAATATACCGAGCAGCAGAATAAAAACGCGCAGCTCTATATGCAGTGGTTGGAAGAAACGACGAGATTGGCCTTGAACCATCCCGGACTGCAGGAGGCTTTAGTATCCGAACGATACGACGATACGCTCGCTCCCGCTCTGGACGGGCTCCGGTCCTCGAATATGGATATTGCCGGAATCGTGATTTACGGAATCGAAGGAGCGGTGTATTCTACCAGTAACATTTCCGGAATCAAATCCTATTCCGCAATCAGGGAAGAGCCCGAGTTTGCCCGTTTTCTCGCCTCTGACGAGACGTCGAAGTGGCTCATCCAGTCTCCCTACAAGCTGGTTAGCTTCCCGGTCGATCCTCGCACGATGCTGTTCTATATCGAGAAAATTACGGACGCAAGCGGCCGAATGCAGGGCGTACTGTTTCTGGAATCGCCGTTATCCAGACTGCACGGTTTCTATCGTTCGGACGATCAGGCGATATCGGGCAATTCCCGAACGCTGTTCCTGACGGGCGAAACCGGCGAACTGCTGGAATCAGAAGGACTCGGCGACGAAAGAATCGAGGAAATCCGCGATCTGGCGAACGAGCAAATGCCGGAGAGCGGAATTCTGATGCAGGAGACGGAGAACGGTATCGTGCTTCTGTACCGGATGTACAAGTCGGAGGACCTCGTCGTCATCCTGATCGATACCGACAGGTTGGCCGACCAATTGAACTGGCTCAAATACGCGCTGCTGATCGTAAACGGCGCTATCGCAGCACTGTTCGTTTTCCTGATTTTGCAGCTATCGCGGAGCATTTCGGAGCCTCTGAAGCAGCTGTACCGCAAAATGCGCAGAACGATGCAGGAGCCTTGACGGCTCCCTCAGAAGTGTAAGCTTTAACACTTCCAGGGGAACGTCAAGGCTCCTTTTTGATGCGGATGTAGGCGGTCGTTCCGATGCCGGGCTCGCTTTGTATGGAGAGGCCGTACTCCCGCCCGTACTCCAGCTTGATTCTCTCGTCGACGTTGCGCAAGCCGTAGCCGCTCTGGAACAGCGTTTTGCCAGAGTGCGGCGCACCGTCCCCGCTGCTGGAGAAGCCGACGCCGTCGTCTGTGACGGTGAAGACGATATCCGGATCGCGGATTTCCCCTTTCACGACGACGCGGCCTTTGCCGCGCTTCTCGCTGATTCCGTGCTTGATCGCGTTTTCGACCAGCGGCTGCAAAATCAGCTTAAGGAGGCGAACCTTCATCAGCTCCTCCGGAATGTCGTACTCGACCTCGAACTTGTCGGGAAATCTCGTCTGTTCGACGGTCACGAAGCTTTGGACGAGCTTGATCTCCTCCTCCACCGGAATAAACTTATCCCCTTTGTGCAGGCTGATCCGGAAAAAGGTCGCCAGCGACGAGATCAGCTTCTCGATCTCGGGCTGCTTCTTCAGACGGGCAATCCAGACGATAGCGTCCAGCGTGTTGTAGAGAAAATGAGGATTGATCTGCGATTGCAGCGCGGTCAGCTCCATTTTCCGCTGCTTCTCCTTCTCCTCGTCGTTCTCTTGCAGCAGCTGGTTGATTCGGTTGACCATTTTGGCGTAGCTGCTCTCCAGCTCGCTGATCTCGTCGCCCTTCAGCAGAGGTCCGGTCAGCCCCTTCAGCCCCGTCTTGCCGAACAGGTTCAGCTTCGTTTTCAGTCGAGTAACCGGATGCGTAATTTTTTTCGCCAAGAAAACGGACAGGACGAGAAGGAAGACGAACGTCAGCCCCGCGAACAGCAGGGCGTATCGGTTGCCCTCGTCGATAGCGACGAACAGCTCGCGGCTGGACAGCACGCTGACGAACCGCCAATTGACGTCGAACGCGTCCAGCTTCCGGTTTAGCGGATAGGTGATCATGAAAAAGGTTTTGCCGTCAAGCTCCACGTTCCGATAGCCGGCCTCGCGATCGGGATACAGCACGTCGGTAGGCGACAGGACGCTTCCGATCCGGTTCGGGTCGGGGTGCGAGATGACGACGTCCTTGTCGGATACGAGGAAGGAGTAGCCGAGTCCCTCGAAGCTGGCGCGATACAGGTTGAGCAGCACCGATTCCTTGATATAGACGACCAGGGTGCCGATATTTTGGCCGGTATTGAAATTGCGGAATTTCTGCCCGAACGGAATATAAGCGTTGCCGCGCTCGTCTCGCTTGATCGGGCCGACGACCGGCTTGCCGGACTGCTCGATGCGGTTGAGCAGCAGCCGGTCGGGCTCCTCGATCGGCATGTCGTCCGGCTGGAAGCGGTACGTTTTGCCGTCGCGGGTCAGGATCATGACATCGCCGACCATCTCGTTGCCGGCGATCATTCGCTCGATGATGCCGCGGAGACGACTTTGCTTCTCCGGCTCGGACAAGGCCTCGTCTCCGATCGTCTTGTAGATGTCGGGATTTACGAGGAAGCGCAGCGACAGCATCTGGATATCGTACACCATCAGCTCGATGCCGATGCCGACCTCCCGCTGGGTTTGCGCGATGTGGCTGTTCATGTTTTTCTTCAAATAATAATTCGAGAACAGGTTGAACACCAGCAGCACGAGACAGAGATGCACGGCAAAGCCGGCGAGCAGCACGAGCACGATACGGTTTTTAATATTCAACCTGCGGAGCGACGATTGCAGCCTGTTGGCATTTCCGCTCGCGTTCATTGGCTTTTGGCGTACTCGCTCGGAGGCATTCCGGTCATCTTCTTGAACACCTGGCTGAAATACTTTGAATCGCCGAAGCCGACCAGGTCGCCGACCTCGTAGACGCGGTATTTCGGATCGCGGAGCATGCGCTTGGCCATCTCGATCCGGTATTCGGTCAGACATTCGGAGAACGTCTTATCCAGCTCCTTGCGAAACAGATGCATCAGATGCGTCGGACTGACGTACACTTCGGCGGCTACCTTCTCCACCGTGACGTTATCCGCATAATGGGTGCGGATGTAGGCAAGCGCGGCGCGGATTTCTCTCCGGAAGCCGTCCTCCGCACGCTCGCCCGCCATCAGCACCTGGGCGTGGCCGGAGAACGCACGATCGGCGGCGGAGGACGCCGATTCGTAGGAGACGCGAAGCTCCTCCCACCGAGTCGCCGGGGTGCCGATGCCTACGGCGGTTTCCCCAACATCCCGTGTCAACTCCTCTCCGAAGGAGCGAATGCGGGAGAAGGCGGAGTCCGTATCTTCTCCGAGGGAGACGACGGCCGTCCACTGGCGCGGACTCGTTCGTTGACAGGCTAATGCATTTATTGAATGCGCTTCCAAGTGGTGCGCAATCTGCTGAGGTAAAGCGGTAGCCAATTCGGGAGTCGCCGACTCATCCGGCTTGGCTGCGGATACGACAACTGCAGCCAGCGGGAAGAGGTCGGAGGGATCGAGCCTCAGCAGCGTCAGCTTCTCCCGCAGCGCTTCGTCGTCGGGCAGCTCTCCAAGCAGGAGGTCGAGCCAGAACCGGCCGGCGATCGTGCCAAGCTCCCGGCTTAGCAGATCAAGCTTGTCGGAGGCGGACTGGCGCTCCCTCGCCTCCCGGCCGACCTTCAGCACGGCCTCGGCCAATTGCTCGATATCGACAGGCTTCAGCAAATAGGTGGAAGCGCCGTACTGCATCGCCGTCTGGGCGTATTGGAACTCGTCGTACCCGCTCAGGACGATGATGCCAGAGTCGAGCTTATGTTCCTTGACCTTGGCGATCAGCTCGAGTCCGTTCATATAGGGCATGCGGATGTCGGTAATGATGACGTCCGGCCGATGAAGCAGGGCAAGCTCCAAGCCGTCTTCGCCGTTATCCGCCTGACCGACGATTTCCACGCCGCGCTCCGACCAGTCGATCGTCTGGCAGATGCCCGCGCGTACAAGATATTCGTCGTCAACGACAAGCGTTTTCAACATCGTGGTCACCTCGTTTATCATGCTGACTGCGTGATTTCATTGTATCATGCGCATGCCGTACATTTCGCTGGAAACGGCAGCAAATCCTCTAGGACGGAGGCGGGTCGGCAGAAAAGCAAACCATTTCGCAGGATTGCTCCCTTCGGATGCCGGGGAGAGCGTGTTAGGATGAAGCCAAGCGTTGCGGAAGCGCTTTATCGGAATGAGGTTTTGGATCGCGAAGCTTGGCGGAAAGAGGGTGTGGGGGATTTCGAAGCAGACGGGAAAAATCGCGCGCGGCCGCCGCTGGTCAGCGATCGTCCTGACAGCCGTGGCGGCGGGACTGCTCGCGATGTCGATCGCTTGGGCGCAAAGCCCGGCGGGAGCATCCGGCGCGGCGTTGACCGTTGACGGCGAGGAGATCGCGGAAGCGGAACTGAGGCTGCATATGGAGCGAAACCGGGCGCTGGTCGCCGACGAATACAGAAGGCAATACGGCGCGGAGACGGACGAAGATTTCTGGACGAGGCGTTACGGCGACGGAACGCCGGACGAGCGGTTGCGGGCTGTCGCGGGCGAGCATGCCGCAAGAACGAAGGTGGAGCAGATGATCGCCTGCGAGTCTGGCGTGCTGAACGACATTGGCTACGATGCTTTCATGCGGGCGCTGGAGACGGAAAACGAGAGAAGGGCCGAGGCCTCCGCATCCAAGCAGATTGTCTACGGTCCGATCCGGTTCGAGCCGAACGTTTTTTACGGCTACTACATGAGCGGGATCAGGAATGCTGCGATTCGGGCGCTGGTGGACTCAGGGGAGCTGCGGGGAACAGAGAATGAGGCGCGCAGTGAGTACGAGGCTATGGTCGAGCGCAGGCTTGAAGCCGCGCACATCGAATGGAAGCGTTAATTAGGCGCAATAAGTAAGCGTTTCAACAAGAGGAGAAACAAACATCAGGAAATGGGGAATCGAAGTGTTGAAAAAATGGTTAACGGCGGCAATGGCGGCTGTTATGTTGATCGCGGCGGGTCTCCCGGCCGCGCGCGTGTCGGCGCATCCGGCGGTTACGCTCCACGACGAGTTGGACGACGTGTCGAAGGTGACGGATTATAGCAACAACTGGACGATCGACGGCAGCGGAGCCTCGGCCTTCGACGGAGACGCTACGAGGGCGGTGCCGACCGATCTGAATGCGGCGTATATCGTCTATTCCTTGAACGATCTGCAGGATTTCGCCGTTCGTTTCTATTATTTTGCGGATTCTCAAGCGACGCTTCGCTTCTATGGATCGCCGGACGGAACTTCCTGGACCGAGATCGCCGCCGTTCACGATACGCCGACTTCATCCGGAGACGCGGCATGGAAGGGAGTTACTTATTCTCCGTCAGCGGAAATCGCGGCAGGCACCAACTTCTTCAAGCTGGAGATCGACGGAAACGTCATCAACTGGCATACACAGCTCGGCTCGGTAGCTCTGAGCAACATCGCTTCGGTGCCGCTGAAGATCGCAGACGAGCTTGCCGACTGGTCGAAGGCCGATTCGCATACTGCGAATTGGGTGTTTGACGGCAGCGGACCGGCCAACTTCGGCGACGACGATACAAGACTGGTGCCTACGGCAGACACGCACGAGTCGATCGTCTACCATCTGCACGGCATCAAAGCTTTTTCCGCGACCATTCACCGTTTTGCCGACGCCACGTCCGTCATCAAGTTTTACGGCTCGACGGACGGCAACGTCTGGTACGAGCTTGCAGCCTCGCACGATACGCCGGTCTCGACGGGAGACGCCGCTTGGTCGGGAGCCTCGTATACCCCGGACGCAGCGATCCCTGCAGATACGAACTACTTGAAGCTTGAAGTTAGCGGGGATGGCGTGACATGGCAAACACAGTTAGGCTCCGTGACCGTCTCCAATCGGGCGGCTTCCGCCGGGCAGGGCGACTTTTACGTCGATTCCGCGGGCGGCAACGACAACAACGACGGCAAAACCCCGGAATCCGCCTGGAAAACGCTCGCCAAGGTGAACGAGCAGACTTTTGCGCCGAGCGATCGGATACTACTTAAGGCAGGCGGGATCTGGTCCGGTCGGCTGCAGCCGAAAGGAAGCGGAACGGTCGACAGCCCGATCACATTGTCCTCGTACGGCAGCGGCCCCAAGCCGATCGTTAACGGCGGCGGCATAGCGGGAGGAACGGTGTATCTGATCAATCAATCGCACTGGGTCATCGAAAATTTGGAGGTCACCAACTCGGCGCCGGAGAGAGGCGATATTTTCCGGGAAGGGATCTTCGTCGAAAACGCGGGAGCGGGCACGATCGAGGGGATACGCATCGCGAATAACTATGTTCACGACGTATCCGGCAGCTTCCGTTATGCGGGAGGCGACCCTCACGCATTCGGCGGTATTACCGTATATGCCGGAGGCGGCGCGGGGACGGATCGGTTCGACGGCGTGCTGATTGAAGAGAACACGGTGGAGCGGGTCGGACGTACTGGGATCGTCGTATGGGACCAAATCTGGAACGGGACGGGGTTCTCTTCCGAGAATGTCGTGATACGCCAAAATTACGTTAAGGAATCCGATAGCGACGGCATTCTGACCTTCGGCGTCGACGGCGGACTGATCGAGCATAACGTCGTGGAAGGCGCCGGCGTCTATTCCGAACCCGGAGAGTTTAACGGCACTGCGGCGATCTGGCCGACGAGGGGCAAGAACAACGTCGTGCAGTTCAACGAAGCGTTCAACACCTACAAGCCGGAGGGCGACGGTCAGGGCTTCAATCTGGACATAGATACGACGGACAGCATTGTGCAGTACAATTACAGCCATGACAACCAGGGCGGCTTCATCCTGTTCGTCGACGCGACGAACACGCCCGGTACGGAGATGGGCTCGACCAATAACATCGTCCGGTACAATATCAGCCAGAACGACGCGAAGCATACGTTTACGTTTGCGGGCGGCGTATCGGCAGGCACGCAAATCTACAATAACACGGTCTATATCGGAACGAACTCCAACGCCAAAATCATCGATCACGAGTGGGACGATGCGGGAGACGTGAACGCTCCTTATTCGTTCAAAAACAACCTGATCTACAACCTGGGCAGCGGGGGCTACAACTTGCCGGGTGCGGGCGGCGCATTCGACAGCAACCTGTTTTACGGCAACCATCCCGCAAGCGAGCCGGCCGACGCCAACAAGGTGACGGACAATCCGCTGCTCGTGTATCAAGGGGGCGGGGCGTTGGGCTGGGACTCCGTAGACGGCTACAAGCTGCGGGACGGCTCTCCGGCGCTTGGAGCGGGAGTCATTATTCCGGACAACGGAGGCCGGGATTACTGGGGCAATGCGATTTCTCCGACGGCCGCGCCGAATATTGGGGCGTTCGGCGGAGCGGGGCTCGATCCATCCGGCTTGCCGACGGCTCCGGTGGACGATTTTACGCCAACCTATCAGGGGCTGAGCATTACGCCGAAAATTGCCGCAGACAAAAGCGGCCGCACCTCGCTTCTCCTCCGGTTCGCTAACGACTCGGAGTCCGCGAATCTATCGATCTCGAATATCGAATGGAGCGTCGGCGCGTTAAGCGGCAAGCTGGAGAAGGCTCCTCCGGTCGCCGCGGGCAAGTCATGGGAATATGAAATTTCTCTCCCGGGATTGGCGGAAGGGGTGCACTACCCGTTTAGTCTCGCGGCAGACATCGCGGGCTACAAACCAATTAGCTTGACGAGACAGATCGACTTCAACCGCGTTCTGCAGCAGACAGACAAGCGCGATTCGGTCACGATCGACTTGGCGAAGGGAGATCTTGTCGTGGATCCGACGTTTACCTATTCAGGCGAAGATGACCTGAGCGGTAAGCTCAGTCTGCGCTGGGACAACGACAATCTGTATCTGACCGGCGAAATTCGGGACGATGTATTTTCTCACGGCTCTTCGGGCATCGAAATTTTTCGCAACGACGGAATTCAATTCAGCATTGGACCCGGTATGCCGGGCGACAGCGGCACTTGGTACGAATACGGGCTTGCGATGACGCCCAACGGGCCGGAAATCTATCGCTGGATGGCGATGCAGGGCATGAAGACCGGCAGTGTAGAGAACGGAAGCCTGCAAATCGAACGAGACGAGGACAAGAAAACGACCTCTTACCGACTTAGCCTGCCATGGACCGAGCTGAAGCCAATCCAGCCGTGGGAGGGGCAGTCGCTCAGCTTTTCCCTGCTGGTCAACGACAACGACGGAACGGGCCGTAAAGGCTACATCGAATGGGGAGGCGGCATCGGCGGATCAAAAGACCCCATGTTGTTTCGCAGCATCGTTTTGATGGGACCACTCAAGGAAGACGGCAACTCTGGCGGCAATCCGGGCAGCGGCTCTAGCGTAGGCGGAGGCGTTCCGTCCGGATCTTCCGCGACCGTGGGAGACGGAAGCATTACAGTGAAACAGCCTGCCAAAGGTGCTACGGACATCCTGCTGCGGGTCGAGGACGTTCTTCGAGCTCTGGAAAAGGCCGACGGCGCGCTTAACGTTAATGTGGAGAATGACGGGACTGGTACGCAGGCCAATGGAGCAGTCGTCCTCGTCCCAGCAAGCGTGATCGAAGCGATGAAAGGAAAGGCGGATTCGCTTGTCGTCCATATCGATGGAGCCGCGGTGACCATTCCCCGGAAGGCCTTGGCCGCAAACGGTGCTTCCGATGCCAAGCCGCTGTCCATCGGTCTTAAGAAGACGGATGCGGTTTCGCTGCCCGAGGGGACGCGCGAAGCCTGGAAGGGCTGGCCGATCTACGAGTATTCATTAACGGTAGATGGCAAGCTGGTCGACTCTGGAGCGGATTTGGCGACGGTATCCGTCAAATACGCACTGAAGGCAGGCGAGCAGCCGCATCGGATCGTCGCTTACGTCATTGGAGAGGACGGAGTTCCGGTCGTTATCGCGAATGCGAAATATGACAAAGCTGCCGGAATGTTAGCTTTCCAGACGACTCGCCCCGGCCGGTTCGGCGTGAAGCACGTTGCCGCGCCGTTCTCCGATTTGGCAGAGGCGAAGTGGGCGGTCGAGATGATTGAAACGCTGGCCGCGCGAGGCATCGTCTCCGGCACGCCGAACGGCAAATATGAACCGAACAGGAGCGTGACCCGCGCCGAGTTCGTGCTGAGCCTTGTTCGTCTGCTCCAGTTGGAGAAAGGTAGCGGGCAAGCTGCGGTCTTCTCCGACATCGGAGCGGACAGCGAGTATGGCACGGCGATCGAGATCGCCAGCGCTCTTGGCATTGTCAAAGGCAGAGGAAACGTCGTATTCGGTCCGAACGACCCGATCTCTCGTGAGGAGATGGCGACGCTGTTGTTCCGGGCGCTTCCGGAGCTGAAGCGGGGGAACGGGGCGTCGGGAGACGTCTCGTTCAAGGATCGGGCTTCGATAGGAGGCTATGCCCGCGAATCCGTTCTTGCGCTGCACGCCGCGGGCCTGATTCAGGGCTACGCCGACGGCAGCTTTAAGCCGAAAGGGCTGACTACGCGGGCGGAGGCGGCGTCCGTTCTCTACCGCCTGTGGAATAGATAAGGGGGCGCCGGCCTCGGAGCGTCAAGGATGATTTCGATCCTTGGCGTTCTTTTATCTACGTGGATCAGAGGGTTGCGGGTTCGCCGAAGCGCAGCTTATTGGAGTATTTCGCAGGATTGCGGCCTATTGAGCCGCTTTATGCGGTGCTATGATGAAGGTTGACCGCAAGCCCGGACCGCCGCGATACGGCCGGAACAACGGCTTGCACTAAGACTAACAACAAGCTGCGAGGTGCCCGCCAATGACTCAAATCGACGATTCGTTCCTCCCCTTCGGGTTTCAATATTATCGATCTCCTACGCCCTATCGGGACCAATGGGAGCGGGACCTGAAAAATATCGCGGACAAAGGCTTCAACTGCGTGAAATATTGGGTGCAATGGCGCGCCAGCGTACCGGAGGAGAATCGGTACGAGTTCGGCGATATCGTCGAACTGATGGATCTGGCCGAGCGCTTCGGCCTTAAGGTCGTGCTGAACGTTATTTTCGACGTGGCGCCGGCGTGGTTTTATAAGAAATATCCGGATTCGAAAATGATCGCCGCGGACGGCTCCGTCGTCGAGCCACGGGCGCTCAGCTACCGGCAGATCGGGGGAGCGCCGGGACCTTGCTACCACTATGGACAAGCGCAGGCGGAGAAGGACCGGTTTCTCGAGGCGGCCGTTCAGGCGTTCAAGGACCATCCCGCGCTGTGGGTGTGGGACCTGTGGAACGAGCCGGAGCTGACGACGGGAATCAAGCGTTCGCTGACGTTCGACAACCAAGTATGCTACTGCGAGCATTCGCTGGCCGCGTTCGGCGGCTGGCTGGAGCGCAAATACGGGACGCTGGAGGCGTTCAACGAGAAATGGCAGCGCAATTACGCCGACTGGTCGGAGGCCGAGCCGCCGCGCGGACAGGCGGTGTTCAACGATCTCGTCGACTGGCGGCTGTTCATGTCCGACGCGCTGACCGACGATCTGATTCGCCGCGTTGAGGTTGTGAAGCGTCATGATAGGGCTCATCGGGTCATGGTTCATACCGTTCCCGCGCCGATTTTCAATCTGATTACGGCGGGCTCGGACGACTTCAAGCTGGCCGAGCCGTGCGATCTGTTCGGCAACAGTCTCGGCTCCTCGGCCTGGTCGGCGGATCTGCTGCTGTCGGCGGCCAAGGGCAAGAAGGTGATCAACTCGGAAATTCACGCGCTTCCGGGGCATACCGCGTTGAAGCCGAAGCCGCTGGACTTCCGCGAGCTGAAGCGGCATCTGCTGATTCCGCTGGCGCGCGGCATTACGGGCTACCTGTTCTGGCAATACCGGCCGGAGGTGCTCGGTCACGAGGCTCCGGCTTGGGGCAGCACCTATCTGGACGGGAGCGAAACGCCTTGGCTGCGCGATATGGCGAAGCTGAACGACATGATGCAGCGGAACAGGGAGCTGCTCTGCGACGCCTCGCGGCCTTCCGACGGGATGGCGATCCTGGTCAGTCCGGAAAACCAGATCGTCAACTTTTCCGTCTACGCCCATCTCGACACCTACAACGATTCCGTTCAAGGCGCTCACAAGCTGCTGCACGACTTGAACTATAAAGTAGAGTTCATCCATGAAGGCGACTTGTCCAAGGAGATGTTGTCTCGCTATCGTTGCTTATGGATGCCTTATCCGCTCTATATGAGCAGCGCGGCGAGCGACACGATTCGGGAGTGGGTCGGAGCAGGGGGCACGCTCATCTCGGAATGCTCGTTCGGAGCGATTCAGGCCGAGAACGGCAGCCACAGCTACGAGGTGCCCGGGTACGGCTTCGGCGAAGTGTTCGGCGTCCGCGAGAAATGGATTCACTCCGCGGAGCATCTCGATCACAGCTATCATAATCTGACTCTTCGTTCGCAGGAGCTTATTCCGCTCGCCATTCGCCCGGAGGGGTGGGTGAACGCGAAATCTCGTTTGGAGAGGAGCGAATCAAAAGAGGGACCGAACGAAGCTCTGCTTGGCACGGCCGGATACGGCTCCTACTATCAATCGGAGGTTGAACTGGCGGAGGGAACGAGGGTGCTGGCGGATTTCGCGGAGGACGGCTCGCCGGCCATCGCCGTTGCCGCTTACGGGAAAGGCAAAGCGGTCTGGATCGGTACGCTGCTGGCAGCGTCATATTGGAAAGAGCGCCATGCTTCTACGGTGGAGACATTGGGAAGCCTGCTGCGCGAAGAGCTTGGGTTGCGGCCCTATGTCAACGTGGAGGGCGGGCGAATTCGTGCCGATTTGTCCGTAGGGAAAGATGAGCGGAGCTTGCTGTTCGTCCACAACTGGGGTGAAACCTCGGAAGAAGCGGAGATCGCGCTGCCGTCAGCCTGCACGTATGCCGAGCCTTGGTTCGCGGACGGCAAGGAAGCCGCGCGCCTGGATCCGGCTCGCTCCGACCGGCTGGTCGTTCGGTTGGAGGCCGGAGACATCCAGGTCTACGAGCTGCATAGAGTACAGGGAGAAGAGAAGCGATGAGCGGCTCGAAGCGTTCGACGGCACTGCCTGCTCACGATTTTCCCGTCGCGACGAATTGGGACGCCTCCTTAAATGAAGGAAGGGGAGGGCCGCGACCGGGAGGAACGGACGGCATCGGCGAGCTGCGTTTGAACGGGGGAGAGGTTGAGGCGGTGCTGCTGCTGCAGGACGATGATTCTGGGAATCCGTACTTGTACCGTACGAAGAAGTATGCGCTGTTCGCGGGGGAGCCCGGAGGCGAAAGGATGCGAGCGCCTGCTTACGAATGCTACATCGGAGAAACGTACAGCCTGTACCGGGTGACGGAGGAGGTTGTGCGCAAGCTGTCGGACGACTGCCTTGCGGCAACGAGGTATCCTGCCGTTGTACGCCGCTTCGATACCTGTGCGAATGAGTTGGCCGACGTTCCGGCGTTCCAGCTCATTCACGGCTGCGTTGTCGGAGAAGGGCAGCATCGCAGCATGGCGACCTTTATTTTGCCGCCTTATTGGCGGCCGGATTCCGTGCAGGGATATACCGCCTTGTTCAGCGGGTTTTACGACCAGAACGAAAATGTCTTCGGCAGCGTCGGTCCGCCGTTATTGAAGGCGTTAGGAGATTCGCTCAAGAGCACAGGCAGGGGCTCCGTTGGCATCGTCTGGAACGGCGGCGGATCGATCGGAACCCGAACGCTGCAAGGGTCGATCTACGGCAATCTGAACGCTCTGTTCGCTGAGGCTAATCGCCGATTCAGAGTTGATCCGCATGCCATCGTCGCCGTAGGAGGGTCGCGCGGGGCGATTGCAGGGCTCGTCGCCGCCGGCAATCCGCAGCGCTCGGGTTATTCAATTCCGTATCTGGTTTGCTACAATCCTCCGCTTTTTTTCGGAGACGATCCGTCTGAGCTGCTGAATCCGGCTTTTCCTGTTCGGTGGGACGCGGTCCGAGGCGACATCGGCTACAAGGAGGCATGGCGACCGGGATGGACGGGTCCGAACGGCGAGTCGGCGATCGAGCGATTTCTGGCGCTGCAGTTTGGAACGGCCGATCGCAATCTGATCGTGCAGGAGCTGGGGCCGGCTTCCGATCGTCTAATTCGCGGGCTGAAAACCTCCGGAACGAAAGTATATCTGAATCACGGAACGCACGACGCGTTTACGCCAAGCTGGCCGGCGTTCGAATGGGCCGAACGAGCTCGGCGGATGGGCGTTCCGGTGCGGCACGAGATCGGCTACCGTTTCGGTCACAACAACTGCACGGACCCTTACGCGCGGGCCGCGGAATGTCTTGCCGCTCTCGTCAAAGGAGAGGAACTGCTCGGGGAAGGGACATGGCATTATCGTCGAGCTAGCGAGGCCGCCGATGGATGGGCGCTCTCCGAGCGGTTCGAGCCGATCGTTCAACCGGCTTTCCTGGAGGGGCCCAAAGCCATCGTTCCCGGGTTTCCGATCTACCTGGCCGTCTACGGCTCGGCCGGCATGGCTTATTCGGTGGAGGTGCTGGAGAAGCGGGAACAGGCATGGGGAGAGGCATTCGTCCTGGCGGCGGGCGTATTAAGCAAGCGAGACGGATTCGCGCACGACGGCTCGTATCGCAAAATCGTGCTGAACGTTCCCGACCGACTCATTCCCGGAACGTACGCGTATCGGTTTCGCTGCCGGAGAGAGGGAGAGGCCGCTTGGAGCGAAGCTCGGTTGCTTCCCCATCCGGGTGAAGAAGGTCCTGCCATTTTGGAGGTGCTGTCGGATATTCCGAATTTTACGGATGCGGCTTGGCTTGAGCGGACGATGCGCCATGCGATTGGGTGGGGGTTAAGCGAGCGGTAGCCACGTGGGGCGTCTGCTCGCCCGGCTATGAATCAGGCTGTTCCAAGGTCGCGACGCGGCCGAGGGGCGGCCTTTTTTGACGCTTCGGATCAGAAACGCGGAACGTTCGACGTTAAGATTATTCTGATCGGCGGCTCGGAGATGGCGATCGTCGTGGCGGATTATTCGAAAATCGCTAAACGCACAGTGGCCCGAATCGCCGAGCTGCGAGAGCTTCATACGATCGTATCGGACGAGGCGCCTCCCGAGGAATGGAAATCGCAGCTTGGAAAGCTGGAGCTGAGATGGATTCATCGGGAGAGCGATTTGTGATTATTCTTCATGAATGCCGTGTTCGCTTGGCTGTTTGGCGAAGCTGCGGGGACTGGTTCCATGCTTTCTGCGGAATAACGCCGCGAAATGATTGTAGTTGTTGAATCCTACATCGAGTGAGGCTTCGGTAGCCGATCTGCCCATGTGACGCATGAGCAGGGCGGCTTGTCGGAGCCTCATGTCGTTTAAGTAATCAAGAATGGAAATGCCCATCTCCTGCTTGAACAGATGGGATAGCCGAGATGCGGACAGATTGACGGCGCCAGCCAGACGATCGACGCGCATTTCTTCCTGCATGCTCTTCGTCAGAAGCTGAAGCACGCGTTTTACTCGCGGATCGATCCGCTTTTCCAGACGTTGAGCTACGAGCAGCAGCACTTCTTGAATCGCATTCTCGCATAACGCGTGCCAATAAGCGGAACGCTCCCGGGAATCGCGAAGCAGACTGTGAAATGCACGGCTGGCTCTCTGGCGCGAATCTCCTTCCGGCAGCTCGACCACAAGCACGTCTTCGTCGGGGAGGCAGCCGATTTCCGATAGTTGACTGAAGTGCGCCCAGATGAATTCCCAATGCTGCCCCGGCACAGTTCCGTACTCGTGCGGAACGCCGCGGCGCATAATGGCAATCTGGCCCGCCTGACAGCGTCGTTCCCCTGACGGCGTGCGAAAATAGCCTTCTCCGCTAATGGTCAGCGCGATTAGACAATCCGGCCTCCCTGCGGGGCGTTGGATCGCGTACCGGTCATTTTCGCGAAAATGACCGGTAATAATCGTCCCGCCCGGAGCATCGTCATTTTCCGAGAATCGGTCAAAGCGTATCATGTGCCTCCTCCTTCATCAGAATCACAGCAGGATTCAAACACTTATCAGCAGCAATCTTACTTCATCCAACATACGAAACTCGGTAAGCTAAAGTCAAGAACAAGGATATTGCTATGCAGGTTGACAGATAAAGCGAAGGCCCGGTGAAATGGAGAACCTGCATACGAACAGAGGAGCGATGAAGATGAAGCAGAAGCTGCAGGCTTTGACAGAGGAACAGATAGCTTTTTTCAAGAGGGAAGGCTATTTAATCGTAAAAGAGTTATTTTCCGAAGAGGATTTGCGAACGATTGACGATACGTTTGAGGAAATTAGCCGCTACCCCGTGCCCGGACATTTCGAGCCGGTGCTGGATGGGGAAGACGGAGATCCGCTAAAGAGGTATCCGCGGGTAATGCACCCTCACCGCTTCAATGAGACGGCCAAACAGTACATGCTGCACAAGCCGGTCATGGAGGTGCTGGCCGATCTGTACGGCGAGGAGGCGCTTGCTGCTCAGAGCATGTTCTATTACAAGCCGCCGGGGTCGCGCGGTCAGGCGCTTCATCAAGACAATTTCTATCTTAAGGTGGAGCCGGGCAACTGCATCGCCGCTTGGACGGCGATCGACGCGGCGGATGAAGAAAATGGAGGGCTGCTGGTCGTGCCGAAAACGAGCGAGCTTGAGATTTCGTGCCCGGAGCTGGCCGACTCGAACGAATCGTTTACGACCCATTACGTGAAGCCGCCTAAAGACCAGAAGGCGATTCCGGCAGTGATGGACCGAGGCGACGTGCTGTTCTTTAACGGCAATCTGATCCACGGCTCCTATCGGAACAAAACGAAGGATCGGTTCCGTCGCGCATTTATTTGCCATTATGCGAATGCTTCCGCGACGCACATCGGCACGCATTACCGGCCTCTCTTCCGTGCCGACGGGGCGGAAGTCGACCTCGAGCCAAATCCGGACGGCGGCCCTTGCGGCATCGAATTCGATGCGGCTTACCCTCATTAAAATTCCCACATCATTTTGAAAAACTGTGAAGATGAAAGCTGGCGGAAAGTCGCCGGCTTTTTCTATATTTCTTACGGCGCTCAATATCATTAAGAATGAGTATGGCAACCCCGACCTGGGAGTAAATTATGTGGCCGGAAGTTGTTTGGCCTGGCATCCTTACAAAGGTGTCCCAAAGAGGGAGCACGCATGGGTAGATTCCTCTTTGGGACACCTTTTAATTTGCTACAGCACCTGAGACAGAATGTCTTCCTTAAACTGCTGGATGGCCTCGTCCGTATCGACCGTGAAGCCGCACTCCAAGCCGACGAAGCCGGAGAAGCCCGTATTTTTGATGGCGCGCAAAATGTTGACGTAGTTCATTTCGCCCGTGCCCGGCTGCTTGCGTCCCGGGTTATCGGCGATATGATAGTGGTTGATGCGGTCGATGTAGCCGGTTGCGTTGCGGATGACGTTGCCTTCGGTAATCTGCTGATGGTAGACGTCGAATACGAGCTTGACGTTCTGGCTGCCGACTTGGTCGATGACGTCGACCGATTCGTCGGAGCGCTGCAGGAAATGTCCGGCGTGATCGACGAGTCCGTTAAGCGGCTCGACCTCCAGCACCATGCCGGCTTCCTCAAGCAATGGCGCGCAGCGCTTCAGCGTCTCCACCATCGTCTGGCGCTGCTGATCCCGCGGTACGCCGTCAAGCACGTTGCCCGTCTGGGAAATGATCGAGCGGACGCCGAGAATGCGGCACGCCTCGATCGTCTGGCGAACGCCTTCCACATAATCGTCGCGCAGCGACTCGTCCACCAAACTGATGAACTTCGTGCAAGTGGCGCTAAGTCCGACGCCGATGCGCTCCTGTTCCGCCGCAAGCTTCTTCAGATCGCCTAGCTCCCACCACGCATAGTATTCCAACCCTTGGAATCCGTGCTCCTTTACTTTTTCCAGATGATAGACGACGTCCTTCCCTGGATAAGCTCCGATACATAATGAAAATTTCATATCTCTTAAGCTCCTCTCTATTAAAGCTTCACCGCTTGCCCGGACAGGGCCGATTCGTTCGCGGCGATCGTAATTTCGTGCGTTTTCAGCGAATCCTCGTAATCGGACAGAATACGAGAAGTGTCCCCGGTGCGCAGAGCGTGCAGGAAAGCCTCGTCCTCGACGTAATAAGGATTGGCGACGTTCGGATGCACGTTCGTTTCTTCGGCTGTCAGCTCGTTAAGCGCGTCGCTTCTCAGCTCCAACACTCCGTTGCCGGTGTAGATGTCCAATCCAACATGGTGTCCGATCGGCAGCAGACAAGTGTTCGAGATCGTTGCGACCATGCCGTTAGCCAGCTTCAGTGTCACTGTGCCAACGTCGGGAACATCGGTGCCTTCGACTTTTTCTCCCATTACTTTAAGCGCATAGGCGGCGTACACTTCGCTAACTTCACCGCATACGTAACGGAGCAAATCAACGATATGCGTCGTCTGCTCGACGAATTGTCCGCCGGACCCGTTTTGTACTCTCCACCATGGAACCATAGGCATTCCGCCCATCCAGTAGCCTAGCGCCATGCCGGGCTTGCTGTCCGCCAGCAGCTTTTTGGCAAGCGCCGCAGATTCATTATACCGCCAATGGTAGCCGACGGAAGTAATTAATTTGCTATTTTTCACCTTGTCGCCGATGGAGCGCGGAAGCTCACGGTCGATGCCTAGAGGCTTTTCCACCAGAAAAGGGATGCCGCGCTCCACGAGACTTTCTTCCGCTTCCCCGTGAGCCATCGGAGGGACGCATACATAAACGCCGTCCAACTGCGAGCCGTCCAACATATCGTCCAATTTCGAATACGCTTTCGCGCCGGCGTGCTCGTCTGCAGCTTTTTGCGCCCGCTGAATGTCGACGTCGTAGAATGCCGCCAGCTCGACGCCCTCCATCTGCACCAAATTGCGAATGTGATGATTGGCAATGCCTCCGGTTCCGATAAAACCAAGCTTTAACGTCACGCGCTGATCCGCTCCCTTACAAGGTAGGATGTCGTATAATTCAACTTACGGTTTCATTGTAGTCCATGTTATAGTCAAATTAAATATAAGATACTTCCTATATGGTATCGAAAAATGAAACAAGAGGAGGTTGGGAAGGTGTACTATGGAAGGCATTTTGTAACGACGGAGTGGGGACGGCGATTGCCGCTTCATCTCACTAGCATCGGCTATACCGATCAGTCGCCGATTCATCGGGAGCACGGGTTTCAGAGCTTCCATTGGCTGCATACGGTCGAGGGTAGCGGGGAGTTTACGGTTAACGGTGCGACAGTTCGGCTTCAGCCGAATCAGGGGATTTTTGTGAAGCCCAATGTGCCACACAGCTATGTCCCGGATTCGGATGCTGTCTGGTCCACATGGTTCATGACGTTCGATGGGGCGCTGGCCAGTCCGATCGCGGCCGCTATGGACATCCCGATGATGACGCCGATCAGTTGGGACGAGGACAGCCCGCTCGCCGTCGTTCACGATCATTACAGGGAGAGAATCGGCCACAGCTACGACTTCGCAGGCATCAGCGGCTCGCTTGAAGTGTACGCTTTTCTCTCGTGGCTGAAGCAGTATGGCCGATCGAGCGGCCAGCCGTCGTTGTCCAAGGGGCATGAGAGGCTGACCCCGATCTACCTGCTCATCGAGGAGCAGTATGGCGATCCGGATCTTGGTCTTGGCCGCATGGCGGATACGCTGAGCGTCAGCCCGCAATATCTCAACACGCTGTTTCGCAAAAGCTGGGGGATCAGCCCCTATCAATATTTGGTCCAGTTTCGCATTCAGAAATCCAAGGAGCTGTTAATAGCTGATCGAACTCGCACGGTCAAGGATATTGCCTTCGCGGTTGGTTTTCAGGACGACAGCCATTTCGTGTACACTTTCCACAAGCTGTCGGGCATGACTCCGGTTCAGTTTCGGATGCATTATGGGGATTAGGGGGAGAAGGAAGGGAACAAGCTAAGTTGAGTAGGTAGGAGGATAATATGGCAAAGGTCTGAGCAAGGCGGTGCAGGCGTTAAACGATAGGGGAGCGGCCCATATGACGCATAGGGTTACGCTGTATGAGGAACGAATCATAGCCTCCAGCAGAAAGGTGAAGGATTTCAAAGAATTTTGGCGAATTCTATTTAGGTTCAAAACCGAAATGAGTGCTTGACTTATGAAGTTGGCTGCAGCGCGCGAGAAAGGGATGCTCTGTTTTGAATGATTTTTCGCACACGGAACGGTCTTTTTCAGACGATGACAGGTACTTTATATGAAATGTCGTACTAATTTCCGCTTTTTTAGATATCTCTGCACGATTTTGTGTGGTTTTTCATACAACAGGCCTTGACGAACAGTTTTGGGGGCAACTTGTGTGTAAAAACATACAGGTCAAGCACTGGTATTGAGATTGAGCCTCTATTTAGGCTATATTTCCAAATAACATTCCCCCTGTCCATTGTTTTCCCCCATGAGAATCGTGCGTGACTTTTACCGCAGGATCATCATCTTTGTTCATTTTGGAATCGATCCTGGAGGGGTTTTGAGTGATTGTGAAGACCAAGCTATACATTCCGCATAAACGCCATGATTCGGTGCCTCGGCCAAGATTGATGCGCAAGCTGGACGAGGGGCTCGAAGCGAAGCTGACCTTGATCTCCGCGTCGGCCGGCTACGGGAAGACGACAGTGTTAAGCGAATGGGCCAGGCAGAGCGGAATTGCTGTCGCCTGGGTGTCGCTGGACAAGCAGGATGACGAGTGGATATCATTCTGGACCTATGTGACTTCTTCCATTCGGGGGCAAGCTCCCGGCTTCGCGCAGACGGTTATGCCGCTGCTGGCGAAGGGACCGTCGTCGTCATTCGCATCCTCGGAGCCTGCGGTTGCGGCTATGCTGAACGAGTTGAATCGGCTGCCCGGCGAACTCGCGATCGTATTGGACGACTATCATTGCATTGAGCTTCCCGAAATCCAGAGGTCGTTAAGTTATTTCGTAGACCATTTACCTCCTCATATTCATTTGTATATCGCCAGCCGTATCGAACTGCCTATTCCTACTGCCAGGCTCTTGGCCAAGGGAGAAATGCGGAGGATTATGATCCAGGATTTACGATTTCTTCCGGATGAAGGGGACGTTTTCTTCCGGGAAATCGCAGGTTTATCGTTGTCCAGAGAGCAGCTTGCGGAGCTTTACCATCAGACAGAAGGCTGGATCAGCGGCTTGCAGCTCGCGGCAATCTCTCTGAAGCGAAGCGATAATATTACGGAATCCATCCGGCAATTCAGCGGCCACCAAACTCATATCTCCGATTATTTAATGGAAGAGGTATACCTTCTGTTACCGGAGTCTACCCGCGCTTTTATGCTCCAAACCTCCATATTATCCCGCATGAATCATTCCTTGTGCGATGCTGTCACAGGCCAATCGAACGCTCAAGAGCAGCTTGAGCGATTGGAGAAGTGGAATTTATTCATTACCCCTCTGGACGATCAAAGGAACTGGTACCGTTATCATCACTTAATGTCCGATTTTTTGCGGCGAATGTTTATTCGAACCGATCCCGTACTATGGGCGCAAACGCATGTCCATGCCGCTCGTTGGCTGGAAAGCCACGGCTTCGAAGAGGAAGCGGCCGAGCATTATTTGGAAGGCAGACAGCACGAGGATGTCGTTCGGGTCATTGAGAACAATCTTCAAGCCTTCCTGCAGAAGAAATTTGCCGTGCTAAGCAGATGGATCCTGCAACTGCCGGAGAGTGTCATCTCGAGGCGACCGATGGTAGAAATGTTCTATCTGCTCCTTCTGATTGGAATCCGGCAGTGGGACAAAGCCTCGGAGAAGATAGAGCGGGCCAAGCTTCGCTATGAAGCGCTGCAAGGGACGATGGATGACGCGGAATGGAAGAACGTTATGGGCAACCTCTATTACCTGTGTGCAACCTCCAGTTATTTCAGGAAAGATTTGGCCAATGTATCTCACTATTTCGAGCTGGTTGACCAGTATGCGCCGGAAGGCAGCTTCTTGCAAACAATCGGGAACAATCGATATAACGGCTACGATGAATTTGAGGATCATTTGACGTTTATTAACGATTATCACGGCGCCTCTGTACTCTTGTTGAAATGGATCGCCCGGTGGGGAGACAAGAAAACGCACCCGTTTGCCGGGCGAATCCAAGCCTCCTACAGCAAGCTGCTGTATGAATGGAATCGGCTGGAGGAAGCCGAGCGCTGTATCGGTCAGGTCCTTCGTCCCCAGGATGCGCCGCCCAACACGAGGAGCATGCTGCAAATTTACGTTAGCGCCTCGCGAATTCAGCAGGCGCTGGACCATCCGGCTCGGGCGGCAGAGCTGCTGGAGCGGTTGAAGGTACAGATCGAATCTCCGGATTATGCCGTATTTCTGCGGAAGATTGAAGCGGAGCAGGCTTGCCTGGCCGTAAGGCAGGGCTCCCTGCCTGCGGCAGAGGAATGGCTGGAACGATGCGGCATGACCCCGACGGATGAGATCCCGCTGAACGAAGCAGCCGAATATACGGCTCTGGCCAGAGTGCTGGCCGCATGCGGGCGGACGGACGAAGCGCTGTCGTTGTCGGAACGGCTGCAGCAGCTGTTCTGGAAAGAGGATCGTCTTCGGGAGCGAATCAGAATGCTCATTTTGCAAAGCGTGACGCATTACCGCAGCGGGCAGCCGAATAAGGCGATCGATCTGCTGGAGACGGCTTTGGGCTTGGCATGGCCGCAACGTTTCGTTCGCAGCTTTGTGGATGAAGGCCAAGTGATGGCGGAGCTGCTGACCGCTTATCAGAGAGCTCAGCAAGGCCGCCAACCCAGGAACGCCTCTTCCGATCTCTTGAATTATGCCAATCGATTGCTTCAGGCTTTGAATCGTTTGCCGGCTGGATCGAAAGCGCCGATTAAGGCGGAGGTACGCGTCCTGGAGGCCTTCCTGGTCGAAGGGCTGACGAATCGCGAGATGGAGATTGTACGTCTAATGGCCGAAGGGATGTCCAATAAGCAGATCGCTTCGCACTTGGGGATTACGGAAGGAACCGTCAAGAGTCACACGAACAATGTTTATGGCAAGTTGGGTGTCCGTACGAGAGTGCAGGCGATCAAAAAGGCAAGAGAGCTTCTGCTGCTAAGCTAGTCGATACTCATTCCAGGATAGCGGGCTATAGGCGATCCCCATCGGGACCTCGGCTATAGTCTGTTTTTGTTGGCACGATTTCGACGCTGTTTGACAAAAAGAGAGTTTTTTATGTTGTCTATAACTTTCTCTAGATGTGCTTTGGTCGTCTTTCATATAGCTTTGACTTTGGCATAGTTTCTTGAGGGAGGAACAAGAATGCGTAACCACAAGGTCAAACCGATAATTGCTGCTGTTATGGCGCTTCTGTTAATGGGGCTCTCCTTGTTGGAAGGCTTCGGGGGTAAAGCCTATGCTGCTGGCCGGGAGATCATGGCCACGGTGGCGGGCTCAGGTTCGATGGCGTTCTCGGGAGACGGAGGACCGGCGACATCGGCTAGCCTGTACAGTCCTCGGGGCATGGCTATTGACAGCAACGGGAATCTGTATATTGCGGATTCGAATAATAATCGGGTTCGGAGAATAGACAAGCTGACGGGGCACATCATCACGGTGGCGGGGAATGGACAGCAAGGATATGGGGGAGACGGCGGATTAGCGACGTCGGCTCAATTGATCGGGCCCACGGGCCTTGCTCTTGACAGCGTTGGAAATCTGTATATCGCGGCAGGCCAAACGGTGAGGAAGGTCGATACGTCAGGCGTCATCAGCACGGTCGCCGGCGATGGAAGCTACGGCAAATCGGGAGACGGAGGGTTGGCGACTTCGGCTAAGCTCAGCGTCCCTAATGATGTGGCCGTTGACAGCAACGGGAACCTGTATATCGCGGACATGGAGAACAACAGCATCCGTAAAGTAGATACATCGGGCATCATCCATACCGTGGCAGGGGGCAACGACGAATACTACGGCGGCGACCTGGGAGACGGGGGCCTGGCTGCTTCCGCCGAGCTGCATCTACCGTGGGGCGTGGCTGTCGACGAGAATGACAATCTGTATATCGTAGACACAGGGCACAGTCGTATTCGTAAAGTCGATACGTCGGGCATCATCACTACCGTGGCGGGCAACGGTTCTGTTGGCTATGGGGGAGACGGAGGACCGGCGACATCGGCTCCATTGGGTGCTCCTCGGGACGTCACGTTTGACAACGAGGGTAATCTGTATATCGCGGACTTCAACAACCATAGAATTCGGAAAGTGGAGAAGACGACTGGAACCATCAGCACAGTAGCGGGCAACGGTTCTGCTGGCTATTCGGGAGACGGGGGCCCGCCAACGTCCGCCCAGTTGAATTACCCCTATGCATCAGCGATTGACGGGAACGGATATCTCTATATCGCGGATGCGACGAATCATAGGATACGAAGAGTGGGCCCTTCCAATAATGCCGCCCTGGAAGGTCTGACCTTGTCGAGCGGGAGCCTGAATCCGGCATTCGCAGCGGAGACTACAGGCTATTTGGCAAGCTTGGCGAATGACGTAAGCAGCATTACGGTCACGCCGACCGTAAGCGACAGCTACGCAACGGTTACCGTTAACGGTATGCAGGTAGGGAGCGGTTCGACAACAAGTGCAATTAGCTTGAGCGTGGGTGACGCTATTACGATTGTGGTAACCGCTGAGGATGGCACGACGAGGACGTATACCGTGACGCGGGCGATAAGCAGCAACGCGAACCTGAGCGGCTTGACGCTATCCAGCGGCAGCCTAAGCCCGTCGTTCGGAGCGGGCACGACAAGCTACACGGCCAGCGTGGCGAACGGCACGAGCAGCATCACGGTCACGCCGACCGTAAGCGACAGCTACGCGACGGTGAAGGTGAGTGGTACGCCCGTGACGAGCGGTTCGGCGTCGGGAACGATCGGTCTTGGCGTGGGTGACAACCCGATCACGGTCGAGGTGACGGCGCAGGATGGCACGACGAAGACGTATACGCTGACGGTGACAAGAGAGCTAAGCAGCAACGCGAACCTGAGCGGCTTGACGCTATCCAGCGGCAGCCTAAGCCCGTCGTTCGGAGCGGGCACGACAAGCTACACGGCCAGCGTGGCGAATGGCACGAGCAGCATCACGGTAACGCCGACCGTAAGTGACAGCGCCGCGACGGTGAAGGTGAGTGGTACGCCCGTGACGAGCGGTTCGGCGTCGGGAACGATCGGTCTTGGCGTGGGTGACAACCCGATCACGGTCGAGGTGACGGCGCAGGACGGCACAACGACGAGCGAGTACACGGTGACGGTGACAAGGGCAGCAGCGACGATTGGCGGCGGTGGCGGTGTTAGAAGGAGCAACGACACGCGCCTGAACGGCTTGACGCTGTCCAGCGGCAGCTTGAGCCCGTCGTTTGCATCCGACACGACGAGCTATAAGGCAACCGTAGCGCACAACGTGAACAGCATCACCTTAACGTCGATAACAACCGACCGTTATGCAACGGTTAAGGTGAACGGTACGGCTGTGTCGAGCGATTCTGCATCCGGCGAGATCGCTCTGAGCGTGGGAGACAATACGATCTCGATTACCGTTACTGCCGAGGACGGAACGACGAAGGCGTACACGGTTACCCTGACGAGAGCAAGCAACGACATCGCGCCGCCAATCCCCCGCGGGCCGTTATTGAACGAGAAGATCGTGGACGCGCCGAAGGTGAGAGAAGCCGCTGCAGCTGCTCTTCAAGCGACCGCTTACAAGCCGTTCGGCGACGTGACGGAGAACAGCTGGAGCTTCGAAGCCGTCCAGACCGCCCAGCGGCTGGGCATTGTTCAAGGGAGGGCCGACGGGAGCTTTCACGGCGGCGATTCGATTACGCGTGCCGAGTTCGCGACAATGGTTGTAAACGCACTGTATCTCAATACGGCAAGCGGCGCGAGCGCAACCTTTTCCGATACGAAGGGACACTGGGCGGAACCGGCCATTCGCGCTTTGGCTGCCGCAGGAGTCATCGAGGGTGTGGGCGACGGGGCTTTTAAGCCGAATCAGCCGATTTCCCGGGCCGAGATTTCGGCCATTCTGGCACGACTCATGGTTTTCGAGGTGTCTGCCGGCAACGCCTTGTTCACGGATACGGACGGAAGCTGGGCGCGTCAATGGATCGAGCTGCTGGCCGGCGTTGAAGTGGTGAAGGGCGGCAGCGACGGCAGGTTTGATCCGAGCGCCTACGGGACGCGTGAACAGGCGGTTGCTATGATTCTTCGTATGCTGACTGTCTGCCGCAACGTCGACCTTCAATGGGCAGATTAAGGAGGACCCTATGAAACGATTACGCTCGTACTTGAGAACGAAGATCTTCTCTAAGCTCGTATCTATCATTCTATCGATAGCGCTTCTAGGCACGATGCTGCCGATGATTGCATTGGCCGAAGAGGTCGTTGCTGCATCCGATATTGCGATCGGAACAGAAGCGCCAGTTAACGGGGCAACCCTTGAAGATGGAACAGTAGTGTTCGGCGGTGGTTCGGTTACGGATGTCAAGTGGTCCACGGACGGAACCGTCTATGTCGCAGCGAGCGGTGTTTTCGCGCAAAGCACGGTCTATCGAACCCAATACGTCTTAACGGCCAACTCAAGCTATGTATTCGATCCGGTACCCGGCGTATACGAGAAAAACGGAGCAAAAGACATAACGGGCAATATCTCCAACTTAGGCACGGGAACGTTCACTGCGGTTGTTAGCACGGGGTTTACGCTAAACGATACGCTGACGATTGTGATTACGTGGCCGAATGCGACGATCGAGCCCTCCGATATCTCCATCGGAACGATTGCCCCGGTAACGGGAGCGGCAATTGCGGACGGCTCGAACACGTTTAATAAATCCGCGGCTGTTATTACTTGGTCCGACAATGGCACTGTTTTCTCTGCGGCAGGCGGGCCATTCGCGGCTAATACGTACTATTACACGAAATACGTTATTACGGCTAACGAGGGATATGCCTTCGATACCACGAGCCGCATCTATCTGGACGGGGCAAAGTCGTTAGCGGGACGCATTGCTCATCTCGGCACGGGACTTTTGGCAGGAGCAAGCGTATCGAGCAATACACGGCCTAATGACACCTTGACCCTCATCGTAGGTTGGGAGTCGACCGATGCAGGCACGGGGCTGATTGTCATCGGGGCCTCGGATATATCAATCGGCACGCTTGCCCCGGTACCGTCCGGAGTCGCCGCGAATGGAACGAACGTATTTAACCATGCGACGGTAACTTATGTGGAATGGAGCCAAGAGACTCCCTTTGCCTACTTGGATGAAGGAGATCCTCTCGTCTCCGGAATGAATTATGCAACGGAGTATGCTCTCCAGGCGGCGAACGGCTATACCTTTGATTCGAGGTCGGCTTATTTAAAGGGCGGGGCCAGAGATCTGTCGAGCCGCATTGCGAATCTTGGATCGGGTACGTTCCAGGTGTACGAAAATGAACCAGGCGAGATATCGATTAAGGTCATCTGGCCTCGGACAGGGCTCCTCCTGCCGAACGATATCTCTATCGGCACGCTGGCGCCGGTCGCGGAGGCGGCGGTGGCGGACGGAGTCAATACGTTCAACCATGCAACGGCCGAGGTGAATTGGTCTGCAGACAACGGAGCGACCTACAATCCGGCGAGCGGCACCTATACCTTTGTAACGACTTATAAAACGAAATATGTCATCTCTGCGGAAGCGGGCTATTTCTTTGATTCCGCTGCAGGCGTATACGAAGCGGGCGGAGCGAAGGCGTTGGCCAGCCGCATCGCCAATCTCGGATCGGGCACGTATACCGCAGTCGTGTCGGGCGCTTCGAACGACACTTTGACCATCGTCGTTACGTGGCCGCAGACCGCTGCAGCGCCGTTTACGATCCTTGACGCGTCGGGAATGTCGATCGGCACGATTGCTCCGGTAACGGGGGCGAATGTGGCGGACGGCACGAACGCTTTTGCGCATACGACGGCAAGCGTAACGTGGTCCGCCGACAATGGCGCGACCTACGCTTCCGCAAGCGGGACGTTCGCGCCCGGCAAGGCGTACAAGACGAAGGTTGTGCTGACCGCAGATGCGGGCTATGCCTTCAATCCGACGGCGGGAGTCTACGAATCGATCTCGATCCCGAACCTGGGCTCAGGCACGGCCGCAACCCAGGTAACGACGACTAGCACCTCCAACGACACGTTAACGATTACGGTGACCTGGCCGTCGACGGCGTTGGGAACGATCGCCGCGAACGAGCTCGTAATCAAGACGATCGCACCGATAACCGGCGCAAGTATGGCGGACGGCGCCAATACGTTCCCGCATGCGACCGCCAGCATTGCCTGGTCAAGCGACGGGGGCCTCTCTTATGCGGCGGCAAGCGGAGCCTATGCGCCTAATACGGTTTACAGGACGAAATACGTCCTGACGACGGACGGCGGTTATACGTTCGATACAGCGATGAATGCTTACAATGCCGTTGCCGTCGAGAATCCGGGCGGGGTCGTGCTCAGCGCAGACGTGTCCACGTCGGCCACGGCAAACGATACGTTGACGATTGAGGTCGCTTGGCCGGCAACGGGCGCAGCCACAATCGTGCCTGCGGATATCTCGATCGGAACGATTGCGCCGTCGACGGGCGCAACTCAGGCGAACGGGACGAATACGTTCGCTCATGCAGCGGGCGCTGTGACCTGGTCAGGCGACGGGGGCGCCTCCTACGCGGAAGCGGACGGCACGTACGCCGCTGCCAAAGTCTATAAAACGAAATACGTGCTGACGGCTATGGAGGGCTACGCGTTCGACTCGACGGAGAGCGTCTACGAGAAGGACGGGGCGAGAGACCTCTCGGGACGAATCGTCAATCTTGGCGCAGGCACATTTGCCGCGACGGTATCGACGGCAAGCTTGCCGGACGATACGTTAACGGTCGTGGTAACCTGGCCGACTACGGGATCGGCGATGATCGTTCCCGCGGATATCTCGATCGGCACGGCGGCTCCGGTGACGGGAGCTGTTCAGACGAACGGGAATAATCTTTTCAACCATGCCTCTTCCAGCATGGCCTGGTCAGCCGATAACGGCGTAACGTATCAGCCGGCCGGCGGGACGTTCGCGATCGGGAAGAGCTATAGGAGCAAGTATGTGCTCACTGCTGCGGCAGGCTATCAATTCAACACGACAGCGGGAGCGTACAATGCAATCGACATCGTCAATCTTGGCGCAGGCACGTTCACGGCCCAGGTCACGACGACAAGCGTGTCCAACGATACGCTCACGATCATTGTCACCTGGCCGGCGACGGCGATTACGGATTCGATCAAGATCGACATCGGCAATACGACCGACTTTCGCGCGTATTCGGGCAGTACGCTTATTCCCGAGCAGGGACTCATCGTCTCCGCGGAGAGCGATTACAGCATTACGCTAGTTAACAAATCCATCGATACGATGAGTCCGTCCGCGCCGCTCACCGCCGCGATGGTCAAGAGCATTTCCGTCAGGGACGGTCTGGGCAACGATGTGCCGATGAGCGTGCAGACTGTATCGACCGGCGTCGCGCAGAATCATCCGTGGAGCTTGAAAATCACGATCGATCGTAACGCGACGGCGGCGGCCAGGCTAATTACGATAACGGTGAATACCGATACGGCCAGGAGAATCGATATTCGCAACCTGATCGGATTTACGAATCCGACGATCGAATATTCGAATCCGAGCCTGGGAAGCGCCAACCCATACGAATACGGCAATTATTATTACTTTCTTGCCGGAGATCCGTTAAAGCTGCAGACGACGTCGAGCGGGCTGATTCCGGCCGGCGTGCAAATCGTGGGCAAAAACACGTCCAAGACATCGCCCGTGACGAATACGCTGTTCGACACGACCAGCTATCGATTCGGCTACGCATTCTCTATGCCGAGCGAGCCGATTTTTCTGTCCGTGACCTCGACGGATGGGAAAGCCGCGCATAATATCGCGGTGCAAGCGACGATTCCCGGCGTTGTATCGCCAACGTTGTCCGGAGGCCCGCAATTCGTGCAGGCGACCGTACGAGCCTCGGCCACCGATTATTCCGGCGCGGTCATCACCGTCGATCCGGGAAGCTACAATGCTCGAATGTATAAGGTTACCGGGGTCGAAGTACGCTCCGACCTGCTGAACGTTGCTTTGCCGGTGACGTCTAACGGCGACGGCACCTACTCGTTCGTCATGCCGTTTACCGACGCGAACGTTACCGTCCGGGTGCAGAAAGTCGTGTCGAATCTCATAGAGACGGAGATTACGACGAATGCGAACGCGGAATTGACAGTCGAACAGGCAGAATATTATCCGGGCGATACGATTAAGGTGCAGATCGTGAACAAGGATTCGGCGAAATACGTGTCCAAAGTACAAGTGTACCAGATGTCTGGGGCTGCAGGCTCCTTGGTCAAGCAGATACAGCCGACCAATCCCTACGACTCCAGAATCGACGTCGGCATAGCGCCTTACCCGTCTACCGCCCAACTGACGGCCGGATCGACAATTAAAGTCGTCGCCCAGTTCGCGGACGTCTCGATTCCCGTTACAACGGCAAGCGCCGCGCAATTCTCAAGCTATCCGGTCAGGGCGAGCCTGAACGAACCGATTACGTTCAGCTTCACGCCGCCGAGCGATTCGAGCAAAATCTACAAGCCGGTCGTTCGGTTTCGCGATCGACTGAACAACAAGACCGTATATGCCTGTACGTACGTAAGGTCCGACCCGCAGGATCAGACCAGGAGCATATACACTTGTCCGGCCGTTACGAAGAACAGCATCGATCTGGTCGAATTGCTGTACGATGCGATCGATACGAATTCTCCGGCGGCAGGCGGGGCGCCGGGCGCAACGAAGCTCAGGAACATCGCCTCCGTCTCGCCGAACTCCAGATTGGCAGGCCTGTTCAAGACGATCAACGTATACGGAACGAATATGAACGGTCAAGGACAAGTGTTCATCGGCACGTCGCCGAATCCGACGCTGGCGGCTGCCATAACGGATGCAACGGAGACCTCTCTGGTCGTACGGGTGCCCGACGATATGTTGCTGTCCCGCACGACAGACGTTACGTATTACGTGTCCAGCAACGGCGTGCAGCGGTCTGTAACAATACCGGCAGCCGCGAGCTTGAGCCACACCAAGTTCGGTTATATGGCCGTAGTCGCGGACAGCCGGTTCAACCATTCCGTTATTGTCTCGGAGAGCGAAAAGGATTTGACGCAGCAGTTGGGCGATCGCACGCCGGTCATGACGATCAAAGGCAGCTTCACGGCCAGCGCAAGCACGAGAGGCGAATACGTGTTCAACGGTACGACGACTCTTAACGGCGGTCTGGCGGTCTACTTGTCGAAGGAGTGGAGCAAGCTCATTGTGCGCGACGATCTCGACGGTTCGGTCAGCCTGACAATGGAAGACGTCAATATGACCGCAGGCTCGTTCAGCATCATCTCGAACGCTGGCGGCTCGATCAGACTGGATAAGGGCATCGAATATATATCCGAGTATGCAAAGGACGAGGAAGGGGAGCTGGAGGATCCGACCAAGCGGAACATCGAAGTGCTGATCCGCAACCAGAACAAGCTGATCGTGGTGGGGAGCGGCATGCAGGCCGGCATTACAGGGGCCACGCTGCTCGACGACGCCGTCATCTTCGACGGGAAAATTTATTTCGGCATGGCGCTGCCGGGCAGCGATTCGGTGGGGATCAATCTGAACATCGATCGGCTCCAGTACGGCATGGACAATAAAGGGAATCTTAGCTTCCAGGGGGTTGCGGCGGAAGGCTCCTTCACGCCGGGCACGGAGATCTCGAAGAAGCTGCTCGGCGGGTTCGGAATTAACGGCAGCGCGGAAGGCTCGATCGATACGTTCAACGGCAATTACGCCGTCGCATTCGATGTAGACGCCAAGCTGGCGAATTTGGCGTCGAGCTTGAGCCTGAAGAGGAACGGCGAGACCGGTCTGCTTATTCCCGACTCGATCAAGATCATCGTCGGATTAGAGAACGGAATTCCGGTAACGCCCATGACGCCGATTGCGTATTTGACAAGAGTCGGCGGCGGCGTCTCGGGCCTGGCGGACACGATCAGCGGCAACTATAAAGGCATCGCGCCGATCTTGATTCTGCTCACCGGAGATTTCGAAGTCGGAAGCCTTATTCCGGGTGCCGGCCTGCTCGAATTCAGCAACGTGGAGCTCGCGATCGGGCCTTCCCAGATTGAGCTGTCCGGGAATCCGACCCTGCTGAAGATGTCGATCTTCGACAAATTCCAGGCCGGCATCTACGTGACCCAATCCTCCGTATCGTATCAAATGCAGATTGCAGCCAACATTTTGAAGAACTTCTCGGTCATTCTGGCTGGAGGCAATGCCAACCTGACTTATTACAGAAACAACGGCTTTAATTTGAACGGGCAGCTGCGCGGGAGACTCCAGGTGCCGGAGATCGATGTCGGGCTGTTCTCCATCGGTCCGTATACGTTGCTCAACAGCGACGTCGGGCTAAGTAATACGAATGCCTTCGCGTCGTTCAGTCTGCTTGGTTTCGGATTTAAGGTGAACTACGCGTTCGGCAGCGGTTCCGTTAGCGTGGGACGCCGCAGCTTCTCCTCGGCGCAATCGGGACCGGCAGGACAGACTGTGTACGACGAGAATGGCGCGGCGCTCGGACAGATTAACGCTTTCTCCAACGTGCGGCTTGTCGCGTCGAGCGGGGGCTCGCCAAGTCTGCTAAGGACGTTTGCGGTTGAGCCGGCGATATCGACGAATGCCGAGGGAACGGAGCATACGGTGTCGCTCCCGGCGGGCTTGACGGAGGATTACGCGGTGCTCGTATCCGCCGATCCGGACGATCTTCGCATCCTGGACCCGAGCGGCAACCCGTACGGCTTGACGTATCCGGGAACGTTGGATGACGGAACGCCTTATTACGACGATCCGAACGCGAACGCGGCGGTCGTGTCCGAGAACACGGTTATGATTCGTCTGGGCGCGGAAGCGGGAGATTGGACGATTGCGTCCGGCCAGCCGTTCAACAGCTCGATTATTGCCATTGCGCCGGTTCCGGAAATTGCGGAAGTCTCCTATGACGCCGGAGCGGATAAGGTAAGCTGGGATTTGTCGGGACTGGATACCTTAACGGAAGACTATCAAGTCGAAGTCCGTCTGTCGACGGACAACGGCGACGATCCGAACGCCAGAAGTGCAGGTGTGCTGGTCCACACGTTCAGTGTCGACACCGCGGATGTAACGGACAGCGCGGCATCCGGCAGCTATACGTTCACGGAGCAGGATTTGAACTATTTGCAAAGCGGTCAGTATTACGCAAGAGTGACGCTGGTCGGAAAGCCGATTTCCGATTCCTCAAGAGTGATTCCGTATTCGAGCAGGAATGCGAAGCAGGCGATGAATGTCGTCAATCCGCTCGAGCCGGGCTTAATTAGCGGCGTAGCCGTATCTGCGGGCGGCAACGGCACGATTCATGCTTCGTGGAGCGCAGTCTCGGACGCGGACGGGTATCTTGTTCGGTTGTACGATGCCGACGGCAATGCCGTCATATCGCCTTTGACGTACACTGACGAGATTGGCAGTGACGGCAAGCCGACCGGCAACCGAGTCGCGCATGCCGGCAGACCCATCGAGTACCGAGTGGCGGCTAGCGACGAGGCGAACGGACAAATCAGCCTCCGCTTCGGCGGGATAGATTCGGGCGCCGGCTACAGACTTGCCGTCACGCCGTTCGCCTACGCGGACGACGCGGAGATGAACTCGTCGTATATTTACGGCCCGACAACGGTGACGGACGTCGTCGACGTTCCGCTAGTCAAGCTCCCTGTCATTCACGTTAAACCTAGCGCGGGCGTCATCGCGAACGATTCGCTGTTAGGCAAGGTGCTTACGGTAAACGGCGATTTTACACTGGATGCCGCGACCACCTATGTGAGCGCGGAGGACGGACAGACGCGAGATTTGAATGTCAAGTTCACCCTATGGCAAAGCGACGGAACGCTAGACGAAAACACCAATCTGCCTCATTTCGTACAAGTCTATGCCAGCGGCGATTATGAGAATCGGGCTTCCGTACCGATTACCGTAGGCGAAGACGCAGGATCGACCTTGCTGCGAATCGCCGCAGAGAACGATCAAGGCGACGTATCCGAGTACGGATTGGCCGTTCACTACAACAGTCTCCCGCCTGCTTTGTTCGTCGAGACGGGAACGGACGGGAAGATCGCCGCCGATTCGTCCGGGTCTTACCGAATTGCAGGCAGCACGGTTCCTTACGCGAGCGTGATGGACGACCGAGGGAATCGCACCACGGCGGATAGTGAGGGTCAATTTAGCTTAAGCGGCACGCTCAGTACCGGTACGCAAGCTTACAGCACCATCACGGCTACCGATTCCGTGGGGAACGTTGCACAGGACGATGTCTCAATCGTTAAAAGCAGCCAACCGGCTAACCCGGGAACAGACACGGGCACGAATGGCGGCACGAATACAGGATCCGGTGGCGCTCCTGTGAAGGAAGACGGCCAAACCGAAGGTCCGACGGACAACGGAACGCCGGCTAAGAGGACATTTAAGGACGTGCATACCGAAGCGGCTTGGGCCGAAGAGGCGATCGAAAGAGCCTACGGGCTGGGCATCGTATCCGGTCGAACGGCGGATCTGTTCGCTCCGAACAGCCCTACGAGAAGAGACGAAGCGATCGCGATGCTGGTCAGAGCCCGGAAGCTGGCGATCGGCAAGCAAGCCGATCTGGATGCTGCTGCGGCGCACTTCGCCGATTGGCACGAGCTGGCTCAGTGGAGCCGACCTTACCTTGCGGCTGCGTATGCGAACGGATTGGTGACGGGCAAGGCGCGCCAAGGCAAGTTTTACGTCAACGGAGCTTCGCTCGTCACGCGGGCGGAAATGACGGTACTGTTCCAGAATGCTTACCGACTGACGGCAGTCGTCGGCAACCGCAAGACGTTCGGGGACGCGATTCCGTCCTGGGCCGCGAATAGCGTGGATATCCTGTCTTCCAATGGCGTGATCAACGGATATCCGAATTCGAAGTTCCTGCCCGCGTCTAACGCAACGCGCGCGGAAATCGTGGTCATGTTAATGCGCCTGATCGATCGGCAGGAGCAAGATGCGCCGGCCAAAGACGAGTAAAAGAGCGGCAAAGTCAATCCAAGTCAAATCCAAGTCAATCAAAGGCCCGTATCTTCCTTCCGGAAGTATGGGCCTTTAAGGCAGGTAGGAATCATCGGGCCAGCGCCGGATACGCCGATGATAATGACATAAGGCTACTTGTGAACGAAGTTGCCGGTTGATAATCGTAGGATTTGAGTTTGACCGACGGGAATTTTCTGGTTTATTTGAGTCCGATCCCGGAGCTTGCCCCCGTAATCATTGCGATATTTTCAAGCTGGTTCTGGATCTGGTTCATGACGCCTCTTCTCCCGTTAACGAGATATTCCTCGGATGAGTCACATTTTATAAGTTGGAGTCGACTCTATGTCAATACGCCTAAACCCCTCATCTACTGGTTATTCAGGTGGGTCATATAATAGGCTTTGCGGTATTCCGTAGGGGTTATTTTTTCGTATTTTTTGAATAGCCTCATGAAATATTTCTCGTCCGAGAAGCCGACCTCATAGGCGACCTCCTTCACGCTTTGCCGGGTTTGCGCCAGCAGATCCTTCGCCTTCGACAGTTTCAGGGCTAGGATATATTCCTGAAGATTCATTCCCGTCTTTCGCTTGAAGTACCGCGACAAGTAATCCGGATTGTACTGGAACCTGTCGGCCAATTCGCTGATGCTGACCGGTTCCGCGAGATGGATGCGCGCCCACTCCATGAGGTTAGCCAGCAAATCGTCCGCCCGATGATTGCTCAAGGCGATTCGTAAGCCGGCAATGGTCTGTTCGGACAGCTCCAGCATAAGCGAGGTGGTCATATATCCTGCCGCAAGGCTGGTGGAGTAATCGGAATTGGCGATATGGAGCAGCTGACGAAACAGGATATTGAGCCTCTCGATCCCGGACGGTGTAGAAAACACAGGAATGTAGATGGAAGAGTGGATTCGGTGGGATTCCGGATTGGATAGAAGCATGCTCATTTCGTTCGGAATTTCGGGTTCATCGAATATCTGGAAAGGAGTCGGGCATAGAAAATGAACCCAATAGAAGGAACTGTTCTCTTCGCTGAAAGCATAGCCTTGATGAACGCGGCCGGGAAGCAACAGCAGAACGTCGCCCGGTCGTAAGGCGTAACGTTCTTCTTCCTGCTGAATAAACACAGTTCCCTTTAACCCGACGATGAGTTCAAAGCTATCAATTACCCGCTGAGAGTGCCGCCATGGCGCGTTGGACTCGAACCTGCCTGCCGATACGAATTCAAGAGGCGCGAAAACGTCTGTTTTGAACAATCGCATGCCGCATACTCCTTGTCAGCGAAATATCCTCGAAGTCGAGCGTAACGAAAAAAGTCGGTTTTGTCCACTAATTCTCACAATCAGGCTACCGACAGAGGAGGGACTGCGATGCTATCATGAGATAAAACAGGCAACCGATGAGGGAGGATTTCATAGTGTTACAACGCATGTTTTCTATTCCGATTAACAAGGTGACCATCGACGATGCCTTCTGGTCTCCAAGACAGAAGCTCGTCCGCGACACGGTCATCCCTTACCAATGGCAAGCGTTGAATGACGAAATCCCGGGAGCGGAGCCAAGCCATACGGTTGAGAACTTCCGAATTGCAGCAGGAGAGCGGGAAGCGGAGTATTACGGACAAGTTTTCCAGGACAGCGATCTGGCGAAATGGCTGGAGGCTGTCGGCTACTCCTTGTCCATTGAGCGCGATGAGAGGCTTGAAGCAATCGCGGATGGCGTTATCGATCTGCTCGGCAGGGCGCAGCAGCCCGACGGGTATTTAAATACGTATTTCACCGTCGCCAAACCGGGCCGAAAGTGGACGAATTTGCGCGACGATCACGAGCTTTACTGCGCGGGACATCTGATCGAAGCGGCTGTCGCTTATTACGAGGCGACGGGCAAGCGCAAAGTCATTGACATCATGAGCCGGTATGCGGATCATATGGTGGAGACGTTCGGAGCGGGTCCAGGTCAGATTAAAGGATACGACGGTCATCCCGAAATCGAGCTAGCGCTCGTTAGGCTTTATAAGGTCACGGGCAACAAGAGCTACTTGGAGCTGAGCCGGTTCTTCGTCGAGGAGCGCGGACAGCGGCCTTCGTTCTTCGACCAGGAGGAAGCGCAGCGGACGGAGCACCGAGTGGAGAGTAGGAAACCGGAATATTTCCAAGCGCATCTGCCTGTTCGCGAACAGAAAACGGCTGAAGGCCACTCTGTTCGCGCGCTGTATCTCTTCAGCGGCGTGACCGATCTCGCCGTGGAATATGAGGATGCCGGACTTCTGGAAGTGTCCAAGGAGCTCTGGAGGAATGTTACCCGCAAGAGAATGTACGTCACTGGCGGTGTGGGGTCCAACGAATATTGGGAATCGTTCACGATCGATTACGATCTTCCGAACGACCGGGCGTATACGGAAACCTGCGCGGCGATCAGTCTGATGTTCTGGGCAAGCCGGTTGCTGCAGGTTGAGGCGGACGCAGAGTACGCGGACGTAATGGAACGAGTGCTGTACAACGGCATCCTGAGCGGCATTTCCCTCGATGGTAAAAGTTACTTCTATGTAAATCCGCTGGAAGTATGGCCTGAGGCTTGCGGAATTCGCGAAGATTTACGATCGGTAACGACAAGACGTCTGCCTTGGTTCGGCTGTGCTTGTTGTCCGCCGAATATCGCCCGACTTATTGCCTCGCTTGGACAATACATTTATTCCTATCGTAGCAACGATCGGGAATGGTACGTCCATCTCTATGTCGGTGGCCAAGCGGAGCAGACGATTGGCGATCGGTCGGTACGGCTAACGCAACAGACGAACTACCCTTGGGACGGCCATATTCAGATCAAGGTCGAGACGGAGGGAGCGGCGGAATTCACAATCGCTCTTCGGGTGCCAGGATGGTGCAAAGGTGCGGTACTGAAGGTGAATGGAGAAGGGGTTGACGTTTCTTCTCACTTGCATAAAGGGTATGTTAAGTTAAGCCGCACATGGGTAAACGGAGACGAGATCGAAATGGAGCTGCCCATGGTCGTAGAGAAGGTACGTTCCCATCCGAAGGTGCGGGCCAATGCAGGCAGGCTCGCGCTGCAGCGGGGACCCATCGTATACTGTCTGGAGGAGGCGGACAACGGCGACAATCTGCCGGATATCCGGATCGCGGACGCCTCCGAATTCGAGGCTTCGTTCGAAGACGGACTCCTGGAAGGCGTTGTCGTTTTAAGAGGCGAGGCCAAGCGTGTAAAGCTGCCGGATCACGGCGAGGAACAATTGTACTTGGCGGCTCCCTGCGAATTCGCCGAGGTTCCTGTCACAGCGGTGCCTTATTACGCCTGGGCGAATCGCGAGCCGGGTGAAATGCTTGTCTGGCTTCAAGAATTAAGATCTTAATTGGATGCTTCTATTCCTCCCCAGAAACTGGATGGCCCGGTTTCTGGGTTTTCCTTTCCTTGTATATCCTGAGATGAAGGAGGCGCTTGCGCATCCGTAAAATTCGCGAAATGATTAACATCAATACGATCCGAGGCAAGTTTTTTTGGCTGACGACAACGCTCGTGATCGTTCCGATGCTTATCTTGAGTACGATTTTCTACAACATGACCGCGGATAAACTCGGAAGCAACGCCAAAAAACACGCGTACTCGTCTTTGAATATGGCCAATCTCTATGTGGACCAAGTCGCCAAGGACATCAATGATCTCGTGAACGTCATTATGGGCAACAAGGAGCTTCAAGACATTTTGCTCGAGAAGGACATGGACGACTACACCTATATGCGCAACATTAGTCGAATTTCCAAGCTGATGAGCGTGTACACGCAATCAAAGCCCTTCATTACCTCCTACCTGGTCTACTCCAAGAACGGAATTGGCGTTAAGCGTCTCTTCCGGGGAACTGAAGCGATTGCATTCGATTACCAGATGATGAGCGAGGACATTGCGGAGAGTTACCTGGAGATGCTTGAGGCTAACAATCGGGTCCTGTGGTTGAATAAACAACCTTCGGGAGAGACGTACTATTCTGAGCGAATGATCGTCGGAAAGCTTCTGAAGGAAACGGAAGGGAATTACGACACGCTCGGTTTTCTTATGCTGGAGATCGATAAGGACGCTCTATTTAAAGGACTGCAGTTTCTCAATCCTTCCGAGCACTCGCAATATTTCTTCTGGGACGACTACGGAGGTTTGGTGTACCATATGCCCCGCGAGACGGACCCTACCCTGGGACAGGAAATCATTAACCAGATGCAGCATTTGGAATTTTCGGAAGCTTTCGATAAAAGGGTAATTACATTGGATAACCGAAAGCTCTATGGCGCTTCGGTCTTTATCGAAAGAACCGGCTGGACGATGACGACGCTGATTGAGGATTCGATCCTGCTCGAGGATGCGAATAAATTCGGAAAATTAACGGTTCAGACGTTTATGTTCGTTCTGGTCATCGGGTGGATGATCGCTTTCCTGTTCAGCAATTCCATCAGCAGGCCGCTCAGAAGGCTCCGATCGATGATGATCGTAAATCCTAACGTCGAATCGCTGCAGCAATATCGGTTTGAAGCGAGTGACGAGGTCAGTCAAATCGGAGAAAAGTTCATTCGGCTGATGGAAGAAAACCAGCAGCTGAACGATCAAGTGTTCGATGCGCTGCTCAAGCGCAAGGAAGCGGAAATCCAGGTGCTCCAAGCCCAGATCAACCCGCACTTCCTGTACAACACGCTGGAAAGCTTGAACGGTTTCGCCGTTATGCGCGATCAACCCGAGATGAGCGAGGTCATCGGCGCGCTGGGGAAGTTCTTTCGGGTTACGCTTAGTCGCGGGAACGAACTTATTCCGATAGCCGATGAAGTTGAGCATGTCACTTCGTATGTGAAGGTTCAGCAGTTTCGGTTCAGAGGCAAGTTTGAATGGATCTGCGAAATCGACGAGGAGATGATGCCTTATTGGATGCCCAAGCTGTTGCTTCAGCCGCTTGTTGAGAATGCCATCTATCATGGATTAAAGAAAGGATCTGGAGGGGGCGTGGTCATGCTCTCGGGACATTTGACCGACAATGCGATCAAGTTCATGATCAGCGATGACGGACCGGGCATTCCGGAAGATAGAATGAAGGAGATTGTAGAAGCGTTAAGCACAGGGGAGTCTGGGAAAATCTATGGACTAAAAAATGTACATGACCGAATTCATATAAGGTTTGGAGCGGGTTACGGCTTGGAATTGGCGAGTCGGCCGGGGATATTCACAACGGTGTCGATCACGATCCCCTTTTTGGACAGCCATGGACAAGTGATCGACAGCTAGGACGATATCCGAACAAAGAAGGGAGCTCAAGGGATGAAGGCTATGATCGTAGATGACGAATATTACATCCGGGAAGGATTAAAAAGGTCGAATCTTTGGAATGAGCTGGCTATCGAAGTGGCAGGCGAGGCGGAGGACGGCTCTTCTGCATGGAGCGCTTACCTGGAATGCCGTCCGGATATCATGCTGCTGGATATTAATATTCCGGAATATAACGGGATTGAGCTTGCCAAACGGATTCGCGGTCACAGCGAGGATACGCAGATTATTTTCCTGACGGGCTACGATGAATTCCAATGGGTGAAGGAGGCCGTATCTCTTCAGGCTTCGGATTATTTGCTTAAGCCTGTCGTTCGGGAGGAGCTCTTCAAAGCGCTTAGTAAGGCCATGCTTCAGACCCGGATCAGAGAGGATCGCAACCAACGCGAGGATCTGCTCCGAAGGCAGGTTCACGACTTAAGCAAGGCGGCTTATGAACAATGGCTGATTGATCTCGTACAGCAACGCCGTCCTCTCGACCAAAGCTTGGAATTGCTTGCTTCAAGCGGGGTCCATCTGGATCCTGCAGAGGAGTATGCGGTTCTTTGCTGCGAGGTCGACGATTTCTCATCCTTCTTCGAAGGCGCATCGTCGAGCGATCGCCAATTGAGTCAATATGCGTACCGCAAGCTTGTGGATGAAGCTCTGGAAGCTTACCCTCACGTCTATTCGTTCGGCGAAGTTGCAGGCCGGATCCTTCTGCTGGTCCATCTCGTCAACGGACACAACCGGCTGAATGAGATCGCGGAAGCGGTGCGATCTGCCGTCTTGAAATACTTAAAGCTGACGGTCAGTATCGGAATCAGCCATCCGGTGGAAGGTCTGGAAAGAACGTTTAACGCCTACCACGAAGCGATCCGCGCAATGGAGTACAAGGCAATAGTCGGCGGAGGGCAGATCATTCCGTACTCGTCGACGGTCGTGACGATGACCCATAACAATCGGATGCTGGACAAGGAGCTGTATCTGCTCAGCGAAATCCGCGCGGGCAACGAAGAGAATGTCGATCGCATTCTCCGGGAATGGACGGAAAACTTGCGGACGATGGCTTGGAACGATATGAAGCTCGTCGCGTCCCAACTGGTCATGTTCGTCATTCGTCTGCTCAAGGAAGCCCAGATTCCGAACAAGCCGGTCGTTCACGAGAATCCGCTCGTGGGACTGTCGGATTGCGGGACGATTGATGAATTGATCCATTTTCTGACCGAGTACCTCACGGAGGTCGGCCGCGTCATTCGACTGTCCAAGGAATGCCGTTCGCACAAGGTGATTGAACAGGCGAAGAGATGGATTCGCGAGCATCTGGCGGAGGATCTAAGCCTGGTCAAGCTGGCGGAGCATTTGAACATGAGTCCGAAATATTTAAGCAGCCGATTTAAGCAAGCGACGAATGAGACGTTCGCGGATTTTACGACACAGGTTCGCTTCGAACGGGCAAAAGCGCTGCTGGCCGATCCCGAGATGAAAATATTGGACATTGCGACTAAGGTCGGCTTTATGGACACGAACTATTTCAGCGTGGCTTTCAAGAAGCATATCGGCATGACGCCGACGGAATACCGCAAAAAGTATTTATGAAAATGTTCATACCAAAACAAAGAGCATGTGGACATATTCAATTGTTCGGTTGGCGGCTCCCCAGCATAATGAAAAAGTAATTTCATAAACGATACGAGGGGAGAATGGTCATGGTTATGAAAAGATGGAATCTGATTTTCTTAACGCTCGTACTTGCCTTTACGTTGGCCGCCTGCAGCAAGAGTGAAGGGAACAAAGCGAACGAAGGCAGCGGAAGCAGCAGTCCGTCGGCAGCGTCTAATGAAGTTGTTAAACTGAAATTCATGTTCTGGGGAAGCAACGATGAGAAGAAAGCGGTAGAAGGGATGGTCAAGTCGTTTAACGACAGTCACTCGAATATCCAAGTGGCTGCGGAACACGTGCCTGGAGACTATAATACAAAAATCAACACGCTGATGGCGTCCAACGAGCTTCCGGACGTTGCCTATTTGCCGGATTCGCTCGCCTCGAAGTGGGGTTCGGAAGGAAAGCTTCTGGACTTTACGCCTTACGTGGCCGGGGCCGATGAATTGCAGAATCGCTTGCCGGCATCGTTCTATTACAGCGAACCGGGCAAAGTCGTCGGTTACGCGACAGCGGCTGAAGTGATGGTCATCTACTACAATAAGGACTTGTTCACGGAAGCGGGCCTCGAGCTGCCTCCGGTAGAAGCGGAGAAGGCATGGACTTGGAATGAATTTCTCGAAGTCGCCAAGAAGCTGACTAAGGATACGAAGGGCAGAACGGCGAACGATCCGGACTTCGATCCGAAAAATATCGATCAATACGGGTTCTCCTTCGGATCGGATCGCTCAACCTGGGCGCCTCTATTAGCGAGTAATGGCGCGGGCATCACGGACGAAACGGGGATGCAATACACGATGAACAGCCCGGAATCCGTCGAAGTGTTCCAGGCGCTGCAGGATATGCTGTTTAAGCATCGTGTCGCTCCGGACCTTATTCAACAAAAGAACATGCCGGACAATTACGTTCGTCTGCAAACGCGCAAGGTCGCTATGGTGATGGACGGAACCTGGGCGCAGCTCGATATCTCCAATGCGAAGTTGAATTATGGAGTCGGCGTTCTGCCCATCTTCAAGGAACCGAAAACAACTTATATCGCAGGCGCCAGCGTCGTGTTCGCCAACACGGAGCATCCGGATGAAGCGATGGAGTTCTACAAGTATCACAACAATCCGGAGCAAGTTGACTTGTACAAGATCGGTTTGTGGATGCCGGTCGAAACGAAGTATTATACCGACCAAGCGGCGATCGACTCCTGGACGAATCAAGTTCACCCGCCCGAATGGAAGACGGCTGCGATTGATTATGCGTTGAAGTATTCGACGAAATCCCCGTCGTCCAGTCTGAAGAACTGGCCGGAGCTGAATGCGAAGATTACGCCTGCCCTGGAGATGATCTGGACTAACAAGAAGTCGGCCCAGGAAGCGCTGGACGAATTGGAAGCACAAGTTCAGCCTATGCTTCAAGGGAAATACGCGGATAAATAAGACGTAATCGGACCAGGGAAGAGCCTCGATGGATTCGGGGCTCTTCTGTTTATTCGGAGAGAATTCCACACGCGTCCATAGAAGAAAAAAATCGTACCAAAACAAAGAGGAGGTGGACACATTCAATTGTTCGGTCACTTCCCCTAAGTGATAATGAGATCATGTCAGCGACTACGATTAACGCCACAAGATGACAGAAAGGGGATTCGATCTCGCATGCGCAGTAAAGCTTCGGGCGTCGCTCGGATGGAACGGAAATGGGGGATTATATTCGCGTTGCCGCCGATTCTGGGCTTGTTGATTTTTACGCTTTACCCCGTAACGGCTTCCTTCTTCTACAGCTTGACGGACTGGAGCATTGGCACCGACTGGAAAGTGATTGGCTTCGACAATTACAAGACGGTGTTTACGGATGATCCTTTGTTTAATAAGGCGCTGTACGCGACAACGTATTATGCGCTCGGCAGCGTTCCGATCGGCCTTGCGGTCGCCTTCGCTGTGGCCATGCTGTTGAATCAGAAGGTCAAGGGCTTGTCGATCTTCCGGACGATCTTCTACTTGCCTACGATCGTTCCGAGCATCGCGAACACGATTCTATGGCTATGGATATTTAATCCGGATTTCGGCTTGTTGAACTCAGGGCTGAAAGCCATCGGGCTGCCAACCTCCCAATGGGTATATGCCGAAGAGACGGCGATCCCTTCGCTGATCATGATGAGTACCTGGGGCGTAGGCAACATCATCCTGATCTTCCTGGCCGGCTTGCAGGGCGTTCCCGGACATTTGTACGAGGCGGTTGAGGTCGATGGAGGCAACCGCTGGCACAAATTTTGGCACATTACGATTCCTTGCATGACTCCGACGATTTTCTTCAACCTGATCATGGCGCTGATCGGCACGTTCCAAGCCTTTAATCAAGCGTACGTCATGACCGAAGGCGGGCCTAACAATTCAACGTTGTTCTATGTGTATTATCTGTACCGCAAAGCATTTACAGAGTCGAAGATCGGATACGCCTCCGCACTTGCTTGGGTGCTGTTCCTGATCATTATGTTATTAACGTTAATCGTCTTTAAGACTTCGAATAAGTGGGTGCACTATGAGGAAGGAGGCGGAAAACAGTGACGATTGCAGGACAAAAATTTGCCCCCCTCCGCGCTCTGATCTATGTTCTGCTTATTGCCGGCAGCATTGCAATGATCTTTCCGTTCGTATGGCTGATTCGCAGCTCCTTAATGGAGAACAGCCAAATCTTTGTTTTTCCTCCGGAATGGATTCCGGATCCGTTCAAGTGGAGCAACTACAAGGAAGCGCTGACTTCCGTGCCGTTCGGCAAATACTTCCTCAACACATTAACGATTGAGCTGTTTGTGATCAGCGGCGTGTTGATTACGAGCGTGATGGCGGCTTACAGCTTTTCTCGGTTGAGCTGGCCGGGAAGAAATCTAGTGTTCGCGCTGCTGCTCGGTTCGATGATGCTCCCCTATGCAGTAACGCTGATTCCGAACTTTATGCTCTGGAGAAGCCTCGGAGGGATTAACACGTTCTTGCCGTTGACGGTTCCGGCATGGTTTGGGGGCGGAGCGTTTAATATTTTTCTGCTCCGGCAGTTTTTTATGGGCATTCCGAAGGAGCTTGACGAGGCGGCTTATATGGATGGGGCGGCGCCGTACAGAGTGCTGTGGACGATTATCGTTCCGCTTGCGAAGCCCGCTATGATCGTCGTGGCGATCTTTTCCTTTATTGACGTATGGAATGACTTTCTTGGACCGATTATCTATCTGAACAGCAACGAGAAGTTTACGCTGGCGCTAGGGTTGGCCACGTTCAAAGGCTTGTATAACGCCCAGTGGGGCTACTTGATGGCTGCCTCCGCGACAATCGTAGCTCCGATTCTGGCGATCTTCTTCTTCGCTCAGAGGCAGTTTATCGAAGGGATAACGTTAACTGGAATTAAGGGTTAACAGAGCGCGAATACGATTGACAGTTCAACATAGTTGAATTAAAATTAACATTGTTGAATCTGTAAAATCAAGAGAAGGTGGCGAACCATGGGAGCACGAAGGCTGGAACGCGTCAGGAAGCAGCTCGAAGCGTTGGGAGTGGACGGATTATTGATTACGAATCCGTATAACCGGCGGTATTTGACCGGATTCACCGGTTCATCCGGATATGTTCTCGTTATGCCGGACAAGGCGCTGCTGTTCACCGATTTTCGTTATACGAGCCAAGCGGCCGAGCAGGCTAAGGCGTACGAAGTCGTCCAGCATGCGATCAACCCTCTGGAGTCGATCGCGGAGGCGTTGAAGGCATTCGGCGTAAGAAAGCTTGGCTTCGAGAAGAACCACGTTACCTACGCCGCTCACGCAGGCTATGCGGAACAGTTTGCAGGCGTCGAGCTCGTACCGACCCAGAACGTCGTTGAAGCGTTGCGCAGCATTAAAGATGAGGAGGAGCTCGGCTACATTCGCAAGGCGATCGAAATTACCGAGCTGGCTTTCGAGAAAATTCTCGAGATCATGAAGCCGGGAATCTCCGAGCTGGACGTATCGGCGGAGCTGGAGTACCTCATGCGCAAGAACGGAGCCCCTTCTTCCGCTTATGCGACGATCGTCGCTTCCGGTTTAAGAGGAGCGCTCCCTCACGGCCTAGCCAGCGGGAAGCTGCTGGAAGCGGGCGAATTCGTTACGCTCGACTTTGGAGCGAGCTATGAAGGCTACTGCTCGGACTTGACCCGAACGGTGTTCCTGGGTACGCCAACGGAGAAGCATAAAGAGCTGTACTCGATTGTTCTAGAAGCGAATCGGGCGACGCTGGCAGGCTTGAAGCCGGGAATGTCGGGCAAGGAGGGAGACTCGATCGCCCGGGATTTGATCGCGAGCCATGGCTATGGACCGAACTTCGGACATGGTCTCGGCCACGCCTTCGGCTTGGAAATTCACGAGCCGGTGAGACTGTCGCAGCAGAGTGCGGATATTCTTGCTCCGGGCATGGTCATTACGGTCGAGCCGGGAATCTATGTGCCGGGACTCGGCGGCGTCCGAATTGAAGACGACATTGTCGTTACCGAGAGAGGCATTGAAGTGCTGACGAAGTCGAATAAAGAACTTATCGTTCTGTAATAGGAAAGAAGAGGAGAGACGATGAAGTCCGATTCGGCAGAGGTTGTGGTCATCGGCGGGGGCATCATCGGCATGTCGATCGCTTATTACGTCGCGAAGCTGGGGATGGAGGTTGTCGTCGTCGAACAGGGTGAGGTCGCTGGAGGAACCTCTTCCAAGTGTGACGGGAACATCTTGGCCATCGATAAGGATCCGGGCTTCGACAGTCAGATGTCGCTCAAGTCGCAGGAGTTGGTTGCCGAGCTCGCGCGGGAGCTCGCCGAGGAGTTCGAATATCGGGCGCCCGGCAGCATTCTCGTCTGCGAGAGTGAAGAGGAGATGATCGCCGCGGAGCGGTGGGTGGCTCGTCAGAAGGAAGCGGGATTGCCCTTCCGAATGCTCGATCGCCAGGATTTGCGCGACGAATGGCCCTACATGGCGGACGATCTGCCCGGCGGCTTGGAATGCGCCACGGACTCGACAGTGAATCCTGTCCTGTTGACCTATTCTTTTGCGGCTACCGCACGCCGGCTGGGCGCCCGTATTCTAACGCATACGCCGGTTACGGGAATCCTGCTCGACGAACGCCGGAGAATTCGCGGAGTAGATACGCCTAACGGGGAGATCAAGACGAACGTCGTCATCAATGCCGCCGGGATATGGGCCAAGAAGATTGGGCAACTCGTCGGCATCGACATCCCGATCGAACCGCGCAAAGGCCACATTCTTGTGGCTTCGCGCACAACAAGTATCGGCACGCGCAAGGTCATGGAGTTCGGCTACTTAATCAGCAAGTTCGGCGGCACGCGCAAAGTCGATCCGAGGTTCGAGGAATACGGCGTCGCGCTCGTCTTCGAGCCTACAGCCTCTCAGAACTTCCTGATCGGCTCCAGCCGCCAGTTCGTCGGCTTCGACACCTGCGTCGATCAACGAGTGACCCGGCTGATTGCCGAACGCTCGATCCGGTTTTTCCCGGTGATCGAGCATATCCCGATGCTGCGAACTTACGCCGGACTGAGACCGTGGACGCCGGATCATCTTCCGATCGTCTCTCGGATCGACGAAGTTCCCGGATTGTATACGGCCGCTGGGCATGAAGGCGACGGAATCAGCCTGGCAGCCGTGACAGGCAAGCTGATCAGCGAAATGCTGTCCGAATCGCCGACTTGCATCCCGATCGAGCCGTTGCGTTATGACCGTTTCCGTGACGGACAGGGCCATCAGGAGGTGCTCATATGAAGTTCGGCAGGATGATTACGACGATCGATACGCATACGGGAGGCAATCCAACCCGTACGGTGACGAGCGGAGCGCCTGTTCTGATCGGAAAGACGATGACCGAGAAGATGGTGTACATGTCGGAGCACCACGACGATTTTCGTCGGGCCTTAATGTACGAGCCGCGCGGTCACGAGGTCATGTCGGGCTGTATCCTGACCGAGCCGTGCGACAAGACGGCCGACATCGGCATCGTATTCATCGAAACGGGCGGATATTTGCCGATGTGCGGACACGACACGATCGGTGTATGCACGGCATTAATCGAGAGCGGTCTGTTCCCTCCGGATAAAAATGTACTGCGTCTCGATACGCCCGCCGGGCTCGTAGAAGCGACGCTGGACATCGAGAACGGCAAAGTGAAGCAGGTTGCCTTCACGAACATTCCGTCTTTCCTCTATAAGAAAGACGTGACCGTATTCGTCGACGGCTTTGGAGAGCTGTCGCTTGACATCGCTTACGGCGGCAATTTCTACGGACTGGTCGATGCCAGGCCGCTCAACCTGCCCCTAGTGCCTAATCGGGCTTCGGACATTATTCGTCTAGCGATTCGAATCCGCGAAGCGGTGAATGCGCAAGTGGAAGTCGTTCATCCGGAAATTCCGGTTATTCGCGGCTTAACGCATATCGAATTTTACAGCGATCCGGAGTCTCCGGAGGCGGATTGCCGCAATACGGTCGTCGTGCCGCCGGGCGGAATCGATCGGTCTCCTTGCGGGACCGGCACGTCGGCTAAAGTCGCAACGCTGTATGCCAAAGGAGAGCTGGGCCTCCGAGAGCAGTTCGTTCACGAAAGTATTGTCGGTTCAGTATTTTACGCCCAGGTGCTGGAGGAAACCCGAGTCGGCGATCTGCCGGCCGTCGTGCCTCATATCGCAGGTTCGGCTTGGGTAACGGGATTCCACCAATTCCTCTTTCGAGAGAAGGACGAATTAAACGACGGATTCTTCCTGCTCTGATCTCGGCAGAAGGCCATCTTAAATCCGGAGAGGTGCGCAATCATGGAATTCAACAAATGGTACGCCGCGATCGATGTTCATGCCGGCGGTCAGCCGCTCCGCATCGTCACCGGAGGCTTGCCCTCTATACCGGGAGCGACTCTGCAGGAGCGAGCGGACTACTTCGCTCAGCATTGCGGCGCCATCCGCGGTCTTCTAATGGCGGAGCCTCGCGGACACCACGGCATGACCGGCGCCATCGTCACGCCGCCCGCTAGCGGGGATGCCAGGTTTGGTCTGTTGTTCATGAACAACGAAGGGATGGCCGATGTCAGCGGTCACGGTGTGATCGCCGCCGTGACCGCCTTGATCGAGACCGGTCAACTGCCGCCGGAAACGGCTGCCGAAGGGGTTCGCATCGATCTCCCGGCAGGGACGATTGTTGCTTATGCCGATTGCGAAGGCTCGGAGGTCAAGTCGGTATCGTTCGATCATATCCCGTGCTTTGCCTATGCGTTGGATGTACCGGTCGAGTTGAACGGTCTGGCCTTTCCCGTGGATGTCGTCTATAACGGAGCCTTCTATGCCGTCGTCGATGTTAAGGCGCTCGATCTCGCGCTTCTGGAAAGCACGCTGCCGGACTTGCAAATATGGGGCGGAGCGATCAAGAGGTTCATCGATCCCCGGCTCTCCCTTCTCCATCCAGTGACAGGCCGGATGGCCGGCATTCATGGCGTCGTCATTGCCGGCACCGAAGGCGATCTTCGCCCAGGCTCCGATTGTCGTAACGTAACGGTGTTCGCGAACGAGCAGTTCGACCGATCGCCGGGAGGGGCTGGCGCTATCGCTCATATGGCGGCTCGGATGCAGCGGGGGGAAGTCCGACTTGGGGACACGCTGACATATGAAGGGCTCGCAGGCTCGCAGGCGACCGTTCAAGCGATAGAGACGGTCAAGCGGGAGGATGGGAAGGCGACCGTCTACCGAATGACGGGCTCTGCCTTCGTGATCGGGCTCATGAACTTCGTCATCGATCCGAGCGATCCGTTGTCAGAAGGTTTCGTTCTACGCTAGGCTTCACAATTATTAGAATTATCCCAATGTTCAATCTATTTATTAATTTACTTTGAGAGGGGAAAATTTTCATGGCTAAATTTGAAGGTGTATACGTGGCATTGGTTACTCCGTTTACGGAGTCCTATGAGGTGGACTACAAGAGATTGGCTGAGTTGTGCGAATGGCAGATCGAGAATGGAGCTAACGGCCTCGTACCGACGGGCTCCCTTGGGGAATACGCGACGATGTCAAACGAAGAACGCGCGAAGGTTGTGGAGACCGTCATCGACGCCGCTGCCGGCCGAGTACCGGTCGTTGTCGGGTCCGCGGCTCCTTCGACACAGCAAGCCGTCTCCTGGGTACAGCATGCGAAAGATAAAGGAGCGGCGGGCGTTATGGCGCTGCCTCCGATCAACTATAAGCCGCTTGAGAATGAGGTTATCGCTCACTACGAGGCACTGAACTCGGTTAACTTGCCGATCGTGGGCTACAACAATCCTCACGATTACAAAATCGATCTCACGCCGGACTTGCTGGCTAGGCTCTCAAAGCTGGAGAACTTTGTTGCCGTTAAGGAATTCTCCGGCGATATCCGCCGCGTTCATGAAATTCTGGCGAAGACCGATCTGGAGGTTATGATCGGCGTCGATAACCTGGCTATGGAAGGACCGTTGTTCGGTGCGACAGGCTGGATCTCCGGCGTCTCGAACGCGCTGCCGAAAGAAGGAGCGGAGCTATTCAAGCTGGCAAGGGAAGGAAAGCTGGAGGAAGCCTCCAGGCTGTACAAGCATCTGCTCCCGCTGTTCCACTTCGACGCCAACGCGCAGCTTGTGCAATCGATCAAATATATGATGGAATTGTCCGGTTTCCCGGTAGGTCCGGCTCGTCCGCCGAGATTGCCGCTTCCGGAAGCCGAGTATCAAGCGATCAAAAAAGCATACGAGTACGCTGTCAACCGTTAAGAACTCGTCGGATTAAGTTAGCCATTAAGAGGAGGAATGCGGCTTGAACAGCAGCAAAAATTGGATCGGCGGAGAATGGATTACCCCGAATGCGGGGGAGCTCGTCATCGCGAACCCTTCAGACTCGACTGAGGAGGTGGGCGTTCTCCATCTGTCGGATGCTTCTCAAGTCGTTCAGGCGGAGCAGGCGGCGCGCAGCGCGCTTCCTGCCTGGTCCCGCCTGACCGGTGCGGGCAGGGCGGACTACTTGTACAAAATGGCGAATGCGCTGGAAGCAAACTCGGCGGAAATCGCGACGCTGGCCAGCAGAGAGATGGGTAAGCCGATCGGGGAGATGCGGGGCGAGACGATTCGCGGAGTGAACCTGCTTCGTTATTACGCCGCCGAAGGCGTGCGCGCCAACGGCGTCGTCATCCCTTCCAGCGAGACGAATGTCCTGCAATATACGAAGAAGGTGCCTCTTGGCGTTGTCGGCGTCATCACGCCATGGAATTTCCCTGTCGCCATTCCGATCTGGAAGATCGCGCCTGCGCTCATCTGCGGGAATACGGTCATCTGGAAGCCGGCGGAATTCGCATCGCTGACCGCAACCCGTCTGGCCGAGATCTTCGCTTCCGTAGGCTTGCCGGCCGGTGTGCTCAATCTAGTCATCGGCAAAGGCAGCAGAATCGGAGACGTTCTGCTGGAGCAAGTCAATCTGAATGCCGTTAGCTTTACCGGATCGACGAACACCGGCATGCGCGTGGCTCAAGCTTGCGCTAGCCGCAACATCAAATACCAGACGGAGATGGGCGGGAAGAATGCGGCGATCGTGCTGGGCGACGCCGATCTCGACAAGGCCATCCCGATGATTCTGAGCGGGGCGTTCCGTTCTGCCGGGCAGAAGTGTACGGCGACAAGCCGGATCATCGTCGAGAGCGCCATCTATCATCCGTTCGTCGAAGCTTTGAATCGCGCCATTGCGGGAATCAAGCTCGCTCCGGCGCTCGATCCCGCCGCCTATCTCGGACCGGTAGCGTCCGCCAGCCAGTTCAAGAGCGTAATGTCCTATGTGAATCTGGCGAGGGAGCAAGCGGACATTGTGGCGGAAGGCCCTGTGCTGGCGGAAGCGAAGGAAGGAAACTACATTCGGCCGATCGTCGCCGCCGGCGTCGACGCGGATCACCCTCTCGTTCAGGAGGAGATTTTCGGACCGGTCGCCACGGTGCTGAAGGCGCACAATTTCGAAGACGCCATCGCACTTTGCAACCGTACGGAGTTCGGACTGAGCGCCTCCCTGTTTACGCGCAATCTTGCGCATGCTCATCGTTTCCTGGATGAAGCGGAGGCGGGCATGGTTCGCGTCAATCAGGAATCGGCGGGCGTCGAGTATCAATCTCCGTTCGGCGGGATGAAGATGTCGAGCTCCCATTCCCGGGAGCAGGGGCAAGCCGCGCTGGACTTCTATACCGAGACGAAAACGTGCGCGATTAGCTACGCCTAGAGGTTCGGATATATGAACTCCCTATCCCTGTTTGTCTGCCGCTGCGAGGAAGTGACGCTCAGCCAACTGGAAGAAGCGTATGAATCGGGCTGTCACACCTCGCGCCAATTAAAGATGAAGACACGTGCGACAATGGGGGCCTGCCAAGGTCGGGTGTGCAGGCACCTGTTGGAGACGTGGACACATAACCGAAATCCGGACGCGCCGCGGGATTCGGAGCTGCTATCCGTCCGGCCGCCGATCCGACCGATTACTTTCGGCCAACTGGCAAAGGGTGAAGCGTAATGGAACGGATCAACGATCATCCCATCTTGGGTAAGAAAACACAACGAGCTTCCGTGACTTTTACGTTTAACGGGAAGCCGATGGCCGGCTACCGCGGTGAGCCGATTGCCGCCGCCTTGCTGGCTGCAGGCATTCGAACGCTGCGGAAGCACGAAGAATCGGGCAACTCTCGGGGAATCTATTGCGCCATCGGGCATTGTATGGAATGTCGGCTCCAAGTACAAGGCAAGGGCATCGTTCGCTCTTGCCTGACGCCGCTGGAAGAAGGCATGCAAATCTCCGAAGGGCTGCAGTTGCCTAACGAAATTACCGGGAGGAAACTGCCATGAGCCGACAAGCGCAGCATTCGGAATTAATTATCGTCGGCGCAGGTCCGGCCGGCCTGTCTGCGGCGATCGTCGCTTCGGGGAACGGCCTTAAGGTTACGGTGATCGACGAGTTTCTTGAGCCAGGCGGCCGAATGCTCGGACAATTTCACGAAGAGCATGGCCGCTGGTGGGTCGGCAAGCGCATAGCGGAGCAATTGATCGAGACGTGCGGGAAGCAGGGCGTATCGATCCGCTGCGGCCTATCGGTCTACGGCCTGTTGAAGTCGGACGGCCAGTGGGAGGTGTCGACCTCCGGAGGACGCTTGACCGCACCGCGCGTCCTGCTGGCTACCGGGGCCGCGGAGGCGCCGGTGCCGGCCGACGGCTGGACGCTGCCCGGAGTCATGTCGATCGGAGCGGCCCAGGTCATGTCGAATGTTTATTATGTTAAACCTGGAGATCGCGGCCTCATCATCGGCATGAACGTGCTCGGAATGGCCATCGCCCGCGAATTGGCTGTCTCCGGCGTCTCGCTGGCGGGCATCGTCCTGCCTCCGGCCGGACCGTTCGCCGGTTCGTCGGCGCTTCCGAAGGAATGCCTTCGGCTGTTGATGGGATTGTCGCACCTAGCGCCGTCGCCGGTGCTTCGTCTTGGAGGACGTGTCGCCGGAGCGCTCGGGATGACGGGTCTCGTCTCCAAGTTCTTTCCGCGCAGAGGCATTAAGCTCTGGGATATTCCCTTGATGCTGCGTACAGCTGCAATTCGAATTAACGGCACCGACCATGTCGAATCGGTCACGTTGGCCGATATGAACGGGGAGGGCGAGATCCTTCCGGGGAGCGAGCGGGATGTGCCCGTCGACTTCGTCGCGTTGGCGGGAGGCTTGTATCCGCTAGCCGAACTAGCCGCTGTGGCGGGGTGCCCGTTCCTGTATACTCCGGAGCTCGGCGGACATCTTCCGCTTCACAGCGAAAGGATGCTGACGCCGGTGGAAGGACTGTTCGTAGCCGGCAACATTACCGGAGTGGAAAGCGCACTCGTCGCGATGGCGCAGGGCCGGCTTGCCGGCGCTTCGATCAGCCATGAGGCCGGCGCATATGGAGCTGACGGCGAACGCCATGTCGCGGACGCGGTGGAAGAAGTTCATCGCGTGCGGTCTTCGGCGTTGATCCAGTTCCATCCGGGCATTCCGGAGGCGCGCAAAAAAATCTATCAGCTATGGCAAGCTACCTATCAGGCTGGAGGGTAACATCAAATGGTCGTACAAACAGGCGGCAGCACGAACATCATCATCCGGCTGGAAACGGACAAGGATAAGATCTCTTTCGGACAAATCGTAACGGCGATCGGCGACGCAGGCGGCGAGATCGCCGCTCTTGACGTTAGCCGCGCAGGAAAACAGAAGACGCTGCACGATCTTACCGTTACGATCGATCCGGCATTCTCGGAGCGAGTCGTTTCGCGTTTGCGGGACATGGATGGGGTGCGGGTGATCAATGTCTCGGATCAGACGCTGCTGCTGCATCTTGGCGGCAAAATCGAGGTTCATTCCAAGCTGAGGATCAAAAATCGCGATGACCTGTCGCGCGTATATACCCCTGGCGTAGCCCGGGTAAGCATGGCAATTCACGAAGATCCTTCCCGCGCTTATTCGCTGACGATCAAGAGAAACATGATTGCCGTCGTCTCGGACGGCACCGCCGTACTGGGGCTCGGCAACATCGGTCCGCTGGCTGCGATGCCGGTTATGGAAGGCAAGGCGATGCTGTTCAAGCAGCTTGCCGACGTCGACGCCTTCCCGATCTGCTTGGACACCCAGAACACAGAGGAGATCGTGGAGACGATCAAACGGATCGCTCCCGCCTTCGGGGGGATTAACCTGGAGGATATCTCTTCGCCGCGCTGCTTCGAGATCGAACGACGCCTGATCGAGGAATTGGATATTCCCGTCTTCCACGACGATCAGCATGGGACGGCGGTCGTACTGCTGGCAGGGCTGTATAACGCCGTCAAGCTCGTCGGCAAACGGCTCGAGGATTGCAAAATTGTATTGTGCGGAGTGGGGGCGGCGGGTACCGCATGTACGAAGATTCTGCTTTCGGCCGGAGTGAGCAATATTATCGGCGTGGACCGTGCCGGGGCTCTGGTCAAGGGACAACACTATGACAACGAAGCTTGGGCGTGGTATGCCGAGCATACGAATCCTAACCGCGAGACGGGCAGCTTGTCTGACGTCATCCAAGGCGCGGATATTTTTATCGGCGTATCCGGATCCGGCATTCTGAAAAGTCAGGACGTCCGGAAGATGGCGGCCGATCCGATCGTATTCGCCATGGCCAACCCGAACCCGGAGATTATGCCAGAGGAAGTGGAGGGCATCGTCCGAGTTATGGCGACGGGACGTTCGGATTATCCGAACCAGATCAACAATGTCCTCTGCTTTCCCGGTCTGTTCAGAGGCGTCCTCGATTGCCGCGCGTCCCGTGTGACCGATTCGATGAAGCTGGCTGCCGCCAGGGCGATCGCTGCGGTCGTCTCCGAGGAGGAGTTAAACGAGAATTACATTATTCCAAGCATCTTTAACCAGCGCGTCGTTGAACAGGTGCGTCAAGCCGTTATCGACGCGGCATATGAAGCCAAGGTAGCTCGAAGGCGGGACATCCGCGCCGAGGAATTTCGAGCGAAACTGAAACAGGAAACGGGGGGAGGTTGAAGATGAACGCTAGGAAAGTGAATCCGATATCCTACAAAAACGTGTCGATAAGCGATTCGTTCTGGACGAAATATCGGAACCTGGTAAGGGATGAGGTTATTCCCTACCAATGGGACGCGCTGAACGATCGAATCGAGGGAGCGGCTCCAAGCCGCGCGATCCGCAACTTCCGTATTGCCGCAGGCGAAGAGGATGGGGAATTTTACGGCTATATTTTCCAGGACAGCGACGTGGCGAAATGGCTGGAAGCCGTCGCTTACAGTCTGGCGTCCTCTCCGGATCCGGAATTGGAGCGGCTCGCCGATGAGACCATCGAGCTGCTGGGCAGAGCACAGCAGCCTGACGGCTATCTGAACACCTATTTTACCATCAAGCATCCGGACCGGCGCTGGGAGAATGAACGGGACAATCACGAAACGTATTGCGCAGGGCATCTGATTGAAGCGGCGGTCGCGTATTACGAGACGACGGGCAAAACCCAGCTGCTCAACATTGTCTGCAAGCTGGCGGATCACATCGATTCAGTATACGGCGAAGAAGAAGGAAAGCTTCGGGGGTATCCGGGACATCAGGAGATCGAGCTGGCCTTAATGAGATTGTATGAGGTGACCGGGGAGGAGCGATATGCCGATCTGAGCCGATTCTTCATTAACGAACGCGGCCGGGAGCCCCACTTCTTCAAGGAGGAGGCAGAGCGGCGTGCGGAGCGGCATGGCCGGGAATCGCTGCTTGCGGAAGGCTATTACAACCTATACAAGCATAACTACGAATACAACCAGTCGCATCTGCCCGTTCGCGAGCAGGGGCATGCTGTCGGCCACGCTGTGCGCGCGGTGTACATGTATGCGGGAATGGCGGACGTAGCGGCCAAGACGGGAGACGTCGCCTTGCTTGAAGCATGCAGACGCCTATGGGACAACGTTACCCAGCGGCAAATGTATATTACGGGGGGCATCGGATCTAACCACGACGGCGAAGCCTTCAGCTTTGATTACGATCTGCCGAACGATACGGCGTACACGGAAACCTGCGCAGCGATCGGGCTTGTCTTCTGGGCGCACCGGATGCTGCACCTCGACCCGGACGGCAAATACGCCGACGTCATTGAGCGCGCGCTCTATAACGGAACGATCAGCGGTATGTCGCTCGACGGCAAAAGCTTCTTCTACGTCAATCCGTTGGAAGTGTGGCCGGAAGCCTGCAAGCGTCCGGACAAGATGCATGTGGAGAAGGTGCGGCAGAAATGGTTCGGCTGTGCCTGCTGTCCGCCCAATCTGGCGCGGATGATCGCTTCGCTCGGAAAGTACATTTACTCGCAGGATGAGAGCACCGTTCACGTCCATCAATATATCGGCAGCGAGACGACTGTCGGGCTCACCGGACAACAAGTTCGATTGTCGTTGGAGTCGAACTATCCATGGGACGGACAAATCAAGCTAACCGTTACTCCGGAGCATAAGGGCGAGTTCTCGGTAGCCGTTCGTATCCCCGGCTGGTGCGAGGGAGCGTCTGTCTTCGTGAACGGACAGAAGGTTTCGGCAGACGATCGCCCCCGGAAGGGCTATTTGAAGCTGACCCGCGAGTGGAATGCCGGCGACGTCATTTCGCTCGATTTCCCGATGCCGGTCGAACGGATTTACGCGAATCCGAACGTCCGCACAAATACTGGAAAAGTGGCCATTCAGCGCGGACCGATCGTCTACTGCTTGGAGCAGGCCGATAACGGCGAAATTCTGCCCGATATCTCGCTGCCCGAGAATGCGGAGCTCTCCGCACGGTTCGAACCGGATAGATTGGGAGGCGTGACGGTTGTGACCGCCGAAGCGATTCGAGGAGATTCGACGGGTTGGGACACGAAGCTGTACGGGAAGAAAAAACGAAGCAAGCACGCGGCTCCGATTCAAGCGATCCCTTATTTTGCTTGGGCGAACCGGGGAGAAGGCGAAATGCTTGTGTGGATTCGAGAAGAGTAAGCGAGTAAGAGCGCCGAGTAAGAGCGTGTTGAGGCAGAGAGTATGAGAGAGAGGATGCGAACAGATGCAGAGCTATCCGATAGTGAAACCAATCAACCGGCAAGCGGCGAAATCGTTTAAGCTTCAGGATGTCGAGCTGCTGGACGGATCTTTTAAACACGCGATGGAATTAAACCGGACGTACTTGCTCGAGCTCGAACCGGACCGGCTGCTGGCCCGATTCCGGGAGTATGCGGGCTTGACGCCGAAAGCTCCCCAATACGAGGGCTGGGAAGCGATGAGCTTGTCGGGTCATTCCTTGGGCCACTATCTGTCGGCGATCTCGATGCTCTATGCTTCTCTAGGAGAAGAGGTGTTCAAGGAGCGGGTCGATGATATTGTCGACGAACTGGCAGCTTGCCAGGATGCGCACGGAGACGGGTATGTGTCCGGCATTCCCAATGGCAAGGAACTGTTCCAGGAGGTGGCTCGCGGCGATATCCGCTCCAAGGGCTTCGACCTGAACGGCGGATGGGCGCCTCTATACACGCTGCACAAATTGTTCGCCGGCTTGCGCGATGCTCTTCACCTGACCGGTAACGGCAAAGCGCTTCAAGTGTCGATTAAGCTGGCGGATTGGCTAGACGGCATCGTTGCCGGCCTGACGGAGGAGCAGATGGAGGAAGTGATGATCTGCGAGTATGGCGGGATGAACGAAGTATTGGCCGATCTGTACGGAGATACCGGGGAGATCAAGTACATGAAGCTGGCCGACCGCTTCTGGCACAAGAGCGTGCTCGATCCTCTCGCGGGCGGCGAAGATAAGCTGGCCGGAAAGCACGCCAATACGCAAATTCCGAAGCTGATCGGATTAGCCAAGCAGTACGAGTGGACGAACGAGGAGAAATACAGGAAGACGACGGAATTTTTCTGGGAGCGCGTCGTCGAGCATCACTCCTATGTTATCGGAGGTCATAGCTTTAACGAATATTTTGGAGAGCCGGACGAGTTGTCCGATCGGATCGGGAAGACGACGACGGAGACGTGCAACTCGTACAACATGTTGAAGCTGACGAAGCACCTCTTTCAATGGAACGGGAACGCCAAGGAAGCCGATTTCTATGAACGTGCGCTCTTTAATCACATTCTTTCCTCACAAAATCCGGAGAATGGAGATATGTGCTACTGCGTCTCTCTCGAAATGGGCGGTTATAAGGACTATAATAAAAGGTTCGAAGACTTCACCTGCTGCATCGGCACGGGTATGGAGAATCATGCAAGCTATGGAACCGGGATTTATTTCTACAACGAGGATTCGCTCTTCGTCAACCAGTATATCCCTTCCGTGCTTCGTTGGAAGGAGCGGGGCATCGAGCTAAGACAGGAAACGCGTTACCCGGAAGACGATCGCATCGTGCTTAAGCTATCCGGCAAGTCGGAAGCTCCTCTGACGGTCAATATCCGTTATCCGTATTGGGCGGAGAAAGGCATCGAGATCAGAGTAAACGGACAACCGCAGTCGGTCTCGAATGCCGTCCCGGGAAGCTTCATCGGCATTCGCCGTCTCTGGGAGGACGGAGACACGGTGGAAGTGACTCTGCCGATGACGCTGCGCCTGGAAAGCATGCCGGACAATCCGAACCGGGCAGCCGTTATGTACGGGCCGCTTGTATTGGCCGGCGAACTCGGACCGCTGGAGGACCCGGAGGCCAGGAGCCGTCTGTATACGCCAGTCTTGATTACGAACGGCCAACCGGCAGCCGATTGGCTGGAGCCCGTGTCCGGGAAGACGGCGACGTTCCGGACGGTTGGCGTCGGCCATCCTCGCAACGTTGAGCTGTATCCCTTCTATCGGATGCACGACAAGACCTATACGGTCTATTGGGATTTATTCACGAAGGAATCTTGGGCGAAGTCCGAGGAAGAGTACCTGATCGTCTACGACAATATTCGTAAGCTTGAGCAATGTACGATCGACTTCGCCCAGCCGGGAGAAATGCAGCCGGAACGCGATCATTATTTCCAAGGCGAGACGACTGGCGTCGGAACGATGCACAAACGGTCCTACCGATACGCTTCATTGGACGGCTGGTTCTCCTTCGAACTGAAGACCGATCCGCGAGTCGACACGACGCTTGTCGTTACTTATTCCTCGGCAACCGATCTGCCGGGCTGCGAGTTCGACGTTCTCGCTAACGGTATCCCACTGACCGAGTCGTACGAGGGTGCGAAGGAAACAGACAAATTCTATAACGTGAGCTACCCGCTGCCGCAAAGGTTCGTCGGCGATGTGGATACGGTCACCATTATGTTCAAGGCGCGTCCAGGTCGCCGTATTCGTAAAGTGTTCGGGGTTCGCATCATCGATCCCGGCAAAGGGGAGCAGCCATGAGGTTCCAGGACTTCCCTTATCGCAGGCCGGATATCCGAGTCATTGAGAACGAGTTCAGTAACCATATCCGCAAGTTCGAACAGGCGAAGGAGGCCGAGGAGCAGCATGCGCTCATGGCCGGAATTCACAACCTGCGCCGCGAATACGAATCGATGTGCTCGATTGCCTACGTCCGTCATACGATCGACACGACCGATCCGTACTACCGGGAAGAACAGGATTACATCGACGAAACCGGCCCCCTCTATCAAGGGCTTGTATCGCGTTATTACAAGGCGTTGACCGAATCCAGGTTCAAGGATGAGCTGGAACGGCGCTGGGGCAAGCAGCTGTTCCGGATTGCGGAGAACGCGCAACGCACCTTCAGTCCGGAGATCGTGGAGGATCTGCAGCTGGAGAACAAGCTTACCAGCGAGTTCACGAGACTCACCGCCTCGGCTCGAATTCCGTTCGAAGGAGAGGACAGAAGTCTTGCTCAGCTTGCGCCGTTCGCTCAATCTCAGGATCGGGAGACGAGGAAGAAAGCGGCCGAAGCAAGAACCGCTTTCTTCGCTGAGCATGAGGCCGAGCTGGACGAGCTGTTCGATCGCCTGGTGAAGCTGAGGACGAAGATCGCCCATAAATTGGGTTATAGCCATTTCGTGGAGCTCGGCTATGCGCGTATGAACCGGACGGATTACGGACCGGCTGAAGTGGCGAAGTTCCGGGAGCAGGTCCGGAGTACAATCGTTCCGATTACGATGAAGCTGAAGGAGCGCCAACGCGAGAGGATCGGAGTCGACCGGCTCTGCTATTATGACGATACGTTCAGCTTCGAGTCCGGCAATGCGAACCCGAAAGGCGGCCCCGAGCAGATTGTGGCGAGCGCCAGGCGGATGTACGAGGAGATGTCTGAAGTGACTGGCGCCTTCTTCGGACGAATGGTCGACGAGGGACTGATGGACTTGCTCAGTAAGCCAGGCAAGTCCGGGGGCGGATATTGCGCGATGATCGCCAAGCAGGAGGCCCCGTTCATATTCGCCAACTTCAACGGCACCTCCAGCGATATCGACGTGCTGACGCACGAGGCGGGACATGCGCTTCAATCTTTATGCAGCTTGAAATACTACGTCCCGGAATATGAATTCCCGACGGCGGAAGCTTGCGAAATTCATTCGATGAGCATGGAGTTCTTCGCTTGGCCCTGGATGGAGCTGTTTTTCGGGGAGGAGGCGGAGAAGTACAGGTTCAAGCATATGAGCGAGTCGCTGTTGTTCCTTCCGACCGGCTCCGCCTTCGATGAATTTCAGCATTATGTCTATGAGAATCCGGAAGCAACGCCGGAGGAGCGCAAACGCGCTTGGCGAGACATCGAGAAGATTTACACGCCTTACCGAGATTACGAAGGAAACGATTTTCTGGAGCGAGGCGGCGTATGGCTGCAGAATGGGCATGTGTTCTGCATTCCGTTCTACTACATCGATTATGCGCTGGCGCGGGTATGCTCTTACCAGCTCTGGAAGAGAGCGAACGAGAATACAGAAGCTGCCTGGTACGATTACATGAGTTTGTGCCAGGCGGGCGGAAGCCGCTCCTTCTTGGAATTGCTCGCGTTGGGCCATCTCGACTCCCCGTTCGCCGACGGCTGTGTCGAAGGTGCGGTCGAGGAAATTGAGCGGTGGCTCGATCGGATCGACGATCTTCAATTGTAATTAGCGGGAGGAGTCGAGGAATGAACGATAGGTTAAACAAGCTATACGCTTATATGGATCAAGAGCAATTAGATGCTGTCCTGATCACACAGCCTAAGCATGTTTATTATTTGACGGGTTTTGCTTCCGATCCGCACGAGCGATTCCTGGGCCTCGTTCTGCCGAAGGGGGAGGAACCGTTCTTGCTCGTACCGGCCTTGGACGAGGGGGCGGCGCGAGCGGAAGCCTCCGTTTCCTCCATCTGGACGCATACCGATACGGACAATCCTTATGAGGTATTAAAGCGTGCGTTAACCGTGCCGATCGCTCGTCTCGGTGTGGAGAAGAACCATCTGACCGTGCGCCGCTACGAAGAGCTGTCGGCAACTTTGGCCGCAGACAGCTACGTCGACGTGGAACGGGCGTTAACACAGATGCGTGCGATCAAATCCTCTGAGGAGCTCGCACGGCTGAAGGAAGCTGCGCGGCTGGTTGAACAGGTGCTTTGCGACGGCTTGCGGCACGTAAAGCACGGCGTGACGGAACTAGACATCGCTGCCGAACTGGAATATGCGATGAAGAAAGCGGGAGTGAGTCCGGCGTTCACGACGACGGTGCTGTCCGGCGCGAATTCAGCTTTGCCGCACGGGGCGACCGGCAATCGGAAAATTCAGAACGGAGACATGCTTCTCTTCGATATGGGAGTCGTCTATGACGGCTATCTCTCCGATATTACCCGAACGTTCGCGGTCGGCGAGATCAGTGAGAAGATGAAGGGAATTTATGAAACGGTGCTTGAAGCGAATATAAGAGGCATTGCCTCCGTTCGTCCAGGCGTGGAAATGGCCGAGGTGGACCGGGCGGCTCGTCAGTGCATCGAGAGCAGAGGCTATGGCAGCTGCTTTACGCACCGGATCGGGCACGGCTTAGGAATAGAAGTGCACGAATACCCGTCCGTTCACGGGGATAACCGGGATCGGCTGAGCGAGGGTATGGTCATCACGATCGAGCCGGGCATTTATTTGCCGGGCATCGGCGGCGTTCGCGTGGAGGACGACGTCCTCGTAACCGCAGACGGTGCGCAGACGTTAACGACATTTCCAAAGCAGTTGACCGTCATCGGCTGAAGACCGACTTCAAGGGGTCAACTGAATTGACGCATCATTTGGATTCCATTACAATTAACCCAATTGAACGAGATAACGGAAAAGGTCAGGGCGATCGCATGGATTTAGGAATGAAAATCCGCAAAATTCGCAAGCAGCAGGGCCGCAGTCTGGATGAAATCTCTATGATCTGCGGTTTTACGAAAAGTCTGCTTTCCAAGATCGAGAACGGGAAGACCGTTCCGCCCATCGGAACGCTTATTAAGATTGCTGATGCCCTTGGGACAAAAATATCGGTTCTGCTTGACGATCGTGAACAAGGCGGAACGGTCCTGTCGGAGAAAGAAGATACGTTGGGGAAGCTGGTCAAGACGCAGAAGGGCTACTCTTTTGCAGCGTTGGCCGTAGAACGTCAGGACAAGCTGATGCAGCCTTTTTATTTTGTTGCGAGAAAAGGCGAAACACCTAGGCGCACGGTATCCCACATCGGGGAAGAATTCATCTATGTGTTGGAAGGCCGCATGAAATATAAGGTCGGAACCGTCGAATATTTGATGGGACCTGGAGATAGTCTCTATTTCGATTCTGTCGAGGAGCACTTGTTTACGCCCGTATCGGAGGAAGTGCGTTATTTATCGGTGTTCTGTTCAGCGCAAGGCTAAATCAAGGCGATTGAGGTTAGAAATTCGAATCGGAAAATAGCGGACAGGATAGTTGAACGGGAACTCTCAAGCGAACACTTCGATGAAGTGCCTTTGCCAGGTCGCCGTTGAGCTTGCCGGTACCGCTATTTTCATTTCCAAGCGATCGATTTCATTTGTTGCTGCCGATGACTTTCCTGCGGAAATGGGAAGGAGAAATTCCCTCTTTACTTGTGAAGAAGGAGGAGAAATACGGGATGTTGTTAAACCCAACCTCTTCGGCGATGCGGGCGATCGTCCAATCTGTCTGAATGAGCATCTTCTTCGCTTGTTCTATTCGATATTGCTGTAAATAATCGAAGGGGGATAAGCCGTAAATCTTGATCATGCATTTGGCGATGTAATTCGGATGATAGTTTAATTCGCTGCGCAGCATTTCGTTCGTTATTTTCCGAGTGTAATTCTGGCGAATGTACTGCTCGACCTTCTCCGCCAGTACGAGAGCAGCGGAGTCGGACAAGTCCGAGGTCTCCCGGTCCAGATGCTGCATGAACAACTGAAACGCGGTTTGTTTCTTCCAATTGCGCAACGAGCGGGGGAAATAATCCAGATCGTTAAAATTCGTTAATTCGCTTAATGACCGCTCCGATAGCTGAACATGCTTCGGAATCAAGATGGAGCAGACTTCGCAATGGTTCAAGTAGGCGTTCTGTTTATGCTTCTCGATCAAAGCGCTCCGGCTGTCGAGAAATTTATGGGTATTCTGGTTCTCCTCCCAGGCACCGAACGTATGGAAGTGGATCCAGGTAATTTCCGTATCTTCTTGGCAGGGCTCCGTTCCGTAATGGTAGGCATCCGGTCTTAGAATGAGCGCTTCTCCTTGGCTGATCTTCCATTCTTTTGTATTCTCGCTTAGAAACAATTCGCCTTTCGTAACGACGATTAAATCGAATACGCCGATCGAATTACGGCTAATATGGCGTTCGCCCGGCGCGTAAGCATGCTTGCCGCAATCGATGAAGTAGGGCACGGGCGGAGAGACAAAATGAAGAATGGGAACGGCCATAATTTTCCTCTTTTCAATAGGTTGATATTTTAAAAGAATCGGTTGAAATAAACGATTTTTTTCAATGATACAACACTTTATATTTGAATTAAACGATTTTATCAACTGATTGTAAAAATTGAAAAAAGGGAGAGTTAGATGAATCCATCCATCATGGGGAAACCTATTCAACTCAAGCAGCTGCGCATTCGGGATTCATTTTGGTCTTCTTTTATCCATCGCGTTCGTGATGTTGTAGTCCCTTACCAATGGGAGGCATTAAACGACCGGATAGCGGGAGCGGAGCCTAGTCATGCGATTAAGAATTTGAAAATAACCGCAGGGCTAGAGCAAGGCGAATTTCACGGAATGGTGTTCCAAGACAGCGATGTAGCGAAATGGCTGGAGGCCGTCGGTTATTTGCTCGAAAACGAGGCTGATCCGGAGTTGGAGCGGGTGGCGGATGAACTGATCGAGATCATCGCCGCAGCTCAAATGGAAGACGGGTATCTCAATACCTATTTTACAATTAAAGAGCCTAATCAGCGCTGGACTAACCTTGCCGAATGTCATGAACTGTACTGTGCAGGTCATTGGATGGAAGCGGGCGTGGCCTATTACCAAGGAACGGGCAAGCGCAAGCTGTTGGATGTTTGCTGTAAGCTGGCGGATTGCATCGATCGGACGTTCGGTCGGGAGCCTGGGAAGATGATCGGATATGACGGACATCAGGAAGTGGAATTGGCTCTGGTCAAGCTCTATCGAGTGACCGGCAACGAGAAATATTTGAAGCTGAGTCAATTTTTCATTGATGTACGCGGACAAGAGCCGAATTTCTACCAGGAGCAATTAAAACAGCGCAATGGAAGCGCTCACTTCCCATTTCTTGATGTCGCTTCCGATCTTTCCTACAGCCAGGCCCATCTGCCGGTACGCTTGCAGGAGACGGCCGAGGGGCACGCTGTACGGGCTGTTTACATGTATACGGCAATGGCGGACATCGCGCTGGAGACCGGCGATGAAGAGCTGCTGACGGCCTGCAGAAGACTGTGGAGCAATATCGTCGAGAAGCGGATGTACATTACCGGGTCGATCGGTTCGATGGCTCACGGAGAATCGTTCACCTTGGATTATGATTTACCGAACGATTCTGCCTATGCCGAAACCTGTGCCTCTATCGGATTGATCTTGTTCGCGCAGCGTATGCTTCAGATCGAGCCTCGGAGCGAGTACGCGGATGTACTGGAGAGAGCGCTCTACAATACGGTCATTAGCGGGATGTCGCAAGATGGTAAGCGCTTTTTCTACGTCAACCCGCTGGAAGTGCGGCCGGATGTCTGCAATCATAATCATACGTTCAGCCACGTTAAGCCGCAAAGACAAGAATGGTTCGGGTGCGCTTGCTGTCCGCCGAATATCGCACGATTGCTGGCGTCGCTTAACCGTTATGTGTTCACCGTTCAGGGACGTACCCTGTATACGCATCTCTACGTCGGCGGAGACTTGAACGACGAGCTCGATGGTCGGCGATTGATGTGGAAGACGGAATCGGATTTGCCCTGGAAGGGCGAAGCTCGATTCGAATACGTCGGAGAATCGGCGGGCGAATTTACGATGGCTCTGCGGATTCCGGATTGGTGCGAGGGCGCGTCCGTCAAGATTAACGGAGAAACCGTATCCATCGAGGGCTGCGTCGTAGACGGCTATGTACAGCTGACGAAAGAGTGGATGCAGGGCGATCGAATCGAGCTGTCGCTTCCGATGACCGTTAAGAAGATGAGAGCGCATCCATCCGTTCATGCCGCAGCAGGCAAGTCGGCATTGCAGCGCGGTCCTATCGTTTACTGTGCGGAAGAGGCCGACAACGGAGCGGATCTGCACTTGCTCTCCCTGAACGGAGGGAAGGAGTTTGCAGCTCGCTTCGAACCGGAGCTGCTCGGCGGCGTCGTCACGATTACGACAACGGGCATGAGGAAGAAGCAAGCAGGCTGGGACGGTCGGCTATATCACGCGGACAAGCCCGCCGAAGAAATCCCGGTGGCTCTCAAATTCGTTCCTTATTATGCCTGGGCGAACCGAGGACGAGGCGAAATGGCGGTCTGGATTAAGGAGTAGCTAGAGCGATTGATTTTATAGGAAAGCGGGGGAGGACAAGCATGACGGACAAACCGGAGGAAATTGAACTGTTGGCGAATCGCAAATTTGATTTGCGGCTCAAGAAGGGAGCCATCACGAGTTTTCAATTCGCCAGAGATTCTTATGAAACGCAATATCTATCACGTGGGAAGAGATTCGGCGACGTTCAAGTTGTCTATCGCGAGGAATTCGCCGAAGAGTGGAAGAGGACCGACACGGCGGCACTGGCTCTGGAAGGAGCGGTCAAGGTAGTCAAGCAGAGCGTTGCAAAAGTAAGCGCTTACTTCAAGGCGGGCGAAGCCGGTATGCCGGACATTGGAGTCGAGCTGTCCTATGAACTCGATCATGACAGTCTTCGTTACACCGTTCACCTTCGCAACGAGAGTGAACGGACGATCGAGATCGGCGATTTGTCCATTCCGTTCCCGATGAATTCGGACTACGAATGGGGGACGAAGCCGCATGAGAGCGTTCTCAGGCATGGTTATGTGTCCGGTCACAATTCCTTCTTGTTCTGGTTGCGCTGCAATAGCGCAGGTCCTTATCTTCTGATGACGACGGCCGAACAAACGAAGCTGGAGTACTTCGATTTGCAACCGGAAAACGAAGAGAAACCAGGCGGCAAGAGATTCTTCAGAGCCTATGTCCATTCTGCTGCGGAAGGTCAAGTCGGGAGCAGCAAAGGCACCCGTTGGCGGCAGCCGCACACGAGCGTAAAGCTTGCGCCGCGAGGCCAATCCGGCGATACCGCCGTCTACTCGTTTAAGTTCCAATGGGCTGACAGTTATGAGGACGTTCGGAGCAAGCTGGTGGACGAAGGCCATATCGACGTTCAAGTCATTCCCGGGATGACGGTGCCGAGCGATCTCCACGCGATGTTCTATCTTCGCTCGAATGTGCCGATCCAATCGGTAACTCCGGAATTTCCAGAGCATACGGAACTGACGTATGTCAAACAAGAGTCCAACATTCAAGTGTATCGGGTGAAATTCGACAGGCTGGGCGAGAACCTCTTAACGGTCAAGTACGGGGACGGGAAGGTAACACGATTGGAGTTTTTCTCCACGGAGCCGGTCGAGACGCTGATCCGCAAGAGAGGAGCGTTCATCGCGAAGCATCAGTATTGCGACCCCGGCAAATGGTACAACGGTTTGTTGGCGGAATGGAATATGGAGTCCGAGGTGATGCTGAGCCCCGACAATTACGATCGGATCAAAGGCTGGCGGATCTATGCCGTTACCTGCGACGATCCGGGGTTAAGCAAACCGGCCTTCCTGTCTGCCAAGAATGCCGAATATCCTGTCGAGGCTGAGGTCGTCGCGCTGGACGATTATATCGAAAACTTCGTCTGGGGCGGGCTTCAACAGACGGTTACCGAGGAATATCCGTACGGCATTTACGGCATACCGGATTGGAAGGTGCTGCGCGATAGCGAGGATGCGGGGCCTAAAGGGAGAACGCATATTTGGCGGATATACGATTATCCGCACATCGCCCTAATGTACTGGAGCATGTACCGGATTGCGAAGAACTATCCGGACATCCCGACGAAGCTGGCGAAGGAGATCTATCTGGAACGCGCTTATCGAACGGCTGTCGCCATGTTCACCATCCCGCTCGAGACAGGGGATTGGTCGGCCTACAAGACAGGGCTGTACAACGAACTGATCTATGAGGACTTGATCGAGGAATTAAAGGCCGCCGGTTATCCGGAGCGGGCTCATCGTCTCGAGAATCACTGGAAAAAGAAAGTGAAGCATTTCGTCAAGGAAAACGCGGATTTGTTCGGGTCGGAGTATCCGTTCGATTCGACCGGTTTCGAGAGCACGCATGCTCTGGCCAAATACGCGATGAAGCATGCAGCCGATTCGATTGCCGAAGTGCCGGACAAACGGGCAGAGGAAGTCATCTCTCGTACGGATGCGGCCAAATTCATGGAAGCGCAGATCGAAGCCAACGTATTCTGCCGGGGGTGGATTTCTCCCGCTTATTACTTGTACGGGAGCGATTACAGGGGGGAATCCAACGCGGCTTACACGTTAAGCTATATGTCCCAAATGGGGGGCTGGGCGCTCCTCGACTATGCTCTGAATTACAGTCCGGAGCCCCATGACTATTTGCGTCTGGGCTATGCTTCGATCTTAAGCTCCTGGGCGCTTATGAATACCGGAACTCCGCAAAGCGGCTATGGCTTCTGGTATCCGGGAGAAGCCAACGACGGAGGCGCCGGCGGCGGGTTCGAGCCGTCCCCCTACGGTCAGACTTGGCTGGATCAAGACCACCATCGCGGGTCCTGGTATTATTCCTGCGAGATCGATCTGGGGTATTGCGGAGCGCTTAGAGGGGCTTCGACGATTCTTGCAGAAGATCCGGTCTTCGGTCTTTTCTGTTATGGGGGCGACTATGACCGTTCTTCGGGCGGGTTCTCCATTACGATGAAGGATGGTGTGCGAAGAAGGCTTCATGTTCTGCTCGAGACGTTTAAGCTCGCCTTGCGGATCGACACGGATCATATATCAGCGAAGACCCCGGTTTTCGTTAAGGAGGACGGTTCGGAGATCGAGTTCCGGTTGGACAGCATTTCCGAGACGGAGCATTCCGCTAGATTGACCGTATCCGGTTTGCCTGAGGGCAATTACGGTATCTTCGCTGAAGAGACTAAAGTCGGTACCTTGAAGGGTGGTGTTGAATCGGAAGTGTCCCTATCTGTGCAATTGCAAGGGATGACGGTCCGAATCGGAAAGGAATAGGGCCGCGGAAATCATCGGAATATCGTAACGGCATCATGAGCAATCGGGATCCACAACCGTAACACCACACTCATATAGGGGGAAGTTCTATGAAAAAGTTGTTAAGGTTGACGTTGGCTTTTACGCTTGCAACGGTAGCGGTAGGTTGCAGCAGCGGAGGAAACAATAAGGAAGCGGAAGAAGGAGCCGCGACCGTTCCTGGAGAGTTCGAGACGATCGGAGTCAACGATTATGGATGGGACGTGCCGAAGGAAACGCTGAAGTTTAGCTTCTATGCCGGTTATGACGATCAGGCTGAAGTCGATAAAATTGCCGAACCGATGGCTAAATTCTATAAAGAAAAATTTAATGTAGAACTTAAAAAGATCGTATACAGCGTCGATATGAACGAGAAGCTGAACTTGATGCTTGCCAGCGGCGATTATCCGGAAGTCATCACCAATATGTCGGACGACATGGCCGAGAAGTTTATCGCCCAGGGCCGTGCGATCGACCTGACGGAGCTGATCGATAAATATGCTCCGAATGTTACGGAGAAGCTCGGCAAGTACTTGAACATGATGCGTAAGGACGATGGGAAAATTTATAAGCTCCCCGCCCTGTGGGGGGAGAATCCTAACGTAGCAGGCTGGGACTTTGGTATTCGCTACGACTGGTGGAAGGAGCTGGGGGCGCCTGTCTATCAGACGCCGGAGGAGTTTTACAATACCGTGAAACAAATCGCAGCCAACCATCCGACCAACGCGGCTGGCAACAAAGTGTACGCGATCTCCGACAATACGCAAGGGGCGAACCTGTATAACGCGATGTTGGCCGCTTACGGCTTCAAGAATGGCTTCAAGGTAGACGAAAGCACAGGCGAGTTCAAGCACTGGATCAATACGGACGAAGGACTGGAAATCGCGAAATACATCAACCGCTTCTATCGCGAAGGACTGCTTGATCCGGATTTCCTGACGAACAAATTCGAAGACTGGCAGACGAAGGTCATGAACGAACGCGTGATTGGCAATATCGGCACCTGGTGGCATGTATGGGTAGCGGGACAGGAAGCCTGGGCGGAACAGGAGCAGGATAAGTACAATCTCGAGAAACGGTTCATGAACGTCAGTGTCAAAGCGCCAGGCGTCGAGCAATCGACGGAGGTCGCATCCAACTTTGTCGGAACCTACCGTATCATCATTACGGATAAAGCCAAAAATCCGGAGCAAATCATGAGATGGCTCAATTGGGAAATGGGCACTCTCGGAACGATGATTACCGGTCACGGGATTCCGGATCCGGAGAACGTTTGGGACATTAAAGGCGGCAAATGGATATTCAAGGATAGCGCTATGGATTACGCCAAGAAGAACGAGAATTTCCATGCCGTTCGCGAGAAATTCGGCTCTCAAGCATATATGATGATCGCTCCCGGCGGTTGGATCAAGGACGAGCGCTTGGATCCCAGAGTTACTCGGGTCAGCGTATACGATATGTGGCCGATCACAGAGGACGGCAAGTTCCTCAATGAAGGAGTCAATCTGAGCTGGCAGAATGTGAAGGGAGAAAGCTGGGATTCAACTTTGTATTCGGTCAGCTATAAAGGCGACGACCCGATCTCGGTCACCAACACGACGATCAAAGACACTTTGCTCTCCGAATGGGCCAAGATTATTATGAGCAAGACCGAAGAATCTGCGGTCAGCACCTTCAACTCCGCAAGAGATAAGCTGAATAAGCTGGGACTGCAGGATCTTGAGAAGTACAATTCGGATGCGTACAAAGCGAACAAGGAAAAACTAGGCGAGTAAGGTTTCTCCTCATCCAAGAGGCTGTCCGTAAGCAGGTCCGTACAAGATTATCGCTATCGTGTGCAATGCATCTATCTCCTGGAGACTGCCCCATACGGTCTGAATTGCAGTACCGTATCGCGGCGAAGGAGATAGATGCATGTATCGTTCACGCCTCGATAATCGCCTTGTAAAGAGGGGAGAGAGAGCCTATGGAACAACAGGTTGAAAATCGCATCAAGCTGCAAAAAGAGAGAGGCACAAGGCTGTCCCGAATCGGTAAACGGCTCAAACGGGAAAAAGAGCTCTGGGCGATCAACATTTTTGCATTGGGTTGGGTGTTCGTATTCGCCTATATGCCCATGTACGGAATCATTTACAGCTTCTTCGACTATTTTCCCGGCAAAAGCTTAAGCGAATCCAGATTCGTCGGTTTGAAATTCTATCAAGAGTTTTTCTCGCTGCCGGACGTATGGTTGATCATCCGCAATACGCTGGTGATCAGCTCACTCGGCTTGACGATTGGATTTGTCGCGCCGATTGTTCTTGCGCTGCTCATTAACGAGATCAGAAGCCGCAGCTTCAAAAAGATCATCCAAACGATTACCTATTTGCCGCATTTCGTTTCGTGGATCGTTGTGGCCAGCCTCATCTTTACGATGTTCGGAAACGAAGGAGTCGTAAACGATGTGCTGATCCGGTTGGGTATCCTGGACGAGCCTTTCCAGCTTCTTGGGCGCGGGGAGTACTTCTGGGGTTTGCTAACCTCTGCGAACTTATGGAAAGGAATCGGCTGGTCGTCCATTATTTATATCGCCGCAATTGCGGGGGTCGACCAGGAGCTATACCAGGCTGGAGCCGTCGATGGGCTCGGAAGATTCGGGATGGCGTGGCATATTACGCTCCCAGGCATTCGTCCTACCGTACTTCTTCTGTTTATTCTCGGGATCGGTACGTTGCTGAATGCGGGCTTTGAGCAGCAGCTTTTGCTCGGAACTCCGACTACGCGGGAATATCACGAGGTTATCGACACTTACGTCTACCGGTATGGAATTCAACTTGGCCGCTATTCGTTCGCTACGGCTGTCGGTCTTATGAGCTCGATCCTTGGACTGGCGCTGGTACTGATTACGAATAAAATATCCAAGAAGATGACCGGCATGTCTATTGTCTAGCGGAAGGAGAGGCTCTAATGAAGGCAGCATATGTGAAGAACTCGGTCGGCGGGCGGATCTTCGATCTGTTTAACGTCGTCGCGCTGGTTCTATTGGCATTCGTCATGCTGTATCCGTTCTGGAATCAGCTGATCATCTCCTTCAACGTTGGGATTGATACGTCCAGAGGCGGGCTCTACTTCTGGCCGAGGGAGTTCACGCTGGACAACTATGTCTACATGTTTAACAAAGGCGGTCTGGGCAAAGGAGCTCTGATTTCCGTATTGCGGGTGGTCGTGGGGACGGTTACGACCTTGTTCTGTTCGGGTTTATTAGCCTATATTACGACTGTAAGGTGGTATTCCGGCCGAAGATTTACCCGCTTCGTGTTTCTGATTACGATGTATTTCAGCGGGGGGCTCGTTCCGACTTACCTGCTCATGAACCAGTTGAACCTCGTTGAGACGTTTACAATCTATTGGCTGCCTGGCTTGTTCAGTGCGTATTACATGCTTCTCATTTCTTCTTACATGTATAATCTGCCAGATGCCTTGTCCGAGTCCGCCAGAATGGACGGCTGCGGCGAGCTGCGGATTTTCGTTCAGATTATCGCGCCTTTATGTCTACCCGTATTCGCCGCGGTAGCCGTATTCAGCGCCGTCGGACATTGGAACTCCTGGTTCGACGTCATGCTGTACAACTCCTCAGGCAACTGGGATACGCTGCAGGTCTATTTGCGTAAAATTCTGCTCGACATCGAGCAAATCAGCAAGCTGATGAACGATCAGCAGCAGATGGAGGAGATGAGGAAGCTGACTCCGGTCTCCATCCGGGCTTCGACAACGATACTCGTCACGTTGCCGATCGTCGCTGCCTACCCGTTTATGCAGAAGTACTTCATTGGCGGAATCACGATCGGGGCCGTCAAGGAATGATTGTGTTCTCATCATCAGCTTAGGACCTGCTCAACAAGGATAGGTTAAGCCGACATCGTTCGCTCCGCAATCGGGGGGAAGGATGTCGTTTTTTTTTTGGCCGAGCATCCCAAGGAATGGCGGGATGTGATCAACACCTATTTTCTGCGCAAGTCGGGGATAACGGATGCCCATTTTTGTTGAATGGAAGTTACCGCGCTTCGCAGCGGGGGCCAGAAAGTTCTATTGAAGCATGCGCTTCAATGATATATAATGTACTTATTGTATAAGTACAATATGGGAAGTGAACCTGTATGGAGATTATTATCAGCAGTAATACGAGTAAGCCAATCTATGAACAGATTGCATCTCAGATCAAAGCGATGGTCATGAGCGGCGAGTTAAAAACAGGCGATCCCATCCCATCCATGCGCGCGCTCGCCAAGACGATTCATGTAAGTGTCATCACCGTGCAAAAAGCCTATGAAGATTTGCAACGAGATGGCTTTATAGAAACGACGGTTGGACGAGGCAGCTTTATCTCTGCGCAGAATCGGGATTTTATTCAGGAAGAGCAGCAGAAAATCGTCGAGGAATACTTAAGGCTCGCTGCTGAAGCCGGGCGAACAAGCGGAATCAAGCTGGAACAACTCATTGAGCTGTTAATCATGTTTTACCAGGAGGGCTAGCTTATGAATTATTGTTTAGAAGTCAAAAATTTGTTCAGGACGCACCCCAATTCCAACTTCAGGCTGGAGGATGTTTCTTTTTCTCTTCCTAGAGGAAGTATCATGGGTTTTGTAGGAGAGAATGGGGCCGGAAAAACGACAACAATCAGTATGATTCTGAACACAATAAAACGCGACAGCGGAACGATTACCCTGTTCGGAGAGGAGATGACGGACGAACGAACCGATATTCGCAACCATATTGGAGTTGTGTTTGATGCCGTTAATTTTCCGGGGGCTCTCACGGCCGATAAGCTATCTGCAGTGTTCCAGGATATCTATCGAGAATGGGACGAAGCACTCTTCCGTAATCTGATCGGCAGACTACAGGTGCCTTCGTACATCCAAATCAAAGACTTGTCGCGAGGGATGACGATGAAGCTGGCCACTGCAGTGGCCATGTCACACGGGGCAAAATTACTGCTGCTGGATGAGGCGACTGCCGGTCTGGACCCTGTTGTAAGAGAAGAGATGCTCGATTTGTTTTTAGAGTTTGTGGAGAATGAGGAGCACTCCATTCTCATGTCTTCCCATATTACCAGTGATCTGGAGAAAATCGCGGACTACATCACCTTTATCCACCAAGGGAAAATCATTTTGACAGAACAAAAGGATACACTTCTATACAAATTTGGCATATGCCGCTGCAAAGCGGATCAGTTTCACATCCTAGATGAGTCGGAGTATGTGGCCTATCGAAAAAGAGGACTGCAGATCGAAGTGTTAATCTCTGACAAAGACAGTTTCTCCAAGAAACACCGTGAATTCATTGTTGATGATGTGACGATTGACGAGATTATGCTGTTACTGGTCAAGGGGGATCAATAAATGAGGGGACTCATCCGCAACAATCTCTATTCCATGGCAAGCAATATCCGCTTATCTTTAATTATGGCCGCTGTTTTAGCATTGGTTCCTGTAGCGCTCAAGGAGCAATCTATGATTTCCATGATTTTTGCTTTACAAATCTTCCTGTTTGTTGCGAATACCGGAGCCTCGCTGCGAGTGGATGAGACTTCGAAATGGAACAAATTTGAACTGACGCTGCCGATCAGGCGCCGTACCATTATTGGGGCCAAGTATGTGTCGTTCTCCGTGCTTATTCTATTGGGAGTGTTGATGAGCTTGCTTACGCTTGCTCTTGCCTATGTTACAGGTGTGCAGCTTGATTCGAAGCTTGTGAGCTACGGTTATGGCTTCGGATTGACCTTGTCCATCGCATCAGTGGCTTTGATGTATCCGATCATGTTGAAGATGGGGACGGAGAAAAATGAACTCGTCGTATTCCTCTCGGGATTCGGTGCCGTAGGGATCATGCTGATCCTGGCCGTAATTCTGTCCCCTGTTACAGGAGGTATGCAGATGCGTCATCCGCTTGTGGGTATGGTGTCTGCTTGCACGTCAATAATCCTGTTTGCGGTATCCTATTTTGTGTCAGTTCGCATCCATCACAGGAAAGAGTTCAAGTAGGAGAAGGTCAGGAAGGGGATAAGGGATGAAACCAAAAGTGATTATCGGAATAATCCTAATGGCAGGGGCATTAATTTGCTTTAAGATTTTTGAGGATTCCATACCCACGATTAATGATCTCACAATCAATATTGTTGTATTGGTAGGCTTCGTAGCCTTTGCTATTGGATATGGCCTATATCGAATTAGAAATAAATAGCTAATTTCCAAGTGGGATTGACTGCATTGGCACAATCTACGATAGTGAAAGAAGACGAGTAATCAATCAAGGAGAACGCCATGGGCACAGGGAGTCTTTTTGACGCTGATTTGCTGATTAATCATTATATTCCCAAGGTATACGCCTACTACTTTAAGCAGTGGGAAGATTTTCGCATGGCGTACCATAGACATGATTCAACCGAGATTATGTATGTGATTCAGGGTCAATGCGTTGTGGAGTGGAATGAAGGAAGCGGGGGCGAAGCCTCGGTCCGGTTGGAAAAAGGGCAATTGATCCTACTGGACGCCAATGTGCCTCATCGACTTGTGGTCGAGCAGACGTGCCGAATGCTTAATGTCGAGTTCGGCTTCACCCCCCATTCGGACGTTTTCCCTTCGGTTAAGCAATTCGCAGAAGAGGAAGAGTCGCTGTGCGAAATGTTGTCGGCCCGGACCTCCTATCTGGTGCTGCAGGCGCCGGAAGAAGTCTATCACGCGCTGAAAAGCCTGGTGCTAGAGCTAGACGATCAAGGTCGAGATGGAGGGGTTCTCGATCGGATGCTGCTGCTGCAATTGCTCATCCGTCTTGGGAGATTGCGAAGCGAGCAAGGAAGAAGCCGGGTTCCGTCCGCGGGGGCGTACGTGAAATCGAGCATCGCCTATCTGCTGCAAAACTATGATCGACCGCTGACGGTGAAAAAGATCGCTTCAAGCGTCAGTCTGCATCCCGGCTATCTGCAACGAATATTCAAGCTTCAGACCGGACGAACCTTAATGGAATACTTGACGGAGGTGCGAATGGACAAGGCCAAAATGCTGCTGTCGCATACGGATATCCCCGTCGCCGACATTTCGGATTATGTGGGAGCGGGAAGCCGGCAATATTTTCATGCCCTGTTCAAGAAGCATGTCCGTATGACCCCGGTCGAGTATCGCAATGCTCAGGCCAAAGAACGCTATGAAGAAATAAAAAGGTGAGGATTTCTGACAGTTCTCCGGGGAAATGGTGATGATCTCGATAACGCCTCCCCATGCGATCCTGCTACGATGAAGACGAGCAAATCAGAGGTCTCATTCTAGTGCAGGAGGAATAGGACTATGACATTCAAAATAGCGTTTATTGGCGCGGGCAGCATCGGATTTACGCGGGGGCTGCTTCGCGATATGCTGAGCGTTCCAGAGTTCGAGGGCATCGAGGTTGCATTTACTGACATTAACGCGCACAACTTGAATATGGTGAAGGAGCTTTGCCAAAGAGACATCGCGGAGAATGGACTGGATATTCGCATTCAGGCGTCTACCGATCGGCGGGAAGCGCTGGCGGGTGCGAAATATGTGTTCTGTACGATTCGGGTGGGCGGACTGGAGGCTTTCGCTACCGATGTAGACATTCCGCTCAAGTACGGCGTCGATCAATGCGTCGGAGATACGTTGTCTGCGGGCGGAATCATGTACGGACAGCGGGGCATCGCCGAGATGCTTAGCATCTGCAAGGACATTCGCGAGGTGGCCGCCAAGGACGTGCTGCTGCTGAATTACGCCAATCCGATGGCGATGCTGACCTGGGCGTGCAACCAGTATGGAGGCGTAAGGACGATTGGGCTCTGCCACGGAGTACAAGGCGGGCATTGGCAGATCGCGGAGGCGTTCGGTCTGAGTAAGAAAGAAATCGATATCATTTGCGCGGGGATCAACCATCAAACCTGGTACGTTCAAATCAAGCACAAGGGAGAGGACCTCACCGGCAAACTGCTGGAGGCGTTCGAGAAGCATCCCGACTTCAGTCGCACGGAGAAGGTTCGCATCGATATGCTGCGCCGATTCGGTTACTATAGCACCGAGTCGAACGGGCATCTGAGCGAATATGTGCCTTGGTACCGCAAACGTCCCGACGAGATCGAGAAGTGGATCGACCTTGGCAATTGGATTAACGGCGAGACGGGCGGTTATTTGCGGGTGTGCACCGAGGGGCGCAACTGGTTCGAGACCGACTTCCCGAACTGGATGAAGGAGCCGCCAATGAAGTATGCTCCTGAACAACGCGGAGAGGAGCACGGCTCTTACATCATCGAAGGCTTGGAAACGGGACGGGTTTATCGCGGTCACTTCAACGTTCGGAATAACGGCGTGATCGAGAATCTGCCGACGGACGCTATTATCGAGGCTCCGGGGTATGCCGATCGCAACGGCATTTCGATGCCGCTCGTCGGCAAGCTTCCGCTCGGGCCGGCGGCCGTATGCAATGTCAGTATTTCTGTACAGCGTCTGGCGGTGGAAGCGGCTGTCCATGGCGACGATCAGTTGCTGCGGCAAGCGTTCATGATGGACCCGCTCGTCGGCGCCGTATGCGATCCGAACGAGATATGGCAGATGGTCGACGAAATGCTTGTCGCGCAGGAGCAATGGCTGCCCCAGTACGGACCGGCTATTGCGGAAGCGAAGAAGCGTCAGGCGCAGGGCAATCTGATTCCGACGAAGGAGGGCTACCGCGGAGCGGCCCGGCTGCGCGTCAAGACCGTCGAGGAGATGCAGCAGGATCGGGACGCCGCCAACAAGAACGCCGGAGAATCGGACAAAGGCAAGGATCGGGCGAAGGCCGGGCAGTAGAAGAGAAGCTTAGGCGGTTCCTCTAAAGCGTATCGTATCCCTTTTTGACTATAAGCCAAGGCTTATCGCCGCGAAACAGCAGCTTCTTAGGAGGCTGCTTGTTCGCGGTATTTTTATGCCGACCTGCACGAATGATGGCGAATTCTTTTATTATTCTTTTATCGCGTGGTTCTACAATGAAAGGAGAGACGACAGCATTTTGTAACGTGAAGGAGATCGATCATGAGAAAATCGGTTTTATGTCTAGGGATGGCTTTGTTGGTGTTATGGACTTCATTGGTGCAGGTACAACCCGTGCACGCTGCGGAAGAAGGAGGATTTTCTTATACCGTTGCAGGGATGGGAGCTGCCCTCACAGGTTATACGGGCGGACAACTGGGAGTGAATATCCCGGCGACATTAGGGGGATTGCCGGTAACCGTCATCGGGAGAGAAGCTTTCGATACGAACACGACGGGAAAAGCGAGAATTACGAGTGTTGCTATTCCGGACAGTGTAGCAACTATTCAAACCTATGCTTTTCGCGACAATAGTCTCTCTTCCGTGAATCTTCCGGAAAGCTTGACGACGATCGGCGCCAGCGCGTTCGAGGGCAATTCGCTGACGAGCGTCGTGTTCCCTGACAGCATGATCTCGATCTCTAGCTATGCTTTCTATAGAAATAATATAACTTCGATCAAGTTGAATGAGAGCTTGCAGACGATATCAGGCGGTGCGTTCGACACGAATCAGACCGCGAAACTGGTCATTCCGGCTGGAGTAAGGAGCGTCGCCGACTACGCTTTCTTTCGAAACAATCTAACTAGCGTTACGGTACTGGGAGCTGCGACGACCTTCGGAGCAACTGCCTTTCATGAAAATCCCGTCAATATGAAAATTTTCGGAATCGCGAATTCTCCGGCGGCGACTCTTGCGGCGAGCAGAGGATATGCGTTCGTCGATGGAACGGCGTTGTTCCAAGGGATCGAGACAGCCAAATCTTTATTGAAAGATCACTTGCCGGGTACCGGCGTAGGACACGTGTCCGCAAGCGCCTATACGGACTTGACCGATGCTTACGCCGCAGCCAGGCTCTTCATCGACGGGATCGGGAACGCGACCGTAGCTGCAGACCTGACCTCCGCTGCCGCTCCGCTCAGCACGGCGATTTCGACTTTCAACGCCGCGATCGTCCAAGCTGGCAATGCCACTACGCTAGGGGCAAAGATTACAGAAGCGAATCAGGCCCTTGCGGACCATTCCGCAGGCACGAACGTAGGACAGACTACCGCCGAAGCTCGTACCGTCTTGCAGAACGCTATAGCTACCGCGCAACAGATCTACGGACAGGCCGCGAATTACACGCAAGCTCCGCTCAATGCCGCGGTTGCGGACTTGAACGCTGCGATTGTTGCGTTCGAGGCTACGCTGATTCAGGCGGGGAGTGCAACCGCGCTGGGGGCGAAAATCGTAGAAGCGAATCAGGCGATGACGGATCATCCTGCGGGCACCGGCGTGGGACAGACGTTGAACGGCGACTATAACGCCTTGCAGGCTGCAGTCGCCACAGCACAGATCGTGTTCAATCAGGCTGCGAATTACACGCAGAGTCAACTCGATGGCGCGGTCGCGGTCCTGGACGCCGCGATCGGCACATTCGAGTCAAAGATCATTCCGGCGGGGAATGCTGCGGCGCTGGATGCGAAGTTGGCCGATGCGCGGCAAGCGCTGACGGACCATCCCGAGGGTACAAACGTGGGAGAGGCATCGGGAACGGACCGCGCAGCGCTGCAAAGCGCGATTAACGCGGCACAGACGATCTTCGACGATGCGGCTAATCGGACGCAGACGCAGCTCGATTCGGCTGTTGCGGATATGAACGGCGCGATTACTGCGTTCGAAGCCATGATCATTCCGGCGGGGAATCCCGCAGCGTTGCAATCGAAGTTGGGTGATGCACGGCAAGCGCTGATAGACCATCCCGAAGGTACGAACGTGGGAGAAGCGTCGGGAACGGACCGCACAGCGCTGCAGAGCGCGATTAACGCGGCGCAGGCAATCTTCGACGATGCGGCTAATCGGACGCAGACGCAGCTCGATTCGGCGGTCGCGGTTCTGGACGCCACAATCATGGCATTCGAAACTGCACTGATTCCGGCTGGCGATGCAGCCGCGTTAGGTCAGAAAATCGGGGAGGCGAATCAAGCGCTCGCCGACCACCCCGCGGGAACGGGCGTTGGACAGACGTTAATCGGCGATTATAACGCATTGCAGGCTGCCATCGCGACTGCACAACAGCTTTTCAATCAAGCCGCGAATTACACGGATACACAGTTGGCCGAGGCCATTGCCGATTTGAATACGGTGCTGGCATCGTTCGAGGCCGCGATTATCCCGGCGGGAAATCCTGCGGCGTTAGCAGCCTTGTTATCCGATGCACGGCAAGCGCTGGCGGACCATCCCGAAGGCGAGGGCGTCGGGGAAACATCCGGTTTAGCTCGCTCCGCGCTGCAAAGCGCAATCGACGATGCCCAGACGATCGTCGACGCCGCGGCCAACCAAACCGACGATCAGTTAAGCGCCGCCGCGGTCGCGTTGACCGAAGCCTTGGCGAGGTTCGAAGCCGCTTGGGTCGGACTAGTTCTAACGGCGCCGGCAAACGGTCTCTACGGCGGGGGCGATACGCTGCGGTTTACGGTATTTTACGGGTACGAAGTCACGGTGACCGGAACGCCGGTCCTTCCGCTCCGGGTAGGCGCCAATTCGGTTACCCAAACGGTGTATGCACCCTACACGGGAGTCCTCGGCACGCCGATTACAGAACTTTCTTTCGAATATAGAGTACCTGCGGGACTTGCAGACTTAGACGGCCTGGAGGTTGCGAATGCGTTGGAGCTCCCGGCCGACGCGGGGATTGATCGCGTATCCGGCGGGGCAGCGTCGTTAACGTATGTCGCTCCGGCAACGGGCGGAATCCGTATCGTGGCGATCCCACCCGAAATTACGTTGACAACCTCGCCGAACGGATCGACGCGTCAGGTCGTCAACGTGTCGGCCAACGTGTACGGAGAAGCCTCGGGTAATGCGTTAACGGCGCTACGATGGTTGCCGGGAAATGTTAACGTTGCAGAATTTGCCGGCGGAACAAGAGGAACTGATCTCATGACCGCGTCGCAATTTACCGTTACCGCTAATGGCGAGTATACCGTCTACGCCCAGGATGGCGCAGGTAACGAAACGGCGAAGACTATCGTCATCGCCGGCATCAGCTCTGGCAACTCGGGGCCGTCGGCTCCGATCGTTCCCGATCGTCCCGCGAATTCTCGAACGACCGCAACGGTGCAACCGGCAGGGGGGATAATCGTTCGCGTCGATTCGTCTGACATCGAACGGACATCGCGTCCCGACGGGACGGCAATCGAACGGATACAGTTATCAGAACGGATAAGAGAGCAAGTGCTGGAGGCCCTGAAGAATACGAAGAATACGACGATTGAGATCATCGTCGACGATCGGGAAGCGGCCGTGCAAATGCAGTTCCCGGCTGCCTGGATTGGGGAAATTGCCAAAGTCTATCCGAATGCGGCAGTCGAGACGAAGCTGAATGGCTCCAGTTACCGACTTCCGGTTAGCTTGCTTGATCTGGCCGCTCTGGCCAAGCGCCTAGGTACAGATGTGTCGGCTATGACCGTAAGCATCGTCCAAGAGCAGGCCGGCCAGGATATCCGCCGCGAGATTGAACGGATCGGCGCCTCCCAAGGATTTGCCGTTCAATCCGACGTCATCGATTTCAAAGTAACGCTCGAAGCGAACGGGCAGACGTTGGAAGTACGGGAGTTCGGAGGAATGTACGTCGCTCGGTCCATCCAGCTGGCGGGAGGAACGGCTAAACGCAATCTGGTCGCCGTGTACTACGACCGGGTAAACAGCCAAGTCTCTTTCGTTCCGACTAGACTGCTAGCCGGGCCGAACGGTACGACGGAGGCGGTGCTGAACGTGCCTCACAACAGCCTTTTCGCCATAGTGGACGTGAAAGCTCGACAGTTCGCTGACCTTCATGGACATTGGGCGAAGACGGACGTGGAGTTGCTGGCTTCCAAGCTGCTTGTGAACGGCGTAACAGCCGATCGTTATGCGCCTGCGAATATGTTGACTCGCGCCGAATTTTCCGCGATGCTCGTTCGTGGGCTGGGATTGACGGCAAAAGAGGGCGAGGACGGTGTTCGGTTTGCGGACGTCTCTGCATCCGCATGGTACGCACCTATGATAAAGGTCGCGGTGGAGCAAGGGCTGGTAAGTGGAGTCTCTTCGGATAGGTTCGCTCCGAACGATCCGATCACCCGCGAACAGATGGCCGTCATGATCGGCGGCGCTCTGACTCTTGCCGGTTATACGGGGCAAGCGACCGAACCGACATCAGCCTACGCGGATCGCGAGGCAATCGCGTCCTGGGCGCAAGTGTCGGTAGCCCGAGCGTCAGAAGCCGGCATCCTGCAAGGGACGGCCGACGGTCGATTCGCGCCGAAGGCTTACGCTACGCGCGCGGAGGCGGCAGTTATGCTGAAGAGGTTTTTGTACGCCAATCATTTTATTGAAGTAATTCCATTTGATCGGTAAAATTTGCTTATAATCAAACTCTCCATTGATTCCATATAAAGGAATATGTCACACTAATGTTGTGAATTGGACTTCAATTTTTTCCTGCGAAAGGAGATGTTTATTAAATGACTGCTTATAAGGTATGGGTGGTTTTAACTTAACCGAATATCGGGCGTAGTGGTGAAAATGGGGCTATCAACCCGTGTTCTTTGCTATGCCGTAATCAGTAACCTTTCGTGAATACTGCTGTTAGCGGGATACGATGAAGGTCGTATCCTTTTTGATTATAAGCCGACTTTTTGGCTTATCGCCGCGAAACAGCAGCTTCTTAGGAGGCTGCTTGTTCGCGGTATTTTTATGTCCAAAAACAGTTTTGCAAAAAACGATCGGAGGGCTTCATAATGAGCGAAATAAAAACCGAAACTCTGACACAGGCTTTAATCAAAATGCTCGGTACAGAAATAATCAACGTCGATTTCCGAGCCAAACAATTACAAGGCGGTACATTGGGGGATGTACAGCTTGTAACGGGCAATGCCTCATCCGCTGACGGCAGGAAATTACCCTATAAAATCGTTTCAAAAACGCAGAAGAAATGGGAACGCTACGGCGATCCCGATTCATGGCGCAGGGAATATGATTTGTATAAATCCAATTTTGGCGCTCTATTTTCCGAAGCATTCCGTTGGCCTGAATGTTATCACGTTGAAATGAATGAAGAAGAAAACGAAACGCGCATATGGATGGAATATGTCGAAGGCGTCTCGGGCTTGGACTTGACTGGCGACATGTATGAGCGTGCAGCCGGGGAGCTGGGACGTTTCCAGGGCAAGCTGTATGCCGAACAGCCGGCTTTTTTGCAGAAACTGACCAATCTGAGCGAAGTGGAGTATATGAAGAGCTTCTATCTCCGTTATCGGTTTTGGACAAGAGTGTACGATTATATACGCTCTGAGGATTGCGAAATTCCGCAGCACCTCTGTAAAATGCTCATCGACATCGATGAAAACGCAGATGAAATATTCAACCGTATCGAAAAGCTGCCCATCGTGCTGTGTCATAGGGATTTTTGGGTGGCGAACCTAATCGATTCAGACAGTAAAACGATAGTTATCGACTGGGATACTGCTGGGTGGGGCTATTTAGGTGAAGACCTGGCAAGCCTTATCGCAGACGAAGCCGATATTGAACATATGGTTGAATACTACCGCAGATGCATCCCGGCGTATTACAAGGGCTTTGCGGAATATGCGGATGTTTCACACATTTCGGATAATTGTGTTTATGAGTTGATCCTACTTATGTTCGGCTACAGGCTCGTCGAATGGTATATGAACGCAGAGGAGGAAAACAAACTCGAAGAAACGGATGACAAAAGCGCGTCGCAACACGTCCATACCCTGCAAAAAATCTATGAGATGGGGAACCTGTAAATGAACATAACTATTGAGCCACTGGATACCAACAATTGGCTGAAAGTCTGCGAATTGTCCGTTTCAGAAGAACAAAAGCAAGTATTTGCGATTCCAAATGTGTACTGGATCGGGATCAGCCGATATGAAGAACATACCGATCTATTTGCAATAAAACGCGGCGAGGAATACGTGGGCCTGATTGGCGGCGGCTTGGACGAGGACGGGAATAGCGGGTACATCAATCCGCTGATGATAGACGAGCGCTATCAACGTCAAGGGATCGCCGCAGCCGCCATGCGCTTGATGATGAACGATCTCATCCGCAAGTATCATGTCCCCTGTATTCATATCAATCACCGCAAAGAGAATCATGCGGCAGCGCGATTGTATGAAAGGCTTGGTTTTTTCGTCTATTCCGAAACCGACAAAGAATTTTGCAGGAGCTATAAAGTAGATTACGAGGTGCAGATCTTATCCTTGCGCGAGCATCCCGAATGGGCGGACCCATGTCGGGCACTCCTTTTGAAGCATTTTAACGAGTTTACATCCCAACATCCAACGGAAGTGTTGGCGAGCGCAGGACCATTTCCACAGGGATACTTACTGCTAAAAGACAACAGAGTTATCGGTTGGACTGGGCTTCATGAAAAAGAAGTCGTTACTGGAAGAGTGTATGGATGGGAAGGGCCGCCGCTTGCGACAGAAGAAGTTTTGAGCGAGGACCTCTCCCCATGGATTGCACCTTTGGTTGTGCATCCCGATGAAAGAGGCAACCGGTACGGCAAATTGCTCTTAGAACACGCGCGAATGGAAGCCGGAAGGCTTGGCTTCGAGAATGTATACCTTGCCACTGGCGAGATCGGTTTTTACGAAAAGTATGGCTTCCGTGAGGTCGGTCTGACCACGTTCACATGGGGGCGGCCTACGAAGGTTTATGTTAGTTGAAGAGTAGAAGAGAAGGCAAGTTGAACGCGCCTCCCCGACCCCGGTCCAGTCCAAATTCAGCCGAGGGGCTGTCGGAGAGAACGTTGAGCATCTCTATAATGGAGGGAGATAGAGTGGAAAACGGAGGCTAGAGAGATGAGAAAGAAGAGAAACAGCGCGAAGCTGTTCGCGATTCTCGTGATGGCGACGGCGCTGACTGCGTGCGGAGATTTGGCAAGCTCGGTAACGGGCGAGGTTCAGCAATCGGTTATGGGCGAGAACTCGGGCTCGGGCAAGCTTGTTTCATTGGAGAAGCGCACCTATGCGCAGGATGAGTTTGAAGAGCTGGAAGTAAGCGCGCAAGCGATGGAAATTCGGATCGAGCGTTCGACAGGAGAGCGGGCGGAAGTGGAATTGCTTGTAGACGACACTTTGCGAGATCGGTTCGAGTTCGAGGCGAAGGTGGATTCCGGCTTGCTGAAAGTGAAAGTTGAGGAGAAATCGAAAAATTCTTTTAAGGATCAGACAGGAGCCCGGAAGCTGCGGGTTTCACTGCCGGACAAAATGTATCAGAAGCTCAAGGTGAACAACGCATTCGGTTCCGTGGAAGCTTCCGATGTGCAGACGAAGGCTGCAGACATTCGGATTGATGCGGGCAACATTCGGTTAAAGGCTGTTACTGGAAAATTGGAGCTGGAAGCGAACGCAGGAGAAATCGTAGTGGAAGGCATTGCTCTTACCGACGATTTGAAAGCTAGAACGGACGTAGGCAGAATCGCCATTCGCTTGAGCGAGTCTCCGCAGGATGCCGGCTTTAAGCTGGAAAGCGAGGTCGGGGAGGTTAAGGTCGATCTCGATCAAGTCGAATACAGCAAGCAAGCCGCGAACAAAAAAGTCGGAACGATCGGGACGCCAAACGTTCAAATCGATGCGTATGCTGCGGTGGGCGAGATAGTTGTAGATACACTGCGCTGATAAAGGAACGGGGAAACGAAAACCGGGGAAATGAATAACGGATTTACCTAATCCTATTTCAGGAGCGTATAGCATCGGAGGGAGGTATATACACCTTGCATCTTTGTTATCGATTATCTTTTAGAGCAAATTGAAGTGCTTATGGGATAGCCCTTTTATAGGTCGATGCTTCTACTTTAACTGGTTTATCGTACAAAATACCGCGTTAGAGAGGTCGATTTAATAGATTTGTACTATAAATCGTACAAATTGATCTCGAATAAACGAAGAGGAATGAGTTTTGTACGAAATTCCATCTAAAGCTGGCGTGTGAAGAACGAACGGCCTAATCGCAGGAGCGATCAGACCGCCTTTCGAAGGCGTTTTGCAATCACGCATCTCGGCTGCGGTATACGGCCAAGGAGATCGCGAACGCCGCAAAATTCCAAGCGATCAACACGATAGCTCCTTGAGCCGGGGGCAGCGCGCTCGCATCTTCAGGCTGCGGGAACCACATGGCAAATCCTGCTGTGTCCGGGAGGTGCCTCGCTTGAGAAGTTTGCTCTCGCAAGAGCGGACCGGCGATGAAGTAATAGCCGAGTAGGGCAATTGCCGCAGGAAGCGTTCGGCGCAGCAAAACTCCGCAGGATGCGCTGAGGAGGGTCGTCAAACCAAGATACCCGGTCGCACCTGCAAGGATACGGACAGTGCTGCCTAACTCCATAGAAGCTGAATAGTCGCCGAGAGCGATTGTGGCGAACAGGACGCCGGACGCGGCAGTGATGATCGCGGCGGGGACGACCACGATCGTCAGGGCAAGATGAGCGGCAACGAGTTGAAGGCTGCGCCGGGGGATCGCTGCATGAGTGGTGCGAATTTGCCCGCCGCTATACTCGGAGCAGGAAGCGACAATCCCGAGAATGATGAACCCGGCTTGTATGTAGCTAATCGAGGCTAACCCGATATCGAGTACGTATGGCGTGCCGGTTAAGCCTTGCAATCCGGCTCTGACGAATGCAGCGGCCAGGATAAGATTGACGATCAGCGAACCGCCCAAGGTGAGCCATACGGCTGGCAGCGACCACAGCTTGGACAGTTCTGCGGCGAATGCTTGGACGAATTCCCGGCTGCGAGACCGGACGGCTTCTGCGCTCATGCGTCCCTCCGGCAAAATACGATAGCGGCAATAATGAGAAGCGCCGCGACCCAGGCTGTCATGACCAGACCGCCGACGAGCGGGGCAATCTCTACGGTCGAGTCTTCAAGGTTGCGAATAAACATACGAATTCCCGCCATATCGGGCAGATAGTATGCGAGCGATGTAAGGCGAGTGAGCAGATAAGTGACGGTGACGACGGAAGTATTCACGATCAGGATAGCAAGCGGAATGACGCCATGCCGGGTAAGGACAGTAATCCCGAATGCCAGAAGCGCAGTAAGCACCCAGTAGCAGACGATGCCTGCCAGTCGTGGAACGGCCTCGCTTCCCATCTCCGGCGCATGCTCCCCAAGGACGATCCGGATCGCAGCCATCGTAGCGACTGCAGCGGCTGAGGCCAGCACTGCGCTGACCAGTGCAACAGCGGTTGCTTTCGCCAGCAGGAAGCGGAGGCGGGACGGCACCGCGATCAGGCTGGTCGTAATCTGGCGTCCGCCTCCGGATTCGGCGCTTTCGGTGAAGTACTCGTTGCTAACCGCAATAACGCCAATGATGATTGCGCCGATGACGCCAAACGCCAATTCTTGATAGCCCATATCGATTCCGACAGCGGTTTCGCTGCCCAAGTCAAGCTCCTTTCGGGTCGACACGGAGTTGAGCGCGGCAATGGCCGTCGGGACAATCAGCCCTGTGGCGAGCGCGACCCAGAACGACAGCAGGGAGGTTAGCTTGGACAATTCCGCAGTGAGCGCCCTCATGGTGAAACCCCGCCGTTCTGAGTCGTAAGTGCGAAAAAGGCGTCCTCAAGGGTGTCGTGAGCACCGACCACCTCAGCAAGCGTACCGTCTGCGACGATTCGCCCCTGGCTAATGACAATCACATCGTCAACCGTCTCGGACAACTCCCCCATCAGATGGCTGGATAGCAGCACCGTCCGGCCCGTTGCGGCTCGTTCGCGCACCAACGTTCTGATCCAGCGGATGCCTTCCGGATCGAGACCGTTCACGGGTTCGTCCAGAATCAGGATTTCGGGATCGCCGAGCAGCGCGGCGGCCAGCCCGAGTCGGCGCCCCATGCCGAGAGAGAAGCTGCCGACGCGTTTGGACGCAGCGTCGGTCAGACCGACGATTCCCAGCACTTCGTCGACCCGGGAGCGAGGCAAGCCTGCCGAACGGGCGATCCAGCTCAGATGCGCACGTCCGGTTCTGGACCGGTGAGCGCCGGAGCCGTCGAGCAAAGCGCCAACGGTGGCGAGCGGGTTGCGAAGACGCGCATACGGTACTCCGTTAATAAGCGCTTCGCCTGAAGCGGCGCTGTCCAGCCCTAGCAAAATGCGGAGAGTCGAGCTTTTGCCCGCGCCGTTCGGCCCAAGGAAGCCGGTCACCCGGCCGGGCCGCGCCTGAAAGCTGATGCCGCTGAGAATCGCATGGGAACCGCGGCGTTTGACGAGTTGACGGATGGTAAGCATGTGAAGCCCTCCTTCTTAACATGCTTCTCATTTTAACCCGTTCAGGTTAAATGCCGGGGAGGGCTCCGTTTAAATCTGGGTTAATTTTTGGAGTGGCTAATTGTCACGCTTGTGCCATTTTCATCCGATACAAAATCCGCCTGCAGCTTCATTTCCTTCAACATATGCGTAGTGATCGCCAGTCCAATGCCGGCGCCGCGGTCGTCGGAGGGCTCGTCCATTCCGGGGCCGCGATCTGCGATCGTTAGCCTCTCCAATTCCGCATTCACCGCTATACCGACATATTGGCCGGTTTCTGCATGCCGGAGAATGTTCTGAAACAGATTGTCAAGCACGCGCGTCATCCACTGAGGATCGACTTTCCATGAGAACGTCGTCTGCATCGGCAGATTGGCTTCAATATGGAAGCCCGCCTGCTCGAATGCCGGATACCAGGAAGCGATCGAGGCTCTCGCTAACCGAACGATATCCGTTGGAACGGGATGATACGGGTATTTGCCCGAGGTGAGCAGCGTGTACGCCAGAAGGTCGTCCATTAGTTCTCCGACGCGTGTAATCGTATTGTCGAGTGCCCCGAGCGAGTCGCGTCCTTCCATGCTAAGCGGTTCTTTGCTCAACCTTGAGGCGTGCCCGCGAATAACGGTAAGCGGCGTTCGCAAGTCGTGCGACAAATTCGCAATCAGCCTTCGCCTGAGCGATTCCTCTTCTTGTTCCCGGCGGCGACTGTCTTCGAGCTGGAGGACCATTCGGTTAAATGACGCTTCCAACTGGCCGATTTCGTCCTCGCGCGCGGAGCGAACGGACACGGAGCGGGGGAGTCTGTCGCTATCTTCTGGGACGGCCATCGCTTCCTGCAGACGGATCAGTCGTCGGCGGAGGCGATAGAAAAATATCCACGAAATGCAGATAAGTACGGTGAAGATGAGGCCGATCAGGACCACGATGCTGCGATATTCATACAGCGTACCCGACGGCTCTTCGGAGGGGGATACGCCGGCAATCATGAAAATCGCCAGAAGCGGAAGGGAAATGAGAACTAGAAAATGAAATAGCAAATACCGGCGAAAAAACGATCCAAAACGTTTCATAGCCTGACCCTGTATCCGATGCCTCGAACCGTTTCAACGATTTCCGGCGCGTCCGGGTTTTGTTCCAGCTTCTTGCGGAGGTGGCGAATATGGACCATCAGCGTTTTGTCGCCCTCCATGTACGGTTCGCCCCAGATTGCTTCGAAAATTTGTTCTTTAGGCAAAATCTGATTGGGACGGCTCAGAAAATACATCAAAATCTGATGCTGCTTGCCCGTCAGGATAATTTCTTCTCCCGTACTTGCATTCCGCACCGTATTCTCGGTCATGTTCACGACGATATGCTGTCCCAACTGCAGATGCTTCGGAAGTCCCGATCCGCTCCTGCGCAGCAGAACTTCCACTCTCGCTGCCAGCTCGTCGATATGAAAGGGCTTGGTCACATAATCGTCGGCGAACTGAAGCCCGGCCAGCTTATCCTCAACAGCCGAACGTGCGGACAGAAGCAGGATCGGTACCGTCGGCGCCGCTCTTTTTAATCGTTGACCGATCGTAAAGCCGTCCAGCCCCGGAAGCATAATATCGAGGATGACCACATCTTTCTCAAGCGCTTCCCGTTCCGCGCCTTCTCCGGATATTAGCCACTGTACCTCATAACCGCGCTGCTCCAGCTCCTCCTTGACCCACTGCCCGATCTCCTGATTGTCCTCAATATAAAGTATGCTTCTTGTTCCTTCGGCTCGAATCTGCTTCGGCTTTCCGGCAGGAATCCATCTCGTATCACTCATTTGCTTCGTCTCCTCATCGCAAACGGGCACTACCGCTCAACCCGATCGTACGAATTGATTTCACAACGATTATACATTTTGCTTATCAAGCGATCAAAGCGATTTGTAGAGAGCGGCGCCCCCCAAGTTGTCACGCACGCATGAAAAAAAGGCTACCCCGTAAGTAGAGTTGCTTGAGATGATCGATTAAGCAAAGGAGGTACATACACCTTGAACCTTGTTCTTCGATTTCTTCAAGAGCAACTTTCTTGACTTAGAGGACAGCCTCTTCCACATTGCACTACTAGCGCGCTCTAAGGCTTCAAAATCATAAAAACAAACAGAACCAGGCCCATGCTGGACGCGACATAAAGCATCGAATTCGCTTTCGCGAGGATTTTGCGCTGTTCCCACGGAAGCTCGGACTTGTTCAAGTTCGCTTCATCGAATACCCATTGGGCGAGACGTTTTTGCGATGGAGCGACGAAGCCGATCACGACGATTTGAATCAAAACATAGAGCACGAGCGACCCGACTAACCAGAGCTGCGTAAAAGTACCGTAGTCGTTGAGCACAATGAGTAAAATTCCCGTTATAACCGCAAGAGAGCCTCCGACCTTGGGGAAAAAATCCAACCTCCCCGCCAGCTTCAAAGAATGACGCAGCTGTTCAGGCGTTTGGTTGATTCTAACCAGCACGTGTCCAAAAAACGTAGGTCCGATCCCCATAATCGCCGACAAAACATGAATCAATACTAACCATTGCATAATCTTCTGTTCCCCTCCCGGAATCTTCCTTAAGAATACATTTACGGTACCATCCCTCCTCTCCGGCAGTCTATTATCCGAACGTATAATATACGGTCTATCGCGGTATTGCTTTTTCCTCAAAGCCGCCGCACCTATGACTAAAATGACAATAAACATGACTGGTCATGACAAAAGCGAAGCCACAATGATGACCAGTCATGATGGAAGTCGGGATGCCGGGCACTGTCAGATACAAACCATTTCATGAGATGATCAATAGATCAAACTGGACCGCGGATGATTCAGTCGGAGGTAGATGGATGCCATGAGCGATGGCGATGTGAAGGTAACGGAATCCGAGGAATGCATAGCTGCCAAGATCGAACAAATGGAACGGCACTACATGGTGGGGCGGGAGAACGAAATTCGATTTTTCCTGCAGCAGCTGGCAATGAGCGGACAATCCAAACGTGTTTTGAACATTTATGGTACGGGCGGCGTGGGTAAAAGTTACTTGCTAGACGAGTTCCGAGGTTTAGCCGCGAATGCGAAGGCGGTGTTTCTGTTGATGGACAGCCGCGGGTTCTCCCATACGCCTAACGATTTCTGTACGGAACTGCTGCGTATGCTCGGCTACCCGGCAGAGAAGCTGGGGCGGATCGCCGAACCGCAGACGCTGCTGGAGCTTTGTCACGGCGTCCTGAGGGAGAAGGCGGACAATACGAAGCTGGTTCTTGCGCTGGACACCTTCGAAGAGATGAACGATATGGAGAATTGGCTGAGAGAAGTTTTCCTTCCGCGCTTGCATTCGGATATTCTCATTGTCGTTGCGGGAAGATTTCCCTTGCAGGGTCTCTGGCTCAGTTCCCCGGCATGGCGTCATTGGATACATCGAATGCCGATCGGCGATCTCGACTTTTTCTCCGTAAAACAATATTTGGACCGCTCGGGCATTTCCGAGGAGCCGATGATCAGACAAATCTGGATGAAGACCAGAGGGCACCCGCTCACCTTGTCCTTGATCGTGTCGACGACGATGGTCCAGAATGTTCAGGGCTTGGCCATAGCGGACGGAATCGAAGTATTCGAACATGTCGTAAGGACTTGGCTGACAGAGGTTCCGAACGACGAGCTCAGGGAGCTTGTGGAGACCGCGGCGGTGCTTCGCCATTTTAATCAGGAATTGCTTTCCTGCGTATTGGATCAGGCGGTGACGACGGATTTATTTCAGTGGCTTGCCGGGCTTTCCTTTGTCCGCAGAGTTGATCGAGGATGGATACTGCACGACTTGATGAGGGATGCCATCGGCCGCGAGCTGCGGATCCGACAGCCCGAGCATTACAACCGGCTGCAGCAGCGCTGCATTATGTATTACTACAACAAGATGACCCGTTCGACTCAGCGTAAGGAGATCGCTTGGGAGGGGGTCGAATGGCACTATTATATCGGAGATCATGTAGTCCGCAATTTCTGCTATCAGAAATTATCGCCGTATCGTATGGAGCCGCTGAATTCGTCCAACTGGACGGAAGCAGAGCGGTACTTGGAAAACCGTCGGACCAACCCGCAAGAGGTGTGCATTCCGCTGCTGAACCCGGATACGGGAGAACTGTTCGAGTACGCGATTTCCCCGGAAGAAAGCTCGCAGATGGTGAAGCATATTCATCTTCAGGAGCTGCATGAGCTCGAACCCGGCATTGTTAAGCTGATGAGGGATCAGCAGGGGAGCATATGCGGTCTGACGGCAATCATTCCGATCCATGCGGGAACGCTGGACTACTTGTGCGCTCGGCCGTTGTCCTCCGCTTATTTTCAGAGTTTGCCGGAAAACGAGTTGCGGGAGCTCCGGGAGGCGGAAGGGCATATTGCCGGTTATTTTGTCAAAACGATCGATGTCGCCGATTTCGGGGATGTTACGATCCGTACGACCGCGGGGCTGACGTTTATTTCGCTGCTGATTTCCTCCGATTATGTCGTAGCGTCCCCTCCGGATCTCCCCTTCTTAAACGATTTCCACCTCAGCCTGGGATGCGAGCAGACGGGAGACATCGTACATTACGATTATGACGCCAATACGCCTGCGCCGTATTACGTGCTGGACACAAGAGGCGCTAAGCTGCAGCGTTATTTGAACAAAATGGTAGAGTCCTTCGGCTTGTCGGAGCATTCCGTGGGACGGACCAACGATTTGCCGATGTTGTCGGCCCGGGAGAACGAGGTAGCGAGGCTGCTTGTACAAGGCTATATGAACCAAGAGATCGCGGCAAGCCTGTATGTCTCGGAAATTACGGTCAAGAAGCATCTATCGGCGATCTACCGGAAGCTGGGCATCAAGAACCGAACGCAGCTGGTTAATCGATTGTTGAACAAAGCCCAATAGTTCTGCGCAAGAAGACAGGTTCTCTAGAGGAGCTTGTCTTTTTTTTTGTTTGCGCAGGGGAAGGGCAGCAGGGGACAAGGGGAGCCAAAAGTATACGAAGGTATAATATCGCCAAAAAAGCTGCAGTGCTAAATTGGGAAGAGGAAGTTGCCGGGTGATTGCGTGGTTGGAGTCAGACAGACCATTTTCATAGAAATTGGAGGAATTGCGATGAGTTTTATGGACAAAGTGAAATCGTATTTTTGGCTGCGAACAATCGCGACTCGGAAGGGAAGAAATGGGACTATCATTCGAACATAGAGGAGATTTTACGGCTGGAGAATGAAGTTCAGGAATTAAAAAAGCAGATCAAAATGAAATCCGTTCGCCTTGGGCGTTTTTTTTGTATGCTGGAGTTACAGAGATATTCAGTACACTACATAATCACGTTAATCATTGAAGATGCTTTAGTGACATGGAATCCCTGATCTTGGTTGGTTTATACGATTTTTCCTACAATCGTTCGTCGTTTGAGTCTGATCCGAGTTGCTTTGTGCGGTTTTTCCTACAAAAGTCTGCCCTTTAAGCCTGGTTCGAGCTGCGTTGTACGAATTTCCGACTAACTTCCCTGCGTAAGCACATGTGTGCAAATAGATCCGTCAGTTTAATGATACGTTACTGGTTTTTCCAAGTGCGGACAGAAGACGCATAGACGTCTGAGGTTGTGGAAAAATTAATACGGACTGAAACAAGCCATCAGAGCATCAAACCTCCTATATACGGCACCGGGGCAGTTTGAGTTTGGGGCCGACGTGAATAAAGTTTCCATCTCCTTGGCGGACTCCAATCCAATTGTCATTGCCGTTAAAGATGAGCATCTGACAGCATTGGTTAGCTTTAATGAGCTTTAAGCGCTTTAATCGCGTCTGTGCAACTAATTCCGGCTGTGTCGTTTCTCAGCTCAATGCGCTATAATAAAGTAAGTGGATTTCATCCAACTAGACATACATTCGCAGGAGGAAAGAAAACATAATGGTTACAATACAAGAAGCAGTCTCTCAAGCTCGCCCAACCTCGTACGAGATTGATCCGATTAACGTCAATCGCTGGTCCCCGCGTTCCTTCCAGGAGAAGGAAGTGCCGGAAGAAACTTTGTTCGCCGTTTTGGAAGCTGCCGGTTTTGCTCCCTCTGCTTTTAATTTCCAGCCTTGGAGATTTATCGTCGCTCGCACGCCCGAGGAGCGCGCTAAGTTTCTGTCGTTCCTGGCCGAGTTCAATCAGGCTTGGTGCGCGAAAGTACCGGTGCTCATTCTGATTGTTTCCCAGACTTCTTCGGAAAACGGTCCATTCCCGTCCGCTGCGTTCGATGCTGGTGCAGCTTGGGGCGCGTTGGCGCATGAAGCTGTTCGCAAAGGTCTCGTCACTCATGCGATGACCGGCTTTGACTTCGAGAAAGCTCGCCAAGTCATGAACGTTCCGGAGAATTTCGCGATTCAGGCGGCTGTTGCTCTTGGCTATCAAGGGGACAAGGACGCACTTCCTGAGATGATGGCTTCGCGCGAGGCTCCGTCTCCGCGTCGTCCGCTAGAGGAAACGGTGTTTAAAGGCGCGTTCGGACAGCCGATCAAATAATAGCTTAAATAGCTGCAAAATAAATAGAGGCGCAAGGGGAGAGTATCCCCTGCGCCTCTATTTATTATTCGTCCAGCCCAAGCAGCTTCATAATTTCTCTACGGTATGCGACGAATTCCTCGCTGCTTCGATCTCTCGGTCTCGGCGCCTCGTAATGCGTCGTATGAATGATCTGTCCCGGCCTAGGGCTCATTACGTACACCTTATCGGCCAAGTAGAGCGCTTCGTCGATATCGTGGGTGATGAGCAGCATCGTCTTGCCGGTGCCTTGCCAGATCCGGATCAGTTCGTTTTGCATCGTCAGACGCGTCATCGCGTCGAGCGCACCGTACGGCTCGTCCAGCAGCAAAATGTCCGGATCCATGACAAGAGCGCGCGCAATAGCGACCCGCTGACGCATTCCTCCCGAGAGTTGGGAGGGGAAGTAGTGATTAAAGCCTTTGAGGTTGACCTTCTCCAGAACGGCGTTGATTCGCTCCTTGGCTTCCGGTTTAGGCACTTTGGCGAGCTCAAGGCCAAATGCGACGTTCTTCTCCACGGTCAGCCAAGGATACAGTCCATGCTCCTGAAAGATCATCATCCGCTCCGGAGAAGGTCCGGTAATCTTCGCGCCGTTGGCGAGAACATCGCCTTCCGTAGCGGTTTCGAGGCCTGCGAGCATGCGAAGAGCGGTGCTTTTGCCGCAGCCGCTCGGGCCGACGATCGCTGCAAACTCCCCCTGAGGGATTTTCAGATCGATCCCATCGAGCACCTGCAGCGAATCAAAGCGTTTGCTGACGTTGCGTAGCTCCAATGTGTGCACCCTATTTTCCCTCCCCGCCGGCAATGTATCTCCAACGAAGCAGTCTCCGCTTGACTTGCTCCATTAAAATCTGATCGAGCAGCGTCGCGATGACACCGATAACGATAATGTACAAAATAACGCCGCTCATATCCGCGATCTCGCCCGCGAACCGAATCGAGAAGCCGAGGCCGACCATGGCGCTGCCGAACATTTCCCCGGCAATGAGCGATCTCCAGGCGTTGCCAAACGCAAGCTGCCCGCCGGTCATAAAGGCGGGGAGCGTCTCCGGCAAATAAACTCTCCGCACGATCTGGCTCTTCTTGGCGCCAAGCACTCTCGCCACTTCCAGATGAGTGCGGACGACGCCCTCGGTTCCGTCCATGACTGCGATCGCCATCGGGAAGAAGCTGGCGATAATGACGATGGCGATAATCGGAACGTCGCCGAAGCCGTAAATAATCATTAGAAACGGCAGCCAAGTAATCGGAGGAATGGATTGAAGAATGGCGATAAGCCTGCGCAAATAAGAGGCAAAACCCCGGTACAGGCCGGCCAGCAGGCCGAAGACTCCACCGAGGAAGCAGGCAATTGGATATCCGATTAACAATCTGTACATGCTGGCCCCGACCGCTTTCCAAAACTTCGGATCCGCTAGGCCGTCATACAAGCGTACAAACACGGACGGAACGGACGGAAAAATAAGGGGATTCACCCAATTGCCGACCTGCAGCAGCAATAGAAGCGTTGCTACCGCAGCGGCAAAGGGCCATAGCTTTTGAATTTTGCGAATCATAGGAATGAACCCTTCAATCGTCGGTTATTGTTGCTCCTGCCAGCTGAGGTCAAGAGCGGTTTTGACATCCGGCTTCGCCTTCAAAATTTCCTGATCGACCATCATTTGTCCGACTTCGTCCATGCGGGCGATATCTTCGTCGGTAATTTTCCAGTTGAATACCTGGGATTCGATAGAGGCTTGAATCACGGATTCGGCAGGAACGGTCGTGCCATCGGCCTTTTTCAGCGTGTCCTCCGTAATAAAGTCGCTCGTAATAAACGATGCGGCTTTGGCGGCGTCGTTGCTCAGCATGTCGATCGCTTCCTTCTGCGCGTCAAGCATGCGATTCACCGCTTCTTTGTTGTTCTTGACGATATCGCCGGATGCGATTACGACCATGCACGGGAACGGCCACGACTGACCCACCTCGTAGATTTCCTTAACCGGATACGATTGCTTGGCGATGGAAGCGTAAGGCTCGAAGACGAAAGCTCCGTCGACTTTTCCTGCGGCCAGCGATTGAATGGCGACTGCTGGAGAAACGTGCTGCATAACGACGTCGCCGCGTTCCATTCCGGCTTGCTTCCAGACGACGCCGTTCAACACGATGTCGGCGGTGCTGCCTTGCTGCTGGGAGGCTACGCTCTTGCCCTTCAGCTGCTCAATTGCGGTCACATCGCTGTTTTCTCCGACCAGCATGCTGTGATATCCCATTTGTGCTCCGCCAACAATTTTCAAGTCCGCGCCTTTGTCGAGCCAGGACAGCGCGTTCGTGAAACCGAGCACTCCGGCGTCCAGTTGGCCGCCTACGATTGCCTTGATCAGGTCGGTTCCGCTGGAAAACATGTGCATCTCGACGTCCAAGCCGTGCGATTTATAGATCCCCGCGCGGTCGGCCAAAATCGTCTGAGCATCGTCCATAACGTTCAAGTATCCGAGGCGAAGCTTGTGAGTAACCTGCTCCGACGCGCCTCCCGCGCTTGCGCTGGAGCTTGCCGCAGGCTCGCTCGTTTTGTCATTTTGTCCGCAAGCGCCCGCAACGAGCAGCGTGGACAACGCAAGGATGCCCAACCCTTTTTTCCACAAATTTATTTTCAATTTTATCTCTCCCCCGTGACAATTCATTTGATTCGGACTATAATCATTCCATACCCAAGTTGTTCAGTTGGAATAATAACTATTTTAGATTTTAGGTTTAATCTACGAGCGAGTCAATAGTTTTTATGGGAAAAGTGGAGTTTAAGGGGACATCGATATGCTGCTGCGAGCATTGAAGAGATCAGGGCTAGTCTTATATTCCGGGCTTTACTTCGTGCTGTGGGCTGCTTATATGGCGATGAAAAGTCCTTGGCCCGCTGCGATCGGAGCGGTCTCCGCGCTGCTATTCCTATTAGTAGCGTTCTTCGGGACAGGGATGAGAGAGAAGAAGCGCAAGTCCGCTCTTTATTATCGAATATTTGCAGTCGTCTATTTGGCCGTCGCTGCGCTCGCCTTGTTGGGCCTTGCTCCCTTGTTTATGCTTGTGCTCTGCAGCGCGATCGGATTGCTCGGGCTAGCCGTTTGGCATTGGCAGGAGAAAAGTGCGGGCGGGCGGTTTGTCTCTGTCGCTCTGACTGTAGCCGCGCTATTGGCTGCTCCGGTTCCGGGACAATATACCATTGATCCTGCTGCGCCGAGCGAGTACGCGGTACCGGGCAAGGCCGGCGTGCTGAAGGCTCCGAATACGGTGAAGCGTCTCACGCAGGCGGGAGAATGGGCATTAAGCGCGGCGAGCGTCGCCGATGCTGCGCCGGCCAAGCGGCTTGCTCTGATTGAAGGGGAGGCGGGGCAGGATTTCGGAGACCTGTTTCAATTGCCGTACGATATTCCGGAAACGTATTATCAGTGGGAAGGTGCGGATTCCGACCCTCATGCGCTTATTAGAACTTTGGCCAAATGGAACGCGGAATCCGAGCTCGACGTGACGCAAGGACAGAAAGTGATGGGGGTAGGCACCGTTCTCCCGGATGGGCGAATCGGGATGGTCGACCGAATTGAGGTTTATACGCGGTCCGCTATTGAGGAGGGTCCGGACGTTTTCTTCGTCCCTGTGGAGGCGTACCAGCAGGTTAAAGATATCTCCAAGAAGCAGTTGATCGTTCCGGTTTCGAATTTTGCCGAAGTGCTGTATTTCCTGGAGCAGCCGATCGAATTTTGGCCGCTGCGCAATTTCGGATTGTTTTGCCATTAAATGGGGCTGTCCGATGAGCTATCCGAATTGCTGTGAAGATAATCGATGATAAATGGGGACCCAAAAGGCTCGCTCCTGAAACCTGAATGGGTAAACCCGTTGCAAGGTGGTTTCAGGAGCGTATGTGACAGTCTACGAGCTATGATTGACCTGTGATGTTTCCAATTAATGGGGGATTGTTCAGCTTTTACGGCGAATCTACTTGTACGAAAAGTCTACGCAGGGAAGTTAGTCGGTAAATCGTACAAAGCAGCTCGAATCAGACTTAAGCGACGGACGTTTGTTCGAAAAACCGTACAAACCAGCTCGAATCAGACTTAAGCGACGGACGTTTGTTCGAAAAACCGTACAAAGCAGTCGGATCAGACTTAAGCGACGGACGTTTGTTCGAAAAACCGTACAAAGCGACCAAAATCAAAGGATCGTATGTCACTTTGTATCGATCATCTCAAGCAACTCCGTTTATGGGACAGTCTTTTCTTAAAGCAGCCAACCGCGCTACAGCAAATTAATATAAAGCCCGCCGAGAACGGTCCGGTTCTGGAATCCGGTGTAACGCGAATATTTTACCTGATGAGGTGTCGAGCTGTAATACCAGTCGGTGATCGGCACCCGCTCGACCGTCTCGCTGATGAAATCCCAGATAGACTTGTACAGCCGCTCGCTGTATTCGCCGTTATCCGTAAACACCGTCGTCCATGCCAGCCAATCTAGCTTGGTATAATCCGAGCGCGAATCCAGCGGCAGGCCGTAGCGGTTCATTTTTTGGCTGTACAGCCGGATTTCGCTTTCGTATACCTCTTGGTCGAACAGACCGATCCCCAGCAGCTTATCCCATACGATGTTGTATTTGATGCTCCAGGAGTCCGGCTGATCGAAGGCCAGCAGAGAGCCCTCTTCCTTCCGGGCTTCCGCACTCCATCTGTCGGCCATTGCCTGTGCGGCCCGGACATACTTTTCCTCTTGCACGAGCTTGCCATACGCGCCCAACGCTACGATCGCCTTCATGCTCAAGTTGCAGTTGTGGGCAAGATGTCCGGCAAAATCGTCCGTGCACAGCTGGTTGCCCGGATCGTACCCGAACTCCGTCAAGTAGTCCGCCCACTTGTCGAGCAGCTCCTTCTCCTTCAGGGCAAATTCGTTCGAGCCTTCGTAGCGGGACAGCGCCGCCACCGACAGCAGCATATTGCCGCATTCCTCGACCGGCATTTGATCTTCCAGCTTATTATCGCCGTACACTTGACCGTTGCACAGCGGATATTGCCCGCAGTCGTGCGGAGCAAAATCGAACTTCCAAGCGTCGGAGCGCGCATATTTCAGAATCGGGCGCAGCATTCCTTTAACCAGCTCCGGATTGTACTTCAAGAATAGCGGGATCGAAGGATAAGTGACGTCTAATGTAGCGATGCAGCCGTTGCTGAAGCATTCCTTGGACAGGAACAGGGCCTCGTCTTCGTGCAGCACGAGCTTATGAGCGGCGATCGTTTGCCGATAGGCCAGAGCCGCGATGTCCGCATAGTAGCGGTTCACTTTCGCCGTTTCGCCGTTAAGCTTCTCCTCGAACTCCGACGCGAGAGAACGAACCTGCTCGAAGTCGGATACGGCATGCTTCAGCATGTTGTCGAACGTTCCGTACTCCTTTTTGTAATACGCGTCGATTTGCTTCCCGAAATATTCGATCGACTTGATATCGTCATAAGCGAGGCAGATCGTGTCGGAGAGCTTGTCGCTGATCAGCGCGATGCAGCGGTACTCGCTGGCGGGCAGCGCCGTTTCGCCTTCGGTATCCACACGGACGACTTCCTTGTTGGCCAGAAAATGATACCGCCCGTCATAGTCGGATACGAACGCCCCGGGATGCGCGACATGAAGATAGCCCCAATCGATGCGAATGTGGTCTCCGCTGGCGTTAAGCGGCTTCTGCTCCGCATTGCCGCAATAGACGGAAGCGGCGCCGCGGCGGAAAACGACCTTCTGATCCATCGTATTGATGCAGCATTCGCCGGAAATGTCAAAATACACTTCGATGTTATGCTCTTGCCCATCTCTGATCGCAATGTCGTACGTGATGTAAGAGGCCGGGCGTGACAGGATGTGAAGGTGATCAGGGAGCAGAGGCGTCATGAATTTCAAGGTCAACTCGACCTGTTCGTTGGCAAAGGTGTAGATCGTGGTTAGCGGCTGTATTTCTACTTTAATTTGCGGGATGACCTGCGGTTCTGCGTAATAGCGTTCGCCGAAGGCTTCAACTCTTCCCATAAAACGGTACGCAATGCCATCGATCTTGATTAAGCCAAGCATGCCGTTGCGCTGTCCCGTCCAGTGGCGCGTATGGTCATCGTAAAGACGGTCTGCGAACGACCAGATGCTGAAATAGGGATCTACGGTAATCAGAGGAACTGCCGAGGGTCTGAAGCTCATTCGATCATCTCCTGTTTTAATTGATTCACATATAGTATACTGACGTCGATGACGGCAAGGGATAGATAAAACCGATGATCAAATGAGGAAAATGCGCATGAGGGAAGAAATATACCCATTTCGGGAAGCAGCGTCCGGATCGTTCGGATTACACTTCGAACTGGCCGGAAAATCGTTTTGCGACGGGACTTATCGAATCGTAAGACCCCGTTCTACGGTAAGCAGCATCGAGTACATTATTCGGGGAAGAGGAACGGTTATCATCGATTCCCGGGAGTTTTATCCGAAGGCCGGCGATACGTATTTTCTGCATCAAGGTCATGATCATTTATACTTCTCGGACAAGGACGATCCGTGGATCAAAATTTGGGTTAACGTCAGAGGAGATTTATTGACGGATTTGATTCGTAGATACGGGCTGGGAGGCTGTTATCACATCCCCGACTTTTACTCTATGAACTACTTGCAGCAAATCGTCCATAATGCGCAAACGAACGACGGCAATTCCGTGCTGAATTGCACCTTGACCGTTCACGAACTGTTGTTCAAGCTGAGCGAGCATCTGCGCCCGCCGGTCGTACAATCGGATGCGATGAAGCTGAAAGCCTACCTGGACCATCGCGTGGCGGAGAATGTGTCTTTGGCGGAGCTGGCCGCGTTGATCGGCAAGTCTGAGTCGCAAACCATTCGCTTGTTCAAGCGTCAATATGGCGTCACGCCTTACCACTATCATCTTCAATTAAAGCTGGAATTTGCCCAGAAGCTGCTTAGAAGTACAGGGATGCCTGTCCGGGAGGTGGCATCGCATCTTTCCTTTGCGGACGAGTTTTATTTCTCCAATTTATTTAAGAAGAAGCTGGGGATGTCGCCGAATCATTTTCGCAAGGCCAAATGAGAAGTAGTTTACAGTTTGAGCCGCTTTTATGTGGTAATATAGACCATATAAGCCTACGAGGAGATGAGACTGTGACAATCAAAGAGGAATTGAGAGGCAAAAATATTATCATCCCAGACAATCCGGTATCGAATTTTCTGTTTAACAACACGAGATCGGGACTGCTGTGGCTCGTTGTTCGTCTGTACTTGGGTTATGCGTGGCTGAATGCCGGCTGGCACAAAGTAACGAACGACGCTTGGGTCGGCAGCAACGCGGGCAAAGGGCTGGAAGGTTTTATAAAGGGGGCGCTCGGCAAAGCGGCGGACGGCAAAGACGTAACCGGCTGGTACGCTTCGTTCCTTGAAAATGCCGTTCTACCCAACGCCAAAGTGTTTTCGTATATGGTCGCATTCGGAGAAGTGCTGGTCGGTCTGGGGTTGATCCTCGGTTTGCTGACGGGCGTGGCGGCATTCTTCGGCGCCTTCATGAACGCGAGCTTCCTGTTCGCGGGAACGCTTAGCACGAACCCGCTGCTGTTTATTCTCGCCACATGGATCGTGCTTGGCTGGAAAGTAGCCGGCTGGTACGGCCTAGACAGATGGGCGCTGCCGCTTCTCGGTACGCCGTGGACCCGCAAGAAGACGGGCTGACCGAACGTCGGCCGACGACTATAATCAAGTTGCCGCTCCGGCGCGGCGCGGCTCGGCTTTACGAGGAACCCCGGTCATGTTAAGTGACCGGGGTTTTTGCGTTCCGTACCGTAGGCTAAAAGCTTGACTCTTACGTATACTGGAGACTATATAATTATTTTCGGGGGGAGGCATAAGCTTGATATACAGTATCGGACAATTGGCGAAGAAGACGAATATCTCCATTCGGACGCTGAGATATTATGATGAAATCGGGCTGCTGAAGCCCGCCAAAGTAGCCGATTCCGGCTATCGCTACTATTCGAACGAGGAGATCAGAGTGCTTCGGCATATTACGGCCCTGAAAGAGCTGGGGTTTACCTTAGCATCCATCAAGGACTTGCTGTCTACCGGGAAGGATGCCCAGGAGAACCGCTGGAGAGCCTATCTTGAGTTTGAACTGGCGGCCATCGCAGAAGAGAAGCAACGCCTGGCAGAGATGGAGATGCTGCTGCAGACGGCAAGACATGCGTTCGAAATGAACGGGCAGGTCGAATCGGAGGACATCTTTCTGTTCATTCGGGCATTGCGGTCCCCGGCGGAGATCAGAGACAAGTTTCTCGCTCAGAATTTTGCGGATCATGAAATCGAGATCATTAAGAGCTTGCCGGACTTCAGCGCGAACGATCCCCGAAGCATGGAGTGGGCCAAGCTGGTCCGGAAGGTCAAGGAGCACATGCACGAGCCTCCTTCCTCGGATATTTCCCGGCAGCTGGCCGCGCAAATAGTAGAGCTTTCATTGGAATGGTTTCACCAGGACGAAGCGCTTCTCGACAAGTACTGGTCCATAATTCGTCCCGAGGAAGGCAAGGAAACGAAGGTGTTCGGAATGGATGCCGAGGTCATGGATCGCATCGATCTGTTAGTCGATGGGTATTTGCAGCACGTACAGAAGGAGGCCGAGAATGGCTGAAAAAGTGGTTAAACCAATCAGCGAGACGAGAGCGTGGACTTATGTCATTTTGGGCGGATTATTGGAAATTGTATGGGCTAGCGGCTTCAAGTACGAGACTATTCCGAGCATTGTCGTTCTTGTCTCTCTGTTCGCCAGCTTCGATCTGATCATTAGGGCGACCAAGGTGCTGCCGGTAGGTACGGTATACGCCGTATTTGCGGGGATGGGGACTTTGGGCACGACGATTGTGGAGATTGCGATGTCCGGCGGTAACGTTAGCGCGTTGAGAATTGTGTTTATCGTTACGCTTCTGGCGTGTATTATAGGGTTGAAATTATCAAGTAAAGGCAGTGAAGCGTAATGGACTGGATCTGGCTCATTGCTGCGGGATTGTTGGAGGTAGTCGGGGTAATTGGAATTAAACGCGTGGCGCAAAATAACAATTGGACGAATAACCTCATCCTTATAGGCGGATTCATCGTCAGTTTTCAGCTGCTTATAAGAGCGATGGAAACGATACCTCTGGCGACGGCGTATGCGGTATGGACGGGGATTGGCACGGTCGGCGCGGCCGTTGTCGGCATGCTGTTCTTCAAGGAGTCGAAAAGCTGGCTGCGGATCGGCTGTATTCTTGGCATTATTTTCTCCGTCGTCGGACTGAAGATGGTCAGCTAGCGAGGGCGACGATTGGATGCAGCAATTGGAGGGGCAATGGGGCGGAGATTGAAGCTAGCAGCAAAGTCGAAGTTCGCTTCGATTAGCGGGTATTTGATCGGTTGCGGAACGCGACCATTCCGTTTAAATTTGCCGGAAATGGTGAGGCAGCTGAGTTAAAGTGGCTTTCCCGCTTTATTTTCGGTGAAGGCGTTGATTTTAAAGCGGCTTCTCCGCTCTATTTTCGGTGAAACGGGAAAAACAGTGATTTTAAAGCGGATTTTTCTCTTTAATTTTACAATAAAGGAAAAATAAATGGTTTAAAGCGGGAAATCCGCCTTAAATTCACCGAAAGTGCCGGATTTTCAGATTTAAGACGGACAATCCGCTTTAAAATAAAAGAGCATAGACTAGTCTTGGTATCCGTTAGGCGCAAGGCTGTGCGGCCAGCCGGGTTAAAGCAGAAATCGTTCGTCAATGCTGATCTAAGAAAGGAGGCGGTGTGCGTGGAGCTTTGGTTTATGGGAACAAGCGCGGGCATGCCGATCGCGGAGAGAAATGTGTCTTCTTTCGTGCTGAGCCTGACGAGGACGAAAGGTTCGCTGTGGATGTTCGACTGCGGAGAGGGTACGCAGCATCAACTGCTGCGTACGCCGTTGAAACTGAGTAGAGTGACCAAGTTATTCATCACACATTTGCACGGCGATCATCTGTTCGGCCTTCCCGGACTACTGAGCAGCCGCTCCTCGCTTGGGGGAACTGCGCCTTTGGACGTGTACGGGCCGCCGGGCTTGCGTGAATTTCTCGATGCGGCGCTGAGGCTGTCCGATACTCACCTGAACTACCCCTTCCAGGTGCATGAGCTTGAAGCGGAAGGAGCCGTGCTCGATGAGGACGGCTATACGGTGGAGTGCGCTCTGCTGGATCATCGAATCGCTTGCTTTGGCTATCGACTCGCAGAGAAGCCGCGTTCCGGCTCGCTTCGCGTCGACGTGCTTACGGCAGCGGGAGTTCCGCCGGGACCCGCCTATGGTAAGCTGAAGGCCGGTGAGGATCTGAGGCTGGAGGACGGGAGCGTCATCCGCGCCGCCGACGCGCTATGCGAGCCGATTCCCGGGCGCGTTGTCGCGGTGATGGGCGATACCCGGCCGTGCGAAGGGGCGCTTCGGCTGGCCCAAGGTGCCGATGTACTTGTGTACGAGGCGACTTTCGGCGCCGATTTGGCGGAAAAGGCCGAGCAGTACGGCCATTCCACGACGCTGCAGGCAGCCGAAACCGCGAAAGCCGCTAACGTCTCCCGGCTGCTGATCACCCATTTCAGCTCGCGGTACGGACCGGATCGGCTTGCCGAGCTGGAGGCGCAGGCACGAGCCGTTTTCCCGCAGACGGATGCGGCGATGGAGCTACAGGCTTATCCGATTCCTTCGCCTTCGTTCCGCACAAGCTTAGCCTAATCATGCTCCGCTCCGCCGTACTTGCGCCGGAAGTGGCCCGGCGGCAGCTTCTTCTCTCGCAGGAAGACGCGAGTGAAGTAGTGCACCGAAGAGAAACCGGTCGCTTCGGCGATTTCCTTAATCGCCAGATCGCTTTCCGCCAGCAGCTCCGCAGCCCGGCGAACGCGCTCGCCGCGAACGTAATTCGTGAAATTTTCCTTAATGCCTCCGGAAAACAAACGGGAAAGATGGCGCTCGGAGACATTCAAATAGGCGGCGATTTCTCGCAAGCTCAAGTCGCGAGCCAGATTGTCCCGAATGTACAGCTTGGCTTGACGGAGCAGAACGTCCGCGCTTCCAGTGAAGCGGGCCGGAGCTGGCGTTTCGCTGCTGAAGAGGCTCGGGAAGCTCAGCAGCAAGGCTCCCGCGGCGGCCTGCAAAGCGTTCGGCGACAGGCGGTTTCGGCCGTCCTCTCGCAGCATCAGGCTCTTCCACAGCAGCGAAGAGGGCAGGCTTCCGTCATCGTAGACGCACGTTTCTCCGCTGGAGGCGAGAGAACGGAACGCCTCGACGGCTTCGCGCCGCGAGCTGCGTTCATCCGGCTCGAACGCCACATAGATCAGATACATTCCGTCCTGCGAACGGATTTGATGCTCTATGCCCGGCCTGGAGCAGAAATGGGTTCCCGCCCGCAGAGGAAAGTCGATTCCATTCTCCGAATATTCCCCTTCTCCTTCCAGAACGTAGCAGATTTCAAAAAAGGAATGCTTATGCACCGGATTATTGTAATGACGGGGAACGACGTCCCAGTAATGAACTTTGAATTCCGCGCCGTTTCCAGTGACCACTTTCGCGGCCTGCTCGTTTAGCAGCGCCTGCGTCTCATTGGCGATATCCATTTTTCCGCCCCCTGCTCCGCACTTATGTCCTTATTATGCAAAAAAAAGTCGCCTGCGGTCAAAGACCGGCCCTGCCCGATAGCTATACAATAAAGCCGAAATGCAAAACAATTCAAGCTCAGATTGGCCAAGGGAGGAATCGGCATGATTCGTGTAGAGGATGCGGAATTTTACAAAGAAAACGGGTATTTGCTGGTCAAGGGCGTCTTCAATTCAGAGGAAGTCGTACAAATGCGCAAGGCGGTAGACGCTATCATTCAACGGGCGGCGATGGTAAACCGGGACGAGAATGCGGCCTGGCAGGGCGAATTCCTGCCTCCGGAGCAGTTGAAGAAGCTTGTGCTGAAAGGCTTTCACGACGTTCACTACCACGATGCGGCATTCATGCGCGCGGCGATTCATCCGAATATGGTTTCGGTGCTGGAGAAGCTGATCGGACCTAACGTGCAACTGCACCATTCCAAGATGCTCGTCAAGCCGCCGGAGAACGGCGCGGCCTTCCCGATGCACCAGGATCAGCCTTACTTCCCGCACGAGAAGCATACGATGCTGGCCGCCAGCATCCATCTGGACAATGCGGACGAGGAGAATGGCTGCCTTCGGGTCGTTCCCGGATCGCACAAGCAGGGGCCGATGCAGCATGTGGGCAGACATTACCTCGACCACAAGGCTTATCCGATCTCGGACGGAACGCTGTGCGAGGCGGAAGCCGGCGACGTGCTGTTCTTCAACTATTTGACGATTCACGGCTCGTCGGCCAACCGAAGCGAGCGGACAAGAAGGAACGTGCTGTTCCAGTATCGCGATCCGGAGGATTTCCCGACGCAGAACGTCCACTTCGATTGGGGCATGGGGCTGATGATCAGCGGCGAAAACCCTAACTTCGATAAAGTCAAACCGAACTACCAGATCGTCGAATAGCAAGAGCTAAGAAAAACACAAGTGAAACTTGGTTTATCGGAAATACTTCGCGACGCGAAACTCTTATGATGAAGCCATGGATCTAAACATCCGAATAAGAGCTGGGGAGTGGTGTCCGATGTTGAACGATAGCCAATTGGCCGAATTCGAGCGCAACGGCTTTCTCAAGGGCGGAGTCGTGCTGAACGACGACGAGGTGGAGGCGCTTCGCGAAGAGCTGGAGCTGGTAATGGCGGGGAAATCGGTACAAAAACCCGTGCTGGCCCACAATATGCTGGCCGACGGAGCAGAGGGAGCGACTCCCTACGACGGAATGAAAATGATCGTGAACGAGAAAGTCATTCAGATCGTCAACATTTGGATGGCCAGCGATGTGTTCTTCCAGCATGCCGCGAACAAGACGATCGTCGAGGAGATCGCCCAGCTGTGCAACACCGATACGGTGCGCATCTGGCACGACCAGATCCAGTACAAGCCGCCGGTGACGGGAGGACCGACCGCATGGCATCAGGACCATCCGCTCTGGCCGATCATCCAGCCGGCCGATCTCGTCAGCGCCTGGGTCGCGCTTGACGACGCCGTCGTCGAGAACGGCTGCATGTGGATGGTGCCGGGCAGCCATAAATGGGGAGACCATCAGAAGTATTTGGCCAGCGATAAGGAATTCATGCCTTATCATCGCCGCCCGGAGCTGCTTCCGGAAGGGGCCGAGGTTAAAGCCGTGCCGTTCGAGATCAAGAAAGGTCAGGTCGGCTACCATCATAGCCTTACCTGGCACGGCAGCCCAAACAATCGCTCGGAACATAAACGCCGGGCGATCGCCGTACACTACATGCCGGGCCATACGCGATATGTGCCGTCCAGCGACCATGTCATGCTATCTTACGTCGGCGTAAACAAAGGCGATATTTTGCAAGGACAGCATTTCCCGGTCGTATATTCTTCCGTCGGCGCTAGCTGATCGAAGGCAAGAGCCCTCCTCCCGCTTGGGACGGAGGGCTCTTGCCGTTGCGAAAACGGCTTGCATTCCTTACGATAGAGGAAAATAGAGAGAAAGAAGGGGCGCGAACGGGATGACGGAAAGAAACGGAGACGGAGAGGAATTTCGGGAGTGCCAAGCAAGCATGCTGCGCGCTTGGCCGTTCGTCCACAGCGTAGGGGACGTATGGGCCGCGGCGGGCGCGACTCTCGGAGAAAGACGGCTAACCGACTACGAACTCGTCTACTTCCCGGACGGCTCGTCGACGATCTACGAAACGGACAAGGAAACGTATAAGCTGGACAAGCCTTGCTTTATTTTTACCAGGCCGGGCGAAGGACATCGCTATCGCTTCGATCCCAATAAGAACGTTCGGCATCTGTTCGTCCACTTCGATTACGAGGAACTTCGGCGGGGCGACGCTCGTTTCGATTCGCTGCTCTTCGGATCTCCTTATCTTCCGGTCAGCGGCAATAGCTTGCTGCCGGCGTTGCTTGGGCAGATGGTAAGAATCGCCGATTTCCAGCTCGCTTATTGGAAGCGGAGGCTGTCCGCCTTGCTGTCGTCGGCGTTGGAGGAGCTGTGCGCTTCCGCGGACAATGCGCTGGAGGAGCTGGCCCGGCCGCTTCCGCTTCCGATTTCGCAGGCGTTAACGTATATGGAAGATCATCTCGAAGAGTCTATTACGGTCGAGGCGATCGCCCGGCAGTCGGGCTGGTCCCACGAGCATTTCACCCGCATGTTCGTCGCTTCCGTCGGCATGTCGCCGAAACGAGCTCTGCTCGAGCGGAGATTGCGGCGGGCGGAGCTGCTGATGCAGAGCGGACGGTGGACGGTCAAGCAGATCGCTTACCGGGTCGGTTTTCGAGACGAGCATCATTTCTCCAAAATATACAAGCGGCTTCGAGGAATGACCGCTTCCGCCTACATTGCACGCTGCGAGAGCTCCCTTGCCCAGCATGCGCTGCCGGCTCCCGACACGGTTGCTTCTCTATCCTCCAACCGGCATGTGCTCGTGAACGAACAGATCAAATAAATACCCCGTAATCGAGGTTCCGTCCATTGAGGAGGTCGTTAGTCTTATTGCACAATAAAGGCAACGACGATCATGGAGGTTTGGGAAAATGGGGATTTCTTATACGCCGAAGTCACGCGAGCACGATAATCGATATTTGGTCAGCGTGGACGATTACGTTCATTATCAACGCAACGGCTATTTGATCGTGAGAGATTTATTGTCAAAAGAAGACATCGCGGAGCTGTACGATTTGGCAGAACGCACGCGGCTTGGTCCGGCGAAGACGGACGGGAGCGCCGCGCGGGACGACGATCCGCTGAAGCGGGAGTTCTCCGAGCAGACTCGGGTTCATATGGTTTCGAGACGGGACGCCGCCGCCGAGCGAGGATTGCTGCACCCGCGCATTCTCGACGTGACCGAAGCGTTGATCGGGCCGGACGTCTATGCGCTGCAATCGATGATGTTCCTGAATCCTCCCGGACGGGGAGGACAAGGCTGGCACCAGGATTCGTATTACATCAAGACGCATCCGGATACGATGCTGGGCGCCTGGATCGCCTTGGAGGAAGCCGACGAGGAGAACGGCTGCTTGTGGGTCGTTCCCGGCTCGAATCACGAGCCGATCTATCCCCCTGAAGGGCACAATTCGGGCAGCGTTCACGCCGTCGATGCGTTCAAGGATCTGCACGCCGTGGAGAATGTCAGCCATCTCGACGACGAGGCGAATACGCTGTCGCGGGTGGTGGCGAAGTACCCGCCGCCGATTCCGGTGCCGCTGCGGCCAGGCGACGTGCTGTTTTTTCATTCGCATCTGCTGCACCGCTCGCATCCGAATCGCACGGCGGATCGGTTTCGCCGTTCCTATGTATGCCACTATTGCAACGCCCGTTCCTGGGTTCCTTGGGACCATGACGGCTACGAGGGAGAATCGGGCAACTACAGGCAGATTCTGGCGCGCGGCCGCACTCATCTGCCGTACGCGGAGCCTGTCTTCGGTACCGAGGTGTTCCTGTCCGAGGCTAGCGGGGAAGGCGACAGCGTCCGCATGATGGGCATGGAGGACGGCATGATGATGCCGGTCGTGCAGAAGAAGGAATAGGACGGTTCAATGCAAAGGCGGCGTCAGGGAGATGAACCCTGCGCCGCCTTTTATCTTGTGCGCCCTTTAGACAGGATGAGGAGCGCCGAACGGCGGTTGGCCGCTAAGCGTCCTTGCCCTGCATCCGAAATTCCGTCGGAGTCAGCCCGGTAAACTTCTTGAACTGGTGGCTGAAATAGTGAATGCTCGTAAAGCCGAGCCGTTCGGCCAGCGAATCGATCTTCTCGCCGTGCAGGAGCGCTCGCTTTGCCTGCTTGATCCGCTCGCCGATGATGTACTGCTTAGGGAGCAGGCCGAATTCCTCCCTAAACAGCTTGGAGAAATGGATCGGGTGATAGCCGCACATCGTCGCAAGCTCGGCCACCGTCCAATTGCGGCCCGGTTCCAGCTGCATCGCCGCAATGGCGGGCTCGATCTTGTTTAAGGCGGTGGAGGACGCGGAGCGAAGGTCCAGCAGCTGGCGGAAAATATGCGTTACCGCCTGGGTCATGAGTCCTCTAAGCGCGGTTCCGTATCCAGGCTGCTCCAGCTCGTATTCCTTCACGATCTTGGTCAGGATCGGATCCAGTCCCGAGACGGTAAAATGGGAAGGGAACGCTACGGAGCCGTAAGGCGGAATGCTCGGCGAGGGAACGGCCGGTTGTCCGCAAGGCTCGTCCTGGCCGGCATAACGGATCGACAGCCCCGGATGGACCGGAGCCGTTGATTCGTGCCTCCAGTGAAAGTGGATGCTGTAGTAATCGGTGCGTTCCGTCGCGTACAGCTCGTGAGGGCATTCCGGCCCGAAGTGCACGCACTCTCCGCTCCGAATCCCGTATGTTTTTCCTCCGACGGACAGCCCGGCATAACCGGACACGACGTAGAAAAGCTGGTTGTCGGGAATGATTCTTCTTCCCCACTTGGAAGCGGCGGTAGCCGTCGCCCTGCTGGCGAAATTAACCGTGGGCATAAGCTCGTCAAGCGAACGGATCGTCATAGTTCCTCTTCTTTCGTTCGTTGTCGTTCACCCTCATCATAAGGAGGAAGCCCCGGTTCCGCAAGTCCCGCTTGCGAGGAAGAAGGCTAGTCCAGTCGTCCTTCCCGTTTGAAGAGTTCGAGCTGTTTCTTTTTCCAATGGGGCAGACGTTGAATTTCCTTTTCCAGCCGCTTTCTCACAAACCTGTACAGCCGCAAATCATGTTCGACCAAGCTCTCGATCAGCGCGATCACCTCGGGATCGATTTGCTCGATCGTCGGTCGATTCGGCGTCGCATTCACCCTGAATACTTCCGCGGACTTCCAGCCGTATCTATTTTTCAGCAAATAAACCGATTCGTGATATAGCTCGGTAACTCCGACGATCGGGTAATGCTCGGTCACAATCTTAAGCGTATCCTTCCATGACACGGGAGGGCGACCCAGCATGTAGACGGACTGATAGTTCCGGAAAAAGGCATCCATAATGTTGTCCGGAAGCTGAAAAAAATCCTTCATCGGCATCTGCAGCACGAAAGGATTGAGCCAGTGGGAAGGCTGGTGAGCGATGTAAAAGTAGTAGGATAAAACGGCTTCAACGGGATGGCGCATCATCGTCGCATATTCGTAAGGACGGGCGGAATGGGCGTGAAATCCGAACCAATAATGGCCGAAAATGCAATCGAATCCGTGGTCCGGACGGGCCAGCGTCATTTCCCATTCCCTGGGGGTTAGATCGTAAAAAATACCAAGCCGCTTGCTGTATTCGCGATGCAAAATTTGGTAAATGCTGGAGCCGGCAGTTTTCGGAATGTGAATAAAAAAGAGCAGTGGTGACGGTTTGGTCGATTCTCTGCTCATGGCAATCGGACCCCGCTTTCCCGAAGCAACCGGATCACTTTGCCGGCGCTGATCTCCGGCGTTTCCTTGTCCGTCTCGACGACAAGGGACGGATTGCCCGGTTCGTCGAACCTGTCGGAAATTCCCGTGAATTGAGGGATCTGTCCGGCCATGGCTTTGGCATACAGCCCTTTGACGTCTCTTGCGATACAACGCTCAAGCGGGCATTTGACATAAACCTCTTCGTAAGCGGGCAGCATACTGCGGCATTCCTCTCGCATTTCCTGGTATGGCGTAATGAGCGACGCCAGAACGACGATTCCGTTGCGGGACAGCAGCCGGGCGACGAGCGTCGTTCGCCGGATATGCTGGATTCTGTCCTCGTAAGAAAAGCCCAGATCGGGGCTCAAAGTTTGACGTAGCTCATCGCCGTCCAGCACGGCATGCGGAATGCTGTGCCGATGCAGCCATTGCTCCACAATTCTGCCGATCGTTGATTTGCCTGAGCCGGATAGCCCGACAAACCAGACGACCGTTCCGTTTTGTTGCGACATGGCGCTCACCTCGCTATAGTGTATGCGGGTAAGCGCCGGAGCGCATGGACAAACCGACCTTCTTTAAGCGGCGAGCAGCATAGTCGGGCGAGATTCGTTGCTGTGCAGGGCTCCCGCTTGGCGCGAGACGACCGCACGGAGCCGTCGCGAATGCAGCATGCCGATCGCCGCGGCCGGCTCGGAGTCGATTGCGCGGAACAAGTTCAACATCGTCTCCGCGTCGCCGGAATCGTACGCGGCCGCAAGCGCCCGAACGTAGGCGTCCAAGCCGGACGGATCGTCGGCCTGGGCCTCCGCGCCGTTCTCGAGATTTTCCCGGACGCGCGGCAGGCCTAGTCTGGCCCGATGCAGGGCGGCTTTGGCCGCTCCTTCCGTCACGCCAAGCATAGCGCCCGTCTCCGCGCTTGAATAGCCGAGTACATCCCGCAGCAGGAACGTCGCTCTTTGCAAGGGCGGCAATTGTGCGATCAGCGCGCGGAAAGCCGCCTCGATTTCCAGAGAGTCGCCATAGGTTTCCTTCTCTTCGGGCGAACGCTCGGCTTGCAGAATGCGCGACAGCTTGGCGCTGCGGCGGGCGCGATCGACCCAAGCGTTCTTCGCGATTCGCAGCAAGTAGGCTTCGGGATTCGGATGCTCCTCGAAGCGGGCGCCGCCAAGCGCCTTAAGCCAGGCGTCTTGAGCCAGGTCCTCCGCCTCCCAAGCGGATTCGGCCAGGGACAAGCAATATTTGCGCAGCGCGGCGTGAAGCCGGGCAACGTCTAGCGTCGGATGCGCCTCCGTCTGGGGCGCATTTGCGGGTCGGTTCGCATGCATGGCGTTCCCTCCTCGTTCTAGGGCAAATTTCGTCCTGCTATCGTAAACGAATGAAGCGTGCGAAAAGATACGCGCATCGGCTTCGAAATTGGACTTTTAGAACTTCCTCTCTACAGTGTATTCGATTTTTTCGGCGCAGCAAAGGCGGACCGTCGGGCCGCCCGTATCTTTCCGGGGCGTTCGTTCGTCTACGGGGGTGAACGGCGATTATCGAATACAAGAAAAACGGAGGAATGAACAAATGACGAATTATGTGCCGTACGTCGTGGAGCAGACGAACCGCGGGGAGAGAAGCTACGACATTTACTCCCGTCTGCTGAAGGATCGCATCATCTTCTTAGGCTCGGCGATCGACGATCAGGTCGCCAACAGCGTCGTCGCCCAGTTGCTGTTTCTCGCAGCGGAAGATCCGGACAAAGAAATCAGCATGTACATCAACTCGCCGGGCGGTTCCGTCTCGTCCGCATTCGCCATGTATGACACGATGCGCTATATTAAGCCGGAGGTTCATACAATCTGCATGGGGATGGCCGCCTCCGCGGGAGCGTTCCTGCTGCTGGCCGGCACCAAGGGCAAACGATTCGCGCTTCCCAGCAGCGAGATTATGATTCACCAGCCAAGCGGCGGAGCGCAGGGGCAGGCGAGCGACATTGCGATCACGGCCCAAAAAATATTGCGGACAAGAGATAAGCTGAACCGGATTTTTGCGGATCGCACCGGCCAGCGGCTCGAGCGGATCGAGAAGGATATGGAGCGGGATTACTATATGACCGCAGAAGAAGCGCTGGAATACGGCGTTATCGACCAGATCATCACGTCCTCGGACGTCCGTCTCTAACGACTGTTTCCAGTTATTTTCCATCCTTGCCGAACGATGCCGTCTTGCGAATTCCGCTTGACGGCATCATTTTGCCATGCCATAATGTACGCGTGTACATTATGGCATTCAGACAGGAAGATGACTGTGACGAACCGTAAAGAAGTCGCCAAGCTGGCCGGGGTGTCGGAAGCGACCGTATCCCGGGTGCTTAACGGAATCGGTCCGATGAAGGAGTCGACCAGACAGCGGGTGCTGCAGGCGGCCAAGCAGTTGAATTACGAATTGAACGCGGTAGCTTCGAGCTTCGCAAGGGGGCGAAGCGGCAACCTTGGCGTTGTGCTGCCCCACGTGCCTAAGGTTCATCTGTTCTCGACGTATTATTTTTCCGAGCTGCTTGGAGGTATCGGGGAAGCGGTTCACTCCGGCGGTTACGGACTGCTGCTCCTGTTTCGAGACCCGACTGTCGTATACGATTATGTCTCTCTGTATCGGACGCAGCGGGTCGACGCCTGCATCATCCTAGGCTCCAGCGCTCTCGAAACGGAGAAGGCGGCCGTTCACCGACTGGCGGACGAGCGGCTGCCTTATTGCGTCATGGACCAGAGATTCGATCATCCGCAGTTGAGCATCGTGGCCGCGGATCACGAGCAGGGAAGCTATGACGCGGTTAAGCATCTGATCGAGCGCGGTTACAGAAAAATCGGCTTCCTGAACGGGGCGCCTCAGTATTCGAATAGCGAGGACAGAATGGCGGGATACCGGAAGGCGCTGAAGGAGGCCGGCATTGCCGAAGACGATACGCTGGTCTTCCAGGGCAATTACAGCCGCACGAGCGGGAAGATGGCGGCCAGCCAAGTATATCGCGATCTAGCTCGGCTAGACGCCGTCTTTGTCAGCAACGACCGGATGGCGATCGGTCTGATGCAGGGGCTGAGGGAGCTGGGCTGCCGCCTGCCGGACGATCTGAAAATCGTCGCCTATGACAATTCGGACGCGGCGAGCTTCACCGAGCCAGCGCTGACGACGGTTAAAGTTCCGTTTTACGAGATGGGCAGACTGGCGGCTGATCGCCTGCTGAAGCAGCTTGCGGAGCGAGACAGAAACGACGCTTCGGCGGAGCCGATTCGCGAGAAGCTGAGAACCGAGCTCATTATCCGCCAATCGAGCGGCAACTAATTAATTGGGAGGAAGACGGATGAAAAAAGCGTTGATCGTTTGGGGAGGCTGGGACGGTCACCAGCCGAAGGAGGTTGCGGAAATTTTTCGCGGCCAGTTGGTGGAAGAAGGGTTCGAGGTTGAGGTATCGGATACGCTGGAAGCTTTCGCCGATGGAGAGAAGCTGAAGGGGCTTGATCTGATTATCCCGGTATGGACGATGGGGCGCATCGAGCAGGAGTGGGTGAACAACGTCTCCGCCGCCGTGCAGAGCGGCGTGGGTCTTGCCGGCTGCCATGGCGGCATGTGCGACGCGTTCCGCGACAATACCGACTGGCAGTTCATGACCGGAGGGCAGTGGATCGCGCATCCGGGCAACGACGGCACGGAGTATTCGGTGGAAATCAAGGCGGGGTCGAGTCCGCTGATCGCAGGGATCGAGGATTTCACAGTGTCGACGGAGCAGTATTATCTGCATGTCGATCCGGCTAACGAGGTGCTGGCTACGACGCGTTTCCCGGTAGCTCCAGGTCCGCATTCGCCTAACAAAGCGGTCGATATGCCGGTCATCTGGACGAAGCGCTGGGGACATGGACGCGTCTATTACAATTCGCTCGGACATCAAGCGGACATTATGGAAATTCCGGTCGTCAAGGAGCTGATGCGCAGAGGCTTTATATGGTGCGCGGAAGGCAAGGCCGCAGCCCCTGCGGGTACCGAGTCGGCTCAAGTCTATACAGGCATGCAGGATAATCAACTTTAAACGCGGGAATGAGGAGTCATCGTGGATAAAATAAAAGTCGGCATCATCGGTACGGGCAACATTAGCGGCATCTATTTTCAAAACGGTAAAAGGTTTGAAGCGATGGAGGTTGTCGCATGCGCCGACCTGGATGTGGAGAGAGCGAAAGCTCGCGCGGCGGAGTACGGAGTTCGCGGCTGCTCGGTCGAGGAACTTCTGGCCGATCCCGATATCCAGATGGTCATCAACCTGACGATTCCGGCTGCGCATGCCTCTGTATGCTTGCAAGCGCTGGAGGCCGGCAAGCACGTCTATGTGGAGAAGCCTCTGGCAGTGAGCCGCGAAGAGGGAAGCAAGGTGCTGGAGCTGGCCGCAAGCAAAGGGCTGCTCGTCGGCAGCGCGCCGGATACGTTTCTCGGAGGGGGCATTCAGACGGCGATCAAGCTGATTCGGGACGGACGAATCGGCACGCCGATCGGCGCGACGGCGTTTATGACGTGCGGCGGACACGAGAGCTGGCATCCCGCGCCGGAGTTTTATTATCAGAAGGGCGGCGGGCCGATGTTCGACATGGGCCCGTACTATTTGACCGCCCTGATCGCGATGCTGGGACCGATCTCGCGAGTGACCGGCTCGGCTCGCATCTCATATCCGGAGCGGACGATTACGAGCCAACCGAAGTACGGACAGAAGGTGAAGGTGGAGGTGCCGACGCATATCGCCGGCATTATGGACTTCGCGGCGGGGCCGATCGGCACGCTGTTAACGAGCTTCGATACGATGGGCGGTTCGACCTTGCCTCGCATTGAAGTGTACGGAAGCGAAGGCACGCTGCTGGTACCGGACCCGAACGGATTCGGAGGCGAAGTCCGCATCTGGCAGGCGGGAGCTAGGGAATGGTCCGACATTCCGCTGACGCACGGCAAAGCCGACAATGCTCGCGGCGTCGGCGCCGCGGACATGGCCAAGGCGATTCTGTCCGGCCGCAAGCATCGCGCGAGCGGGGAGTTGGCCTTCCATGTGCTGGAAGCGATGCATGGCTTCCACGACGCATCCGAACAAGGCATGCACTACCAAATGAAGAGCACTTGCGAGACTCCGGCTCCGCTGCCGGTGGGATTGGCCGATTTCGAATTGGATTGATCCGTTGAGCCATCGAATATGATACAATCGATGCGGAACGAGGAAGGCGGAGACTAGCCGCAGAGCTAGAACGCCTTTCTTGCGCATCATGACGCGTTGGCGGAAGAACGGAGACGACTTGTACCGGATGAATAGAAATTGGAAGTATTATGCAGGGCTTATTGCGGTGGCTGCGATATGGGGAGCGAATTTCGGGGTTTCCCGGAATGCGCTCGAAACCTTCGAGCCGGTCCTGTTCACCTTTTTGCGGTTCGGCTTGGCTGTGCCGTTCTTTTTTCTGCTGCTGAAATGGAAGGAAGGCAGCGTCGGCCTGCCGTGGAAGGTCGTGCTTCAGCTCGCCGCGATCGGCTTGATTGGGGTGACGGGCCTGGAAATCGCCGTCATGTATTCGATCAAATATACGACGCTGGCGAACGCTTCGCTGCTGAACGTAGCTCCTTGGCCGATTTTCGCCGCATTATTCGCGCCGTTGTTCGTGAAGGAGAGCTTCACCCGGCGCTTGGCGGTCGGGGGAGCCGCGGCGATTGTCGGCGTCACCTTCATCATTCTGGGCGGCAAGGAAGGCTTTAACCTGTCCTCCGACCATATGATCGGCAACTTGCTTGCGTTTGGAGTCAGCGTGGTTGGCGCGTTGTTTAACCTAAGCTGCATGCCGCTGATGAAACGCTACTCTCCTTTGCGCGTAAGCGCATGGTTTATCCTGTTCGGCAGCCTGTTTATGCTTCCGTTTACGCTGAGAAGCTGGGGCAAGGTCGACTGGAGCGAGCTTGGAGCGGAGCATTATGCGACGCTGGTCTACAATGTGGTCGTTTGCACGATTGTTGCGTTTGTCGTCTGGAATGCCAGCATGTTCAAGATCGGCGCGGCGCGCTCGAACTTCTTCCGCTACGTCGTGCCCGCGACGGCTGTCGTGGCCGGGCTGTTGTTCTTCGACGAATCGATTTCAGGCTGGCAAATCGTCGGAGCGGTCTTCATGGCAGCCGGACTGGTGTGGATCAGTATGGAGAAGAAAAGCGAATCTGTCCGTGCGCCGATTCGAATGGAAACGAAAGAGGGCGCCGTTCCGTAAGCAAGGTTGTCTTGAAGTGATCGTAGACAAAGTAGGGAGATGTACCTCCTTCTGACGCAAGACTCCCCGCATAGTAACGTTAAGCTGCTAAGCTTAGTCCGATTACTATGCGGGGAGTTTAGAAGCGTGCGTATTCGCCCGTCTCCGGCTCTGGCGGATCGTATAAGACCGTCACGCGTGCTTATTCGTCCACCACTGGGTCCATCGGAGCGAATAAGACCGCCTCAAATGCTTATTCCCCAATCCCGGACTTGGGCGTTGAACTCTAACAACGTTGCTTATCGAAAAGCTTCATCGTTATTTCGTTTTGATAACGGTCACGGACAGGGGATCGACGTATTCCCCTTGCTTTAGAGCGGAGAAGTGCAGGTGAGCGCCGGTGGATTGACCGGTACTGCCCAACTGCCCGATCAGGTCCCCGCTTTTCACTTCATCCCCGGCTTCGACGGCAAGCTTGTCCAGATGTCGGTATTCCGTGGTCCATGCTTCATTGTGCTGAATGGTGACCGTTAATCCTTTGGCAGTATCGTATTCGGCTGCAACCACTTTGCCGGAGCCGGCTGCGAAAATATCCGAGCCCGCTTTGCCGGCGATGTCGATGCCGTCGTGCAGCGTTTTTTCGGATGTTACCGGGTGGATGCGATGGCCGTAGCGAGAACTGATTTTAGCGTTTTTGGGAAGCTTGAGCAGCAGTTTGATATCCGCTGCGCCATCGTCCTTCTGGACAACAGCCTCGACGACCGGCTGCTTCGTCGCCGGCTCTTTCTTGTCCGCCGCGAGAGCGGAAGGCAGCATTAAAGCCCCGGCCAGAACGAATACGGCCGCCCCGACGAAAGTAGCTCTCCTTCGTGCGGGTTTATAGTCTCGGATCATCTCGATTCTCCTCACGATCATTTTTTTACTTCCGAAGAAACCGACTCCCGATAACGCGACTTTTCTGGAAGCGCCAAGCTCCAGCAGCTTGATCATGCAGGACGCATAGACTTGCTTGGGCGCGATGCCGCCAAGCACCGTTGCGTCGCAGGAATTCTCCTGATCGCCGCGCATACTCTTTAAACCGTACCACGCTAGCGGATTAAACCAATGCACGGAAACGAGCGAATACGCCAGCAGATTGACCCAAATATCCTTCCTCTTGTGATGAGCCAGCTCATGCCTGAAGATGCACTCCCATTCGGCTTCGCTCAGACGGTCGACCAAATCGTGCGGAATTAGCACAACAGGGGAAAATAGGCCGAAAAGAGCCGGACCGGACACCTGACGGGTAAGCCGAAGTTCGACGCGGGCACGGATGCCGAGCTTCACGCGGATGCGCATGAAGCTTTTTTCCAGCTCGCCAGGGGCGGTCCAGTCGCTTTCCCGTCTGAGCGCCCGAAGCATGGCGAGATGTCCGGCCAACGGGAACAGAAGAGCGACTGCGATCCCAGCCAACCATACGGCCGCCGCGATTTGCAGGCTAGAGCTATTCGTCGCCCAACCGCCGTCCCTCGCGGGTTTTATCATATTGGACAACGCTCCGTTGTCTACGCGTCCCGGCTCAGAGGTCGCTTCCCTTCCGACCGGCAAGCTCTCGTCGACATAAGGAGCGACTGTCTCGAAAGCCGGCATTCTAGCTTCGACCGCATCGGGCAAGGGGAACCAGCGCAGCTGACTCCCTACATCTCCGGGCAGCAGCGGGATCAGCAGCTTCGCGAGCAGCAGGAACCACAGGGCGTAGCTCCAGAGCGGCGGCAGCGTCTTGCGGCCAAGCCGCAGCGTCAACGCGATCAGAAGCGCGAGCGCCGCGGCTTCGGCCGAGCCGACCAGCGTTTGCCCGAACAGTCGGACTGCAGCCTCCATCGTCATTTCTCCTTTTCGCGGAGCAAATCTTTCAATTCCTTGATGTCTTCGGGCGTGAGCTTTTCGGATTCCAGGAAATGCACCATCATCGGTTTAAGCGCGCCTCCGTAAATTCGGTCGAGGAAGGAGCGGCTTGCTTCGCGAACGCATTCTTCCTCGTTCACTAGCGGGAAGTAAGTATATTCCCGCCCTTCCTTATGAAAATCGAGAGCGCCTTTCTGAACAAGCCGGCCAATAAGCGTCTTGATCGTCTTCGGTTTCCAGGCTTTCGTTCCGCTTAAGCGGGCGATGATGTCGGCGGCCGTCAATGGCGACGATTGCCATACGATTCGCATAATATCCCATTCCGCGTCCGAAATAGGTGGAGATTCGGGCATGTCGGTTCCTCCGTTCATTTTATTGCCGGCAAAGAAAATGCAATGGATTACACTTGTAGTCTACACACAAAGATTACAATTGTAATCCGTTTGTGTCAAGTCACTCGCCGCCATCCGCCGAAACCTTGCGAAGCTGTTTGCGATATTCCGTAGGGGAGAAGCCGCTCCAGGCATGGAACTTCTTGGAGAAATAAAGCGCGTCCCCGTAACCGACGGACGAAGCGACCTGCTCGATCGTCATCGACGAAGCGAGCAGCAGCTCGGCTCGCTGCATGCGAATTTGCAGCAGGTACTGCATCGGCGACATGCCGGTCGCTTGCTTGAACAGCTTGCATAGATGGGTGCGATGGTAGCCGAACATGCTAGCCATATGCGAGACGGAAATCGGCTGGGCGAACTGCAGCGTCAAGTATTGCAGCGCCTGCTTGACGGCGTGATCCGAGTCCGCCGGCGCGGGAGCCGCAAGGCTCTTTTTGGCGCGGGCGGCGCCAAGCTGATGCAGCAGGAGGCGAAGCCAGCCTTCGGCTTCCAGGTTGGACAGCTCCGGGCTAAGCGAAGTATCGAAGCAGCGGCGAAGCTGCGCGTAGGCGTTGCGAACGTGCGGATTCAAGCTGCCGGGGACGACCGGCGATTCCGGGGAGACGCCGATCGCCTCCAAGGCGGCGGCTGCTCCGGGACCGTTGAAGGCGAACCAGGCGTAACGCCATGGCGACGCTTCATCCGCCTGATACCAGAACAGCTCGTCGGGAAAGATGACGAAGGAATCGCCCGCGCCGCAGCGGTAGGAGGTTCCTCTGATCATAAATTCGCCGTATCCGGACAGCACAGTATGAATCAAGTAATAATCGTGGATAGTCGGTCCCATTTTATGCAGCGATATCGGTTGAGCTTCGCCGCTGAACAGCACGGTCAGCTCGGCTGCGGAAGGGGAAGGATTAAAGGCGACGGAATAATCGTCATGATCGGGATTCAACGGGAATCACCTGCCAGGGCTTTTCCTTAACTATAGCAAACAAACGACAAATGTCCATACAGATGCGCGATGACTCCATACTCTTATGGGGGCGCTTGCATTACATTGGGAGTAGCCAATCATCTTATTCAACCGGAGGTTACAAACTTGTCAAAAATTACTTTTATCGGCGCAGGAAGTTCGGTTTTCGCCAAAAACGTGCTCGGAGACGTCATGCATACGCCAGCTCTTCAAGGCTTCGAGATTGCTCTTTACGACATTGATCCCGTTCGTCTGAAGGACTCGGAGAACATTCTCAATAACATCAAAAAGACATCCGGAAGCACCTGCGTCATTAAGTCCTACAGCGATCGCAAAGAAGCGCTCCGCGGATCGAAATACGTCGTTAACGCGATTCAAGTCGGCGGCTACGATCCTTGTACGATTACCGACTTCGAGGTGCCGAAGAAATACGGCCTGCGCCAGACGATCGCGGACACGGTCGGCATCGGCGGCATTTTCCGCAACCTGCGCACGATTCCGGTTATGCTCGATTTCGCCAAGGACATTCGCGAGGTTTGCCCGGACGCCTTGTTCTTGAACTATACGAACCCGATGGCTGTGCTGACGAACGTCATGAACACCTACGGCGGCGTAAACACGGTCGGTCTGTGCCACAGCGTGCAAGTGTGCGTTAAAGATTTGTTCCAAAATCTCGGCATGGACACGACAGGCGTAAAATCGAAGATTGCCGGCATCAACCACATGGCTTGGCTGCTTGAGGTGTCCAAGGACGGCGTCGACCTGTATCCGGAGATCAAACGCCGCGCGATCGAGAAGCAGAAGGAGAAGCACCACGACATGGTTCGCCTGGAGCTGATGCTGAAATTCGGCTACTATATCACGGAATCGTCCGAGCACAATGCCGAGTATCACCCGTATTTCATCAAGCGCAATTACCCGGAGTTGATCGAGCGCTTCAACATTCCGCTTGACGAATATCCGCGCCGCTGCATCGAGCAGATCGCAAACTGGGAAAAAATGCGCGGCGAGCTTCTGGGCGATGCGAGCCTCACTCACGAACGCTCGCACGAATATGCTTCCTACATTCTGGAAGCGATCGAGACGAACGTGCCGTTCAAGATCGGCGGCAACGTTATGAACACCGGCGGACTGATCTCCAACCTGCCGCGCGAAGCTTGCGTAGAAGTGCCTTGTCTCGTTGATCGCTCCGGCGTTAATCCGACTTACATCGGCAACCTGCCGCCGCAACTCGCTGCGCTTAACCGCACAAACATCAACACCCAGCTGTTGACTATCGAAGCCGCGATAACCGGCAAGAGAGAGCATGTGTACCACGCGGCCATGCTGGATCCGCATACGTCCGCCGAGCTGTCGTTGGACGACATCGTTTCCTTGTGCGACGATCTGATCGAAGCGCATGGCGACTGGCTTCCGAAGTTCGCGTGAATGGCCTGATTGTCCGTAAGGACAAGGATGAGGCAGCGGGAAGGTAAATTCGAGGATTTACAGATCTGAGACGTGAGCCTATAGAAGCATAGATTTCGGGGAAGCCCCTCATCGAAGCCGGACACTTTGAGTGCTGCGCTTGGATGGGGGGCTTTATGTTGAGTTGAGGTTTAGGACTTAGGATACTTTCCCCAGGAATGAAATGTAAGTAAAATAGGGCGGAATTCAAGTGGAAATCGCCAAGTGAATGTAAATGAAATCTTTTAGTTCTAATATGCCGAGGAAAAAGGAGCTATGCCGTATGGGAGTTTCTGTGTATTACACGTGTGTGAGAGACCGCAGCCTCACCAACAGTGAGGAGCAAGAGGTAACGGCCGTCATTGATAACTACAACGCAGGTTTTGAAATGAAGGATATGGGAGAAGAATTTTGTGTTTACGACTATGACCCGGATGAACCGACTGTGATCTTTGCAGGTTCGACAAAGCTGCCCTTGTCGGATAATTTTGAAGATACATTGCATGCGCTGTTTTATTGGTTGGGCTGTTTGACGGATATTAGAAGATGTATTTCTGACGGGGATTGGCATGTGCATCTGGACGATACGGATGCCGTCTGGGATGAGGAAACGGGCTGGCACATGCCGAAAGATTAGAATCGGCTGGACGGCCCCTTCGTTTTGTGATCCGTTATCCCCATTTCGTGCAAAAGAGCAGCCGAATGCGCGTAGGAACCGTTCCCCGGCCGGTGCTAGAATGTTAGCCATACAAGCGACAGGGGAGTTGCGGTTATGGACAAAAGGAAAGCAATGGCGACGGGCTGCGCGGCGTTGGCCGTTGCGGCCGTAGTGACGGCGGGAGCCGTAAAGTGGGTGAAAACGGAGGGAGCGGGCGGCAAGGAGGCCGGAACGGGAAACGTATCGTACGAGGCGCGGGCGTTAGGCTCGAAGACGTTCGACGAGGAGGCGTTCCGCGATCCGGACGTGAAATACCGTCCGCTGCGCATTCTGCATGAAAGCGTACATTCGGGCGTGATAAAGAAGCTGAAGGATCTCGGGTACGGGGGCTTGGTTACGAATGTGGAGTACAAGCCGTTCTCGATGTACTTGCAGGCGCCGGACTACTGGAGAATGCTCAAGCAGAACGTATCGTACGCCATCGATACGCTGGGGCTGCGTGTGTGGCTGTACGACGAATTGGGGTGGCCGAGCGGCGCCGCAGGCGGACTCGTGCTTAAGGAGCGGCCCGACCTTGAAGCCCAGGGATTGGCCGTCGTCACAGAAGAGACGAAGGGCGGAGGGGAGATTGAGATCGTTCATCCGCAGGGTCACGGCAGCGTCGTGTCTGCCGTCGCTTACCGGGGGACGGAGAGTACGTTTGAGCCGGACAGCCTCGTCGATCTGACCGCTTCTCTGGACGAGGGAGGAAGCTTAAAATGGAAGCCGGCCGACGATGAGAGCTGGGTCGTATTTTATTTTGTTCAGAAGCCTTTTTACGAGGGCACCCATGCCGCATTCAACTGGTTCGAGCAGCGGCGCTATCCGAATCTGCTGGAGGAAGAGGCCGCCGCCAAGTTTGTCGAGGTCACGCACGAACAATACCGCAGGGAGGTCGGCGAATATTTCGGCAGCGGGATCGAGGCCTTTTTCACCGATGAGCCTTCTCTGCTCGGCACCTACTTCACCGACGAGCCGCCCGTCAAGCCGGTGACGAAAGACGAACCCGATCCGGACTTTCCGCTGCTGCTGACGCTGAATTGGGGGAATCGGCTGGCCGAGCAATTCCGGGAGCGCCGCGGCTACGATTTGCTTCCCAATCTACCGCTGCTCGTTACCGGTGACGGTGAGAAGGCGCTTAGAACGCGTTGGGATTATTATCGCACGCTGTCTGAGACGCTGGGGGACAGCTACTTCGGGACGCTGGAGAAGTTCGGGGACGACTACGGCGTCGCTTCGTCCGGGCATCTGCTGCTGGAGGAGAACTTGTACCATCAAGCCGTATTCGAAGGCGACCTGATCCAGCTATACCGTCGAATGCACATCCCCGGCATCGATATGCTGACCTCGTACCCGGAGCAGGCCAGGGACTGGGGCGTCACCGTCGCCAAGCTGGCCAGCTCCGCGGCTTCTCTGTACGGACGGGAGCGCGTCATGAGCGAAATTTCGAGCGCGTTCGACGCCGAGGACGGAGGGCTGCGGGGACGACTGGGCGCCGCGGCGGTGCAGTATGCTTACGGCGTCGATACGTTTAATTCGTATTATCGGCACGAGACGATGAGCGACGAGGATAATCGCGCCTTCACCGACTACCTTGGACGAATCGGATATATGCTGGACGGGGGAGCGTCGGACGCGAAGCTGGCCGTCTATTACCCGATCGAAAGCGTATGGGCGCGGACGCTGCCGCCGATGACGCTGCATGAGAAGGACTTCGCGCGCGAAGCGGTGGCGCTGAGCGATAATTTCAAGCAGCTGTCCCTGAAGCTGGTAGAGCGGCAAGCGGACTTCGACTACATCGATTCCACCGCCCTGCTCGAGAGCAAGACGGACAAGAGCGGTTGGATCGTTCCCGGGGGCAAACGTTACGAGGCGCTGCTTATCCCGAGCATCGACGTTCTGGATACGGAGGCGATGGATCGGCTGGAGGAGATCGCGGATGCCGGCACGACGCTGATCGTACAGGGAGACGGCCCTTCCGTGGCGGAGACCGGCGCCGACAGCGGCAAGCTTGTCGAACGCTTCCGCAGGCTGCTCCAGCGGGACAACGTGCGCCGCGCGAACGGAGCGGACGAGGCGGCGGAGGCGGCCAGCCGCGTCTTCGCGCCCGCAATAGAGCTGAGCTCCGCCGAACCGTCGATCGTAGCGCGAACGCAGCGCTTCGCCGATTCGTCCGCTTTTCTGTTCGTGAACACATCGCGCGAAAGCCGCTCCTTCCAAGCGCTTATGGCTGCAACGGGCCAGCGCGTTCGTCTGTGGAATCCGGAAACGGGCGAGATTCGCGAGCTGTCGCACGAGAACGAAGGAAGTCGGATAAGCGCGGAGCTGACGATGGAGGGATGGCAGGCGGTCGTCGTTACCGTGGAGCCTTAAACGGACAAGACCTAAATAGGCAAGGAGACCGGAATTCGGCCTCCTTGCCTATTCGGGCTGCGCCCGTAACGTCCGAACGAGCCGTTCTCCCGTAAGGCGATATTCGCTCGGAGTCTTTCCGGTGAGCCTGCGGAACATGCTGGAAAATTGCGAGCTGGTGGAGAAGCCGCATTCCTGGGAGATCGTGCTCAACGTCATGTCCGTGGAGACGATCAGCCGTTTGGCGTAGTCGATTCGTTTGTCGATAATGTAGTTCATCGGCGACAGCCCGGTCCGTTCCTTAAACATGTGCCGGAAATGGTCGTAGCTGTATCCGGACACCTTGGCGAGCGCGGGCAGATTGATGTTCTGGTTGAAGTTCTCGAGAATGAAGTTTTCGATATAGCGGAAAGAGTCGGAAGCCGAGCTGAGCGAGCGGGTGCGCTCGAACTCGATCAGAAATTCGCTGAGCAGCAGGTCCAGCTTCAGGTTGTAGTGGAGCCGCTTGCTCAGCAGCTCTTGCTTCATGCGCTTGACGATCTGCAAGAGCTGGCAAGAGCGGTCCGGATACACGCCGTTTTGTACGTCAATCACTTCGATATCGTTTAACGTAAAGCCGATGCAGAAAAGCTCCGTTCCGGTGTCGTGCGTTTCGCTGTGGTACGTGTCGGGCCGGATCAGACTGAACATGTTGTCGGCATATTCGTATTCCTTGCCTCCGATGTTCGTCGTGCCGCTGCCGCTGATGTAATAGACCAGCTCGTAGCATTTGTGATGATGGCTCAGAATCTGGGTGTCGGGCTTATGCACATAGAAAAAAATGAATTCCAACTGGTGGGCGAACATAGGGAAGCACCTCGCTGTATCGCGGCTTAATCACCATATCGAACAAATCGATCGTAGCAGAGCATTTTCGTATTGTCAAAATGTGCAAGGCTTTTGCGGGGAGGGGGAAAAGATAAACGCCAATTTTGAATAAGCATTAGCCATATCGTGATAGCCTGAGAGATTGGAGATATGCTACCTTGAGGTTGTCGACACGATCAGATGCGGATGGTGAGGCCGTAAGGGCTTCGTCCGGCGCAAAGGAGGAATTGAGAGAGAGAGAACGTGTGCTTGAAGAGCAGCAAACGGAGAAGGGACAAGGTCAGGCTCGATTAGAAGCCGATGAAAAATCGTCAGGCAAGACAACATTGCGGAAAACGAATAGCATTCGGAGGTAGTACAATGGCAAACCCAGCGGATTCCCGCTTAAGAGTCATCATCGACACGGATATCGGAGACGACATCGACGACGCGTTCGCGCTTTATCTGGCCGTCCGATCGCCGGAACTGGACGTAGCGGGAGTTACGACCGTATTCAAAAATACGAGAGCGAGAGCGCAGATCGCCGGGCGACTGCTGCGCCTTGCGGGCAGGGACGATATTCCGGTCGTGCCGGGGGCGAGCCGGCCAATCATTAACGACAAGGTGTACGGCCGGCCGATTCCTTACGAGGAGAAGCCTCCCCAGTACTTGGCGGAAATGGAGGGCCAGCCGATCGACGATACGATGACCGCGGCTCAATTTATCGTTCGAACGGTCAAGCGGTCGGAATCCAAAATCACGCTCATTACGCTAGGGGCTCTAACGAACATCGCGACGGCGCTTATGTACGAACCGGCCATCGCCGATAACATCGAGAAGATTGTCGTCATGGGGGGCGCTTACGATGTGAACCTGTCGGAGTACAATTACTCCTGCGACCCGGAGGCCGCTCAGGTCGTTCTGAATGCCGGAATTCGCACGATTGCGGTCGGACTGGACGTCACGTTCCGCTGCGAGCTGTCCGAGACGCAGGTGCAGGCGCTCCGCGCCAGCGAAGATCCCGTCGCTCAATTGATTATGCGGATGCGGGAGCATTGGAATTCCAATCATATTTACCTGCACGATCCGTTGGCCGTGGCAGTGTCCTACCGTCCGGAGTTCGTCTCGCTGCAGCAGAGGCGCATCGGCGTGGAGATTCGGGGCGAGTACACGAGAGGTCTCGTCGTAAATCTGTCCGATTTCAATTGGCAGCGGCAGGCAGCCGATTCGAGCGTCTGGGTATGCACGCAAGTCGACAGTCAGAGCTTTACCGATTTTTATATCAATCGAGTGCTGCAAATTCACACTTAGGGGGATTCAGAAAATGGTCTTTCGCAAGCCGAAAAAAGTAAGCGTTGCCATCTTGGGTGCTGCGTGTCTGGCATGGACGTTGACCGGCTGCTCGGGAACGAACGGAAACGCCGGGCCAAGCTCTCCGTCCGCGCCTTCGTCCTCACAGGCGAGCGTCGAACCTTCCGCCTCGCCTGAGGCGAGTGCAAGCGCAGGACCGAAGCAGATCGCCGAAGGACGTCCCGTCACCTTGTCCGTCGATCTGCACGGCTGGATGCCGACGCTGAATAAGGAGGCGACTCCGGAAAACCCGAACGTATTTCAGTCGACGCAGGTGATCGCCGACGAATTCATGAAGCTCCATCCGAACGTTACGATCGAATGGGCGCGTACGAAGCCGGTGGGCGGGCTGCAGAACGAGGTTGCGGAGTGGCTGACGACACAAGTGGCGGCTGGCACCGCTCCGGCGATTACATTTACGTGGGGCAACGCTTATCAAGAGCGGGGCTGGTACGAATCGCTGTCCGCCGATCTCGATACGCCGAACGAATACATGCCCGGCAACGAGAAATGGCGCGAGCTGTTCCCGGATTACCTGATGACTCACCGCGAGCTTGTGGACGCTCACCAGAACCTCGTGGCCATCCCGTTCGCGCTCTATTCCGGTCCTCCGACAGGCTACTATATCAACAAGGATCTGTTCGCCAAGTACGGCCTGCAGCCGCCCAAAACATGGGCCGAGCAGTTCGAGGTCGCGAAGACGTTTAAAGAGAACGGAATCATTCCGTTCGCGCCGTGGGGCTTCTTCAAAAAGATCGAGCTATCCCATTGGAACATCCAGTTCAGCGTCGGTCCGGCTTACGCGGGAGCGATTATGGACAAGACCGACTACAACAAGGACGGCCAGATCGAGCTGGCGGAAAATATTCGCGCCGTGAAGCAAGGGCTGTATAGCCCGCTGGAGCACGATTACGCCAAGGAAGTGTACACAGAGCTCAAAAAGTTCTATAAAGACTTCCTGTCTCCGGGCTGGCAGGATACCGACTACACGAAGCTGTGGAACGAGGGCAAGGTCGCGATGAAGGAGGAGGGCGTATGGGCTCTCCCGGCGGAGAACGGCAATATGGAGCGCCAGTTCGAGTTCGGGCTAATTCCTCCGCCGCTCGTCACGGAGTTCGCAGCCAAGGACATTGAGCCGCTGAAAATCGAGTTCACCGAGAAGGGGCCGTTCCAGCCGGGACCGGACCTGTCGCTTAACGTTCTCAAGCCGGTCGTCGAGAACAATCCCGATCTGCGCGAGGCGGCCATTGCTTTCCTGAAGTTTCTGACGCTGCCGGAGAACGTGTCGATGGCCGTCGTCGAGCAGGGAGCGGCGCTCGGCGCGGTGCGCGGCTCGGAAATTCCTCCGCTGCTAAACGATTGGATGAACAATCAATTCCCGATCGTGCCGAAGGCCAACTGGCCCGGCGCGTTCACCGACGAGCAAAGCGTGCTCATGCACAAGGAGTTCGAGCTGTGGGTGCTGGACAAGTCGAGCGACGAGACGTTCTTCAAGAAGATCAACGACATTCAGCAAAAAAGCGCCGACGCCGCGATCGCGAACATGAAGATCGACACGGCAGGCTGGTAACCGGAAGACGGGGGACCGGGGAGCGGAAGCTGCCCTGTCCCCTCCTCCACGAGAACGGAAGCGGGGAAACGCATGAAAAAACTATGGATCTGGATCGCGGTCGTTCTGACCGTCGCCCTTCTTGTCGGTTTCGATTACTACCGTTCGACCGAATTCAAGCTGGAGATCGTCGAGCTGTCGCCGCAGCCGGCCCCGGCGGACGGTCAGTCTCCGGTAAAGCTCAAGGTTCGGCTGCTGGATGGCAAAGGCCTTCCCGTGGAGGGGCATATCCTGTTCGGACTGCCTCGCAACGGCGGGCTGTTCAGCTCGAACCGGATGCGCACGAACGCAGACGGGGAAGCGGAATATACCTATTATCCTTATAAGGCCAGCAAGCTTCAGCCGGTAAGGAAAGTCAAAATCGACATTATCGACGAGTCCAATTCGGTATTTATCGAGATCAATACAAAACTTACGATAGAGCTCGATCTCGTTCAGCCCGAGCAGGAGACGAAAAGCGAGCACAGCCTGGACAACATCTTCGGCGAGTAGGACCGCGGACGTCTCCGCACGGAAAGGAAGGCTATGCCTATGAGAACGCTGTATGCGGAAATCTGGAAGAGCCGCAAAGCTTATTTGTTTCTGTCCCCGCTGTTTGTGGGGCTGCTTGTATTCTGCTATTTTCCTCCGCTTAGCGGAATCTATCATTCGTTCTTCGACTGGGACAGCGTGGGGAAAGCGGAGTTCATCGGATGGGACAATTATCGGGAGCTGTTTCGCGACCAGGTGTTCCTGAACTCGATTCCAACCGCTTTTCTTATCCTGATTCCCCGCCTGCTGATCGGCATCGTCGTGCCCCTGATTATGGCAGAGATGATTTTTTCGGTGACGAAGAAAAAGATGCAGTCGATCTACCGCATTCTGATTTTACTGCCGATCGTCGCTCCAGGCGTTGTCAGCCTGCTGATCTGGAAGTTCATCTACGACCCGACCTCGGGTCTGGCGATCGGCCTGATGAAGGCGTTCGGCCTGGCCGAGCCCGATGCGGTCATCCACTGGCTCGGCGATCCCGGACTGGTCATCCTGAGCATTGTGTTCATGGGTTTTCCCTGGATCGGCGGCACAAGCGTACTGATCTATATGGCCGGCCTGATGAACATCTCGACAGAGGTGATCGAATCGGCGCAATTGGACGGGGCGAGCGTCTGGAGGCGGATTTGGTCGATCGACATCCCGCATGTGATGGGACAAATTCGGTTTTTTCTTATTTTCGGCATCATCTCCGGACTTCAGGACTTCGGCATTCAGATCGTGTTGACCAGCGGCGGTCCCGGCTACTCTACCTATGTGCCGGGCTACTACATGTATATTGAAGCCTTTACCGCCGGAAGGATGGGCTACGCGTCGACGATCGGCACGGTTATGTTCGCCGCAATTTTCTTGCTCAGCCTGCTGGCGTTCCGGATGATGAAGTCGGATTCGAATACGTAAGGGGAGCGAACGCATGCCGATAGCCAGACATTTATCGCAGGCGGTGCTGCATACGATCATCATCGTTCTGATCGCGATTATGCTGTACCCTCTGCTGCTCACCTTGTGGGGAGCGTTCAAGACGGATTTGACGTTCATGACGAGTAAATGGTATCCGACGCTTCCGCTGCGCGTATCCAACTTTCGGACCGCGTTTCTTGGAACGTGGAGGTATTTGTTGAATACGGTTCTGGTGGCGGGCGTCGGCACGACGCTGATGCTGGCGATCGCCTCGCTCGCCGCCTTCACATTCGCGCGCATGCGCTTTTTCGGGCGGAACGTGCTGTACTTCTCGGTCATTGCCCTGATGATGATTCCGGGCGTGCTTACGCTGGTGCCGGGCTATATGCTCTACAAGACGTTCGGATTGCTCGATACGTACGCGGTGCTTATTCTGCCCATTGCGACGGGCGGCCCGATCTTCGGAGTGTTTCTGCTTCGCTCGTTTTTCGAGGGAATTCCGAAGGATTTCTTCGAGGCGGCCCAGATGGACGGCGCGCACGATTTCAAGCTGTACTATAAAATCGCGCTTCCGCTGTGCGTGCCGATCATGGGGACGTTGGCCATCATGCAGATCGTCGGCGTCTGGAACGATTTTCTGTGGCCGATGATCACGATCAACGATTACAATCTGCTGACGATCGCGGCGGGACTGATCATTACGTTTACCGGACAGTATTCTACGAATCTGCCGGTCACGTTCGGCGGCTACGTGGTCGCTTCCCTGCCGCTGCTGCTTCTATTCAGCTTTACGAATCGCTACTATATCCAGGGCTTGCTTTCCACTTCCATTAAGCTTTAGCGGCTTTCCCATTCTATATAGGAAAGAAGGGCTGGCAATGAGAGGATTAAAGCTTATGCTTGCGGTGTTGACGATCGCATCGTTTCTGCCGGTATTTCCGGCGGCCGCCGGTGCGAACGGATTATGCGACTGGACCGAGCTGGTCGGTTATGACACGTACGAACAGCCGAAAACGGGCGATCTGACATGCGATCAGGACGGCGTATCGTTCTCGGGAGAAACGAAGTATTACGTAGACGGGCAGGGAGGCGGAGCGTTCGGCGGCATCTAGAACCGTCCCGTCGAGTCAAGCGACATTCGTGTGGAGCTGACGATCGGGGAGCTTGCCGACGGAGCGGTCGAGGACGCATGGGTCAGCGTGAGCTTCCTGGATGCGAAGAAGTTTTTCAACATTTTCAATACGCTTGATCCCGGAGGCGTCGTGACGCTGCTTCGCAACGACGGCGGAGTCTTGAAGGCTCAGGTGGACGGATATGCCGATTTCGGCGGAGGATCGACGCAGCGGACGCTCATGGTCAAGACGTTGGACGCCGATGTCGGCGAGGCGTTCGCTATTCGCTTAAAACGGGACGCGGTCAGCGGCAAGTGGGGCTATTATGTTAACGGAACGAGGCTGGATACCGGCGGCGAGCTCGACGATCTGCCGGGCGGATTGTTCGACGGCAAGAACGTTTACGTCGTCGTAGGCCTTCATAACGCAAACGGCGGACTGACGTCGTTCACGGTGAAACGGATTTCTTCCGGCGAGTAAATTGCTGTATAGAAGCCGACAAGGCATGCGTCTCCTTTTTGCGAAGGAGGACGCATGCCTTGTTTTCTTCTAAATATTTCGGAATGCAATGGCCCTCGCCTTCAAGGGTTCAACCTGCATACCTCTTTATATTCGGCAAATCTCTTCAGGGCAAGTCGGGCACGTATTGCAGCGGCAGATATTTTGCAGCGCGCCGAGACTGCGGATGATGATTTTGCCGTACCGGAAATCGAGAATGTCCTTTTCTTTGAATTCGTTCAGCATACGATTGACGCTCTCGCGCGTCGCCCCGATAAAATCGGCCAGCTCCGCGTGGGTCAGCTTCATATCGATACGGATTCCGTACGGTTCCATAACGCCGAACGAATTGCTGAGGCGAATCAAGGTCGAAGCCAGTGCTCCCGGCTTGCCGAAGAGCAGCAGATCGCGGAATTTCGATTGCGTAACCCGGTGGTTGTAAGCCATCCATGCCATAAATCCGAACGCTAGCTCGCCGTCCTGACGCATGGCGGCCACGAGATCCTGCCGATGGATGACGCCGATCTCGGCGTTGTCCGTCACTTCGGCGGTAAAAGCGTATTGGAGGCTCATATGTCCTGCCGCGAATTCGCAGATCATATCTCCGGCCTTAAGGATCGACAGAATGTACTCCTTGCCGTCTTCCGTCGATTTGCGCAGTTTGATTCTTCCGCTGCGAACGTAGTAAGCGTGATCCGCTTCGTCGCCTTCCCAGAACAGGAATCCGCCAGCGGGGACCCGGATGGGAACCATGATGCTTTCCAGAAGCGCGAACTGCTTAGGCTCGCAGAAGTTTGCGATCCCCATATGACCGGGGCATGCCCTCGTCCCTGTCCCCGTCCGTTCATTTGTCATCGCAATTGCCAGCCCGTTGCTGCCCATCGCTGCCATCTCCCCTCGTTCTGTTACCTCTATCGTACCTCGTGCAGGAAATGAATGTTATCCGGGAATACGCTGAAATGTATAAGGGGAATTCCCCTATTTTTCTGTGAGGAAAATCACATTTGGCGTAAAAAAACGCGCAAAATTTGCGCCGAAGCTCTGTCTAATCATGAATTCAGGTATCGCAGACGGGGCGAAAAGGCGGGAAATCGGGCGGCTGAGGCAAAGATGGGGGATTCTCCCTCGCTCTTTCAGGGGATTCCCTGACTTACAAGCAGGGGCAGGCTAGTTACAATAGAAGATGAGTGAGGATCCGAACGGAGGAATGCCGCATGGGAACGAGGGATATACAGATTCAGGGAGTGCTCGAAGGGGTAAGGGGAGCGTTGGACAGCGATCTGGCGGCACTCGCCGTTATTGATCGGAGGGAACGAAGCGCCCGTTGGAGATGGGCGTCCGGCAACTTAAACAATCGCTATTCTTACATTAGCATAGGGTATGGACAAGGGATTGAAGGCGAGGTTATCAAAGTGGGACGCGGGCTCGTCTGGGACAGCGGCAACGCCAAGAAGCGCGCCGACTCGATTTTGTTGACGGAGGGGCTGCAATCCGCGTACGCCGCCCCCATTATGGCGGGATCGGACATCGTCGGCATATTGCTGGCGGGAAATCGGACGAAGAGAGCGTACGGCCAGCCTGAACGCGAAACCGTGACGAAAGTCGCCGCCGAGATAGCCGAATGGTTTCAGGATTTGTTATGATAGCGTTATAAAAGTTTGTATATAAAGTCCGATTTTGATCAGGAGGCGGGGGAATGATCCGAATTTTGCTGGTCGACGATCATGCCGTCGTTCGATCCGGCCTGGCGATGCTGCTTAGCGCCAAGGAGGATATGGAAGTGGTAGGGGAAGCGGCCGAAGGCGAAGAAGCGATTGCCAAAGCGATGGAGTGCCGCCCCGACGTCGTGCTGATGGATCTGAGCATGCCGCACGGCAAGGACGGGCTGAGCACGACCGCCGAGCTTAAGAAGGTGCTTCCGAGCGCGGCTGTATTGATTTTGACGATGCATGACGACGAAGAATATTTGTTCCGGGCGATCCATCTGGGAGCTTCCGGTTACTTGCTCAAGAGCGCGCCGCATGAAGAGATGGTCAGCGCGATTCGCCATGTGGCGGAGGGCAATGCGTATTTGCACCCGACCGCGACCAAAAGGCTGATGAGCGAATATTTGGATAAGCTGAAGAACGGCGGAAGCGACGGGGGAGCGTACGAATCGTTGTCCGAGAGAGAACGGGAAATTCTCGCCAAAGTCGCGCAGGGCTACACGAACAAAGATATTGCCGAGCAGTTGATCATCAGCGTCAAAACGGTCGAATCGCACAAGAGCAACTTGATGGATAAGCTTAATCTTAAAACGAGGCCCGATCTGGTCAAGTTCGCGATGAAGAAAGGACTGCTGAATTTTGACGCATGATTACGGAAAATACGGATGGACGGAAAACGGCTCGCACGAGGTTACGCTTAAGCAGCTGTCCGATCTGAAGTACGCGCTGGACGAGGCGTCGATCGTTGCGATAACCGACCGTACGGGCAGAATCCAGTATGTCAACGACCGGTTCTGCGCCATCTCCGGCTATTCGCGCGAAGAATTGATGGGGCAGGATCATCGGATTATCAATTCGGGTCACCATGGCAAGGAGTTTATGAAAGAGCTGTGGCGTACGATCGGCTCGGGCAGCGTCTGGAAGGGCGAGATTAAAAATCGCGGCAAAAACGGAAACTACTATTGGGTCGACACGACGATCGTTCCTTTCCTGAACGCAGCGGGAAAGCCATATCAATATTTGTCTATCCGTCATGAGGTGACGGCGCGCAGGCAAGCCGAGGAAGAGCTGCAGTTGCTGCTCTCGCAGATGATGCGCATTCAAGAAGAGGAAAGGCGGCGCTTCTCGCGCGATTTGCACGATGGAATCGGGCAAAGCCTGTTCTCTCTGCTTATTTCCGTCGATGCGGTTCTGTCTAGCGGCGCTTACGATCATTTGACCAAAGTGCGGGAGCAGATCGCGAACCTGATGGCGGACGTACGCGGGCTCGCCTGGGAGCTGAGGCCTTCCGTACTGGACGATCTTGGCGTCATCCCTGCGCTGCGCACGTATTTGGACACCTACTCCAAGCATTACGGCATTCAGGTCGCATTTTCCTCCAACTTGAAAAAGAGGCTGAACATTCAAGAAGAGACGACCATCTATCGCGTCATTCAGGAAGCTCTGACGAACGTCGGCCGTTATGCCGACGTATCGGAAGCGTCCGTAGACGTTCGGGATAACGACTCTCATGTGCAAGTGTCGATCGAGGACCAAGGCAAAGGCTTTGTTCGGGACGGAAGCAAGGAAGGCGTCGGCCTGTTCAGCATGGAAGAACGGGCACGGGCGATTGGGAGCGAGCTTCACATTCATTCCGTTCCGGGCCAAGGCACGCGCGTCTCGCTTATCATTCCGCAGTTGCCAAGCGGAGAGTCTATCCCGTAAGCCAAACAAGTGGCTGTGAGAGGTAATAGGCGAACAAGGTGCAGGTGGGAATTGTCCATAGACTCTGGGGCGTCTAAATAAGCCCGTCCCGCGTACTTATTCGTCCGGAAACCTCTCGGGCAGAGTGAATAGGACCGTCCCGCGCACCTATTTGTCCGGAAACCTCACGGGCAGAGCGAATAGGACCGTCCCGCGCACCTATTCGTCCGGAAACCTCACGGGCAGAGCGAATAGGACCGTCCTGCGCACCTATTTGTCCGGAAACCTCACGGGCAGAGCGAATAGGACCGTCCCGCGCACCTATTTGTCCGGAAACCTCACGGGCAGAGCGAATAGGACCGTCCCGCGCACCTATTTGTCCGGAAACCTCACGGGCAGAGTGAATAGGACCGTCCCGCGCACCTATTTGTCCGGAAACCTCACGGGCAGAGCGAATAGGCCCGTCCCGCGTACCTATTTGTCCGGAAACCTCACGGGCAGAGCGAATAGGACCGTCCCGCGCACCTATCCGACTAGCATCACATCAGCTCAGACAGATCGAAATGCATCTACTCCCGGCCCGTCAATGCGACAATTCGCTGCGCGATCAGCTTGCCGTGATGCCGTCCGCTCTCGATGAAGATTTCGTTCGCTTCCCGTCCGGCGGCGATGACGCCGGCGATGAAGAGCCCCGGCACATCCGTTTCCATCGTCTCCAGGTCGAAGGAGGGCACCGTCGTCTCCGGATTAACCGTCGCTCCCGCATCGGTCAGCAGAGTCCGCTCCGGTCGGAAGCCCGTCAGCGCCAGCACGAAGTCGTTGTCGATCCGGTAAGGAGCAGCGCCGTCCGCTAGCGGCTGAATCGTCACGCTGTCCGGATCGATTCGTACGACCTGCGAGGAGAACAGCATCCGGATGCTGCCTTTGTTCACATTGCCCTCGAACAGAGGCCGTACCCAGGGCTTAATGCTGGGCGAATAGTTTTCTCCCCGATATACGACGGTAATTTCCGCTCCTACCCTGAGCAGTTCCATCGCGGCATCCACCGCAGAGTTGTTGCCGCCGATAATCGTTACCTTCATTCCCGTGTACGGGTGAGCTTCGCCGAAGAAATGGGTCACCTTCGGCAGCTCCTCGCCGGGGATGCCCAGCATGTTCGGATGGTCGAAATATCCGGTCGCCACGACGACATGGCGAGTCACGTACACGCGCTTGCCGCCGAACCGGTCGACGGTTTCGACAAGGAACGAGCCGTCGGGCTGCGGCCGGATCGCAGCCGCTTCCTCGTAAGCGCGAATGCGCAGCTTCCGCCGCAGCGCCACGTCCCGGTAGTACTGCAGCGCCTCGCGGCGAGACGGCTTGTCGCTGGGGGTTGTGAACGGAATGCCTCCGATTTCCAGCAACTCGGCGGTACTGAAGAAGTTCATATAGGTCGGATACTGATAGATGGAATGGACAACAGCGTGCTTCTCGATTAATAGCGGCTCGATGCCGACGGCTTGCAGCTCGAGGGCGGCGGACAAGCCGCATGGGCCGGCTCCGATAATCAGGACTTGCTCATTCTGTACGTTCTCGTGTGCGCTCATAACCAATCTCCAATTCGGTACTTTTGTCTCTCATTGTACCACGTCTAGCGGCTCCCTTCGAAACACCGCATCGAATCCGCTTCGCATTTTCACCATTTGTTCATTTCTCCACCTATTCTTTGTGATTTAATTCACATACTTAGGCGGAAAATAAAACGATAATGGAGGCGTAGGGAGAAGAGAAAACGATGGGAGATGGCGTTAATGGTGTTCAAATTTCTGAGAGAAAACGTCTGGGCAGCGGCGGCCTTTACTCTGCTTCGGATTTACCTGGGCTGGCAATGGCTTGAAGCGGGCTGGCATAAGCTGACCGGCGAAGGGTTCGACGCGTCGGGCTTTCTGAAAAAGGCGATTGAAAGTCCGGTCATGGACAAAGCGACGAACGAAGCGATCTATCCGACTTATACGGGATTTCTGGAGCATTTTGCCCTGCCAAGCGTCAAGCTGATCAACTTCCTGATCCCGGTTGGAGAATTCCTCGTCGGTCTGGGCCTTATCGTCGGAGGATTGACGGCAGCGGCGGCGTTCTTCGGCTTGATGATGAACTTCCTGTTCCTGTTTGCCGGAACGGTATCGACTAACCCTTGGCTGACGCTACTCGGCATTCTGGTCTTGATCGGCGGGGCGAACGCCGGCAAATTCGGACTCGATTACTTCCTTCTCCCGTGGATTCGTATCGGCTGGAAGAAGCTGACCGGAGGCAAAGGAGGAACCCCTACGGATGCTCGTACGGTATAAAGGCTTGGAAATGAAACGAAGGCTGCCCGTCCCGTCAGGGAGGAGGCAGCCTTCATTTGTCGGTTCTCGGAGACTAGTAGATTGATTCAAAAATAATGCAATTACGATGTCGGAAAACTGCAAATCTGCCCAGTCGGAATTTTGGAGCCTCGTGGCACCGCGAGTTGTCGCTCTAACGTTGCTAGGCGGTTTATAAATCTCTAATGAGCTTCATTACGTTATTCGGGAGCGCTCTACTAGAGAAAATCCGAAGCGGAAGCTCGAACAACCGACATGCTTCCGCCCTCAAGCGGAACTATCCAGAATCCGTTGACCACATGAGTTTCGACGGAGCCGCTGCACCCGTTCACCGTTAAAGCTTTCACACGCCAACTGTCCATCGGAACGCGTAACCGCCCCGTCATTCCGGGGGGCAGACTAATCCTTGCAAGGAAGTCCTGCTCCGTACGTTCCCAGGCCACGGCGATTTTACCATAGGGGCTCATCGTGCAACTGTCCGCCCAACGCAAATCTCCGAGACTGGGAGAGATCGCGACGCTTTTCGACCCGGCTTCGATGTCTCCAATGCCCCCGATGCTCCGCGGCAGGAAATAAGCCGGAGCCACGCTCCAGCCGTGACAGTAGCTGCGCGTCGGATAGCCGGGGGACCATCTTCCCGGCATGTCCTCCCAGCACGTTGTGCTGCCGCTGTCGGCCATCGCTCCCCACACATCGCGAATTTCCCGAAGCAGAGCGTCGATCATGCCGGCTTGCTCCAGCGCTTGAAGCTTAAAGTAGCGCATGAAGGGCGTAGCGGACCGTACCGTGTCCGTCGCTTCGCCGCGAACAAACCGAAGCAGGGCATCTCGCCGTTTCGGGCTCGGAATATCGTTGATCCAGCAGACAAGCTGAGTCTGCTCGCTGGCCGAGGGGCTCAACGAGCCATCCTTATGAAGGCAGTCTGCGAAGGCCTGCCGGGAGGAATCCCACAGATGGACGTTCAGGCGATCCTTCAACGCTTCGGACAGGGAGGCGAATTCCGCGGCGTCCTCATTCCGTCCGAGCTGTCCCGCCAGCAGGCCGATTCTGCGACAGCTTTCCGCGTACAAGGCGTTCAAGTGCGTCACGATCGCTCCTGCCGGCGCGTCGATATCGGCCCAATCGAGCAGGTTCCAATAAGGAGAACGAACCAGACCGGTCGGCTCGTCGAGCAACTGCCGGTAATGGAGCGTCTGCTGTCGCAGCGCAGGATAGATGAGCTCGGCAAAGGCGATATCTCCGGTTCGATCCGCATGCTCGACACAGGCAAGCGCCCATAGCAGGTTCCAGGTGGACAGAATGTTTTTCCAACCGCTGGGCACCTGGGATTCGACCGCCGGAGAGCGGTCGAGCGATTGGGCCGCGAGCGTCAAACATCGCTGGATCAGCGGCTCCGCTCCGAACAGGGAGGAGGTCGCCTGCGACATGACGTAAGCGTCGCCGACCCAGAAGGCTTGCTCGTAGGTCGGGCAATCGACGAAGACGTCGTCGCTGCACAGCCGTGCTGTCCAACGGCTCATGTCGTAGACGACGTTCAAGCGCTCGTCGCTGCAGCGAAAATGGCCGATGACGGGAGCCGGGTACGTTCGGAGCAAGCAGCGGATGGACTTAAGCCGAATTTTCCCGCGAAAGCCGGAAAACTGTACGGCTAAATACCGGAAGCTGCGATGCGTCAGCGAGCGGTAGGATTGCCAGCCCTGTCGGCATACGTAGCGCATCGTGTTGTGCATGGAGTCCGTGTGAACCGGCTCGCTCCCTTGGTAGGCCTCGAAGCCGTAGAAATCGACCATTGCGCCGTCTTGGCCGAACAGCTCGAATTCGATCAATCCGGCAGTCATTTTCTCGAATTCGAACACGAGGCGGAACGCTTTTCCCTCGGGCGGGGCGTCGATCAAGGCGGCTTCGCCGTTCCCGCCGCAGCAGCGGAAATCAGCCGCCGTGATCGGGAGCGCTGTCGGTTCCGTTGGACGGCCTCCGTCAACGCTCGCCGACGGCCTGGCATGGCGGATGCTTAGAAAGACATTGCCGTCATGCTCTGCAGCGCGCGGAAGGATCGACCATCGTCCGTCTGCCGCCGTTCGCCAGTCGGCCCAGGTGACGGCACGCGACATAGTGGTCCATATAGCCCCGTCCTCATCGTCGGTTCCTCCGTCGTTGTAGAAAGCAAAGCGCCCTTCCGCGATATCGGGCAGGCAAGGGATCGGTTCGACGGCGTCCGAATGTTTCGACGCTCCCTTCGCGATCTCGCTAGCGATGATCTCGACCGCGGCTTGAAAAGTAAACTCGTGCGCCAGCCCGTCGAACCGAAACAGCAGCAGATTCTCGCCGATTCCGAGAGTGGCGTCGTAATGAAACAGTCCGCTCCAATGACTCCCGGAATCGTCGATCGGAATCAAAGCGACCCCGTTGACCGACATTCGCGTATTCAAGCCGGACGTCCTATCCTGGAAGCGGAAGCGAACCGAAACCGGTCGGTCCGCCTTTACCGTTGTCGCCACCATGCCGCGAATCGGATGGGGATTGGCATCCTGCGCCGCCCCCGCCGGCAAGAGCAGCCTTCGCAGATCCATGCTCCATGCCGGAAGGGGAAGCATGACGGCCGAAGCCTCGCGAAGGCTGACCGGGTACATTTCCTCACAGGTCAGATGTGGAATGTCTCTTGGCTTCAAGACCGGCATTTTGTCCGCCTCGCGTGCATGGCGCCATCCCGGCGTGCCGTTCGAGCGTTCATTTGCCGATTCCGCGGGATCAGCGACGAGCGACACGGAAAACTCCGGAAGCTTCCATCCTTCAGGCTCCCGACGCGCGTCGAAATGTTCCACGAAAGCCTGCTGCGTCGATATTCTCGGCGTGTTGTCCGTCAAGGAAGGGTGCGGAGAGCAGATCCAAGAGGCATCCGTCACGACGGACCACATCATCTGCATCCCTCCGCCGCTCAGCCGCGCCGCGAAACCCGGATTGCCCGCAGGGATATATTGGAACGTTGCAACCTCCAACGAATGCAGTAGAACGGCAATCGCATTAACCCCCGGGCGTAAGACGCGGGACACCTCGTATGTGTCGTAAAAGTAGGATTGCGGCCATCCCCGGATCGGTCCTTGCCCGATCCATTCCCCGTTCACCCAAACGGTGTAGCGGTAGTCTGCCGTAATATGCAGCAACGCTTCATCCGGCGTCTCCGGGCAAGAGAACGTCTTGCGAAAGCAGACATAGCCGTTGCTGCGGCGTTGTTCCGCGTTTCCGTCGAAGCAGCCGATCCACCGGGCTCCGGCGAGATCGACATCGGCTGTCTGCGCATTGTTCATGAGGAGCGCCTCCTGCTTTATATTTTTTTGTATTCCTGCGGCGTGACGCCGACGACCTTCTTAAATACTTTCGTAAAATACGGAATGTTGTCATAGCCCGAGCGAACGGCGACGTCGGCGATTTTCAAGGACGGATCATGTAGAAGCTCCATCGCTCGTTCGATGCGCAGCCGCGTGATGTAATGATTAATGCCTTCTCCCGTCTGCTCCTTAAAGATGCGGGACAAGTAGGGCGAGCTCATATGACAAGCCTCCGACAGCCGAGTCAGGGACAGATCGCCGTCGAGGTTTTGAGCGATATGCCACTTTGCTCGACTGACGGCATCCCGGCTTTCGTCGCGTCTGCGCTTCAACAGCTCGAACACTTTGGCAGAGGCATCGGCAAACCGTTCGGACATCTCCTCCACGGAGGAAATGCGGTTAACGTTCGCCCATTCGTCTATATCCAGACTGCTTTGTTCCTCATCGGTCAAATTCAGCTTGTTCAAGGTTTTGATTAAGGAAAGCGATATGTTTTGACAGATTTCCGCGAATACTCGGTATGGCATGCCCGGCGATGCGCGCGCTTCGTCAAATGCAATCGCCAAGCGTCGGTAATATTCCGTTTCGTTGCCCGATTCCAGCAGCAGATCCAGGGAACCGACCGCCGTCAGCCCTGCGAGGCCGCTAGATTCGCGCCCGGCCGACTCCGACTCTGTCCCGGCGTCCAGCACAAAGCCGCCTACGGAACGGATATGCTGCCTAAGCAGCCGAGCGGCGACCTTATAAGCTTCCGGCCAATCGGAGAAATCCGTCGCCCGGCGCGAGAGCAGCACGGACAGCTCGATGCTGCGGTCGGTTAACAGGCGGTCCCGCAACTGCTCCACCGTCAATCTTAAGCGTCGCCGTTCTTCCTGCGGAGCTTCGGCCTCTGCAGATTGCGCCGCGCATACGAGAAAGCCATGGCTGTCCCAGTGCGCGGCGCAGCGGAAATCGGGGGCCAGAGCCTTCTCAAGCTCCGTTTCCAGCAAAACGTCGATTTCTGGATCGGTATACGCTGCCGACATTTTCTGCCGATTGTCTACCCGGACGAGCAGCCAAGTCGCCGCTTGCTCCAGGTCGAGGGGGACGTTCAGAGAGAGACTTCTTTCCAGACGCTCCTCCGGCTGCAATCTGGCGAGCTGGCCCTCGGCGAGCTGCTTCAGGAAGGCGCTTCTTAGCATCGGAACCGTCTCTTCGTATCGGCTTTTCAGCCGGTCGATCGACTGCTTCGCCGCGCGTTCTTCGTCCAGGCTGCGGATTACCCTTTCCAGGCAGTGAAACAGATGCTCGTCTGTCACGGGTTTGAGCAGAAAATCGAACGCGCCGAGCTTAACGGCCTGCTGCGCATATTCGAACTGGCCGAAGCCGGTCAGGAAGACGACTCGGCAAGCCGGCTGAAGCTTCTTGACTTCGGCGATCAAGGCCAGGCCGTCCATCTCCGGCATACGGATATCCGACAGCAGAATGTCGTACGGCTGCCGCTCCATCGCTTTCAGCACCTCGTGAGCGGAATGGAAGCCTTGCACCTCGGAAAGAGCGAGTCCGCTGCTTTGCAGCGCTTGCGTCAGCCCGCGCACGATTCTTCTTTCGTCATCGACGATGATAAGCGCATACATGTCCATCTCCGCCTCGGTCAATCGGCTGGGAGCCGAATCGTGATGTGAAAGCCGCCATATTCGGGATGGCGGATGACAATGCCGTAGTCCGGCCCGTACTTATACCGGATTCTCCAATGAATGTTCCACAACGCGAAGCTCGAAGCCGGATGCTCGTGCTCCAGCTCCAGATCCTGCAGCAGCTTACGGATCGTTTGTTCGTCGGCGCCGGGTCCGTCGTCCTCGACCGATAGCTCCAGAACATTTTCGACCCGCTGCGCGTGAATCGTCAACGAGATGTTCTCCGGCCGGGTTTCCAGCGCATGGACGATCACATTTTCCACGAGCGGTTGAAGAATCAGTCTCGGGACGGGAATGTCTCCCAAGGCAGGATCAACCTCGAAGGTATATGCAAGTTGGTCCTCAAAGCGGATTTGCTGGATGCTCAAATAGGCGACGGAATGCTCGACCTCTTCGGCAAGCGACACCTCGTCCATTCCGCTTTTGTAGGTAATGAATTGATAGTATTTGCCCAAGTATTCGGACATTTTGGCTATGGCTTCGTTTTCCCGGTCTTTGGACATGCGATAGATGATATAAAAGCAATTGTACAAAAAATGCGGGTTAATCTGCGTCTGAAGCTGTTTGAGCTCCGATTGCTTGATGCGGATTTGCTGCAAATAGTCGCGCTGGATCAACGTTTCGATCCGTTGGATCATCTGATTAAAGCGGGTATAAATATAGTCGAATTCATCGTTGCGTCTAGTGGGGATGCGGGTATCGTATCTGTCGCGTTCTACGTGGCGCATTGCGTTGAACAACACGCGGATCGGTTTGTGAATTTGCCTGTAGATCACGTAGGAAAACCCGGCCACGCTGATCAGAGTAACGCCAATCAGCAGGATCAGCCCCTTCTGACGGCCATGCACCTCTCCCATGATTTCCTTCTCCGGCACGAATACCGCCACCGTCCAGTCCAGCGCCTCCGAGGTTCGGTACAGAACGGTGGTCTTTTGTTTATCGTAGCGCAGATTGAATTGTCCCTCGGCAGCCGAGCTATTGAAAGAGTCTTGCTCCTGCAGCCGAGCCGATACGAGGCGGGACAGCTCGCCGCGGTTCGCCGGCTCGATAAGAAAACCATGCTTGCGGTCGTAGATCAGGGCGCTTCCCGACTGTCCGACCTTGAAATCCTGCAGCAGCTTGCGGAACTTGTCCAGGCCGATGTTCATTCGCAGCACGTAGTGGATTTTCGTAACGCCGCCGCGAGTCGTTTTCATATACATTTTGTAGGTAAGCACGTCGCTGAGCCGCCGGTCCAGCTCCGCCTGGCTGTAAGACATTTTCAACCAGCCGTCGCTGAAGTCCTCGTTCTCGTACTGTCTCAAATCCTCCATAGGAATGGAGGTTCGTCCCGAGAGGTAGGACAGACGCAAGTCGAAGTCCGGAAAATCGATCGCCAGATCGTCGATAAAGCTGCTGTTGGAGACGATCAAGTCGAATTTGGACTGCAGCTCCTTGTAGAGAGAGATTTTATCGTAATCGGGAATGACCCCTTGGGCGGTAGCAAGATACTGTACGTTCTCGTCGTTCTTAAGCATGAGCTGGAACAGCTTAACGCGCTCCAAATCCGTCTCCAGACCCGCTAGAAGCCGATCGATCTCGGAGAAAACGGAGTTTGTAATTCGTTCCTTGACGGTCGTAATCGCCGAGCTCAGAAAGGAAAGCACGATCAAATAGACGGGGATCGTAAGCGCCAGGAAAGAGAGCAGCAGCTTGGCGTAGACGCCGCGAAAGCCTTTCGTCGTTCCCTCGTTCATCTCTACACATCCCCGTTCTTAGAGGTCGGCTCGCCATCACGACGATTTATTCCGCGATTCTCGAGGTATTCCATGTTTTGAATTGTTCGTAAAAGGCCTCCGCGCCGGATTTGCCGGATAACGGACTTACGAACTGTTGAAAGCCCCAGCTTACGAGCCGGCTGCAGTAACGCTCCGCCAGCCCTGCCTTATCGCGCAGCTTGGACAGCGGCACCTGAACCCACCTCGGGTCGTGAAAGCCGACTCCGTTCACTCCGAAATCCGAGCGAAACGCTTTCAATTCCTCATAATTGGAGACGGTTATTTCGGCCAGCTCCACATTACCCCACAGCTCTACGCCAGCAGCGGAGCAGGCGCGGGCGACGGCGGCAAAGTAGGGCTCACGGTCGTCCAACGGAAAGCAGGAGGCATGCTCCGCCCCGGAATCCTGGAGCATCAGAATATCGATGTCCGTGCCGGTTAGCATGCTCTCCCAGAAATTTGCATAGGCCTCAGGTTTCTCATAAGTATAGCCTAAAACCTCCGCGATGTCCGTGACAAAAAAAGGGGAGAGCGCAACCTTGCAGCCGGGGGTTGCCTGCTTGCAGCAACGGGAAAGATTTGTCCACAGCGTCTTGCAGTATTCGCGCTGCGTCCCGTGCACGATATAGATTTCATTTCCCAAATAGTAGCCGAAGAAGGAGGGATGCTGCCCGTATTTTTCTCCTATTAACGATATCAACTCATAACTGGTTTCCAGATCGGCGGGCAAATCCCAGCGCTCGTACCAATCCTCTCCAGCCATAATCTCCAGCATCACAGTCATTCGGCGGTGATGCGCCTCCTCCATCAGACATGCAATCGGATCGAATGCGGCTTGTTCATCGCTTGCTGCTCGCAGCTTCAGGTCGGCAAGTCGGAACAACGGTCCGTTGACCCAGACGAGATCGAAACCGGCAGCGCGCTGCGCGTCCAGCTCCCGGCCGATCCGCTCCCGGTCGAAGGATTTATCCATATAATAAAGCGAGCCGCTTATCGGATAAGACATAGAAATACCCTCCATTAACAAACAATAGTTATTCTTTGACAGAGCCGAGAATGATGCCTTTGACGAAAAAGCGCTGCAGAAACGGATAAATGGCCAGAATCGGCAGAGCGCCTACGATAATCTGAGCATCTTTCAGGCTGCGATCGGAGATCAGACCGAGATCCTCGATGCTGTTGATCGCCGTTATATCGATCGGGATAATGACCGTTTGCAAATAACTGGATAACGGATAGTTGACGGGATCGTTCATGAAAATGATGCCGTCGAACCAAGAATTCCAATGCCCGACGATAGAGAATAGCGTCAGCGTGGCAATGGCCGGCATGCTAAGCGGCACGTAAATCCGGAACAGCGTGCGCCAGTGCCCGGCGCCGTCAATAAAGGCCGATTCCCCGATTTCCTTGGGAAGAGACCGGAAAAAGTTAAGCAGCAGCACGACATTGTAGATGGGAACCGCCCCCGGTAAAATCAGCGCCCAGAGGGTATCCATCAGCTGCAAATTGTTGACGACCAGATAGAGGGGGATTAACCCGCCGCTGAAGATCATCGCAAAGATGAGCATCCAGGCATAAACGGTTCTCCCGCGAAAACGTTGATCCTCCTTGGCTAGCGGATAGGCAAGCAGCACAGTAAGCAGCATGTTGACGGCTACGCCGATCAATACGCGCTGCACGGATACGCCCATCGCGGTCAGAAGCTTGGATTCCTGAAAAATCAGATTATAGGAAGCCGTCGTGAATTCGACCGGCCAGAAGGTCACTTCCCGGGAGGCGATACTGACCGCCGAACTGAACGATTGCGCAAGCACATGCACGAATGGAAGCAGGCATAACAAGCCCGTTAGCAACAGGAAAATATAATTGAAGCCGAGGAACAGCTTCCGCAAAGGAGAAGTGTACTCCATGGCCGCCTCCTAGAAAATCCGATAGTTTGCGTATTTGTAGGCCAACCGGTAAGCGATCGCCATCAGGATCAGACTAACCAGCGATTTGCTGAGGCCAACGGCGGTAGCGAAGCTGTATTGCGTCTGCTGCAGTCCCATCCGGTATACGTAAGTGTCGATAATATCGCCCGTCTCATAGACGATCGGGTTGTACAGGTTGAACACCTGATCGAATCCTGCATTCAGAATGCCGCCGAGGCTGAGCGTGGCCACCAGAGCCATGATCGGGACGATGCCGGGCAAGGTAACGTACAGCGTCTGCTTCCAGCGGTTGGCGCCGTCGATGACGGCCGCTTCATAGAGCGCGGGATTGATGCCCGCCAGCGCGGCGAGGTAGACGATCATCGAAAATCCGAATTCTTTCCAAATGTCGCTGACGATCAGAACGGGGCGGAACCAGGCGTTGCTGCCGAGGAACATGATCGGATCGATGCCGAACCATCCCAGCAAGCTGTTTACGATGCCGCCGTTGACGGACAGAATGTTGGTCAGAATGCCGCCAAGGATGACCCATGACATGAAGTGAGGCAAATAAACGAACGTCTGCACGGTCTTCTTGAACCACATCAGCCTTACTTCGTTAAGCAGCAGGGCGAACACGATCGGCACGAAAAACCCGATCGTCAGTTTAAGCCCGGCAATGACCAGCGTGTTAGTTACGACCTGATAGAAGTCGGGAAGCTTGAGCATAAGCGAAAAGTTGTCCCATCCGACCCACTTGGACTTCATAAAGCCGAGCACCGGCCTATATTGCTTAAAAGAAATAATGATTCCGAGCATCGGCACATAGGAGAAGACGACGACGAAAATCATACCTATCCATACCATGAGATGCAGAGATTTATTCAGCACAAAATTTCGCAATTCGCGCATCCCCTTCCCGTACAATCGGACTGCCCGGTTTCAGGCAGTCCGATCCGTTGTTCATGCTCATTTGGATGCGGCCCACTCGTTAACTTCCGCCGTAATTTGCTCGCCTCCGATTTTGTTCCATTGGCTGACGAAAGCGTCGAATTCATCGAGCGGCTTATTGCCCATAATGATTTTCGTGAAAGTTTCGTTGGTCAGCTTGTCGAGAGCCGCTTTGGTCAGCCCCATCGTCTCGGTGGAGGCGCCGTAGAAGGCATCGGTTACGATTTCCTTATACTGCGGAACGAGCGGCGCCGCCTTCGTCCATATTTCCTCTTCCACCCAACCGTCGATTCCGCCGGCCTTGATCTTGTCATAGGTTTGCACGCCCGCTACATCCAGTTTGGACGTATCCCCGGTTTCGAGCGCCTTGTTGATGACGATCGCGAAATCGGAGTTTTTGTTCGGCGGCTCGGAGTAGACCGGACTATAGTTGGCGGTGTCCACGTCTTTGTACGTGCCGTTGCGCAGCTCGGCGTATTTATCCAGTTGGGAACCGCCCGGAAGGGACAGATCGTACCAATAGTTGATCGCCTTCACCAATGCTTCAGGGTGCTCGAAGCCTTTGCGAACGACCATCCAGTTCGTCGTAAAATGGCCGGCAGGAACCTTCATTTCGCCCGCAGGGCCCGGAGGCGCGAGCAGAGCGGTCCATTTCGCGTCGGGATCCTTCTCCTTGAGTTGATTCAGCGGCCAGGCAGGCGTCCAGAACGGAGCGTAATACATTCCAATCTTTCCGGCGACGACGTCCGCGGTCGTCTCTCCTCCTCCCTTAATCGCGAATTCCTTGTCCAGCACGCCTGCGGCATACAGATTGCGTCCCACTTCTAGCGCAAGCTTCATCTCGGGCTGTACGCTGCCATACGCCAGCTTGCCGTCTTTCTCGATCCACTTGCCGGGATAAGCGCCGTAAGCGGCGGCGAGCGCGTCCAGCGACCCTAGTCCGTAACCGTCAAACATCAGGAAAGTCGCCATGAGGCCGTAAGTGTCATCTTTCCGATTGCCGTCGGGGTCTTGTTTAGCGAAGGCTTCCGCTACTGCGATCACGTCGTCCGCCGTTGCAGGAGCTTTTAATCCCAGGTTGTCGAGCCAGTCCTGACGGACCCACAGCAGGTTGAGGTTGCCGGCAGCATCGCGCGTATTGGGCAAACCGTACAGCTTGCCGTCGAGAGTACCCATCCGGAGGCCAAGCCCGTTCGCGTAACCGAAAGCGGCCTTGACTTGATCGGAAGCATATTGCTCAAAGTACGGCGTCATATCCTCCAGCTTGTCTCCATCGACCAGTTCCTTTAATTGTCCGGCATCCACCATAAACACATCGGGAAGATCGTTGGAGGCGATGGACAGATTCAGCTTTTCGATATATTTGCCGTTGTCGCCGCTGACGGACCATTTGTTTTTCCAGACGATGCCCATGTCCTCTTCGTACAGTTTGTAGATAATGTTGTTTTCCAACGATTCGCCGGGGATGAACTTGAATGTGTCGTTCGTGGCCCGCACCGTCGTTATTTCGATCGGCGTCTCGTATTTGGCAAGCGGATCGATCGGTTGGCTCTTCTCGCTCGCGGGGGCCGAGGCGGAAGGAGGACTAGCGGACGGAGAGCTGCTGGATGGGGCGTTGCTCTCTCCGTTTCCGCCGCTGCAACCGGACGCTATCAACGTCATCGCCAGTAGCGAGGAAATTAGTTTTTTGTGAGACATGCTACCCGTTCCTTTCTGTAAGGGAAATGTTATGGCAAGGCTTACAACGAAATTATACGGCAGGGTTTTCGAAAGACATAACGGTAAAAAATTATGATTCCTTCTACATTTTCGCCCGAAATGAAAGCGTTTCGAATTTGATTAAAATAGTATAAGATTTCGCAAAAAATAACCGGTGTTTATTGGTGAACGATCGACTATGCTCGTAGTGAAACCGCTTTCCAACGGGCGGGAATCAATCATAAACGGAGGAGAGATTATGGAGAACAACTCTGGGCAGAGCTCTGGCGGCACGGATCGGCTTATCAGTAGAAGGAAGCTCCTTGCTACAATGGGAGGAGCCGGCGCTTTGCTTGCGGCGGAAGGGCTGTTCAGCGGCGGTCTGGTCGCGCATGCGATGGGCAAAGGAAACGGGGAGGACAAGGGTAAAGGCAACCAGAAGCCCGCCACAGCAAACGTCGGACTCTGCGAATACAATGTCGCCGATTACGGGGCGGCCGGAGACGGCACGACCGACGACACGGCCGCGATCGCCGCGGCGATCGCGGCTTGCGCGGCAGGCGGCGGGGGAATTATTTGCTTTCCGGCGGGCACTTATTTAACCGGTACGGTTCAGGTAGGCGGCAACATGGAGCTCAAAGGTGTCGGACAGGACGTTACCGTGCTGAAGCTCAAAAGCGGCGTGAACGACGCTCTGGTGTTGGGCACGCTGACCGAAAATATTACCGTTTCCAATATGACGCTGGACGGCAACGCGCCGCAGCAGACGACGGGCAGCACGGTGATTTTCTGGAAGTGCAAGCGAATCCGGATCGAGAAGGTCAAGGTTGTGCGCTCCCATGTTATCGCCTTGAACATGTCCAACGTCATGGAATCCACGATAACGCAATGTCATCTGAATGGGACGATCGGCAATACCGTCGTTTCGTTCAGCAACGACGATGCAGCATACGCCGACGGAAACAACTGGGTGGTGGACAACCTGATCGAGGACGGGTATCTGGACGGCATTATCTACAATACAAACCGCGGTCTGATCGCCAACAATATTATCCGCAACAATGGACTTGTTCCGGGGAATACCGCCGGAGGCGTCTACGTTAACGGTAAATTCGGCATCGTCATCAGCAATAATCTGATCGAAGGCAATGACGGCAACGGGATCGATATCATCAACGCAACAGAGATTATCTCGGACGGCAACTGGTGCTCGGATAACAACTCCGCGGGCATTATGTACGCCAGCGTCACCCATTCTCAAATTGTCGGCAACGTGTGCAAGAACAACGGCAAAGCGCCGGCCACAGGCCAGGACGACGGAATCAGCATTCTCGGCTCAAGCTCTCTGATCACGATCACCGGCAATCGCTGCTTCGACAATCAGAGCGTAAAGACGCAGCGTTACGGTATCCATAGTATCGACTCCAGCAACGAGCTGCTGATTACCTCGAACATTCTCAAAGGCAACTTGGACGGGGGATTGTCCACTGTCGGAACGGCGAATGTTACCGCCAACAATATGGTCTAGCAAAGGAGAGGAAAAATATGCATGCGCCTGGGACGGTAGGTATTCTGCTTATTGTGTTGGTAGGACTGTTGTTGTTCGGACCGAGCAAGCTGCCGGAGCTAGGCCGGGCTTTCGGAAGGACGTTGAGGGAGTTTAAGAACGGGGCCAAGGAGATGATGGCGGACGATTCCGGAAAATTGCCCAACGGGAGCGACTCGGAGGCCGAAGGAAGGAAAAGCTTGAACTAGGAGGCGGTTAGATGCCGACGTCCGATATGAAGCTGACCGATCACTTGTCGGAGCTGCGCAAGCGGATCATCCGCGTAGCCGTCGTAATGGGCGTTGCGCTTGCGGTTGGCTTAGCGCTTGCCGTCCCCGCCATCGCTTATTTGAAGGCAAGACCTCCGGCAAACGAGCTTGTCTGGCATGCGCTGTCGCCTTGGGACGGCATTCGGATATATATGCAATTCGCTTTATTGTTCGCGATCGTTGTGACGCTGCCGTTCGCCCTGTATCAGTTGTGGCAGTTTGCGAAGCCGGGAATGACGGGGACGGAGCGGAATGCGACGCTGAAGTTCATTCCTCTGTCCGCGGCCTTGATGGGTGTAGGAACCTGCTTTGCGTATAGCGTCGTGTTTCGTCTATCGCTCGCATTTCTTACGCAGTTGAACCAACGCATGGAGCTTCAAGAGACGTATGGCGTCCTTCAATACTTCACATTCATGTTCAATATCGTCATTCCGTGCGCGCTCATGTTCGAGCTGCCTGTCGTTGTCGCGTTTCTGACTGCGCTTCGGCTTGTAACCCCTCAACGGCTGCGCAAATGGCGACGTTATTGCTACATGCTGCTGGTAGTGACGTCCACCTTGATTGCTCCGCCCGATCTGCTGTCGAACCTGCTTATTCTAGCGCCGTTTCTACTGTTGTTCGAGATTAGCATCCTGATGTCCGCCGCTGCGCATAAACGTTTGAACGAGAGGCGCGCCGCCTGGGAAGCGGACGCTATGAAACCCGTATAGGGTTGTGCCAAAAGTCAAAAAGCTCCGTCCGCGCTCATAACCGAGCAGCGGAAGCGGAGCTTCTTGGCGTTTAATCGAGGGTATTCCCGGAGCCGTGCGGAATGATCGACAGCACCCACTCGCACCACTCGATGTTCGTCCGGCACGTCATTTTGCCTTTGTTCAGCAGAATGTAAGCGCCGAAGTACGGGGAATCATACGGCGGAATTCCGTCTTCTCCCGCATTGGCTATATGGCGCACGGACTGAATTTTATCGTCGAGCCGCTGCGACTTGGCTTTGTAATGCTCCAACCGGGCCGCGAACAGATCGCGCGATACCGTCGGTTCTACTTGGGAAATGCAGAAAGCCTTTAGCATCAGTTCGTCGCGCATGACCGGAGCGGATGCGGGGAGAGCCAGCCATTTTCGCAAGGCGTCGAGGCCCTTTTCCTGAATGGAGTATACCTTCTTGTCCGGCTTGTCGCTCTGCTGAATCAATTCGCAGGAAACCATGTCGTATTTCTCGAGCCGCGCGAGCAGCGGATAGATTTGACTATGCTTGGCCGGCCAGAATGGCTGGATTCTCTGCGTCAGATCGTATCCTGACAAGGGAGAATGGGAGAGCAGGCTTAGCAAGCCATAAGCCAATGTATTCATGGCGAATCCTCCAGATCACATACTTTGACAGATGGATATTTTGGCGTTGTTATTATTTCCTTGCCAGCAATTATGTAAAAAAATACATAAGGATAATCGGAGGCGCGGAGAAATCACAATGGAACAACGCAATAATCAAGAAATACGTTTCATGCCGATAATGGTTGCAATTTTCAGACGAGTTTGGACACGATCACATGGACGCTGACCGGCTTTATGCTTGCAATGGGCACGACGGCGCCGATCGTAGGGTATTTTCGGCAAGCTATACAATTCGGTCGGTCCTCGCTGGCTCATGTTTGTCGGCATTATTCTGCTGACGGTCGGAACGCTGACGCTAAGCTGGCTGAGCATCGATGTGTCTCACGGCTATATTTTGTTCTGGATGGTCGTCCGCAATCTGGGCATCGCCCTCGTCATGATGCCGGCCAGCAACGCCGGCATGGAGCTGGTGCCGCGCGAGCTGTCGGGACATGCGTCCGCGATTATGAACTGGACCCGCAACGTGTTCGGATCGTTCGCCATTGCCATCTTCACGACGATGCTGGCGACAAGATCCGCGCACCATAGCGCTGCCTTCACCCAGGCGGGGGAGAGCGACGTGGCTTACATCTCCGCGATGTCGTTTACGATGAGCGTGAACGACGTCTACTTGGTCGCGACGTTCATCGACGTAGCCGCGCTTCCGCTGAGCCTGTTCGTCGGCACGGTCAAGCTGCCGAGAGACGAGCGTCCGGAGCGCAAAGCCGCTTAACTGGGCCGGACGTAAAGGGCTGTTTCATAAGCAGGGTCGTACAAGATGATCGATTAAGAAAAAGTGCATATGTCTCCTGGAGATTGCCTCATACGGTCCTGAAATCGCCTCTTAACGGGTTTAACCATTCAGATTTCAGTAGCGTATAGCATCGTAAGGAGATACGTGCACGGTAACATTCTCTATCGATCATTCTTTCGTACGACTCTTTTACTTATGGGATGGCCCTTTTCATGCTATAATAAATCGTTTGACGCATGCCCCGGCGAATGAGGGCCGCGGTTCGAAAACTCCCGCGTTATCAAAACTAGGAGGCTGGTTTTCTATGTTCAATTTCGGTTGGGGCGTTCTATTCGTCCTGGTCAACTTCGCGCTGTTCTTGCTATGCTATCGGATGTTCGGCAAGAACGGTCTGTACGCCTGGGTGGCGGCCGCCGTCATACTGGCCAACATACAGGTGGTGAAGACGATCGGCATGTTCGGATTCGTCATGACGCTGGGCAACACGATGTACGGCACGATTTATTTGACGACAGACTTGATCAACGAGAAGTTCGGAGAGAAGGAAGCGAGGAAAGCGGTCTGGTTCGGATTTTTCTTCCTGCTCATGTCGACGGCGATTATGCAGATGGTGCTCGTCTTTCAGCCGCAGGAGACGGACTTCGGCGATCCCGCGCTGCAGACGATTTTCGGCTTGGCTCCGCGCATTGCGCTGGGCAGTCTCGCAGCCTACTTCGTCAGCCAATTTCTCGATGTGAAAATATTCAGCAAGCTCAGAGCCAAATTTCCGTCGCGCAACCAGCTATGGATTCGCCTCAACGGAAGCATCGGCGTCAGCCAGCTGGTCGATACGCTGGTATTTTGCACGATCGCGTTTGCCGGAGAGTACACTTGGGACATCTGGTGGGAAATCGCGATTACGACTTATCTGCTCAAATTCGTCATTTCGGTCGCTTCGACTCCGGTCATATACTGGGCTCGCAGCTTTAAGTTTAAGGAAGCGTAAGCAAGAGGCTGTCCCATAAGTACTTCAACTTACTGTGAAAGATAATCGATGATAAAGGCTCAAGGGGTATGTACCTCCTTCCGATGCTATACGCTCCTGAAATGGGAATGGTAAACCCGTTGCAAGGTAATTTCAGGAGCGTATGAGGCAGTCTCCAGGAGGTGCATACCCCTTACTTTGTCTATCGATCATCTTCAACAACTCTGCATCTGGGGCTTCCATTTCCTCTATCTAAGTAAATTCCGAGTCTGTTACAATTATAGGAAAAGTGAAGCATTGGAAAAGAGCCGAGGCTCAAGAGCGGATAAAGCGACGAGGTGAGCGGATCGCGATGGAGAAGGACATTCGAGTGCCAAGTCTTGCCGGAGAGATTGACCGCCTGGAGCGGCAATATTTCGTGGGCAGGGAACGGGAGCTTGACGTTTACGCGCGGCGGCTGGCGAGCGGTTCCTCCGAAGGATGCATTCTTAATGTGTATGGCACGGGGGGGGCCGGGAAGAGTTACCTGCTGGATGAGTTTCGCCGACTATCCGAAGCGGCCCGTATTCCGTATCTTCTCTTAGATTGCCGCGCGCTTGGCCCGGAGTCAGTCGGCTTCTGCCGGCAACTGCTGCGTTCCCTGGGCTATTCGCCGGAACGACTGAACGCTCTGACTCAGGATGTTCATTCGCTGACGGAGCTTGTATTGGATGAACTGCGCGATTCCGCAGGCGGCGGAAAACGGGTTCTGGCTCTCGATACGTTCGAAGAGATCGGAGAATTGGAGGGATGGCTGCGGGAGGAATTTCTACCGCGGCTGAGCCGGGACGTTCGGATCGTCATATCCGGCAGAACTCCATTGCAGGGGCCGTGGCTCGCTTCTCCGGCTTGGCGCCAACTGATCGTGCGGATGCCGCTGGAAGAGCTGGATTACCGGGCCGTGAAGCAATATTTGAGCCGCTCGGGGATTGAGCGGGAAGAGCTCGTTCGCCAGGCATGGAGTCGCACAAGGGGACATCCGTTGACATTATCCCTGTTCGTCTCGACTACGCTTGCCCAATCCGTGCTGCCTGCTCATGCCGCAGTGATCGACAACGCTTTCGCGCAGACGGTCAGCGTCTGGTTGAAGGAAGTGCCGAATGCCGCCGTCCGGGAAGCGGTAGAGGCGGCGGCCGTCTTGCGGCGCTTCAATCAAGAGCTGCTGAGCTTCGTGCTGGAGAAGCCGGTGCCGACGGAGCAATTCCTCCAACTGACCGGATTCTCGTTCGTCCGCAAGACCGACAACGGCTGGGTGCTGCACGATATGCTGCGTGACGCCATCGGCTACGAGCTGCGCCAGCGGGCGCCGAATTACTACGATCGCTTGTGGAAGCGATGCGTGACCTTCTACTATCTCGCCTTGAAAAAAAAGCCGCCCGCCATCCCCTCCGCTTGGGAAAGATCGGACTGGGTGTACTATATCGGCGATCGTCTGGTGCGCACTTTATTTTATCAGCAGTTCGTCAGCGGATTCGCGGAGGCGCTAAGTCCGGCGAACTGGACGGAAGCCGAGCAATACATCGCGGCCAGGCTTGCTTCCGCTCGCGATGTTCGCATCAACGGGCACAATCCGGAATCCGGAGAACCATTCGAATACTTTATGGAAGCTTCCGATTGCATCAACATCTATCGGCATTTGAACCTGCATGAGCTGTATCGTCTAGATCCGAGTATCGTCAAGCTGCTCAGGGACGCTCGCGGCTGCATATGCGGAATGGCGGGAGTGCTGCCGATTCATGAGCGTACGCTGGACTACTTGCTGACTCACCCGCTGTTCTCCGCCTATTTCTCCAGTCTGTCCAAGCCCGAGCTGGAGCGGCTGAGAACTCCGCGCGAACAAGCGGCCGGATATTTTGTCATGTTTATCGAAGTGAGCGATTATTCCGATCCTACGCTATGTCATATGGCCGGACTGACGTTCATTCAATACATGCTTTCCGCCGGACTGATGGTGACGACTTCCCCGGCGATTCCTTTCTTTCATGCCATCTTTCGCGGGCTGGGGTTCGAGAGAGTCAAGGAGATCGTTCACTTCGAATACGGGGACGGCAAGCCGACGCCTTATTTCGCGCTGGATACAAGAGGATCCAGACTACAGGATTACTTGAACCGAATGATTGCCGCGGTCGGAATCTCGCAGGCTCGCCACGACGGGGAAGATCGCTTTGAGCTGTTGTCCAAACGCGAGAGGGAGGTCGTCGATCTTATGGTCCAGGACTGCTCCAATCTGGAGATTGCTCAGAAGCTGTTTCTGAGCGAAGCGACGGTCAAGAGGCATGTTACCAACATCTATGGCAAGCTTCAAATCAAGAAACGTACGCAGCTGCTCAACTTGCATGCGGGGCGCCGGTCTCCGCCGAACGGAGCCGGTTTGGGGCGTTGACAACCCCCTCCATTTTGCTACTTTTTTACGACTTTCAGATAATACCCGCCGCCATCGCACGGTGCTAAGCTGGAACTGCTTGGTATGAAAACGCGTATGCGGAAGGGTGTGTTTGATAATGATGAAGTTTTGGAGGAAGAAATCGACGTTAGTCGCTTTATTTATTGTCGCGCTATTGTCCAGCTCTATCGGGTCCGCGTATGCGGCCGTCAACCTGGAGCCGATCAAGGCTTTTTTTAACCGGAGCGCGACCTTCGTGCTTAACGGCGAAGCGTGGCAGCCCAAAGACGCTAACGGCAAACCCATGTCGGCGATTTACTACAACGGGGTTAACTACTTGCCGGTTCGCGCTGTAGCCGAAGCATTAAAAGTACCGGTCAAATTCGATGCCGCCACGCAAAAAATTTATATCGGAGACCAACCGGGAGCCAAGACGCCGATCTTCGCGATGCCGATGGAGATCGACAACATCTATGTCGTCGCGACGCGCGATCCCGGAGAAACGCGAGTCAACGAGAAGCAATACAAACAAGTTTTGAAAATCGACCAGTACGGCGATATTATTTTTACTTTGGATCGCAAGTATAAGCGTCTTGTTCTGGATGCCGCCATCGTCAGCCCGGGAGAGCACGATGTGGAATTTACGCTCTACAATGCGGGGGATGAAGCCGGCAACACGGCGCTTACCGCTCTCGAAACGCATACGGCAAGCCTGGAGGATTCGGCCACCCGTATGGAGTTTAACGTAGCGGGCCTCGACAAAATCAAAATCCACGTGCAAAGTCATAACTTGAATCCTTACATTTATGCGAGAATTATGGATACGTCTTATTTCGACAGCGAGCCGGCTGCAAGCTGAGCGATATTGCGGATCACCCGGCGGATTCCGCAGGCCAATTGGCGTTCAGGGACAAGGAGCAGATTTATGAGGCGAGTTCGGCATGGGCTAAGCCGTCCGTCAACAAGGCTGCGGAGACCGGAATCATCATTGTCGGAGGCCTGCCCGACAAGTTCGCGCCGCAGACGCTGTCCACGCGGGCGGATGCGGCGTCGGCCATTGTCCGGATGCTGAAGGTCGCAAGCCCGTATGCCTGTAAGCCCGTAATGACGAATAGATGGATGCGCTGCGAGCGCCGCTGGTCCGTAAGGGCCGATTAGCGGCGCTTGCAGCCGTGCATGTCCCATTTTTCGAGGAAGGAATGCGAGTGAATTAACTAGCGTAAAGGTACTTTCTGCACGGAAGTGCGACCGCTTAATACCTCATCGCAATAAAAATCCTCAGTCATTGCCAGTCCTCCACGCTGTTTTTCCTTATTCTAACATTTTTTAATGCGCGAGAGGGGCACTTGTCGTTTTTTTGGCGTGTTTGCAACCTGATCGGTTCGGGACGCATCTTATTCTTGTAGGGAGGGAAGCCGGTCTGGATGTCGTGAGAAGATTAATCGCCAAGGACGAATCCGCGTTGCGCGAGCTGATGATGGCGTACGGCGACGAACTGTTGCGCACCGCCTACTTGCTCGTCAAGGATCGGCAGGCTGCCGAGGAGGCGGTCATGGACGCGTTCGTGCAGGCGTACGCCAAGATCGATCAGCTTAAGCAGCCCGACAAGCTGCGAAGCTGGCTGCTGCGGATCGTCGCCAACCGCTGTCGGATGAGGATGCGGACCTGGAACTGGAGAAGTCTGTTTCCGTTCGATCGCGTAGAGAGCTTGGCAGAGGAGACCGAGCCTGGGCCGGAGGAGCTGCTGTTGGCGCAATGGCGCGCCAAACGATTAAGCGAGGCGATCCATGAGCTGGATTACAAGTACCGGGAAGTCATCGCACTCTATTATTTTAACGAGCTAAGCGTGTTGGAAATCGCAGAGCAGCTCGGCAGCAACGAGAATACGGTAAAAGCCAGACTGTCCCGAGGACGAGCGAGATTGCGAACGCTGCTGGAGAAGGGGGAGGAAGATGGAGCGGGAGTCTATGAATAAAAGACTGCGCGAGGAGTTGGAGGAGCTGCGGTTCGGCGGACAGGAGGACGTCGTGCGGAGAACGCACCCCCGGTCCTGGCGCGACCGGCTGCTGGCGCTGTGGAACAAGGAGCTTGAGCTTCCGGTCGTGCCGCTCGGGCTAAGCTTTGTCATTCTGTTGGCCGTTGCCGCCGCCTCCCAGCTGCGCAGCTCGGACGACGGCAGCGAGGCAGCGGACAATCGGAGAGAATTGGTCGAAGTCGGCGGCAATACGTACTGGAAGGACGATTACGAGAGGGCGGTGGCAGCTATTGAAAATAAGGATCAGGGTTAAGCATCTCGTCATCGCAACTCTGCTCATAGGCGCAGCGGTATCTCTGTTTCAGTTGGTCGTTATCCCGAAGCTTCAGGTTCGGGCGGCTATTCAGGATTATGCAGCCGGCGCGCCCGGAGGCAAGGAAGCGATGCTGGCAGCTATCGATCGGGCGGCCTCGACTCAAAGGCTGGAGCTGATTAGCGAATATATGATTTCCTACGTTGAGGCTTCCCCCGCGCGGGGGTTCGACGTGTATGCCGGCCCGTCCTCGGTATGGAGCAGTTCTCCGCAAAACGAGAATACCCGGCACTGGAGCTGGGAGGAGAAGCTGCCGTATTTGCTGGAGTACGTAGCGGAGGGGCCGGCGGATAGCTATCGGTTCAGGGCGGCGACTCAATTGGTGCAATATTATATGAGCGAGGGGCGTTCCGATCAGGCGCTGGGCCTGCTGGAGCAGGCGGAAGAGCGGGGCGGAACCTGGCGAGGGAAGCTGATGCTGGAACGGGCGAAGGTATATGCGCAGATAGGGAAGTCAGGAGAAGCGATGAGGCTCATTGAACGGTTGGAGGCAGAGCCGGCGTCCACGGATCTCGATTTCTCCGGTTCGGTCGTCCAGTTCAAGGCGCAGCTTCTGGTTGGACAAGGAAAGGGCGAGGACGCTATTCAAGCGGTGGATCGCGAACTGAAAGCTTTGGAGGAGCGGATCGGGCAACTCAAGTCCGAGCTTCCGGATAAAGAGGATTTCGTTCCGGCCAAGCTGGAGGAGCTGAAGCTGCTGCGGATGCAGCTGGAGAAGGCGATGAACGGGAGCGGGGCGACCGTGTCCGGGACGGTGCGGCGCAGCGACGGCAAGCTGTTGGGCCGAGTGGGTGTGTTTCTGCGAAACGAGCGGGACGTTAACCACAGTATCGTGGACGGAGAGCCGTACCAGATCTTTACAGACGTTCAAGGGCGCTACGAATTCAACAACGTTATTCCGGGCAACTATCAACTGTATCTCGGCCTGCCGTTCGATCAAATCGACGGCTGGACATGGCCTGCAATGAACGACGATTGGATCGTCGTCGAGGACGGCGATACGTTGACGGAAAACGTTACCCTTCGGCCCTTAATCTCGATCAAGGAACCGGCGAACGAGGCGAAGCTGACCGGAGCGAAGGTAAAGTTTTCTTGGGAGCCGATCGAGGGTGCTTCCTATTACGCTCTGTACGGTACGATTCCGATCGAGAATGGGACGACGAGCAGCATTATTGAGGATCGAATTGCGCAATCCGAGATCGCATTGCCCGTCCAGAGCTTGTATGAAGCTCCGAGCGGGTTCGTTTCCCGCGATGAGGATGGCAGGCTAGTACCCGACTCTGCTACGCTTCTCGGCTTCTCGAATCCGGAGCTCCGCTACTCGTGGTATGTGGAAGCGTACGATAACGACGGCAGGCTGATCGCGAGAAGCAACGGCTATCGGCTGAATGAGGCTACGATGGGGGCGCTGCCGTTCTTTTATTTGAAGGAACGGAAGTTGACCGCTGCCGACCGCCTCATGCTGGACGGCCGTTTGGACGAGGGGCTGGCGGAGTACAGGCGGGCTTACGAGGCCGATACGCAAGATCGTCACAGCCTGTATATGATTACTCGCATCTACGGAGCGCAGTTCGCTTTTAACGAATCGGCAGAGCTGCGGGCGGAGTCGATTGCTTATTTGAAGGCGCTGCTCAAGCTGGTTCCCGGCAAGAAAGGCGTGCTCTTCGAACTGTTCGATTACTACGACTCGCGCAAGGAATGGTGCGAGGCCGAGAAGTATTACGAAGAATATTTGAAGGCGAGCGGTGGGATAACGGACGGCTATACGCAATCTCGTTACGCGACCTCCCTTATGAAGCAAAGGCGGACGGAAGAAGCGCTCGTTCAGTTCCGCGAAGCGCTGAAGCGCGATCGTACGCATCGTTTCGTCGGCCATTATTTGGCTGCCGAACTGTATGCCGGCGAATCGTTAGAGAAGGTTGCCGGGCTGGCGGCCGATTACCCGGAAATCGCGCCTTACGATAGCAATTCTCCCGAATGGAGCCGACTGGTCGAGGCGATGGCAATTGAGGAAAGCGAAATGAAGGCGTCATACGGCCAACTTCTTAAGGGCGCTTTGGAAGCTTACTTCGACGAAGCTTCGCAGACGTTGGATGCTGTCGAAGCACCGATGCTGCAAGCTTTCGTAACCGCCTTGCGCAACGTCAACTAAGAAGAAGTCTTCGCCGACGTCTGCAAAAAGTCATATTCTGTCCCCTGAGAGGAAACGCCCGCCATGAGCGGGCTTTTCTGCCGTCAAGCTCGCGATTGCTTGGCTTGACTTCCCCGTACCGCAAATCTACACTGGTATAATTCATAAGCGCATACGGAGGGAAAGTTGTGGCTTCAATCGCAGGAGTTAAAGGCACGGCGGCGAGTCCGGGGACGAAGACAGTAATGCCCGTTCTACTCGCTATTAGCCTTGCCCATATGCTGAACGATTCCATGCAGGCGGTTGTACCGGCCCTGTATCCGATTTTGCAGGAATCGCTCAATCTATCGATGCTCCAGCTTGGCTGGATCGGTTTTATGCTCAATATGACTTCATCGGTCATGCAGCCCGTCGTCGGGTTGTATTCGGATAAGCGGTCGCTCCCGAATCTGCTGCCGGTTGCGATGGGGCTTAGTCTGGTCGGCATGGTCGGGCTGGCGTTCGCTTCGCATCTTTGGATGCTGCTGCTGGCGGTTGTCTTTATCGGAATCGGATCGGCGGTTTTCCATCCGGAAAGCTCGCGGGTCGTCTACTTTGCAGCCGGAGGGCGAAGGGGCTTCGCCCAGTCCGTCTATCAGGTCGGCGGCAATACGGGAAGCACGCTCGGTCCGTTGATGACGGCGCTCATCTTCGTGCATATGGGCCAGATCGGCGCGATTTGGGGCACGGTGTTCGCCGGCTTCGCGATTGCGGTGCTGCTAGGCCTCCTTCCATGGTATAAGCGCAAGCTCGCCGAGTGGGAGCGGGAACGCACGGCAACGGCTGCCGCAAGGGCATCCGGATCGACGGTTGTCGAGAAAGCGAGTCATCCGAGAGTCAAATTCGCGATGGGAATGCTCGTATTTCTCGTATTCGCGCGTTCCTGGTACCATTCCGGGATCGGCAGCTTTTATCAGTTTTACTTGAAGTTCGATTACGGGTTAACAACGCAGCAGGCGCAAATTCCCGTATTTCTGTTTCTGGCTGCGGGCGTGCTTGGGACATTTTTCGGAGGCGTGCTTGCAGATAAATTCGGTCTGAAAAACATGATCGTGTTTTCGATCGCCGGCGCTTCCCCGCTTGCGCTGCTGCTGCCTCATCTGCCGCTGTTCTGGGTGTATCCGGTCATTATGCTGCTCGGATTTATCATTTTGTCCGGCTTCTCCGTGAGCGTTGTTTACGCGCAGTACCTGATGCCCGCGAATGTTGGCATGGCCTCCGGACTTACGACCGGTCTCGCCTTCGGGATGGGCGCGATCGGCGGCATTGCTCTTGGGCAGTCTATCGATATGTTCGGCATCAACGACGTTATGTTTGTGCTTAGTTTTTTCCCGCTTGTCGGTCTGTTCGCGATACTGCTGCCGCCGGATCGTCCGAAGAAAAAACCGGGCGCCTGGCTTGGCAAAATTTAATGAGGATAAGAGAGCCGTCTCGTTGCCGAGGCGGCTTTTTAGTGCGACGGACAGTCTCGACGAAGCGGCGAAGTTGCGGAAATGAAGGGCTGATTTGTCTGTTCCTTTCTGTTCTGTCGGGTAAAGGGAAAGGGCAGAGTGGTATAGAGCGGGAAGTCCGCGTTAATTTTGTCGAAAGTGGAAATTGCGCAAATTTAAAGAGGAAAATCAGCTCTAATTTTAACAAAATAGGATAATTAGGGAATTAGTGTGGAAAACCCGCTTTAAATTGCTCGAAAAGGGTGTGGCGGCGAATTTAAAGAGGAGTTTCCGCTTTAACTTAACAAGGCGTGCACTCCTCTCTCGAAACGAACGGGGCAGCAACCGCGGTTTGTGCTCGACGCTAGAAACCGGACATAGAAGCAACATATCGCCATTCATTTTCGTTTACAAACAAAGAAACAGCTTCTTAACGGTAGAACGTCCATTCTAAAAAAGAACGCGGGGGATAAGCGATGAAACTACGCCTGGCTGTACTTGCGGTCTCATTAGGCGCGCTGCTGCTCATTGTCAGCTGCGCTGCCACGAAGGTGGATCGACTCGATCCGTCGCAGGGCATGGAGGCCTCGTTCGCAGACACGATGCCTGCGGCAGCGGAAGATGTGCAAGTCTATAAACAAACGGAAGCGGAGTCTCTGCCTCTCATCCGTAAACAGCAGCCGGTTTACGTCGAGGGTTTATTGCAAACGAAGCTGCAGACGAAGACGGCCAAGGACAGCGTTAAGCTCCTTTTCTCTTTGGATAACATATCCGACCGGGAGTTGAAGCTGACGTTCGGCTCAGGAATGCGCTACGATTTTGCCGTGTACGACAGTCGGGATGAGGAGATTTACAGGTGGTCGAACGATAAAGGCTTTACGCAGGCATTGATTGAGCTGAAGCTGAAGCCGTCCGATTCGATCGAGTTCGAGGAGGAGTGGAACTGGACGGACAATCAAGGCGATGCGATGCCGAATGGCATTTACACTTTGCGCTTGAGTATCGCTGCGGCGGTGGAACTGCCGGACGACCAGGCTCTGGATCCCGCGCAATTAACGGCCGAGGCCGATTTGATTTTGAGGAGATAGCGGCGGAGCTAAGAATGTAAGGCGTTCCCTTTTCAACCAACTCTCAGCCAGCGCTAAGGTTCCCCTAAGGTGGGCTTCAGCCCTCGCTCAGCATTGACGGCGATACTGGACGAGGTAAGACCCATTTCCCTATCAAGGAGGACCAAAGATGAGAAAAACGGTAAAGACGCTTGGCATTACGGCCGCTCTGGCGGTCATGATTCCGTTCTCCGCTTATGCGGCGACGACGTCCGGCAGTGTGTCTCCATCCGAATCGGCGACGGCAGCTCCTGTAGACAAAGGTCATAGAGGCTTCGGGCCGGAACTGTCCGGCAGAGGAGCAGTCGGCGAGGAAGTGCTGGAGCTGTTGAAGCTGGACAAGGATGCCTATCGCGAAAAGGCCAAGTCCGGCCTGACGCTGGGCGAAATCGCGGACCAGCAGGGAGTAAGCAGGGATAGTCTGAAGTCGGCTTTGACCGAAGCGTATAATCGACAATTGGAGGAGCGGAAGCAGCAGTTCGCCGAAGGATTAGACGCGATGATTGACGCCAAACCTCATACAGGAGGAGAGCTCGGCCATAAAGGCGGGAAAATCGGCGCAGGCGATCTGACTGCAATTGCTGAAGCGTTGGGTTTAACTGCGGACGAATTGAAGGCGCAGCTTAAGGAAGGCAAGTCGCTCGCGGACGTGGCCGAAGATAAGGGAGTAGACGTTCAGAAGCTCGTAGACGCGCAGAAGACGGCGATCGAGAAGAGCGTCGGCGAGGCGCTTCAGGCCGGGGAGATCACGCAGGAGCAAGCGGACAAGAGGCTTGCGGAAGCGGGCGAGCAGGCCGAACGGATCGTGAACGGAGGCTTCCGCTTCGGAGGCGGCGAGCGCGGTCATGGCGGATTCGGCAAGCATGTCAAGCCGGGTGCGGCTGCCGACAGCGCGGCAGAATAAAACAAGAGGACGGATTACCGGGAAACGCCGGACAATCCGTCCCTTTCTATGTTCGGACAATCCGTCCGCCTCATTACCTCAGCCGCCGGTCGCCGTCAAGCGAATCTCGATGCCGGAGGGGTCATGGGTCTGCACATAATCGGCTATCCGCCGCGCTTCGCAACCGGCGCACTCCAAGTCGGCGACGATGCGTTCAAGCTCCGCCGCATCGGGAACCGCGAAAGATCGCCGACTCTGAGCCGTAGCCGACCAAGCGAGGTTTCTGAGTGGATAGAGCGGTTCACGATCGTCATACCTCCGTTAAAAAACTGCCCGTCAGGCATGCGGCCTGCGGGCAGTTATGATTTTATCGCGATTATTGTCTTTGCGTAGCTTGGGCGAATCGCTCCTGAATGAGGGAGTTGCTGATTTTCCAAGCGGACAAATCTTCTTGCACGAGCTGCGTCGCCGACTTCTTGGCTGGAGCGAACAAGAGCGCGTCCTTCGGCTGCTCGCCGACGGCCAGACTGACTTTGCCGTTCTTCGATACGTAGACGTTCATGTCGGCAAACCTCCCAAAATCATTTTGACCATTAAGACGACATACGGATTTTTATTCATTATAGCATCATTAACGCTTTCTTGATAGGTAATGTATTTGCGGTTGTCCCAATCCGGATCGGCGGGATAGTGCAGCGTAAGCACATGCTCGCCATGCTTGAAGCAAGCGTAAAACATCGTTTTGCTCTGCGTATAGTGGACAATATCCTTATTCATCTGGTAGGTGAGCGCAACGTAGGAGCTTTTGTCGTCCAGCCGGAACGAACGGTTCCAGGCGACGTCGGCGCATTTGGCGACGAAGCGCATTTTGTCGCCTTCCCGGACGTAGAGAGTCGCTCCGATGCAATCGCCATACGTCCCGACTTTCTCCGATACGTAGGGCCCGTAACGCTGTTCAATTCGCCCGCCCGTCATTCGGCCCGCAACCGCGTTCAGGATCGATTCGTAATCCGTGCCTCCCGTTTTCGGCTGTAGAGAGATGAGCTCGGATAGTAGACGGAACGCTTCGTCCGATTGCGCCAGCCTGCGGCCGGTCTCCGCGATGGAGCGGCTGAGCGGAAGCAGCATGGAGCCGCGCCGCAACAGATCGCTGAAATAATTCCGCCAATCGATCGTAACGCCGAGGGAGAGATCGTCCATAAAGACGTTGCGGACGGACAGATCGTGAAGCAGGAACCAGACGTACGGATCGATATGCGCCGGCAAGCCGGGATGATGCCGAAGGGCGGCCAACACTTCGTCGGCTGACGGGGAGCGGCCGGCCTCGGAGATGTACTGCTCGCGAAAGTCGTCAATCCACTGTCGCGCCGTGCCGAAGAACACCGCTTTGACCGTCGTATCCACGAACACGAGCAGGGTTTTGCTTTTGTCGTAGGCCTGAATAAATTCCATGTGGGTCACTGTCCGCTGCGCTTCCTTGTAGTAGGTTCCGCCCCGGCTGCCGACGAAGAGCAGGAAGATGTCGGCTTCTCCGACCGCGTCGAGACACTTGGAGACGGTGTCCGTATGAGCCGGCCAAGGTCCGAGATTCTCCTCCCACATGATCGGTTCGTGCCCCAGCTTCCTTAGTTCGTCAAACGCCTCCTTGCGCAGCCGCTTCAGTCCGTCCTCGTTGACCGAGCTGATAAAGATTTTTGTTTTAGCCAAGTTATTATCTCGCCCCCTCCATACGTTTTCTTCCATTGTAACCCATAGAAGGAGCGGAGGCATCCTGAACTTAGCTAGGCTATCACGGTCGCGGCAAACATATATATAGCAATAACAAACGATAGGGAGTGACTGTCGGGATGGCGATTAAACCACTGGCTCTGCAGCGGGGGGACACGGTCGGGATCGTTACGCTGGGAAGTCCGCTTGCTCCGGCGACGATTGACGCTCGGATCGCCTACTTGCAGTCGCTTGGTCTGAACGTCGTTGTCGGGCGGCATATCTATGACGAGAACGGTTTCCTGGCGGGAACCGCTCGCGAGAGAGCGGAGGATTTGATGAGCATGTTCGCCGACCCTAACGTGCGGCTTATTTTGCCTTCCCGCGGAGGAGTGGGCGTGGAAGGGATTTTGCCCTATCTCGATTTCGGGTTCATCCGCAGGCATCCGAAAATCGTCACCGGCTACAGCGATATTACCGTGCTGCTGAACGCGCTGGCGCAGCTGTCCGGAATCGTGACGCTGCACAGCCTGATGCTGATCGATTTCAGGCCGGATACGCCTCCGTACAATTTCGCGCAGTTTTTTACCGCTACGTCCCTGGCGGCAGTGCCGCGCGCGTTGGACAATCCCGCCGGCATGCCGCTAGTTCCCAAAGTGCCCGGCAACGTTAGCGGTCCGATCGTCGGAGGCAACCTGACTTCTCTGACGGGCACGCTCGGAACGCCTTACGAGATCGATACGCGAGGCAAAATCCTGCTGCTGGAAGAGGTCCATGAGCCGGCGAATACGGTGTTTCGTTATCTGGAGCAGCTGCGACTTGCCGGAAAGTTCCGGGATTGCCGGGGCATCGTCATGGGCGAATGCACGGGGTGCCAGGACGCTTACGGCAAATCGTACGAGGACGTCATCGACGAGTTTATCGTTCCGCTGGGCAAGCCGCTTGTAACGGGGCTGGCATCCGGTCACGGCATGTTCAAGGCGGCCGTTCCGATCGGCGCCTTCGTGAATCTGAACGCTGACGAAGGGACGCTGACTTGGTTGGAGCCGGCAGTTGCCTATATATAACCTTTTGCATTTTGAAGCAAATAGAAATAAAATTAAGAGATGATATTTGCCTTGTCATCTTTTTAACGCATCAGGAAAGGGGAACACGCATGTCATTTGTCAGCGATATCCTGGAGTTCAACGACCAATTTGTAGATCAACGTCAGTACGAGCAATATTTAACGGATAAATTTCCGGAGAAGAAGGTAGCTATTCTAACCTGTATGGATACGCGGCTGGTCGAGCTGCTTCCCAAAGCGCTGAATCTGCGCAACGGCGATGCCAAGTTCATAAAGAACGCGGGCGCAGTGCTGACGCAGCCGTTCGGAAGCGCCATGCGGAGCATTCTGATCGCCATTCACGAGATGGGAGCCAAGGAAGTGCTCGTAATCGGCCACCACGGCTGCGGCATGACGCAGCTCGATTCCGGAGCGCTGGTGAAGAAGTTCAAGGAGAACGGCATCTCGGATGTTGTGCTGGACACGCTCGAAAATTCGGGCATTCGGATGGAAAAGTTTCTGAAAGGCTTCGATAAGCCGGAGGACGGCGTTCGTCATAGCGTCGGCATGATCCGCCGCCACCCGTTGGTACCTTCGTTCGTGCCGGTGCACGGTTTCCTCATTCATCCGGATACGGGCAAGCTGGAGTGGCTGATCAACGGCTACGAGCAAGCTCAAGAGAAATAAAAGCTCTTCGGAAGCGGGCTTCGTCATTTGTTCAGAATTTGTTTATAGCCTTCTAGTATGATAGAGACAAAGTTCTCTACGTTCGGGAGGTTGAACAAAATGGCGAAAATTATGGTCGTCGACGATGCCGCATTTTTGCGGGCGATGCTGAAGGATATTTTGGTTAAGGCGGGCCACGAGGTTGTGTCCGAGGCGGCGAACGGCATGGAAGCGGTGGACAAGTACAGAGCGCTGCGTCCCGATTTGGTGACGATGGACATTACGATGCCCGTCATGGAGGGCGTGGAGGCGCTGAAGGAAATTCGCAAGATCGATCCTTCCGCCAACGTTGTCATGTGCTCCGCCATGGGCCAGAAAAATCTGATCATCGAAGCGATTCAAAGCGGGGCCAAAGATTTTATCGTGAAGCCGTTTCAGTCGAACCGGGTTCTCGAAGCGGTCTCGAAGGCCATCGGATAAGCCGGTCGCACTGCCTCCGCACATAATTAGCCGCTCCTCATCGGGGAGCGGCTTTTCGATATTCGTTCGGCGTCATGCCCGCGATTCGCTTGAAGACGGAGAGGAACGAGGCGTTGTCCTTATAGCCGACCATTTCGGCGATGGAGCCGATCTTGTGTCCGGTGCTTCGCAGCAGCTCGCAGCTTTTCTGAATCCGCAAAGCCTGAAGATAGCTATTGAACGATTGCTCGGTATGCTGTCTGAACAAGCGCTGCAAGTGCCGCTCGCTCCAGCGGCTAAGCGTCGCCAATCGCTGCAGCGACAGCGGCTCGGCGAGATGCTGCTCCATGTAGGACAGAAGGTGATCGAACTGCGTCAGCTTGCGCGTCGAGGAGGAGGGGGCATGCTGCCGCAGCCTATGCACGACGATGAGAAGCTGGATCAGCATCGTGTCCAGATAGTCGGAAGACGCAGCCCTCGGCATGGAAAATTCGCGGTGCATCGCCAGCACCAGCCGCTCGATCGAATCGTCGGCATCGGGCAAGTAAAAATAGGAAACGGAGCCGTCCCGAAGGTCGGAGATGAATTGTACCAGCTGCGTTTCCGAGACGAAGCCGGCAAGTCTTCCGAGCAGAGAAGGAGAGAAGACGCAGTTGTATACGGTCAGCGGATGCTTGGCCACATCCACATAAGCGGGACGAAACACGTGCGGCACGCCGATCGGAATATGGAAAAGCTGACCCTTGCGAATCGGGTGAACCTGTCCGTCGATATGGTGGAAGCCGGTTCCTTCGGCAACGAAGGCGAATTCGATAAAGTCGTGGTCGTGCACCGGCGCCTCGAAGTCCTCGGACGCCCGATTGACATAGACGAGCCGGTCGTGGAGGAATAAGTAGTCGCCCTTCAAAGTATGGATCGGATTCACGCAATCACCGCCTGCAAAATGTCCGAAAATCCTAATCGAAATGTCCGTTATACCCCGATACTTTTCTTGGGAACCATTATATCATAGAGGCAATTCGGCAGTAAGAGAGGAGTCGTGGTTTATCCATGTTGCAAGTTATCGAATTGCGCTGCGAGTACAAGCGGAATCCGCTCGGGATTGAGGTAAAACGGCCGCGCATCAGTTGGAAGCTGAAGTCCAAGGCTAGGTCGATCGTTCAGAGCGCCTACGAGATCGAGGTTGCGGAGAGCGCGGACTTCGATTCGGCCGTATGGGGCTCGGGGAAAATACAATCCGAACAGTCGCTGCACGTCGAGCTGGGCGATTTGGAGGTAGCGTCGCGCAAGCGTTATCATTACCGCGTCAGAGCGTGGAGCGCAAGCGGCGAAGCTTCGGAATGGTCGGAGGCGGCCTGGTTTGAGATGGGCATTCTGGATAAGAGCGAATGGGTCGCAAAATGGATCGGCGTCTCCAAGCCGGCGGAGCAGCTGGCCGAGAAACCGGCTTCCTACGAGGAGCGGAGTCCGATGCTTCGCCGAAGCTTTGCGGTCGGCAAGGGCGTCAGACGCGCACGGGCATATGCCAGCGCTCTCGGCCTTTATGAGCTGGAGCTGAACGGCACGCGGGTCGGGGACGAGTATTTTACTCCCGGCTGGACGAATTACGAGCACCGGATTCAGGTACAGGCCTACGACGTTACGGCGATGCTGAATGAGGGCGAGAACGCGATCGGCGCGATGCTGGGCAACGGGTGGTACAAGGGCCCGTTGGCCTGGAAAGATCATTACTGTCTGTACGGAAACCGGCAGGCGCTATTCCTGCAGCTTCACATCGAGTACGACGACGGCACGGAAGAGACGGTCGTTTCGGATGAAAGCTGGCGTACGGCGCCTAGCCAGATTCTGATGTCCGAAATTTATCATGGAGAGACTTACGACGCTCGCCTGGAGGTTCCCGGCTGGAGCGCGTCCGGCTTTGACGACGGCAAGTGGGAGGCGGTCGCCGTCGTGGAGCAGTCGAAGGACGTGCTGATCATGCAGGAGAACGATCCGGTACGCAAATTCGAGGAAATCAAGCCGATCGAGCTGATTAAGACTCCTCTTGGCGAAACCGTGCTCGATCTGGGGCAAAATATGGTCGGTTGGATGAAATTCACGGTAAAAGGCGAAGCCGGCACGGAAGTCGTGTTGCATCATGCGGAGGTTTTGGACAAGGAGGGCAACTTCTATATTACCAACCTGCGTGCGGCCAAACAGGAAATTCGCTACATTCTGAAGGGAGGAGAAGCGGAAACGTACGAACCGAGATTTTCCTTCCAAGGGTTCAGATACGTACGGCTGACCGGTTTCCCGGAGACGATTCGCTTGAAGGATTTCACCGGCATTGTGCTGCACAGCGACATGGCTCCGACCGGAAGCTTCGAATGCTCGGACCCGCTAGTTAATCAACTGCAGCACAACATCGAGTGGGGGCTGAAAGGCAATTTTCTCGATGTGCCGACGGATTGCCCTCAGCGCGATGAACGGCTCGGCTGGACGGGGGACGCCCAGATGTTCATCCGCACGGCCGCATACTTGCGGAACGTCGCCCCGTTCTTTACGAAGTGGAGCCGCGACTTGGCCACCGACCAACGCGAAGACGGCGGCGTTCCTTTCGTCATTCCGAACGTGCTGGACGAGAATTCCCACTCCTCCTCCGCTTGGGGAGACGCGGCGGTCATCTGCCCTTGGACGATCTATCTCTGCTACGGGGACAAAAGAATTTTGGAGGAGCAGTATGACAGCATGAAAGCCTGGGTAGAGTATATCCGCAAGCAGGGCGACAACGAGCTGCTGTGGAATACGGGCTTCCACTTCGGGGACTGGCTCGGTCTCGATTCCAAGCCGGATACCTATATTGGCGCGACCGACCGCGATTATATCGCTACGGCGTTTTACGCCTACTCCACATCGTTGCTGAGAAAGACGGCCGAGGCGCTCGGGAAGGAAGAGGACGCCGCAAAGTACGGCAAGCTGTACGAAGGAATCGTAGGAGCGTTTTACGACGAGTTCGTTAGCCCGAACGGAAGGCTGACCGTACCGACTCAGACCGCTCAAGTGCTCGGGCTCGTGTTCGGCATTCTGGACGGGAAAGCGAAAGAACGCGCGGTCGCCAAGCTGATGGAGCTGATGGAGGAAAGCAAGTTCCATTTGACGACGGGCTTCGTCGGCACGCCTTACTTGAACTTTGCGCTGACCGACAACGGTCACAACGACGCGGCTTACAAGCTGCTGTTCCAACAGGATTATCCTTCCTGGCTGTACCAGGTCACCAAAGGCGCGACGACAATCTGGGAGCACTGGGACGGTATCAAGGAAGACGGCTCGTTCTGGAGCGCGGATATGAATTCGTTTAACCATTACGCTTACGGAGCGATCGGCGATTGGCTGTATCGTCGCGTTGCCGGAATCGATATGGACGAACGGGTCGCGGGCTACAAGAAGATTCTCATCCGTCCGCAGCCGGGCGAAGGACTGGACTGGGCGGAAGCGCGCCTGGAAACGATGTACGGCGAAATTCGCAGCTGCTGGAAGCGTACGGACGACGGAATGAGGCTCGAGGTAACGGTTCCGGCGAATACGACGGCGGAGATTTTGCTGCCGAACGCGACTCTCGAGACGGCGAGAGAGAACGGATCGAAGCTGGATGCGGCCGATGGCGTTGCCGCCGTTCGGGAAGCGGAGAGCGGAGTGGAGCTGACGGTCGGCTCCGGGCAGTATAGCTTCAATTGGGCAGTCGCTCAGCCGCAAGCCGCCGAGTAGTTCGGGTCATATCTTTTCGGTGCGTCTTGGGATGTAATCTGCATCGTTAGCATCATTATTTTCCTTGCCTTCATGAAACCTTCATCTAATGTTCATCATACCTTCATGCAGCTTCGGCTCCGTGATGGTATGATTTTTTTATTCTGGGATAACTTTAAGCGAACAACCTTGCCAAATGAAATTGAACAACCTCTACTAAAGGATGTGTAAAGGATGCATAAAACAATCATTATCGGCACCGGCCCTGCGGGACTTACCGCGGCGATCTATCTGGCGCGCGCCAACCTGAACCCTCTGGTGATCGAGGGACCGGAGCCGGGCGGCCAATTGACGACAACGACGGAGGTCGAGAACTTCCCCGGTTTTCCGGAAGGCATTATGGGTCCTGAGCTGATGGATAACATGCGGAAGCAAGCGGAGCGCTTCGGCGCCGAATTCCGTTCGGGCTGGGTCAATAGCGTGGATATGTCGCAGCGTCCGTTTAAGCTGTCCGTAGAAGGCATGGGCGAGCAGACTGCGGAGACGCTCATTATTTCCACCGGCGCTTCGGCCAAATATTTGGGCATTCCGGGAGAGAAGGACAATGTCGGACGCGGCGTCAGCACATGCGCGACTTGTGACGGCTTCTTCTTCCGCGGCAAAAAAATCATTGTTGTCGGCGGCGGCGATTCGGCGATGGAAGAAGCCAACTTCCTGACCCGGTTCGCTTCGGAAGTCGTACTCGTCCATCGTCGGGAAGAGCTGCGCGCATCGAAAATTATGCAGGACCGCGCGCGCAACAATCCGAAAATCAGCTGGAGCCTGAACCGCACGCCGCTGGAAGTCGAAAGCGGTCCATTGGGCGTAACCGGCATGAAGGTTAGAAATAACGAAACGGGCGAGGTAGAGACGATCGCGACCGACGGACTGTTTGTGGCGATCGGCCATACGCCGAACACGAAGTTTCTCGGCGGCCAGCTGGAAACGGATGAAACCGGCTATCTGATCGTGAAGCCGGGCTCGACCGAGACGAACGTACCGGGCGTTTTTGCTTGCGGCGACGTGCAGGACAACAAGTATCGCCAAGCGATCAGCGCCGCGGGAACGGGCTGTATGGCCGCGCTGGATTGCGAACGCTTCTTGGAGAATGCCGAGTCTCACTAATCCATATTGAGGATCGGAGGGAGAGCGTTTGGCGTCTATAAAAGCTTTGATCCTGGGAGCGAGCGGACTTGTCGGAGGGCAGCTGCTGCGGTTGCTGCTGGATGCGCCGGAATACGAACGCGTGACGGCTCTGGTGCGGCGCCCGCTTGGGATTGAGCATGCCAAGCTGAACGAAGTTATCGTCAACTTCGATGCGCTGGAGAACTACAGCGATCAGTTTCACGTTGAGGATGTTTTCAGCTGCCTTGGCACAACGATCAAGAAAGCCAAAACCCGCGAAGCGATGAATCGGATCGATTATACGTATCCGCTGGAGGCCGCCCGTCTAGCTAAACGAACGGGTGTCCGGCGGTTTCTTGCGGTCAGCTCGATGAGCGCCAATCCCGACTCCTCCATCTGGTACTCCCGCATGAAAGGCAACCTCGAGCGCGATCTCCGCCGCTTGGAGTTGCCTTCTCTTCGTTTGTTCCGGCCCTCTTTGCTGCTTGGTCAGCGTGAGGAATTTCGGTTTGGCGAGCATGCCGCGGCGTGGCTGATGCCCAAGTTGGCCTTTCTGTTAGTAGGAAATCTGAGGAAATATCGGGCGATCGAGGGAGCCGTCGTGGCCAAAGCGATGTATAGGGACGCCCAATTGTCGGAATCGGGCGTCCGTATTTATATGTCCGACGAAATCGCAAGGTTGGGCGGTTGACCGCCTATAACGGTCTGGCAGGCCGTTGCACGAGCGAATTCGGGCGATTGACCGCCTATAACGGTCTGGCAGGCCGTTGCACGAGCGAATTCGGGCGATTGACCGCCTCTAACGGTCTGGCAGGCCGTTGCGCGGGCAAATCCGGGCGATTGACCGATAATTCGTCAATCGTATAAAACTTCGCTTTGCGTACTGTCACAAAATCGTCGACCTCCTCGTTATATGAGCAACACTTAACGAGGAGTGATCGCGATGGAGACCATGACATGCGTTGTCGTAGGAGGAGGTTATGCGGGGATTAATACGGTTAAGGCACTGCTGAAAGCTTCCCCCGCAGAGGCGGTTGGACGTCCGCTGCGTATCGTACTAATGGACAAGAATGCTTACCATCTGCGCAAGGTGCTGTTGTTCCGGGCTGCCGTCGGCGAGGAGGACATTACGATTCCGCTTTCGGAAATGTTTCCGAAAGGAGTAGAGCTGCTGCAGGCGGAAGCGACCGGAATCGAAAGCGCAGAGAAGCGGCTTAAATATAAGGATGCCAGAGGCGCCGAAGGGGAGATCGAATACGAATGGCTTGTGCTTGCGACCGGCAGCGTTGTCCGTCGGCCTAAGCCCGAGCAGGGAGGCATCGCCCTAAGCGGATTAAACGACGCGAAGCGCATTCGCGAGGCCTGGCAGAGCAATCTGCTTCAGGCGGCGGCTTCGAACGATCGGGCCGAGCAGGAAAAACGGATGACGATTGCAGTGGCCGGAGCGGGAATCAGCGGCATCGAGACGGCGGCCGAGCTGGCATATTACGTTCGCGCGGACGCCGAGCGGCTGGGGCTGGATGCCGGCAAAGTGCGGATCGTACTGTATAACAGCGAGAAACGTCTATTTCCGACGGCTTCGGCCAAAGTCGGTCGCAAGTTTGGAAAATGCGCTAACCGCCAAAGGAATAACGGTGCGGCACAGCGTCAAGGTACTGCGCGAAGAGGCCGGCAGATTGACGCTGGCCGACGGCCGCAGCGAACAGGCGGGCTTGTGCATCTGGACGCTGGGGCTGCTGCCCAATCCGCGTTTGCGCGAGCTGGGCGTGCCTGTAACCTCGGACGGACACATCGGGGTAGACGGCAGCTACCGGGTATCGGGGCTTCCCGGCGTATATGCGATCGGCGACAACGCGAGGATCGTCGATCCTGCAACCGGCCGCATCGACGGCAAAACGTGCAAGGAAGCGATCGGCCAAGCGCCGCGGCTGATCAAAGTCATGGCGGCGGATGCGGCGGGACGACCCGCGCCTGTTCACAAGTCTTACCTCGATCTGTTTTGCTTCGGCCTCGGACCCGAGCAAGGGATGGTATGGACGCGACAGTGGGGGCTCGATATTGTGCTGACCGGCAAGCTGGCCTGGAAAATCCGCAAGATGACATGGGATAAGGCTAGCTTGATCAAATAAACCGGAATGGGCTTGCGATAAGTCGGACGGAAGCGAGGCGCGCATGCGGGAACTTTACGAGCAATACAGAAAACTGTTGTTTACGTTAGCTTACCAGTTGACGGGCTCTGCGGCCGATGCTGAGGACGCGGTGCAGGACGTATTCGTGAAAATATACGAGATTGACTCTGCGCGGCTGACGCAACCGAAAGCATACCTGTGCAAAATGGTGACGAACCGATGCCGGGATTTGCTTAAATCGGCACGCCGGCGCCGGGAGCAGTATTTTGGCGAATGGCTGCCGGAACCGATCCCGACGGAGAACGACAGTTCGCTGGAGGCGATTGTGAGGGGCGAACTCCTGTCGTATGCCATGCTGGTTCTGCTGGAGAAGCTGTCGCCTGCGGAGCGGACCGTCTTTGTGTTGCGCGAGGCGATGGGGTTCGACTATGCCGCCATCGCCGATATCGTCGATAAGAGCGAACCGGCTTGCCGCAAGCTGATCAGCCGGGCCCGCGGTAAGATGGGAGTTCCACCCGAGGAGCAGGTTCGGCCGGAGGCGGCAAGCGAACAATGGGTGAAGCGGTTTGTGTCGGCGCTCGAATCCGGCAGCGCCGACACGGTCGTCGCCATGTTGGCGAGCGATGTGACGCTCGTATCCGACGGCGGCGGCAAGGCGATCGCCGCTGTTCATCCGATCCGTTCGCCTGTATCCGTTGCTCGTTATCTGCTTGGTATCGCCAACCAGATCGCTCATCCGGATAGCGGGATAACGTTCCGGCTGGCCGGGATCAACGGACAGGCGGGGCTCCTTTTCAGCTCGCCGACCGGGCCGGATACGATCGTTCTTCTGCATCAAGAGAATGACAAGCTGCAAAATCTATATTTGATCCGCAACCCGGATAAGCTGGCGTCCTTCAATGATAAAAGTTGATGCCGCATCGTTAGCCGGGTCGCCGACATACAAAAGGGCCGCTTTCCGCCGACGAGGTCGGGGAAGCGGTCCTTCTGTTAAGGCGAGCTCAACCTATTACGCATCGGCCAGACGGTAGCCGGCGCCTCTTACGGTGGCGATATAGGTCGGCTTCTTCGGATCGTCGTCCAGCTTGCTGCGCAGGCTGCGAATATGAACGTCGATCGCGTTGCTGCCGCCGAAATACGTCTCGCCCCATACTTCGTTCATCAGCTCTTGGCGGGTCATCACCTTGCCTCCGGCGGCAAGAATCGACCGCAGCAGATCGTATTCGGTCTTGGTCAGCTCGATGCGCGAGCCTTGACGCGTCACGGTCATGCGATCGGGATCGAGCGAAATATCTTTGAACGACAGCAGCCGGGAAGGCTCTGCCGCTTTCGCATGTTGCACCGACAACAGTTGGATTTTGGAGATGACCTCGTCGATCGGGCCCGGCCAGACGACCGTCTCTTCCCCAGGGTACGCATCCGTCGTGCCGCTTACGAGAGCCAGTACGGGAGAGGAGCCGTCCGACGGCCAAGCGGCCGAAACCGAAGCCGGAGCCTCCACGGTGCGATCGACTACGACGATGTTGCCTTGAATCATCGCAAGCAGCGGATCGTCGGCATGGTGCAGAAGCAGGACGTCGTAGCATCTTCTGGCAAGCTCGGCGACAAGCGTTCTCAGCGCTGCCGGGCGTGGGCTGACGATCAGAATTCGATCTGTAATCTCGCAGTAATCGCCTTCGGCGGGCAGACTGTCGTCGGTCGTCAAACCGTCGGCCAGCACGGCTTCTTCAATCAGTGGGCGGATTTGTTCGCGCTGCTGCATGATTGGCACACTCCCTTAAACACATACTGCTCGTTCGTAATGATGTAACCCGTCTGATCCGATATTTTCTCCAACCACTCCGAAGGAGTCGGGACGAACACTTCGTCGACTTTGCCGCATTCGGTGCAGACGATGTGCTGGTGATCTTCGACGCGTGCGTCGTAGCGGCAGGCATCTCCCTCAAGCTTCAATTCCTGAATGAGGCCTTCGTCGGTCAAATATTTCAATGTATTGTACACGGTCGCATATGCGAAATGGTGTCCGCCGGCCTTTAATCTCCCGATAATGTCCGCTGCCGTAGGATGATCGTCGGACGCGGTCAGCAGATCGTAAATGGTTTTCCGCTGAACAGTCATTGCCCCCGCTTTCCTCATCTTCATCATCCCCTTTATTTAGATTTAGTTTAAGTTTATCCAATATGATGATAGGTGTCAACAAGGCAAAAGGGGGGAGGGCTGAGGCTCGCAAACCTTTGCGCAAGATGAACCGAATCGGGAAAAAGACTGATTTTTAAACAGAAAGCTCGGATTATCGTTCATCGAATAATCGAGCTTTATTTTAAACTAATAGGAAAGGTTAAATGTTTTGTTCGAAGATAAGGGAGGTCGCGAAGATGGCGACGCAATGGAAGTTCGATTTCGGAATGGGCGCAGCGGCGGACGAGTATACGAAAGTAACTGCAGACTGCAAATACGATCCTGCGCGGGGGTACGGCTTTACGGACTTATCGCGGGTAACCTCCCGGGACCGAAAGGCTCCGGATGCGTTAAAGCGAGATCTGTGCATTCCCGTCGACACGACTTTTCGGGTGGACGTGCCGGACGGCAACTATACGGTATCGATTTTAATGGGCGATTGGATCGTCCCGACATGCACGACGTTTAAGGCTAGTCCGGGCAGGCTGCTGCTCCGTCATCGATCCGTGTCCGCCGGGCAGTTCGTGCGGGAGACGGTTGGAGTATATGTACGAGACGGTCAGTTAAATCTTACGTTTTCCGGTCCTGCGCCTAGAGTGAATGCGCTAGAGATCAACGCCGCGCCAAATGCGATCAACTTAATCTTGGCCGGAGATTCGACGGTGGCGGATCAGCCCGAGGAGGGGTTCCCTTACGCCGGTTGGGGGCAGATGCTGCCGGCATTCCTTAAGCACGATATCGTCGTCGCCAACCATGCCGTGTCCGGCAGAAGCTCGAAGAGCTTCATCGAGGAGAACAGGCTGGACGCGATTTTGCGGGAAATCAAGGCCAACGATTATTTGTTTGTCCAATTCGGGCATAACGACCAGAAGTCGGACGAAGAACGTTATACCGAACCGTCTACGTCCTACAAAAGCTGCCTGAAGCAATTTATCGACGGCGCTCGTTCTAAAGGAGCATTTCCCGTGCTGATGACTTCCGTACATCGGCGTTTCTACGAGGCGGACGGGCGGATCAAGGATACGCACGGTCTTTATGCGGAAGCGGCGCGCGAATTGGCCGCCGAGCAGGAGGTCCCGTTGATCGATCTCGCCGAGCTAAGCAAGCAATTGCTCGAAGAGATCGGGGAGGATGAGGCTAAGTCTGTCTTTATGTGGGGCGCACCCGGCGAGTTTGCTCATTTCCCCGGCGGAATCGAGGACAATACACATTTTCAGGAGCAAGGGGCAGTACGAATCGCGGAGTTGATCGTCTCGGGTATCCGGTCATCCAGGCTCTGGCCGCTTGCGATGTATTTGAGATAACCGGGAATGCGAGGAAATGAGTCGGACTTGCTTTACAGCGCCTGCTGAGGATGTCATACTGTCTTGTACTTATTTCGATTGAGGGAGAGGATGGGCATCCGCATGCACAACGGGTTTATCTCCTTTCGACATATGAAGATCAAAAACAAGCTGTCGCTCCTGTTTGCGCTCATTATTCTGGTTACGTTTTCATTTACATTTCTTGTACAGCAATATGCTTTTTCGATCTATGATCGGCAGCTGTACGACAAATCGTCGCAGGTGCTCAATCTGTCCTCCGCGGCGATCGAGACCAAGCTTGGCCGAATCGAACAGATGTCCTATGACATTATCGCGGACATTCAACTGCAAAGTCAGCTTTTGGCCATTAAGAACGCGGACTCCGAATACGATAAGCATATTTTGAGGCAGAAGGTGATCGACCGGCTTCTGACGTACGCCGGCTCGGAGCCGTCGATCTACTCCATTCAGCTGATGGATTCTCACGGCAAAGAGAACAGCGTCGGCAACGTGACGGAGATAGAGGAGGAGAAGAGCAGACGGATCAAGGCGCTGACGAGCGAGGCGGAAGGAGACAACCTGTGGATCTATCCCGACGAGCGGGATCCGGCGCTCATCTCCGCAAGAGAAATTCGCTCGTTCAACAATACGAACTTCGATCTGCAATATCTGGGCACGTTGGTCATCCGGATTAACATCGGGAAGATCGCCCAGCAATATTCTTCCGCGGAAGGAGATTTGATCCTCTTCTCCGGCGAAGAGGTGATTTATCCGAAGGAGCCATTGTTCGGCCTTGCGGAAGTGAACAGCTCCATCCGATCTCCCAAAGGCTATTTTACTCAGAAAATAGACGGCCATACGTATTTTATCTCCTATACGAGATCAGCCAACACGGGATGGACATACTTGAATATTACCCCTTTCAACCAAATTTTCGAACGGGTTATTTTCATTAAAGAGCTTGTCGTTATCGTGTTCGTGGGTATATTCGCGCTTGTGATCCTGCTCGGGATCCGATTCTCCAGAAGCTTGACTCGTCCGATCGACGATTTGATTGCCCGGATGAAGATGGCCGAGAAAGGGAACTTCGCCGGGGCGCATCTGCAAACGGCGGACGATTCCCCGATGTCCATGGATGAAATGGGGCTGCTGCACCGGACGTTCCGGCTGATGGTCGAACGAATCAATACGCTAATTACAGAAAATTACGCTAACCAGCTGCTGATCAAGGAAACGGAGTTCAAGGCGCTTCAAGCGCAGATCAATCCCCATTTTCTCTACAACACGCTGGAATCGATCAACTGGATCGCGAAAGTGAACAAGCAAACGCAAATTTCGAACATGGTGGAATCGCTTGGCTTCTTGCTTCGCAATTCGATAAACATGAAGGAAGAGATTTTGACGCTCGAAGAAGAGCTTGAAGTCGTTAGAAGCTATGTGACGATTCAGAAGTACCGGTTCGACGAGAGGCTGGATTTCAGATTGGAAGTTCCCGAACGTTGGTTGTCCCGCATGCTGCCGAAGCTGACGCTTCAGCCGCTCTTGGAGAATGCGATCCAGTACGCTCTGGAACCGACGATCGGAACAAGCCGCATCGTCGTGCGCGCAGAGTTATCCGATGAAGGACTTATCCTTACGGTTGAAGATGACGGCCCCGGCATGCCGCAGGATACGCTGGCACAGCTGCGAAGCGGGGAAATGAAGGCCAAGGGCAAAGGAATCGGTTTGTTGAACATCGACGAGAGAATCAAAATTGCCTTCGGGGAGCCATACGGAATTCGGATAGACAGCGCTCCAGGAGCCGGTACACGGGTGAACGTCGTCCTGCCGCCGGAAGAGGAGGAGTAATCGGTGTACAAAGTAATGTTAGTAGACGACGAAAAAATCATTCTCGACGGCATCTCCCAGATGATAGACTGGGCATCGCTCGAAACGCAGCTGGTCGGCACGGCTTCGAACGGAGTGGACGCCTTCGAGAAAGTGAAAGAGCTGCAGCCGGATATCGTGGTCAGCGACATTCGCATGCCGGGCATGGACGGTCTTGAACTCGTGGCGGCCGTTCACCGGTCTTATCCAAGCATTCGGTTTGTGCTTCTCTCCGGCTTCGGAGAATTCGATTATGCCAGCCGCGCCATGCAATACGGCGTTAAGCACTATTTGTTGAAGCCGACCAACGAGAATAAAATCGCCGAAGCGCTGAAAGAGATCGTGACGGAGCTGGAATCGGACCAGCAACGGGAACGATTCGTCAGCACGATCAAGCAAGGGCTGCAAAAGGCGATCCCGCATGTGAAGCAGCAGGTGCTGAAGGAATTCGTTACGAACAAAACTTACGGGAGCAGAGATTGGGATTATTACCGCGAGCTGTTTCAATTCGAGTTCGAGAGTCCCGTACGCTTGCTGCTGTTTCAACTTGAAGGAGCCGTGGAATTCGAGCACCTGTTTGCGATTAAGAACATAGCCGAGGATTTGTTGGACACGACGCTGCTCAGCACGACGATCGGCGATCATGTGCTCGTTCTCGTCGAAGATACGCTCGAGCTATCGGAGCTCTACCGGAGAATCCATGACATTCGGGATACGTTCCTGCGCTACTACAAGCTGGATGCGACAATCGCCTTGAGCGAGCCCGATTGTATTACCCAAGCGCGCAGTCTGTATCAGGAAACGCTGCAGAGCTTGAACTACCGTTTCTATCTTGGCGAAGGCGGGTTGATTACGCGCAAGGATACCGGAGCGAGGGGATCGGAGACGACAGGGCATTTCGATTTCGAGGAAGAGAAGCTGACGATGCCGGTGCAGTCCGGCCATCGGGAAGAGGCGGAGCAGGCTTTATCGCAGCTTATGGATGAGCTCATGCGAGCCAAGCTCGACATCCACGTCACCAAAACTTATGTCATACAGCAATTCGTATCGCTGCTGCGGCTCGGAGATCCGCAACAGATCAACCGCTACTACGGGCGTTTGTCCGAACTCGTGGAAATGAATACGCTGCAGGCAATCCAGGAGCTGCTTGAAAATACGGTCAGGGAGATCGTCCAATATCACTATGAACGCAACGTCGTCAAACATACGTCAATCGTCCGCAAGGTCATCGATATCGTGAACGAGCAGCTCGGCAACTCCGAATTGTCGCTGAACCAGGTGGCGGGAGAGATGCTGTACATGAACGCCGACTATCTAGGCAAGCTGTTCAAGAAGGAGACCGGAGAGAAGTTTTCGAACTATGTGGTCAAAGCGAGGGTGAAGAAAGCGACGGAGCTGTGGGCCGCCAATCCGGAGATTAAAATTTTCGAGATGGCCGAGATGCTCGGCTTCGGAGATAATCCCCAGTACTTCAGCCAGGTGTTCAAGAAGCAGATGGGCTGCACGCCTTCCGAGTATGCCAAGCAGACGGACAACTCTGCTTTTTGAACAAACAGCACGGTTTTTTGGATTACGATTTCGATCCTGCCCGATGATAATAAGAAATGTAAGCACTAACAAATTAATTAATCTCATAGGGGAGGATTTAGAAATGAAAAAAGCACTAACCGGCATCGTCCTGCTTGCTCTCATTATCAGTCTGATCGGCTGCGGCTCCGGCAACGACAAAGAACCGGCAAGCTCGGCACCCGCATCGTCGCCCGCCGAATCGAAGGGCGCTTCCCCGTCCGCATCGGCCAGCGAAAGCAAAGATCCGGTGAAGCTGCGCGTCGCCTGGTGGGGCGGCCAAGCTCGTCACGACTACACGCTCAAGGTCATCGAGCTGTACGAATCTCTGAATCCTCACGTTACGATCGAGCCGGAATACGCCGCCTTCGACGACCACTGGAAGAAGCTCGCTCCTAACGCGGCTGCCGGCAATCTCCCGGACGTTATCCAAATGGACATTTCCTACCTGTCGCAATACGGCGGACGCGGTCAACTGGAAGATTTGACTCCGTACACTCAGAACGGCACGATCGACGTCAGCTCGATCGGCGAAGCGTCGCTGTCCGGCGGCAAGCTCGGCGATCAGCTGTTCGCGATGAACCTCGGCTCCAACGCGCTGCTTGCCGTCGTAGACAAGGCGATGCTGGAAGCGGCGGGCGGCACGATGCCGGGCGAAGACTGGACCTGGGACGATTTCACGAAGCTTGGACCGGTCATGAAGTCGCAGGGCAAGCTGCTCATGGCCGACCTCCGTCACGACGTATTTTTCCCGTTCTATCTGAGAAGCAAAGGCCAGCATATGTACGCGGCCGATGGCAAAGGCTTGGGCTACGCCGACGATCAGCTGTTCATCGAGTTCTACACGAGATATCAGGACTGGTACAACAACGGCTATCTACTATCGCTCGACAAGCTGGCGCAGAAGAAGGGCACGCCGGAGGACGGCGAGCTTGAGCTGGGCAACGCGGTCAGCACTTGGGGCTGGTCGAACCAATATATTTTGTCCTCCACGGTGGCGAAGCGTCCGTTCGAGATTTTGCCGGTGCCGGGCTGGAACGAGAACAAGGCTTTGTTCCTGAAGCCGAGCATGTACTTCTCGATTGCCAAAAACTCCAAGGTAAAGGACGAAGCGGCGAAGTTCATCGATTTCTGGGTTAACAACATCGAAGCGAACAAAATTATCATGGGCGAGCGCGGCGTTCCGGTCTCCTCCAAGGTGAAGGAAGCGCTGAAGCCGGATCTGACGCCGGAGCAGGCGAAGGTGTTCGACTACGTCGCATGGGCCGAGCAGAACAGCGGCCAGATGGATCCTCCGAATCCGGTAGGTGCGGTCGAGGTAGACAAGCTGCTCAAGGATACGGTCGAGCAGGTGCTATATAAGAAGCTGACCGTCGAAGAAGGCGCGGCCAAGTTCCGCGAGGAAGCGACGAAAATTCTCTCCAAAAACTAAATCGATTGCGTTCGATCGGGCTCGCGGCTTCCGCGGGCCCGGTTTGCTTTAAATTTTCGTTGATCGGGAACCTTTTGCAAGCTGCGTTGTCTAACTTATCGAGGTGAGCGGAGTGGCGCACGATTATTTGAAATACGTATCCAGCATGCAGTCCGCTTCCCTGCAGGATCTGATGCGGGAATACGGGACGGAAGTATGGAATTACGCGTTTCTGTTGACGAAAAGCCGGCATGTGTCCGACGACATCGCGCAGGACGTATTTTTACAGGCGTATCTTCACATTTCCTCCTTCCGAGGACAATCTTCGGTGCGGACGTGGCTTTTTACCATTACGCGCAACAGGGTCATTAACTATAAACGGTCCGCGTTTTTCCGCAAAGTGACGCTGCTCGATTTTCTCTATCAAGCGCCAAGCGTTCCTTCCGCGGAGGAGCAGTTTATGAAGCGCACGTATACGGACTCGATCTGGGAATCGATCATGAAGCTTCCTCCGAAATACCGCGAAGTGCTCCTTATGGATGCTCAGTACGAAATGCCGCTGGCGGAGATTGCGCAATTGCTCCGCGTCTCGATCGGGACCGTAAAATCCAGATTGCACCGAGCCCGGGCCAAAATGAGGACGCTAATGGAGGAGGCTGAGAGCGTTGAAGGAAGCTAAACCGGAATGGTATGCGAGGTTAAAACGAGGTCCGTTCGAGGGAGACGTCTTCGATTCGGAGCTGCAGCGGGAAGTGGAGGCGCGTGCTCAGTCGGGGCAGAATGGAAGAACGGGGAAGACGAGAAGGACGGGAAGAACGCGTATGAATATAAGGACGGGTGCCTTTGCGGCTGTTGCGGTTCTGCTTGTCGTATTGGTCGCTCTCGCAACGTCAGGCAGACCGTTGGACTCGGGCCGCCAGGCTAGCATCGGAGGCGGAGGCGGGGAGGAGCCGACAATATCGTTCGGGTATGCGATGGACCAGCTGAGGCTCGGGATGACGCAGGAGGAGGTTCTAAAGGTACTCGGCGGCGATTACCAAGGGCAGGCCGTTTTTCGGGATTTCCCGCAGGAGCACAGGGAGGATCCGAACGATATGTCGACTTGGGGCGCAGTCGATCTATGGCGTTACGACTTCGGCGTCCGGGACGGGTATGAAGTACGGCAAGGCGAAGCGGTCAACGATCCGGAGGACGCCTTCGACCTCGACGGAATACGCAGCGGAGAGATCGAAGCGCAGCTGATCATTAATTGGAGGGACCGGAAGGTGGAGCGCGTCATCGCCAAAATGCGCTCCGGCGCTGGGACAATCGGCACAACGCGTCTCGGGCCTGTCATCGAACACGATGCGCCTCTGGCGGTGGAGGAGCCGCCGGAAGCAGAGCCGAAGGCTTCCGATAGCTCGCCGGACCCGGAGCTGCCGGCGCCTAACGAGGGGATTCGGGCTGTCGGGAGCTCAGGTGCAGGACAATTCCAGCTGCGGCCGGTGAAACCCGGCGACGAGAGCGTTCAGACGCTTGGAGCGCCGAGCTGTCTCGGGCAGGAAACGGATGCCCACTTCTTCGGAGATTACGAGCTGTTTTTCCACCGACCCTCTGGCGAAGAGACGGTTGTGCAAAGCTTCGAACAACTGGAGATGATCTGGAAAGGGAACGAAACCCTCGAGCTTAGGCAGCTGGAGTTTGCGGATATGGAGCTATTTTTGTTCCTTCCCCGTTACACCGATTGCCACGCTCTGGAATTTTATGCTTACGGCGTCGACAAAGCTACCGGAGAAGCATCCAATTATACGTTCAGAGACGGAGAGAACGATCTGCCCTATTGGACCGCGTCCCCGCAGGAATTGCCAAAGGTTGAGGACGGCATGTTGGTCGTAGAAGGGGGCAGATGGGCCGGGCAAGACGGCGCGGTGCGCTATACTTTCGAGCCTGTTCCCGACAAACATCAGCTCCGATTGGCAGATGAAGAACGAATTCCTTGAAAGTTGAGGAGTTCGTTTTTTTTTCTCGAAGTCGGCAAATTGAACAAAAACAACGGTTTTTTGCCTTCAGATGTGCGTTTGCGGGCTTCATAATAAGTATATAAGCAAACGTTTACTTAGGGCGTGTATGCAAAATCTGCTGTCCTCGGAGTATGCATACACGCCCTGGCGTGGCTCCCGGTTGAGCCGAGCGAGTCCGAACCCGATACTGCCCAAGGAGCTGAAGTCATGAAGCTGCGAGAGAACGACCACGTGGTCGGCTACGCGTTCGCCGCCCCGTTTATCCTGGGGTTCCTGCTGTTTATCGTTTATCCGGTGTTTTCGTCCCTCTACTATTCGTTCACGAATTACAACCTGCTGGAGGCGCCGAGCTGGGTCGGCTTCGATAACTACGTCAAAATGTTCACCGACGACGAGAAGTACGCCAAGTCGATCTCCGTCACGCTGAACTACGTGCTCGCCAGCGTACCGCTCAGACTGGCTTTCGCGCTCGGCGTGGCGATGCTGTTGAACAAGGCGATTGCGGGCATCGGGCTGTACCGTTCCGCATACTACCTTCCGTCACTCATCGGCGGCAGCGTGGCCGTCTCCATTCTGTGGTCGCAGGTGTTCGGCGACCAAGGGCTGGTCAATTCCGCGCTTGGTCTGATCGGTATCGAATCCAGCACGTCATGGATCGGCAATCCCGGCACCGCGCTATGGACGCTGATCGCGCTATCCGTCTGGCAGTTCGGCTCCTCGATGCTCATTTTCCTGGCGGGACTCAAAAACATCCCGAAGGACTATTACGAGGCGGCCGGCGTAGACGGCGCGAACAAGGTTCGGCAGTTTTTCAAAATTACGCTGCCGCTGCTCAGCCCGATCATTCTGTTTAACCTGATCATGCAGACGATTTCCGCCTTTATGACATTTACGCCGGCCTACATCATCTCGCGCGGCGAAGGCGGCCCGCTTGACGAGACGCTGCTTTACTCCCTGTATCTGTACAAGCGGGCGTTCACATTCTACGAGATGGGCTATGCGTCGGCGATGGCCTGGGTGGCGCTGATCGCGATCGGCCTCGTGACGCTGCTGATCTTCCAGTCCTCGCGTTATTGGGTCCACTACGAATCGAAGGGGGACAGATAACATGTCGATCTCGCGCAGACAATGGAAAACGATCTCCTATCATCTACTGGTCGGCCTTCTGGCGCTTGGCATGATCTACCCGATCCTGTGGCTGGTCGCCAGCTCGCTTAAGCCGAACGACGAAATTTTCACGACGGCGTACAGCTTGATTCCGAGCTCTCTGGAATGGGGCAACTACGCCTCCGGCTGGGCGGGCTTCGCCGGCAACTCCTTCGGTACATTCTTCAAAAACTCGTTCATCATCGTCATCCTGTCGACGATCGGGGCGGTGTGCAGCTCGGCTCTTGTCGCTTACGCGTTTGCGCGGATTCCGTTTTTCGGCCGCGGCCTCTGGTTCGGGTGCATGATGCTGACGCTGATGCTGCCTCGCGACGTGACGATTATCCCGCAGTACATTATGTTTTCGGAGCTTGGCTGGCTGCAGTCGTTTAAGCCGCTGATCGTGCCGCAGTTTCTCGGCATTCCGTTTTTCATTTTCCTGATCATGCAGTTTATCCGGACGGTTCCCGCCGACCTCGACGAAGCGGCCAAAATCGACGGCTGCAGCAAATACGGCATTTTCTTCAAGGTCATCCTGCCGCTGATCGTTCCGGCGATGATGACGTCGGCGATCTTCTCCTTCTACTGGACATGGGAGGACTTTATCCATCCGCTGCTGTACTTGAACCAGCCGGAGCTGTACCCGGTGTCGCTGGCGCTCAAGCTGTTTCTGGACGGGGAGTCACTGAACAACTGGGGCGGGATGTTCGCGATGTCGACGCTGTCGCTCGTACCGGTATTCGTTATTTTTTTCACCTTTCAGAAGTACATCGTCGAAGGCATCAGCACAAGCGGTTTGAAGGGGTAATCTACATTGGGAGGAGCAGAGGATATGCCGGCATTGCAGTTTAACGACGACGAAATCAGAGAGGTAATCGATCGGGTGGTTGAGCGGACGTTCCGCATGGATTTCAGTTGGGATTGGCCCGGAGGCGTGGCGTTCTACGGAGTATGCGAGGCTTACGCGGCTACGGGGAAAATGGAGTATCTGGATCGTGTCAAAGCCTGGGTGGACGAAAATATGGAGGATGGCCTGCCTAAGCTGTCGGTTAACGGGGTGTCCGTCGGCCATTCCCTGCTCACGTTATACGAGGCGACGAAGGAGGAACGATACATCGAGACGGCGCAGGAGATGGCGGAGTTTCTGACGCACGACGCTCCGCGGTTCGGGGACGGCATCTTCCAGCACACCGTCAACTCGGAGACGTACAACTTCCCCGAGCAGGCGTGGGTGGATACGATGTTCATGGCGGGCTACTTCTTGCTGCGGATCGGCAAGCTGCTGGGCCGTGACGATTACTTCAACGACGGCTTGCGCCAGTACCACGGGCACGAGAACGTGCTGCAGGATTCGCGCACGAATCTGTATTATCACGGCTGGGACAATATCGCGGGCAACCATATGTCGGGCGTGCATTGGGCGCGCGGCAACTCCTGGGCGGCGTTGACGATGACGCGGGCGCTGGACATCGTGCCGGTCGATCTGCCGAACTTTATGATCATCGAAGGCTCGCTGCGCGATCAACTGAGCGCGCTCGCTCGGCTGCAGGACGAGTCTTCCGGCCTCTGGCACACGATCCTCGACGACCCGACCTCGCCGCTGGAGACGTCCGGCTCGGCCGGCATCGCCGCCGCGCTGCTGGCGAAGGGGCGACTGTACAACAAGTACACGCAGCGCTCCATCGACGGCATCCTTGCCCGCATCGCCGAGGATGGTACGGTAACCGGCGTGTCCGCCGGAACGGCGGTCATGCAGAACGCAGACGGCTACAAGGGCGTGCCGGACAAGCGTATCCAGGGCTGGGGCCAGGGCTTGACGCTGGCTTTTCTCGCCGATGTTCTGAATGTGCGGAACAATCCGTATTGAGCGCATTACGAGCGCGGAGAGATCATTAGACCGGACCCTGCTTCATCCGACGATTCGACCGGCTTTTCCCCTTTGCCGTCGAGAATCAACTGCCCTTTGTTCTGAATGAGATCCAGCGCTTCGGAGACGGTCTGCTTGCCCTTTTCCGCTTCGGAAAATTCCGTAGAGATCAAGGATGTGAGCTGCGTGAACATTTCGTTGGGGATTTTCTCGTAATCCCTGTAGACGGCATCTTCCTTGGGAGAGAGGGCGTAGAAGGCTTGCAGATTGCGTCCCTCTTCGTCGGAGACGAATTTCGTCCTGGCCATGAAGCTGCTCGGTCCCGCCTTTGATTTGACGCGGGCGAATTCGTCCCCGTTGACGTAAGTAATGAATTTCCAAGCCGCTTCGATGTTCGGGGACTGGGCGGTAATCGCCAAAATCTGGTCCACCGACGTCGAACTGCTGGAGTTCGGGTTTTTCGGATCGACAGGTACAGTAACAAGTCCCCAATTTTTGACGGCTTTGTCCTTGAACGCGGTTTGCGCTTCTTTAATCTGGGTGATCAAGTATCTGCGATCGATGGACATAGCCGTTTTTCCGCTGATGAAAGGGTCCTGCATCAGATAGTCCTCATAGGTTGTATAGTTATGCTCGTTCGGATTGCCAACGTACAGATAACCGGCCTTCATCGCTTTATCGGCCATTTCCGCCGCTTGCTTCCACAGATCCGAATTCGCCGTCATTTTCTTGTTGGAACCGTTGAAGTAGCTCAGATCAAGCGAGCCCCCGATCTGCTTGGTCAAACTCGTCAAATCGGTCATATAGTCGGGCTTCAGGCCGTAGATGCGTTCGCTGGGCTCCCCGTCTGTCGGAAACCGGGCCGCCAGCTGCAGCAGGCTCTCCCAGCTCATGCGATCCTCAGGCAGCGGAACTCCGTATTTCTGGAACAGGTCTTTATTGTAAAAGACGGCCTGGGAATAAAATTCCGGCGCCAGCCCTTGAAGCTTTCCGTCGCTGAGCCCCTTTATGTATTCCAAGATGCCAGGCGCGATGCCTTCGAGATCGAATTTATCCTTCGCGGCTCTTGCTTCGAGGTCGAACAGATAACCCTCTCCCGCTAATTGTTTGTATTGAGGGCCGTTCAGCATTAACACGTCCGGTTTCTTCTCCTTGATGAACTTCACCATGGCGTCGTTGTATGTCTCTCCGTTCTTGGGCTCGATGCCGTTCGTCGACACAACCTCGATTTCGATCTCCGGATGCATGGCCGAAAACAGCATTCCGTACTGATAATAAAATCCCTCCTCCGAGTAGAACATCACCTTTACCGCCGTCGTCTCCTGCGTCTCCGCCTTCGGCGCCGCGCTGCAGCCCGCCAGCAACGACACTGCGAGGCCCAGCGACACCGCCATCTTTTTACTCATTGAATAACTCCCTCATTCCTATGTCGTTTCGTTCTACCTGAGTGTAGATGGGAAAGTTAAACAATTTCTCTATAATTCCTTAAGTTCTTCTTAATGTTTTTTATCGCAAGCTTAAATTTATACGGCATTTCACGAATTCTCCCAAGGCTCGAGTAACGAGGACGAGTTGCCAATCGCTGCCTCCTCCATGCATAATGGACGATAAGAGGTGAGGCGAGTGCTGCGGATTTTGGCCGTTATGGACGATCGGCGACTCAGGGAGGACATTCCGCTGGAAGAGCTGACGAACGGGGATGTCAGTTGGTTCTGGGTCGATTTCGATTGTCCGAAGCCGGAGGAGATCGAACTGCTGGACAGTTATTTTCATTTTCACCCTCTTGCGATCGAGGACTGCCAGCATTTGCTGCAGCGGCCAAAGGTGGACCATTACGAGGAGACGAATTTCTTCGTGCTGCATTCGCTGCATCCGGAGACGCTGATGGCGGAGGAGGTCGACTTTTTCCTCGGGCCGAGAGGGATCGTCTCGTTCCATCTTGCGCCTTCGCAGGAAGTCGAGGAAGCGTGGAAGCGTATGCTGGATCCCAATTTTCGCCGGGGAAGGGATCACAACTACGTGGCTTATCTGCTGATGGACAAGCTCGTGGACAATTTTTTTCCGACGCTGTACAAGATAGAGGATCAATTAAACGAGATTGAGGATCAGGGAGAAAACAGGGTCGACTTGCAGCGGATGACGGAGCAAATCTACGATATCCGTGCGGATCTGCTGCGCATTCGCCGAACGGTGATTCCGATGCGCGATCTGTTGTATCGGCTGCTCAATTCCGATAAAATTCCCGGAGTCAAAGAGCATCACGCTTATTTTACCGATATTTACGACCACCTGCTTAAACTAACCGAGATGATTGAATCCAATCGCGAGATGACGGCCGACCTCCGGGACAGCTACGATTCCTTGCGCTCCAATCGAATGAATTCGATCATGAAGACGCTCACGGTGATGACGACGATTTTCATGCCGCTTACATTTATTGCCGGAGTGTACGGGATGAACTTCGTTAACATGCCCGAGCTGGAGTGGAAGGCGGGCTATTACATCGTGATCGGAGTCATGTTGGCGCTTGGTCTCGGCATGTACGCTTGGTTCAAACGCAAAGGCTGGTTCGACTGAAAGGGGGAAAGGCCGTGAATCGGGAGCTGCAGCAATTCAAGGCGGAGTTCTTTAAGGCGCTTGCGCATCCGCTGCGCATTCGGATTCTGGAGGTGTTGTGCGAAGGAGAGAAAAACGTCAACGAAATCCAGGCGGTGCTCGGGCTCGAGGGATCGGCGGTATCGCAGCAGCTGGCGGTGCTTCGCGCGAAAAACGTCGTCAGCGGCGTGAAGGACGGGACGAACGTCATCTACTCGCTGCGGGACCCGCTGATCCGCGAGCTGCTGGAAGTCGCCAAACATATCTTCGATAATCATCTTGTCGACGCGATTTCGCTGCTGGAGACGATCAGAAGCGAGTAAAAGCGCGCTAAACGAGGCTAATCGCCGAACGGCGAACATGGCCTCGTTTTTTATATGCCGCAGCGGGTTAAACTCGCTTAAAACGGGGCAAATCCATTTTGACTTTACTCGGCTAGACTCTTATATTCAATATATTCAAATAATCAAATATTCAAAGATAAGAAGGGTTATAATGAAACTGCAAAGGTTGGGGAGATTTGCGGGTTACAATGCCGGTTCCTTGCGCCGCGATCTGCTTTCCGGGCTGATCGTCGGCATCGTCGCCATTCCGCTCGGTATGGCGTTCGCGATTGCGTCGGGCGTGAGCCCGCAATACGGGCTGTATACGACGATTGCGGCAGGCGTGCTGATCTCGCTGCTCGGGGGCTCGAGGTTCCAGATCGGCGGCCCGACGGGAGCGTTCGTGCCGGTGCTGCTAATGATCGTCCTGCATTACGGGTACGAAAATTTGCTGTTAGCCGGGATGATGGCGGGCGTCATGCTGCTGATGATGGGCCTGTTCAAGCTAGGGGCGCTCATCCGCTATATCCCGAGGCCGGTGACGCTGGGGTTTACGGCAGGCATTGCAGTCATTATTTTCTCGGGTCAAATTCCCGGCTTTCTGGGGATGGAAGGGCTGGAAAAGCACGAGCGGTTCCTGCCGAATATGAAAGAGATCGCGACGAATCTGTCGCTGATCGACGGCTACAGCATTGCGACGGCGCTCGTCAGCCTGACGGTTATTTTACTTGTGTCGCGGTATGCGCCGAAGCTGCCTGCGCTGCTCGTCGGGCTGCTCTCGGCCACGCTGATCGCCAGCCTGCTGTTCGACGGAAGCGTGGCGACGATCGGGTCCGCCTACGGCGCGATTCCGAGCGAGCTGCCGGCCTTCCGCATGCCGGAAATTACGCTTGAGCGCATCGAGCAGCTGTTGTATCCGGCTTTTGTTATCGCGATGCTCGGCAGCATCGAGTCGCTCCTGTCCGCCGTCGTTGCGGACGAGATGACCGGAACCCGGCACGACAGCAATCGCGAGCTGATCGGCCAAGGCATCGCCAACGTCGTTACGCCGTTGTTCGGCGGCATCCCGGCGACGGGCGCGATCGCCAGAACGGCGACGAACATCAAGTCGGGAGCGGTCAGTCCCGTATCGGGCATCGTTCATGGCGTTGTCGTGCTCGCCGTACTGCTGCTGTTCGCGCCGCTTGCCTCCCGTATCCCGCTTGCCGGCATGGCTCCGGTGCTAATGGTCGTCGCATGGAAGATGAGCGAATATCGCAGCTTCGCGAAGCTGCTGCGTACGAAGACGGGCGATTCGCTTGTGCTGGCCGCGACATTTCTGCTGACGGTGTTTATGGACCTGACGGCTGCCGTTACGGCGGGCCTGGTGTTGGCGGTCGTACTGTTTGTGAAGCGAATGGGCGGGATGATCAAGGTCGACAAGGTGCTGCCCGATCGAGTCGCCCGCCATGGCAAGGTGGCGCCCGAAGCGGTGACGGAGCAGCGGGATTGTCCGCAGATCCGCATTGCTACGGTGGAGGGCGCGTTGTTCTTCGGAGCGGCGGAGTCGTTCGGACGTGCGCTGCATGAAACGGTCAGACAGTCGCATCGCGTGCTGCTTATCCGAATGGGGAAGGTTCCGATGATCGATCTGACGGGGGAAGCCAATCTGGCTGCGCTTGTCGCGGAGTTTCGCAAGGTTGGCGGAGTCGTGCTCGTGTCCGGCATTCAGGAGCAACCGCGCGAGGTGCTGGAGAGGACAGGGCTCGCGGATATGATCGGGCGCGAGCGGTTTTTCTCGCATACGGGCGAGGCGATCGGCTATGCGCTGACTTGCCTGGACAAGGGAAGGTGCGTCGGCTGCCGGCAGTTTGCTTTTCGCGAATGCGCGGAGCTGTCGGAAGAGCAGGCTGTACGCTCGGCAGGGAGCGTCGGCGCTCAGAACGCGGTGCGAATGATTTAAGTGCCGGAGTCGGAGTTTCTGAACGAATATATTTAAGCAGGGATGCCTCGGATCATGTTACCTTCTTCTTCCTCTGGATGCACTGGAACTTCCGGAGGAAGAGGCCTCGTCCTTCTTCTTGGATTTGCCCGCCGCGCCAAGCAGCTTGGCCAGATAGCCGTTTTTTCGGGCTCGATTAGCGTTTGCGGACTTCTCCTTTTCGGCATTTTCCGCATTGCCGCGATTGGAGTAGCCGATCATCTCCAGAGCTGCCGCAAGCATCGCAAAGTCCGGCCAATCTTCTCCATCCTCGTCAAGAGAGTCTTTGTCGGTAATGTCCAAGGCCTTCTCGTCTTTGCCGATGAACTCGGCGCTCATCCTCTCGACAGGCATCCTTTTCCTCTCCTGTTCTTCCTCAACTTCCGTTACGTTCTTCTCATTTTCGCTGCCGGGAAGGCGGCCGATGTATTGTCCGTTCGAATTGCGCGGCTCCTGGGCTCCCGACTGCTGCGGAATGTAGCCTCCCGATTCGTTTCCGGGGGCTGCTGCACCCGTTGAAGGGAATTGCTCGTAGGCTCCCCTGCGGCTCGGGCCGGACGACGGGTTCAGCTTTTCTGTCATCTGCTGCATGGCAGCCCCTTCGCTATACATGGCGCGGAGCATCTCTTGATTGCCGACGGAAGGCAGTATGGGCTGCTGCCGTTGTAGATGCAAGCCTATCGCAGGCGCATTTCTCTGCGGCCTGTGAGACCCGATCTTCGGCGATCCTCGGCTTCCGGTCACGGGCAGGCGGTCTGACACGGCATTGCTTCGATTACGCGTCATGGAAACCGTCTCCAATTTTCAGATATGCTTTCATCGTACTTTTTTTCGCGATTGTCCGCAATCTTTTTCAGGAGGAAGCAGTTCGGTATACCGTATGAATTGAAGGTACAGGAGCTAATTGCGTGGCAGGGTATGCAGCCTACGGTTCCACATCTTAAATACGGCGGATCTCCCGCTTTATTTTCGGCTGCTGGTCATATTCGGGGCGATTAAAGCGGCTTTCCCGGCTTATTTTTCGGAAAATCAGCTTTTCCCGTAATTAAAAAGGAGAATCCGCTTTATTTTCTGTGAAATAGAAGATTTATCCTATATAAGGCGGAGTTTCCGCTTTGTACATTTATCACACCTCTGGATCATCTTGGCGAAGGCTTCTCTAAATAAGTTTTGCTGCCTCTCAAATGTTGTCAGTCCGGCTGCTCCAGCATCGTAATTGACATGGTAGAGGTTCTTTCCAGGCACAGAAGCTGTGGAAAGCCCGGGTTGAACGCCTACTTGTCCACACCTCCGTCGCCGCTTCGGCATAAGTAATAGGAGTTGCTGTCGGAACGTCGTCCGCATGGACGGGAGAGGGGGAGGCTAACCCTTGAAAGTCGTCATACTCGCCGGGGGCTACGGCACGAGAATCAGCGAAGAAACGGCGGTGCGGCCCAAGCCGCTCATCGAGATCGGGGACAAACCGATTTTGTGGCACATTATGAAAATTTATTCTCATTACGGGTTTTGCGATTTCGTGATCCCGCTTGGCTACAAGGGGGTTCTGATCAAAGAATATTTCGCCCACTACGATCTTCATGAATCGGACGTGACGTTCGATTTCTCGGCGGGGGGAAAAAGGCAGATACATCAGCGCTTGACCGATCCGTGGAAGGTGACGCTGGTCGATACCGGCAAAGACACGTCGACGGGCGGACGAATCTCCCGGCTCGGCGCCTACTTGGCGGACGGTCCGTTTATGTTGACTTACGGGGATGGGGTCAGCGACGTCGATCTGGCCGAGTTGGTGAAGTTTCATCGTTCGCACGGCAAACTGGCGACCGTGACCGCCGTGCAGCCGGGAGGAAGATTCGGAGCGCTGCGGCTGGGCAAGGAGGGTGTTGTGCAAGGCTTTCGGGAGAAGCCGAAGGGCGATGGCGGTTGGATGAACGGAGGTTTCTTCGTGTTCGAGCCGGAGGCGCTGGCTTACATGGGAGGAGACGATACGATGCTGGAACAGGAGCCGCTGGAAAGCCTGGCTCGAATAGACCAGCTTGTGGCTTACCGTCACGAAGGGTTCTGGCATCCCATGGATACACTGCGGGATAAAATGACGTTGGAGACGCTGTGGAAAACCGGCGGCGCGCCGTGGAAGGTATGGCAGTCATGAAGGCGGCCAAATACATCGTGGATTATTTGGTGCGGCAGGGCGTTACGCACGTGTTCGAGATGGCGGGCGGGGCGATCGCTCATCTGCTCGACGCACTGGCCGAACGGGAGGACATCGCGGCGGTGTCGATGCACCACGAGCAGGCGGCTGCGTTCGCCGCGGAGGGATATGCTCGAGCGAGCGGCAAAGTCGGCGTGGCGATGGCGACGAGCGGCCCGGGAGCGTTAAATCTGCTGACGGGAATCGGCAGCTGTTATTTCGACTCCGTTCCTTGCGTATTCCTGACCGGGCAGGTGAACACCTACGAATTCAAGTTCGACGATCCGGTGCGTCAGAACGGTTTTCAGGAGACCGATATTGTAAGTGTTGCGCGCCCGTTGACGAAGTATGCGACATTGGTTACGGATGCGAGCAGGTTGCGCTTCGAGCTGGAGAAGGCGTGGGCGATTGCGCGATCGGGCCGGCCGGGGCCAGTGCTGCTCGACATCCCCATGAACGTGCAGCGCGAGGATGTCGATCCGGAGCTTATGGAAGGGTATTCGGATTTGGCTGAAGAAGAGGAAATCGGGTGTACGCTTTTGGTAGAGGAAGTAAGACAGGCTGCGGCAATGCTGCGCGGCGCATCGCGGCCAATGGTGCTTGTCGGCGGCGGCGTCCGTTCGGCAGGAGCAGTGCGAGAGCTGAGGGCATGGCTTGCCGAGACTGGAATTCCGGCTGTCTGTTCGCTAATGGGACTGGATGCGATCGAGACGGACTACGAGTGGAACTTGGGACTCATCGGTTCGTACGGCCATCGATACGCCAATCTGGCCGTGGCCAACTGCGATTGCTTGCTTGTGCTCGGTTCCCGACTGGATACGAGGCAGACGGGTACGCGACCGGAAACTTTTGCCCGCGGGGCCAAAATCATTCAAGTGGAAATCGATCGGGCGGAGTTGGGCAGGAAGGTAAAGCTTGATTTGGCGATTCGCGGCCATCTGAAGCCTTTTATGAGCACGTTGGTAGCGTTATGGGGGGAGGAGACGCAGAAGGGGGAATGGTTGCCCTGGAAAGACAGGCTAACGCGCTATAGAAAAAGATATCCGACTGGGACGTATAGGATCGGCATGGAAGCTGCGCAGATCGGCACAGTAGTCCAGAGGAGCGGAAGCGTCGGCAAGTTCGGAGCATCGGAGGACAAGATTGACTCGAGTCGGCTGATGAAAGCCTCGGATCGTGACATTGATCCGAATCGGCTGATGGAGCGTCTTGGGGAGGCGCTTGGCAAAGATGCGTTCATTTGCCTGGACGTCGGGCAGCATCAGATGTGGGCGAGCCAGTCTCTACCGGTTGAAGGCGAAGCAAGGCTGCTGAACGCAGGCGGTATGGGAGCGATGGGTTTCGGTCTACCCGCCGCGATCGGCGCGGCGTTCGCCTTGCCCGGCAGAAGGATAGCGCTCGTGGCCGGAGACGGGGGGATGCAAGTCAACATTCAGGAGCTGCAGACGGTTGTTCATTGGCGGCTTCCGATTTCCGTCTTTGTGTTGAACAACCGTTCCCTGGGTATGGTGCGACAATTTCAGGATTTATATTTTGCGGGGCGGCAGGCCTCTACGGTATCCGGATACAGCTGCCCTGACTTTGTGAAGGTGGCGGAAGCCTACGACGTTGCAGGGGCAAGGGCGGTCTCCTGGCCAGAGCTGAACCGGCTGCTGGAATCGTTGACTGCCGCGTGCATCGGCGATCCTTTCGTGGCGGAGATCGCCGTTTCTCCGGACGCAGCCGTACATCCGAAGCTCGGCGTAAGCCGCCCGATCGAGGATATGGAGCCGCTATTGAGCAGACGCGAGCTGCATCGTCAGATGATCGTGCCGCCCTTGGAGGAGCCGTAAGCCGGACTTCGGCTTACGGTTTTATTTAAATGGCTATTTCGTCAGGGGATAGTCCAGTCGCTCCGGCGATCGTGTCGATATCAACGCCAAGCTGCAGCAAGTCGCCGGCGACTTCGGCTTGGCTTGCTGGACTTCGAGTTTTTTACCTTCTTGAAGGCTTTCCTGCAGGCCCTCTTTTTTTCCTTCTCGTCTTCCTCGCTTCAGCGCCTCGGGAATAAACGTCTTGATCCTCTCGCTTACCTCCTTCTCCGTTTGCTTATATGCTCCGTAATGACGGTATAAGTAGTTCAGAATATTCCGAATCGAATTTGGCGTTGCCGTAATGAATCGATTTTACGTCGGCTCTGGTAAAATTCTCGCCGAACAATCCGTTAAGCAGCTGCAACTGCTTGGAGAGTCTGAACAGAACGCTCATCATCTGATCGAGCTTCAGCCGTTCCTTCTCATGCTGCTGCTTCTTATCTGGATTCTTTGCCTTTATTATACACCACATCCCTTCTGTTCCGAGATTGTTCGTCAACGCCAAAAAAGCACACCCCGAGCGCGTTGCCGCGCTATCGGAGTGTGCTTCACTTCATTTTAAACTCTGGATAAATTCACTATAGTCTATCCGCTTTAGCGAATCAAGCCGCGATTAATCGTTAAGTAGCGGCCTGCGAGTTCTCTGAACAGATCCTCTTGTTCGAGTCCGGAGAAAGCTTCCTTCGGAGCAATCCAGAATTGCGTCTGATCCAGGAAGAGGAAGTAGTATCGGTCCGTTTCGCATACTTTTCTAATGTCGTTCCATGGAACGGTGTTGTCGAGATCGTCGGATTTCAGACGGAGCGAGCGCTCGTCCGCTGACAAGGTGAACGGCTTGGCGTAGCGCGCGTCGCTGGCGAATTTGTTCGGCTGGACATAGCATGTGATAAAGTAGAGCAAGGCCAGCAATACGAGCACGAGCAGGGCGATCCATAGCATGTTCAAGTTGGACTTGGTGAAGTAAAGGACAATCTCCAGCAGCACGATAGCCAGTCCGATTCCGTTCGAAACCCAAAATCGGAGCGAATGATGATGATAGTCGCGGATCGCTTTTGTCATATGCTCGCTGTATTTATACGTAATATCGACCAAAACGGTATTCCTCCCGAAAAAAAATTGCGGCTGCGGTCAGACTCAGGGCAACGAAGCTTTCGCTTCCTGCAGAGCGGCAATGATACGTTCCAGTTCCTCGCGTTCCTCAATTACGAGAGAGACGTATCGCTGACGATACCCGCTGCTCGACAGCTCGATGCGGACAAGACGTTTGTCGCTGTCGGCGCTAATATCGATTTCTTCCGTCGAATAGACCATACGGCTTGCCACGGAACCGACCTCCGAATTCATAATACTAAACTATAGCACATTTTGCCCGAATAGACAGGTCTGAAATTGGTACGTACAAGTAGGGGCTTATGCTATAATGACTCTATGCAATAACGGATTGGCCGCTCAACGAGGAGGAACCGATAATCGTGCAATCGCCGAAGTATATACAGCTTAAAGAACAATTGCTGTCCTGGATCGCATCCGGACGATACCGCCCGGGGGACAAGCTGCCGTCGGAAAACGAGCTTGCGGAACAGTTCTCCTTAAGCCGTCAGACGGTAAGGCAATCGCTCGGAGAGCTTGTACAGGAAGGATGGCTGGCCCGCGAACAGGGCAAAGGAACTTTCGTCGGCAGGCAATCTCCGGAGCGGCGCGTATCGTCGGGCAATCGAACGGTCGGGATCATTACGACGTCGATTTCGGATTATATCTTTCCGTCCATCGTCCGGGGAGTGGAATCCGCGCTTAAGGATAGAGGCTATCGTTTGCTGCTTTCCAGCACCGATCATCGCAAAGACAGGGAGCGCGAATGCCTGGAAATGATGCTGAGTCATTCGGTATGCGCGCTGATCGTGGAGCCGACCAAGAGCGCGGAGGGAAATCCGAATTTCGATAATTACATGGCGATCGAGGATCACGGCATTCCGATGCTGATGATCAACGAGCGGTATTCGGACTTGGAAAGCCCCAGCGTCAGATTGGACGACGATGCAGGCGGCTATATGGCTGCGGATTACTTGCTCGGTTTGGGGCATCGGCGGATCGCCGGTTTTTTCAAGACGGACGACATGCAGGGCGTTCGGCGAATGAAGGGGTTTATTCGCGCTTGCCGGGATCGCAAGCTTCCATCCGATGCGAGCCAGATCGTCAGATATTCGACTGAAGATAAAGACGAACGGCCGCAGCGCATGCTCAGGGAGATGCTGCTGGCCGATCAGAGACCGACGGCGATCGTGTGCTACAACGATCAAATGGCCGTATCGCTGCTCGATACGGTTAGAGAGCTTGGCTTAAGAGTTCCCGAGGAGCTGTCCATGGTTGGCTACGACGATTCGTTTCTGGCGACGGCAACGGAAATTAAGCTGACGACGATTGAGCACCCGAAATCCGCATTGGGGGAGCGTGCGGCGAATCTTCTGATCTCCTTGCTGGAGGACGGCAAGCCTTTGCCCGACAAGGATGTGCTGTACGCGCCAAAGCTGGTCGTTCGCCAATCCGTCTCGGAAAGTCATTAACGGAGGATCTCGACACACATGTACGTACAAGTGTATAATCTTCCTAGAGAGTCCAGGGTGGGGATTTTAATTAAGCCTCGTCCTTCTTAGGGAGGAAGTGTTGTCACTTGTTAGATCAACTTAAGGAACAGGTGTGCCGGGCCAATGCGGAGCTGCCGAAATACGGCCTCGTTACGTTCACTTGGGGAAATGTAAGCGGCTTCGATCGGGCATCGGGCCTTATGGTCATTAAGCCCAGCGGGGTCCCGTACGAAGAGCTGAAGCCGGAGCAGATGGTCGTCGTCGATTCGGACGGTCGCGTCGTTGAAGGCGATTTGCGCCCTTCCTCGGATACGCCGACACATCTGGTGCTGTATCGGGCTTTTCCCAATGTGGGAGGCATCGTGCATACGCATTCCCCTTGGGCGACGATCTGGTCGCAGGCAGGGCAAGGAATACCGGCGCTAGGAACGACGCAGGCCGACTATTTCTACGGGGCGATTCCTTGTACGCGGCAGATGACGGACGAGGAGATTCGCGGCGAATACGAGGCGGAGACGGGGAACGTGATCGTCGAAGCTTTCCGCGGCCTCGATCCTGATCGCATTCCGGGCGTGCTTGTAAACAGTCACGCGCCGTTCGCGTGGGGCAAGGATGCGATGAACGCCCTTCATAATGCCGTCGTTTTGGAGGAAGTGGCGAAGATGGCCTACCACACTCGGCAGCTTAATGCGGGAGTCGCTCCGATGAGCCAGGCGCTGCTCGACAAGCATTACTTACGCAAGCATGGCGCGAATGCCTATTACGGCCAGACCGGAGATTCGCATAGTTAGTCATCATCCTATCCTTTTGTCAGGAGGTTACTCATGAGCAAGAAATATGCGATTGGCGTCGATTACGGCACGCAGTCCGGACGAGCGGTACTCGTCGATCTGTCTAACGGTCATGAAATCGCGGACCACGTTACTCCTTATCCTCACGGCGTTATCGACGAGAGGCTCCCGACTTCCGGCCTCGAGCTGGAGCATGATTGGGCGCTGCAGCATCCGGACGACTATCTGGAGGTGCTGCGCCGTTCCGTCCCGGAGGTGCTTCGGCAATCCGGAGTTTCGCCCGCCGATATCATCGGGCTTGGCATCGATTTTACGGCGTGCACGATGCTGCCCGTCGATGCGCAAGGAGTGCCGCTCTGTCTTAAGCCGGAGTGGAAGGACAATTCCCACGGGTGGGTAAAGCTGTGGAAGCACCATGCCGCGCAGGACGAGGCGGACCGCCTCAACGCAATCGCCGCCGAGCGCGGAGAGAAGTTTCTGCCGCGTTACGGAGGGAAAATATCATCCGAATGGATGATCGCGAAAATTTGGCAAATCGTGAACGAAGCGCCTGAAGTATACGAGGCGGCGGATTTATTCACGGAAGCGACGGACTGGGTCGTATCCCGGTTGACCGGGCAATTCGCTCGCAATAGCTGTACGGCCGGCTATAAGGCGATCTGGCACAAGCAGGACGGCTATCCGAGCAACGATTTCTTCAAGGCGCTCGATCCTCGTTTGGATAGGTTGACGGAGACGAAGCTTCGCGGCGAGATTTTGCCGCTTGGTTCGAAAGCCGGCGAGTTGACGGAGGAGATGGCCAAGCTGATCGGCTTGAATGCGGGCACGGCCATCGCCGTCGGCAACGTCGACGCGCATGCCGCGGTGCCGGCTGTTGGCGTCGTTACGCCGGGCAAGCTGGTCATGGCGATGGGGACGTCGATCTGCCATATGCTGCTCGGTACGGAAGAAGTAGCGGTCGAGGGCATGTGCGGCGTTGTCGAAGACGGAATTATTCCGGGATATATGGGTTATGAGGCCGGCCAATCGGCGGTGGGCGATATTTTCGAATGGTTTGTGGAGGAAGCCGTTCCGGCTTATGTGAAGGAAGCGGCGGACAAAGAGGGCGTCGGCGTCCACCAATGGCTGACGGAACGCGCGTCCGCGTACAAACCGGGGGAGACGGGGCTGCTGGCTCTTGATTGGTGGAACGGCAATCGTTCCGTGCTGGTGGATACGAATCTGACCGGAGTGATCGTCGGCTACAGTCTGCTTACTAAGCCGGAGGAGGTTTACCGCACTTTGCTGGAGGCAACGGCGTACGGCACGCGCAAAATTATCGACGCCTTCCACAGCAACGGAGTTCCGGTGGAGGAAGTGTACGCTTGCGGCGGACTGCCGCAGCGCAATGCGCTGCTCATGCAGATCTATGCGGACGTGACCAACCGCGAGATTAAAGTTGCCGACTCCAAACAGACGCCTGCGGTCGGAGCGGCGATGTTCGGCGCGGTCGCCGCCGGCAGCGCAAGAGGCGGGTACGACAGCGTTGTCGACGCCGCGAAGGCGATGGCTCGGGTGCGCGAGGAATCGTTTAAGCCGATTCCGGAAAATGTGGCGGTGTATGAAAGGCTGTACCGCGAGTACAGCGAGCTGCACGATTATTTCGGACGCGGCTCTAACGACGTGATGAAGCGTTTGAAAGCTCTTAAAGATGAGGCATCCCGCTAAAGGCGGGCAGTTGCGAAGGAAGCCGTTGTCTTGTTGCGCTCAGCAACAAGGCGGCGGCTTTTTTGGCTTTCGATATTTTTAGTGTCCGCATCGCACAAAAACTTGACTCCTCTTTACAAATACTCGGCCAGATTTGATCGGTAAAATAGATTTATATGAAATAAGAAAAGAAGAGGTAATGTCGTGAACTCCCTGAAGCGCAAGTGGAAAATCTATGTCATCCAACATTCTCACACGGATATCGGCTATACGCAAAGACAAGAGAAGATCGAGCAATATCAAGTAGATTTTATCAGACAAGCAGTGGCCGTCTGCAACGAATCCCATTCAGGCGTTCGTCCGGAGTGGGAAGGATTCAAATGGACCTGCGAAACGTTCTGGGCGGTTGAGAAGTTTCTGGAGCAGGCAACCGAGGAAGAAAAAGAGCAGTCCGTCTCCGCGTTGCGCAGAGGCGACATTGAATTATCCGGCAGTTATCTCAATATGACGGAGTTGTGGCGACAGAGCTGGTTATGGCCATAATCGAGGAGCATCAAGCAGTCCATCAGCCGATGCGCCCCTCACCGCAATCGTTTAATTGGATCATGCAAGGGGCTGTCTCTTAAATAATAAAGACGTATGAAAATGAGACAGCCCCTTGGATATAATTTATTGCTGGCTTAGAGCTCCCTATGAATCTTAAAAGGTACTCGCTTTACTCGTATTCGAACACCAACGGGAAGTCCGGTAATACCGGATCAGGACATCGATTGCTTCGTTCGTCCGAAGGTAGGCAAGCGCCTCCGCTGCGTAGGCCCGGACGTAACGATCTTTACTATGAAGAGCGCGTTCCAACGAACGGACGACCTGCCCTGCATCGCCGTCTCTGCCGGTACGCAGCAAGGATAGTGCCGCAGTATAGCCGATCTTGTTCATAATATAGCTTTGATTGCTTATATCCTTGTCGTCCGGATTCGCAGCATCGTTTTCGCTAAGGAGAGAATCTTCCAATACTTTCGTCAAGGCGGGAACGACATGCCCAGAAGCATTGCCGATCATGCCCAATGCTTCGATCGCATTCCGGCGAACCCATTCGTTCCCATCCCGCAACCTGGCGATTAACGAGGGGACCGCCTCTCCGGCGGAAGCTCCGATCATGCCAAGCACGAACGCCGCTAGCGCCCTGCGCTTGGCATCCTGATGCTCCAGAACTTGGAGCAATGCCGGCACGGCCCCCGCACCGGCTCCCTGCAGCCCGTAAGCAGCCCGTTCGGCGACCAAAGTCGTTCCGCCGGCGATATGACCGATTAGTTCTTGGATCCCTGCGGGTCCCATGCGGCCAAGCGCGTAGGCGGCGTTCAAGGCGGTCGTTTCCGCCGAATCGTTCAGAAGAAGTCCTAACTCGGAAGCGCAAGATGACACAGCTTCTCCAAGCAGTCCCATTTCGTCTGCAGCCCGCCCGCGAGCGGCCGCATCCTCGGCTGCAAGCTCTCGCCGAGCATGCGACAAGCGGGTCGCGTCTGGCTGTTTGAATTCTTGTCTTGCTTTACGTTCTCCCCGGAGCCAATCCCATACGTCCTGCCAAAGGTTCAGATGGAGCGCGGGCGTACCTTCCGGGACAAGCATCTCCTTGCTCTGATGGTTCCAGCTCGGATATTCCGGCTCATGAAGTCTGACAAACTGGAACTTCAGCATGTAGCGATCCAGGTCGGTCACATTAAGCGTTGCTTTATGCCACAAGTCGAAATGGACCAAAACCATCGTTCCCGCCTTGCCCGTCGGCAACAGCGTCTCGCCCCGATCGCCGATAAATTTCTCATAGTATTGCGTTCCCGGCATGATGGCTGTCGGACCCAGCTCTTCCGTAATGTCGTGGGTGTAATAGAAAATCATCGCCCACCATGGCCGGTGGCTGCGCATGGAGGACCAGTATCCGTCCTTGTGCCATTGTCCGCCGCCCGGCTGCTGGTTTTTCGGCTGGTTGTAATGACAATGCCGGTGAGGATGCATATAATAGTCGGGCCCCAGCACGCTGGTCAAGGCGCCTCGAACGACCGGCGTATCGAAAAATTGCTGAATGTCCGGAACACGCGGCAAAATATTGTTGCCGGGGTTCCCCTCTTCGTGGAAAACATGATAAATTTCGTTCATGACGCCCTGATGAAGCTGAAGCGGCAACTCGTTCTGAAGCACGAGATAGCCTTTGGCAATGAATTGCAACATTTGTTCGTCCGTCAACAAATACTTGCTATCCAACATGGTTGACCTCCCCCTTAAATGCAGCTCATATTCAACAATATTGTAGCAATCGGCGATTGTTGTGTATTTACAGAAGCGTCAGTAATTTATACAATCGTCCTATCAATTGTTCGAATATTAGGGGGGGAGGGTTGAGAGGATGGATTTCACCGGTTTTCACCCGTATGTGTATTATGCAACCCGGTATCCTTTTTCCAGAGGGCAGGCGAGCCGCAATCGGTTTTGCTACGCTTCCTCGCTCTATTTGATTAGCGAAGGCAAAGGTAATCTGCATACATCCGGGTGTTCTTATGAAGTGCTTCCCGGCTCCCTCGTTTACATGCAGGCGGGACAACCGCACGATTGGATTGCCGACAACCAAGAGCCGATGGTCCATGTCTGCTGTTATTTCGATTGGGCTTACATGGATCGACGGATCGTCTCTACCCACCCCAGCGTAATCTGCTACGACCAATCTCAGCTGCAACCGTCCTTAATCGGACCGGCATTTCCTCATTTTATCCCCGAACACATGAGAGTGGAAAAGCTGCGGACATGGATCGATATGTTCGAGAAATTTTATACGGATAACGAGTATACCAACGAGCGGACGTTCATGCGCTGCCTTAAGATCCAGAGTCGTTTTCAGCAGTTTATCGAGTATTTCCTCGCTTTTGCCCTGAAAGAGGAGCACATTCCCGATCCCCGCATGTACAAACTGCTTGAACGCTTGGAACAGGATTTGGTGCGGGGAAATCTGCAGCCTCTGGCAGTCTACTATAATGAACTGCACATCAGCCGAGGCTACTTCTTCGAATTGTTCAAGCAGTCAACTGGATTGCCACCCGTGCAGTATATCAACCAATACCGGATTAATCGCGCGAAGGACGATCTGAGCTTTACGAATCTGAGCGTCACAGAAATCGCAGAAAAGCACGGTTTCTCGTCTGTGCATTATTTTTCTAAGCTTTTTCGCCAGCTAAGCGGCAGATCGCCGCGAGAGTTTCGTACAGCTCCATATGAAGTATAAGAAGTGCATGTCTCTCCTAGAGACCTAATCATGACCCACAATTTCCAATAGATTGGAAGTTGGTCGGAAAATCGTATAAAGCTATTGGAATCAGGTTCAAACGACGGAAGTTTTGTAGGGGAAATCGTACAAAGTAACTCGTATCAGGCTCAAACAACGGAAGTTTGTAGGAGACATCGTACAAATCGAACAAAATCAAGGATTGTATGTCACTTGAGCGTCTTCGATGATTGTGCGGATAACTACTGGTAATTAACTGAAAGCGTTATGGGTCGTGAATAGCCTAGAGACTGCCTCATGCGGTTCTGAAACGGGTACGTTGCATTTGTAATTAGGAAATATTCAATTTATACTAGGGCGTGTATGCAAAGCCGCTCAGAGGTATCTTTCACCTCCCCTGCTGCGTCACTTTTGCTTGACGTACCTCCGGTACGCCTTCACAAAAGTTCCTTGCATGGAACGAAAATTCGGCCAAATCTACTATCCTCGGAGTATGCATACACGCCCTAGGAACCGATGAAATTGATTACGCTTTGCATACGAAGACGAATCGAAAGCAATCGATCTTATTCTAAAATCCGGCAGGGGGACTGAAATCATGGCAGTCAGAATCGGAAGCGGTACACATATCTATGAAGTCGCAGTTGGCTGGGCCAAGCTGCCGGACAACATTCGTTTAGGTTACACGCACGGCATCGTTACGGATTCCAAGGACAACGTCTACGTGTTTCATACGAATGCTCCTTCGATCGTGAAGTTCGACAAGAACGGCAACTACCTCTCATCTTGGGGAGAGCAATTCGAAGGGGGCGCCCACGGTTTTCTGCTGCATGCGGAAGGCGGGACGGAATACCTATATGTGACAGACGTTAATCAAAACTTGGTGGCGAAAATGACGCTCGACGGAGAAACGCTGTTAACGATCCGCACACCGGATATGCCGGAAGTATACGACGAGGAACGCAAGTTTGTCCCGACGGATGTTGCCGTTGCGCCAAATGGCGATATCTATGTGGCGGACGGTTATGGTCAAAGCTGGATTCATCAATACAGCGCATCAGGTGAGCGCATTCGTTCTTGGGGCGGCAAAGGAACGGAAGTCGGTAAGCTGGACTGCCCTCACGGCATATCAATCGATTTGCGTCACGAAGAACCGGAAATATACGTCGCAGACCGATCTAATCATCGGATTCAAGTGTTTACGCTGGAGGGGGAGCATAAGCGCTTTATCGACGAGAACATGGATATGCCCTGCAGCTTCTATTACTGGAATGATGAAGTCTATTTCCCGGATCTTCATAGCCGGATCACGATTCTCGATAGCCATGACAATTTGATCACGCATTTGGGAGAAGACTTGCAGGCGAAGAGCCAGCAAGGCTGGCCTAATGTTCGTCTGGACTACTTCCGCGACAACAGGTTCAGCTCGCCGCACGGCGTATGTGTGGATTCAGAAGGCAACGTACTTGTTGCCGAGTGGACCGAGCTTGGTCGCATCACGAAATTGATTCGAATTCACTAGGCGCATTACGGCGTCTCTCTATTAAAGAAACAGGCCGCGAATCTCGATGCATGCGAGAGTCGCGGCCTGTTGGCTTTTAATAGCGCGGATACTTCTGACGAGGATCCTCCGATGACGAACATTGGAGTCCTCGCGGATGTAACGGCAGAAGACCGGACCGCGTCGAATATCCGGCGATTGCAGATCTTAAGAAAAAAATAAAAAAAATGTCGAAATCTGATGCAACCTTTTCCTTTTTCGATTGTGTATATAGTGAACAACAACGAAAAGGGAAGGGTTGATGACGATGAGACAAAGCAAAGTTAAGAAAGCAGCACAAGGTTTACTGGCGACGATTATGGTTGCCGGCATCGCATTCGGGCCGTCTGGAGAAGCCGTCCGGGCCGCCGAGGCTCAATCCCCGGCAGCACCGTCCGGAGTGATTGCGTTGACGTCTGCGCCTCCTATTGAGTTATTTAGTGTGTTTGATCCTAGCCATCTGTACTTGGGAAGCGGAAATAGCTCAATTACTCCAAGCTCTGGGAAGGTTACTGTATCGGCAACGACTTTCGCATATACATCGGTCGACTCGATAGGGATTATTTTTTATGTGGAGAAATGGGACGGTAGTTCTTGGAATACTGTAGGTTCGGGATCAACGATGGGGACAAATAATGCTTCAAGCTATCATAATCTCTTCGTCAAATCCGTAGATGCCGGTTATTACTATCGTGCCAAAACGATTCATTGGGTCATTCATGGCGGCAAGTATGAACAAGGTGAAGTGATTACCAGTTCTGTTCTGGGGATATAATGGGTCTAGAAGAAGAATGGATCAAAGAAACGAGCCCTCAACCCAACGCAGAAGGGGTTCCCGAGGACACGTTGATAGCAATCTCTTTTTTTCAAGATATTAATAGAAATACGCTTAATACGAGAAATATTCTTATATTGGACGGTAATAGCGGAGGAAGGCTCATCTCGGAGCGGTTTTTATATCGATATGAATCGGACAAGCGGTTGCTATTGATCTACTTGAAGGAGGAGTCGGAGCGGCTGGGAGCGGGCAATATGATTGAAATTATTTTAACAGGCAGGATTTCAAACATAAGGAATAAGAAAATGGGTTTTCCGTATCATTTGCGTTTCAAGACAGAATAATAGAACGGCGCAAAGCAGTCATTTAGAGGCTGCTTTGCGCCGTTTGCCTATCTTTGCATTTGTTCATATATTCGAATAAGCGTTGCACTATCGAGCTTCCCGACGATGGAGAATTCGATGCCGCTAGAAATAACCTCTAAAGTACTATTTTCATCGTTGGCCGTCATGAGGATAGCCGGTCCATCTTTGAGCTGCAGACTTTGTGTCGATATTCCGTCAAGAGATTTTTTGGCGCCCAGTCCGCTGGTTGAAACGATTCTTTCCATGGCTACTTTTAAGTATTCATTATTTTCAGACTTAAAGTTGAAGATGCCATAATCGGATTTATCCTTACCGTCATAAAAGTACAAAAAAGCTTTATCAAACGAAAAACCTGCCGGAAGATAACCGAATGTCGGGGTACGAAAAGACAATAACTTGCCCGCTTGAGCCTCCGTAACAGTTGCCACGATAGTCGAATCGTTGAGCCTTTCGAAAGACAGTCCTTCCAAATGCGCCGGAGGGGGCAAAGTTTTTGCTTTGGACGGCTCCGTCTCGTCGGACCGGCCGAAAATCAAGTTCATCAGTCCCGATGGATATTCTTTGATCGTCGCATAAATCGGTTCGATCGCTTTGACTGCGCGGTCATTGCCGAATAGGAGCGCTCCAAGCGACAGAGAACCCGCAACGATTGCCAGCTTGGACAGGATGGAGCGCATGCTCCTTCTGCGGCGTCTGGCGTTTAAGCGGCGCTGCACCTGCTGCCAGGAAGCTTGGTGGTCGACGGTCAGATTGTCTTCGCCGGACTCGTGAGCCGCTTCAAAGGCGGCGTCGAACAGCCGCTCCATTTGCGCATTATTCATCGCGGTTCCCCCATTCCTTGAACAGTTTGCGCTTGAGGTAGCTCCGAGCCCGGTGCAGCTTAGTTTTAACTGCGATTTCCGTATCCTGAACCTCTAGCGCAATTTCCTTGTAAGACAGACCCTTCTTCCATTTCAGCTCGATCAGCGTGCGCTGCTCGGGTTTCATTCCCATCAAATGCCGGGATATCTGTTCTTCCAGCGATCTCGCTTCGACCTCCTGCTCGACGGATGCGGCCGCCGCGTGCATGTAAGGTCCTCCGTCCCACGTGAGTTCGAGACTGATATCGTTTTTCCACTTTTTTTGCTTGCGTATGTAATTTATCGTTAAGTTTTTGGCCACGACCTTAATCCATGCCTTGATGTGCTCCTCGCTTTCGGCGGGCGGTGATTTGGCCAGCGTCTTCATGAACGCCTCTTGAATAATATCCTCGGCAGAGGGATGGTCGTTGATCATATACATAATTGGCTTATATAGAAAATGATAAAACTCACGATAGATTTCTTCTTGCAACGCCGCGTTCAGCGTATGGAAACCCGATCCGAGCAGGAGGAGCAAATTTCGTTGCATACGAGCTTCACCCTATTCCAACGTCATGATGATAAACATCGGTCAACCCTTTTCCCTAAGTGTAGTCGAAATAATGGGGCTAGAGAAGCTAATTTTGTAAGCAAAACGGTTGGAACGGGGCTTTGGGCCGGATATTTGTCCAATACTTGTCCCGATTTAATCCATAAATTTACCCTTGATCCAAAAAAATCTTCTGATGGATAGGAGGATAGAGGGTGAGAGAGGAACTGTGAGGCTGCTGTCCTATAAGCGGAGTTGCATGATGGTCGTTAATCAAAGAAGGTGTATATACCTGCTGGGGACCTGATCATGATCTATAACACTTCCAGATAATTGCTAGATGGTATCCGTATAATCGTTGAAGACGCTTTAGTGACATACAGTCCCTGATATTGATTTATATGTTTTTCCCCACAAGCGTTCGTCGTTTGAGCCTGAGAAGAGCAACTTTGTATGATTTTTCGAACAAAAGTTCGCATTTTTGGCCTGATTCGAGCTGAGTTGTACGATTTTCCGACTAACTTCCCTATGTAACTTTTTTGTGCAAATAGATAGGTCCGTAGTAAAAGTTAAATTTCCAGGCAACTGGAAACGTTGTGGGACACGATTAGCCTGGAGACTGCCTCATACGCTCCTGAAACCTTGTCACGGGTTCACCCATTCAACTTTCAGGAGCGTATCGCATGGAGGGAAGTATATACACTTTCGCCTTGTTTATCGATTTTCTTTCTGAGCGACTTAGTCGGCTTAGGGGCCAGCCCCGAAACGGGGATACAGCAAGGCTGCATATTCCTAACTTAGGCGGAAGAATGCGGCGTGCTCGAACTGCAGGCCGACTCAGTCGTCTTACAGCGAATAAATGCGGCATGATGCAGCTACAAGCCGACTGTATCGGCTTCGAACGGAAACGCATTTTACTTCAGCGCGCAACTGCTCACAGCGGAACCGGGATCGCGCCTGTCGAAGAATAATAGAGCTCCAAGCCGACGATGCTTCCCGGCTCGGCGGGAGAATCGAGCAGCGTCTGTGGTATGACCCGGCCATTGTACCGAAGCCGGACTTCGACCGCTCCGGAGATCGGGATGCCCGCGACATTGCGAATAAAGCCGTTAGGCCCGAATTCGACAAGTCCGGTCGAGGCGAGCGCTTGACGAATCGTGATCCCCGGGTAGAACGGCGCATAGTTCGTATAGTCGACCCTAGGAAAGGCGGTTCCCCCTGTAATCCGCACCGTCACGAACGCGGGAGGCACGGGTTGAGGCTGAGGACCCGGAATCGGGATCGGAATTGGAATGGGAATCGGGATCGGTCCAGGCCCCGGAAACGGTGGAAAAGGTCCGGGAAACGGTGGAAAGGGTCCCGGAAACGGCGGCGGAGGGGGCGGGAAAGGTCCGGGCCCGGGAAAGGGTGGCGGTGGCGGCGGGAATGGTCCGTGACCCGGTCCGCCCCCAGGCCCGTGACCCGGTCCGCCCCCAGGCCCGTTACCCGGCCCACCCCCAGGGCCGTGACCCGGGCCGCCTCCAGGGCCGTGACCCGGCCCGCCAAACAAGTTTCGTTCCTGCTCTTGCGGGAATACCCACCATGGAATCGGCCGGGTCGTACGAGGCTCCGTATCCACGTTCTGATGCAGATGCACAATTTCCTCTTTGTTGGTCTCTTTTTTATTCGTTTTGTTCACTGTACTCTTGGAAAAGTTCCGCGCTGACAGCTTGGCCTTCGGATCAGCGGGCGCTTTGCGCAGCAGCGGCTTGACGTCCGTCGATCGTAATTTCGCCATTGTCGTTCCTCCTCGCTCTGGGCGTATGACGTTAATGCAGGATATGCGCCTACCTGATCGCGGGTGCAGATGCCATATTTCGTTCTGCTGCAAAGACCGTTCGTTAATTCAGGGGCAAGCCCAAAAAAAATGTAAAACGAATCCAGGAAAATTGTTGACAGAAGCGAAAAGGCAGATTATATTCTAGATGAAAGCGCTTTTTCTAAAATGTAACCCGTTTCATTGGAGACGATTAAGGATGCTTCTTTAGACAGCATCCTTGTTATTTCGACATAATGTAACCGGATTCATGAAACGGGTTTCATAAACAAAAGGTTTTAATAAGGCAAGTACTTACGGGTTTCCTGGGTTCGGGAAAAAGGAGGAAAACGAATGTTGCCAAGCGTTGCTTCCGTTCAATTGTCTCAAGAGGCTCTCCGGATTCGCGGACAGGCGAAAATCGTCCTCTGCGCTTCCGTCTTTTACTTCCGAATCCCCCGGGAGCGGTGGGCGGAACGGTTGTCCGCGCTTCGGGCGCACGGGTACGAATGCGTCGACGTTTACTTTCCCTGGAACTATCACGAGGAGTCGGAAGGGGTATGGCGCTTTGACGGAAACCGTGATGCGGGCGCCTTTCTGGACGCCGTACGCGAAGCCGGTCTGCTCGCTGTCGCAAGACCGGGACCGTACATTTGCTCGGAATGGGACGGCGGCGGTCTTCCTGCTTATCTGCTGGCCGAAGAAGGCATTCGCTTAAGGGATAACGATCCCGTCTATCTTCGGCACGTCTCCCGCTGGTACGATCTTATCTTGCCGGTTATACGCGGACACCAGCTGTCCGAAGGGGGCCCGATCATCTGCGTGCAGTTGGAGAACGAGCTGGACTTTTACGACTGCCAGGACCCTGCCGGCTACATAATGGAGCTGCGGGATATGGCGCTTGGGCACGGCATCGACGTGCCGTTCATCGCATGCGCCGGTCAAGGCGGATTGTTCGAGGCGACGGGCGATGCGGAAGGCGTCGTCCCGACATGCAACTTTTATCCGAACGACCGGGACCCAGAGTTTGAAGAGAAGGCGCTCGGATACCGGGAGCGGCTCGCAGAGCGGAACTATCCGCTGCTTGTGACCGAGACGAACCGATCCCATTTCCTGCTGCGCAGGTTGCTAGGCTGCGGCGCCAAGATGCTCGGCCCGTACCTGCAGGTGTCGGGAACGGATTTCGGCTTCTCGAACGCGACAAATAATTGGGGAGATCCGCTTGCATTCCTGACCTCCGACTACGACTTTGGAGGAATGATCTCGCCCGAAGGACGCATTCGTCCGGAGGCTTACGAAGGCCGGTTGCTCGGAAGGCTGATCGATGCGTACGGCGAATCGCTCGCAGAGGCGGTTCCGCTGAACGGAGCCTCGCCGTTCGGCTTGGGGGCAGGAGCGCCGGAAGCCGTGCTGAATCCCCGGGCGCTCCGGCTGAGCCGCGGAGGGCAGCTCGTATTTGTTCATCATGCAGGCGAGAGTACCGGAGATGAGGAAGAGGCGCGATATTCGCAAGTTCCGTTGCTTCTTCCCGACGGAAGGGAAACGGCGATCCGTCTGACAACTGGGCAGTCGGTCGCGCTCCCGGCGAACGTGCCGATCTCCGGATGGGGGACGCTGCTGCATGCGACTGCAGAGCTGTTTCTGCGACAGGAAGACGAGATGGGGCTTCTGATTGCTTTCCATGCGGAAGGATCGGGCGAATTGGCTGTCGGCGATTGCGCAGAACCCCTCGTCTGGGAGACGGAGGAAGCCGAGCTTGTGGCGGAGGAAGGCCGGATTCGTTTTGCGTTCGGGGAGCGGAGACCGGCATGGATTCGCGCCAAGGCTCCGGACGGAGCTCGCTTGACGCTGGCGATCGTCGACAGGGCCACCGCTCTGGAGGTCGAGCGGATCAAGGCGAACGGAGAGATCGACACAAGGAAGCGCGAGCAATATGCCGACCAGCCTGTCGACACGCCCCTTCGGTGGACGGCGGTCCGGGTCGATCCATCGGCGCCTCCCGGAGGAGCGGAATTCCGTTCCGTCCCGCATCTGAACTTCCTTGAAAAGCATGGCATCTACCGGGGCTATGCCTGGTATGAAGCCGAGCTCGGAAAAGCAGCCTCGGGCGAAAGAAAGGGCTGGTTGCTTCGCAGGGCGAGCGACGTTCTGTCGCTCTACGTCGACGGCGCGTATCGTGGAACTTACGTTCCCGGCGGCTCCGACCGCTACGTGGAATCGCCGGAAGCGGCGACTCGCAAGCTGACCGTCAGGGCGGAGATATGGGGGCATTCCAATTTCCACGACGTTCGCCAACCCGGGCTCGATATCTCATCTTCGAAAGGGTTAAAGGACATCGTGTCCGTCGTCAGGGTTCATCGGCTGGGAGGCAACTGGCGCACGCGATACGTCAGAGAGGCGCAACGGGAACGGCTCGCCGAATGGGCAAGCGCGGAGCTGGACGACCGCTCATGGCCGATCTCCGGATTCGGGGGCTGGCTGTCAGCGGAGAGACCGGCGCTCGAATGCTTCAAACGTTCGTATCCGGCAGCGTCGGACGCAGATTCTTGGACGATTCACTTCCAGGGACTGCAGGGCCTTATTCGCCTCTTCGTGAACGGAGCCGACGCGGGAAAGGCCGATCCGTACGACCCCTATTTGGATATTACGCCGTATGTCGTTCCGGGCGAAGACGCGCTGCTGACGGTTTTCCTGGAGCGCACGACGGAAACCGGGGCGGGAGACGTGCTCGTCTATGAAGGCAACGCCGCCGGGAAGTGGCGGTTGGCCGCGGCAGGCGAGCCGGAGCTAGCGGCAGAAGCGCGCCTCCGATCCGCCGAAGCTTCGGGAGAAACCGTCCGCTGGCCCTGCAAGTTAGAGCCTGGCGAGGTACGCTGGCTATTCGCGCCGATTCCCGCCGCTCCGAGCATCGAAGGCTGGCGCGTTCGCGTTCACGGAACCGGCCTAAAGCTGAGCGTCCTGGTTGGCGAATGCCTCGTCTCGCGTCTGTGGCTCGAAGGCGGAGAGGAACGTCCGATCATGCGAGGGGGAGACGCGAGCTCGTTCTGGATTCCCGGTCCTTGGCTAGGCGACGGCGGTTCAGGGGAAAGGCTGTCGCTTCTGCTCGAGGCGGTCGATGCTCATGCGGCTGGCTTGCTTGAACGGCTCGATTTTATACCGGCCTGACCATTCCGGAGGAGGTGCCGCCGATGCTGCTACAACGGTTATGGACTCATCGCACGCTGCTGCTCATGTGTTGTCCCGCCATCGTATTCTTCCTCGTTTTTGCCTACTTGCCGATGCCGGGCCTGTACTTGGCTTTCATTAAGTACAACTATACCGACGGGATTTTCCGCAGTCCCTTCGTCGGATGGGAAAACTTCCGTTTTCTCGTCATTAACGGAGACTTGGCGCGTCTGACGATCAACACGATTTTATACAATCTGGCATTCATCCTGCTGGGCAACGCTCTGCAAGTATTCGTAGCGGTACTGCTCAACGAGCTGCGGAGAAAATGGTTCAAGAAAATCGCCCAGACGTTTCTCTTTCTGCCCTACTTCATCTCCGCCGTGCTCATCGGGCTGATCGCGTACAATTTTCTCAGCTATGATTACGGGGTGTTGAACAGCATTCTCGTTTCCCTAGGACTTGATCCCGTCAAAACGTATTCCAATCCGCACATCTGGCCTTTCATCATTGTTATCGTATATTTATGGCAGACGACGGGCTACGGCTCGATCATTTACTTCGCGGCGATCATGGGCCTCGACCACGAGATCGTGGAGGCCTCGGAGATCGACGGAGCGAACGCGCTGCAGCGCATCGTTTACATCGTCCTTCCCTGGCTCAAGCCGACCTTCATCATCCTGCTTCTCTTTTCTCTCGGCGGCATCCTGAAGGGCAACTTCGGTCTTTTCTACAACCTCGTCGGAGCCAACAACACGATGCTGTACCCAACCACCGACATTATCGAAACCTACGTTTTCCGCACGTTGATGAACAATTTCAACTTTTCCACAGGAAGCGCCGTCAGCCTGTACCAGTCCGTCTTCGGCTTCGTGATCGTCGTAACCTGCAACTGGGTCGTCCGCAAAACATCCCCGGACCATTCTTTGTTCTAGGAGGGCGAAAGTGATGGAACAAATCTCCCGAAGCATTCGCTCGGGCGCCTCGGAGCGCCTCGTCCGTCTCGTCGGCTATGTTTTTATCGGCGCATTTGCGCTGGCGTGCGTGCTGCCGTTCGTGCTCGTCTTGGGCACGTCGCTGACTACGGAACGTTCGATCCAGTCGAGCGGCTTCAATTTCTGGCCGAAGGACTTCACGCTGTTCGCGTATCGGATCGTCTTCGAAAACCCGAACCTCGTCATCGGTGCCTACTTTGTAACGATTCTGCTCACCGCCGCCGGAACCGTAATCGGGCTTTTCCTCGTCGCCATGACCGGGTATGCGCTGCAGCGGCCGGATTTTCCTTACCGGAACCGAATTTCCTTCCTGATTTACTTCACGACTTTGTTTTCCGGAGGCCTCGTCCCCTTTTATCTGCTTATGACGCAGTATCTCGGTCTGAAGAACAATTACCTCTCAGTGCTGCTGCCCGGCTTGCTGACTCCGTTTCTTATCATCATGATGAAGGCGTTCGTACAGTCGATTCCGCATGCGATCACCGAATCCGCAAAGATTGACGGGGCGGGGGATTTCATGATTTTCCGCAAGCTGATTCTGCCGATGACGACTCCGGCTCTGGCCACGATTGGGCTGTTTATCGCGCTCGGCTACTGGAATGAATGGTACAACGCGATGCTGTTCCTGACCTCGGACGTGGAATACCGGCCTCTCCAGCTGTTTCTGTACAACGTGATCACGAGAGCGGATTTTATCCGCAACTCCTCGGCCGCTTCCAACGTTCCGCTACGCGATATGCCGCTTGAATCGATGAAGATGGCTACGGCGATCGTAGCTACGGGGCCCGTCATTCTGTTTTACCCGTTCGTGCAGAGGTATTTCATTAAAGGTCTCACCGTCGGCGCGGTCAAAGGTTGAAAACCGCCCCGACGGCGGCAAGGCCGAAGCAAGGTGTGCCGGAGACGCCGTTAGGCGAATCTCCTTCACATATTGGTGAAACCGGTTACAGAAGTGGCGTGGAAAATTCGAGTATCTAGGGGAGGAAGAAGGATGTTCAGAGGCAAAAAGATTTTGTTCGCGGTATTGTCGCTCGTTCTTGTCGTCGCTTTGGCCGCATGCAGCGGCGGGAAGGGAAACAACGGAAGCAAGGGAAGCGCCGAGTCGTCCGGCAGCCAATCGCCGTCCGCTGCCGCATCGACGGGCGACGGGGGCGTAGATACGTCGAAGTTCGTGAAAATCAGCTACCTGGTGCTTGGGGACAAACCGACCAACGGCCAATTCGAAAAAGTGTTCGAGAAGGTCAACCAGCTGATGCGGGAGAAAATAAATGCCGAGCTGGAATGGAAATGGATCGAATGGGCGGACTGGCAGACGAAATACAACCTGACGCTCGCATCGGGGGAACCGATCGACCTGATCACGATCGCGACCGACTGGCTTGATACGTGGAACAACGCCCAGCGCGGCGCGTTTTTGAATATCGACGATCAGCTGCCGACATACGCTCCCCGGACGTGGGAATCGATCCCTCCGGAGGATTGGGAGGAGAGCAAGTTCAACGGCAAGATCGTGCTAATACCCGAAAACGACTTTACCCAGTGGGTAAACCACGGCATCTATTATCGCGGCGATTGGGCAAAGGAGGCCGGGATCAACGAGCCGATCAAAGATTTCGAGACGCTTGGCAAGTACCTTCAGTACGTGAAGGACAGCAAAGAAGGCGTTGTGCCTTGGGATACGCAGTCGGGCGGCACCGGGCCCTACATCGGCTTCACGCAATCGTACACGGATATGCTGGAGCTGCCGATCGGCACAGGCTACATGCCGGTATTTCACGCCAAATCTTACGACGAGAAATATACCGCGACTAGTCCGATCTTCGACGACGTGTTCCTGAACATGGCGACTATGATGAAGGACTGGGCCGACAAAGGCTATTGGCGCGAAGACGTCCTGAACTACAAGGGGGATACGAGATCGCTGCTGAGAGCCGGACTGACCGGTACGGACCAGCACCATACCCAGACCTACGCTTCGCTGCGGGTAAACATGGATAAGGATCAGCCGGGCTCGGAGCTGCTCATGTTCCCGTTCTCCCGTACGCGCGGCAATCTTCCGGAGCTGTCCATTACCCACGGAGGCACTTCCGTTGGCGCGCACAGCAAAAATCCGGAAAGGGCGCTTATGGCGTACGACTTGATGCGCAACGATAAGGAAATCTATCAGCTGATTAATTTCGGACTGGAAGGAGTCCAATACGAGCTCAAGGACGGCAAAAGAGTGCTCCCAGCCGGCTACGACGAAGCCCGCGACGCCTATTACTCCGATTTCTGGGGCGGGCGCGTCGATCGCTTCGAAATTCCGTCGGACACGGTGTGGGACGGCATCTCCACGCTATATCAGGAATACGACAGCTACAAGGAGCCTTACCCCTACGGCCGATTTATTTTCGACAAATCCAAGATCGACGCCGAGCTGACGGCCATCTCCCAGGTGACGGGAGAGTTGGGACCGGCGATCCTCTGGGGCAAAGCCGGAGATCCGGCCAAGGCGGTGGAAGAATTCCGCGCCAAGCTGAAAGCCGCCGGGTACGACAAAGCGATTGAAGAAATTCAACGTCAACTGGACGAATTCAAGAAGCAAATCGAATAAATCGAGCGGCCGTTTCGTTCCCGGATTCTACTTTCCATTACTAGGAAGAAAATGCTATGATGAACGAAAAAGTCGGCTGTGCTAAGGATGGATGGTTTTGAAGCAGGTAACGATCTACGATATCGCCCATGAAGCAAGAGTCTCGGTCGCGACGGTGTCGCGAGTGCTTAATAACACCGCGCCGGTCAAGAATGCGACTCGGGATAAAATTATGGAGCTGATTAACAAATACCAGTTCCAACCGAATGCCCTTGCCAGAAGTCTGTCGAAAAAAGAAACGGGAACGATCGGCGTCATTGTGCCGGACATTACGAATCCGTTTTTTCCGGAGGTGTTCTCGGGAATTGAGCAGGAAGCCAGGGACAAAGGATATACGTTCCTGCTGTGCGATACGACCGGCAGCTACGAGCGGGAGTCTCAGTATTTGAACATTTTGCGGGAGAAGCAGGTAGACGGCATTTTGTTTATGGGGGGGCGGATCAATCTGTCCCGCTGCAGTCCCGAGATGGCCGAGGAGGTGCGGGAGGCTGCGAGTCGCACGCCGCTCGTTCTCATTAACGGCAACCTGCCCGGAAGCCCGCTGCATCGCGTTTATATCGACGAGACCAAAGGCGCCGAGATGGCGACCCGTTATCTGATCGGACTTGGACATCGGGAGATCGCGTTTATCGGCGGACACGACAATATGTCGACGACGGCGCAGAAGGTTCGAGCGTTCAAGAAGGTCATGCAGGAGAACGGCCTGGATATTCCCCGGGAGTGGGTGCTGAACGAGGATTTCTCGATCGAATCGGGGAAGCACCTTATGAAGCGTCTGCTGGAAGGGCCGCGCAGACCGACCGCGGTGTTTTGCGTGAACGATTTTACGGCGGTCGGGGCGGTGAAATCGGCGGCCAGGGCGGGCTATCGCATCCCGGAGGATCTATCGATCATCGGATTCGACGACATCCCGCTCGCCACCGCGATCAATCCGGAGCTGACGACGGTTTCTCAGAAGATGGAGACGCTCGGCCGGATGTCGGTCCAGGTGCTCCATAAGCTGATCGGCAAGGAGAAGGTCAAGAAGCAGACGGTCATCGAACCCGAGTTGATCGTCCGCGAGAGTACGTCGCATCGTTGATTTTGAAGGGCGATGAGCCGAGTGTCGTCAGCAGGTTGGCGTTAAAACATGGGTCTCTCCGCCACTCAGGCGACTAAGACGACTCAGGGACTAAGACGACTCAGATTGTATTTTTGGCGAAACCGAGGCTTGGGGCCGAGATTTTAGTGCCATCTGAGCTGGGGTGCAGCGGAGGCCAAAAAAGTGCCCTAATGTCCAACGACCGGGGACACACCGTGCGCTTAACCTGAAAACATAGAGGATAAGCTTCCGGCTGCCCTCGAATGGGCTGTCCCATAAGCAGAGTTGCTTTGAGAAGATCGATAGATAGAGCAAGGGGGATGTGCCTCCCTGGAGATTGCCTCATACGATTCCGAAATTACCCTGTAACGGGTACCTATTCAGGTTTTCAGGAGCGTATAGCATCTGAAGGAGGTACATACCCCTTTGCGCCTTTATCGGCGATTATCTTCCAGGCAACTTGGTTGGCTTATGGGTCAGCCTTTTCGTTATTTCTTAAGAGCGAACGGGAATCGCGCCAGTTTCGGCAGAGGAGCGGGATGCTCCGGCCGTTGTACCGAGGCAGGACTTCGACTGCTCTGGTAATTGGGATGACCACGATATTGCGAATAGAGGCGGTGAGGCAAGAATTCGACAAGACCGGTCGAGGCGAGCGCCTGACGAAGGCCCCGTTTCCTCGGTTGGATGCAAATATCGGATCATGGAACAACAAAAACGGTTGAACCGGCGTCTAATAGATAAATAACGAAGTTAATTAGCTAGGGGAGTGGGGAAGTTGTTGAGAAAATGGTCGGAATCGCCGGCTTGGCGGTCATTTTGTTCGGAGCAGCGGGAACGGGGCACGGACGGGGTCAAGCGATTGCCGCGGAGTCGGACGTTGCCTGGAAGTCGGCGACAGATCAAGATCAAGTGTATCTCATAGAGGAGAAGGGGAAATACGGATTCATTAACGGCAGAGGCGAGATTGTGCTCGAGCCGTTGAACGACAGCCTTGTTTACGATACGCAGGCCGCAGGCTCGGTGTACTATGTCGAAGACAGGGGCGCGAAGAAGCAAACTTACTTCGACTTGACGGGTAAGAAGCTGTTCGAATGCGCGTTCAGGGCTTGCGGAATTCCGTACGCCGGCTTGGCGCTGTATATGGAGAAGGTTCAGACAACCGACGGGGCGCCGCGACCCGGTACGGTTATATCGACATGCAGGGGAAAATAGTCGTTCAACCGATTTACCATAAAGCTTTCAATTTTTCCGAAGGTCTGGCTCGAGTTAATCAAGGGAAAGCCTCCGGGTATATTGATACGAAAGGCAAACTTGTCATTCCCTATCGATTTAGCCAAACGGCAGACTTCTCCGAAGGAATGGCGGCTGTCAGCTTAACGGTAGGCGGCAAATACGGATATATCGACACCTCCGGCAAGCTCGTCATCCCTCCCCGATTCGACTACGCAACGCCGTTCTCCGACGGAGCGGCTGTCGTTAGCGTGGACGGCATACGGATATATAGACAAGACGGGCAAATACATTCAGAAGCCTCAATTCGCCATGGCGCAGCCTTTCTCCGAAGGACTGGCATTCGTGGAGCGCAACGGGGCTACGTTCTACATCAACAAGAAGGGCGAGAAGCTCATTCAAAACATGACATACGGAGGACAGTTCTCCGGCGGTTTGGCCCCGGCCAGTCGCGGGCACACCTACGGCTATATCAATAAGTCCGGCATGTTCGTGATCAAGGATCAGTTCGAATGGGGCAACTCCTTCAAGGGAGATTTGGCGGAAGTCTATTTGCCCAGTTCCGAATCGCCGGGCTACGTGAGAGGATTTATCGACCGCAGCGGAACAATCGTATGGCCGCACGATTATAAGATTGGACATAGTGGGAGAAAAAGAAAGCGGTAAAACGCTTTCTTTTTCTTATTGACAATCTGAATAGTCCCCGCTTATAGTTTAATTAAACGTTTAACCGAAGGGGGTCTGAGTGGGAGGAGATCATGAGGAAAATTACGATAAAAGACGTAGCCCGCAACGCCGGAGTATCCATCGCAGCCGTATCGTATGTCCTCAACGGCAAGGAGAGCAAAGTGTCGCAGGACACGATCGCGAGAATTCACGAATCCATCAAGGAACTGAACTACATTCCGAGCATTACGGCAAGGGGATTGGTCAAGAACACCTCGGAGCTGATTGGCGTCATCATTCCCCAGACAGAGGACCATAAGCAGCTTGTCTTCGAAAACCCGTTCTACAGCGAAATGATCAGCGCAATAGAAGCGGTTGTTCGGGAAGACGGTTACCACATCATCCTTGCGGGCGTCGACAAGGGTAAAACGTATCTCGATATTTCCACCTCGCGCAACCTGGACGGAGCCATCATTATGGGCATCTACTCCGAGCAGCTGTACGAAGAATGCAAGCAAGCGAACATCCCGATCGTGCTTATCGACAGCTATGTGAACGACAGCGACTTCACGAACGTCGGCATCGACGACGAGCTGGGCGGTTATATGGCCACGAAGCATCTCATCGATAACGGTCATCGCAATATCGGACTCGTCACCGGCATGATCCGCAAGGACGGCGTTGTGGAGAAAAGATTTCTCGGTTACAAGCGTGCTCTGCAGGAGGCCGGTTTGTTCTACAATCCGGACTACGTGTTCGAAAATTCGGTCAGCTACACGCACGGTCGCAGCTCGGGAACTTTGATCGCGGAGAAATATCCGGAGATTACCGGAGTGTTCGCCACGGCTGACATGGTGGCGTTCGGACTGATTCGCGGCATCAAGGAAGCCGGCAAGGAAGTGCCCGAGCATATTTCAGTCGTCGGTTTTGACGACATCTCGATGGCGCATATGTTTTTGCCGCCGCTGACGACGGTTAGACAGCAAATTTTTCTCAAAGGCGAAACCGCAGCGAAGCTGCTGATCGACCAGATTCGCAAAAAACGCGGAGCGAAGGCGCACGGCAAAAAAAGAACGAACATCCCGCTGGAAATTGCGGATCGGGAGACCGTGCGCAAGCTGCATTAAATCTAAAGTCCGGCTTCGCAAGCAAGCGGATCAACCGTAAGACCGCAAAAACGGTCGATCGGTGTCCAAAGTTAAACGCTTAATCTCGCCTGTCCATGCAAGAATGCTCTTCAAAATTACGAAATAGGGGGATTTATTCGATGGTTAAGACTGGATTGTTGAAGGCGCTTTCTTTCATTCTCACAGTGGTAATGATCGCATCTCTAGCCGCCTGCAGCGGTGGAAAATCCGACAACGGCAGCGGCAGCGCAAGTCCGAGCCAAGCTTCGCCAAGCGCATCTTCGTCCGCACCGACCTCCTCGGACGAGATCGTCACGGTTAAATTCGGCAACTTCTCCGGCGCCGGGGACACGGCGAAATACCTGGACCAGATGAAGGCGGAGTTCGAGCAAGCCCATCCGAACATCAAGGTCGAAATCGAGACAATTGCATACGGCGACTATTTTACGCAGATGCAGACCCGGGTAGCGGCAGGGCAAGCGCCTGACGCCTACGAGCTAAACTACGAAAATTTCGTGTCCTATGCGAAGAAGGGCGTGCTGCTCGATCTTAACCCTCTCTTCGACGCGACGCAGTTCGATAGATCGACCTTAAACGAGCAGGCCTTGAACGCCTTTTCCTCCGACGGGGTGCAATATGGCATGCCGGGAAGCTTCTCCAACGTTTTGCTGATCTACAACAAAGAATTGTTCCAAAAAGCGGACGCCGAGCTTCCGACCAAGGATTGGACCTGGAAAGAGTTCGACGACGCTGCGGCGAAGATCCGCGCCCTCGACAAGAACACGTTCGGCGTATTCCAGCCGATTCAGTTCCATGAATTTTATAAGCTTGTTCAGCAGAACAACGGCAGTTTGCTCAATGCGGACAAAACCGCATTTACGGTCAACACGCCGGAAAACGTGGAAACGCTGCAAAGGCTCGTCGATCGAGTGCTTACGACGAACGTTATGCCGACACAAGCGCAGCTCAGCGGCGTAGGAGATTGGGATTTGTTCAAAGCCGGCCGCCTTGGCATGATCGTCACCGGCGTATGGGCCTTCTCCGATTTCATGCAGAACGTCACATTCGATTGGGACGTGGCCGTCGAGCCGGGCAACAAGAAGAAGGCGACGCACTTTTTCTCCAACGGACTGGTCATCAATAAGGACAGCAAAGCGGCTGAAGCGGCATTTCAATGGATTAAGTTTCTGTCCTCGAGCAAGGAAGCGGCGAAAATCCGCGTCGACGCGGGCTGGGAGCTGCCGGCCGTCACCTATCCGGACGTACTGGAAGCATATCTGTCGATGACGCCGCCGGCGAACCGCCAAGCCGTATTCGATTCGCTGGACTACCTCGTTACGCCGCCGGTTATCGAGCAATTCGGAGAGATGTCGGACATTCTGGGCATTCATCTGACTGCCGCCTCCGAAGGGGCGAAAACCGCGCAGCAAGCGCTTGACGACGCGCAGAAGGAACTGACCGAGAAAATCAAGCTGTAACACGCGTTCGATATCAAGAAACGACGCGGCTGCCTCCGGTTCGTAAGGTCTGATCCAGGCTAACGGCCGCGGTCAGGCAGCCGCTACTTCTTAACGCGAGGTGCTTCGAATTCATGCTCACTCAACGAAACCGGAGAAAATGGCTGACGATCATCCTGTTCCTGCTGCCCTCCTCGATCGGGCTGCTCGTATTCAGCGTGATCCCGATTGTCTACTCGCTCGTCATCAGCTTCACGGACTGGAACGGGTTGAATCCGTGGAACCTTGCGGCGGGGACGCCCGACTTCCTCGGCTTCGGCAACTTTAAGGAGATTCTGGCGGGGGAGGAGTTCTGGCGAGTACTCAAAAACACGATGTACTACATCGTGCTGTACATCCCGCTCATTCTGGCCGCTTCCGTGCTGGCGGCCGTGCTGCTCAACAATACGTACAAGGCGATCGGCCTCTACCGGGTCGTCTTCTTCATCCCGGTGCTCACCTCCTGGGTAGCCGCGGCGCTGATCTGGAAATGGCTGCTCAGCGACGATTACGGCCCGGTCAACGCGATCCTCGGCTTCGTCGGCATAGACGGCCCCGCCTGGCTTCAGGATCGGACATGGGCGATGCCGGGCATTGTGTTCGCCAGCATCTGGAAGGACATGGGCTTCTTCGCGCTCATTATGCTAGGCGGTCTACAGGGGATTAACCCGACGTATTACGAGGCGGCCAATATCGACGGAGCGAGCTTCTGGAGCCGCTTCACGAGAATAACGCTGCCGCTGCTGTCGCCGATGCTCTTTTTCGTCCTCGTCATCTGCATTATTAATTCGTTTCAACTGTTCCCGCAGGTGATGATCATGACGCAGGACGCCGGGCCGTACGGCTCCACGCAGGTCATGGTCGAGCGAATCTACAAATACGCGTTCAAATATTACAAGATGGGGTACGCCTCGTCGTTCTCCTGGATTTTGTTCGTCATCATTTTCGTGTTCACTATCGTGCAGATGAAGCTGCAGAGGAAGTGGGTGCATTATGACTCATAGCCGATTCGTTCAGCCTCTGCTGTTCTATGTGTTCGCATCGATTCTGGCGGTGTTCGCGCTCATCCCTTTTTTCTGGATGGTCAGTACGTCGCTTAAGAGCAAGGGCGCCCTGATCAGCATTCCGATCGAATGGATTCCGGAGAAAATCTCGTTCGAGGGCTATAGCAAAATTTTCACCGTGTTCCCGTTCGCCAAGGCAATCTTCAACAGCTTGTTCATTTCGGTGGCCAGTACGGGCATCGTGCTCGTATCCGCTCTGATGGCCGCTTACGTTTTCGCCAAGATCGAATTTAAGGGCCGCGAAGCCGTATTCGCTCTGTTCCTGGCGACGATGATGGTGCCCGGCCAAGTGACGATGATTCCTGTGTTCCTCGTGCTGAAGGAATTCCAACTGCTCAATTCGTTTACGGGGCTTCTGCTGCCCAGCGTGTTTAATCCGTTCGCGATTTTCATGCTCAGACAGTTCATCAAGACGATCCACAACGACTTCCTGGACGCGGCGTTTATCGACGGGGCTTCCCAGCCGAATATCTTCCTGCGCATTATCGTGCCGCTGTCGATGCCGATTATCGCAACGCTTGGCATCGTGACGTTCATGGGGGCGTGGAACGATTACTTCTGGCCGTTGATCGTGCTGTCGGACAGAGAATTGATGACCTTGCCGCTGGCGCTGAGCTCGCTTAACGGACAATACGGCAGCGAGTACAACACGTTGATGGCGGGCAGTCTGATCTCCATGCTGCCGATCATCGTGCTCTATATGTTCGCGCAAGGCTTCTTCAAGGCCGGACTTCAGATGGGAGGAATCAAATAATCGATGAACAAGACGAGACAGATGCTGCGCGACGCGCTCAGAGACGGGGCGCTTCTCCGGTTCGGCGGAATGAAGATGGGGATCGTAAGGGAAGTTGGACCATGGCTGGAAAGGGTTGCGGAGAGTCTGGCGGCTTCGGATGATTCCTCCTCCCGCGAAAGGGCCTATTGGCTTTGGATTGCAGGGGAATATATCAATCGCGGCGGGGAGCGGGAGCTGCTGGAGCGCTACTCCGTGCTGATCGAAGCGGGAATCGCAAGCATCGCCGACGCTTGGAACGCGGCAGATTCGCACTGGCTATGGGACGAAGGACCGGACGTCTATTTGAGCAACCTTGCTCTCTATTACGCCGCTTTAAGATCGATTGGCAATGTCTATCGGTCGGATAAGGCGCAAAGGCTGTGCAAGGACATTCGGGAAGCGACGTTCGCTTCGTTCATGCACGGCAAGCATTTCGTCAGCCGTAAGGGAACGGACGAAGTGTGGTCGGACATCGTGGCCGCCGCCGTGCCGTTCGGTCTGCTCAGCGCCGGCGATCTCGCCATGCTGGAAGCGCTTGTCCGCCTTGACGAAGCACGGGACGAGTCTGCCGAATCGGTGGGGCTTCTCTCCGCCTATTATAGCGAAGTCGGGGCGATCGGCCGCGCCCGCACGCTTTGCGACCAAGCGGCGGCTCTGTCTGGAGGAGAAGCGAACGCTTTCCTCGCTTGGGCCGAGGACCAGCTTGCGATCAAGTCGCCGGGTTTTGTTCTGGGAGAGTCGCAGGATGAGGGGAATGCCGGCATACGCTTCATCCATGCGCCGGTCGGCGGGGAAAGCCCGTACCAAGCGGGCAATAACGAACGCTACCCGAGGTTGGTCGCGGTTGGAGAACGGGTCGCGGTTCGGACATTCTCCGCGCCATTTCGGTCCAGCGACGAGATTGCGCTGGAAGTTGTTGCGGGATCAAGCTCGCCAACCTTCCTGAACATGCAAGCCGTGGAAAACGAGGCGGGCGAACAGTATTGGGATGCGGAGCTTGCTCCATTCGCAGAAACGGAGCAGGTACGCTATCGGTTCGTCCGCGATCCGGAAGGCGCGGGAGAGGCGTCAGAGTGGTATTCGTTCGAAGTGCTGCGCTGGACGAATCAGTCCCGGGCGACGGGAGTCGCGCAGGCGGAAACCGGCGACGTAACGGTTCGTTTCGAGCCGGTGATTGAGGCGGGCCCAGTGCCTTGTCTGAACGCACGAAGCCATCCGAGCGGTGCGGTATCGTTCCGGCTGGAACTGATCGACGGGGATTTCCCCGGCTCGGAGGCGCGGAAGACATGGAAGACGGAAGGGCGCTGCCGCGTTGGAGGCGCGGAGGTGAGCGTGGAAGGCGGTCGGTTCGTCGTAAAGGCGTTCGATGCGCAGGGCAATGTGGTATCGGCCAGCTACGGGCAGGATGGAACGGCGCCTTTCCAGGCGTTGATCGATCGGACGGGAACGGTCTATAAGCTGAGATTAAACTTCGCTCTGAAGGACGGGGAGCGACTGTACGGCATGGGAGAGAGATTCGCCCGGATGGAATTCCGCGGCTGCGAGCTGGACAATTACGTCTTTAACCAATATAAGGATCAAGGCTTCCGGACGTATATTCCGGTGCCTGTCGTCTATAGCTCCGGCGGATACGGCCTCTATCTGCAGAGCTCGCTCTATTCGGTATTCCGGTTCGGCACCGTACGCGAGGATCTTATGCAGATCGAGGCGAACGTCGGGCCGGAGCGGCAGGCCGTCGATTATTGGTTGTTCGCCGGCAAGCCGCTCGAACTCGTCGGCACGTTCGCCGAATTGACGGGCAAGCCGAAGCTGCCGCCGAAATGGGCGTTCGGCCCCTGGATGTCGAGCAACAACTGGGACAGCGAGCGAGAAGTGGACGAACAGCTGGCGCGTACGGCGGAGCACGCCATCCCGTCTACGGTTATGGTGCTGGAGCAGTGGAGCGACGAGTCTTCCTTTTACATTTTCAACGATGCGGGGTATGAGACGAAGTCGGGCTCGGAACGATTCGCATACGGTGATTTCAGTTTTCCGGCTTGGGGGAGATGGCCGGACCCGCGCAAGCTGGTAGAGAGAATTCACGGGCAGGGCATCCGCGTCCTGCTGTGGCAGGCTCCCGTGATGAAGTTTATGGACGGCATCGCCCACGTCCAGCGGGACGAGGACGAGCGATACATGGTGGAGCAGGCGTACGAGGTGCGCCATGCGGACGGCAGCCCTTACCGCATCCCGGATTACGAGTGGTTCAGAGGGAGCCTTGTGCCGGACTTCACCAACCCGGACGCCTCGGCTTGGTGGCTCGGCAAACGCCAATATTTGCTGGAGGACATCGGCATCGACGGCTTCAAGACGGACGGCGGGGAGTGCATTTACGGCTCGGAGCTGCAATTCCATGACGGGCGCAGCGGCGCGGAGATGCGCAACGAGTATCCGAACAGCTATATCGCCGCTTTCCAGCAGTTCGCGGACCGCTACGTGTCGGGAGGGGCGATTACGTTCAGCCGCGCAGGATATACCGGGGCGCAGGCGATGCCGCTGCATTGGGCGGGCGACGAGAAGTCGACGTTCGAGGCGTTCCGCGCGACGATCGTCGCCGGATTAAGCTGCGGGATGTCGGGCATTCCATTCTGGGGCTGGGATCTGGGCGGCTTCTCGGGAGACATTCCGACGGCGGAGCTGTACGTTCGCTCGGCGGCGATGGCCGCGTTCTGCCCGGTGATGCAGTACCACGCCGAGAGCAAGGGCCAATTCAATATGGACCGCACGCCGTGGAATATCGCGGAACGTACGGGACGGCCGGAGGTTCTGTCCCTGTACAAGCGGTTTGCCGATATCCGCATGAACCTGCTGCCGTACGTGTGGGAGCAGGCCCGGAAGAGCGCGGCCACGGGATATCCGTTGATGCGGGCGATGCTGCTCGCTTACCCGGACGATGAGAAATGCGAGGACCTGACGACGCAATATTTGTTCGGAGACAGCCTGCTTGTCGCTCCCGTGGCACAGGAAGGCGCCCTGGAGACCGAGGTTTATTTTCCGGAAGGCCGTTGGCTGTCGCTGTTTGATGAGGATATTATCGTCGGTCCTCGGACGGTGGAGGTCGAGGCAGGCTGGTCGGACATACCGGTCTATATGAAGGAGAACTCCGTTTTGCCGCTGAATCTCGGCGCTGCCCGGGAATTGGCCGACGATGTGGGGAACGCGGTGGATCGGTATGCCAATCTAACCTTGATGATCTATGCGACGAACAGTCTGATCTATCGCTTCGAGGACGAAGCGGGCTGCTCCATCGGTCTGACCGTCTCCAAGAGCGGCGCAGCAATAAAGATTCGCGTCGAAGCGGAAGGCGGGGAGGCTCCGGTAACGCTGCTATTCCGAGGACTGGAGCGGGATGTCGTTCAAGTGACGCAGGAAGGGAATAGCTGGCGGCGCGCAGGCTCGGTCGGCGATCTGTCCGCAGGGAGCTGGCATGCCAGAACGGGCGAGACGCTCGTCTGCGCGGGGCAAGGCGTTTCTATTTTTACGATAGAGTTGGGCGTAGAGTAAGCCGGAGAATCGACCAGGACGAGCTGGAGGAGATGGTCGAGCTTTACCGGGCGAAAAATATTCCCATTGACGGTTACGCGCTGGATTACGATTGGAAAAAGTACGGCGAGGATCATTACGGGGAGTTCAAGTGGAATACGGGGAATTTCCCCGATGCGGCCACGAATGCGCTCAAGAGCGATATGGACGCCAAGGGGCTCAAGCTGATCGGCATTACGAAGCCTCGCGTCGTTACGCTGGATTTCGGCAACAACCGGACGGATCAGTACGACGATGCGCAAGCGGGCGGTTACTGGTATCCGGGGCATTCCGAGTATACGGACTATTTCATTCCCGTTACGGTCCGCAGCGTCGATCCTTACAATTTTCAGAAGGGCGAGCACGTCTCGTGGGCTTCGGGCATGAAGGAGCAGCGCGCCGTCATGCTGACCTCGGTCAATCTGGGACAGGCCAAATGGGGAGTGGATGCCGGCGGCTTTAACCAGGAGAACGGCACGATCGGCAATCCGACGCCCGAGCTGTAGGCCAGATGGCTGCAATTCGCGGCGATAACGCCGGTGTTACGGGTGCACGGCAACTACAACCAGCAGCGTCAGCCTTGCTCCTGCCTTATTTGTACGCCTATTAGCGGAAGGCATACGAGAACGGAGCGGGACTGGTGCGGCCGCTCGCGTTCGATTACCCGGCGGACGCCAATGTCGCGAATCGGACAGATGCTTGGATGTTCGGGGACTGGCTTGTGGCCGCTCCGGTCGTCGACAAGCAGCAGAAGAGCAAGGCGATCTATTTGCCGGCGGGGACATGGACCGACTACTTCCGAGGCGTCACCTACTCGGGAGGACAGACGATCCAATATCCGCTGAACTCCGAGAGCTGGACGGACATTCCGGTATTTATCAAGCAAGGCGCGATCATCCCGTCGCAGCAAGTACAAGATTATGTTGGCCAACGGATCGTCGATACGGTGAATGTCGACGTATTCCCTTCCTCGACGGCAACCTCATTCGCTTATTACGAGGATGACGGCACGACGTACGATTACGAAGGCGGAGCGACCTTCGAGCAGACGTTGACCGCTCAAGACAACGGCGGAAGCGGGTACTCGTTCTCCGTCGGAGAGAAGTCCGGAACGTATTTGCCGGACGTCGATTACATCTGGTGAAGCTTCACGGCAAAGCCGGAGACGCTGCTTGCCTACGGCATCGACAGCGGCAAAGGGATGAACCCGCCGGAAGCGCCTTCGACCGGCTGGCAGCGCGCGTATTTCTATGCGCCAGGGCATACAAGCAAAGCACCCATCAACAAGTGGATGTTCCCGTCAACAACTCCAACTACAAGTTCGAAGCGCGGGTGCGGCTGAGCAATACCGCTCCGACGACGGCGAGCGCCGAAATATCCAATCACGGCGGCAGCGCGCAGTATTACAACATTTCCAACGACGGCGTCTGGAAGTCGATCTGCATCGACAACATTTCCAACGACGGCGTCTGGAAGTCGATCTGCATCGACAACATTTACGTGACGACCGGCGTCGTCGATGTCGGCTTCTACGTCGACTCGCATGGCGGGACGTCGCTGCACATTGACGACGTTCGTTTGACGTAGCAATAAGGGCTTCGTATAACAGGCTATCCAAAGTAAAAATAGTTACGGAAAGATTATCGTTAGGGATGTGCCGTACATGTATCTCCTGCGCTGCGAGAGAGCCCGATTCTAAAATCAAGGTGATTTCAGGATCGGACGAGGCAGCCTCCAGGAGATACATGCTTAAGCCTGTCCACCACGGTTGCAATTCCTCCAACCTACGTTTGCTGCTCTAACCCTGCCTCCTTGAACAACCGGGGATTCCGGAGTTTCTCCCCTATCCGAACGAAATACAATTACAGAAACTCGCTTAAATTCATCTCAGTATAGATCAATTATATATGGGGATATATCATTGTTTTAATCGGGTTGGCCGCTTAAAATTTTGGTTGAAAGCGGGTAAATGCATAGAGGCGTACGGCTTGGAGAGTAGTAGCAATGCTTCGCATTGGCTGTCGTCAAGCATTTTTTTGCACAATTGGGAAAACGTTTTCTAAATCAATGGGAGAGCCGTATTCGAGATTTGCGTCGAAGAACAAGCACGAAAGGGGGCTTGAAGTATGCTTAGAGTCGGAACGGTTGAAAATGGGACGGTTCGAGGACTGCCGGCAGCCGCCCCGCGGATTACGCACTTTAAGGGATACCTTTCGCCGCTCCGCCCGTAGGCGAAAACCGTTGGTGCGCTCCGCAGCCCTAGAAGGACTGGGAAGGCGTGCTCCAAGCATTCGAGTTCGCGCCGAGTTTTCCAAGGAGCAGCCTAGCCATAACATGAAGTTTCTCGTACAGCGGTACTTTAATAATCGTAAGTGAATTCAATCGGTCTGACATGCGGCTTGCTTGTGGAATGTTCTTGGCGGATAGCCGGTTATCTTTTTGAATTGTCTGCAGAAGTGCTCCACATTTTGATAGCCGCATCGAGAAGCGATTTCGGCAACGCTCTGGGTGCTATGAATCAAATATTCTTTCGCGATTCGAATTCGGCTGTTGATGACATCATCCATGCAGGAAACTCCGAAGGCTTTCTTGTAGATGCTCTGGAGGTAGCCGGGACTGATTCGCAGATAATCCGCCATTTTGGCAATGGTCCGGTAATCGCCGGGATTGTTTTGAATGGCCGTGCGAAGTCTCAACAGGTTGTAGTATTGGGGCGTAATGTCATTCTGGAAGATGGATTCCACCAGTTTATTGAACAATGTACGCAACAAATAGTCGATGGAGAATTTTTTGTAATCCCGATTAAAGTTATGTTCGATGACCATCAGTTCAAATAGTTTGCGGCAGTATTCCGGATCGTTCAAGGAAAAAGGAACGCCGAACGGAAGCGGAGATTCCGTGATATAGGCTTCATCGGATTCAAAGCGAATCCAGTCATTGACGAAGGATTCGGCGCAGGCCTGGTAGTGGACTTTCTGCGTTGGCCGATACAGAATAGCGCTATGAGCGGGGTATTCCTTGAGAGCGCCATTGACCCAGAATTGCGCGGGGGTTTTGGTAATGACCAATAGCCAGTGCGAGCCGACGGGAACGTCGATTACAAAATTGCTTGAGTGCGTCGTGTTGCATTCAATATAGTGAATATGGGCCATCCGTATCCCTCCCTATAGCATGTCTTTAATATACCATAGCGAGAAAATACGCGTGAGGATCGGAATAGGAGGCGAAGTAAACAATGAAGCGCTTGAACAGGATGGGAATTCCCGACGCCTATCTGAGTGCGGCTGCGGGCGGCAAGCAAGGCAAAGTACGAAAGATCGTGTATCCGGTAAAACACTACATCAACTCGTCGCGCCAGCTTGTGACGGAGCGGGAAATCGATGCAGGAGAAGCGGGAAGAGCAACGGTTGGCGGAGCGGCAATTCACAAATCCTGCAGCGTCTATCTCCCGGCCGGTTACGAACAATCAGATTCGTATACCCGTTACGATGTATTGTACTTGCTTCACGGTGTAGGCGGGGACGAATACGAGTGGCTGTGCGGCCCAGGGATTGAGGATGGCAAATATCTGTTGTGCAATCTGTTGGATAATCTCATCGCCGGCGGCGATATCGAACCGATCATCGTCGTGATGCCGAACGGAAGAAGCTCGCATGACTGGACGGATCGTACGTTCAATCCAGAAGGAACAAACATGCTCGGCTTCTACTATTTCGATTACGAGCTGAGATACGATCTGATTCCGTTCATAGAATCTACGTTCAACACCTATGCGAATGTTGGGGAGAATGCTCCCGAGACGGTTGCATACAGCCGTATGCACAGGGCAATCGCAGGTTTGTCCATGGGCGGCATGCAAACATTGAATCTGATCGTTGGCGGTTATCGGTGCGATTCCGCAGCAATTGCAGGAACGGAGAGCGTATGGAAGAACGGGCTAATCGCGACGGTTCCCGCGCAAGGGATGACCGATCTGTTCGCTTATATAGGCGCATTCTCTAACGCCCCTACTTCGAGCAGCGGCACAGTTCTCGGCTCAAGCATCGCTTCGCGCGGCAACAGGCTCAAGCTGCTGTATATGACCTGCGGAGATGCCGATGACATATCGCTTGATTGCTACGAGCAATCGATCGACGGGCTTGCGGACATTGCGGGGGATTATCTCGAAGAGCATTACCAAATCGCAATCAAGGACGGCGTTCATGATTTCAACGTGTGGTACAACGGAGCGTATCATTTTATTAAAAAAATAAATCAAGCGAGGAGCGATTTGAAATGAACCAAGCACCCCGGCCCCATAAGCCGCTAGTCACGCATATCTACACGGCTGACCCGTCCGCCCACGTGTTCGAGGGCAAAATTTACATTTATCCTTCGCACGATATCGATCATGACGGACCGGACAATGATAACGGCGACCAATATGCCATGGAAGACTATCATGTGCTGTCGCTTGCCAGCTTTGATTCGCCTGTCGTTGATGAAGGCCAGGTCCTTCATCTGAACGAAATTCCCTGGGCTTCGAAGCAGCTATGGGCTCCGGATGCTGCATATAAGAACGGCGTCTATTATTTATTTTTTCCGGCGAGGGATTCGCTGGGGATTTTTCGGATTGGCGTCGCAACGGCAGAATCGCCGGCCGGTCGGTACACGCCGCAGCCGAATTACATGGAGGGCAGCTTCAGCATTGATCCGGCTGTGTTCGTAGATGAGGACAACCAGGCCTACATCTATTTCGGCGGATTGTGGGGCGGCCAGTTGGAGAAATGGCAGTCTGGAACGTTCGAGCAGAATGCCTCGGGCCCGAACGCAGATGCTCCTGCACTGGGCCCGAGGGTTGCGCCGCTTAGCGAGGATATGTTTTCTTTCCGGGGAGAGCCCCGGGAAATCTCCATTGTTCATGAAGACGGCAGCCCGATTCTGGCCGGGGATGAGGAGAGAAGATATTTCGAAGGTCCTTGGGTGCACAAGTATAACGGCTGGTATTATTTGTCCTACTCCACTGGCACCACACACAAGTTGGTATATGCCGTCAGTCGGCATCCGATGGGACCGTATTTCTTCAAGGGAACGATTCTGACCCCGGTAATCGGTTGGACAACCCATCATTCGATTGTTCAGTTCGAAGGCAAATGGTATCTGTTTTACCATGACAGCTCCTTGTCAGGCGGTGTTAATCACAAGCGTTGCGTGAAATATGCCGAACTGCTCTACAACGAGGACGGAACGATTCAAACCATCGATCCTTACAAATAACAATCATGCCGATCCCTTGCCAAAGACAGGCGGATCGCCCAAATGCATCCATCGCTGTGGTATAATGAGGATTATTTTTGGAGGGAGAGGATCCCGATCTTCACCGTGCTGCTCGTTGACGACGAACCGCTTGTATTGGAAGGTTTAACGTTCATGATCGATTGGGAAAGTCACGGTTTCCGCATTTGCGGTGAAGCATGCGATGGGGAAGAAGCGCTGAATCGAATTCAGGAGTTGAACCCTGATCTGGTCGTGTTGGATATTAGCATGCCGGTCATGGATGGATTGCAGTTGATCGAGCACTGCACGAAGGCGCTTAATGTGCCGAGCCGATTCATCGTTCTGAGCGGGCACGATGATTTCGCCTTCGCTCAGAAGGCGCTGACGTGCGGAGTGCTTGATTACTGGCTAAAGCCAATCGACGTGGAGGAAATTAACGCAACACTCGGAAAGCTGGGCAAGGAGTGGTCGCATCCGAACGAAGAGGAGGCAGTCCCGACTCATACGCTGTCAACGGCCTGGACTGTCCCGGATGCCGATGATCCGTTGTTCGCTGCGGAGGACTCTCTGTTACTGGCAATTCAAGCGGGAGACCTATCGGTGATTGACGAAGCGGCCGGAAGACTGTGCAGCCAAGTGGAGCGTTCTTTCAAAGGGGATAGGGAGGCGAGCAAAGCATTCTTATCGAATGTGTTGTTGGAATTGATCTGGAAGGTGATGGAGGGAGAAATGACAAACCCGGCTCCGGATGACGAACACACACTCTCGCTTCCGGTTCTGCCTAACAGGCCGGAGCGCTGGCCCGATATTTTAGCGTCGTTTGCCCGTGAGACGATGAAGCAATTGACGCGGCAGAAGGCGATGACCGGTCCGGTAGGAGAGGCGGCCCGAATTATCCGGGAGCGCTACTGCGAGCCGCTTCAATTGCAGGCCGTTGCGAAAATGCTTCATTTTCAGCCCGCTTATTTGGGGCAGTTGTTCAAGAAGCAGACTGGAATGTCTTTCCTCGATTACGTTCACCGCACGCGCATCGAGGCAAGCCGCAGGCTTCTGCGGCGAACCGATCTGAAAATTGCCGACGTAGCCCGGACGGTCGGATACGCCGATCCCGAACAATTCGCCGCAAAATTCAAGCAATGGATGGACATGCCCCCCTCTCAATACAAAAATGGCTGATTCGAAGGAGGCATCCGAATGCGCAAGCCGATCGTCTGGCTCGGCTTTGTCAACAACATCCCGCTCAAATGGAAGTTCACACTGATCTACCTCCTTTGCGTCCTGCTGCCGATCTTAACGATCAATGTCCTCTTCTTCCAGCAGATGTCGGAGAATATACAGACCCGGGAACACAACAGCCTGCAAATCACGATCGAGCGAGCGGCCAAGAAGACGACAGACATGATCGAGGGCGGAGTGACGCTCAGCCATTCCATCGCGACGGACCGCAACCTGTACGAGGTGCTGGACACGGAATACGCCGATATTGTCGATTTCTATGAAAGCTTCAATAATATGCTGAACGGCAAGATGAGGCCGTTCATGTCCGCCTATACATATGTCGAGAATATTTCAGTGTTTACGGAAAATCCAACGCTCGTGGCCGGGAGCAATTTCTTTATTCTGGACGAAGCGGCGAAGCGCACCTCGTGGTATGAAGCGGCTTCGGCGTCTCCGTCGGCCGTCAACGTTCTGATGTATACCGATGTCGATCCGATTAACGCGAAAGCGAGTAAAGGATACTTCAGTATTGTGCGCAGGCTGAACGAGTACCCGATGTTCGGGCGTTATGCCAAGTATTTGCGCATTGATCTCAAGCTCAGCAGCTTCGACGAGATTCTGGAGCAAGAGGAGCCATACATGACGATCAACATGCTGGGTCCGCAAAATCAGGTGCTCATCCCCTCCTCTCAGTATTTGCAGAAGGCCGTATTGCAGGACAACCATGGGGACGACGGCTTGATGTTCCGAAGCCCCCTCGGAACCCCCTCCTATATCCGCGATTGGAAGCTTGTCGGTATAGCGGAAAAGGATCGCTTTCAGACGGCTGTCCAGAGCTCCAGGCATTTTATCTGGATGCTGGCCGCCATTAGCACGCTGCTGCCCACCTCGCTTATTTTCATCATGCTGCGTTCCTACAATTACCGGATTCGCCGGCTTTCCCGCCACATGGAGAAAGCAAAAAACGAGAAGTTTGACCTGATCGTGCTGCGCGAGGGGACGGATGAGATCGGCGGACTGATTCGCAGCTACAACCGGATGGCGGCTCAGATCGAGTCGCTGATTAACGATGTCTACAAGCTCGAGATTCAACAGAAGGATATGGAGCTGGAGCGGATTCGTGCGGAGATGAAGCTGCTGCAAAGCCAGGTAAATCCGCATTTCCTGTTTAATACGCTGAATGCTCTGCTCGTCGTCAGCGCCAAGAACGGCTATACGGAAGTCACCGATATTATCCGCAACTTGTCCCAAATGCTTCGGCGGATGCTCAGTTGGACCGACTCACCCGTCACGCTGCAGGATGAGCTTCATTTTACAGAAATGTATTTGAAAATCGAAAAGTTTCGGTTCTCGGACCGTTTTGATTATGTTTTTAACATCGAAGAGGAAGCCGCAGGCTGTCTGCTGCCGAAAATGTGTATTCAACCGATTGTTGAGAATGCATGCAAGCATGGGCTTCAGGCGGTGAAGGGGCAGCGCGTTATTCGTATTGAAGCGCGGCGCTCGGACGCTTATTTGCAAGTGCAGATCGAAGATAACGGCAAAGGCATGGACGAGCAGAGGTTAACTGAAATCCGAAGTCTGATGAACGGAAGTCTTGATGCGGACGAGAACGTGGGCATTCGCAACGTGTATAAGCGACTTCGGCTTCATTATGGGGAGCGCGTCGATTTCTACATCGACAGCCGACCGGGCGAGGGGACTCGAGTCAGCTTTCGGATTCCTGCCTTGTCCTCGAATGAAGGAGGAATATGACGTGTATACGGTACTGCTGGTAGATGACGAATCTTGGGCGATCGAAGGCTTGCAGATGTTCGTTGATTGGGAAGGGCTCGGCTTTCGCATCTGCGGAGTGTGCGAGAATGGCGCTGAGGCGCTGGCAGCGGCGCGCAAGCTGGTGCCGGATGTCATCGTGACGGATATCCGAATGCCGGAGCTAGACGGCTTGGAGCTGATCGGACAATTGCGGGAGGAGAGTGCGGCCCCTGCCGAATTCATCGTGCTTAGCGCCTATAGTGAGTTTGCATTCGCCAAACGCGCCATGCAGCTCGGAGTTCATCATTATTTGCTGAAGCCGATTATCGAGGAGGAAGCGGCTGGGGTGCTGACGCAAATTCGCATGCGATTGGACGTCAGCAAGGCGTACCGCCATGCGGCGAACAACGGCGCTGAAGAGACGTCGCTGCCGACTCTGGCCGTACAGCGGATGAAGGACGTGCTGCAAGCGATCGAAGATGCGGACAGAGGGCGGGCAGCGAACGTCATCTACAGCTTGTTCCAGGAGCTGGGCAGCCGATCGGACGAATGGGTGGAGCTGTTCGCAGGCTCTTTGACCATACGCTGCAGCAAGCTGATTCGCGAATCCGGCGGCGATCCGGGTCTGCTGCTAAGCTCCCGGCCGGATACCGAACTGGCGTCCGTGCAAACGCGTATTCTCTCGTATATGGAGCAAGTGATCGCAGCGCTGCAATCGCTTCGCGAGCGCAGACCCGGCAACACCATGGCAGAGATAGACGGGTACATTTGCGAACATTATCGCGATCCGCTGTCCATCAGGGATATAGCGGCACGATTTTATTTGAACCCCGTTTATTTAGGCAAGGCTTATCAGGACAAATTCGGCTGCGGCATACTCGAACGGATGCATGATTTGCGGATTGCCGAGGCATGCGAGAAGCTGCGCGGCACCTCCGAACCGATCAACGCGATTTCGGAGCAGGTCGGGTATTCGCACTACCATCACTTTTTGCAGCATTTCGAACGGCGTACAGACAGGAAACCGGCGGAATACCGAGCCTTGATAGGCGATGCTTGGAGAAGCGAACCGCTGCTTGAAACCGATTTTTGAGGGGGGTACACATTTAATCTGTGAATTGTAACCGCATACAGGAAAGCGCTAACATAGATATAGCAAGACGATAGCGCGCCGTCTTGCGCCATATCCGTGAAGGAGGATCTAACATGGGGGTTAGCACTAGAAAAGCAGCTACAGGATTGTTGACGCTGATTTTGACTTTCAGTATGGTTGCGGCAGGTTGCTCCAAGAGTGGCAATAATGAGGGCGACTCGTCGTCGGCATCGCAGAGTCCAAGCGCTTCCTCGGGCGAAGCCAACTCGCCTGAAACGAAAGTGGAGCCGTTCACGATCTCTTTGTTTACGGCCGCTACGGGACCGATCCCGACAGACGACAACAAAATCTACAAGGAAATTAAAGAGCAGCTCGGTGTAACGCTGAAGGAAGAATATCTGGTCGGCGATATCGAGCAGAAGCTTGGCGTTATGATCGCCGGCGGCGATTACCCGGACATGATTACGGCAAATCCGAAGCTGACAGCGGCCAAAGCGGTTATTCCGCTGGAAGACCTGATCGAGCAGTATGCGCCGAACTTGAAGAAACACTATGGAGCAGTATGGGAACAATTGAGAGATCCGGAAGACGGCCACATCTACTGGCTGCCGAACTACGGGGTTTATCAGGGCGACTTCAAGCCGACGGATTATATGGGACCGGCCTTCTATATTCAGAAGGCAATTCTCAAAGAAAACGGCTATCCGAAAATCCAAACGTTGGACGAATACTTCAAGCTGATTGAAGATTATGCGGCCAAGTATCCTGAGATCGACGGTCAACCGACGATCGGGTTCTCCTCGCTCGCCTTTGACTGGCGCGATTGGGGCCTGCGCAATCCGCCGCAGCATTTGGCAGGCCATCCGAACGACGGAGGCGTTCTCGTCGATCCGAATACGAACGTTGCAACGCTATTTTCTGCTACGGATATAGCGAAGCCGTACTATAACAAACTGAACGAAATCAATGCCAAAGGGCTGATGGATAAAGAAGCGTTCGCGCAAAACTACGATCAGTATTTGGCAAAGCTGTCGAGCGGCCGCGTGCTGGGGATGTTCGACCAGCGCTGGAACTTCGGGCAAGCTCACGATTCGCTCGTCTCCCAAGGCAAGGTCGAACGCACTTATGTTGGATTCCCGCTCGTCTACGACTTGAACACGAGGGACTACTATCTGGACCGTCCGCCGATCAACCTGGGCAACGGCTTCGGCATCACGGTTAATGCCGAAGATCCGGAGAAAATCATCAAGTTCATTGACACGATGCTTTCGGAGAAGTGGTCGAAGCGTCTGAACTGGGGCGAAGAAGGCGTCGATTATCTGGTCGGCGACAACGGACTCTACTATCGGACGCCGGAAATGCGCACACAACAAGAAGACGTTACGTGGAAGCAGAAGTATAAGGCGGAATCGCTCTGGGGCTACCTGCCTAAATTGGAAGGCAACTATGCGGACGGCAACGCCGACGGTCCGGGCAATCAGCCGGACGAATTCTTCTCGGGATTGAAGGACATCGACAGAGAGCTGTTGTCGGCCTACGGCTTCAAAACGTGGACGGACTTCTTCTCGACTCCGCCGGAAAACCGCGTGTCGTACCCGGCATGGAACATTGATCTCATCGAAGGCTCCCCGGCGAAAGTCGCCGAACAGAAGATGAAGGATCTGGATTTCAAGTACTTGCCGAAGGCGATCCTGAGCCAGCCGGACAAATTCGAAGAAGTATGGGCCGAGTACGTCGCTCAAATGGGCAAAGTGGATACGCAAGCTTACTTGAATCGAGTTAACGAGCAACTCAAATGGCGCGCAGACACTTGGACGAGTAAATAAGACGAAGGAGGCGGAAGGTTGGAGCGATTGTTCCGGCCTTCCGCTCGTTCGAGACAGGAGGCGGAAGCGATGCCGCAGCATAACATTCACAAGCTTGAAGTCGCAACCCGGTCCGCTCCGCGGACCGCTACGTTCTTGAGGAAGATGGTCCGTCAGCGACAGCTGATCATCATGTCTTTGCCAATGGTGGCCTATGTTCTGCTCTTTGCCTACGGGCCCCTCTGGGGCTGGCTGATGGCGTTTCAGAATTTTAAGCCAATGGCGGGAACTTCAATCTTTGAACAGAAATGGGTCGGACTGGATCAATTCAAATTTCTGTTCATGGATGAAGGCTTTATCCGGGTACTGCGCAATACGATCGGGATGAGCTTCATCTCCCTCATTCTCGGGTTCGTCACGGCCATCGGCTTGGCGCTGCTGCTTAACGAAATCAAGAAAACGGGCTTTAAGCGGTTAATCCAGACCATCTCGTATCTTCCGCACTTTCTGTCGTGGATTATCGTTACCGGTCTCGTCTCCATGGCGTTATCCACCGAAGGCGGCATCGTGAACATCGTGCTCATGAAGCTGCACATTATCAATGAACCGATTCTGTGGCTGGGAGAAGGCAAGTACTTCTGGGGAATCGTCGGGATGACCAACGTCTGGAAGGAAGTTGGCTGGAACACGATCATCTACTTGGCCGCCATTGCGTCCGTCGATCCGTCCTTGTACGAAGCGGCGGAGGTAGACGGAGCAGGGCGCTACCGCAAAATATGGAATATCACACTGCCTGGCATCAGGCCGATTATCGTCATTCTGCTGATTATGAACGTAGGCTGGATTCTGAACGGCGGGGGTTTTGACATTCAGTATTTCCTCGGCAACGGACAAGTGCTCGACTGGTCGGAGACGATCGACATCTTTGTTCTGAAGTACGGGCTCAAACTCGGAAACTATTCGCTCGGCGTCGCAGCCGGCATATTCAAAACCGTAGTCAGCATCATTCTACTCTACTGCGCGAATTTACTCGCCAAGCGTCTTGGCGAAGAGCGACTTATATAAGGGGGGCTCCGCATGCAAACGACCATCAGAAAATTCAAGACGGAGCCGTTCCTGTTCCATACGCTCAACTTTTTATTCATGATATTCGTTGTGATTGTGACGTTATATCCGTTCCTCAACACGCTGGCGATCTCATTTAACTCAGGACTCGATACGACGCGCGGCGGCATCTACTTGTGGCCGCGGGAATGGACGTTCAAAAACTATGAGGCGGTATTTGCGACCGGGAAAGTGTATCACGCATTCTGGGTGTCGGTCGCCCGGACCGTGATCGGCACGGTGGTCAGCGTTTTCCTGACTGCTATGCTGGCGTACACGATAAGCCGTAAGGAATATATGTTCCGCAAATCCGTTACGCTGATTTTTGTCCTTACGATGTATTTTAGCGCCGGCCTTATTCCTTCGTATTTTTTGATCAAGGATTTGAACTTGCTGAATACCTTTCTTGTTTATATTCTGTTTCCGGGAGCGGGAGCGGGGCTGATCAGCGCATTTAACATGCTTGTCGTCCGCACCTATATTCACACGCTGCCGGAAAGCTTGAACGAATCGGCTAAAATAGACGGCGCAAGCGACTTCCGGGTATTCTTCAGCATCATTTTGCCGATGTGTGCACCGGTTATCGCGACGATCTCGCTGTTTACGGCCGTAGGTCAATGGAACACGTGGTTTGATACGTTCATATTCGCCTCGTCCCGCCAGGAGCTCAGCACGCTTCAATTCGAACTGATGAGGCTGTTGTCTTCGTCGGTGAATTCCAATGCCAATCCGAGCTTGTCGTCTACAGCCGCCAAGGACACCGCAACGATGATTACGCCGTTGTCGATCCGTGCCGCCATTACGATGGTTGCGTCTGTGCCGATTCTGGTCGTGTATCCGTTTCTGCAGCGGCATTTCGTTTCGGGGTTGCAGCTCGGAAGCGTTAAAGAGTAGTGCGATCTAAGAAATGGAGGAAACTTAACCCATGTCAAAGCCAAAGCCAGCGTCAAAGCCAATTAACAGAATGCTAGCGTTTCTCTGTTGCTTGGCCATGCTGCTTACGCCGGTGCCTGCCAGCTCTGCCGCCAACGAAGTCGTCGACGAAGCATTCGGGATAAACGATGGTTCTATGAGCACGCTGTCAGCAACGCAAGCGACCGCCAGCTTCGGTACGCCTGTGTTGGGCGCCAATGACGATTTATGGAATACGACGATGACCCTATCCGTAGACCAAAGCACCATTCCGGGCGACCCGCGCTCGCACGCCACCGGCGAGGGCAGAGTGCTATGGGACGAAGATTTTCTGTACGTGCGCGTTGTAGTAACAGATGAGGATGTGTATGAAAGCTCAGTCGCCAGCAATCATTATATGTACGACAGTGTCGAATTCTTCGTCGGACCGGGAGCAAGCGGAGCTAATCAGTGGCGTATAAACGCCGGTGGTTCTCTATCCGGACAAACCGCCGGCGGCAGGGATTCATGGACAGAAATAACCGAAACAGGATATATCGTTGAAATGAAGATTCCCAAGCGGGAACTTACGTTCGCGAGCGATGCCCTGATTACATTTGAAATCGGGATGAACAATTCCACAGCGGCAGGGAATGACCGGTACGAGGTCGTATCCTGGTACGGCGAACCTGACAGAGGTTACAGCAGCCACTCAGGCTTTACGGACAGTCTGAAGTTAATTGGCGGCGAAGGAGTCGTCAGGCATTTGATTAAAGCCTCGGCAGGCGACAACGGTACGATTGCGCCTTCCGGTTTGGTTAGGGTTGGAGCAGGGAACAGTCAGGAATTTGTCTTCATCCCGGCGCCCAACTATATCGTTGATGAACTGACAGTGAACGGGCAGACGGAATCGGTTACAGGCAACAGCTATACTTTTACCAACGTAGCAACTTCCGAACAAGAAATACACGTAACATTTAAACCGGATCCAGGCGCTTCGGTTTTTGACTTCACCGTTTGGAACGATAACTTTGCCACCGGTGAATTTACCACAGCTGTTATTATTGACTTAGGCGAAGGCGAGGAAATCCAAAGTTCCGAGCTCAATAAGTCCATGTTCTCCGTTACAGGCAAGAACATGAGGGGCAGCGATGTGGCGTTTAATGAAACCCGCAAAATTAAAAGGGTATACGCAAACTCAGAGCCTAAAGTGCTCGGTTATCTAGGCGAGGTTAGAAACTCACCTGATTATCAAGCGGGACTCGATAAAGGCCGTTACATTGTCATCGAGTTTGAATGGACACAAGGCGGCGGAATTGGGACATTGGCTAACTCCAACTCCACAAAGCAACACTACAGCGTATCCGTTACACAAAGTTTCAATTTGGTTAGCGGAGGCGCCATTGATAAAGCGGTATTTGTCCAGAAAGAGGTTGTCAACCCGCTCATAGACCAGTTTGAAGCCGGGCCGGCTATAGACGGTGCCAGTTTAGGTTACACACGCTACCTTCACAAGGACACAAATGGCAATCCGCAAAAAGGACTTCCACTTTACGTATACACCCATGGCATGTCGCGTGGAGGCGAAAACCCTGATCTTGACCTTTTTTCACCGTTAAGATCGGCAAATGGCGCTATTGCCCTGATGCAACGGATAGAGAAAAACCCCGAAAAGTACGCCAGCCATATCCTGGCGCTTCGGTATACGGGCACATCCGTTCCGGCACCGGCCACTATCAAGAAATATATTGACGAATTGGTTGAACAAGGATGGGTGGATCCGAACCGTATTTATGCGGCGGGCTTCTCTTGGGGCGGCCAGTACACGAATAGATTAATCAACGAAATACCCGGATTGTTCGCGGCTGCCATGCCATTGGCTCCGGTTTCGGGATTTCCCACAGTGACTAATGCGGAAGCTAACGCTCAACTGGCTTATTGGATGTTTGTCAATGAGTATAATACCGGCACCAATAACAACTATGTTAATAATCTCAATAGTTTCGTAAGCACGGCCATGCCTTCTTATGACAACGCAAGGGTCACGCTGTTCAAAAACACGAATGACGCGTTTCTATGGCCCTACGATCAATGGCCCAAATCGGCGGAGCCTCTTCAGGACTATGTCGGACATGAAGTGGAAGCCGCGGTTTTGTATAACAAAATCGACGAGCCCTCCAATTCCTGGAACATTAAGCCAACCGCCCAATCTGCGAAGTTAGGGAATTGGAATGATGATTATTCTGACGTATTCGAATGGATGTACGATCAGTCCAAGGGCCCTGGCGAGCCGAAAATCACTGTTATATACGATATGCAGAATGATAACGCTGTCAAAGGTAAGGCTGAAGATACCGTTGTTACCGCGTTTGATGGTTTACAACTCAACGGTTCCCCCACCGTTACCGTTAAAGACGGCGATGGCGGCAAAAAATCGCTATTGGTGACTGGAAGAACGCAGAACTACTTCGGAGTGGATATCAAAGGCTCGCTATTTACCGATCTTGATGAGAAATATACGATTACGGTCAAAGGCCACCTTCCCGCCGGCGTTTCCACAAGCAACGCCATCCTGCAAGCTACGGGAGACAAGACAGACGAAGGTCAATACTATGCGTGGTTGGTTAATAAGGCGGTTGCCGCAGGCGACAGCTTTGAACTCACGATGACTAAAAGCATCAACGAGATCATCAATGAAAACGGCAAGGACTTTGCCAGGTTACAGATTCAATTGCAGGAGTCCGATAAAGACTTCTATATTGATGACATTATCATCACTATTGAAGAAACCGGCAATGGGGATAACGTCGTACTGTTCTACGAAAATTTCGAGGATTATAAGGACACCTTCGTAAAAGACGGCGACGTTGCGGATGTGGCGGTGTCTGCGGATGTTGCGTCTAACGGCACACGCAGCCTGTTGGTTGACTCGCCGTCGTCTTCGCAAGACTACGCCGGTGTTGTCCTCAACAACGATAAGCTTAATGCGCCGGGTATGCAGCCTACAGGTAAATATCGCTTTACTGCGCAGGTTTATGCCGCAGGCCCGGAAACGGGAACTCCGACAATAGGAATACGCGTGGATTCGACTACGAACGGTTCCGATTCATGGGGGGGCATATTTAGCCAAAGATTTAATCTGACACGCGGACAATGGACCAGTATTTCGTTTGACTTCGAGGTTCCGGAAAACCACGAGCTTGTCAAAAGAATCGCATTTATCAATGCCGCCAGACAAACAGAGCTCAAGTATTATATTGACGATGTTAAGTTGGAGGTTTTAAGAGAGCCTGTTCCAGTCGTACCGCTGGAGTGGGAGAGCGGATTGCCTTCGCTCTATGAAGCCTACGAAGACGACTTCCTGTTCGGTAATATTATGGAGCCTGGAACCTTGGATAATACCGGAACTCTCGAAATGTATAAGCATCATTACAATGCGGTATCGGCAGAGAATGCGATGAAGCCGGAGAGCTTGGTGAATAATAACAGGGAGTATAACTTCGAAAATGCTGACAGATTGGTAGATTGGGCGCTCACTAACGATATTAAGGTTCACGGACATACACTGGTATGGCATGCCCAGTCACCGTCCTGGCTGACGAGAGATGATTCCGGCCAACCGCTCACCCGTGCGGAAGCGAAAGCGAACCTGGAAGAGTATATCAATACCGTCGCAGGGCATTACAAAGGCAAAGTCATTTCCTGGGATGTTGTTAACGAAGCCGTTTCAGGCGGATCGAATTCCCCATGGAAGCAAGCCTATGCAAATGGAGCGGATATAGCTCAAGGCGAAGAAGGCGACGATTACTTCTACGACGCGTATGTATTCGCCCGTCTGGCCGATCCGGGAGCTACCTTGTATTACAACGATTTTAATGAACATCTCTCTCCAAATCGTCAGCAAATCTATAATATGGTCAAAAAATACAACGACCGTTGGAAAGAGGATGTTCGAAATACGGATCAGGATCGTTTGCTTATCGAAGGTATCGGTATGCAGGCGCACTACTGGACCGGCGAGAGCAGCTCTCTAATTGATAACGTAACTACAGCGATTGATCTATACAGAACGCTTGGCGTTAAGATTAGCGTGTCTGAGCTGGACATTCCAGCAGGAAATGCCGGCACAACAAAGACAGCTACCGACGCGGAGAAGAAAACCCAAGCTATTTTATACGCGCAGCTATTCGAACTCTACAAGAAGAATGCGGATATCATTGAGCGTGTGACACTGTGGGGCAGAGAAGATGCGAGCAGTTGGCGCGGCGGCAACAACGGCGACGCTTCGCCATTGCACTTCGATAACAAGCTTCAGTCAAAACCGGCTTTCCAGGCCATAGTGGACCCGGTAAAATTTTTAGAAAACACGGAGCTTCCGGAAGTGTACGTCCCCCCGACAGCATACGCTGTGTATGGTACGCCTGATCTGGGTAAGAACGATCCGGCTTGGGTAACGGCTCCGGTGATCATCGCCAACAAACAAGCAGTGGATAACGCTAATGCAACAGGAAAAGTTAAAGTTCTGTGGGATGAGCAAAACATCTATGTCCGTGTAGAGGTAACCGACAATCAGATTGATGTTAGCTCGGCAAATGCGTGGGAGAGGGACTCCGTTGAGGTGTTTCTAAGCGAGACCAACTTTAGGGGAAGCTATAGCGGAACGGAGGGTAACCAGTACCGTGTGGATGCCGATGGCGGAACTTCTCAAAAAACAAATGTAACAGGCTGGGGCATCGATTCGGGAGAGGGTTACTCCTTTGCTGAGCGCACAAGCTATGGCTATCTTGTGGAAATGAAGCTCCCATGGCGTGCAGCAGCCGCTCCGGCAGAGGACATGGTTGTCGGTTTTGATATTCAAATCAATGACCCGCCTCCTGCTGCCAGCAGACCGCAAGTCACTTGGAGCGATCCTGAGGCCAATAGTTATAACTCAAGCCTCAATTGGGGTAATCTCAAGCTGGCAGGGCAACAAAGCTCTTCCTATACCGTGACGGTTGTTAACGGAACAGGCAGCGGCGATTATAACCTGGGCGAACCGGTCCAGATCACAGCAACAAGACGTTCCGGAAAGACATTTGTCAGATGGGATATTAACCCGGACGTTACATTTACAGCTGGCAGCAATACCAGCGAAACGGCGACGTTCACCATGCCAGCGAATAACGTTACGGCGACCGCAGTATTTAAGGACTCCGGCGGTAGCACGGGTCCGACGTCGTCACAACCTTCAACTTCGACGCCATCGACACCATCGGAACCATCGACACCAACAAGAGATTTGATAACGCCGAATGATATTTCGTCAGGCATTACGATTGCGAATGGCCAAGTCGGCGCAGTTGTTGAAGCGAACCAATTGAATAAAGTGATCGACAGTAAAAGTGAGCTGGTAATTACCAACGGACGTTATCAAGCAAGCTTTGCCGCCGGGCAGCTGAAGGAATGGGGACTTAAAGAGGACTCCAAGGTTACCCTCATTTTTGCGCCAAGCGATGTCATCATTAAGGATAATACCGTTAATAAACTGGTGAAGACGGATAAGGTGAATGAGACGCTGCTGAAAGAGGTCTATGAGATCAACATCAAGACAGACGGTCAGACTGTTGGTAAAACCAAGACGCCGACAAAGGTTACGATTAACGTTTCCGACTTAAATCTGACCGACGAGCAGAAAGCTAACTTCACCGGTATCATTTTTGATGAACAAACTCAGAGCTACCGTCAGCTAGGCGGCGAGTTCTCGCCAGACGGCAAAACATTTGAATTTTACACCTATGAAACAGGAACGCATGGAGTGATTGTTTCGGACAATTTGTACAAAATTAACTTCAAAATTGGCGACCAAGCATTTGCGAAAAATGGAGAGCAGATGGATAATGACGTTGCGCCTTATATCGCTGGAGGCAGGACAATGATGTCGCTCCGCGCTGTAGCTGAAGCGTTGGATGCATCTGTGAGCTGGACCGCCGCTACAAGAACCGTTGTGATTGCTAAAGGCGGCGTAACCCTGAGACTTGTTATAGACGAGCCACTGCCCGACGGCATGGGTTCAGCTACTTTATCTCCTGCAGGCCGCACATTTGTGCCACTTAGGTATATTTCAGAAAATCTTGGCGCTAATGTAGTTTGGGATGCCAAGAATAAAGCGGTTAATATTTATATGTAACCGCAACGTCAAACTTTATGGTATACCGTAAAAAACCTTGCCGATAAACGAAGGCAAGGTTTTTTACTATAAATCAGTACTCGATTTGTCGTCTCGGCGATTTATTTTTCCGGCAAAGGGAACTTTCCCCGGCCTGGCTCGTCCTATTCCTTGGGAGGGATCGGAAGTGGCTTTCGATTACTTAAAGCATATGACCGGCGGAGTGGACAAGCACGCTCTGTTCGACGAGCTTATGATGACCTACGGCAGAGACGTGTGGAATTACGCCTATTTCATCACCAAGCGCAAAGACTTGGCGGAAGATATCTCTCAAGACGTATTCGTGAAAGCTTACGAGCATCTGGATTCTTTTCGCGGCGGCTCAAGCGTGAAATCCTGGCTCTTATCCATTACTCGCAATACCGCGCTCGACTACCTCAAGACCGCCTGGATGCGCAGGGTGCAGCTCTTCCCTTCCTGGTTTCGGCAGGACTCGCAGCGTTCGGCAGAGAGCGAGTGGTTCGGCAGCGAAGAGAAAAACCGCATCTGGAGCCTCGTGCTGGAGCTGCCGCGCAAGCAGCGCGAAGTGCTCATCCTGTTCGCCCATTACCGGATGTCGATGAAAGAAATTGCCGAACATCTGGACATTTCCGAAGGTACGGTCAAATCCCGGCTTCACCGGGCAAGGCAATCCGTCGGCCTGAGCTTGTCGGAGACCGCCGAGGAGAGGAGCGAGCGATTATGAACCGGAACTTGAACGACTGGGAAAAAGAGCTGTCCGAAGTCCCGCTCGGAATCGGAGGCTTTAACGAACGCACAATGCGAAAGATTAAGGAGCGTGTTACCGTGCCCGCTACTCGTAAATTTAGATTCCAGCCGGCCTTTGCCGGGGTTATGGTCGTTCTGCTGCTCGCTTCCGGTTGGTGGATGAGAGATTCGCTGTCTGGCTGGTTCGCCGGCAAGGAGGGCGGGGAGACAGCCCGGACCGACGCCTGGGATCAGGAGGATGTCGTTCTCAAAATCCAATACCACGACCAAGCCAGCTTCATGAACGAATTCGGCCTTCCGTTCGTCGTGCGGCATCCGAATGCTCAGATTGAAGTTCCGCCTTCTCCGGAATCAACGGACCCGGAGGATTATAAAGTGTGGCTTCAACAGTACGAGCCGGATTTGCTGCAAGTTCCGCTTTTCCTGGTCGATTCGCTTTCGAAGCAGGGGCTTATTCAGCCGCTTGACGCTTGGGCCAAGAGGGACGGCTTCGATCTGGACGACTTCCACGCACCTGTTATCGGTACGATACGGGAGGCCGGAGACGGCGCTCTGTACGGATTGACGCCCTATTTCGAAACCTATGCCCTGTACTATAACAAAAGCTTGTTCAACCGCTTCGGCATTGAGCCTCCGGAAGATCGAATGACGTGGAACGAAGTGCTTGAGCTTGCCGCCCGATTCAACGGGCAGGAGCAGTCCGGACAGCCGATCTACGGGCTGGCGACGGCTAGGGGAATGTCGCCCTTCGAACTGATCCGGAGCGTCGGGCAAGCGGACGGACTTCGTCTGACGGACGCCGATTTGAAGCCGACGATCGACTCCCCCTCGTGGCGGAACGTCTGGGACAAGGTGACTCGCGGCTATCGGGATGAGTGGATATTCGAAGGGGTATGGCCGTCCTCTGAATCTGACGGTCATATCTCGATGAACGATCTGTACAAAGCCGACCCGTTCCTTACCGGGCGCGCCGCGATGACGTTCAGACCGAGCTTCTACCGGCAGGACGTGTTTTCCGCTATCGATGAGATCGGATTCCAGGACGAGTGGGGAATCGTCACACAGCCGGTCTCGTCGGATCGTTCCGATGTCGCCTCCGAATTTTCGATTGCGACGGTGTACGCGATCAACGCGAAGTCTCCGAACAAGGATGCTGCATGGGCGATGCTCCGCTATATGACAGGGCCGGAGCACGCGCAGAGCAATCGGAGCAAGCAGTACAGGGCGTTGTCTTCGAGACCTCCAGCTTCGGAAAGTCATCCGACGACCGGAGAGAGCGCCTTCTACAGGCTGGGCGTCGACAGTTCTGCCGTTCTGCGATACGAGGAGTCGATGTACAGACCGCCTAATCCGTCTTTTATCCAATCTGTACTAGCTGCGGGTGACGAAGAAGCGCGCGAGACGATCAAGGGAAGTAAGTCGATAGAGCAAGCAGTGGACAATTTGCAGAAGCGAACGGAAGAGCTCGTCGCCTCGACGAAGGCGACGACGGAAGCGACGACGGAAGCCCGAAAGGAGAACAAGCCATGAACGAAATACGAAAGCGAGCGCGGCAAACGCTGCTATGGACGGTTACGGTCGCCGCGCCGGCCGTCCTGCTGTCCGGCTGTCAGTCTGAGAACAAGCCGGAAGCTCCCAAAGAGCTCGTACTGGGCGTAATCGACGAAGAGACTTACAATTATCAATTTCGGGCTATATTCGAAGGACGTTTTCCCGACTGGAAAATTACGCTTGCGCCGATGGGCGACCGCAAGCTGTATGAGATGAGAGGGGGGGAAGCCATTAAAGTGTTTAACGAATACCTGGAGCTTAATCAACCCGATTTGTTCATTATGAACAGTTTGCTGTATCAGCCTTTGGCGGACGCTGGGGCATTTAGGGATTTAGGCCAGTGGGTGTCGCGTGACGCTATGGACTTGAATGTATTTTCTCCCGGTATGATCGAACAGATGAAGGACAACGAAGAGGGCAAGCTGTTCGGGCTATCGCCAAGCTTTCGAACCGCCGTTCTGTATTACAATAAAACGATGTTTCGATCCTATGGAATTGAGGAGCCTCAGGAGCGGATGACCTGGAGCGAGGTATTGAGTCTATCCGACCGATTTACGCAGGATGCGTCCTTGGAGAAGGGGAGCTACGGCTTCTACGAGCCGTACATCAGGTCTCCTTTCGATCTGGTTCAGGTCGTGGCCCAGACGGAGGGACTGAGTTTTGTCGACACTCGCAATGGCCGAATGACGATGCAGAGCGAGGAAGGGAAGCGGATGTGGCGCATGGTCGCCGATTCCTATCGCCGCGGCTCGCTCGGGTTAAATGACCGAAAGCAGAAGGTCGTCGACGGCGTAACCTATGTAGGCAAGGAAGAGCAGGAAGCCTCCGATTTGTTCAACAAAGGCAAGGTGGCCATGACCTATGGGCAAGTCGAACTGATGCAGAAGCTAAAGGCGAAGCCTCCGTCCTTCGAATGGGGCGTGCTGCCGGGACCGGTCAGCGAAAGAGATCCCGAACGAACCTGGTGGTTCAATTCCGACTACATCTTCGTCGTTCCAACCGTCGCAAGTCGGCCGGAATCGGCCTGGAATGCGATCCGCGAGCTCCATTCGGAGCCTGTCGGCAAGTTTTACGCTTCGGCGGGCACCGACCTGTCGTCCTTGAAGGATTATCCCAAATGGAAAAACGATCTCGACTACGAGCCTTTTTACCAGCTAAAAGGATGGCCGAAGCCGCCGAACTTTGTAACCAGCGTCATTCCGACGGAATTTTACCAACCGTTCAACAAGCTCGTTGCCGAGCAAATGGAGGCTACGATCTCAAACGAAATTACGACGGAGCAAGCGCTTGATGCACTCCAGCAGGAAGGACAGAAATTACTCGATCAGTTCGTTCCTGCAAGCAAATAAGTGGGATGTTCGAGTCGTTTGAAGAGGTGCCGGGATGGAGTTCCCGGCACCGTTTTATATCGCAACTGATGTGATATAATGTAGTTATAAGTTGAGCTTAGGTAATGGAGAAATGATGAAAGAAATTTCTTTATCGCTTGATGAGAAGGATTTTGAGCGGTTAAAGGGATGGTTTCATTCAACATCGGAGAATGAAGCAGTGCGTTCCGCTATTGCTTATCTATTAAATAATAAGGTGTATCGTGATTTACTTGAGTTCGAAGGGAAGATTCGGTGGGTAGGCAACTTGGATGAGATGAGAGAGGATCGGTTATGATTCTGGTCGATACCACTGTTTGGATTGACTTCGATTGCTCAATGTGTTGATTTAAGGCTTTGTAACGTATGATTTTTGCCACTTGCTGCCCCATAATGATTAGCGACATACAAAGCCTTCGGGCTTTTTTTGTTTGCCTGGCCTGTAAAACGGAGGGATTCAGGTTAGAATAGAAGCATTCCATGTTTATGATACGGAGGGGAGCAGGATGTCGATAATCGCATGGATGATCGGAGGCGCGGGGGCGTTTACGGGAAGCGCAGCAGCCGCGCTGTACGGTATTACGGTGAAGGCGCAGCGGCCGCGCCTCGTTCCGAATGAGGCCTGCCCCCCGGCGCCCTACGAGGAAGCGGATTGGAAAAGCGGAGGAGCAACGTTGAAGGGCTGGTTTATGCCGCAGCAGTCCTCGTCCGCACCGGGACCGGCTATCGTCGTTGCGCATGGCTGGAGCTCTAATCGTTCGCGCGTAATGAGGTATGCGCTTCCGCTCCGCGAGCAGGGCTATTCGATTCTGATGTATGACGCTCGCAGCCACGGGGACAGCGATTACTATAAAACCCCGACGGGCCTACAGTTCCGCGACGATCTGCTCTCGGCCATCGATTGGCTGCTGCGGCGGCAGGAAGTCGACCCGGCGCGAATCGGCGTCATCGGTCACTCCCTTGGCGCTTTCGGTGCAGTGCTTGCGCTGGATGCGGGCGCTCCGATCGCCGCGCTTGTTACCGACTCGATGCCGGTCAGACTGTCCACGATGATCGGCGCCGAGCTTCGTCGCCGCAAGCTGCCGCAGTTCCCACTGGCGCAGCTCGTTCCGAACGTGATGCTGTGGCGCAGTCGGATTCCGCGTTCGATGCTGAAACGGGCCGATCCAGTGCGTATTCTGAGCGACAACGCGAGTACACGCCGAACGCCGGTTCTGCTCGTTCACTCGCGCAAGGACGGTTTTATACCTCCGGAAGAGCTCCTGCTCATTTTATCCCGCACGCCGAATCATCCCCACTTGTTCGTAAATGCGGAAGGACATAGCGCTTCGGATCGCGATCCCGCATTTTGGCCGACAGTGACGGCCTTTTTCAGCGAATCGCTGCATTCGCTTGAATAAAAAAAGTAGGCTAGCGGCAACGGGCCGCTAGCCTCAAGTTATATATTATTGAAAAGGGGGGTCATGTTTGTATTGTACCCCCTGAACATGAAGATCAGATGAAAGTCATATTACGGTTCGATTACAAAAACGATTGACCCGATTGCTTTCCGATCGCCGGGCAGTACCGTGTAACCGTAGACGTTATGGTTCGGACCGGGAACGGAAATCATACAATACGCCATATTCCGATCTTTCGTCCAGTAGAGATACAGCATCAGGCTTGCTTCACCGGCAGCCAGGTCTTCCTGATCGACTTCGGCTGCGTTGATCGGTTGCTTGAGACCCGATTGCGCATAAGCGTAGGCCCAGACTTCCGATCCGTCCAACTCGTCTGTGAATTTGTAAGGCTTTCTGCCGAAGGCGGTTAGCGCTTTGGAGGGAGTCAGACCGTTTTTTACATAATGGAACACGATGCTTGCATCTTCGCTGGGAGGCGTTAGTTCTTGTTCCTCCAGCTCCATGCCGATCAGTCCGGCAGTGTCGACGGCGTTGCGTTCCCGGACTCTGTCGTAGACGGTAGCGCCCTCGTTATTGACCGTATCGGGGTTGACGCCATACTTAAGTAATTGTTTGAACAAGCGGGGGTCGTCTACTGCATAATAGAGTGCCGTATTTCCGAACCGATCTGTTGCGTTTGGATCGGCCCCGGCTTCCAGGAGCGGGACGCAGGCATCCGGCAACAGGCTGCTGGCGGCAACGAGCGCGTGATCTCCTTCGGGGTTCCGGGCATTCGGATCGGCTCCGTGAGCCAGCAGCAGTTCAACGATTTTCAAAGATTTCTGGCGGCCTGCCTGCAGCAGCTCAGGGTCAGGCATGTCCGAAGGCATCTCAGCACGGTAGATCGCAGCTAGCAGCATCGGTATGTCGTAAGCGTCGTTCGCGTTCGGATCGGCCCCGTGCTCCAGCAGCCGTCCAACCTCCTCTGGATCCCCTTCAAATATTGCATCTCCCAATGCCTGTTCTCCGTCAGTCTTCGCCGTCTGCTTATTGCCGCGTACGGGATTGCCTTCGGTAGCGGGTTCAACGTCTGTCTCTGTGCTCGCTGTCGCCGGCTCCTTCAATTTCTCTTGATTGGCGAGGAAAAACTCCATCGCTTCAAGCAACGTGGAACCGCGCCCCTCCTTCGAGGAGAAGTACATCAGCACCAGTTGGGTCCAAAGCTCGGCTTCCTCGTCCGTATCGGCGGATACGGAATACACCTCTTGTCCCTGATCTCTCCAATCCTTGAGAATTCCGCGAACCAACACAAGCATCCGGTCGTACCCGACTGTTTCCTCCCAGTCATTCGCCATAATTGCCGTCGACAGCTTGAATAAGCTGTCGCTTTGCACGCTGCGTTCCTGCTGCGCGCCGGAAGAACACCCGACGAAAGCGAGCATCAGCGCAATCCACGCGACTCCCCATAATTTACGCATCTTAGTTCTCTCCGCCATCTCCTAATGATTTTCTAAGTCTATTGTAACGTTATTACGGAAGTTCCCCAAGACAAAAAAAGGAGGCCAGCGGCATCGGGCCGCTAGCCTCAAAGTATATATTATTGAAAAGGGGGGTCATGTCTGTATTGTAACCCCTGAAGATGAAGATCAGATGAGAGTCATGTTACGGTTGGATTACAAAACAAACGATTCAGACCCTTGCGGACATTGAGCGCGACGATTACCGAGATTGCGTTGTCTTAAGGCTATCCCAATCCGCACGCGGGCTATTGCATCCGCCGTTGTTGGCTGGGCGTGTATGCCTTTCGTAAGAAAAAGCTCTGACATAGGGTTCATCCCCTCACATACCGCGAAGGCGATACGCCGTATTTCTTCTTGAACAGACGCGAGAAATAGCGATAATCGTTATATCCGACCCTATCGGCGATAAGCTGCACTCCCAGATGGGGTTGTTGCGTTAAGAGCTTTGCGGCCCGCTGCAGCCGAAGCGTATTGACGTATTCAATCGGCGTTAAGTTAAAGTGCTTCTTGAAAGCTTTAATAAAATAGTTCGGATGAAGATGGACAAGATTGGCCAGCTCGACCAACGTGATCTCCGTTTGAAGATGGCTGCGGATATAGGCGTTGATTTTGCTTGAGAAGTCGTTCTCGTTCGCGGGCAATATTTTGATAAGATCCACCCGTTCCAGGAAGAGCTTCAAGAGCTGCAGCAAGGCCGTTTTCTCGGTCAGAGCGTCGAGCGGATTCGCGGAAGGATCCGTCTGCGCCAGCGCTTCGAAGGTTGGGACGATTCGCGGCTTAGGAATCGTGCATCTGACGGTGTCCGGATGATAGATCAGCTTCCGTTCATGGTCCAGATTAAGGTTAAAATGCGACCAGTATTTGAGCACCGGTTTCCTCGGATTGTGGAAATAGGTGTGCTTCGTGTGCGCGGGAATGAGAAACAGCTCTTCTGGCTGAGGCGTGAAGATATCGCCTTCGATGACGAGTGTAGCTTCGCCTTCAATAAAATAATAAAATTTGTTGAACGAATATACGCAGTTCTTTTCTCCCCAATCGGGAGCGCAGACGTTGAATCGGCATACGAGATTGTGAAGAGTGGCGTGCTCAAAGCTGTTCATACTTTTATTCCTCCGGCGGGGTGATGGCTCTTCTTGGAACATACCATATCGGCTTAATATCGTCCACATCCTTCTTCATTTACGCCCTTTGATTCGCCAATCGCATTGCTATAATGACCTTGAAACGGTTAAATTGCGGAGGTGCGTCGGGTGAAAACCTTTCACGAGAACTACTTGAGGACGATAGACGAAGTCATTCGGCAAGGCGCCTATAAAGACAATTGGGCGTCCTTGGGCGAATATCCGGAGCCGCTCTGGTATCGGAACGCGAAGTTCGGCATTTTTATTCACTGGGGAGTCTACAGCGTACCCGCTTTCGGCAACGAATGGTATCCTCGCAATATGTATTTGCAGGGAACCCCGGAGTATGAACATCATCTGACAACGTATGGGGAGCCGAAAGACTTCGGCTATGCGGATTTCATTCCGAGCTTTAGAGCGGAAAAATTTGATGCGGACGAGTGGATTACCCTGTTCAAAGCGGCCGGAGCGAAATACGTCATGCCCGTAGCCGAGCATCATGACGGTTTTCAGATGTACGACAGCGAAGTATCGGAATGGAATGCGGCCAAAATGGGGCCCAAGCGCGACATTGTAGGGGAATTGAGAGAAGCGGCGGAGAAGGAGGGCATCGTCTTTACGGCTTCGAGCCATCGGGCGGAAAATTACTGGTTCTTCGGCGGCGGCAGGGAGTTCGATTCCGGCATTCGCGAGATGAGGTTTCGGGAGCCGTACGGCTTTGCCGATCCGATGTATTCCTCCGGTGAGATCTCGGCGACGCATGACATCTATTCCGCGTCTCCGACTCGGGAGCATCTGGACGATTGGCTTGTCCGCTCGTGCGAGCTGGTCGATAAATACCAGCCGAAGATCGTCTGGTTCGACTGGTGGATTCATAACGTCGGGTTTAAGCCGTATCTTAAGAAGTTCGCCGCCTATTATTATAACCGTTCGCAGGAATGGGGCGTTGATGTGGCGATCAACTACAAGTATGACGCTTTCGCCTACGGAACGGCGATATTCGACGTGGAGAGAGGGCAGCTGAGCGACATCCGTCCCCGGCTATGGCAGACCGATACGGCTATCGCCAAAAACTCTTGGGGCTACACGAACAACAACGACTTCAAAAATCCGGTTGACATCGTCTGCGATCTGGTCGATATCGTCAGCAAGAATGGCTGCCTGCTGCTGAACGTCGGGCCTAAATCGGACGGAACGATCTGCGCCGAGGAAGCGGAGGCGCTGCGCAGCATTGGACAATGGCTGGAGGTTAACGGCGAGTCGATCTACGATACGACCTATTGGAAAGTCTACGGCGAAGGATCAACTAAAGTACCGGAGGGAGCGTTCACAGACGCGGACCGTGCTGCATTTACAAGCGAGGATATCCGGTTCACCTATAAAGCTCCCTATCTCTATGCCACTGTACTTGACTGGCCGGCAAACAACGAGGTGCTCATTAAAGCGTTGAAGGCCGGGGGCCCCCTGTTCGAGGGCCACATCGCCAAAGTAGAGCCGCTAGGATTCGATCATCCCGTTTCATTCCGGCGCAGCGCTGAAGGCTTGAAATTGAGCGTGAACGGCTGCATCGAAACGAAGTATCCCGTGTGTCTGAAAATTACGCTGGATTAAGCGGTATTCGACGATTGCAGCTAAGATTGCGAAACCCTCTATTCATTCAGGTTGGAGGCGGAGTTGGGGGCGGTTCGTGGCAACGACAGATATTGACGATAGTCTTCTCTAGCGACAATATCGGCGTCGTGCCCGACTTCAACCGGCTGCATTGGCACGACAGTCTGGAGATCAACTACGTGAAGCAAGGAGAAGGCGCTTACTTGATCAACGGCCGGACCTACGCGATGCGCGAAGGAGACATTATTCTGCTCGGTCCGAATGATCTGCACCGGGCGTTCGAGACGCGGGATCTCGTGCTGCGAGCCGATTCTTATCGAGCCGTCATGCGCGCGCAGCTCGCGCGGTTTCTGGCCTGCGTGTACCGCAATTTCTCCAAGACGCCAGTCGGTTCCGCGTCGCGGCTTCGCGGGAAGCAATCGCTCGCGCGATCCGTGCTGCAAGCGATCCACGAGGATCCGGTCCGCGCCCGAACGCTCCAAGAGTTGGCCGCCCGAACGCATGGCTGTTTAACTACACGAACCCGGTTAACATCGTATCCGAGGCGATTACCCATCACAGTCCGATCAAGACGGTATCGCTCTGCGAAAGGTCCGATTATATTCCCGCAGTGGATCGCGGAAACCGCGGGCATCGCCCCGGCTCATCTCTACGTCTCCATGATCGGCCTTAACCATAACTGCTGGTTCAACCGCCACGACCCGTCGGTCAGCCGCCATCCCGAGCCGATTCCCCGACGCGCGCCTTTACGCTTACGGAGAAGAGCCTGTACAGCAATGCCGCCTATTGGGGCGGGCTGGACCGCGTGCCGCGCGAGAGCATTACCGCGGGCATGGACGTGCTGCGTTACGGGAATGTTCGTCGGCCTATGCATCGCCTATAAAAAAAGGAGGCTTGCGGCAACGGGCCGCAAGCCTCAAGTTTTATATTTCAAAGGGGGGTCATGTATTTATCTTAACCGCCGAACATGAAGGGGAGATGAAAGAAATATTACGTTATCATTACAAAGTGTAAAGAAGTGTAAACGGGCGGTGATGAAAACCGCGTAATTCCACGGGACAAGTATCCCAGCTGGAGCATTGGATAGCTTGAAGATCAAATTAAGCTAACCGAGTCCTGAAATCCTCATAGCCGAACTGGCGCACGATGCGGCAGTCGCCGTCTTTGTCCTGCACGGCAAGGGTTGGCAGCGGCATACCGTTAAACGTATTGGTCTTGACCATGGAGTAGATCGCCATATCCCCGAATACGAGCCGGTCGCCGACCTGTAAAGGCTGATCGAACGAATAGTCGCCGATAACGTCTCCGGTTAAGCAGGTCTGTCCCGCCAAGCGATACGTAAAAGGTTTCTCTCCAGACTCGCCGGAACCCAGAAGAGGAGGGCGATACGGCATTTCCAGCACATCCGGCATATGGCACGTTGCAGAGGTATCAAGAATGGCGATGTCGATGCCGTTCTTATGGAAGTCCAGCACGGATGCGACCATGTAGCCTGCGTTAAGCGCAACCGCTTCGCCCGGCTCCAGATAGACCTCCAAACTGTACTTCTCCTGCATACGCTTGATGCAAGCATCCAGCGTATCGAGATCGTAATCGTCTCTTGTAATATGATGTCCGCCGCCGAAATTAATCCATTCCATCTGCGGCAGCCATTCGCCGAACTTCTCTTCGACCGCCCGCAGCGTCGTCTCCAAGTCGTCGGAGTTTTGCTGGCAGAGCGTGTGGAAGTGCAGGCCGGAGACGCCGTCGAGCAGCTCCGGGCGGAAATCCTCACGCTTGGCCCCGAACCTGGAGCCAGGTGAGCAGGGATCGTAAATCTCATGGCCCACCTGCGTCGAGCATTCCGGGTTGACGCGCAAGCCGACTTTGCGGCCGGCTTGCAGCGCCTTGGCTTTAAACTTCTCCAGCTGCGAGAAAGAATTAAAAATAATGTGATCGCAGATGGAGAGGATCTCATCGATCTCGTCTTCCCGGTAAGCGGGGGCAAAGACATGCGTTTCTTTGCCCATCTCTTCGTAGCCCAGCCGGGCCTCGTACAAGCCGCTTGCGGTCGTACCGAGCAAATATTCGCCGATGAGCGGATACAGCGTCGTCATGGAAAACGCTTTTTGGGCCAAAATAATCTTGGCGCCCGTCCGCTGCATCACGCCGGCCAAAATTTTCAGGTTCTTCTCGATCAGAGCTTCATCAACGACAAAACAAGGCGTAGGCAGCTGTTCAAACCGCATTTTAGCGAACCAGCGCCGGTTGTTTAACTGCTTGAGACGACTCTTGTCCGTCGTCGACCAGTACCGGGTTAAAGTCTTCTACCCACGGAAGTCCCCATTTGTTCAGTTCTTCCATGAACGGATCCGGATCGAACTCCTCGACGTTGTATACGCCTGGCTTGTTCCACTTGCCGGTCAGCACCATTGCCGCTCCGATCATGGCAGGAACGCCCGTCGTGTAGGAGATCGCCTGGGAGCCGACTTCCTTGTAGCACTCTTGGTGGTCGCAAACGTTGTACACATAGTACGTTTTAGCTACGCCGTCTTTTTTACCCTGGAAAATACAGCCGATGTTCGTCTTGCCGACCGTGCGCGGTCCAAGGGAAGCCGGGTCCGGCAATACAGCCTTCAAGAATTGCAGCGGAATGATTTGCTTGCCTTCGAATTCGATCGGCTCGATCGAAGTCATGCCGACGTTCTCCAGCGCTCTGAGGTGAGTCAGATAGCTTTGGCCAAAAGTCATGAAGAAGCGGATGCGCTTCAGTCCCGGCATGTTGACGGCAAGGGATTCGAGCTCTTCATGGTACAGCAAGTACATATCCTTCTCGCCGACCTCGGCGAAGTTGTAAACGCGCTTGATTTCCATCGGATTCGTCTCGATCCATTCGCCGTTCTCCCAGTATCTGCCGTTGGCGGATACTTCGCGGATGTTGATCTCCGGGTTGAAGTTCGTGGCGAACGGATAGCCGTGATCGCCGCCGTTGCAATCCAGAATGTCGATATATTCGATTTCGTCGAAGTAGTGCTTAAGCGCATAAGCGGAAAATACGCCGGTTACACCCGGGTCGAAGCCGCTGCCCAGAAGCGCGGTAATGCCGGCATTCTCGAAGCGCTCGCGGTACTCCCACTGCCATTTGTACTCGAACTTCGCCGTGTCTTCGGGCTCGTAGTTGGCCGTATCCATGTAATGGGTTTTCGTGGCCAGGCAAGCGTCCATAATCGTCAAGTCTTGATACGGCAGGGCCAGGTTCATGACGATATCCGGTTTGACCTCTTCGATCAACGCGATCAGCTCGTCCACATTGTTAGCATCTACTTGCGCCGTCGTAATTTTCGTTTTGCCGCCGTCCAGCTTCGCTTTCAGAGCGTCGCACTTGGATTTCGTGCGGCTCGCGATACAAATTTCTTCAAAAACCTCGCTGTTTTGCACACATTTGTGGATGGCTACCGAAGCCACTCCGCCGCAACCGATAACTAACGCTTTTCCCATGTCTCAATCCCCTTACATAGAGTTTTGTTTTAAGCCCCGGATGATCGTTTCTACGCACAAAAAAACAAGTGGCTCAAACGCATCATCGCGTATCACACTTGTTTAGATATAAATACGAATATTAAACGTCCCCGGCAATCGGGACATAGCTTTTGTTAGGAAGCTCTTTAATATTCAAAATATATCGTTAACGAATCAGAGTCTAAATAGCAAATAATCACTATGCCACTCTTATTGACCGTTTCACAAGTTGTGTGCGAATGCACTGGTTGTAAAGTAACCAACTCATAAAATTTGAGCTTTTAACTCAATCAATAAGGCAACTTAAGTTGCCAGTCGGCATTTGACCCGGCTGTCCGTTGGCCTCAACTTCTTGTCGGAAGTGGTCAAAAATTATCTGCTTGGAAAGACTCCGCATATTTTGAATATCAGCTTTCCAATCACGCAATACCATACAATAATAACAACAGACTCCGAATATATCAACTATGAAAATATTAAAATCGCCTAACAATTTTCGACAGCGTTCATCCGCTGCCGTTTTTCATAGATTTTTATTCCGGGAATGAGACACGGCTATACCGATGCGACGCGTGACTGCGTTTCATCTCGAACATCGCCTGATCGGCCAAGTTGATCAGCGCCTGCCCGTCTTTGCCGTCTTCGGGAAAACGGGCGGCCCCGACGCTCAAGCCTACCGGAAGCGCGCCGTACTTCGAAATATAATCGGCGAATCGCGTTTGGAGTTCCCTCATAAGCTCACCAAGGCTCGGCTTGTCGTCCGCTTGGCGAACGAACAGGACGAATTCGTCGCCGCCCATTCGCGCGGCGAAGCCCGCGTCTCCGACAGTTTCCTGCAAAATATGCGCGGCTGCTCGCAGCGCCTCATCGCCGGCAAGATGTCCGTAAGTGTCGTTTAGCAGCTTAAGCTTATCCAGATCGACCAGCAGCAGAGCCAGAGCCTCTTCGCGAGCCGCCGCTTCCTGCAGCGCTTCGTCCAGCTTTTCATGAAAATACCGGCGGTTCGGCAGCCGCGTCAACGGATCGTGATAGGCGAGAAAACGGATTTCCTCCTCGGACTCCTTCTGCGCCGTGATGTCGCGAAAGACGAGCAGCGCATGCAATTCGTTATCCGCAAGCACGTAATCGACGCTGGCGAGCAGGACGATCCGTTTGTCGCGATGTCGGATTTCCGTCTCGTAGCGTTCGATCGTTCGCCCGGCCTGAATTTGCTGGGTGAGCGGCTTGTCCAGCAAGCCGTAGAACGCGGCGAAATCGAGCTGAAGAGAATCGAACAGCTGCCGGGCTCCCGGGTTGGCGTGTTTGATGCCGCGATCGCGGCTCATCAATAGAATGACGTCCGGATGCATGTTGAACAGCTTCTCGAAGCGTTTGTCGTACAGGTTGAGAAAGTCGTGCTTTCGCATCGTTTGGCGCAGGAAGTAGCACCAGACGATGCCGCTGTACAAATACGGATAAGGCGGCAAGCGATCGCCGTAATTGATATAGCCGAACAGGACGTGCCAGACGATCGCGATGACGATGCCTGCGAACAACTGATTGTAGATTTTTTGCTGCTCGGGGTGGTTCGATTTCGATTTCGCGACGGCAAGCACGAGCAAATACAGAACGTTGTTGGCGATGCTCACGGTCATGGCGATATAGTAACCGGAACTATAAACGGGCAAATTCCACATTCCCGACGCTGTGAATTGCTGAGCGGAGATCCATTGCCCTTCGGCTGCAATGTTCGCAATGACGAAAGGGACGGGCAAATAGAAGACGTACGGATACAGCCAGCGAGGCATCCGCGTCTCCAAACGGGTCAGCTTAACCAGAAAATGCAGTCCGATACCGGGAATAAGGATGCCGGCGCTGCTGAGCCACATCGACGACAGCAGGGGGCTATGCTCGACCGGCACCTGGTTGCGGACGTATTCTTCCGCGAACATCAGCAAATAGCAGACGGAAATCAGACTAAGCAGCACATGCTCGGTCCTTCTTCGGTTGCGAAGCCATACGTCGGCGGCCATATAGACGAAGAATACGATCGGAATACCGTGTGTCCCCAGCAAAATAAGGGCTTCCTTCAAACTCATTGGATCACCGCAATCTTTCTTTGCGCAGCTGCGTATTTGTTTTTATTTTACCCCATTGTTGTCGGATTGTGTTCGAATATAGCGTATAATCGGGTCAACAAGTATTTTCGGGAGTCCATGGAGAGCAGCGGGTGAAAATATGTTCGAGTTGGCCGGGTACAGGGTGCTGGAAACGATAGAAAACGGCGTCGAGATGGTACTGTGCCGAGTGGAGCGATTGTCGGACGGCCGCCGGTTGCTGGCTAAGGCCCTGAACGGCTCCGCAGCGGAAGCGGATGCTGCCGCGACTCTGTACAAAGAGTATGAACGACTGCTCGGCTTGCAGGGGAGAGGGGGCGTAGAGCCGGAAGGCGTCGAGCTTCAAGGAACGCGATCCGCCCTGCTGCTGCCCGACAACGGAGAAACGACGCTGGCGCAGGCGATGCGAGCGCACCGCGACTCGATGAAGCTTGAGCAGCTGCTGGAGCGCGCCGTATCCATGGCGGACAGTCTTAGTCAACTGCATCGGGCCGGGTTGATGCTGCATGTGCTCACACCTTCTTTGATCCTGCTTGGCGATTCGGAGGTCAGGCTGCTCGACGTCCGGTATGCATCGTCGATCGACAGTGCCGCAGGGAGCTCCTGGGAGGGACGGCGATCGGACTGGGGGCTGCCTTATCTGGCCCCGGAGCAGACGGGGAGAACGGGACGCACCCCTGACGTTCGCTCTGATTTGTATTCGCTCGGCGTTATTTTGTACGAATGGTTTGCGGGGGCGTATCCGTATCCTGCGGACGATACGATTGATCTTGTCTACCATCATCTGGCCGCGAACCCGGAGCCGGCATGGCGCCGAAACGCTTCGGTACCGAGAGCGGTATCCGACATCGTTCAGAAGTGCATGGAGAAAATGCCCGAAGCGCGGTATGCCGATGCGGCCGGAATCCGCGCGGATTTGGAGGAGTGTCTATTACAGCTCCGCGTTGCGGGCAAAGTGCAGCCGTTCCCGCTGGGCGAGCTCGATCGTCCGCAGCGACGGGCGTCGGAAGAGCGTTTGTCCGAAGCGGACACGACGGCGCGGCATGAAGCGAAGGAGCGGGAGAATGCCGTAAATTCTTGGGGAGCTTCTTACTCCTTTGTGCCACGGCGAATCGGATTGAGACTGCTGGAGCGAAAAGTAAGAAGTAAGTTAAAGCGGCTTGGCGCAGAAGCGATAAGGAAGCTTCCAGTCGTCGCGGACCCTCGGCTTCGGGCTGACTTGGCTGCGCTCGCTAAGGCGATCGAAGTGGATTCGAATGCGGAATCGAATGCGGAATCGCAGAACCGCGACTTCTCGATCTTAACGCTGGCGGAATTGACGCTGGAGCATGGGTGGACGCCGGAGTCCGTCGTTGGCTTGACGAACTATGTGTCGCGCTATGAAGATCATCCGCATCAAGAGACATTCGCGGAGGAATGGAGCAAGCAAATGCAGCTCTTGGCCGACGAGGAGCCGGGACTGTTTGGGCAAGCCGCCGCATCGCTGGCGGCGTCTGAAGGAGGCTGGCGGCGCTTCGGACTTCGGGAACGGATTGCGTTGACCGGCAAAGCTGTGCGCACGGCATTGCTTGCGGGAAGGGCGGAGCTCGCCAACCGCTGTCTGCTTATTCATTGCCGGCTGCTCCTGCAGGCCGGGCATCCGTTGCGGGACATCTACACGCGTTTACTTCTTCATGCCGGCTATTTTCGCCAAGAAGGCTCGGAGAGACATTGGCGGCAGGCCGCCGAGATGGCTGGATTCATCTCGGAGCTGACCGGTTATCGCGCTTCGGAGGATCCTTATGTCGGCGCGAACGTAGAGCCGAATGCCGACGTGGGCCTCCGCGCGGCCGGAACGGATCGGGTTGGAGAACGGCTTGCCGCTTCGTATTCCTTAGTAACGGATTGCTTCCTGGGAAAATCCTCGTACCAGCTTGCCGCGTCGGAGCAGTCGCTGCAATCGTCGCGCGAGCAAGGTTATCTTCTTCCTTTCGATATCGATTTCTATTCCATATTGCTGTGGAAGGAAACATGCGGGCAGGGGAACGGGCGAGAGCGGGCGGAAATGGCGCGCAGGATGCGCGCAAGCTTACGGAGGCTGGCTAAGCGGGCCGAATTGCGGCCGGAAACGGAGCAGCACAAATATTTGCTGGCCAGGGCGGAACTCGCAAGCCTTAAGCCGGACAGTCAGCGGCGGGCGGAGCTCTGGTACGAGCAAGCGATCGAGCTGGCGCGCCAAGCGGGGTACGGCCATGAGGCGGGAATTGGCGCGGAATGCTATGCCCGCTACGGGCTTCGAACCGGCAGAAGCGCTTTGGCGAAGGTGTATTTGAACGAAGCCCGGGACCGGTTCCGAAGCTGGGGAGCGACAGCTAAGACGAACGACATGGAGGCGAAGTACGGAGAATGGCTGAGCGGCAAAATGGCGGCAGGATTGGGACAAATCGACCATGTGTCGGTCATTCTGTCGGCGCGATCGTTGTCGAGCGAGATGGAGATGGAGCGGCTGCTGCAGGTGCTCGTGCACATTATGCTGCAGAACGCGGGAGCGGAATACGGCGCGCTGCTCATTAATCGGGAAGGCCGCTGGATCGTCGAGGCTCATGGCACGATCGATGCCCTACGCATCGAACCGATTCCGCTGGAGGAGGCCGGGCAGTTGATTCCGGCTGCTCTAGTCGCCTACTCGGCCAGCTCTATGGAAGAGGTTGTCGTGCAGGATGCGGCGGACAGCGAGCTGTTCGAGCGAAGCGGCCAAGCGGGGAGAACGGGAATCCGCTCCGCGCTATGCTTGCCCGTTCTGTATCAGAACAGGCTGATCGGGCTGCTGTATCTGGAAAACAATTTATCGACCGGCGTTTTTACCGAGAAGCGCCTTGAGGTGCTGCGGCTGCTGGCCTCGCAAGGGGCGGTCGCGCTGACGAACGCGAGCTTGTATTCCGGAATTCAGCATTTGAAAAACCATCTGGAGGAGCAGGTCGAGGAGCGAACGCGCAAGCTGGAGCTGTCGATGCTTGCCGTCGCGGAAGCGCAGGCGGAAATGAAGGTATACGCCGAAAGGAACAGGATCGCTCAAGAAATCCACGATATCGTAGGCCATACGCTGACCTCCACCGTCCTGCAGATCGAGGCGGGGAAACGTTTGATGAACCGCGATCGGGATCGTTCGCTAGAGCGTTTTAACGAAGCGCAGGGGCTTGTCAGGCACAGCCTGAACGAAATTCGCAATTCCGTTCACATGCTGAAGGAAGACAAGTACTACGATTTGGAGGAAGCATTGCTGCGGCTGATCCGGGAAACGGAACGCAATGTCGGAGTGTCGATACGCGCATGGATCGATCCCGTGCCGAGCGCGTCCGCGCTTCACAAAAAAACGATTTACCACGCGCTGCAGGAAGGCTTGACGAACGGTATCCGGCACGGCAAATGCGGCCAATTTCGCTTCCTGCTTCAAGATCGAGGCTCTTGGCTGGAATTCGAGCTGGAGGATGACGGAATGGGCGTGGAGCAATTGGAGAGAGGCTTCGGACTGAAGACAATGGACGAGCGCGTGCGCCAGCTGAAGGGCTCGCTTGCGATCGAATCCGCGCCGGGACAAGGCTGCGTGCTGCGAATTCAAATGCCTTATTGAACGGGGGAGAGAACATGAGCAAAATCAGCATCGTTATTGCCGACGATCAGATGTTGACGAGGGAAGGTCTGCAAACCATTCTCGATCTGGAGGAAAACATGGAGGTCGTCGGCGTCGCCATCAACGGAGAGGAAGCCTGCGAGCTGGCGGAACGGCTGCAGCCGACGCTTGTGCTGCTCGATATCCAAATGCCGGTGATGGACGGGCTGACCGCGCTGAAGAAAATTAAGGCGAGCTGTCCTCATACGCGCATTCTCATTTTGACGACGTTCGTCGAAGCGGACTACATCGTAGAAGGGATTGCGGGAGGCGCCAGCGGTTATATGCTCAAAGATATGGACGCGGACAAAATGATCGCTTCCATCCGGGATACGGTGGACGGCCAATTCGTGCTTCCCGCCTCCGTCGCGAACAAGCTGGCCGCCCGGATGAATCAGTTGGCCGACGATTTCGGGCGGCAGAAGAGGGCCGGAGAGAAACCGATCAAACTGACCGAGAGAGAGGAAGAGATCGGCAGGCTGATGCTGAAGGGTCTGAACAATCGCGAGATTTCGGAGGCTCTTAGCATTGCCGAAGGAACGGTTCGCAATTATATCAGCGGGCTGTACGGCAAGCTGGAAGTGATGGATCGGGCTCATGCCGTAGCCAGGCTGCAAGGGCTGTTTCCTTCCCTTCGGGGATCGATCATCGTCCAACGGGAGACAAATTAGGCGAAAGGAACAAACTATGAGGAATCGGACATTCGACGTATCCGGGGAGTTCGACATCAAGCTGGAGCTGGACGGTTATCGGACGCTGGAGAAGCTGGGCCGCCATGCGGACATTTGCCTCTATCGGCTTCAGAGGCATGAGGACGGTTTGCTCGCGATTGCGAAGACGACGCGCGATGCGTACCCAGGCGAGAAGCAGACAGCCGCTTTTCGCCACGAATACGAGCTGCTTCAAAGGCTGGAAGGCAGAGGGGCGCTGGAGGTCTACGGCATGGAGTTTGCCGGAGAACGCCCGGTTCTGCTGCTTCAAGACATCGGGGGCGACACGCTCGATCAAGTCATTCGCAGCCGCGGAGAAGCTGCCGATCTGCGCCGGCTTCTCGGGGTCGCAGTATCGGCTGCCAAAAGTCTGATGCTAATCCATCGAGAAAAGGTTGCGTTAAACGAAATTTCCCCTTTTCATCTGATCGCGAACTCCGATACCCACGAAGTGAAATTCATCGATATGCGAATGTGGTCGGACTCGTCGGCATGCAGCCCGCTGTCGGCATTGACGGATCGCCCTGACGAGCTTCTGCCTTATCTCTCTCCGGAGGGAACCGGCAGAACCGGGGCAGCCTCCGACTATCGGGCCGACTTCTATTCGCTTGGCGTGACGCTCTACGAGTGGCTGTCGGGCAGCTTGCCCTTCAATCATCGGGATGCCGTGGACATCGTCTATCAACATCTCGCCGTAGCGCCGCCGGCTCTCTATCGCGTCAAGCCGGTTATCCCGAGGTTGGTGTCCGATATTATCGGCAAGTGCATGGACAAAATTCCGCATTCAAGATATAAGAGCGCTTATGGACTCAAAGCGGATTTAGAGAAATGCTTAGCGTCGCTTCAGAGCTCGGGAGTGGTGGAACCCTTTTTGCTGAGCGCTCAAGATGTCCCGCAGAGGCCTAAAGTTCCAACGCAAGTATACGGGAGAGAAGAAGAGAAGAAGCGGCTTCGCGCAGCGCTGCGCCGCTGCGCATCCGGCTCGGCGGAGTGGGTCGGCATTAGCGGGGGAGGGGGGATCGGCAAAACCTCCTTCGTCCAGGAGACGCTGCGCGGCTCTGCAGATATTGAAGCGGCATTTGCGACGGGGAAGTTCGATCCGAACCGGGCGATGCCTCCATACGATGTCTGGATGCAGGCGATCGAAGATCTGATCGTTCGCCTGCTGACGGAGAGCAAGCTGGAGGTCGAGGTTTGGAGGCTGCGAATTTTACAGGCATTGGACGGTTACGGTCAACTGCTGATTGAACGGGTACCCAAGCTGGAGCTGCTGATCGGCTTGCAGCCTTCGGTGGCTGCGCTTCCGCCGCTTGAATCGCAGCGCCGATTCTACTTGATTTTGAACCGTTTCTTTCAATTGTTCGCCCTTCCCGAACGGCCCTTGATTTTGTTTCTGGACGACCTGCAATGGGCAGATGAAGCTTCGCTTCAGTATCTGGAATACTTGCTGGAAGATCGCGAGACGAGACATACGCTTGTCGTAGCAGCGTATCGGGACGATGAACCGGAGACGCTTCAAGCAATCGGGCGGATGGAGAAGCGGTTCGAGGGACTTGAACCGATGTTCACACATATTCGGCTGCACGAGCTTACCGCTGCTGACGTGGATCGTCTGCTCGGCGATGCGATGTTCGAACGCGAGGGAGATCGGGGAGAACTCGTCTCCCTGCTGTTGCAAAAGACGGATGGGAATCCGCTGTTTCTTAAGCAATTTCTGCAGGATTTATTCGATGGCGGCCGCATCGCGTTTGACGAAATGGAAGGAAGCTGGACCTGGAGTGTGCAGAGCATCGCCGAGACAAGCGTGGCCGACAACGCGGCAACCTACATCTCGGAGAAGCTGAACCATTTGCCGGAGTCGATCGCGCAGGCGCTGTGCCGCGCCGCTTTTCTCGGGAGCTCATTCACGCTCGGAAGGCTGCTTCCGCTTACCGGACTGACGAAGAACCGGCTGTCTGACGTGCTGGAGAACGCCGTTCGCGAAGGGCTGCTGCAATCGGTTAACCGGGAGCTTGGACAGTATGCGTTCGAGCACGACCGGGTCCAGCAGGCCGCATACGATATGGCGACCGAAGAACAGCGGAGCGAACTGCATTTGAGAATCGGCAAGGAATTGGCGCAGCGCGTTCGTTCCGGCGAAAAAGCGGATCTGTTTGAGGCGGTCTACCATCTTAACCGGGCCGGGAATCGTTCGGCGAGCTTAGGGGAGAAGCGGGAGCAGGCCGAGCTGAATATGACGGCCGCGATGAAGGCCAAAGCTTCGACCGCTTACGAGACTGCGCTTGACTACATTCGCCGCGCAGTTGACCTGCACGAAGACGTGGATTGGAATAAGGAGTATGAGCATGCTTTTCTCCTGTATCGGGAATGGGCGGAGCTGGAATTTCTATGTCTTCATTATCAAGAGGCGGAGCGGCTGTTCCAATTGTTAATCGCAAAGGCAGAGACTCATTTGGACAAGGCTCGCGTCTACAATCTGATGATGCAGTTGGCTGCCAGTCAGGATAATTACGCAGAGGTGATCTCGTACGGACGCTCTGCGTTGACGCTGCTTGGCGTCCGTCTGCCGGAGACGCCGAGTACGCTGCGGCTCGTTCGTCAGTCGATACGACTGAGCCGAAAGCTTCGCAAGCATCCGATCGAGACGTTGACAGAGCTTCCCGAGATGAAGGACGAAGCCGGACGCATCGCGATGTCGGTTTTGACGAACATAACCAACGGGCTGTTTTTCACGGATAAGAAATGCTGGCTGGCGGCCACGTTCGAGATCATCGAGCTGACGCTTGAGCGCGGGCAGACTCCCGAAGCCTCTATCGGTTTTGTCGGATACTCCATGTACCATTACTCTTTTATTCGGCTGGAAGAATGTTTCCGCTGGGGGATGCTGGCTTATGAATGGTCCAAACCGTATCCGCTGCTCCATGTCAAGACAATTACGGCGTTCTCGCTTTGCTACGATAGCTGGCGTAAATACAAGCCGGAGATGCTGGACAGATTCTGCGAGCATGCCGGGAGGGTCGGCCTGGAATCCGGCGATCTATGGCAGGGCAACCAAAGCGTTATCATCAGCTGCAGCGCCCAGTTCCACTTTGGCGTGCCGCTTCGGAAGATCTACGAGCGCATGATCGCTCATTCCGGAGAGTTTCGACGTCATCGCAACGTGCTGTTGTGGAAGCAGGGGACGCTGCTTGTTTCCATGCTGACGGAGCTGTCCGGGCATCGTGACTCGAATGATCCGTTTGCGCCCGAAGAGATACGCTCGGAGTCGTTTTTTCGTTCGGTACGCGGCGACGAGCTGAGGCTCATTGAACGGCTCGTGTATATTTCTACTTTTGTTCTGGGTTATATTTTCGGCCGTTACCGCGAAGCGAACGAAGCTTTGAGGAGAATATCCGCACTTCCCGGAGCTCGAAAAGACTATTCCGAAAACTATCTGTTATGCGTTTATGAAGTTCTCGTGTGGGCGCAGCTCTATGAGGAGATGCCCGCCGAGGAGAAAAGCGCGACCTGGCCGAAACTGCGCAAGCGTCGCAATGTTCTCGAAAAAATAGCCAGGCGATGTCCGGAAGGGTATCAGCATAAGTTTCTGTTCGTCAAAGCCGAGATCGCCAAGCTGCAAGGGAAGGATCGCAAAGCTGAGGAGTTGTTCGCGCAATCGATCGACTTCGCCAGGAAGCACGGACATATTCACGATCTGGCGATGGCCGCGGAAAGCTGCGGGCAGCACGGGCTCCGCCAAGGAAAATTGCAAATGGCAAAAGTATATTTGATGGAAGCGTACGAAGCCTATTTGCAGTGGGGAGCAATGGCGAAGGCGGCAGTCATGGAGCGGGAATACGGTTATCTCCTCAACGCCAAGCTGGAAAACGGGCTGGAGCGCATCGATTATCTGTCCGTTGCCCGTTCCGCGCAGGCATTGTCCGGAGAGATGGATATGAATCGGCTGCTCGACGCTTTGATGCGGATTATGCTGCACAATTCGGGGGCGGAATACGGAGCGCTGCTATTCGAGAGCGAGGGAAGATGGGACGTGGAGATCCGCGGAACCTCCGAGGAACTTAGGATCGAGTCCCTCCCGTTGGAGGAGGCGGTCAATTGGGTTCCGGCCTCGATCGTCGTGTATTCGGCGAGGACCCGGGAAGTCGTTGTTCTCGGCAATGCTGCGGAGGCGGGGGTGTTCACGCGCGATCCTTATGTCCGGGACAAAGGGCTGAAGTCGGTGCTCTGTCTTCCTCTGCTCTATCAGAACAAACGGATCGGGCTTCTCTATATGGAAAATAAACTGACGCCCAATGTGTTTACTCCGGAGAGGCTTGACGTGCTGAAACTGTTCGGGTCCCAATGCGCGATTTCGCTCGCCAACGCGAAGCTGTTCGCGGACGTCCAAGAGTTGAGCAGCAATCTGGAGCATCAGGTCGGGGAGAGAACAAGGAGCTTGGAGCGCTCGATGCTGGAGACTTCCGCCGCACTGGCCGAGGTATCGGTCTATGAGGAACGGAACAGGATCGCCCAGGAAATTCACGATATTGTTGGGCATACGCTTACTTCGACGGTCATCCAGATCGAAGCGGGCAGACGGTTGATGTCCAAGGATGCGGAAGAGGCGGCTCAGCGGCTGCTGGAAGCGCAGGAGCTTGTACGGCACAGCCTGAACGAAATTCGCGGCTCCGTCCATATGCTGAGGGAAGATAAGTACGCCGACCTCGGCTCGTTGTTGCGTCAATTGATTCTGGATACGCAGCGAAATACGGGCGTGGCAATCGAGGCGGATATCTCCGAAATTCCCGACCTTCCGACCAGCCATCGCAAAATGATTTATTACGCCTTGCAGGAAGGACTGACGAATGGTATTCGGCATGGCGAAAGTGCGGAGTTTCATTTTCAACTGTCGGATGTGCCGGGTTTTGTACGATTTCGATTGCAGGATTACGGCAAAGGCTCTTCATCGATCCGAATGGGGTTCGGGCTCAAAGCGATGAAGGATCGCGCAGAGCAATTGGGCGGCAGCCTGACGATCGAAGCTCGTGCTGCTGCAGGTTGTCTGTTAAGCATCGATTTGCCGTTCCCGAGACGGCGGAAGGAGGAGATGGCATGACGAAGATTACGCTGGTGATCGCCGACGATCAGGTGCTGACGCGGGAAGGTCTGCGAACGATACTGAATTTGGAAGAGGATATGGAAGTCGTGGGCCTGGCCAAAAACGGCGAGGAAGCTTGTCGACTGGCGGAAGAGCAGCGGCCGACGCTCGTGCTGCTTGACATTCAAATGCCGGTGATGGACGGCATATCCGCATTGAAGCGAATTCAACAGAGCTGTCCAGACACGCGAGTATTGATTCTGACCACCTTCATCGATACGGATTATATCGTTGAAGGTTTGGCGAACGGGGCTAACGGGTATTTGTTGAAGGATATGGTCGGAGACAAAATGATTTCCTCCATCCGCGACACGGTGAACGGACAGTTCGTGCTCCCGGCTGTTGTAGCGGCCAAGCTTGCCGCTCGCATGAGTCAGATTACGGCGGACTACGAGCAATGGCAGCGTTCGCCTGCGAGCTCGGTTGAGCTAACCGAACGGGAAAAGGATTTGGCGCGGCTGATCATTCGAGGGTTGAATAATCGCGAGATCGCCGAGACCCTGCATATTGCCGAAGGCACGGTCAGGAACTATATTAGCGTTATGTACGGCAAGCTGGGGGTTGTCGACCGGCCTCAGGCGATCTTGAGATTGCAGAAGCTGCTGTAAAGCGGGGGATCGCGGGAGCCGTAGCGAGACTGTCGGGGTTTCGGAAGTGTCGCTGCCCTGCTTCTGTGCCGCAAGTCGGCACACAACCGCATTGCATAGAGGGACATGGAAATCGAAGCGAAGGGGAGGAAGAAAAAATGCGTATCGTTGTATTGGACGGGTACTTGCTTAACCCGGGGGATTTGAGTTGGACAGAGCTGGAACGGCTGGGCGAGTTGGTGGTCTATGACCGTACGCCTGTCGAGCTGATCGTGGAAAGGGCTGAGGGCGCTCAGATCGTGCTGACGAACAAGACGCCGTTGCGGGCGGAAACGATCGGAAAACTGCCGGAGTTGCGATACATTGGCTTGATCGCGACCGGATACGATAACGTGGATGTTCTGGCTGCGCGGGAGCGGGGAATTACGGTAACTAATGTTCCGGCTTACAGCTCGGCGTCGGTTGCTCAGCTTGTATTGGCACTGCTGCTGGAGCTATGCCATCGGGTGGGTTTGCATAGCGACGCGGTACGGGACGGTGAATGGGCTAAGTCGCCGGATTTCAGTTTTCGGAAGACGCCGCTGATCGAGCTGGAAGGACGCACGATAGGCATCGTCGGCCTCGGAGATATCGGTCGGCGAGTGGCCAAGCTGGCTTTGGCGTTCGGCATGAAGGTTGTGACGGTATCGCGAACGAAGCGGCAGCTGACGGGAGAACTTGCTGAAGTCACATATGTCGAGCTGGATGAACTGTTCGCGGAGTCGGACGTTATCAGCCTGCATTGTCCGCTGACCGAGGAGACGAAGGGGATGATCCGTCGGGAAAGCCTAGCTGCGATGAAACGCACGGCCTTCCTGATCAATACGGGCAGAGGCGGGTTGGTCGTGGAAGAGGAGCTGGCGGATGCGCTGCGTCGGGGCGTAATCGCCGGGGCCGGCCTGGATGTCCTGTCGAAGGAGCCGCCCCCTGCCGATCACCCCCTCGTCGGAGCGCCAAACTGCCTCATCACACCGCACATCGCCTGGTCGACTCAAGAAGCGCGCCTGTCGCTGATGCAAGGAATCACGCGCAACGTTGAACGATATTTGGCCGGCGAGCCGGAAAACATCGTGAACTGAGCTGAGCGAAGCGGATTTCCCAGGATGATGCGGGCTTGATGCTACCATGTTCGCTTCCGTTTGCGAGGAATAAGCCCGCGGTGCGGTCTTATTGGGCAAGCTCGCCTCCGTTTGCGAGGAATAAGCCCGCCGCGCGGTCTTATTGGGCAAGCTCGCTTCCGTTTGCGAGGAATAAGCCCGCGGTGCGGTCTTATTGGACAAGCTCGCCTCCGTTTGCGAGGAATAAGCCCGCCGCGCGGTCTTATTGGGCAAGCTCGCTTCCGTTTGCGAGGAATAAGCCCGCGGTGCGGTCTTATTGGGCAAGCTCGCTTCCGTTTGCGAGGAATAAGCCCGCCGCGCGGTCTTATTGGGCAAGCTCGCTTCCGTTTGCGAGGAATAAACCCGCGGTGCGGTCTTATTGGGCAAGCTCGCTTCCGTTTGCGAGGAATAAGCCCGCGGTGCGGTCTTATTGGGCAAGCTCGCCTCCGTTTGCGAGGAATAAGCCCGCGGTGCGGTCTTATTGGGCAAGCTCGCCTTCATTTGCGAGGAATAAGCCCGCGGTGCGGTCTTATTGGACAAGCTCGCCTCCGTTTGCGAGGAATAAGCCCGCCGCGCGGTCTTATTAATGGCTTGGTCGGTCCGAGCCGGTGTCGGACGGATGAGTACGTGACGGCACAATTGGCGGGAGTCGGGACAGACAGCAAAAAATAAGCACGCGAGGCCACAGTGAAGTGCGCTCCGCGTGCTTATTTTTTTGTTCAGATAAATTTACTCGCGTTCCTGCTCGCGCATGCGGGTCATCTGCTGCCAGACGGAGCCGGCGGCTTCTTCGCCGCGCTCGATGCGGGCGACGGCCATCTCCGCTTGCAACCGCACCTCGAACTCCGTCTCGCTCCCCGTCGTGCGCCGCAGCGCCTCAAGGGCCGTCTCGTCGCCGGCTTCGTACAGGAACCTTGCCGCACGCCAGCGGACGAGCTTGTTGGAGTCTTCTAGAGATTCGATCATCGGCGCGATAGCAATCGGATCGCCGATGTCGGACAGCGTATCGCCGGCCGTGCGGCGGACCGCGCCGGACGAATCCTTGAGCGCCTCGAACAGCAGCGGGAAAGACTCGGGGGTACGCAGATCGCCGAGATAGACAACCGCCAGCCGTCGCACGGACATTTGGCTGTCGCGCAATGCCCGGGCAACCACCGGCAGATCCTCCGGCTCCGGTTTAAGCCGCTCCAGCGCTGCGTAACGCTCCCGCCAATCCTGCGATTCGAGCGCCTTCATCACTTCGTTGCCGCTTAGCGGAGCTGGCGGTTGCGGAGGCGGAGCTTCAGGCCCCGCGGCTTTGGCCTGCTCGATCAAGTCGCGCAGCCTCGCATCGGAATACGCGGCATCGAGCTCCCGGCTGATCTCGTCCAGCACCTCCTGCGGTTCGCCGTAACGTACGCCGAGATCCTCCAGCATTCGTTCGCGGATCATCGTCGCTCCGGCCGCTTCCGTTACTGCGGCCGTAAATCGTTCCGACATTGCCGCCCGGAACTCCTGGCCTCCGCTGCGCACGCGAATTTGGATCGGGATGCCCCGATACATCTGTACGCGAACGTGAGCTTCGCCGAAGCCGGCGGCATCGGAAGCGCCGGCCAATACGCCGTCGGACGCCATGCCGAAAGCGTTTTTCACGCCGTCCAGAATCGCAGCCCAGTCTGCTCCGGCCCCTTTGCGATCAATCGCAAGAAAATCCGCCGTTTGGAAGATGCTCTTCACTCCGGAAATCGCCAGCAACTGGGCGATCAGAGGCGGCGGAGTCGTTTTCGAATCCTTGTTATAATTCAGTTGAACGCCGGGATCGAGCCGAACATCCACATTAAGCTTCATTGTATTCGGACTCGGGGTCGGCTCGATGGATAACAGTTTCATGGCACTCGCCCTCGCTTTCCTTTCGTATCTTCTCCACAATACCTCAAATGCTCCCAAAATGCCAAGAACGGGGAAAGGGACAGCATATCTTAAAGCCATCTATCCAATCCAGACATCCCACCCCGGACATCCACTCACTAGCGAACTAACCCAATCCAGACATCCACTCCCTCGCAGACTAATCCAATCCAGACATCCCCCCATCCGCACCGGCTATTTTCCGACGGATAAGAGGGATATTTCCATCACGGCAGCGACGTCGGATACGCCGATTACCGGAGCTTCGAACGGTTGGAAGAGGAGCAGCGTCAGACGCAGTTACCGACGATTAAAGTCGCGGAAGCCCGAAGCGCGGCCGAGAAGTGGCTGGCGGAGCATATTCCCGATTTTGCTGTAAGGTACAAGTCGGTTGCTCCGTCCGTGGTTCACAAAGGGAACCTCTCTGAGTTGGAGCTGCTGTACCGGATGTTCCAGGACGGCATTCCGGTTGCCGATCAGACGATCGGGCTTACGCTGGACGGCAAAGGCAAGATGAAGAGATTAAGCTTGCCTTCTAACCCCCCCATCTATCGAGAGGTTAAAGGCGCTAAAACCAACCATTGACGAGCGCCGGGCGAAAAAGCTGATCATGCAGCATACGAAGCTCAGTGCGTTCTACCTTCCCAATAAAGGTTATCCGTTTACGACGCGTGAGGTTACGGTGGGGGAGAAGCGGCTCGATCTGATGTTCTTGCAGGTCCCGGCGAATGCTCAGGCCGGCTATGCGCCGGATTCGGTGGATGCCGTTGCAGGCCAGGTCATGACCTCAACGGAGGACCGATGGACCGCAGGAGGGCCGCTTCACGCCGACGCGCGCTTCCATCCGTCGAAGATCGCTCTGCAGACGCTGTTCGATCACGGCGTGCTCGGCGCCGACGATAAAGGCAACCAGATGGCCGTGTGGCTAACCAAGATTACAGGCTACGAGAAAATGTCGCGCACGCTCAAAGACGATCCGACAGTGAAGCAACTGAAGGACGCGAGAAAAATAAAAGACAAAGGAGCGGCGGCGATCGTGCTGACGTTCGATCTGATGAAGCCGGTGAACGGCTCCTTTAATCCTGGCGGCCGAGTAACGAAGGCTCAGGCCGCGGAAGCGCTGCTTAGGCTGGCCGAAATACAGTCGCAGCTTGACAGGCCTTTATGGGCATGGGGCTACGGCTCTGATGCAAGTTATTAATCCCCCGCCTACGCCATCCAGATAAAGCTGGAGATTTCCGAAATCATTTTTGCCGCGGCCTTGGTACAATTCGGAGTTTCCTGCTATAGTATACATGAGCACATCATCGGAGGGATTTCATGCTTAGAAGACGCTTCGGCAATTTGGACTCCGTCGGTGCGGGCAAAGCATCGCTGGCTCAATTCGACCGTTGGCGTGAGAACCGGATTCGCAAGCTGCGCGACAAGCGGGGCTACGAGAATTGCGTACCCGGCGTACAGCCGGATCTGAGGTTTCTACAGCATAATCGAAACGAGCCGTCCGTAACCTGGATCGGCCACTCGACTTTCCTTATTCAGATGGCGGGACTGAACATCGTCACCGATCCCGTATGGGCGCGCAGAATGGCATTTCAGAAAAGACTGGCTCCGCCCGGAGTCGAATTATCGGACATGCCGTCCGTGGACGTTGTGCTGATCTCTCATGCCCATTACGATCACCTTCACGTTTCCTCGCTCAGAAGACTGAGAGGGCCGAAAAAAATGATCGTGCCCGCCGGCCTGCGCAGGAAGCTTCTGTTGAAAGGATTTTTGCAGGCCCAGGAGCTGCACTGGTGGGAGGATACGGCTTTTCACGGCGTGAAATTCACGTTCGTTCCCGCCCAGCATTGGACCCGCCGCAATCCGTGGGATATGAACACGTCTCACTGGGGCGGGTGGGTGATCGAGATCGATCGCGGACCGACGATTTACTTCGCCGGGGACAGCGGATACTTCCGCGGTTTCAGCGAGATTGGCCGCAGGTTCGATATCGATGTGGCCCTGCTTCCGATCGGGGCGTACGACCCCGAATGGTTCATGTCTTCGCAGCATGTGAGCCCGGAAGAAGCGCTGCAGGCCTTTATCGATTTGAAGGCCAAATACTTCGTACCGATGCATTACGGATCGTTTAAGCTGTCGGACGATACGCCCGAGGACGCCTTGCAAAGGCTGGAGACGGGTAGAGCTGAGCTGGGCATTCCGAAGGAAAAGCTGCTCCTGCTGCATCACGGCGAGACGCTGCGTTTTACAAGTGTAAATTCAGATCAAGTAAAGGATGGATCAGACTCATGATTACCGTATCCGGCGTTAGCCTTCGTTTTGGCAAGCGCCCCCTGTTTGAAGATGTCAACATCAAGTTTACGCCCGGCAACTGCTACGGGTTGATCGGAGCGAACGGAGCGGGCAAGTCGACGTTCCTGAAAATTCTGTCCGGCGAAGTAGAGTCTTCGTCCGGCGAGGTTCACATCACCCCGGGCGAGCGCATGGCGGTGCTGAAGCAAAACCATTTCGAATATGACGAATTCAACGTGCTCGAGACGGTCATCATGGGCCATGAGCGCCTGTACAAGGTCATGAAAGAGAAAGACGCCATCTATATGAAGGAAGATTTCTCGGACGAGGACGGAATGCGCGCAGGCGAGCTCGAGGCTGAGTTCGCGGAGATGAACGGCTGGGAAGCGGAGAGCGAAGCGGCCGGCATGCTGAACGGCCTCGGTATCACGACCGAACTGCACGACAAGAAGATGGGAGAGCTGAGCGGCAACGAGAAGGTGCGCGTCTTGCTTGCGCAGGCGCTGTTCGGAAGCCCGAACATTCTGCTGCTTGACGAACCTACCAACCACTTGGACCTGGAATCGATCAACTGGCTGGAAGAGTTCCTGTCGCGATACGAAGGTACCGTTATCGTCGTATCTCACGACCGTCACTTCTTGAACCAAGTATGTACGCATATCGCCGATATCGACTTCGGCAAAATCCAGATGTACGTCGGCAACTACGACTTCTGGTACGAATCCAGCCAATTGGCTCTGAGACTCGTTCGCGACCAGAACAAGAAGAAGGAAGACAAAATCAAGGAGCTGCAGGAATTTATTCAGCGCTTCTCGGCGAACAAGTCCAAGGCGAAGCAAGCGACGAGCCGCCGCAAGCTGCTTGATAAAATCTCGCTAGACGATATTCGTCCGTCCAACCGCAAATACCCGTTCATCAACTTCAAGCCGGAGCGCGAGGTCGGCAAGCAGGTCGTGACGGTGGAAAACGTGACCGCATCCCTCGACGGCGAGAAGGTGCTGAACAATCTCAACCTGGTCGTCAACAAAGGCGACAAAATCGCGCTGGTCGGCCCGTACGGCCACGCCAAAACGCTGCTGTTCCAAATTCTCGTCGGCGAGAAGGAGCCGGAAGAAGGTACGGTGACTTGGGGCGTAACGGCTACGAAGGCTTATTTCCCGAAAGAGAACTCCGACTATTTTGACGGGGTGGACATGAACCTCGTCGATTGGCTGCGTCAGTACACGAAGGATCCGGACGAATCGTTCATCCGCGGCTTCCTAGGCCGGATGCTGTTCTCGGGGGACGAGGCGCTGAAGAAGGCTTCGGTTCTATCCGGGGGTGAAAAGGTGCGCTGCATGCTGTCTCGCATGATGCTGACGAACGGCAACGTGCTGCTGCTCGACGAGCCGACGAACCACTTGGACCTCGAATCGATTACGGCGCTCAACAACGGGCTGATCGACTTCGACGGACCGATCATTTTCACGTCGCATGACCATCAGTTCATGCAGACGATCGCCAACCGGATCATCGAGATTACGCCTAACGGGATCATCGATCGTATGATGACGTTCGACGAGTACTTGGAGCATCCGGAAGTACAGGAGCTGCGCGCCAAGCTGATTCCGGAAGAAGACAGAAAATAATTCGCAGACGCTTGCCGGGCAACCCGGCAGGCGTTTATTCGAATAATCGGCTAGGCGAGGACCGAATCCGTTTCGATTATGGGCATCAACTCCCGAAGCGGACCAGCACTCCATGCGTCTCGCGTTTCAATGCCGAAAATAAAGGCAACACTAGGGCGATGAACGCCCAGCGGAGCAAGGGGACGGAGGGATCGGGATGGACGTGTACGGCGATATCCGCAAAGGGGAAAAGGGAGCCTGGGTCAGCATAGCGGCCTATCTCGTGCTCTCGTCGTTGAAGCTGGCGGCGGGATGGCTGTTTCATTCCGAAGCGCTGACCGCCGACGGTTTCAACAATGTCACCGATATCGTCGCTTCGGTCGCGGTGCTGATCGGACTGCGCATTTCCAGAAGACCCCCGGACGCCAACCATCCTTACGGCCATTTGAGGGCGGAGACGATCGCAGCCTTGATCGCTTCGTTCATTATGGCGACGGTTGGATTGCAGGTCGGGCAGGCGGCGATTATTAACCTGTGGCGGGGCCAATTCGAAGCGCCGGATTTGAACGCCGGGTGGATCGCTTTGGCTGCAGCGGCCGCAATGCTGGCGGTGTACGGGTACAATGTTCGTCTGGCCCGGCGAATCCGCAGCCAGGCACTGATGGCGGCCGCCAAGGATAATCGCTCCGACGCCTTCGTCAGCATCGGTGCGGCTGTCGGCATTTTCGGAGCGGCGCTCGGAGTCGTCTGGCTGGATGCCGTTGCCGCGATTGTCGTAGCGGTGCTGATCGTGAAAACCGCTTGGGAAATTTTCTGGTCGGCAACGCACGATTTGACCGACGGCTTCGACGTCAACCAGCTCAGGACGCTTCGCGGAGTTGTGGAGAGAACCGAGGGAGTGCGCGGCATTAAGGACATTCGCGCCCGCATTCACGGCAGCACCGTTCTCGTCGACGTCATCGTAACGGTCGACCCGACGTTGTCAGTCGTCGATGGCCATCGAATCAGCGATACGGTGGAGCAGCGGCTGAGGCGCAAAAACGGCGTCCTGAATGTTCACGTACATATTGAACCGTATGGGAATACGGAATGAGTTGGAATGGCGTAATCCGGGATGATTTCCTGAATGTTCCTGGGTCTATAGAATGAGAATATGGATTTTTGTTCCTCCTAAAGATGCGTATTTGCTAAGAAAGCCGCATTGTGACGGCTTTTTTTGTTGTGCCTGATCTATAAAATTGGTAAGTTCGGGAAAATGGAACGGTCATAGCCCATGCCGCAAGCGATGATGCGTCCCTCAGTCCCATGCGCCGCTGAATCGGTTTGCCCATACTCTGTCCCGGTTGTTGGGCGTATAGGCCGATGGAAGGCATTGGACATCTCTCTATAATGAAGCAAGTAAGGGCTTGACTGCCCTTGACGCCGAATTTAGAGGAGGACTGCAAGTTGAGGTTTAGACGAACAATGATGAGTCTCTTGGCGGCGATGACAGTATGGGGGGCTTACCCGCATTCCGAGGCGGGCGCGGCAGCGGCGGTAACGACGGGAACGATTCAGTACGGGATAAACTTCCGAACGGCCCCGAGCGCTTCGTCGTCGATCATTCGCATGATCGGCAAGGGCGAGGAAGTGGTCGTGCTCGGTCGACATAACAGCGCGTGGTTTACGGTTCAGGACGTATTCGGCTCGGTCGGCTACATCTCTTCGGACAGCAAGTATTTGCAGATCAATCAACCCGTGCAGGGCCCTTCCGGAGGAAGCGGAGCGGTTGCAGGCTCGAACGCCAGCATCGCAGCGAGCGTCTCCTTCCGTACGGGTCCTTCGACCGATGCTGCTCGAATCCGCTATTTGTCCAAGGGCGAGCAAGTGACGGTGACGGGAAAACATAATGCTTACTGGTATGCGGTAACGGATTCAAAGGGACAGGCCGGTTATGTAAGCACGGATGCCAAATACATACAAGTGACGGGACAAATCGGGCAGCCGGAACAGCCGGGGAAGCCTGCGACCGGTTCGATCGAATCCGTCATCGCCGCCGGGATGAAGTACTTAGGTACGCCGTACGAGTATGGCTCCAGCCGGGACGATACGAGAACGTTCGACTGTTCGGACCTTCTTCGCCAGATGTTCAAGGACGCTCTCGGCATCACTCTGCCGGCGGATTCGCGCGGACAAGGAGACTACGTGCGCGACAAAAGTTCGGTAACGACGAATTGGCGCCAGCTTAAGCGCGGAGATCTGATGTTCTTCATGGATTACAAAGGGACAAGCGCGTCTCTCTATACAGGGAAAAAGCCGTTTTCGAGTAAAATCAGCCATGCGGCGATCTATCTGGGAGACGGCAAAGTGCTGCATACGTATTCGAAGGAGTCCGGCGGCGTTCGCACGGACAGCATCGCCGGGAAGCATTGGGAGTATCGCTTTCTGTATGGGGGCAGCGCGCTGTAAGTCGCACGAATATCAGATAGGTTTTATTTCTTAAAAGGGAAGGTATTGTCGGCGCTGGGTAGCTGACGAAGCCTTCCTTTTTTCTATGTTCAGGCGCTTGTTTAGGCTGTGTAAATGGAATAATACCCAAATTAATTCAATTTGTCATATGACAAATTTAGTGACAACAGTCACTACTTACGGAGGAAGCAATCGTCTATAATTTCAGACGAACGGCCTATCAACTTATATAAACAGGGGGAAAAAGTATGAAGAAAGCTTCGATTTTAATCCTGACAGTCGCTTTGCTGTTAGCGGGATGTTCCGGCAACAAAGAGGAAAAGAACGCGGCAAGCCCAAGCGCCGCAACCGCAACCAGCAGCGCGTCAGCAAGCCCGAGCGCACAACCAAGTCCAAGCCCAAGCGCGGAGGCAAGTGCTAGCGCGGAAGCAAGCAACGCTTCCGGCGCAGGCGAAGTGAGCATCGTTTTCCCGGCTTCCTTGAATGAGTCCGGAGATGTAGAAGGCATGACCGCAGAAGTGAAAGAAGCGGGAGCTACCAACATTGCAGAGAATAGCGACGGCAGCGTAACGGCAACGATTTCCCAGGAAAATTTGGATAAGCTGCTGCAAAAATATCATTCGGAGTTGTTAGCGGTCATCGAAGGCGCACAATCCGGCGACGGCTCGTCTTCGATCAAGAAGCTGGAGTATGACGAAGTTACGTTCCAAGAATACAACATCACGGTTGACAAAGCCGCTTACGAGTCCGAGGACAGCGCGGACGGACTGGTGATTTTTGGACTGGCTATGCAAAGCTTGATGTACCAGGTCTATTCGGGAGTACCGGAAGCGGATATGAAAATCACGTTTAATCTGATTGACGAGAGCACCGGAGAAGTGTTCGAGACGTCGGTTCTGCCTGAAGCAGCACCTGTGCAATAACAAACAATATGAGCTCAAAGAAGGCCCGCGCTTCCTGACGGAAAACGCGGGCCTTTTGCTATCGCCACCGAACGAATGGAAGGAAGGCCATCCGTATCGCCAGGAGACGTTTTGTTCCCTAGGATTCCCCTGCACGGGGCCTCACTCCATCAAAGCGAGGACGGCCTCCGAGCATTTGGCGGGGTTGTATTCGGCATTGCGTAGAGCCAGCAGAGTGTCGCGATGCTGGTCCGCCGCGTACGGCTCCTGAATGAGACGGAACCACCGTTCGATCGTATCGTTGTTCGTCATCAGCTCGCCAAAGCCGTGGGTGACGAAGTATTCGGCGTTCTCCTCCTCCTGTCCGGGGATCGGCTCGTAGAAAAGCATCGGAATGCCCTTCGCCATTCCCTCGGTGCAGGTCATGCCGCCCGGCTTGGTTACGAGCAGATCGGAGATGTCCATCAGCTTGCTGACCTCTTTCGTAAAGCCAAGCACATGTACGTTCGGATGCTGGAACCTGGAATCGGAGAGCAGCTTCTCGCGGGACTTCTCGTTGTTGCCCATGCACAGAATGAGCTGTATCCGGTCGGCGTAGGTCGTCATATATTCTACGAGCTCTTCTCCGTACAATAGCCCCCAGCCGCCGCCCATGACCAGCACGGTAGGCATGTCCCGCAGATGGAACTGCGACAAAATCTCGGCTCTGTCATGCGGATGCCAGAAATTCGGATGGACGGGAATGCCCGTTACCTCGATCGACTTGGCCGGAATGCCGCGGGCGAGCAGCTTGTCCCGAACGGCGAGCGTGCTGACCAAATACGTGTTAACCTCGGGGTTCGTCCATGTCGCGTGGGCGTCGTAGTCCGTAATCAGCGTATACAAAGGAACATCCAGCCCCAGCCTTTTTAGCCGACTGACTACGGCATTGGGGATCGGATGAGTGCAGACGATGGAATCCGGCTTAAGCTGCCGAACGACGTCCGATACTTGGTTGTAGAAAATACGGTGCAGCGCGAATTGAGTGACCCGGTTCAACGATTTATGATAGCCGCTTCGGTACATTTTCCCGACGAGTTTGGGCTGTTTGCTTACGGTTTTGCGGTAGGCGGACAGGATGAGCGGACCAATGACGGGATTGAGAAAGGTGCCAAGCTCGATAACCCTGGTCTGGATCTTGGGTGAGAGCTGGCGCAGCCCCATGGCCAGCGCGTACGCGGCTTGCGTATGTCCGGTACCGAAACCTTCGGAAAGCAGCAGAACTCTCTTTTTACGCATCAGCTATAATCCTCCACTTTTCCTATTTACCATATTACGCTGAAGCGGGACGAGGAACAAGTGGTACAATACGAAGAAACTTGTCGAATAGAAGGTTAACAACTATAATTTGCTGCTCCGGAAAGTCGTTTTATAGGTGGAACGGCGCGAATACGACCATTTGTACGGGAAAAAAGCAGGGAATTTTCGTTTCCATCTTCAGGAACCGGCCTGAAAAGCCGTTAATAAAGAAAGAGTGTTTATAAAATGAATGAAGCTTATGGAGGATCCGCTTGCAAATGAAAATGTGGAGAGAATCAGCGAAACAACATCCGTCGCAGACGTCACGTCCTAACGCCATTTATAATCGTATTCTCGCCATCTTCCTGACCTTGGCGCTGGTCGGGAGCTCCATGGGAGCGGTAGCGTCCGCTGCCGATGAGGTCGTCACCGATGTCTACATTACCGCCTCGACGGGCTCCTCGGACTCTGGAACGATCTATGTCGAAGGAGATCCGATCATTCTGAATGCCTATGCCACGATAGTCGGAAATACGTCCGAAAAGCTGGTTACTGCCGATGCCGCCTGGTCGTCGACTTCCACATCGGTTAAGGTCGATAAAGGCGTCGTTACGGCAACAGCCCCGGTCGCATCCGCAACGATCACGGTTAGATACAAAGACAAGACGGATTCTTACTTGGTGAAGGCGGAATATGTTTACGACGAGTTGAAAATCACGCTGGACGGAGCCAACGTCACTGCTGAGAGGGAAGCGACGCTCGGGGCCGACTTGAGCTTTAAGGTTCAGGGGATCAAAGGCTCTTCCACCGGGATAGACGAAACCGCCAAGGCGGCCTGGTCGAGCTCGAATACTTCGGTTGCCACGGTCGACAAAGGCGTAGTAAAGCTGCTGTCCGAAGGCAAAGCGAAAATTACCGTCAAATACAAGGGCAAATCGCAGTCGGTCGAACTGGATGTGAAGTCTCCGTACAAGGAAATTCATGTTAAAAGCACGGCAGGCGAGACGGGCCCGATCGAGTTGATTCTCGATACGAGAGACAATGTGGAACTGGTTGCGTCGGCCGAGCTGCAATCGGGCACGACGCCCGAATCGATTACGAATGTTGTAGAGTGGACGAGCAGCAACGCTGCCGTCGCCAAAGTCGACGATAAGGGGAAAGTAACCGCAGTCGGCAAAGGAACGGCAATCATTACGGCCAAGCGTTTTGGTCATTCCGACTCAATTACAATCATCGTCCGCACCGCGTATGAGGCGCTGAAGGTGACTCCGGATAAAGCGATCTATATGACGCTGCAGCAGGTTTCCGGAATTGAGCTGACCGCGACTGCGGCGAGCGGAACAATAGAAGCGGTGAACGTCACGAATCAAGCGGAATGGAAAATTTCCGACGAGGGCCAGGCGGTCGCTGTGATTGACAACGATAACGGCCGTGTGTTCGTTTTGCCGAAGGGCGCGGGAACGACGCAAATCAGCGTCTCGTTCAAAGGGCTGACCAGGACGATTTCCGTCAACGTCTCTCCGACGATCGAGTCGATTGATATCTCTAAGGACGCCTTGGACGTGTTCGTAGACGATACGGGCTCGCTCCCGGCGGTAACGGGCACGATGCTGGCCGGCGATACAAAGGACGTTAGCAACTACGTAGAGTGGGTATCCAGCGATACCGAAGGCAAAGTGATCACGATTGAAGACGGCAAGTGGAAAGCGGTTGGCCAGGGTAAGGCCGTACTGACCGCCAAAGTTAACGGCGTCGCGGGCCGGACGTTAGAGAAAACCGTATCCGTGACCGTGCATAACAAAATTTTGGCCTTGCTACCGGATCAGGATACGATCAGCGTCGTCATCGGCAAGGAAGTCGACCTGCCGAAGATCAGTCTGATTTACGAGAACGGCGATGAATTATCGAGCGAAGAAATCGCCGACCAGATCGTCTGGAAATCTTCCACGCCGAACCTGCTCGTCAAGAAGGAATCGATGAAAGGCTTGCTCGCCGCCAATGCGACGCTGACCGGGACGTATTTGAACAAAACGGTCAAAATCAAAGTGACGGTTGAAGAAGAATTTACCTCGTTCGAGATTACGCCGAACAAGGTGAGCGTTACGCTGAACAAGTCGAAGTCGATCAAGGTCGTCGGCACGACGAAGAGCGGCAAGAAGGTGACGCTGAGCTCGAGAGTTTCCTGGAGCCCATCGAACAAGGAGCATGTCTCGATCAAGGGCTCGTCGGTGAAAGGCTTGACCGAGGGCAGTGGCAAGCTGACCGCTACGGTTCAGGGCAAGACGCTGGAGGTCCCTTACGAGGTGACGGCCAAGCTGACGAAGCTGAGCGCTTCGGATACATCTTTCAAAGCAGCGACTGTAGGCAGCCAGTTGAACGTACAGGTTACGGCGCTGTACGAGACCGGCAAAACCGAGAACGTAACGTCGAAGGCGACATGGACGAGTTCCAAAGCTTCCGTAGCGACCGTCTCGGACGGCAAAATCTCGGTCAAGGGCAAAGGTACCGCCTCGATCAAAGGCTCCTTCGGGGGCAAGACAGTGTCGATTAAAGTTACAGTGAAATAAACATGAAAAAGGTTGAACGAACTTATTTTCCGGTTCGCTCAACCTTTTTTTATTTTATGGACACGCTACGGCTAGAAGTCAGGAATTAATAAACACGGTCATGATCGGCTTGCGAAAAACGACCTGATAATCCAGGCTGTCGCTGACGATCGCAAGCGGAACATAGGTTTTGACCTCTTTGCCTTCCTTCTGGAAGTAAGCTGGCGTCTGCAATGGGCGGGCGGCCCCGTCGACATATACGGTATTGGAGCCGATCGTGACGACGACTTCTTTGCCGTTCTTCGTGAAGGTGGCGGTTTTCTTCGCTTGCTCCCACTTCAGCTCGGCTCCGACCGCGTTCGCGACATCTCTTAGCGCGAGGAACGTCGTTCCTTTGACGAGGACAGGCTTGCTCGGCGGTTCCTTGCCGTTGATGACGACGGACAGATCAACGCCCTCCGCGCGCGGAGCGGGCTTGCGGTAACCGTCCTTCCAGATCGCAGCCGCGAATGCTTGGGCAATCGCTTCGTATCCGACTTGCTTGGGATGGATGTCGTAGTCGTCGAATAAATTGAAATACGTATAAGAGCTTTCGTTGCCTTTGAACTTCTCGTAAACGTGGGCAATGCTCAGCGGAATGCCGCGCTCGTTCATCTCTTTAGCGAATAAGTCCAAAGTATGGGAGAGGTCTTGAGCCTTGCTCAGGAGCAGCTCGTATAGCGGGTGGCTCTTGAACAATGGGGAATATTGGTCGGCCAGGACAATGCGCGCTTGCGGCGCCAGAGCGTGCAGGCGAGTCATCATTTTATCCAAATCTTCTGTATAATGATTCATTCTCATCTGGAACCCGTCCTGTATAATTTGACGTACAGATTCCTCGGATTGGCCTGGGGGACCGCTGACTGCGGCTTTAATGAGCGAACTGAAATCGTTGCCGCCGATCGTCAGCACAACCAGATCGGCTTCGGCAAGATCGGCCGCCAACTGGTTCGTCTTCTTGGCGACATCGTTGGCGAGCGCGACAACTCTCGGGTCGAAGGACGAGAAATCCTGCAGGTCCGATGCTTGCAGCGCTTTGCCGTCCGCAGCACCCTGAAGCAGATTCGTAAGAGCTGGCACGGTCAGTCCTAAAATGGCGTAGTTGGTCAGCGAAGCGCTTGAACGGAACAAGCTTTGCTCCAACAGGCGATCCGTATAGCCGTAAGGCGCGACCGTACCGTTTTTGATGGCTTCGATCGGCTCGTACCCTGCGCTGACGGAATCGCCCAAAGCGACGATTCGATAGCTTGCCGGCGAGGCTGCGGCCGCAGGCGCAAGGGCGGCCGTCAGTAAAGCGATCGCCGAGGCGATGGCCACGAATGTGCGGCGTAATGATAACGACATGTTCGGTTGTTCCTCCTTTGTAGTTCCTTCCTTAACTATATTAGGTGAAACGGGACGGGAATTGAAGGTGTTTCGCCAACTTTCCCATACTGTCCACAGAAAGGTTGATAGATATGGCAGAGATGCGTAGAGGTCTTCCCGTCAAACAGGGAATGTACGATCCGCAGTACGAGAGGGACGCTTGCGGAATGGGGTTTGTCGCCCATATCAAAGGCAAGAAGTCGCATGAGATCGTAGAACAGGCGCTAACGCTGCTGTTTAACATGGAGCATCGCGGCGGTCAGGGGAGCGAGCCGAGCACTGGAGACGGGGCGGGCATCCTGCTGCAAATCCCGCACGAATTTTTCCGGACGGAGACGGCGAAGCTGGGCTTTGACTTGGCTGAGGAAGGCGAGTATGCGGTAGCGATGACGTTCCTTCCGCAAGAGGAAGACGTTCGCCGCAAGCATGAGGATATTTTCCAAGGGATCGTGGAGGAAGAGGGACTGACGCTGCTCGGATGGCGGACGGTGCCGACGAACGACGAGCCGCTCGGGCAATCGTCCAAGAAGGTTAAGCCGTTTGTGCGTCAAGCGTTCCTGTCGCGTTCGGCCGAGCTGACGGACGATCTGGCGTTCGAGCGCAAGCTGTACGTGATCCGCAAGCGCGCGGAGCTGGCGATCCGCTATGCGGATATCGAAGGGGCGGATATGTTTTACTTCCCCAGCTTCTCGAGCAAAAAAATCGTATACAAAGGGATGCTTACGACGGAGCAGGTCGGCCTGTTCTATCCGGAGCTGCACGATTCACGGCTGGAGACGGCGATGGCGCTTGTTCACTCGCGTTTCAGCACAAACACGTTCCCGAGCTGGGAGCGCGCGCATCCTTTCAATTATTTAATCCACAACGGCGAGATTAACACGCTGCGCGGCAACATCAACTGGATGCACGCCCGTCAGACGCTGTTTCAATCAGAGCTGTTCGGAGACGATCTGGAGAAAATCAAGCCGATTATTGCGCCAGACGGCTCGGATACGGCGATGTTCGACAATACGTTCGAGTTCCTGTATTTGGCGGGGCGTTCGATGGCTCATGCGGCAATGATGATGGTGCCCGAGCCGTGGCAGAACGACGAGTATATGGACGAAGAGAAGCGGGCCTTCTACGAATATCATGCCTGCTTGATGGAGCCTTGGGACGGTCCCGCCGCCGTCGGCTTTACGGACGGCGTGCAGATCGGCGCCGTTCTCGACCGCAACGGACTGCGCCCGGCGCGCTACTACGTTACGAAGGACGACTTGATCATCCTGGCTTCGGAGGCCGGCGTTATTAAGCTTCCTCAGGAAGATATCGTGCTGAAGGACCGGCTGCGTCCGGGACGGATTTTGCTCGTCGATACGAAGGAGGGGCGCATCATTTCCGATGAGGAAGTGAAGCGTTCAATCGTAACGCAGCATCCTTATCGGGAATGGCTGGACCGCCATCTGGTCGATCTTGAGGATTTGCCGGAGGCGCCGGAGCTGCCCGAGCCAAGCCATGAGACGGTCCAACTGCGGCAGCAGGCATTCGGTTATTCGTTCGAAGATGTGCGCAAGGTCATGGAGCCGATGGCATTGACCGGCGTTGAGCCGCTTGCATCGATGGGCTACGACTCTCCGTTGGCCGTGTTGTCGGAGAGACCGCAAAGACTGTTCAGCTACTTTAAACAGCTGTTCGCTCAGGTGACGAACCCGCCGATTGATGCGATCCGCGAGGAAATCGTAACCTCCACCTATACGACGGTAGGACCGGAGCGGAATCTGCTGAGCCCGGAGCCGGAAAGCTGCCGACATATCCGGCTGTATACGCCGATACTTTCGAACGAGGAGTTCGCAAAGCTGCGCCATGTGCATCGCCCGGGCTTCAAGTCGATTACGCTGCCGATCTTCTTCCTGGCCCAGGACGGAGAACAAGGACTGCGCGATGCGCTGAAGCTGCTGTGCGAAGCGGCCGATCGCGTCATCGCCAAGGGTCATAACATTCTGATTCTGTCCGATAAGGGCATCGATGCCGACAATGCGGCGATTCCGTCGCTGCTGGCCGTAGCTGCGCTGCACCATCATCTGATTCGCCAAGGCACGCGTACGAAGGTGAGCATCCTGCTGGAATCCGGCGAGCCGCGCGAGGTTCATCATTTTGCCCTGCTGGTCGGCTACGGCGTCAGCGCGGTCAACCCGTACTTGGCGTTCGAGACGCTGGACGATTTGATTCGCCAAGGGATGATTCGCAATATCTCGCACGAGAAAGCGGTCAAAAACTTTATTAAAGCGGCGACCAAGGGAGTCGTGAAAGTACTGTCCAAAATGGGCATCTCCACCATCCAGTCTTACCGAGGCGCGCAAATCTTCGAAGCGGTCGGCTTGAATTCGGAAATGGTCCAACAGTATTTTACGGGCACGGCTTCGCGCATCGAAGGCATTGGTCTGGATATCCTAACGAAGGAAGCTTTGGCGGCGCATCATCGCGCGTTCGCCGCTAGGGAAGGAGCCGAGCGCGAGCTCGATTCCGGCGGCGATTATCAGTGGCGCAAAAGCGGCGAGGATCATCTGTTTAATCCGCAGACGATTCATACGCTTCAACTCGCGACCCGTACAGGCAACTATGAGACGTATAAGAAATATTCGGCCCTAGTTCAAGGAGAATACGAGCAGGCGAGAACGCTGCGCTCTCTGCTGCAATTCAAGTTCGACCGCCCTCCGGTTTCGATCGAAGAGGTCGAGCCTGTAGAAGCGATATTCAAGCGTTTTAAGTCCGGGGCGATGTCGTTCGGTTCGATCAGCAAGGAGGCGCACGAGGCGCTGGCCATTGCGATGAACCGGATCGGCGGCAAATCGAACTCCGGCGAGGGCGGCGAGGATCCGGCGCGCTACGTGCCGGACGCAAACGGCGATTCCCGCCGCAGCGCGATCAAACAGGTCGCCTCCGGTCGCTTTGGCGTAACGAGCTACTACTTGTCCAGCGCGGATGAGATTCAGATCAAGATGGCGCAAGGCGCCAAGCCGGGCGAAGGCGGGCAACTGATGGGCCGCAAGGTGTATCCGTGGGTCGCGGAGGTGCGCGGCACGACTCCTGGCGTAGGCTTGATCTCGCCGCCGCCTCACCACGACATCTACTCGATCGAGGACTTGGCCGAGCTGATTCACGACCTGAAGAATGCGAATCCCCGGGCGCGGATCAATGTCAAACTCGTCTCCGAGGTCGGCGTCGGCACGATCGCGGCCGGCGTAGCCAAGGGACGCGCCGATGTTATTCTCGTCTCCGGCTACGACGGCGGAACGGGGGCTTCGCCGGTCGGATCGATCCGTCATGCGGGGCTGCCGTGGGAGCTTGGTCTTGCGGAGACGCATCAGACGCTTATTCTGAACAATCTCCGCGATCGCGTTGTCGTCGAAACCGACGGCAAAATGATGACCGGGCGCGATATCGCGATAGCCGCGCTGCTCGGGGCCGAGGAGTATGGCTTCTCGACCGCTCCGCTCGTCGTGCTCGGCTGCGTTATGATGCGCGTCTGCCAGCTCGATACTTGCCCGGTCGGCGTCGCGACGCAAAATCCGGAGCTGCGCAAGAAGTTTATGGGCGACGCGGATTACGTCGTCAACTTCATGAAGTTTCTGGCTCAGGAGCTTCGCGAGATTATGGCTGAGCTTGGCTTCCGCACCGTAGAGGAAATGGTCGGCCGGGTCGACCGTCTGGACACGAAGCTTGCGGATAAGCATTTCAAGACGAAGAGTATCGATCTGACCGCGCTTCTGCATATGCCTGAGCTGCCCGAAGGCTCCTTCCGGTACAAGGTGAAAGCTCAGAATCATCTGTTGGAGGAGTCGCTCGACATTCGGACGCTGCTTGCTGCGGCCGGGCCGGCACTCGAAAACGGTGAACGAGTGGCAGGAACGTTCCCGATCCAAAATACGAACCGCGTCGTCGGCACGATCGTCGGATCGGAAGTGACGAACCGGTACGGCAAAAACGGTTTGCCCGAAGACACGATTCAATTCCGCTTCGTCGGAACGGCGGGACAAAGCTTCGGAGCGTTTATTCCGCAAGGCATAACGCTGGCGCTTGAAGGCGACTCCAACGACTATGTCGGCAAAGGGCTGTCCGGCGGAAAAATTATCGTGTATCCGTCCCCCAATGCGACGTTTAAGGCGGAGGACAACGTCATCATCGGCAATACCGCATTATATGGGGCGACGAGCGGGGAAGCTTATATCCGCGGCACAGCCGGCGAACGGTTCGCCGTGCGGAACAGCGGAGCAAATGTCGTCGTGGAAGGCGTCGGCGACCACGGCTGCGAATATATGACCGGCGGACGCGTCGTCGTTCTCGGCAGGACGGGACGCAACTTTGCGGCGGGCATGTCGGGCGGAATCGCCTACGTGATCGATTGGGACGATCAATTCGCGAAGCGCTGCAACTTCGAAATGGTCGGCCTGGAGTCGCTTGAGGACAAGGACGAGATTGCGGAAGTGCGTTCGATGATCGCCAAGCACGTTCAGTATACGAACAGCGAGCTCGGCCGTCGGGTTCTGGAGGAATGGCCGGCATTCGTCGGCAGGTTCGTCAAGATCATTCCGAAGGACTACAAGCGGATGATGGAGCAGATCGCCAAAGTAAAAGCCCAAGGTTTAAGCGGGGAAGAGGCGATGCTCGCCGCCTTCGAAGCCAACATGCGCGACTTGTCTCGCGTCGGGGGCAACTAATAAACATGGAATAGAGAAGCATGGCCATCTTCGGATGTGCCTTGCTTCTTTTTTTTTGACGCGACGTTGACTGCTCGATTGGGGCTATTAAGGTTTTTAAGAGATTGTTAAGTGCGTCCTGTTACACTGTTCCCAACCCTATTCAACTCAAGGAGGAAAAGTCCGCAGATGCCGACAACAGGAAGAAGCAGGCTGAACAAGATGATGCGATGGACAGTGGCGGCGCTTATCGCCGCATTGCTCACGGCATGGGCGGTGCCGCAGCCGGCGGCGGAAGCCGCAACCGCTCCGATACGTCTAAAATCGCCGGAGGAGATCGAGTTTAATACTTATAACGGCGTGACCCAGATGTATATCGCCGACACCGGCAATAACCGGGTTCTGCGTGCGAGCGTCGATGGACTCGTTAATCTGATCATTCCCGTTCCTAACCCGACAGCTATCGCCATCGACGAGAAGGGCCATCTTTACGTTGCCACATCGGGCAGCTCGGCCGGCTTGTACGCGTTCGACCGGGATGGGAATGCGCTTGAACTGAAGGATTATAACAACGCGGCGATACAGTATCCGATCAATCTGATGATCTCGCCATTTTTCACACCGTCTGTTGGCATACCTGATAACATGAACGTCAAAAGCCTTATTGTTGTACATAGGTTCAACGATTTTAGCCATAAAATCCAAACCACGGCCTACTTTCATTGCGAGACTTATCGGCAGATCGACTACTATCCCCCAAGCTACGGGTCCGCAACCTCCAGGTGCAGCCTGGATATGAGTTTAAGCGGTAGAAGCGGCGGAGGATCGGGACAGCAAGGAGAGATGGGATACGCTTACCACAATGACGGCAAGATGTGGGAGTCCGGGGGGAACTACGTCGACCTCGAAGATGTCTTTAATATGTTTGCCGCGAATGGGGACAGGTTCGGGGAAATTGCTGTCGATCCGACTGGAAAAATGTTCTATGTGGTAGTGAACGAAACCAGAATTGATCGAACCTCCTACGAAGGTGCGTCCTACTATAACCGTCCGACGTTGCAGCCCTGGCTGAATCTTGCGGATAAGTATGGAATTATCGCTCCGCATTCTATCGCCGTTGGCCCGGACGGAGCGTTGTACGTGACGGACGCGGCGAACGACCGCATTATCGTCATCGGCTTGGACGCGGATGCCACCTTTGATCGGGAACTAAGCTTAACTGGCCAGATCAACGACCCGCCGACAGCAGGATCGTTTACGAAACGCGGCAAGCAGAATCAGACAATTGCTTTTGACAAAGCGGAATTTTTGAGCCGTTATTCCGATCAGAACAACGATGCGATGCAAGCGATTCGCATTGCTTCTCTGCCGTCCCATGGGACGCTTAGCCTGAACGGTAACCCTGTAACAGAGGGGCAGATAATATCGGAAGATAATCTGGACGGACTGACGTATACTCCGCAAGCCGGATGGGGAGGAACGACCTCGTTCGAATGGCTGGCAAAGGATAGCGAGGATTACTCCGAAACGGCAGGAAAAGTGGAGATTGTGGTGAGAATACTAGGGGATGCCAATGGGGACGGAGTCGTAACGCCGGCCGATGCGCTGCTGATCACCAAGCATGTGAAGGGCACGATTACGCTGACCGCCGATCAGTTGGAGATGCTGGATATGAACGGCGACGGCGTAGTAGATGCGGCGGATGCGACCATCATTATGAACATTTATTCTGGCAAGGCCATCTAGAAACCGAGAGGTGAACGAATTGAATTACGCTTACCGCAATTCTCATTTATCCGGCATGAGCCGTAAATTCAGCGCTGTGCTTGCTTTGCTTCTAGTTATTGTTATGGTGCTGCCGTCGCTTCCAGGCGCGTCCGCAGCATCGGATCCGGCACCGGCTTCCATTCGAATCGGAACGGCGGCAGGCGCTCCGGGCGCCTATGTCGATATACCTGTTCTCTTCGATGTCAACGGTGCGGAGCTGTATGTCTATCGAACCGATATTACCGTAGCTTACGATCCGAGTGTGCTGGAGCCAGCGACAGGGGATGAGGCTCGCATTAGCGGCTTTGTCACCGATATCGATGCGGACGCGGAATTAACTGTAGATGCATCCACGTCAGGCAGTCTGAAGTTAGATCTGCTTTTATCGGACTTTATTGACGAATCCGGCGAACTGATTACACTCCGATTTAGAATCAAGGATGGGGCGGCTGCAGGAGATTCGGTCCTATCGTTCGTTACGGCGCAGTACTACGAAGATACCGATCCGATCAATGCAGCTATGGTCAATGGCAAGATCACCGTGGCTGCGGCCGGCCAAGCGGAGATCGAAATCGGCAGTGGCTACGCAAGGGCGGGCGAGGCTTCATCCGTATCGGTGCCGGTTCGAGCGCGGTCGCTGGATAAGGCAGTCGCTTCTTACGGCATGCGGATCAAGTTCGATCCTTCCGTGATGAGCGTCGAGGAAATAATCGGACAGGATATCGTATCGAATTATAACAATACCGACGGATGGTTAATTGTAGCTTGGCTGGATTTGACCGGCGGAGATGCGGCGATTCCGGCTTCGACCGAAGTGCAAACGTTATTTACGATCAAGTTTGCAATTTCGCAGAGTGCGGCTAGCGGAGAGTATCCATTGACCGTCGAGCAGCCGGGCGATATTCAACAACTGACATTCACAGATGTGGACGTCGTAGAAATGAACAAAACCATAACGGCTGGCAAAATTGCCATCGTGGTTGCTCCTGAGGCGCCAACCGCGGTTACGGCGAATCCGGGCGACGGCAAAATACGGCTTGAATGGCCGGCCGTTCCGCTTGCGCAGACCTACAAGGTGTTTCTCTATGAAGGCGGCGCCGCGCCAATCGATCCGTCCGATTGGGTAGAGATCGCCGGCAATGTTGAAACTAACCGTTATACTGCGGAAGGACTTACTAACGGTACCCACTATGTATTCGCCGTCAAAGCAGTCAACCTTGCCGGCGAATCCGATTTGAGCCCGGCCTCGGAAGCCGTCGCGCCGCAGCCGGTTCCGGGTGCTCCAGAGAATTTCAGTGCAACGCCAGGCGACGGGACTGCGGTTATTTCCTTCGTCAAGCCGACTGGCTCGAACGGCGCGCCCGTTGCGAAGTACCGTGTCGAAGCGGTGCTGAATAACGTTGTCGTCGCATCGAAGGAAGTACCGACTAATTCAGAGAACGTCTACAGCGCCAGCTTCGACGGTCTGAATAACGGCGAAACATATACGATTCAAATCTATTCAGTGAGCCTTGTGGGAGATTCAGAGCCGTTGATCGGCACGGTTCGTCCAGTGGCGAAGCCGCTGGCTCCGGCAATTGTGTCAGTAATTCCCGGCAACAAGCAAGTCGAGGTGAAGTTCAGCGCGCCTGCCAATGCGGCGCAAGCGCCGGTCGCCTCGTATATCGTCACTGCTTCTCCCGGGGAGCAGTCGGTTACTGTAAGCGGCGATCTGCTGTCGGCAGTTGTTTCTGGGCTAACAAACGGAACGTCTTATACGTTTACGGTAGTTGCTCAGAACGCAGCCGGAACGTCCGATCCGTCAGCTCCTTCGGAAGCGGCCGTACCAAAGGGTCCATCTACCGGCAGTGGCGGTGGCGGCGGTTCGGCTCCGCAAGGAGAGAAGATTACGCTTGACGTAAATGACGGAAGCGGCAAAGGCAGCGTAGTGGCCAGCGCGACTATAGAAAGAACGACACGCTCCGACGGCGGCAAGAAGGACGAGGTGACGCTGACGGGGACTCAGGCGGCCCAAGCGGTCAAACAGCTTAAGGAAGCCGGTTCCTCTGCGGCGAAAATCAGTATTCCCGACGTTAAGGACGAAGTGTCCGAGTTGAATGTCAGACTGCCGATCGATGCAATGAAGCCGTTTGCCGAGCGGGGCGTGGCCATGCAAATTTGGACCGACAATGTCGGGATGATCATTCCTAGCGGTTCTTTAAAAGACCTGAAGGAGGAAGTCTTCTTTCATATCGTTCCGATCAAGGCAGCGGACGAGCGCAAGCGGGTGGAGCAACGCCTCAAGGGCGAGCCCTTGCTGCTTCAATTGGCGAGCGCGGACGGTCTGCAATTGATTGGCAGGCCGATGACGATCGAGACGAACATGAGCAGCCGCGAGGTTACGCTTGTGCTCCCGGTCAAAGGGGAGCTGTCCCAGGAGGAGCTTCGCAACCTTAGCGTCTTTATTGAACATAGCGATGGGACGAAGGAGGTCGTGAAGGGAGAACTTGTCGCTTACAACGGATCGAGCATACAGGGGATCCAATTTACGATCACCAAATTCAGTACTTTCTCTATCGTTAAGGCAAACACTCTTTCCCATACAGCTTATATTGAAGGCTACAGCGACGGAACGTTCCGTCCGGATCAGCCGGTTCGCCGCGCGGAGATGGCAGCTCTGCTGACCAGAGCGCTGCCGGGCACTGCCCGGACGTCTTCCGATGCAGCGTATACCGACTTGCCAACCGCCGCTTGGGCGAAGCAGGCGATCTCCCAGGCGACGGCTCAAGGCTATATGCAGGGGGCGGCTAATGGGAAATTCATGCCGGAGAAGTTCATTACCCGCGCGGAGATGGCGGCGATCGTCGATCGTCTGCTGCAGAGCGGACAGAAGACGGCCGACCCGAATTCGGCCAAATTCAAGGATACGACAGGGCATTGGGCGAGCAAAGCTATAGACCGAGTCAGCGCCGCCGGCGTTATGACGGGCTCAGGCAACGGTTTGTTCCGCCCGAACGACTCGCTGACTCGCGCTGAAGCAGTCGTGATTTTGAATCGCGTGCTTGATCGGGGGCCTCTCGCGAATACGGAGGCGAAATGGAAGGACGTGCCTGAGAGTCACTGGGCGTTCGGCCACATTCAAGAAGCATCGTTAGAACATCGTTATACCCGCAGCGCTAATGGCGGAGAGACAGCTATCGGCCAATAGACGGTAATACTTGTTAACGCACGCCAAGAGGCTATCCCATAAGCAGAGTCGCCTAAGAGGATCGATAAGCAAAGCAAAAGGGTACATACCCTTGAACCTTTAGTATCATCCTTGAGAGCAGCTTGAGGCACTTATGGGACAGCTTCTTGGTTTATTTTGATAGAGAAACCGGAATTGCGCGGAGGAAGCACTGAATTCGACAAAACCTCTAAATAAAAAAAATGGAACGCTTACAGTGGTCGACACCCTCTGCAATCCTTGTACACTATACTGGGATTAGCTTTGCAAACCGGGATCGAAGAGAGGATTGGGTAGCGGAGATGGAGAAGGAATTACCGATGGAACAGAGATCGTGTAAGCAACCATTGGAAGTTGACATCCGCAAGATTCTGGAGCAAATGGGCATACATAAGGGAACGTTGTTGGAACAATTCATAAGCTCGAGCCAACGGTCTTGAGCCGTTTAATCGAATAGACGATTGAATGAAGGGATGGTAGATAAAGCGATATTGCCTGTCTGTCATTGCTGAGCTTCGGGAATAACTGGATACTTATCCTAAAAGATGGTATAACTTAAATAGAGCGCATTTTCTGGAAGCGGTATTGCGCAATGATAAGGAAGCCTCATGAAGCGGGGATGACAGACGGGTGGAATTAGCGAGATTAAAGCGCGCGGTACGCTGCTGCGCTTCTATTCGCGTTCGTGTGCTTAATGGAGAAGTTAGCTGCGCCGTTCCGAATTGCGAATGTGCCCAGCCTGTCGGGCTGCGGAATATTTTCGAGCTTTACGCTTTTCTCTATCGTTTGCTAGATAACTTGAATTACACAGATTACGAGACAATCTGCGGATCGCATCCTGCGGAAGCGAAAGCGGCATTGACGGAAGTGGAAGCGCTGTGGGCGGCGCATATGGAAGCGATCGGGAATCGATACCGGGACGCTATGCAGCTTCAGTTGGCGGAGGAGACGGAAGCGCTGTTCAGCGATTTGATCGAGAGCGCAGCATCTTCCCTTCTATTGCTGCTGCGCTTGATGAGTTTCCTGCGTGTGCTGGACGAGTGGCTGATAGAATTGCGAGAGGATATTGTACTGTACCGCCCGGAGCGCATTCCCTTTCGTACTGTGTACGGGGACGTTATTCCGCAGCGCGGAGCCGCGCTGCTGCGTGCATTGACTCGACATCCCTTATACAAGCCGCCGGTAGACCCCAACTATCTTCTTTTATCCAAGAGGGTTCGCAGCTTTCACGTGACGAAAAGCTCCTATTCTTATTATGAGGTCAAGCATGTGAACGCCAAGCTGCCGATTGAGCGTTCGATCGAGCGGGTATTGGAGTTGTCTGTCGGTTTTCTGCCCGGAAAATGGGAGCTCAGTCGCGATTACGAGATTGTCGTAGACGAACGGCCCGACGAACGGAAGAGGCTGCCGTTCCGGTTTTCAGGCGTTAAGAGCGCTGCTGCGTATGCTGCGAAAGTGACGGAATGCTTTGGCAAGCTGTTGTCGCAAACCCCTGATATTGTGATGCTGCCGGAGTTGTTCACTCCACCGGAATTGAGGGAAGAGTTGAGGTCTGTTGCCGCTGCCGAAGCAGCCAGGAGACGGGGGATGGAACGGGAGAGGAGAAGGACAAGCTTAATTCTGACAGGCTCCTTTCACGAAGAGCGAGATGGCAAGCTCTATAACGTCGGGGAGGTGCTCGGTCTGAATGGTCGCGGGCTGACCGACGTGTATAAAATGAATCAGTTCATTCTGCAAGCCGATGACCGTCTAACGGGAGAATTGGCTCCATTTCGCAAGGTTGACGGCGTCGAGAAGAACGCCTACGACCGCCGTGAGCTGACGCTGCTTGAAACCGATCTGGGACGTATCGCTATTCTGATTTGCGTCGATTTTCTGACGTCCGATCTGAAGGACGTTCTGATTGATCGCCAGGTCGATTTGATCTTCGTCATGTCAATGACGCCGAATCCGGCAGGAGGAAAGTTCATTCGACAGATGCAGGAGTTTGCCGAGAGGAACGGCGCGGCCGTATTCGTCTGTAATCAACTCGGAACGGGCCCGGATCCGGAGGGGAAGTTGGAAGCTCGAGTGGTGGTATCGTTGCCCGGCTTCCGCGATGTATTCGTTGCCGGCTGCGAACGAGAAGTATACAGGATCGGGGAGATATTGGAACAGTTGGAGCACGTGCAGAAAGAGAAAGAGAAAGAGAGGGTTAGACGCAGTGTTAGGCAGGAGTAAACCCACAGTTGAGAATCGGAGGAGAGTCATTTATAATTTAAAGTGTATAAAAAGTGTACAGAGAGAGGTGATTCGATGAACGATCGGTTATGGGAAGCGTTGAATCAATGGGAGCGCTGCAAGCATGTCGACGAATCGGAAGCGAACGGTCATCTTCTTGTCATATTGCGCAATGTGCTGGAGCATGCCGCCGACGCCGACCCGACCGCGTTAGATCGGATCAGACTGGAACTGGAGTATTCCGTGGAAGACGATGTTCCTGCCGACTGGGGCAGCTATAACCTTGGGATGGCGCGCACGATCGGGCTCTTGCTGCAGCACGAGGTCATCGAGAAGCAGAAGAAGCTGGATTTGCGCTCGCTATCCGGACTTGAACGGCAGATCATTAAGGCGCTGGGTCACGTATCCGAATTGACGCCCAGTCAGCTCAGGGAGCGCATAGGCATCGATAACCGCCAGCAGGTGAGCAATTTGCTGCGCGCCTTGCGCGCCAAGGAGCTCGTGCATTTCGTGGAGGTCGGCAAGTACCATTGGTACAAGCTGACGCGCGACGGCCGCAAGTATTACGAGCAGTTGAAAGCAGAGGAAGAGACATCGACAACGACCTTTAGTTTCCCCTACAAGCGCAGGCTCCATTATAGAAGCAGAATTCCGGACATGATGCTGGCGGAGACTGCAGTCTGCCGCTATGAAGACGACTCTGACAAGAAGGACTGGGATGAGGACGAATCATTCGACGATAGGATGTTGCCCTATTTTCTGATGACGACTTATGCGAATGAGAAAGATGAACGCTTCGGTTCCCTCAAGTCGGATTATTCGATTGAATTCGGGATATCGGTGCTTGAAGGAGCGGGACGATGACAAAGCTCAAGAGCGGCCATATCAATCAGAAGATCGCTGACTGGTATGAGGGTCTGGATGAGCATAAGCAGCTGCAATTGCAGCAATGGGCCGAGGAGGGCGGCGGAGAATTCGTTCTTCGCTTTCGTGAGATGTTCGGAGAGGAAGTAGGGCTGTTCGAGGCATGGCACGATGAAATCCGACGTGCGCTTAAACGGAAAACCAGACAATCGGTTCTGGTTAAAGTCGTGAAGGAATGCCCCGGCTTGCCTGAGTTCATCGGAAAATCTCTAATTCGGGCCGTGCATTCGTCGTTGCAGAACTTCCGGCTTGCGCTTTTCTTGCGGGAAATGGACTCCGAGGAGTTCGCCAGAGTTGTGGAACTGATTGTGCTCGACAATTACGTGGAGCGGCGATACAGCACATGGGATAAATGCCATTCGTATTTGAAGCTGGACGACGAACTGATGACGCGCGGGTGCTATCGGATCGTTGCGGCTATTATGGAGTACCACTATCATCTGTTTGAGACGTTGGAAGAGCTGGAAGAGTTCATGACGGAAGAGCTGGAATGGGAAGCGGACAAGGTCGAGGTATTTATCGGACTGATTGTGCGCTACCGCGAAGCGATCGATCGTACGATGCTGTTCAAGAAATTAAAACGAATCGAACGACAGCTTGGGGAAAGCGAACAATGAGTAAACGAAAGAACCTCAAATTCCACTGTAAAGTGGGGTTTGAGGTTCTTTTTTTCGGTGGCGTTGCCCTGTGCGGCGGATAGCCGCTCAACACCCGATGTATTCAACTGCTCATATTGCGTTCGGCGCGCACGAAAGCGATGAAGCGACGCGCTTCATCGGCGGTCAGCTTGCGTCCGTCGATCGTTAAGGAGAAATGCTCCAATATCTGCTCGTCCGACAGCTCGAGCTCATCGGCGAATTGACGAATCTCGGGGTCCAGAGTCGTCTGAGGCTGCGACGTCCTTCCTACCAGATAATCGATGGAAACCTGGAACAGATCCGCGATTTTGCCCAGCGTCTCGGTATCGGGCTCTCTGCGGCCTTTCTCGTAGTGAGACAGCGCCGCGCGCGAGATGCCCAGGGAAGCAGCAAGTTCTTCTTGAGTTAAGCCGCGTTGGTCTCTTAGAAAGGCGAGACGATTGCCGATATTCATCGGATCCCTCCCAGGGAATTCATTGGTCTGCGTCAAATGCGACAAAATGTCACATCAAGTTGCCTCTATTTTATTATTAATCGAGCAAAATTGCAAATAATTGTAGCATTCCGGCTTAAAATCGAAAAAATCCCCTTGACTAGATACAAAATGTATCGTAAATTAATCGCATGTCTTTGTTACGAATTGTATCAATCGGGAGCTTGATAAGCCATGGACGAAGAGATCACGGTCAACAGACGCGCCTATATCCGCTTTAGGCCGCAAAAGCCGGTTTACGTGGAGCTAAGCTTATGGCAAGTGCAGGAGAGGGAGCTGAAGAGCCGGGCGCAGCGTGTGCTGCTTCGCGATGTCGGGCACGGCGGCTGCAGCTTCGCGACGAATTTGCGGCTGCCGGTGCGGGATGATGTGGAGTGGATGATCGAATTGCAGCTCGGTCAATATACGGCGCGGCCGCGCATCGTTCTGCTGCACTCCGGCGAAGAGGACGGGTTATTCTTCTATGGCGGAGAATGGAGGATGATGGGCTGGGAGCATCAAGCGTTTCGCTTTCGTTTTGACGAATACGTTCGGCAGATGCTGATTGCCAGTCCGCACATCCATACGCTGTACAAAAAGGTGGCAAGCCGTCACGACGACGGCCAATTCAAGCATCTGGACGTAACTTCATAAAGGAACGGTGAAGGGATCATGAAGCCGAAACGGAGAAGATTCGTTAGATGGCTCGGCTATGCCATGGCCGCTGTGCTGGTAATTGCAATTGGAGCCGGCGGGTACGTCTGGGTATCCGCGCAGCGAACGATGAACGCCATGTACGAGCCGCTCCCGTCCACGAAATGGGTGGACCCTGTGTTCGAGACGGAAGATGAGCCGGAAATTCTACCTACGAATGAGCCGGCAGGACCGGAAGAGGATATAGAGGAGCCCGCGATGGAAGAGGAAGGCGAGCCGCCGATCGTTCCGATCACGGCGATCGATCGCAATCCTGCGGAACCGCTGAAAATAAGCGAGGAAGACGTTGCGAGATTGAGGAGTCCGAGCACGGCGAACAAGGAGCCGTTTACGATGCTGCTGTTGGGAGTGGACGAGCGTCCAGGAGACCGCGGGCGAAGCGATACGATGATTTTGCTTACGGTCCAGCCTCGTACCGGCCAAGCGATCGCCTTGTCGATTCCCCGGGACACGAGAGTACTGATGCCGAATTCAGGGAAGTACGACAAGATCAATCACGCTTACGCATTCGGAGGCTCGGCGTTGTCCGTCGAAGCGGTAGAGAGGGCCTTCGGGGTACCGATCGCTTTTTATATGAAAACGAACATGGGCGGGCTCATCGATATCGTCGATACGCTCGGAGGGGTCGACGTTAATAACGAGCGGGCGTTCAATTACGAGGGACACTCTTTTCCGAAAGGCGAGCAGCATCTGAACGGTGAAGAGGCGCTGGCTTACAGTCGGATGCGCAAGGAAGATCCTCAAGGCGATTTCGGACGAACGCAGAGGCAAAGGCAGATTTTGTCCGACGCGATCGATCGGGTGGCCGGAGCGGGAACGGTGACTAAGCTTCCGAAGCTGCTGTCCCATCTGTCCGAATATGTGAGAACGAACTTGACCTCCGGCCAGATGCTCGACCTGATTACGAAGTATCGGTCGACGAGCGGCAACGTCCAAATTATGTATTTGCAGGGGCAGGGAAAGATGATCAACGGGATTTATTATTACACGATTACGGCGGAGGAACGCCGAAGAATACAATCGGAGATGTTGAAGGGCTTGATTTCGAATTGAAACGGATTACGGAGGGATACGAATGAAAGAGCAAGCGGTGTTGTTTTATTGCGTGAAATGCGAGCATTTGAAGCCGATTGAACAGGCCGGCATGTTGTTCCGCACGGGATATTACCGCGCGCAGTATCCGCTCGGCTGCTGCGTCAATTGCAAGCTGTTGGCACGCACTTCGGGATAACGGAGATAAGCTTGCCTTAGCCTTTTTTTGAATGACCTCTTAAAATTTTGGTAAAGATTCGGATTGGACCGGCAACATTGGTATAATGAAACTGGAACAAATTGAACATGTCGGAGGTAAGCGCATGTCACAGACCCCTGTCGTCCGGCTGCAGAACGTGACGAAAGTCATCGGCAAACGGACGATCATCGACCGAGTGTCCTTCGAGGTTCGGCCGGGAGAAGTGTTCGGCTTCCTGGGCCCGAACGGATCGGGCAAAACGACGACGATCCGGATGATCGTCGGCTTGATGGGACTAACCGCAGGAGACATTCACATTGCGGATCACAGCATCAAAACGGAGTATCCCAAAGCGATAGTGCATGTAGGCGCAATCGTGGAAAATCCCGAGATGTACAAGTTTCTTACAGGTTATCAGAATTTGCTTCATTATGCTCGAATGAACCCTTCCGTTACAGAGAAGAGAATTGAAGAGGTCATCCATCTGGTCGGGCTGCAAGGACGTATTCACGACAAGGTGAAGAAGTACTCCCTAGGTATGCGCCAGCGGCTGGGCGTTGCGCAAGCGGTCATGCATCGACCGAAGCTGCTCGTGCTGGACGAGCCGACGAACGGGCTGGATCCTGCCGGCATTCGCGAGCTCAGGGATTACTTGCGCAAGCTGGCTCAAGACGAAGGGACGGCCGTGCTCGTATCCTCGCATCTTCTCTCTGAGATGGAGCTGATGTGCGATCGGGTTGCGATCCTTCAGAATGGGCGGATCATCGACATTCGCTCGATCAGAGGACAAGCCGCCGAAGGGGAGAGCGTTGCCCAAGAGGAGGTTCAATTCGACGTCGATCATCCCGACGCGGCGCTCGGCATTCTTGAGGGTCAAGGCGCGGGCAGAATTGAAGGCGGCTTCTTAACGCTGACGTCCGATCGTCAGGGAATCGCAGCCATGAATCGGAGATTGGTGGAGGCGGGAATCAACGTCTACGGAATTCGCGTGAAGACGAAGTCGCTGGAAGACCAATTCCTCGAAGTGACGGGAAGTGAAACCATTGGCTAACTTTATGAACCTGATCCTGAACGAAAATATGAAAATCTATCGCCGAATCCGAACGTGGATCATGCTCGGTTTTATCGTGCTGATTCCGCCGCTTGTATCGCTTGCGATCTATCTGGCAGGCGGGGAAGGCATCTCCGGCTGGGGCATCATGATGACGGAGTCGTATATTCTCTACTCCCTCATTACAATCTTCGCCGTAGTGGTAGCGGCCGATAGCGTCGCCGGCGAGTTTACGTGGGGAACGATCAAGCTGCTGCTGATCCGACCATGGAGCCGCTCGACGATTTTGCTGTCCAAATACGTCTCGACGCTGCTGTTTGCGTTATTTTTCACTGTGACCGCATTTATCGTGACGCTGCTGTCCAATATGCTGATCTTCGGGCTGGGCGATGAGCCTCTATCCGGTTCCGGGTTGTCCAATTGGGAGTACATGCTCACGTTTTATCTGTTTCAGTTCATTACTCTTGTGATGATTGTGACGTTCGGGTTCACGATGTCTTCGGCGTTCCGCAGCGGAGGCTTGGCGATTGGCTTGTCGATCTCGTTCCTCTTCGCGGGCAATCTCATCACCGGCTTGTTCGCTATCGCGAATAAGGCTTGGGTGAAGTACGTTCTGTTCATGCACTTGGACTTGACGAACTATATCGACGGCGGGAATGGACCGATTCCGAACCATCCGACGACGCTCGGCTTTTCGCTGGCGGTTCTGGCCGTCTATTTCGTCCTGTTCAACGTCGTTTCCTGGACGGTGTTCCGGAAGCGGGACGTGGCGGCTTAAGACGGGGAGCGGTTGGAACAACATCAAGGAAAGAAGCCCTTGGGATGCGATGCAGGTGCATCTCCAGAGGCTTCTTCCCGTTGCGCGGGCAGCGAGTCAGGTGCCGGAAGGCGACCGGTCCTGGGCCCAGTCCTTGTTCAGGGTATGGCTGCTTCCCGTCGTCAGACGGATCCAGCCCTTGACGACATATTGGCTGCCGGCGTTGCCAGTAATGGTTGGCGCATCGTTCTTGACATAGTCACCTTGATTAAACGTACCGCTAGTCGGCATCGCCGCTGCGTGGTACGTTTTTTTGCCGCCCTGAATGTAATATTCGGCTGTGATCGTTGTTGGCGCGAGCTCGAGCGGAGCGAAGATGCTGCTTCTCGTATCGGCATACGGCTCGGTAATTGACTTGGTTGGGTAGACTTCCAGACTGTCGATCGCGAACCATTCGTCCCCGAGCGCAGGCTTGGAGGTCGCGCCATGAATGAATACTTTTATCTCGTACAGGGATTTGAACTGGGGCAGATTTTGCACAGGCTCGGCATTGACGGGAACGATGTAGGACATCCACTTGCCGAGCACTCTGGCGAAGCCGTAATCCCCCGCGTAGGCGGGCACGTAATCGAACGTATCGTAGGATTGGACGCTGTTGTTCTGGGCTGTGTATCGAATTTGCACGAGAATCCGAAATACATCTATCGTGCTGCTCAGGAGGAGGGGCAGCTTCAGGCAAAGGGTCGAAGAGGGCAGATATGCGGACTTGATCGTAAAACTGGCCCCGGTATAGGTTTTGCCGGCGACAAGCTTGCAGACGATGGATTTGTTGCCTGTCAAATAATCTTTGGCATTTTCGCTGAACTGGCTGCCGTTCACCGCATCTAGAGTGACTTGGCCCAGGGCGTCCAGGTTCAGCGAAGCGGTCGCTCTGGCCGGAATAGAGAGCGCGGAGAAATCGTTCAGATACCAGGGCGAGCTGGACTGGCGATTCTTGCCCTTGATTTCGATCGCTTCGATGGTCGAAGTGCTTGTCTGGCCGAAGTTTTGCTGGAAGGCCGGCAGCTTGATATGCTTGACATTCTCCGTAATCGTAAGCGGTGCATTGGTTTTATGCTCGGCCAGCCCGCTAATGTTCAGCGTATCGACACGGTCGAATATGAGCGGATGAGGGAAGTGGAGGGAGCCGCCGACAATATTGATCGTCTCGATGCGATCCCCTTCATCGACTCCTGCGATAATGTGTCCTTGCGGATTGCTTTCGAAGTAGACCCCAAACAGGTTCAGATCGTGAACGACTCCCCCGACCTTCATGCCGATCCGTTGGTTGACCTCAATACATCCGCCGTAAAAATTCAAGGTGCTGTTCTCGCTGTCATGAAAAATTTCTACACCGATATCGTTGGCTTCGGCCGCAAGCGAGTGCAGGCTAATGGCGTTGCCGTGCAGCTTCATTCCTGTTGCGCTGTCCCTCACGTTACATGAATTAAACTCGTTGATCCAGCCGGCGTCATGGAGGATGCCGGTCGTAAGATTGGCTGTTTTAATGCGATGAAATTGCCCGTAGGCGACCGCATTCCATTTTGCGTCTCCCGTCGCTTTCGGATCGTAGCGGCCGAGCTGAATACCGATGCCGTTTTTGCTGGTGCCGACGATGGAAAAGTCCTTGAAGACGGGATAGTAGCAAAGCTCCAGCTTGATCAAAGGCTTCTTGGGGTCGTTGTTGGCGAAATTGAAGACAGAAAGATCCATCCCCTGACCGATAATCGTTATATTTTTGACCGAAACCTCATTCAGAATTGTATCGGATACCCGATAGGTTTTTGCTCCGAGTAAAAGCGGCTTCTTGGCGGAGATGGCGGCGGCAATCGCTTTCTTGACTGCGGCCGTATCGTCCGTTACCCCGTTGCCTGCCGTTCCATAAAGGTCGAGTTCGACGGCAGAGCTTTGGACGGGCATAGGCGAGCCCCCCTTAATTATTTGATTTGCACCCAATCGTAAGCCTCATTGCCAAGCTTCACACATTGATAGATTTCGTCCGGCCTGCCGGCGGCCCCGAGCAGGTGACAGGTTTGACCACGCAGCTTGACGTCCGGTTTAGGCAGCGTAGCGGTCAGAATCGCGCCGACTCTACCGGCCCCGACATCAAGCAAGCCCTCGCGAAGCTTTACCGTCCCGACGCCGCCGCGCCGATCTTCGACAGCGGCAACTTTTCCCGACGCATCCGTGCTGACGGTCCATAAGGGCAAATAGGACTCCTTCGGGTGCGCATTGCCGAACGTCAAGCCGTTTTCCTTCGTGAAATCGAGATAGTAGACAGATGCGCCGGCCAATGCAGGCGTAAGATCTTTCGCTCCCACTCGGAGTAACTCGCCCGCGAAAGAGACGACGGCTTCGGAGACATGCAGGGCTGCAGCAGTTTGCGGCTGCACAGTCAGCTCTCCGCCGAGAATAACGCCACTTTCCAGGAACAAGCCTGCCGATTCGGCGGTAAAGTTCCCGTTTATTTCACGCCAGATCCGTTGCAGCAAGACGGTAAGAGTCTGCGCGGTCAGTTCGGCATAGTCGCTCATTGCATTATCCCCTCCGTTCTAGTCGGAAGAATCCTAACCTAATTCATTTTTAATTCTTTCCATCTTATGAATTCGTGCGAATTGACGTAACGGCGGATAACGCGGAGACGAATAAATTCGCTTTGTCCCTCTTGACATGTATACATAACGTATCATAAAGTAAGGGTATTAATGATACATATCGTATCATGAGCCGCATATGAATAGAGACGTTGGGCGTTGGCGTCGGGGGCAAAAGGTGAGAGGAAGCTGAATTTCAAAGGAGAGGGAGCAATGCAGACGGTTTGGGTTACGGGAGCGGCCGGTTTTATCGGGTATCATACGGCGCGGCAGCTTCTTGAGCAAGGGTATCGCGTCATCGGCATCGACAACATGAACGACTATTACGATGTCGGTCTGAAGGAAAGCAGATTGGCCGAGCTGTGGGCGTATGAGCGCTTTGTTTTCCGCAAAGCGGATTTGGCCGACCGGGAGGCGGTTGAGGCGGCGATGGCCGAGGATTCGCCGGAGGCGATCGTCCACTTGGCTGCCCAGGCGGGAGTGCGCTACAGCTTGCAAAACGCGCAAGCGTATCTCCGCTCGAATATCGACGGATTTGTTAATTTACTGGAAGGCTGCCGCCAGCGTCGTGTCGGGCACTTTCTATACGCCTCCTCCAGCTCGGTATACGGATTGAATCGGACCGTTCCGCACAGCGTCGAGCATCCGGCCGACCACCCGGTCAGCCTGTACGCGGCGACGAAGAAATCCAACGAGTTGATCGCGCACGCCTACAGTCATCTGTTCGATATTCCGACGACCGGGTTGCGCTTTTTTACGGTTTACGGCCCGTGGGGCCGACCGGATATGGCCTATTACCAGTTTACGAAGGCGATTCTCGAACAATCGCCGATCAAGCTGTTCAACTACGGCAAATTACGGCGGGATTTTACCTACGTGGACGATGTCGTAGAAGCCGTCGTTAAGCTGTTGAGGCTGCCCCCCGAGCGCGAGGAGCTGTCGGAAGCGGAGCCGCAAACGCCAGGAACGGCGGCTGCCCCCTATCGCTTGTACAACATCGGCAACCGGACGCCTGTGGAGCTGGAGGATTTCGTCGCCATTATCGAGCGGCTGGTCGGGAAAAGAGCGAAGGTCGAATATGTGCCGATGCAGGCCGGAGATGTATACGAAACCTGTGCGGATACGCGGGCCTTAAAAGCGGCGATCGGCTTCGAGCCGCGCACTTCGCTCGAAGACGGGCTGGCCAAGTTTGTGGAATGGTATTTGGAATATAGCAAGCTAAGCTCAACCGTCTCGTAAAACGCAATTCGCCAGAGGAGGAAAAGTTGCTCATGTCTCACCAACAATTGCCCGGCCCGATCGCTTTGGAGCGAGAATTGATTCATGCCTCCGGGGCTCGTCGAGCGTGGCCCTATACTCCGATCAAGCGGCTGCTGGACATCGTCGCCAGCGCGCTGCTGCTGATCGCGCTGTCCCCGGTTTTCCTCTTGACGGCGCTTGCCGTAGCGGTATGCGACGGCTTCCCGATATTTTTTCGCCAAGTGCGGGTCGGCAAAAACGGCGTGCCGTTCAACATGTGGAAATTCCGCTCGATGCGGCCAAGGCCTGTCCAACTCGCAGCCGAAGCCGAGACGGTCAGACAATCGGCGGCCGCTCTGGAAGACCCGTATGCGGGGTGGAGCGACGGCGTGCCGGACGACTTCGTATTCAAGGCCGGCTTCCATCCCGACGTTACCCGGCTCGGTCGATTTTTGCGCAGCTCCAGTCTAGACGAATTGCCTCAGCTCTTTAACGTCCTGATGGGGCATATGAGCCTGATCGGTCCGCGGCCGGAAGTGCCCGCCATTGCGAAGTATTACAACGAAACGCAGCGCAGGCGGCTGCTGGTCAGACCCGGCATTACCGGTCATGCCCAAGTCAACGGCCGATCGCTTATCCCGCACGGGGAGAAGATCGCCAACGATCTGCAATATGTTCGCGATTGCTCGCTGCGCATGGATGTACGGATTTTATGGAAAACGCTGCTGCTCGTGCTCGGAAAAAAGGGAGCGTACTAGGAAGGGGAAAAATGAGAATGCGTGTCAAGAAAGCGATTATACCGGCGGCGGGGCTAGGCACCCGGTTTTTGCCCGCTACGAAAGCTCAGCCCAAGGAAATGCTGCCGATCGTCGATAAGCCTTCGATTCAGTACATTTTGGAGGAAGCGGTTCGCTCGGGCATCGAGGACATTATGATCGTCACCGGGAAGAGCAAGCGGGCGATCGAGGATCATTTCGACCGCTCGCCGGAGCTGGAGGAGGCGCTGCTCTCCAAGGGGAAAAGCGAGCAATTCGAGGAAATTCGCGCGCTTTCGGAGTTGGCCAACATTCATTATATCCGGCAGGGTGAGCCGCTTGGACTCGGCCATGCGGTATGGTGCGCCCGCAAGTTTATCGGTGACGAGCCGTTCGCCGTTCTGCTGGGGGACGACATTGTGAAATCCGAGCAGCCGTGCCTGCGGCAATTGACGGACGCCTACGGCGCGCACGGCACGTCGATCGTCGGCGTTCAGCAGGTGCCGACGAAGGAGATTTCCAAATACGGAGTTATCGCGCCGAACGGAGCATGGAACTATTACGATGCGATGCCGGTTCGCGATCTGGTGGAGAAGCCTCCGGTCGGCTCGGAGCCGTCGCCGTTCGCGATTATGGGACGTTATGTGCTGGAGCCGGAAATTTTCGCATGTATAGAACGCCTGCAGCCGGGGCCGGGTGAGGAAATTCAACTAACCGAAGCCTTGCGGCTGCTGAACCGCAGCAAAACGATTATGGCTTACCCGTTCCAGGGCGTTCGTTACGACGTCGGCGATAAAATTGGTTTCCTGCGCGCGACTGTCGATTTTGCGCTGGATCGCCCGGACCTGCGGGAGCAGACTTTGGCGCTGCTGCGCGAAGTATGGCAGCGCGAAATGATAGCGGAAGGAGCGGTTTCTCTATGACAGATGCAATCGTAGAGCGCCGTCTGGGAATTGTCGGAGCCGGCTATGTCGGATTGGTGACGGGCGTCTGCTTCGCGGAGAAAGGCTTTTCCGTCATATGCTGCGATGTCGACGAGGAGAAGATCGCGCGCCTGAACCGCTGCGAGGCGCCGATCTTCGAGCCCGGCTTGGAGGAGCTGCTGCGACGGCATGCGGCAACGGGCAAAATTCGCTTTACGACCTTTCTGGAAGAAACGACGCGCAGCGCCGAGACGCTGTTCCTGGCCGTCGGCACGCCGATGTCGAGCAGCGGGGAGGCGGATCTCCGCTACGTCAAGGAGGCGGTTGCAGCGATCGGCCGCTACTTGGACAGTCCGAAGCTGATCGTTGTGAAGAGCACCGTGCCGGTCGGCACCTGCCGGCAAATTCAGAGCTGGTTCGATGAAGAGGCCGGGGCGAAGGACCGAAAGGCCGTCGTCGTATCCAATCCGGAGTTTCTGCGGGAAGGAACCGCGATTGCCGATTGTCTGTTCACGGAGCGGGTCATTATCGGAGCCGAGAACGAGGAGGCGGGGCGGCGCATCGCTTCGCTGTACGAGACTTTTGCGACGCGGACAATCCGCACCGGCTGGGAAAGCGCAGAAATGATCAAGTACGCGGCCAATGCGTTTCTGGCGATGAAGATTTCTTTTATTAACGAGGTTGCCAATCTGTGCGAGCTGACCGGGGCCGACGTGCGGTCGGTTGCGGACGGCATCGGCGCGGACAGCCGGATTGGTCGGGCTTTCCTCAATGCGGGCATCGGCTATGGCGGCTCTTGCTTTCCGAAGGATACCGAGGCGCTGCTGTTCCTCAGCAATCGACTCGGCTATGATTTCCGTCTGCTGAAGGGTACGATCGAGGCAAATCGCCTGCAGCGGCAATCCGTCGTCCGCAAGCTGGAGCAGGCGATCGGCAGCGTTCAGGGCAGAACGGTGGCCGTGCTCGGCCTGACCTTCAAGCCAGGCACGGACGATATGCGCGAAGCGCCCTCGATTGCCGTCGTTCAAGCGCTGGTCGCCAGGGGCGCGCGGGTTCAAGCCTTCGATCCGCTCGTTACGGAGCATACGCGTCAACTGCTCGGCCCCGGCGTCGAATATGCGGAGCATCCTCTGGCCGCCTGCGAAGCGGCTCATGCTGCGCTCGTGCTGACGGAATGGCCTGCTGTCGTAGAGACGGATTGGGCTGCGGCGGCCGAGCGCATGTCGGGTAAGGTGATCGTCGACGGCAGAAACTGTCTGTCTCCGGAAGCGCTGGCGGCTGCAGGGTTTCGCTATTACGGAATCGGGCAGCAGCCTAGCATTCCCGAACCGATCTTGGCCTAGGGCGTGTCTGCAAACCCGCTCAGGGGCATCTATCACCGCCTTTTCGCCCCCTGCTGCGTCACTTTTGCTTGACGTACCCCTGGTACGCCTTCCCAAAAGTTTCTTGCATGGAACGAAAATTCGGCAATATTTGCTGCCCTCGGAGTATGAAGACACGCCCTAATCAAACTATACGAAAAGGGGCATACGATTCGCATGAAACCTACCAAAGTGCTAATAACAGGGGGCGCCGGCTTTATTGGCTCCCATATTGCCGAGCGCTGTTTGCGGCAAGGCTGGGAGACGGTGATCGTCGATCGGCTGTCTACCGGAAGCTTGGACAACATTCCGCTGGGCGCTCGCTTCTATCAAGCGGACATTCGCGCTGCGGAGATGGAAGCCATTCTGGCCAAGGAGCGGCCGGATGTGATCGTACACCAGGCGGCCCAAACCGATGTGCAAGCCTCGCTCGATAAACCGCTGGAGGACGCCGAGCTGAACGTGACGGCTACGGTGCAGCTCTTGGGTTGGGCGCGCAAATACGGCACGAAGAGGCTCGTGTATGCCTCGTCCGCCGCCATCTACGGCAAGCCGGAGGCGGTGCCGATCGCCGAGTCTCATCCGAAGCGGCCTCTCTCCTGTTACGGCATCTCCAAATACGTTCCGGAGCTGTACATGAGCGCTTATGCCGAGCTGTACGGCTTGAGCTACGGCATTTTGCGCTACGCCAACGTCTACGGGCCTCGGCAGGCTTGCGACGGAGAGGGCGGAGTCGTCGCGATTTTCGTGGATCGTATGCTGCGGGGAGAGAAGCTGGTCATCTACGGCGATGGAGAGCAGACGAGAGACTTTATTTTCGTCGAGGATGTGGCCGACGCCAACATTGCCGCGATTCAAGCGGATACGAACGTTCTCGTAAACGTCGGAACGAATCAGCCGCTAAGTGTGAACGCCCTCGTGACGGCGTTGCAGGATTGCTGCGATCGGAAGGTTAACGTGGAATATCGTCCGGCCAGGGAAGGGGACATCGTGCACAGTTGTCTGGACAACCGCAAGGCGATTCAATCGCTGGACTGGACGCCGAAGATTCGAATGGAAGAAGGCTTGTGGAAAACCTATCAGCACCGCATGTCTAAGCTTTCCCGCGAGAGCAACGAAGCGGCACAGGCGTACGTAGGGTAACAAAAGCGGAAATCAGGGGTTATTTCTGCTTGACACGATACAATTTGTAACATAATATGAATTTACGAAAATAAATTATACTTTTTGTATCATTCAGGCAGATGGAAATGAGGGGAATTATGGATCTTAAGCAGGTTATTTATGTCGTCAAATCTCGGATCTGGTTTATCTCGATTTTTGTTCTGTTGGGAATGTCAGTCTCCGGCGCCGCGAGTATGTATTTGATTAAGCCCGTATACGAAGCGTCTGCCACCTTGATTCTGACCCGATCCGACGAGGAAGCCGCCAGCAGGCTAGTAGATTACAATACGCTGCTTGCGAACGGCATGCTGCTCGAAACCTATCGGGACATTGTGAAAATGCCGGGATTTATGGAGAAGGTGCTTACCGCTCATCCGGAATTGAACACGACGGCCAAAAAGCTGGTATCGATGGTTCAGGTCAGCTCGTCGAACAATCAAATATTGAGCATTGTCGTACGGGACGCAACCTACGAGCGAGCGGCGCAGATCGCCAACGCGGTGTCCGGATTTCTCGTTCAGGAAATTCCGAAAATTATGAAAATCAATAATGTCTCGCAATTGGACAATGCGGTTGTGCAGCAGGACCCGTCTCCCGTGAAGCCAAGTCTTGTCGTGAACGTCGCGCTTGGATTTATCGCCGGTTTTCTGGCCGCCATGACAATCGTGCTGCTCCAGGAATACTTGGACGATACGATGAAATCCGAGCAGGCTGTTGAAGAAGCGTTGGGGCTGCCCGTTCTGGCGATTGTCCCCAAGCTGAAGAAGGACGAATTGCTGCCGCAGCTCCGGTTTACGGCAGAAGAAAAAGTAGGTGATCGCGCTTATGTGGCTGTTAACCAATAAGAAGAAGCGTCATAAATACTCCTCCTCCATGATTGAGGCGTGCTGGAAAATCAGGACGAGAATCGATCCGATCTGGCCCGACCAAACCGATCAGACCGCCAAGACCGGCAAGACGCTGACGATTGTCTCGCTGCAAGCAGCAGAGGGCCGAACGACGGTCGCGGTGAATCTGGCCTGCGATTATGCGAAGAAAAACAAGAAGGTGCTGATGATCGACGCGAATCTCCGCAAGCCGACGCTGCACAAGCTGTTCGGATTGTCTAACCGCAGCGGGTTGATGGAATTGCTGGCGGAGCGCCATACGGCGTGCGAGGTCATTCGCAGCACGATGGTACCGAATTTGTCGCTGATCACTTGCGGGGCAGGCGAATCCGATCCGATTGAATTGCTGACGTCGGGCCGGATCGCTTCTTTCCTGGAGGAAGTGAAAGCGGAGTTCGATCTGATCGTGATCGACACGCCGGCGGCAACGGACGGCCCTGACGCGCAGATTCTCTCTTCGCTAAGCGATGGCGTATTGCTGGTTGTGAAGGACGGCAAGGTGAAGAAGGAGCAAGCGCTAAAGCTGAAGGCCGCACTGGAGAGCGTTAATGCGCGTATCGTCGGCTCGGTTTTTCGCAGCGGCAGCAGACGGGCGGCAGCGGTTCGCTAAGCCAAGCCGCCGCCCGCTCGGGGTAATGTCTACCGTACCCGTATCCCTGTAGGCACTCGGCCATGCTGTGGGAGAAGCCTCCTTAGACGTTGATCGTCAAAGGCGTGGTGTGAGGTGGGGTTGGATGCCCTTATCTTAGCCCATGGAGATGTTCTTATGAAGATGAATCTCGCATTGAAAAGCCAGTCGTTGCTGGCGAAGGGCTTCGGCAGCAAGTTCGTGCGGCAGGTGTCGCTGATGGTTTCAGGCACGGCCGTGGCACAGGCGATTACGATTATTGCGGCTCCTCTGCTGAGCCGATTGTATCGGCCGGAAGAACTGGGTGTGCTGGCCATGTTTCTTTCACTGGTCACCTTGCTCTCCGTCATCTCTTCGCTTAGATATGAGCAAGCGATTGTGCTTCCGCTGGAGGAGGAGGAAGCGGCTTCGATTTTCCTGCTCTCCTGCTGCATTCTTGTCGGCTTTACCGGCATCGGCCTTGCGGTCTGTCTGACGTTCGGAGGGAATGTGGCGCGGCTGCTCGGCTCACCCGAGCTGGAGCGCTGGATGATGTTCGTTCCGCTTGGCCTGCTCGCAGCGGGACTGTACCAAATTCTCAATTATTGGAGCACCCGGAGGCAGCAGTACAAGCGCATTTCCGTCTCTCAGGTGGCGCGGTCCGGCGGCATTACCGGGACGCAGACCGCTGCGGGATGGGCCGGCTACTCGGCCTCGGGGCTGATCGTCGGTCAAGTGGCGGGCCAGTTCGTCGCTTCGCTCTGGTGGGCCGTGCAAGTATGGCGGGAAAGCTCGGTATTGCTCAAATCCCGCTTTAGGCTCCGGGAACTTAAGCAGATGGCTTGGAAATACGCGGAATTTCCGAAATACAGCACGCCGCAGACGCTGCTGAACGCTGTTTCGCAAAATTTGCCGATTTTTCTGCTCGGTTTTTTCTACGGCGCCGTAACTGTCGGCCTTTACTCAATCGCAAGCAGGCTCATTCAGCTTCCGGTCACATTGGTTTCGCAGTCGGTCAGACAAGTGTTTTATCAACGGACAAGCGCGACCGGACAAGGGGAAGTCGATCTCCACGCGATGCTGAAGAAAACGACGTTATCCCTGGCGCTGATCGCTCTCGTGCCCTCGCTAAGTCTCATTATTTTCGGGTCGGAGCTGTTCCGGTGGGTTCTGGGCGCGGACTGGGGCGAAGCGGGCCAATATGCAAGCTGGATTGTCGCCTGGCTGTTCTTCGCCTTCGTTAATCCTCCGGCTGTGGTGACGACGACGCTGCTGGGAATGCAAAGAAGACTTCTCATCTACGAAAGCCTGCTGCTCATGTGTAGATTTGGGGCTTTATATATAGGAGGACTGTATTTCTCCGCTTTGACCTGCGTCGCCATTTACAGCCTTGTCGGCGTTCTCTTTAATCTGTATTTGGTTGTGACCATGTTGAAAGCGAGCAAGCAACGGGTCAGAGCCTATGGCGGCCCGGCGTAAATTCCAGACCTGCGGTAGGAGGCAACAAATCGATGAAAGCAATCAAACAGGAAATTTATAAAGCGGCCTTGGGCAACCAGGGCAAAATTATGGAGCATTTCAAGCAACTGAAGGAATGGCAATGGCTGAGCGAGCGGGAAGTGACGGCCTTGCAACAGAAGAGGCTGACGAATTTGCTGCTGCATGCCGGCCAGCATGTGCCTTACTACCGCAAGCTCCTCGGCGATGCAGGCGTCGTCAGGCATTCTCGGGTTGATTTTAGCCGCTTTAATCGGATCGAGATGCTGGACAAGGACCGAATTCGAGCGAATTTCCAAGAGCTGAAGTCTGACGATCTGGAGCGGCGCAAATGGTACGTGAATACGTCGGGCGGTTCGACAGGCGTTCCCGTGGGTTTCATCCAGGATCAGGATTACAGCCATTGGTCGCTTGCGGTCAAATTTCTCGACGATCGCTGGACCGGCCGCGATATGTGTGACAAGCAGGTGCTGCTGTGGGGCTCGGAGCGGGATTTGCTCGTCGGCAAGATGACGTGGAAAACGAACATCGCCCGCTGGGTCAGAAACGAGAAGCATCTGAACTCGTTTCGCATGTCGGAGGAGAAGATGCGCAAATACGTCGAGACAATTAACCAGTTTAAGCCGGAACAGATTTTGGCCTATGTCGAGAGCATCCATCAGTTGGCTCTGTTCGTGGAGCGATGCCAGCTTGACGTTTACCGTCCGAAAGCGATTATGACTTCGGCCGGCACCTTGTTCGCTTCCATGCGGACCAAGATCGAGCGGGTATTCGGAGCGCCTGTGTTTAACCGCTACGGGTCGCGCGAGGTCGGTGACATTGCCTGCGAGTGCGAGAAGCATGAGGGCCTTCACGTATCGTCTCCGACGCATCTTGTGGAGATCGTTCGGGACAACGGCGAGCCGGTCGCTCCTGGAGAAACCGGGGAGATCGTCGTTACACTGCTGACGAACTATGCGATGCCGATTATCCGCTACCGGATCGGCGACATGGGCTCTTGGGCCAAAGGGCCGTGCAGTTGCGGAAGGAGTTACCCTCTTATCAAGGAACTGACGGGCAGAGTGACGGATACGTTCGTGACCGGGACGGGAACGCAGGTGCACGGCGAATACTTCACGCATCTGTTTTATTTTCAGAGCTGGGTGAAGAAATTCCAGGTGATCCAGGAGCAGCACGATCAAGTCCGGGTACTGCTTGTGCCGAGCGACCCGAATAGCCTCCACAAGAATCAATACGAATCGTCTTTGTCCGATATTCGCAGCAAGATCCAACTGGTAATGGGCGAGGAATGCCGCGTTTACTTCGAGATGAGGGAAGAAATTATGACGAGTCCGTCGGGCAAGTACCGCTACACGATTTCGAACGTCGCTTCCCGGCAGCTCAAATAGACAGGAGTATCGTCGATTCTATGGCAACGGACAACCGGTTGATTTTATCGGAAATTGGGCAGGGTGTCTTCGTATTCACGATCATTTTGTTCTCGTTCAGGGAAGGGCTGACTATCATTACCCAGGCGGCCGCTCTTCTGCTGATCGCTGCCTTCGCTTACGAGGTGATGTTCAAGGCAAAATCGTTCAAGTTCACGATGCCGCTGCCCTTGCTATGCTTCCTCGTTTTTGTCGTCTACTCGATGCTGAGCCTGATTTGGACGAACCAAAGTGTCGATTTCAGCACAACCTTGGTGCAACTGTTTCTGATTTCGTTTGTGATGATCAATATCATCCGGCATCTGGGACAGATTCGTTCGATCACTTACGGTTTCCTGTCGGCCTTATTGGTCGCCTCGGTCGATATGCTGGCGAAAATGGACAGCATGGTTGTGACGGACGACAACATGCGGATCAGCTCGTTCCTTGGAAATGCGAACGTATTTGCGATCGCCTTGTTTATCGGAGTTATGCTGATCGTCGATGCGCTCTTCAACGACCGGCTGCGGTCGCGCTCGGCCGGAATCCGTCTGGTTGCGAACCTGCTGCTGTCGGTGTTAGGAATGCTGTTTATTTACGAAGTCATTTTCCTGACCGGCTCCCGTAAAGCGATGATTGCCTTGTTTATTTTTAGCCTGCTGTTCTTCTTCCGCTACTTGCTGAAGGCGAAATTCCTGATGAAAATTGTGATCCTGGCGGCGGGAGCGGGCGTGTTCTCGGTGCTGCTGATGGTCACGAAGGAATCGGTGTTCTTCCAACGATTCAATAAAGTGTTCGATATGCTGCTCGGCAAGAGCGTCCGGGAAGGGAGCATCAACGAGCGATCGAGCATGATCTTCGACGGCTTGAGCCTGTGGCGGCAGCATCCGCTGTTGGGATGGGGAACAGATCAGTTCAGGTATGTGTCCGGCTATCAGACGTACTCGCATAACAATTACGTGGAGCTGCTCAGCAATAACGGCCTTGTCGGTCTGATTCTCTATTATTTGATGTTCGTCTTTCTGCTGGCTGCGGGAATAAGCCTGATCCGCAGCGGAGACAAGACGGCCAACCATTACGGCTGGCTTAATCTGACGACGCTGGCGATTTTGATCTTCTGGGATTTTGCGCTTGTGTCCTATTACAGCAAGCTGCATTGGGTCGTGCTCTCGGTCATTATGGGGCTGACCTATTATGTCCACGCGAATTTGAAGCGGCAACGGCCGGAGCAAACCGGCGCATTCGAAAGCCGAGAAGGGGCTGCATATGGAAAAGTCAAAGCTGCTGCTTATGACTCCTAATCTGCACGGAGGCGGCGCGGAGAAGGTGATGGTCAATCTGCTTAATTCCTTCGATCGCCAGCGGATTGAGCCGATCTTCATGACCGCCGAATTGAAGGGGCCGTATACGCGCCTGCTTCCGGCGGATTTGGAAGTAGTCGATCTCGGCGTGAGCCGGATCAGGTACGTGCTGCCGAAGCTGATAAAGGAAATTAACCGGATTCGTCCGGATGCGATTTTATCTACCTTCGAGCGGTTGAACTTCTCGCTGCTGCTGGCCAAGCCGTTTATTCCGAAAGCGACGAAAATCGTCATCCGGGAAGTCAACCTCCCGTCGCGGACGCTAACGGCTTATGGCGCGGTCAGAAGGAAGCTTTACCGTCAGTTCTATCGCAGGCTGTATCCGCTTGCAGATCGCATCGTCGCCCAGTCGGATCAGATGAACCGGGAGATCGTCGCCTACTCCGGCGTACGCGCCGACAAGGTGACGACGATACACAACCCGATTGACGTCGGCCGCATCGCGGCGTTGTCGGAGACGGCCAATCCGTTTGCAGGCTGTTCCGGACTGCACATTGTTTCCGTAGGCAGATTGGAGCATCAGAAAGGCTTCGACTTGCTCCTACGAGCGTTTAAGCAGTTTCACGAGCGCTACCCGCAGTCGACTCTACATATTTTGGGTGACGGCAGTTTAAAGGACGAGCTTACACAGCTTGCGGCCGAACTGGGCATCGGCGAGCAAGTCCGGATCGCCGGCTTTCAGCCCAATCCTTATCGCTATATTCGCCATGCCGATCTGTACGTGCTGTCCTCGCGTTACGAAGGGTTTCCGAACGTGCTGCTGGAGGCTTTGGCCTGCCGGGCCAAAATCGTCGCCGCCGATTGCGACAGCGGGCCGCGCGACATTCTGCTAAAGCCGGAGCAAGGCTTGCTGGTCGAAGCGAACAGCGCCGACAGCTTGGCTGCGGGTATGCTCCGAGCGATGGAAGATCCGCTATTGGGAAGCGGGGGGTATGCCCGTGCAATGGATTATGATTGTCCCCGTTTGACCTGTCTATATGAGCAGGCGCTGATCTGCGAATCGTCGAGGTGACCTATGAAGAAACCGTTTCTGTTAACTGCTCTGCTGCTGACTGCAAGCTTTGTACTGCTGGTACTCCATTCGCGTCCGTTTTCGCAAGCGGGCGTTGCGGCGGTACAGGCTGCGGACAAGAGTACGAAGAAGGAAGAGCGCAAAACCGATAAGCATATCCAGAAAGCTATCGACCAGGCCTATAAGAACGGCGGAGGAGATGTGAACATTCCGGCCGGCAAATTTTACGTCGCGTCCACCATTGTGGTCAAGCCGACGGTGAAGCTGAAGCTGGACTCCGCAACGATGCTGATTCCGACTAACAATATCAATGTAATCGAGCTGAGGAGCAACTCCGAGATCAACGGCGGAATTATTTATGTATACGATTTGGAGCGCTACGACAAGTCGGCGATTTATCTCGACGGCTCGCAGCAATTTTCCGGGACGTTAAGGACGGCGAATCTCTCGGATGTCAAAATGATCGGCAAGCCGGGTCACGGCAACGGCGTTCATTTCTTCGCGGGCAAAGAGAAGGATCACGTCAGTTGGGTACGGGTGGACAATCTGAACATTACCGGATTCGAGAAGGCGGTTTATTTGCGGACGGAGCCGGTCGAAGCGCCTGCGAAGGTGTGGATCAACGGCAACAACTTCTCGCAAATCTTCATTAAAGATTCTTACTACGGCATCTACATTGACGGGCATCGCGACCTGCCCTACGAGATTTCCGGCAACACGTTTACGAATGTGCAAATTCAGACCGGTTATCAAACGAAGCAAGCGATCTATGTCAAAGGCACGAAAAACTACATCCAAGCGATGATCTGGGACTATCATCTCGGGGCGGAAGCGATCCATTTCGACGAGGACTCGCTGCGCAATCAGATTTATTCCAACGTTTCTCCAAGCGATCGCGCCTTTGTCGACTACGGCAAAGATAACTTGGCCGTCGCCGCCAATCTGTGAGGGGGGCCGGATGAACAGGCGCAGACGATCGTTCAGAAACAAAGCGCTCATCCTGGCGGCAATTGTGGCGATGGGCGCTTTGTTATGTATCTACTTCTTCGGCCGCTTCCTTGTCGTCGACGGGACGCCAGCGCCGTCCGATGCGATTATCGTGCTCAGCGGCGACGAAGGCCGGCTGCAGAAGGGCGTCGATCTGATGCGTTCGGGCTACTCGGAGAAGCTGATTGTAACCAAGACGAATGGCCGCGGGCGAGGGGAAATCAGCCTGCAGTCCGTTCTTGCGACCGGCGTGCCTGCTGCCTCGATCCATCCCGATTACGACGCGGTGAGCACGTACACGAATGCGGTCAATTCCAAACGAATTATGCAGGAGCACGGCTACAAATCGGCGATTGTCGTATCCAGCGATTACCATATGCGACGCGTCAAGTATACGTTCGGCGAGGTTTATAAGGGATCGGATATCCGGCTCCACTATGTGGCTGCGCCAAGCAAGCATTTTGACCCCAAGCGGTGGTGGAGCAAGAAGATTTATATCAAATACGGCGTGTCTGAATATATCAAGCTGGTCGGGTATCTATTTCTCTATTAGGGGATTGATCGCGATCATAGGCGGATGGGGGCGGCCCAATTGTTAAATATCAAGCGTATGGCATGGGAGCTGGAACTGAAAAAACGGGGCAACGCGCTCAAATGCAAGCGTCTGCTGGAGCGGTGGCAGTGGAAAAGCGCGAGCGAGGTTGCCGTCCATCAGCAGAGGAGATTGGCGTCGCTCCTTCGTCATGCCTACCAGCACGTTCCTTATTATCGGGAGACGCTGCCCGGGAGCGGCGTAATCGATCGGAGTGGAGTAGTCGATCTTGAGCGGTTCGCTAACATTCCTTTGCTCGACAAAAACATCATCAAAGCGGAGTACGATCGGCTGAAGTCGGACGATCTGCCGAAGCGTTCCTGGTTCGTCGAGTCTTCAGGCGGCTCTACTGGAATGCCGGTCAACATCGTTCAGGATAGGGATTTCGTGGACTGGAGCGATGCAGTCAAAATGATGGACGACGAATGGTCCGGACTGATAGTCGGTAACCGGCGCGCTTACGTGTGGGGCTCGGTGAGAGATACGCTGGTCGGCAAGGAGACGCTGCGAACGCAAGTCGGGCGATGGCTGCGCAATGAGCTGTGGCTCAACTCGTTTCGGATGTCTGAGGAGAGGATGGAGCAGTTTGTCCATCAGATTAACGATCATAGGCCGGTGCAAATTATCGCGTTCGCGGAAAACTTGTTCGATCTGGCTAATTTTATCGAAGCCAGGGGGCTAAAGGCCTATTCTCCGAAGGCGATCATGACTTCGGCGGGCGTGCTGTATCCGCATATGAGAGACAAGATCCAGCAAGTTTTTCGAGCGCCCGTCTTCAACCGGTACGGCTCCAGGGAAGTGGGCGACATTGCCTGCGAATGCGAATGTCATAACGGCTTGCACATTTCCTCGTTTACGCATTTCGTCGAAATTTTGCGGGAGGACGGCTCCTCAGCGGCGCCAGGGGAATACGGGGAGATTGTCATTACGCTGCTGACGAATTACGCGATGCCGCTACTTCGTTACCGGATCGGCGATTTGGGGGTCATGAGCGAAGAGACTTGCGCTTGCGGTAGAGGCATGCCTTTATTGAAGGATGTGATCGGCAGAACGACGGACATCTTCATTAATTGCCGAGGCGAGCGGATCGACGGAAGAATGTTTATCCGCATGCTGATGCTGAAGCCTTTTATCCGCAAGTTTCAGGTCGTGCAAGAGCAATACGATAAAGTACGGATTCGCCTCGAGCCGCAGGGGGAGCATCCGGATTTGTATCAGCTTTATGCCGGCGAGCTGGGAGAGCTGCAACGGGAGACCGTTGCCATTATGGGCGGCCGCTGCGAGGTTGATTTTGAATTTACTGAGCAGATCGAGACGACCCCCTCCGGCAAATACCGGTTTACGATTTCCAATGTGCACAAATAACGAAAATAAACAATAAGGATTGATTTCGTGTATGCGAAGCAACGGTCGGTTTCTCATCTCTCTGGATTACGAGCTTTACTGGGGGCTTCGAGATCTCTTAACGTTACAGGAATACCGTGAACGGTTTCCCGGAGAGCGCGAGGCGGTGCTGTGGCTGCTGCAGCAATTCGAGCGGCATCAGATTCACGCAAGCTGGGCGGTTGTAGGCCTGATGTTCTGTGAAAGCCGCGAGGAGATGCTGGTTTCCTTGCCGGAGGAACTGCCCGGCTACGCGGACGCCAATCTGTCCCCATATCGCTATATTGCAGCGGGAGAGTTTGGCGATAATGAGCAGGAGGATGCGGATCATTATGGTTTGAACGTAATTAAAGCCATTCGAGAAACCCGACATCAGCGGATATCGACGCATACGTTCTCTCATTATTATTGCAAGGAAGAGGGGCAGACATCGGAGCAGTTTCGGGCCGATCTGAAGGCCGCGCTGCGCCTCGCCGAACGCAAGGGCGTCAAGATCGAAAGCGTCGTCTTTCCAAGAAATCAATTCAACGAGACCTACATCGGGGTGCTAAAGGAGCTGGGCATTCGTGCCTATCGGGGGAATCCCCATCACCGGCTTTACCGTGAAGGTTATAGCACGCGTGATTCCGTCTTTGCCAAGGCGTTGCGGTTGTTGGATACTTACGTGAATTTGTCGGGACACCATTGTTACTCCGCTACCGAGCTGGAAACGGAAGAGCTGGCGAATGTTCCGGCGAGCCTGTTTCTCCGGCCATATTGCAGCCGCTTGCGCCTGCTCGAGCGTCTCCGGCTGCGGCGAATATTGCGGGGGATGACTTATGCCGCCAAGCATGGTCTTATCTATCACCTGTGGTGGCATCCGTACAATCTGTGCCGCGATCCGGAGGAAAATCAGGCGTTCCTGGGGCGGATTCTCGACCATTTCGACGCGTTGCAGGCCCGGTACGGCATGCAAAGCGTGAATATGGAGGAGCTTGCGGAAGCAGTGCTGCAAACCGGGAGTAACGGCTCTAATTCATCGGCTGCATCCTCGTTGTCGGCGTGCGACGGCAGCGTCTATTCCAATTCGGGAGAAGCGATAAGATTTGCCTGAAATCAATAAAGCTAGGGGCAGGAGGCCAAGGCAAAGATGAACAAAATTATGTTTGTAATTACAGGGCTTGACCATGCCGGCGCGGAGATGCAGGTGCTGGAACTGGCCAGCGGCTTGTACGACAGAGGTTGGCTCATTCAAGTCGTCTCGCTACTCCGGCCGACGCTGGATTTACGGGAACTGGAAAGCCGGGGGATCGTCTTCAAGACTCTGGACATGCGCAAAGGGGTTCCCGATCCGCGAGCGATGTGGCGGCTGCGCAAAATGATTAAGCAATTCGCTCCGGATGTCGTCCACAGCCATATGATTCACGCCAATTTGCTGGCTCGCTTTACGAGGCTGTGCGTCTCCGTTCCAATGCTAGTCTCGACTGCGCACAATACGAATGAGGGCGGAAAGCTGTGGATGCTGCTCTACCGCATCACCGACTTTCTGTGCGAACTGACGACCAATGTGAGTCAAGAAGCGGTGAACAGCTATATCGAGAAGAAGGCGAGCCCACAGCGCAAAATTCGGTTTGTACCCAATGGCATCAACCTGTCCAAGTTTGCGAAGAGGAGCGAGGAACGCGCGGCGATTCGCCGGGAGCTGAAGGCCGAGGGCCGCTTCGTCTGGCTGGCCGTCGGGAGATTGACCGCGGCAAAGGATTATCCGACGCTGCTGAAGGCTTGGGCTCGGGTGAAGCAGGGCGAAGCGAGCGAGCAGGCGATGCTGCTTATCGTCGGAGACGGCGAGCAGCGGGCCGCTTTGCAGCAAATGATGGTTTCGCTTGACGTGGAGAGCAGCGTCCGTTTTCTGGGCATTCGCAGCGACATTCCGCGATTGATGGCCACCGCCGACTGCTATGTCATGTCCTCGCTGTGGGAAGGCATGCCGATGGTGCTGCTGGAATCGGCCGCTTGCGAGCTTCCGGCGGTCGCCACCGATGTGGGCGGGAACCGGGAGGTCGTTCAGGACGGCGTGTCTGGGTTGCTGGCCAGACCGGCCGACGAGGCGCACTTGGCGGAGCGGATGAATGCGCTGATGTCGCTGCCCGAGGAGGCCCGTCTGGAAATGGGCAGCCACGGACGGAAGTATGTGATGGAGCATTTCGCGCTGGACGCAGTCATCGCCAAGTGGGAAAGCTTGTATCGCCAGTTGGATAAACGGAAGCAACCGCTGACGAGGGCGCAAGGAGGAGTCGTGTGAGCACCGGGAAAATCGCGTATATCGCCACTGTGTATTCGCATTTGGCGACCTTTCACATTCCCTATATACAAATGCTGAGAGATTTGGGCTATGAGGTTCACGCCTACGCCACGCCCGATCATTGCAAGCAGGATTTGGAGCGGCAAGAGATCGTCTGCCGCGATCTCCAAATGAGCAGAAATCCGTTTTCCTTGGAGAATCTTCGCGCGACCCGCCAACTGTTCGCCAAGCTGAAGCGGGAGAAGTACGACATGATCCACGTGCATACGCCAAATGCGAGCGTTGTGGTCCGGGTGTCGGCCAGACTTGCCGGGTGCCGGAACGTCGTCTATACGGCGCATGGCTTCCATTTCTATCAAGGGGCGCCGTTGCGCAACTGGCTGCTGTACTACCCTGTCGAACGGCTGCTGGCTCGCTGGACGGATGTGCTGATTACGATCAACGAGGAGGATTACGATCGAGCTCGACAATTTCCGGTGCGTCACCAGGTGGTTTATTTGCCCGGAGTGGGCGTGGATGTCGGCCAGTACCGCAGCGTGGACGCGGAGCAAGTGGGTGCGCTGCGCCGAGATCTGGGACTTGACGGTTCCAAGTTTGTGGCGTTGTGCGTAGCGGAGCTGAACCGCAACAAAAACCATGAGCAATTCCTGCATGCGGTTCGCGAGCTGGTGCGTCGGGGCGTACCCATCGTCGCTTTGCTTGCGGGAGTAGGCGAACGGGAAGCCGAGTTGAAGCAGTTGGTGCGGAGCTTGAAGTTGGAGGAGCAGGTGATTTTCCTCGGCTTTCGCCGGGACATCTCGGTGGTGATGCAATTGGCTCATATCGTTGTGCTGATGTCCGAGCGGGAAGGGCTGCCGAAGTCGCTGCTGGAAGCGATGGCGGCCGGCAAGCCATTGCTCGTCACGAATGTGCGGGGCAATCGGGAACTGGTGACCTCGTTCGAGAACGGCATCAAGGTTCCTTACGGAGACGTGGCGGCGACGGCGGAGATGCTGGCTCGAATGTACGACGATCCGGTGCTGCGGGCCAAGATGGGCAAGAATAGCTGGGAGAAGGTGCAGAAGTTCGAGCTAAGCCGCATCGCCGAGCAGCTCCAAGGCATATATGCGGAGAAAATCCAGCTTCCCCGTCTGCCGGATCAGGTATCTACTTCATAAATGAGAAGCAGACGGGAGCTACCCCGCCTGCTTCGCTTTCTTCTCCGCAAGACCGACTCCGGTGGGTGCGCCGGGAGCTCCTGAACCGACTGGAGCCCCAATTTCGGAGCCGGCCGGCTTCTTGTCGCCTCCGTCCATTCGGCTGCCGCCGTTCAGGACGCCGCCCTCCTGCACGAACAGGATTGCCGATTGGGCATTGCCGTGAAGCTGCCCCGTAGCGGTGATGACCAGCTTGCCGAAAGTATGTACGTCTCCGTACACGGTGCCCGCGATCGTGACGTCGCGGGCCGTAATGTTCGATTTGGCCACGCCGCTTTCCCCGATGACGATACTTCCCTTGCTCTCGATGTCTCCGTGATAATCTCCTTCGATTCGGACGTCCGCTTCCGATTTCATCAATCCGTTGAACACGGTGCCGGCGCCGACCAGCGTATCCGTGACGCCGGGTTTTCTCCTGTTTCCGAACATGCGCTTAATCCTCCTCTACTTGGCGCAAATAGGGAAGCGGGTTGACCGGCTTCTCGCTGGCGACCACCTGAAAATGCAGGTGCGCTCCCGTGCTGCGCCCGCTGTTGCCCATCTCGCCGATCCGGTCCCCGCGTCGAATTTGCTGCCCTGTTTTTACTCCGATTTTGCTTAAATGCAAGTAATGCGACTCCAAACCCGTCCGATGGGTAATGATGATATAATTACCACGTGTACGATTGAACCCGGCTTCCTTGACCGTGCCGTCTCCCGCGGCGTAGATCGGATCGCCGACATCGCCCGTGATATCGACTCCGGCGTGGAACGCGGACTTGCGCGTGAACGGATCGCTTCGATAGCCGAACCCGGAGGTCAACCGTCTGGATACGGTCGGCCACGCCGACGGCAGCGCGTCCAGCTCGGCTTGACGCTGTTCCGCCTTGCGGAGATTGGTTTCCATGGAGTCGGCCAGCTCGCCGAGCATCTGCGACAATTCCGCGATGTCGTCGATCGTCAGCTGAGCCGCAGCCGCAGCCAGTTCGTCGGACGCGGCGGCTGCATAGGAGGAAACGGCCACCTCGGATACGTGCTCGCCCTGCGGAATCGTCTGTCCGTCGCCATATTGCCCGATGAACTGTCGAAGCCTGGCTTCCAGCACCGCCAATTCGTCCATTCGCTGTTGCAGCAACTCGCTTCTGTCGTTCAATTCGCGCAGCTCCCGATTCAGCGAACTAATCTCTGAGTTCTTGGCTGCGAGAGCGGCTCCGCTGCGGGCGGATTCGGCGTCGAGCAGCGCGTCCAGGTCGTGAATTCGCTGCAGCGCCTCAAGCTCTCTAGCCGCGAACGCTCCAACGACCGTCAGCGCGGCGGCTATGGGAAGCGCTGCAAGCGTTCGGCCGGACACTCGGAACTGCTTGACGCGACGATCGGCGTCCCGGATCAGAATAAACGACCATTTCGCTTTCCGTCGTCTGTGTGCCATCGGCTCTCCTTTCGGATGCGAGGGTTGTCGAGCTCTTTCCTGTACTACTGCTATTTATTCTTGAAAGCTTCCTTTCATTCCTGAAAATCATTAAGAGACGCGAGGAACGATGGATATGATTGCGTTCGGACTTTGCTTGCTTCTGCTTATCTTTATCTTCCAAGCGGCCACGATTTTGCTGCTTGAGTTTCGGAGACCCGCCCATGCGACGGCATGGTTGTTCATCCTGTTCCTGTTCCCGTTCGTCGGCTTTATTTTGTATTATTTTCTGGCGACGGAGTACCGCAGGAGCCGCAAGGCGCGTCGCAGGGGGAAATTGGACCAGCGCCGCCGCGCTAAGCTGCTGGCGATGACGACGACTCTGCCAGACCCTGCGGAGCTGCCGCCAACCGGGATTGCCGAGCAGACCCGCCTGTACCGTACGCTGCTTAAACGCGGGGAGCTGCCCATTACGGGACGCAATCGAACGCATGTATTCAACAAAGGCAAGGATGCCTATGCGGCGATGCTGCAGGCGATCGACGCGGCGAAGTCTCATGTGCACATTTCGTCTTACATCGTACGGGACGACGGCGTCGGCAGTCAGTTGCAGCAGGCGCTGCTGCGCAAAGCCGATCAAGGCGTTCAGGTGAAGCTGCTATACGACGGCATTGGCAGCATCAAGCTGAAAGACTCCTATATTCGGATTTTGAGGGAGGGCGGCGTGGAATGCGCCTGCTTTTTCCCGCTTCGGCCCTCCTTCCTGAAGAAGAGGATGAATTATCGCAACCATCGGAAAATAACGGTCGTGGACGGCAAGGTCGGCTTTATCGGCGGCCTCAACTTCGGAGACGAATATATCGGCAAGCATCCTCGGCTCGGCTATTGGCGGGATACGCATCTGAAGCTGGAGGGGGATTCCGTCTACTGGCTTCAGGAGGTGTTTCTGAAGGACTGGGAGATCGCGACGCGCACGAAGCTGGACGACCCTTCGTATTTCCCGGAGCACGACGTCGCGGCGACGGAAGCTGTGCAGATCGTGCCGGCCGGCCCCGATCGTCGCGGGGACGCGATCCACGATTCCGTGTTCGCGATGGTGAACGCCGCCAAGGAGCGCATCTGGATCACGACGCCGTATTTTATCCCGAGCTCGAGCGTAGCGATGGCGCTCCGCGATGCAGCGATCAGCGGCATGGACGTGCGCCTGATCATTCCTTACGTTCCGGATACGTGGCTCGTCCACTTGGCGACGCTCTCCTATGCGGAGGAAATGATGAGATCCGGCGTACGCGTATGGCAGTACAAAAAAGGATTTGTCCACGCCAAAGCGCTGGTCGTCGACCAGTTCGCGGCGGTCGTCGGCTCGGCGAACATGGATTTGCGCAGCTTTTACAGCAATTTCGAGATCAATGCGCATCTGTTCGATCCGGCCCCCATTACCGAGATAGAGCGGAATTTCCTGCAGGATTTGCAGGATAGCGAAGAGATCAATCTGCAGAAGTTTCTGAAGCGGACGCGCACGCAGAAGATGAAGGAAGCGATGGCGCGGATCTTGTCTCCGTTGCTGTAGCTATTATCTGCCAAGTAGATGGGCGATGACCGGGCCAAGCGCTTGCCGGGGCGCTGCGGCAAGCGGATCTCCGCGTTCGCGCAGACGCTGCGGCACGTTGAGCAGGTGAAAGTCTGTCGGCTTAACGTCTCTTCGCACCTCGTCGCGAGTGAGCGGCGTCGAAACCGTCGCCATCGGACGCGCCCTGGGGGAGTAAGAGGCGGGCAGCGTTTTGCCGGCATAGTGCTGCAAGTAATCGAGATAGATCAAAGGACCGCGGTCTTTTTTCAAACGTTCTACAGTGAAAAGAGCTCGATGACGGGCGACGAGGTATTCGGACAGAAACTTGCCGAAACGCCGCAGCTCGTCGAAGTCCGGCCCGCGTTCGATCGGCATGACGATTTGAACGCCGGTCGCCCCCGACGTTTTGGCCACGGCGCTCAGGCCGAGCGAGTCCAGCGTCTGCAGCACATGCTCCGTCGCTTCCATCAGCCGCGGCTCCTCGTTCATCGAAGGATCGATATCGAGCATCCACGTATTGGGCAGCGGATTGTCGATTTCGTCGGAGGAGACGTGGAATTCCAGACTGTACAAGCTGCCCATCCACAGCAGCGTTCGCACGGAGTCGAGCACGACATAGTTGATGTTGCGGTCCTTGGCGGTTCGTACATAGTCGGGAATCGGTTCCGGGCAATTTTTCTGATAAAAGGACACGCCATGTATCCCTTCCGGATAGCGGATCGTTGTCAAATAACGTCCGGCGGCGTACGGCAGCAAAAAAGGGGCCAGCTCGGCCAGCAGCTGCACATATTTCAGCTTCGTAATACCGGCTTCGGGCCAAATCATCTTATCCGGATGGGAGATGGCGAGCTCGTGTTCTCCAAGCTTTACGACGGTTCTCGTATTGACCATTTCAGCATTTCCTCCTTCCTGCCCCTTCCTACTCCTTCATACTCCTCCGCTCCGGTCATCAGATACAGAATCGGTCCTCGTGGTCGGCGGATGTTCGGGCCTCGCAGTCGAGGGAAGCCATTGAGCGCGCGTTTGAACGATTCATAGCATTAAGGAACCGCCCCTTCTTTCTTGCGCCCGCGCGTGCTGCGGGTTTTCGCTTTGCCGCGGTCGCCGCCGGCGTCTTCGGAGCCGGCCGCATCTTTCGGTTTGGCTGCTTCAAGGCTCGCTTGCAGTGCGGCCATCAGGTCGATAACGTTCGTTCTTTCCACGTCCGGAGCGGTGACGATGTCCGCGCCTTCTCCGGATATTTTGCGCTGAATCGCTTCTTGGAGGGCGATGCGGTAATCGTCGGTGTATTTCGTCGGCTCGAACGGCGTCGAGAGCTGCTCGATCAGCATTTTGGCCATCGTCAATTCCTTGTCGTTGACGTTCGTCTGTTCCGGCAAATTCGGCACAAGCTGCAGCTGGCGAATCTCGTCCGGATAGTGCATCGTTTCCATACAGATGCAATTGTCGACGGGGCGTATGGCGGCCAGGCTGCTTTTGCTGCGGATCGCGATTTTGGCGATGCCGATTTTGCCGGACTGACGCATCGCTTCCAGCAGCAGATTGTATGCGCCCGCCCCGGCTTGATCGGGAGACAGATAGTACGCCTTCTGGTAATACAGCGGATCGATTTCCGTCAAATCGACGAAATCGAGAATTTGAATCGTCTTCGTATTGTCGGGTTTGATCGCGTCCAGCTCCTCCGGCTCGAACAGTACGAACCGGCCCTTCTCCTGTTCGTAGCCGCGGGCGATTTCTTCCCAGGCAGCCTCCTTCTCGCAGTGGGGGCAAGTTCGAACGTTGGCGATGGGCGTTCCGCAGACTTTGTGAATCATTCGCAGATGGATATCTTTGTCCTCGGTGGCGGTGAACATTTTCACGGGAACATGAACGAGGCCGAAGCTGATCGCGCCTTTCCAGACCGTATGCATGGCTGACGCTCCTTTGCGTGTAGAGGTTTGACTTCGAATGTTGAATTCGGAAGGACGGAGGTCGGATTTTGAATTTTGGGAACTTGACTATAAGTTGCCCATTCGCATGGAAAACAACCGGACAGGGAATATTGGAAAAGTCTTAATCCATTAGCGAAAGGGGATGCCGCAAGTGGCTTCCGAGGACAAGGAAAAGGGGCTTGAGGACTCGATCTACGAAGGAAGGGACGAGTTCGACATGGACGTCGACCGAATGGTCAACGAAGGGTTGGGCGGCGGGCAGGTGACCTTGCATAACGGATGGGTGCCGGATATCGAAGAAACGTTGGAGGATTGAATATGGACGCGCAGAGAGCAAAGGAAATTTACGAATCGGCGAATAATTTCAAGGTCCGTCTGGACAGCGGCGAGCCGGTCTGGATCGAGGATGTGGACGTTGCGGGCGGCGTGGCGACCGTGCAGGTCGGCCAAAGCCCGACAGACGTTCGAACAGTTGGCGTTGAGAAGCTGGAGGAAGTGTCGCACTAGTTTGAGTTGGGTGCGGGCAGCAAGCTCTGTAAGCCGACTCCTTGAGGTTGCAGCGAAATGAGGCAGCTGTTAGCTAAATGAGGCTACGGTCGAGGCTGCAACCGATGTCTGCTTCGCCCGTGACATCGCGAATTGGGGCTTACTTTTTGAAAGTGCTTTATATCCGTGCTACAATAGGTGGAGCTTCCCAATTTTTCACACGAGGAGTGAGTGCGATGTACGATGTTGCCATTATCGGCGGAGGACCGGCGGGAGCCAGCGCTGCGATTTTTACCGCGAAGGCAGGCAAGAAGACGCTGGTGATCGATAGCGATCAGAGCGTAACGAAACGCGCATGGGTGGAAAATCATTACGGCGTCGACGGGATTACCGGTCCCGATCTCGTTGCTGTAGGCAAGAAGCAGGCGGCCAAGTTCGGAACGGAGTTTGTGACGGGCAAAGCAACGAAGCTGACGGCGGGCGAAGGCTCGGTTACGATCGAAGCGGACGGGCAGTCCTACGAAGCGGCTCACGTCATTATCGCTACGGGAATGTTCGCGGACGTGGCGGAAGCAAGCGGCGTTGTCACGAAGCCGGGAACGGAGCCGCGCATCAAGACGATTATCGACTGCGCTCCGGACGGCAAGACGAATCTGGCCAACGTTTGGGCGGCCGGCACGATTGCCGGAGTGAGCATGCATACGATCATCACCGCTGGCGATGGCGCTAAAGTGGCGATCAACGTTGTCAGCGAACTGAACGGCGAGCGTTATGTCGATCATGACGTTCTGAAAGCCTAAGACGAGTTCGATTGAAAAAAGGCTTTGCATCCCCTCAGCTTTGAGGCGGAGCAAAGCCTTTTTGAAGATTCAAAAAATAAATGTGCCACGGTAAAAGGGGGGCTCTGATCGGTTTGCGGCGTGTCGCAGGCAGAATGCGATTTAAAGCGGAAAAACCTCTTTAATTTCTATATATCGGGTAAGAGTGGATATTTAAAGCGGAAACCCCGCTCTATTTTCGCCAAAACAGGAAAACCGCGAAAATAGAGCGGGACATCCGCTTTAAATTGCCTGAAATGGGCGCTGGAGCGAATTTAAAGCGGGTTTCCCGCTTTAAATCAACAACGCCTATTATCCCTTCCCCAATAGAGTGCCTTCACAAGCCTCGTATCCGAAAGAAAGCGGTCCGCCTGAGCATCGGGATCCGTCTATTTTACGAGCATTTTGAAGAACGATTCGCTGTAAATCTGGTGTCCGTAATCGTTCGGGTGGTTGATGTTGTTCAGCAGCAAGCTGGCGGGAGTTTTGCCGGCCGCCAGCTCGGCGGTCCATTCGGCGTGCGCGTCGGCGACGCCGATGCCGTATTCCCGGCCAAGATGCCGAATGACGTCGGCGTACAGAGGCGTTTGTCCGCTCGTATGCTGCCAATCGGGATTCGGCTCGCACGGCGTGACCAGCACGATGTCGGTGTCGCCCGCCGAGCGGATCGCTTCAATCATGCCGCGCAGATTGCGATCGAATTGCTCCAACGACGTTGTATGGCTGCCGTCCTCGTGCACATTCTGATCGTTCATGCCGTAGCCGATCGAGACCAGGTCAGGCAGCAGCGCAACGACGTCGGCATCGACGCGGCTGATCCCGCCCCCGGTGTCCTCTCCGCCGATGGCTTTGTTGACGATGCGAAGACGACCTTGCGGATACAGGCTACGCAGCGCCTCCGCGAAACGCCCGAAGTACGCCAGGCTCTCTTCGCTCGCTTCTCCGCCCGTGCTGATGCTGTCGCCATAGACGACGTAGACAGCCTCTTCGCCGGCCTGCAGCTTGCGGACGAGCCGATCCAAAAAGCCGGAGCGCTCGATGTCCGAGGTCGCAACGGTCGTTTGTGCGGGAGCCGTTACGCTCTCGTAATCGACGTATACCGTATAGGAGGCGTTGCTGAAATCGGAATATTCGTTATGGTTAAATGCCTGTACCCCATACATCGGATGAAGCCGCGCGTCCGCAATTCGGCTTTCCGGCGTCCGCCGGATCGTGCCCGTTTCGTAATCCACTATATAATCCTTGCCTTCCTCGTAGCGAACCGCTTCGGGAAGATCGCTTCTCCACCGGCTGCGCACCGACGTTACCGAGCCGCTTACCGGCTTGTAACGAAACGGCAGCTCCTCTTCTCCAGCGAATACGAAGGCTTCCCCTACCAGCTTGCGTCCCATCGCTTCCTTCACTCCTCAGCTTTTGGACCATTCCAGCACGATTCCCAGGAACGGCTCCGTTTTGTCCATAATGAGCTGCCAAGCTTCTGCGGCTTTTTCCGCCGGGAAACGGTGGGAGATTAACGGAGTCGTGCTCAGCCAGCCATCGCGAATTCCAACGAGTGTGGCGTCCATCCGCGCCGTTGTCCACCCGGACGGACTGTGCAACGTAATCTCCTGCGGACGCATCTCCTGAATGTCTACCATGCCCTCCGCACCCAGAAAACCGGCGGAGACGAGGTGGCTGTTCAGGCGCATGGCCGGCTTCAGCTCCCGGAACGTTCCCATTGCGCCGACGGAATCGACGACGACGGCGATATCTCCGCGGTCTCCGATCCAATCGGACAAGCTATGACGCTTAAGATTATAAGAGCGAATATGGGAAGGAAGCAAGGCTAATCTATCGTCATGCCTGCCGAGAACGGTTACGTCAGCTCCGCGATGGGCCAGCGTCTGGGCCGCCCATTGGCCGACCATGCCGTCGCCGATGACAACGGCGACATCGCCCGGCTCCACCGCAGGGCGGATGCCGCAGTTGTACCCGACCTGCGTCAGCACCATGCCGCTGTAGGCGAGCGGGTCGCAGCCGTCAGGAAGCTTCCAAACCTGACTTGCATCGGTGACAGATGGATTGATATGACCCCCACTGTCGAACTTCATGCCGTTTACTTTGCTGATGGAGGCGAATACCCGATCCCCGATCGCCAGTCCTTTAACCTTTTCGCCAACGCTTCTCACGATGCCGACTTTCTGATAGCCAGCCACCTGAGGGAAAGGCAGAACGTCTCCCGGACGGGTAACTTGCTCTCCGGATATCCGTTCTCCATATAGGAAGGACGATTCCGTGCCGTTGCTGATCCAGGAGTACTCCAGATCGATCACGACATCCTCGGGCCCCGGTTCGGGCAGCTCGACCTCCATAAATTGAACCTGTCTGACATCCGTAAATACGACTGCCTGGCCTCTCATATTATCTTCCCTCCGCAGCGGCTGCGAAATCGGTCGGAGGATAGGCGTATACCTTAATCGCTTCCTGCTTTTTCAGCAGCTCAATCGTTTCGTGATAGCGATATAAAGGAACATGGTGCGTTTGCAGGCATACCGTATTCAAACCTTTGTTCGCGACAAGATCGAGCAGCAGCGCTTGGTCGCTTGCTCCGAAGCTGCGGTAGTTGTACGACTCCAGCTTAATTCCCTTGAACCACAGATGGCCGCCGTAGCGAACCTCGCCCTTCAGTACCCCGAAAATCACAACATGCGAATCGACGCGCTCCAGCACGTTCTGAACGGAAGCCGCCGCGCCGACGCAATCGTAGCCGAGGTCGAAGCGCTCGTCCCCAAGCTCATCGGCATGCTTCGCGACACCGATGCCCAGGCCGTTCACGAAGTCGATTCGTTCCTGCGTAATGTCGATCGCCACGACTCGCGACGCCCCCATGAGGCGCGCAGCCTGCATCGCGAGAATGCCAGCCGGTCCAAGTCCTGACACGAGCATGGATTTACCGCTGATCTCGCCGAATTGCAGCAGGCCGATCAATACGCATTTCAGAAGTTCGAAAGAGACGGCCTGCTTCCATTCCACGTTGTCGGGCAGCTTGATCAGCTCGTGCTCGCGATAATTCAAATATTCGGCGTAGGCTCCGTTGCCGAGCAAGTGCTCCAGAGCGGCGACGCGGTCTCCGACTTTAAGAGACGCGACTTTGGAGCCGACGGCCACTACGGTTCCGGCCATCTCGTGACCGGGGAAGCCTGGAGGAAGCGGGTAGTCCGGCTGCTTGGACGCGTCGAACATATCCTTGCCGCCCATCATGCTCATATCCCAGCGCGGACAGGTGGAGACGATCTCGATGCGTACCGTCACCTGATCTTCTTGCGGCTGCTCCTGCGGAATTTCGATAATCTCAAATGCGTTTTCACCGGTAATTTGCAGTGTTTTCAACGATTTGTCCCGCCTTTCGGTTTCATCACTATGTCTTTCTCAGTTAAGTGTACAATAGGCGGAAGGAACAGTCTTTGCACGTCATTGTCTTTGATTGAAGGTTTATATTATTTATTTTCAAGGGGTATGCCGAAGAAAATGAACAGTTCATTTGATCGATATTGACATATTTCTAAAGGGGGTGAGATTCATGACTGCGAGTCAGCAAGGGACGAAAGGCGCCGAAGAGCAAGAGAGAGCAAGAGAAGGCAACAAATGCGTCTATTCGCTGCGATCGCTTCCCTCTATAATAATGAGCATAAGTCGGCTTGAAGAAGTCGATGGGAGAACGAGCAGCTCAGAGGGGGGACGCAAAAATGTCATATCGCAATCGGCTGGAGATCGGGCTGTGGGTGAGCCCGCCGGCTTCCGAGGCGACGTCGGCCAGATACGCCGAGATTAAGGAGGCCGGCTTCACCTTTGTGATCGGCCTAACGGAATATCAGGACGGCGGGGAGTTAGCAATCGAACAGGCGCTGAATGCGGCCGCCGCGAACGGATTAAAATACATCGTTCACGATCCCGACTTGAAACGGCTGCAAATCGGAACGGCAGCCTCGGAGGAAGAGCTGCGCCGCCGCGTCTCGGCGTTCGCGGGGCATCCGGCGTATATGGGCCATCTGTTGAAGGATGAACCGTCCGCTCCGGAGATCGACCATTTGGCGTCCGTCAAGGCGGCTTACTTGCGAGCGGCTCCCGACGGATTGGCGTACGTGAATTTATTTCCGCGCCATGCCGCGCCAGATTTGTTGCAGGCGGATTATGCGGATTATATAGAGAAGTTCATGCAGGTGTACAAGCCTCAGGCGCTGACGTACGACCATTATCCTTTCCTGACCGAATCGTCCGTGTTTGCCGGGGAGCGAATCACCGAGGATTACTATATCAATCTCGAAATGATCCGCAGCGCGTCCGTTCGTTACGATACGCCGTTCTGGCTGTTCATTCAGACGTTGGCTTTTAACGGGACGCATCGCGATCCGACGGAGGCGGAAATTCGCTGGCAGGTGAATACGAGCCTCGCCTTCGGAGCGAAAGGCATTCAATATTTTACATACTGGACGCCGGAAGACGGGCGCGAGAAGTTCGGGGACGCCATTATCGCTCGCGACGGCAGTCGGACGAAGCATTACGCGGAGGTGCAGGCGGTTAATCGGGAACTGGCCGAGCTCGGACCGTCTCTATTGCCGCTAAAATCCGTAGGGGTTCTATTCGGCGGCAAGCATCAGGCGATAGCGGAAGTTTCCATAGCGGGTTTCGCTCCGCTGGAGGCTGTCGAAGGCGATGCCGTTGTCGTCGGCTGTTTCATGGATGAGGATGGCCTTCCGGCGTTGTTCGTCGTGAACGGAAGCTACGAGGATGCAGCGGAGGCGTCGCTGCTTTTAAGCGGTCGGACTTATCGTCAGGCTGTAATCGTTGACGGGCGAACCAAAAGCCAAAGTCAAGGCCAAGGCGCCGTCGACCTGACGGGAGACACTCGATTGCGCCTGACGCTCGCTCCGGGAGAAGGCAAGCTTGTCCGTTTTGTCTGCTAACAGCATTCCGTCGCGCCGGAATACTTGCATTCGCATAGAGAGATCAGGAACCCGAGGCGGGTTCCTTCTTTGCATTCCTAATAGAGGGGGGAGAACGGATGAGGGCGATCTCCGGCAGTTCGATTTTTCCGAAGCTGGTGCTGATCTTTATTGCCGTTACGTTGCCGCTGTTCGCGCTAAGCCTGGTGTTGAACGAGCTGGCCAAGCAGGAGGTACGGTCGCAAATTTCGGATGCGATGAGGGCTCGGCTTCATTATGAGGTCGTTGCCCTGGAGCAGGAGCTGGAGCGTATTCTAAGCGCCCAGCAGAAGGCGGTTAACGATGCGGACCTGCTCGATCTGACCGGCCAGCTCCATATTATGACCAATTATCGCAAAACGGAGACGATCAACCGCGTATCGATCAAGATTACCGATCTTAAAGAGTCAAGCGGACTGATCGCCAAAATCGGAGTTTATTTGCCCGAGCTGAACCGGGTGATCTCGACATGGGGGGTGGAGGCCGACGACGCGGCGATCGCCCAAGTGGAAGCGATCGCCGCAGCATATCAAGCAGGAGCTTATCCGGTTACGGAGTGGAACGGGAGATTGTTTCTCCATTTGTCGTCTCCCGGCAAAGCCGATTTTCACAATCAACCTCCCGCTTTCGTTCATCAGATCGAGCTGTCGGTCGATGCGCTCAAGGCCAGAATGAGCCGAATCGCCGATAAGGGCAGCTCGGCGCTGTATGGCGAGGGCTGGACGATCGTCAGCGACGGGCGGGAGGCGGTCGCGGCCGGAATCGGAGCGGCTTGGCTTCCCGGCGCTTCGGAGAACGAAGCGATCCAGACGGTTAATGCGGACGGAACGCCATATTTGGCCTTTTACGAGAAATCCCCGCTGCTGGAGTCCGTGCTGGCCGTCTATATTCCCGAGGATGTCGTATTCGGCAAGCTGAAATCGTACCGCAACTGGTTCTGGCTGCTCGTCGGCTGCTCCTTCGTCATGATCGTCGTATTTTCCTATGGCATTTTTCAATTGATTCAACGTCCGCTCTCTCTGCTCGTCAGGCAATTCAGGAACGTGGAGGAGGGCAACTTTAACACGGCCTTGAAGCTGAACCGGGATCGGAAGGATGAGTTCGGCTACTTGTTCCAGCGCTTCGGCAAAACGGTGCAGCGGCTGAAGCAGCTAATCGACGAATTATACGTGCAGAAGATTCGTTCGCAGCAGTCGGAGCTGAAGCAGCTTCAGGCGCAGATCGCGCCGCATTTCCTGTATAACAGCTTTTTTACGCTGAATCAGCTGATCAAGTCCTACGACATCGACAAAGCCGAGCAGGTATCGAAAAACCTGGGCGCCTATTTTCAATACGTCACGCGCAACGGAGAAGGGGAGGTCCCGCTCGGCTCCGAAGCGGATCACGTCCGGGCTTATATGGAAATTCAGGGCATGCGCTTCTCCAACCGGATCGAGGTGAAAATGGAGGATCTGTCGGACAAGCTCAGGGCGATTGTCGTTCCGCGCCTCATTTTGCAGCCGATTGTCGAGAATGTCTACCATCACGGGTTAAGAGACATCATAGGCGAGGGCCGGTTGTCCGTTTCCTTCCTGGAAAGAGACGGGCTGCTGTCTATAGAGGTGCGGGATAACGGCAAGGGACTTCCGCCCGGCGAGCTGGAGGAGCTGCGCCGAAGACTGGACGCGACCGCAGACGTAGGGGAGACGACAGGAATCGTTAACGTTCATCGCCGTCTTCGCCTTAGATACGGCCCTTCGGGGGGCGTATCCGTTCAAAGCGCAGAGCCGTCCGGACTGCTCGTTACGCTGACTATTCCGATAGAGGGGGAATGAAGCTATGTATCGCGTACTTATCGTCGACGACGAGCCGATTATCGTAAACGGCATCTATCAGATTTTGCAGCAGGCGATGCATTTGGAGCTGGAGCTGTACCGGGCCTATCATGCCTATGAGGCGCTGGAGAGACTGGAGCGTACAAGAATCGATCTGGTCGTGTCGGACATTCGCATGCCCGGAATGGACGGCATTGAGCTGCAGGAAAAAATTTTGGCGAGATGTCCCTGGTGCAAAATTGTGTTTCTAACCGGCTACAACGAATTCGATTATATGCAGAGGGCGCTGCGCAACGGGGGAATCGTGGACTATCTGCTGAAAAACGAAGACGACGAGTTGATCGTCCAAGCCGTCGAAAAAGCGCTTCGCCAGATCGAGCAGCAGGAGAGAGCGGTGGAGCGGGTACGAAGAGCGGACGCGAAGCATCAAAGCGCCTTGGAGGTGCTGAGGCACAGCGCGCTGCTGGACGGCGGGGAAAGAGACGCCGAGACTCGGCGCACAAGGTTCGCGGAGGCGGAAATTCCCCTTTCGGCCGACCGTTCCGTATGGGTAATGGCGCTGCGTTACGACAGCGAGCTGGAGGAGCGGGGAAGGGAGCCGCTCGAATATGCATGCAGCAATATATTCGGCGAGTTTCTTCAACCGACGTGCGTGTACGTATCCGTTCAGCCGGGGCCGGGCTTTAATGTATGGGCGGTTCAGCCCCGCTCGTATACGGCGGAGGACGAATCGTCCGAAGAGGCGGAGAAGGCATGGGACAACCTGGTATCCAGAATGCCAAGCATTGCCGAGGCGGCGCAGGAAGCGTGCCGGGAATGGCTGAAGCTGCCGGTCTCGTTGGCGTTGGGCGGCCGAGTCTGCGATTGGAGCGATTTCGGCGAAGAAGCGCGCCGGCTGTGCGATTGGCTGAAGCGTTCCTCTTCCTGCGGGAGCGAGCTGTTCCTACAAGGGGAGGCGGAGCCGTCCGAATCGGACGGCGATTCGATGCCGAGAATGATCCGCGTCGTTCACGAATACGTTGCCGCCAATTTGGACGGGGAGCTGTCGCTGACCCGGTTGGCGGAGCTTGTCCATCATAGCCCGACCTATCTGTCCAGAACGTACAGAAGACTTAGCGGAGCGACTTTATTCGAATATATCGCCGATCGCAGAATGAACGAGGCGAAGCGGCTGCTTGCCGACGGAAAGCTGAAAATCCACGAAATCGCGGCGGCCGTCGGCTATGAATCGGCTCCGCATTTCACGAGGTTCTTTAAGAAGCAATTCGGACTTACGCCGCAGGAGTACCGCGACCGGGGCGGCGACAAGTAGGCAACGAAAAGCAAAGAAAGGCAACAGATGCGCGTAGTGGGAGCTCCCCATGCCCCGATATAATGAGGGCGTAACCACATTTTCAGTCAGGGGGAAGAGCAATGAAAGCGTATAATCGCAAAATCGTCGTGACACTGATCGCAGCTATGCTGACAATGTCGCTCGCGGCTTGCAGCTCGTCGAAGGAAAACGGAGGGGCGGCAAGCTCCGCCGCTCCAAGCGCCTCGGAGTCGGCCTCGGTCGAGCCGTCGCCGGCGGAGGAGGCCGCCGATCCGATGGGCAGGTTCGATCCGCCGATCGAGGTGACCGCCGTTCGTTCCGTTGCGACGACGATGAAGTTCGAGAACGGAGACACGATCGACAACAACGCCTGGACAAAGCTGTACGAGAAGGAGCTTGGGATCAAGCTCAAATATTTGTGGGCTGTCGATCCGAGCCAGTACGAACAGAAGCTGAACGTAATGATGACGACCGGGAAGCTGCCGGACATTATGCCGGTATCCGGCGCCAAGATGAAGCAGCTATACGATGCCGGGCAGCTTGAAGATCTGACGGAAGCGCTGGAGAAATACGGCTCGGAGAGAACGAAGGAGCTGCTGAGCAAGGACGGCGGCGAAGGTTTGAATTCGGCGACGTTCAAAGGTCAACTCGTCGGTCTGCCGCTCAACCCGGGCTCGACGGATACGGCTCCCCTTCTGTGGCTGAGGGCCGATTGGTTGAAGAAGCTGAACCTGCCGGAGCCGAAGACGATGGACGACGCGCTGGCGATTGCCGAAGCGTTCGCCAAGCAGGACCCGGACGGCAACAGCAAGAACGATACTTACGGATTGGGCATCGCCAAGGAATTGTACGGCTTCTTCGCCGGACTCGAAGGCTTCTCGAATGGCTACGGCGCCTATCCGGGCATTTGGGTGAAGGACGCCTCCGGAGCTTTAGGATACGGAAGCATTCAGCCGGAGATGAAGACGGTGCTGGCCAATCTGCAGAAGCTGTACGCCGCAGGCGGCGTCGACCAGGAATACGGGGTCAAAAATGCGGACGTGCTCATCCAGGACGTCAACTCGGGCAAGCTGGGCATGCTCTACGGCGCGCACTATATGCCGCTGCTGTTCCAGGAAGGCAAAAACAAGGACCCGAACTTCGACTTGCGGCCTTATCGGCTTCCATCGGCAAGCGGAGAGGCAGCCAAGCCGCAAACCGCCTTCAGCGTCGCCGAATATTACGTCGTGCGCAAGGGCGCCGAGCATCCGGAAGCGCTCGTCAAGCTGCTCAACGCTTTTAATACCGTCTGGCCGAAGGAGCAGTATCCGGCGGAGGAGATCGGCGTCAACGGCGCGGTCGAGAAGTGGCAGTACGCGCTTGTGCGCGGCTCGAATCCGACGGCCAACTTGGACAACTTCGAGATATTGAAGCAGGCGCTGGAAAAGGATGACGAGAGCGTACTCGACAAGACGACCGGACAGCCGTTCATTTTCAAGACAATTAAAGACTATCAGGCGGGGGACAATCTCGGCTGGGGATACTCGCTTGTGTTCGGTCCCGGCGGCTCCCAAGAGCTGCTGGCGGATTACAACCGGAACAACGGCTTTAAGCCGAACGAGTTTCTGTCCGCTCCGACCGAGGTGATGTCCCAGAAGCTGGCTTCTCTGAACAAGCTGGAGCTGGAGGCGTTCACGAAGATCATCATGGGCTCGGCGCCGATCGACTCCTTCGACGAGTTCGTCGCGAACTGGAAGAAGCTCGGAGGAGACGTCATTACCCAGGAGGTGGCGGCCTGGGCGGCTAGCAGGTGAAGCCGATGAAAGCTATGAAAGCGCTGCGGGAGCTTCCGCTCCACCTCATGCTGCTGCCGGGAGCGCTGATCGTCTTCGTCTATTGCTACGTGCCGATGGTCGGCGTAACGATCGCCTTCCAGCAATTCGTTCCGGTCAAAGGGCTGTTCGGCTCGGAGTGGATCGGTCTGGACAACTTTCGCTACGTGCTGAATATGCCCGATATCGGGAGAGTCGTCTGGAACACGCTGTTCATCTCGGTCATGAAGATCGTCGCGGGCTTGACCGTTCCGATCGCCATTGCCATATTGCTGAACGAGGTGCGGCTCCAATTTTTCAAGAAAACGTTCCAGACCCTCGTCTACCTGCCGCACTTCCTGTCGTGGATTATCATCAGCGGCATTTTGATCGACATTTTGTCTCCGTCGGAGGGGGTTGTCAACCGGATCGTGCAGGCACTGGGAGGCAGATCCGTCTTCTTCCTCGGCGACAACGGCTGGTTTCCGTTTACGCTGGTTGCCTCGGACGTATGGAAGGAATTCGGCTTCAGCACGATCGTCTACCTGGCGGCGATTACCGGCATCAATCCGTCTTTGTACGAGGCTGCGGTTATGGACGGGGCCGGCCGCTGGAAGCAGATGCGGCACGTCACGCTGCCGGGCATGCTGCCGGTTATCGTTCTGCTGGCGACGCTGAGTCTCGGCAACGTGCTGAACGCGGGCTTCGAGCAGGTGTTTAATCTGTACAGCCCGTCGGTATACGAGAGCGGCGACATTCTCGATACGCTCATCTACCGGATCGGCATTCTGGACGCCCAATTCGGCGTGGCGACGGCGATTGGTCTGCTGAAGTCATTCGTATCGCTGATTCTGATTTCGTTGTCTTACTTCCTGGCCTACAGGCTGGCCAATTACCGAATATTCTGATCCGAGGGGGAGAGCCATGCATACGAACAAGTCGCTTGGCGGCATTGCTTTTACGGCCGCGAACTACGGCTTTCTGCTCCTCGTCTCCGTCGCCTGTCTGCTTCCGCTTGTTCATGTATTCGCGGTGTCGCTCAGCTCGAGTACGGCGGCCTCGGCGGGTCTGGTCGGAATTTGGCCGGTCGAGGCGACTCTGGCTTCCTATGACTATATTTTGCACAAGCCGGAGTTTCTGCGCGCATTCGGCGTGTCGTTGGAGCGGGCGGCGCTCGGCTTCGCCCTGAATATGACGCTGACGGTGCTGTGCGCCTATCCGCTGTCGAAGCAGACGAAAGATTTCCGGCTCCGCACCGCGTACGCGTGGTATTTCGTGGCGACGATTTTGTTTAGCGGCGGATTGATTCCCTGGTTTCTGACGATCAACGCCACAGGACTTGTGGACACGGTCTGGGGGCTGGTCGTTCCGGGGGCCGTGCCGGTGTTCAACGTCATATTGATGCTGAATTTCTTCCGCGGGCTGCCCGGGGAGATCGAGGAATCCGCCTTTATGGACGGAGCCGGTTACTTCACTGTCCTGTGGAGAATCGTCGTTCCGCTGTCCATGCCGGTTATCGCGACGGTGGCGCTGTTCACGCTTGTCGGACATTGGAACGCTTGGTTCGACGGTCTCATCCTGATGAATTTCCCGGAGAAATACCCGCTGTCGACCTACCTGCAGCTGATGGTCATCAACAGCAACCCGCTAGCGCTCAGCGGCCTGAGCTTGTCCGAGCTGTCGGAGATTTCGCAGCGCACGACGCGGGCGGCGCAAATTTTCGTCGGGGCTTTGCCGATTCTGCTCGTGTATCCGTTCTTGCAAAGGTTTTTCGTGAAAGGCATCGTGCTTGGAAGCGTAAAAGCGTAATTCCTTAATTCGATTGAGGAGGCTGCAAAATGGAAAACAAACGAAGCAACAGTAAGGGACGAATGAAGCTATGGAGCGCGGCGATGGCGGCTTTGCTGGCATTGGTGCCCGTCGGACAGGCGTCCGCCTCTTCGGCGTCGTTCCCGATCGGAATTTTCTTTCCACCGTCCCAGGAACATACGACCTCTGCCGCCTATGCGGATATTGCCGCGATGAACGCCAATGTCGTCATCGGCGCAGCGGTTATCGTTACGCCGGAACATAATGCCGCGGCGCTCGACTTGGCGGAGGAGAACGGACTCGAAATTTTGGCCACCGACTTCCGGCTCCATTGGACGGATCGCCATGTCGCTCAGAACTTGAACGGCGGCGGTTATTTCGTCAGCAGCGGCAATCGGCTCGGTCAGACGTTCAAGTCGCCTCCGACGGGCACGGCCTGGTACATCACATCCGTAAAGCTTAATATCGACAAGGATTATTGGCCAGAAGGGGTGACGTTGACGTTAAACGTGTACGACAGTCCCGCCAAAAACACGCTGCTCGGAGGCGCTTCGATCACCGGCCGTCCGGATACGTATTTCCCGACGTTTTCGTTCAGTAGGCCGGTTCAGACCGATCAGTCGTATTATATGGAACTGACCAGCGACAGCACGATCGCAATCGGCTGGGTGGCGACGAGCACGGGCGACGCCTATGCGGACGGTTCGGCTTATCAGGAAGGAATCGCGACGGGAAGGGACTTGTGGTTCGACGTTTCCTTCGCGCAGGAAGCCTATAATGACGGTAATCGGCCTACAGACGCCATTGTCGATACCGTTGCGGATACGTACAAGAGCCATCCCGCGCTGCTGGGCTATCATCTGTTTGACGAGCCGGGCTCGGGGCTGATGGGGCGGATCGAAGCGGTACGGGACCGGTTCAGGGCGCAGGACCCGGGAAGCCTGACGTTCGTAAATCTGTTCCCGGTCAATGCAACGCAGGAGCAATGGGGAGTGCTCGATTATTCCGGTGATTTCGTCAGAACGAATCGCAGTCTCGGGCAGACGTTCCGCACCTCGCCGGGGCAGACCTCGCTAGGGACGATCCAGCTATGGATCGATCGGCTGACCTGGAGCGCCGGAGAGTCGCTGACGCTGAAGCTGTGGAATTCTCCGGCAAAGCAGGCGCTGCTTGGCTCAAGCACGCTAGCTTCATCCGCCGACAACTTCCCGGTTTTTACGCTGAACGCGACGGTCGCGCCGTCGACGGAGTATTACTGGGAGCTGACGCATGGAGGCGGAGGAGACGGCTCCGTAGGCTGGGTGGTGCAAGCTCATGCCGACAAGGACTGGACATCGTCCGGCACAGGCTACGCCAACGGACTGCCGAGCGGCGGGGATTACTGGTTTGTCGTCGATCAGCAGCTCGTCGGGGGCTCTTACGAGGATTATGTCTATCGGTGGGCGAGTAAAAAGCCCGACGTTCTCGCGTTCGACCACTATCCGTTCCTGTACGACGGAAGCTTCCGGAACGATTATTATACGAATCTGGAGGTCATTCGCAGCCAAGGGCTGAAGGCGGGAGTCGATTTCTGGTCGTACATGCAGTCGGTGGGCATTACGGGGCAATTAAGACAGCCGACGCAGGCGGAGATGAGCTATCAAATCTATACGAATCTGGCCTACGGGGCCAAGGGCGTTCTTTACTTTACCTACTTCACTCCGGGCATCGAAGCGAGCGGAGCGCCGTTCTTCGGCGGATTGATTTTGCCTGACGGAACAAAGAATGTCACCTACGGTTATGCGCAAGGGCTGAACGCGGAGCTGCTGAAGCTCGGGACAACGCTTACCGGGCTTACTTCCCAGGAGGTTTACCACACCGGGACATTGCCGCCTTCGACGCAGGCGCTGCCCTCCGGCTTCTTCTGGCAGCTTGCGGACTCGTCGAAGCCGGCGGTCGTGGGCTACTTCAAGGACGATGCCGGGCGCAAATACGTTATGGTCGTCAACCGCGATTACGAGACCGGAAGAACGTTGAGCTTCTCGTTGCCCGGCAAGCCGTCTGCAGTGACGGAGGTGTCCAAGTCGACGGGGCTGGAGATCGCCACCGATTACAATTCGGCAACGGGAACGCTTTCCGCTTCCTTCGCCGCGGGAGAGGGCAGGCTGTTCGCGCTGCCTTCGGGGTATTGAGCTTGCAATAGACAAGGCGGTTCGGGGAATGCGTATCCCCGAACCGCCTTGTTGCGTTTACAGCAGCAGCTTCTTGATCTCCGCGTCCGGCTCTATTCCCAGATCGGTGCGCAGCATGGTTTCCAATTGTCGATATTGCCTGAGAGCGTCGTTTTTGCGGCCCAGCTGGAGGAAAATGCGGATCATTTCGCCATGGACATCCTCCCGTATGGCGTCCAGCTTCAAAATTTCGCCATAGCCGTTCAGAGCCTGAAGAAGCTGGCCGCGCTGGCGGTAATGGCGAGCTTGCAGCTCCAATAGCTCGGTGTACTGCCGTTCGAGGCTGAGGGCGTACTCGCTGGCCCAGTCGTAGGCTTTGCCCCGAAGAAGAGGTCCGGCGTAAAGCGCTTCGGCCCGCTTAAGCAAAGGCGTGCTCCGATCCGGATCGCGCCTAATCTCTTTCAGCATATTTTCGAACTCGTACAGGTCGCAGTAAAGCTCGTCCGTATTAATCCGAATTTCGTTGCCCGTTACGGTGATTTCGCTTTTTTGTTCGGTCGTGTTGATCGCCTTCCGGACGTAATAGAGAGTGGAATTGAGGTTTTTCCATGCCTTATCGGGCACAAGTCCGTTCCACAACGTATCGATGATTTCCTCTCTATACACGACTCGCTTGCAGAGCAGAAAAGCGAATAGCTCCTCAGTTTTCGGACTCCTCAGCTTAACGGCTTCTCTTGCGCCCTCGGCGGTCCGAAGGTTCAGGTTCATTCCGTTGAACAGGAATACTTCGAGCGAAGCTTTTGCCGCCGCAGTCGCCTGATTCTCCGTTCCGATTCTCTTCATCGTGACGTCAAGCCTTTCTGCGGTGACCGGCTTCATGATGTAATCCAGGGCGTTCAGCTCGAAGGCGCGAACCGCATACGTATCATATCCGGTGACAAAAACGATTTTGGTCGTCTCAAAAGCGTCAGTCAGCAGCTTCGACAACTGCATACCGTTGACATCGGGCATGGAAATGTCCAGGAAAGCTACGTCGACGGGATGCGTTTTGGCATATTCGTACGCTTCCAACGAGTCCAAAAACATGATGGCTTCGCTTGGCTCGTCGCGCTCGGACAGGATGCGCATCAAGCGCATCGCCGCGAGCTCCTCATCGTCTACAACCATGATCCGCAGCATACGTCAGCCTCCTTTCGCAATCGCATTTTCTCCGGGCAGTACAATTTCGATTCGCGTGCCTGCGCCTTCCCGGCTTTCAATCCGCATATCCGTACCGTATAGAAGGCGCAAGCGCTGGCCGATGTTCCACAGCCCGATGCCCGTTGCCGCGGAATTCGGGTTCAGCACGTGATGCAGCTTCTGCGGACTCATTCCGCAGCCGTTGTCCTCTATCCGCAAAGCAACTCCATTTCCGACGCTTCCCTTAACGAACAGACTCACAACGCCGCCCCTGGAGTTGGACATGACGCCATGCCGAATTGCATTTTCCACCAGCGGTTGAATCATAAGAGGAGGAATCAGCAGGTTCGGATCGGCATCCACTTCGTATTCTACGCGCAGCCTGGCGCCGAACCGGGCCTGCTCAATCCCGACATAAGCGCGGACCAATGCCAGTTCGTCGTTTAGCGTCGTCATCGTGTCCAGATGCTTGAAATCAAAGCTGCTGCGCAAGTAACGCGACAATTGCAACGTAACTTCCTCCGCCTGCCTGGGATTGGTCATACATAGCTCCGCGACCGCGGTCAGGGCGTTGTACAGGAAGTGGGGTTTGATCTGGGAACGCAAAAAGGCGATTTCCGCATCTCTGGCCAGCTTTACAGACGATTTCAGCTTCGACAGGCTTCTAACCCGGGCCATCAGCTCTTCGGACTCGAACGGCTTGGCGACAAAATCGTTGGCCCCCAGCTCCATGGCCAGACGGATATCCTCGCTTCGGCTTCTTGCCGTCAGCATCAGGACGGGGAGCTCGAAGGGAGAAAAGCGTTCGCGGATGCGCCGCAGCACCTCGAAGCCCGATAGATCCGGCATTGCGATGTCCAGCACGACGAGGTAAAACTCCTGTCGGGAAAAGACGGTCCGAAGCGCCATCTCTCCGCGATTGACGGCGACTGCCGTTTGATTTTCCAGCTTAAACAGATTGATCATGCTTTGCAGATTCAGCGCATTGTCGTCCACGATCAGAATGGACTCCTTGCTTTCTCCCTCGATATGTAGAGGATATTCCTGATGAGCTAGATCGCCGCCGGAAAAAGGAGACTTGTCCGCAGGCAGTTCCGCTCCCGATTTGGTTGATTTGCCGGGAGCGACGGGCAAGGTGAAGGTGAACGTTGCGCCGCGTCCGGGAGTCGAGCGGACGCCGATGCGGCCTCCGTGCAGCTCGACAAGCCGTTTCGTAATGCTTAATCCGAGCCCCGTTCCAGCATACTGAGGCGCACTCGCATGCTCTCCTTGCTCGTAATCCAGAAAAATCCGTTCCAACATATGGGGTTCAATGCCGATTCCAGTATCGCTGACGCGAATCTCAACCCATTCTCCGGCAACCGCCGCGTTTACCTCTACAGTTCCCCGATCGCAAAACTTGACGGCATTGCCGATCAGGTTATGTAAAATTTGCGTAAGTCGGATGCCGTCCGCATGAACGAGGGGGAGGTCGTCCGGCACGCGATTGACGAGCGTCGTACTTCTTCCCTCCAGCAGGAATTGATGGATACGCATGACCGATTCGACGTAAGCATTCAGAATCAGACGGCTTTTGTTCAGCTTCAAATCCCCATACTTCAGCTTGGAGTAGTCGAGCAGCTCATTGACGAGATGAGTCAACCGTCGGCCGCTGCCAACGACGAGCGACAGGTTCTGCGCCTGTTCGCCGTTGACCGAGCCGCTTACTCCTTTAAGCAAAGTTTCGGATATGTTGACGATGGCGTTCAGCGGCGTTCTCAGCTCGTGAGAGGTGTTGGACAGAAAGTCGTCTTTGATTTTGTCCAAGCGCAGCAATTGATCCTTCATATCATTAATCGTATGGTACGCCTCAAAAAATCGCAGGACGATGAGAAGCAGCATGGCCAGGTTAAAGGCGATAATGCAGAACTGACTGAATTGAAGGGACGAACTAACACTGAGTGCAAACAAAATCGTATCGATAGAGTACAGGTTCATCGGCAAAATCGCCATGCACAGCAGAAAATACTTCCAACGCTGACCTTCCTTCTGAAGGATATAAAGATAAGAAGCTCTGATGAAAAGCCAGATTAGCAGCAACTGGTACATAATGACGATGTAATATTGAATGGGCGTGTAGGCGCTGATAGGGAGAAACACGATTAAAATCGCGAAAGCTCCCAGCACAAGCGTAACTGCCATCGTTAGTCTAAATGAAATGATGCTCTTCTGCAGGTGGTAAAAGGCCAAGGCTACGGACATGCAGGTGAGAACCGATGCTACATCTTTGATTTTGTACAGCATCGCGAATGAGACATCCGGAATTAACAGCAGCAGCGAGCGTTCTCCCATCAGGCTGTGGTAGATTCCGGCCGATGCGCACAGAAGCGCAAGCATCAGCAAGGAATAATCCTTCCTGCTGTACATCGCCGCTGCAATGAAACAGATCACGTAAATCAGCGCCAACGTTCCAAGAATCGCCATAATGGCGATTTCCCGTGCGATCGTATTCCGCTGAATCGAGATCAGCGTCTCGTCCTTCCCGAACTGAAGGGGAACGACAAAGCCGGAATTGATGTAATCGTAGTTGGCGGCTTGCACCACAATCTCGACATCGCCGCCTTCGCTATAGAAGTTGTTCAGCTTGGGCCGGTTGCCGGGTTCGTAAGCGCTGTCTCCTCCGTCCGGCAGGCCGTCCGTCAGAAGCTCCTCGCCGTTCACGTAAATCCGGCTCGAGAATCGGATATTTGATTTCTTCAGGGCGTAAATTCCGGGTGTTTGAAGGTCGGTTAGCACCATTCGGTAGGTTGCTTCGCCGTATGCGGGCAGCTTTATGCTGTTCGCGACTTGTCCGTTCCAGGAAGAGGGGACCGACATATAAACGGCGCTGCCGGTTAACGCTTCCCCTTGCTTGCGAAAGTCTTCGGGAGATAAAAGCTGATTCCAATAAAACTCCCATTCGCCGTCCAGCTTGATCGAACCCTGATCGGGACTCCAATTTTTCAAGCTCATTGTTCCGCCGCGCACTTGCGGGGAAGCTTCCGAGCCGCCTCCGTTTCCCATCAGCGAGAGAAACAGGAGCGAGACGAGCGCCAGGCTGATTACGCCGATTGCCGCCGCTCTGCTCAGAGGTGTTTTTCCGGGCAATGTCGCTTCCCCCTTCCCTTGTCATTTTATCCTATCAGTTTATCTTATTGGAATAAACAGATTGTAAACAAGATTCGACAAGGGATGAGTATACTTCTCGGCATCTTGTTTATCGGCTGTTTATTCGGGCCTGTTATGGTTGACTCATATTTTGTGGAATTTCGCCAATTCGTATCGATTGGTGGGGAATTTAGGGAGTAGGGGAGGAGTACTGAGTATGACGGGTAAAAGAATTAGGATGACGATGTTAGTGTTTCTGGTTGTGTGTAGCGGACTATCAGGACTATTCGCATCAGAGGCGAACAAGGCTTATGCGGAGAGAATGTGGAAGGATCTGGGGGACAGTTTCGTTTCGAATCATGATGCAATTGCATCCATGTTTGCGGTTAACGGTATCCCTCATGTAGCCTATTCGGATCGTACAGAGGGCGGCACCGGCCCTCTCACAGTCAAGAAGTATTTTAACAACCCGGATGCCGGCAATAATGGCGCGACGGGTTGGACGACGGTAGGCAAACCCGATGGCGGCAGACCCGACGGCGTAATTTCGGATGGTACGGTATCCGCAACGTCTGTATACAATGACAATGGCACTGACATCCCTTATATAGCTTATAGGGAAGCAGTCTATCTGCCAGGGCAATCGTTTCCAAATGGCGTCAGTCTCTCAGTCAAAAAGTATAATGATGTTTCGGATCTGTGGGATTTAGTGGGTCCGGCCGGTTTTTCGCCAAGTTCAACAGACAATGTCTCGCTGGATGTGGACAACAGCACCGGTATCCCCTATGTCGCCTACGTTTGGAACGAGAATGTAAGCAATAAAATCGAATATCGAGTCTCAGTCAGGAAGTATAATGCTGGAACGGATCAGTGGGATACGGTAGGTGCTTTTCTGACGACAAAAGCAAATTCCCTATCGCTGAAAGTGTACAATGGCACCCCGTATCTAGCCTATATAGACTTTTCCGCTTCTGGTTCAGGAATTACTACGGGCATACCTACAGTTAAGAAATTTAATGGGACGAACTGGGTGTCAGTGGACGGCAAAAGTTCAGCCGGTGCGAGCGCGATTTCGTCAGAGACGACAACGAGTGGTACTCAACTGAGTGTGTACAATGGAATCTTGCATGTATCCTATCAGAACGGAAGCAGTATAATGAAGGTTCTGAAATATGATACGACGGTTCCCGCTGCAACTGCGACTTGGGAGACAGTGGGAGCCAATGATATTATAGAAAGCTGGCGTATGGGAAGCAATTTGGTGCTGTATGTGGACAACGAGACCGGGATTCCATATGTGGGCTATATGTTAACGAACTCGGGCATCAGTGAACCCGTAGTTATGAAGTACGTTTCTGATACGGATATGTGGATAAGGATGGGGGATCAACCTCTGGCGGGGCTAGGCGCAACCATCTTTGCGCTGTACGCAGATGATTATACCCCGCACGTAGGGCTATTGACTGCCAACGGTATCCGTGTCATGTCTATTGTACCTGTGCCGCCGGAAGCGACCTATTCTCCTGCAAATAATGCGTCGGATGTAGCGGTAGGCACCGACCTGAAGCTTACGTTTAGCGAGGACGTAACGGCGGTTAGCGGCAAGTTCATTCACATTATGAAATCGTTGCCCTCGGGCGACATCGAGGAGAGCAAGATTGAGGCGACAGACACCACGCAAGTAACGGTGAACGCCTATTCCTATTATTACGATCCGGTGACCCAAACAGGCACGGAGACCAGTCCGGCAGCGACAATAGATCTGCCAGCAGATCTAGAGTACGGCACAGACTACTACGTACAGATCGATGAGGGAGCATTTAGGAGCAGAGACGACGCCGACTATGCCGGTATCGCGATTACGGATAAGACGACATGGAAATTCAGGACAGAGCCGGATCCGAATCCGGATATGATAGCACCGACGGTAGGAACCTATTCTCCTGCTACCGGTTCGACGACAGCGGCGGTGGACACCGACCTGACGCTGACGTTCAGCGAGAACGTAGCGAAGGGGGACAACAGCAAGAATATTGTAATCAGGAAGTCAGACGATACTGTGGTGGCAACAATTCCGGTGACTGACTCATCTGTGACGGTGGCAGGCAATAGGGTGACGATCCATCTGGCGTCCGATTGGTTGGATTACGATACGGTGTACTACGTGACAATTGATCAGGGAGCGTTCACGGATCTATCGATTAACCAAAACCTATACGCAGGTATTACGGATAATACGATGTGGAGCTTTAAAACGGCGGAACCCCCACTTCCTGTTTTTACAGTTGGGGATGGAACGGTGGGCAATCCGTATCAGATCACGAATCCGGATCAATTGAATGCCGTGAGGGATTATTTGGACAAGCACTTTATTGTCATGAACGATATTAACTTGAATGTCCCGCCTTATAATGCAGGTGCAGGTTGGCAGCCGATTGGCGCCTATGATAGCGATCCGCTCAACAGCAAACCGTTTACGGGAACGTTTGACGGCAATGAGAAAACAATTAGCGGACTAACAATCAAATCTAATGAAGCGTATTTGGGATTGTTTGGGTACGCGGATGGTGCAACCATCAAAAATGTGAAGCTGACCGAAGTGCATATTAAACCGGGAACGCCCACTGACGTTGGTAGAGGAACGGTCGGTTCGTTGGCAGGAGCAGTCGACAATTCTACCATTACAAATGTCAGCGCGAAAGGGAACATAGTGAATAAGGATCGAACCGGCGGGCTCATTGGGGTATTGGGCAGAGGCTCCAGTGTATCCAAAGTATCTGCTAATGTGGCGCTGCCTCTGCCACGGAATGGGGAATTTGATCGCTATGATCTTCTTAATCCTCCTCCCATTTTATTATCCGGTGGGGTTGCAATCGATTATGATTATCGCGGAGGGCTCGTTGGTCTTGTCAATGGCACTTCCGAATCGCGTGTGTCGATTAAAGAAGGACGTGCCAGCGGCGCCTCCGATTCTATTGAATCGATTATTGAAGGCGGGTCGTACATCGGTGGATTGATAGGTTCCGGAAGCTATGTAGATGTTGAGAGGTCGTATGCGCAAGCGTTGGAGATAACCGGGTACAACCAAGGGAGTAATCCAGTGTTGAAGTTCTCGACGAATGTCGGCGGTTTTGCCGGACAATTTGTCGGAGCAACGGTCAAAACTTCATCTGCCGGTGGCATGGTAGGGACTATGATAACTCAGTACGTCAAGGGGAATGAAGCTGTCGCAGGTTTTGTAGGCAGATCTGAAGACTCCACGTACACGGACGATTTTTCCATATCCCATGTAGATGGCTATACAATAGCTGGGTTTATGCGCGAAGCGGCGGGTACGAATACGATCGATTATGCGTATTTCGCAGGTAAGGTAGAGCAAGGGGAAAATGAATGGTACGGATTTGGACCACTGAGCAGTGTCACCGCAACCAATGCTTATTATGACAATACACGCGTCCCCGGTTCTGACAGCGGGAGCGGAGTTGGGAGATCAACCGCTGAAATGAAAAGTATGGAAACCTTCAACGGTTGGAATTTCAGCTCGTTGTGGTCGATTGATTTTGAAGTGAATGGAGGCTACCCGCATTATGGCACTTATGTAGCGCCTTCTGCACCTGCGTTTTCTCCTGCTCCAACAGCCCAGCCTGGGACAGCGGCAGGTTCAACGAGCATTATCTTAAATTCGGGTACGGTTCCTGCTGCGGGAAATCGTCTCGTAGTGAAGGTATCGCCAAGCAGTATTGCGACTCCGAAAGTCGGTGATGCCGTGCCGACAGGAACAGGGGCAACCGATCCATATACGAGCGGCAACGATATTGCAGGTGTCGATGATACAATTAACAAATATATTGGCGTATATGAAGTTAATGGTAGCGGCGAGATCGAGAGGTTTACTCAAATTGAACTCATAAGCAGCGACATTAAACCTGTAACGCCACCGGGTCCAGCCAATGCGGAGACGCCAACGATTAGCACGCAGCCACAGGGTGATACAGTGAGTATAGGAACTCCGGTTACACTGAGCGTGGATGCGAATGTGAATGACGGCGGAACATTGTCGTATCAGTGGTATGTCAATACGATTGAAAGTAATAGTGGTGGATCTCCGTTAAACGAAGCAACAAGCGCAACGTTTGCTGTACCGACGAATGTAGTTGGATCAGTTTATTACTATGCTGAGATTACGAACACGAACGACAATGCTACGGTCAGTAAAACAGCGACAGTAGCAAGTGCGGTAGTTAAAATAGAAGTACAAGCAGGTTCGTCTACTCCATCCGGACTCATAGACCCATCGAAAACGTATGAGTGGGCGCAGTTGGGCAGCGAATTACCGGGAGGATATGCTGGCAACCAAGGCATTAGCACCTATTTCTATAATGGAGTTCCGTATGTGGCTCTCTTAGATAGTGTTAATGTAGGAGGTTCATGGAAAAAAGAGTTAGCCGTCTATAAATATGTGGGTAATCAGTGGGAAGCAATTGGCAATAAAGAAGAGCTCGTACTAAGGGAAAAGGGGTATGACAATCAAATTAAATCGATTGAATACGTGTCTCTTGTAGTGAAGGACGGCACGCCATATGTAGCATACGCTCCTGGCGGCGGAGAAATGCTTGTGAAGTACTTTGATGAGGCAGCCGATGAATGGGGGGGAGCAGCGTTCGGTACAGAGACGGCCACGAACGGAGCGTACATGAATATGATCGTCGGTCCGGATCAGGCGATTTACCTGGCGTATCGCGAGAGCAATCTTGGCGGCGGCGTACTACGCGTAAAGAAATATGATAATGAAACGTGGAGCGATGTAGGAACCACTCTGCTCGAAGGGAATGGCGGATCGTACCCTACGCTAGCATTTCACGGCAATAAGCTGCGAGTCATTTACTCCATGATGGGCGGCGGCTTGAAATTAGCTACACTGGATGGTTCAAATTGGACGAGGATAGATTTAGAGTCTAAGCCTACCCTTTTCCCTTCTATCGTATGGACGACTCAAGGGGAGGAAATCTACAATTATATTACCGAAAATACCCCCGTTTCATTTGGTCATTTTGTTAGTGGCAGCAATACCGCATTAGCGGATACCGGAATGGGAGGATCATTCCTATATGCTACATCTGTGGTAGGGCATAACAATGAATTGTTCATACCATTGAATGACGGTAAGATCAAAAAATCCGACGGAACGAGCGTATTAAGCGGGAATTGGAGCGATCTAACCAACGTACCTAAGTTTGCGGACAATCCGATGGGATTGAAAAACGGTCTGCATATCGATGGCAATGCAGTCTATATCGCTTACACAGAAGGCGGCAAACTCTTCTTCAAACAGCTCGTTGAGACAGGAGGTTCTGGCGGTACAATCGAAGCGGTCACACCGACGATTACTTCACAGCCAATCGGTAAAACGGCAAAGGTTGGCGATACGGTTACATTAAGCGTAGATGCAAATGTGAGCGACGGCGGAACGATATCGTATCAATGGTTCGTTAGCGACACGGCAGGACCTGGAGGTTTTGGCTTCGCCATCTCCGGAGCAACAAGCAGTTCCTACCCCGTACCGACGAGTACGACTGGGACGGCCTACTACTTTGTAGAAGTTACGAATACGAACGACAATGCGACGGGGACAAAAATCGCCAAAGTACAAAGCTCGAAAGCGACAGTAGTGGTAGAAGCCGGTGTTCCGACTGCTCCGACAAATGTGACTGCCGTTGCTGGAGACGGACGGGCGACGATCAGTTTTACTCCTTCGAGCAATGATGGCGGTAGCCCGATTGCGAAATACATCGTAACCTCGCAGCCAGACGGGATTACGGCTGAAGGAACGGGCAGCCCGATTACGATTACAGGGTTGACGAACGGTACGAGCTATACGTTTACGGTGAAAGCGATCAACTCAGCGGGCAGCAGCGCAGCTTCAGATGCATCTTCGGCGGTCGTTCCGCGCGCGCCTTCCGGCGGCAACGGAGATGGTTCTGGAGGCGGCTCGGGTAGTGGCTCCGGGGGCACGGGAAGCAGTGGAGCTAACGGAGGAACGGGCAGCTCGAATGAAGATGCCGTTATCGTGTTGGTGAACGGCAAGGAAGAAAACGCAGGAAAGGCGACAACCGGCAAGCGCAACGAGCAAACGGTTCTGACGATTGCCGTAGACCAGAAGAAGCTGGACGACAAACTGGCCGCCGAAGGCCAAGGCGCTGTCGTGACGATTCCGGTCAAAGCGAAGTCGGATGTGATCATCGGCGAATTGAACGGTCAAATGATCAAAAACATGGAGAACAAGGAAGCGGTTCTCGTTCTCCAAACCGACCATGCGACCTATACGATCCCGGCGCACGAGATGAATATCGACGCGATCTTCGCGCAGCTGGGCAAACCGGCTAATCTGGCGGACATCAAAGTGCGGATTGAAATCTCCGCCTCTCAGGCAGAGAAGATCAAGCTAGCGGAAAACGCAGCGGAGAAAGGCACTTTCTCGCTGGTTATGCCGCCGCTCGAGTTCGATATTACAGCGGTCTACGGCAACCAAACGGTTAATGTAACGAAGTTTAACGCATACGTTGAAAGAACGGTCGCCATTCCGGACGGAATCGACCCGAACAAGATTACGACAGGCGTCGTGATCGAGGCGGACGGTTCGGCGCGCCATGTGCCGACTCAAGTGACCAAGAACGGCGCAAAATATTTTGCCAAAATCAACAGCTTGACCAACAGCACATACGCCGTCGTCTGGAATCCGGTTGAATTCAGCGACGTCGCGAAGCATTGGGCGAAGTCCGCAGTGAATGACATGGGATCGCGGATGGTTATCGATGGAACGGGGGGCGGCAAGTTTACTCCTAATCGGGACATTACCCGCGCCGAGTTTGCAGCTATTCTGGTGCGCGGGCTCGGGCTTAAGCCGGAAAAAGGCGCGACAGCCTTCTCCGATGTGAAAGCATCGGACTGGTATAGCGGCGTAATCAACACGGCTTATGTGTATCGGCTGATCGATGGCTTCCAGGACGGCACCTTCCGTCCGCAAGACAAAATCACGCGCGAGCAAGCGATGCTGATTTTGTCCAAAGCGATGAAGTTGACCGGCCTGGCGGATACGTTGTCCGTTCAATCGGCGAATGCGGTGCTGAATCCTTACGGGGATGCGTCTAAGGTTGCTAAGTGGGCGCAGGACGGTGTCGCGGGCAGCGTGCAAGCAGGCATCGTAACGGGCAGGGGCGCGGATACGCTTGCGCCGAAGGCCAATATGACCCGCGCGGAAGTCGCGGCGATCGTCCAGCGGCTGCTGCAAAAGTCGGAGTTGATTGAAATACGGTAAGATGAAGATGCGATAGGAAGATATGGGCAAGGCAGGGACGTATCCCAGATCATCTTGAAGATGACTGAGGGATACGTCCCTTCGCATTGTTTTCTCTGTTTTGGTTAACAGGCTTGTTCGGGATGCTCCTGTTATCACTTAATTTTAACGATTACCTTGCCTTTGGCACTTCCGCTTTCCAGGTAATGAAGCGCCTGTCCGGCATCCTTCAAATGAAACACTTTATCGATAACGGGCTTAATATGCCCTTGTTCAATAAGCTCTTTAATAATCCGCAATTGCGCTCCGCTCGACTTCATAAACAGAAAATGGTACTTCGTACGGGTTTTCTTATCCAGCGCAGCGAGCTTGCGGCTTACGACGGACAAGACGGCCGTTTTCATCCAACCCAATCTGGCTTCTCTTCCGAATCTGGCGTTCGGCATGCCGGAGACCTCCGGATCCGTTTTGCTGAAGCTGTGTCGATCTCCGAGGATCTCTTGATGATGTTCATACTTCTGCAGACGCGGGAGCAGATTTCAGCAATCCATGGATCGATGGGACGATATAAATTCGATTACGAAATAAATTCCTGAACCCATACGCCGTTGTAATAAGCGACGCCGATCGTCGTAAAGTTGGCGCTCAGGATGTTGGCGCGGTGGCCCGGGCTGTTCATCCAGGCGTTCATGACCTCTTGCGGAGTGCGCTGGCCTTTAGCGATATTTTCTCCCGCATAACGATAATTGATACCGTATTTCTTCATCATATCGAACGGCGAACCGTAAGTCGGAGAATTATGGTCAAAGTAACCGTTGTTGTACATGTCCTTCGCTTTGTCCAGCGCCATCTTCGTCAATGTGGCGCTCGTGGCGGCCAGTGGCTTCAAGCCTGCTTTCGCGCGTTCTTGGTTAACGAGCGTGACAACCTGCGTCGCATAGGCCGAGTTGGACACTTCGGAGCCCGTATTGCCGCTACCCGTATTTCCCGTATTCCCGGTGTTTCCTGTGTTTCCTGCATTGCCGTTATTGCCCGTGTTAGGCGTCGAAGGCTTAGAGGGTTGGGACGGCTTGCCAGGATTCGTTACCTCGCCGTTGCCCGTATTGCCCGGATATTGCCCCTGCATAATTTGCTGCAGCAAAGAATTGAAATCTATGCCGAACCGTCCGGCGAGCTGCGCCAGTTGGTCTTGTGTGATGACGTTGCCTGCAGGTGCTGCGGACGCCGCTCCTGCTCCTGCGGGAACGGAGATCGCGAGCGCCAACGTACCCAGCATCAGAGATTTCTTCAAACCTTTTGCGTTGAACTTCATGAATCTGTTTCCTCCCTTTGGCTTGGAATATCTCAAAGTCTATCAGCCTGATCGGGCGAAAACATGCTATAAAATCTGCCATTCGAAATTATGAGAATCGCCAAACAAGCTGCGCCAAGGCGTCAACGCCAAAAATAATATTATTCTCATAAAGCCGTTCGGCAGGAGAATTCATCGAAAAAAGCGAATGTATATTCGCATATATAGGAAGGAGAATGCGAAAATGATATTGGAAACCCGCATCGTCTGGAAAGAACCGTTCAAAGCAGTGGGACAGAAGATCCGCTATAAGCCGAGCCGGGATATTGCCCCTTCGGAAAATGAAATATCTCGATTATGGCAGCGCTTTAATCCTCGCTGCGATGAAATTCCACACAAGAATGGCGAATGTTACGGGTTATGCATCATTGAGCCGGACATGCATCCCGGCGACGCGTTCGACTATGTCGCAGCTGTCGGCGTTACCGCATTCGCGGACATTCCGGAAGGGATGGTTGCGGACACGTTCGAGGGAGGACTGTACGCGGTAGTGACGCGAAAAGGGCCGATCGACGAGTTGGGTGCGACGTTCGATTATTATCACGGGGAATGGCTGCCGAACTCGGAGTACGTCTGTAGGGCGGGGGCCGAGGTCGAGTTTTACGACAGTCGTTATTTGGGCAACGACAACCCCGAATCGGTCATGGAGCTGTGGTTTCCGATACGCAGCAAGCGGGATCTCCCGATCGAGAACCGAGTGGCGAGCCTGTTCGTTCATGTGTCGGATCTGCGGAGAGCGGCCGAATGGTATTCGCAGTTGCTCGGACTGCCGCTTATCGAAGATCGCCTGAACGGAGGTCCTGTGTACTGGCTCGATCTGCCCGGCACGGGAATCGTGCTCGATTCCGATGCCTACAATCGGCAGAATCCGGACTGGCGAGAGGAGATGCAGCCGCTGTTCATGCTGGCGGTCCCGGAGATCGACGAAGCCTATGCCTATATTGTCGAGAGAACGCAAGTATTCGGCGAAATCGAGCGGCATGGAAGTATGGCTTATTTCAACTTCGCGGATTCGGAAGGCAACTCCGTCATGGCTTGCTGGAGCGCGGACGCGGGACGCGAGGATAGGTTGAACGGAGACAGCCCCGTCGACTCCCGGATATCCGGAGCGTTCGTCGACGTAATCGATATGCGCCGGGCGTCCGGCTGGTATACGGATTTGCTCGGACTGCCTCTGGACGAGGAGCGTGCATCGCAGGCAGTCTATTCCGTGCCAGTCGCGAAAGGAGCGGCGCTGCTTCTGGACTCGAATCGGCATGCGCAGGGGCATAGTTTCTCGATTCGCTGCATGTTCGATACGAAGAATATTCAGGCCGCTTGCGCTTATGCCGAGGAACGGGGTTTTGAATTTCATAGCGGCATTGAAGACTACGGCGCTGTCTCGTTTTTCGTGCTGAAGGATCCGGACGGCAATTTGATTATGATTTGCGAGTCGCGCGGGTAGCTTAACAGTCGATTTATCGTCTTCCTGAGTGGGAGGTCATTTTTACAGTATCCGATTGCGAACAGATTTTGCATGTTCGGGCGCACCCCGATATAATTAGAGCAATAATGAGGAAATGGGGTAGCGCCGTGTCGTCATTGGACGAATTCGGCCGCATCCGGCTCTGGACGGAAGGGCGCCAGAAGGCCGATTTTCTAAGTCGCGCCGGCGTTGTGTGCGGCATTGGGGACGATGCGGCCGTCGTGGCGGGCGAAGGCTCGGGAAGCGAATGGCTCGTTGCCGCCGACGCGATGGTCGAGCAGGTTCACTTCCTCGACGAGACGATGGGGGAAGCCGATGTCGGCTTCAAGGCGCTGGCGGCCAATGTCAGCGATATTGCCGCAATGGGCGGCGAGCCGAAGTTCGCCCTCGTGTCCGTCTGCGTGCCCCCGGCCTGGAACGAGGAGCGGATGCGGCGGCTGTACGACGGATTGTACGAATGCGCCGAGCGTTATGGAGTGGCCGTCATCGGAGGGGACACGACTTCCGCGCCGCGGGATCTTGTCGTAGCCGTCACGGCCATCGGTACGGTTGAAGCCGGGCGGGCGATCCGCCGCTCCGGGGCGAGGTCGGGGCAAATCGTGTTCCTGACCGGGCCGACGGGCCTGTCGGCTGCTGGGCTGCATGCCCTGCAGCGGATTGGCGCCGCGGAAGGCGCGGAGCGAGCCAGACTGGCCGACCTGCTGCCTCAACGGCTGGTGCAGGCCCATCGTCGTCCCGTTCCGTCAGTGAAGGCGGGGCGGATTTTGGCACAGATGGGCTGGGGCGCTTCTTTGAACGATGTCAGCGACGGCGTAGCCAGCGAAGCCTGGGAGATTGCCGAGGCGTCGGAGGTTAAGCTGGTGCTGAAGGAGAAGCTGCTGCCCTTGTCCGGGGAACTTACTGCTTATGCGGGGGAAAACGGGCTTCGAGCAGCCGATCTGGCGCTGTTCGGAGGCGAAGATTACGTGCTGCTCGGCACTGCGGACAAGAGCTGCGAGCAGGAGATGCGGGAGAGGTTGCGGGCGGAAGGCATTCCGCTGTTCGTCATCGGCGAGGTCGAGGCGGGTCAGCCTGGCGTGGAATTGGAAACGGCCGATACCGGGCTGCGCAGGCCTTTGGCCAAGCGGGGCTACAATCATTTTTCCGAAGGGACTATGCAGACATGAATTCGAATGGAACGGGAGACTCGTCGAACCGATACGAGCTGGACATCGCCAGCGAGCGGGCCACTGCCGCCTTCGCGGAGGCGCTGGCCGAATTGGCGTTTCCCGGAGCCGTGCTTGCGTTGGACGGGGATCTGGGCGCGGGGAAGACGCATTTCGCTAAAGCCTATGCGGCGGCGCTCGGCGTTGCGGGGATCGTGAACAGCCCGACCTTTACAATTATTAAAGAATATGAAGGAACGAAGCTTCCTTTCTACCATATGGACGTCTACAGGCTGTCGCTGGAGGAAGCGGACGAGCTTGGACTGGACGAATATTTTCATGGGAACGGCGTAACGTTGGTAGAGTGGGCTTCGATTATCGAGCCGATATTGCCGCCCGAGCGGCTGCATCTTCGGCTTGAGACAACCGGCGCCGAGTCGCGGCGAATCGTCTGCCGTCCGGTAGGGCGGCTGTACGAAGCGTGGTGCGCTCGGCTTGGGCTCCGTCTGACGGAGGAAGGGGGACATTCAGCATGAAAATAGACGAGGAATTGATCGGAGACAGCGGTTCTGTCACGGTGCTTGCCTTCGATACGTCGACCGCCGCTTTCTCCGCCGCAATCGTCAGGGACGGTTCGCGAGTCGACTCTGTCGCCTCCTTCGCCGAACGCAATCATTCGGTGCGGATTTTGTCGGAGATCAAGGAGCTGCTGAGCAGGAACGGCATGACGGGCGCTGACATCGACGCGATCGTCGTAGGGCAGGGCCCGGGTTCCTATACGGGCGTGCGAATTGCGGTTACAGCTGCCAAAACGCTCGCCTGGACGTGGAGAAAACCGCTGCTCGGCGTCTCGACGCTGGAAGCGCTGGCGCTCGGAGCATGGCGCAAGCTGCGGGAGGAGAACGAGGACATGGCGGACGATCTGGACGTCTGGATCGTGCCGATTCTGGACGCAAGGAGAGGCCAAGTCTATACTTCCCGATACGCGACCGATCATTCCGGCGGCTGGCGGACGATCGATGCCGACGCAATCCGTCTCATCGTCGAATGGGCGGAAGAGATCGAAGACGAAGGTACGGAGGATTCTCAGGTGGCGGCGATCTGGTTCGTCGGAGAGACTGAACCTCATCAGGCCGCGATCGAGGCTGCGGAGCAATCCGGAACGAGGCTGCGGACGCTTGCTTGGGATATGGACGCGACGGCGCTTGGGCTGCTCGGGGAACTGAGGTTCCGTCTGGGAGAGCGGGATGACATTCATTCGTTCGCTCCGAATTATACGCAGTTGGCCGAAGCGGAAGCGAAGCTGCTGGCAGCGTCGCAGGGAGAGTGACGAGATGGAATACCGTTTAATGAAGCTGGACGATATTGCCGCGATCGTGGAGATCGAACAGGAAGTCTTTACGGCCCCGTGGACGGCCGAAGCGTTTCGCAACGAACTGACGAACAACATGTTCGCCAAGTACATGGTGCTGGAGATGGACGGCGACGTCGCGGGCTACGGAGGGATGTGGCTCATTATTGACGAGGCCCATGTGACGAACATTGCTCTTCGGTCGCAATATCAAGGGCAAGGCTACGGCAAAGCGCTGCTGCGCGAGCTAATGAAGACGGCAAGTTACCTCGGAGCTCGGCGCATGACGCTGGAGGTGAGGGTGTCCAATGAGAGAGCTCAGTCTCTCTATCGGAAAATGGGCTTTGCTCCATCGGGAGTGCGCCCGAATTATTACTCGGACAATATGGAAGATGCGCTCATTATGTGGGCGGATCTGATTCCTGATAATAGAGGAGAGTCGGAGACGGCGGGAACGTTGGAAGGGGGAGAGGCATGAGCGCGCAATCGAACGAAGCGACGGAAGGCGGCCTGCTGCTGGCGATCGAGACAAGCTGCGACGAGACGTCCGCAGCCGTCTTGCGGGGCGGCCGCGAAGTGCTGTCTAACGTCGTCTCCAGCCAGATCGACACGCACCGGCAGTTCGGCGGAGTCGTGCCGGAGATTGCTTCGCGCAAGCATGTCGAGTCGATCACGATCATTATTGAAGAGGCGGTGCGCGAGGCGGGCATCCGTCTGGAGGATATCGACGCCGTGGCGGTTACGCAAGGCCCCGGCTTGATCGGGGCGCTGCTCGTCGGCGTTGTTGCCGCGAAGAGCTTGGCGCTGGCGCTTGACGTGCCATTGATCGGGACGCACCACATCGCTGGGCACATTTACGCGAATCGGCTTATTGGAGAGATTTTGTATCCCTCTATCGCGCTTGTCGTCTCCGGGGGCCATACGGAGATCGTGCTGCTCGAAGCGGAAGGGAAGTTTCGCATCATCGGCAGGACGCGCGACGACGCGGTCGGGGAAGCTTACGATAAAGTCGCCAGAGCTTTGAAGTTTCCGTATCCGGGAGGGCCGCATGTCGATAAGCTGGCTCAGGAGGCGACGGAGGAAATCGTGCTGCCGCGTTCGTGGCTGGAGCCGCACTCGTACGATTTCAGCTTCAGCGGGTTGAAGTCCGCCGTGCTGGCGGAAATCAACCGTTCGCGGATGAAGGGCGAATCGCCGGATTTCTCGGCGCTTGCCAGAGGGTTTCAGCAGTCGGTGATCGATGTCGTCACCGGCAAAGCGATTCGCGCGGCGAAGGAGTTCGGCGCACGCCAGATGATGCTATGCGGCGGAGTTGCGGCTAACCGCGGCCTGCGCGAACGGCTCGCCGCGCTGTGCGAGGAGGCGGACCTTCCGCTGTTAATACCGCCGCATAATCTGTGCACCGACAACGCAGCGATGATTGCCGCCGCCGCCGACCTGAAATGGCGCCACGGGCAGTTCTCTTCGCTCGATCTGAAAGCCGAAGCGGTCATGTCCCTGGAGGACTGGTCGGTATAAATCGCCATCTTCGGCAATCGTTCTTCCTCATTGCAGGAGGGCGATTGCTCGGGGATGGCTTCGGAGAAATATAAAAGCTTGCCAGATTGCGATTGTTCGTGGTATGATCCTATTTGTGTCCAAGACACATATTGTCACAGTGTGGAGCCGTGGTGTAGAGGCCTAACATGCCTGCCTGTCACGCAGGAGACCGCGGGTTCGAATCCCGTCGGCTCCGCCATGATTTTACGACTACATACTTAACTAGCAAGGAGCAGAGCGAACTCTGCTCTTTTTTTGTATCATGCGAGGAGGTGGAGAGGGTGAGTCGTCGCGGAAGATTTGCGCCTACGCCTTCCGGGCTGCTGCATATCGGCAACGCGTTCGCCGCTTTGGCCGCCTGGCTGCAAATTCGGCAAGCCGGGGGCGAGTTCGTGCTGCGTATCGAAGATATCGACAAAGCCCGGTCGCGTCCCGCTTTCGCCGATCAGATGCTGGACGACTTGCATTGGCTTGGCCTTGACTGGGATGAAGGTCCGAGGGAGGGAGGGCCATACGCTCCGTACGTGCAAAGCGCTCGCGAGCCGCTGTACGAAGAAGCGTTGGAGAAGCTGCGGCTGGCCGGCCGGCTGTATCCGTGCTATTGCAGCAGGAGCGATCTCGCTTCGCTGGCTAGCGCGCCGCACGGCTTGTCGAGCGAGGGCGCCGCTTATCCGGGAATATGCCGCGCTCTGACCGCTGAAGAGCGGGAAGCTAGAGGCGCGTTCAAAACCCCCTCGCAGCGCTTTATAATGCCGCAAGGCAAAGTAGAGTTTGACGACGGATGGAGAGGACCGCAGTCGTTTGAGGGCTCGGCTCTCGGCGATTTTGTCGTGAAACGGGCGGACGGGATGTTCAGCTATCAGTTGGCGGTTGTCGTGGACGATGCGGCGATGGGAATCACCGACGCGCTGCGCGGGGCGGATCTGCTCGATTCTACGCCAAGGCAGCTTGCGCTGTACGAGGCACTGCAGCTGCGCGCCCCGGCCTTCTCGCATATCCCGCTGCTGGCCGACGAGCGCGGAAGCCGCCTGTCCAAGCGCGACAAGTCGCTGACGCTGCTATCTTTGAAGGAGATCGGGATCGCCTCCGAGCGCTTGCTGGGACTCCTTGCGGTTCTGTCCGGTTGGATCGATCGGGCGGAGTCGGTTACGGCGGCGGAGCTGATCCCGCTGTTCAAGCCGGTTCGTGGCGAAACGCTGATTTTCGGGAACGATCTGCGAAGCTGGTTGTTCAAGCAATAGAGGTCATCGCGTAGATCCATGCGCGGTGGCTTTTTTTGATAGGAGGAGGGGGGATGTGGACAAAGTTATCCACAGAGCATGTGCATAATGTGGATATATCGGCGAAAGCGTTGGCGCGCAAGAGGTCGCTTCTGAGGGGAGCGGGGGATGAGTTTTTCACAGCTTTTCTGTGGATAGTGTGGGCAATGTGAATAAAATCGTGAAAAACGGATCCGGATTGCAAGGGTTTAACCAAAATGCTTGCGTGCCAACCGATTGAAAATTATCAGAATATTAATAACCATCTGAAAGGCGTCCGCAGGCTGTGCATAACTATGTGCATAAATTCAAGGGGACGAATGCGAGATAACCGAGGCTTCTCATGAGCGTGCAGGTCAGTCGTTTTACCGTCGTAGTCAATCGAATTACCGCGCGGCCAAAGAGGAGAATGAACGGTATAATCAATGTCGCGCACAACGGTAAAGGGGACGCTCAGCATTCGGGATGAAAAGCACGGGATGGCGTGACATAATTAAGTAACGGATCATTGACGATACAGGATGTGAACGCCATGCCGAGGGAACGGACGCTATCCTTTCGCAACAAGCTGAAATACGCCTTTCTAGGTGTGACCATAATGGCTGTGCTCGTAACCGGAGGGCTTTCGTATTCGATATCCGCCAGCGTTTTGGAGGAGAGGTCGCTGACGCTCACTCAAGATTCGGTCAACAAGTCCGCGCGAATCGTCGACGAAAAGCTGAGCAAGCTCATGCTGGTCATGATGACCTTCATGATTAGCGAGCCGTTCAAGGATTTGCTTGAGAGCGTGTCTTCAGGGGATTACGGAGATTACTACAGACATCTGAACAATATGGACAACGTCTTCTCGCAGGCGAGAGTGGCGGAACCCCTAATCCACTCCATCTATGTTTCGACGCCGATGGGCGACTTCTACCCCATGTCGGTCAACCGCAACCATGCCGTGACTTTCCGGGATACGCCGATGTACGAACGCGTGCTGGAGGAAAAACGGAACATATGGGTCGAGGGGCACGAGGATCTGCTGTTTACGGGCAAGCAAAGAGTGGTGACGCTAATACTGGAGCCGATTACGGACTCCACTTTATTTTCGGTGAACGATGTGTACGTTGTCGTAAATATTCGCGAGAGCGGTCTGGGGAGGCTGATCGAGCCGGAGTCGGGGAGCGGGGCGGCTAGATTTCTCGTGAACGGCGAGGGAGATCTTGTCGGCTTTGAATCGAATCCGTTGATCCGGCAGGCCGCGGATAGCGGCATGATCGGGGAAGCTGTCAGAGATACGGATGCAGGGCAAACGACCGAGCGAATCCATGGCGAAGATTACTTAATCAATTATGCCTCCTTGGGGCTGAACGAGTGGAAAATCGTCTCTATTCAATCGAAGAACAACGTCCTCAAGGACTTGAATTACGTCAAATGGATGATCGCGATTATTGCAGCAGGCTGTCTGGTCATAGCGATGATCGCGTCGGGGGTCCTGATCCGCTTCTTGCTGAAGCCGCTCAAGAGCTTGCAAGCGGTGATGAAGCGGGTTGAGGGCAACGATCTGACAGCCCGTTTCGAAGTGAAGAGCGACGACGAACTGGCGCAGATCGGCATCCGGTTTAACCGGATGCTGGAGCAAATCGTAGGCCTGATCAGCGATGTGAAGGAAGCTGAGACGACGAAGCGGACGACGGAAATCAAGGCGCTCTCCGCCCAGATGGATCCGCACTTCCTCTACAATACGCTGAACACGATTTATTGGAAAATGAACCTGAAGAAGATCGAGGAGTCTCAACGTATGGTGGTCTCTCTTTCGAAGCTATTTCAGCTTGGCTTGAACAAGGGACAAGAATATACGACGTTGGAGAAAGAGCTGCTTCATGTTCGCCAATACTTGGAGCTGCAAAAGTATTGCTACGAGGATCTGTTCGATTATGAGATCAAAGTAGACTCCCCTTCTCTTGAACAGCTGAAAGTTCCCCGGATTATGCTGCAGCCCCTGGTCGAAAACAGCATACTGCACGGCTTCAGCAGCATGGAGCAGGGAGGATATATACGCGTCTCCGTTCATGCGGACAAGAAGAGAGGCAGGGGGGTCATCGCAGTAAGCGATAACGGCGGCGGCATGGACAAGGCGGCGGGGGCGGCTCTGCTAAGACAAACGACGGATAAAGGGTACGCGATCGGAAACCTGTTAAGTCGGCTGCGCCTATATTACGGCGAGGAGGCCGATCTGTTGACCCTCGATAGCACGCCGGACGCCGGCATGACGGTCACGATCGCGATTCCGCTAGAAGGAGGGATGCACGATGGATAGACAAGACCAGGTCAGCCTGTGCATCGTGGATGACATTAGAAGCGTAGTGGAAGGTTTGTCTGCCTTGCATTGGGCGGCTCATGGCGTCTTTGTGGCAGGCACTGCGTTTAACGGGGAAGACGGGCTTGAGCTGATTCGAGAGAAGAAGCCCGATATTATCATTACGGACATACGAATGCCGCGAATGGACGGCCTGTCCATGCTGCGAGCGGTTCTGGATTTGAGCCGGGCATGCAAAGTAATACTAATCAGCAGCTATACGGATTTCGATTATGCCAGGCAGGCCGTAAAGCTGGGCGCTTTCGATTTTGTCGTGAAGCCGTTTACGGAAGAGGATATTGCGTCGGCCGTGCTTAGAGCTCGTGAGCAGACTCTGTTGGAACGGGTGAGGCTGCTGAACGAGCAGGAAATGGAACGAAAGCTGAGAGAAAGCATGCCGCTCCTGAAGCAGGAATATATGGAGTCGCTGCTTGACCACCCTACCCCTTGGGAGAAAGCGGAGGGGCGTTGGGCTTTTCTTGGAATGGACTTGAACGGCTCCGACCTGGTCGTGCTTCTGCTAGAGATCGACGGCTTTCAGGAAAGCTGGGAACATCAGTCTATTCGCCAGATCGAATTGGCGCGCTTCGCCATTCAGAACGTCGTGGAAGAGACGCTCCTCCAGCATGCGAAGTGTTTTGTCTTCCGTTCCAAGGGCAACGGACTCGTCGCCGTCGTCAACGCAGAGAATACGAACGCTGCCGCTGAGATGGCAGAACGCTGCTGCGAGCATGTGCATCGATATACGAAGTTTACGATTTCGGCGGGAGTAGGCGGTACGGCGAAGAGCGTCAGCAGCTTGCCCGAATCCCGGAGGCAGGCGGAATGGGCGCTGGCCCACCATCTGTACACGGACGGCAACGGAGTCATTCGATACGAGGATGTTGTGCAGGGAGACAGATCGGAAGCGGTGACGCTGGATTACAAGGACGAACTGCTGCTTGCGCTCCGTTCCGGCAACGCCGACAAAGCGGTATTGTGTCTTCGGGATATGGGGCAATCGTTTCAAAGACAGGCTCATAGGCCGAATCCGAGTTACTTGCTCAGCTTGTACGAGGAGTTGGCGGCATCTGCGATTCGGACTTTTTGCGAGCTTGGCATCTATGCCGGGCTGCAACCGGCTGTAGACCGGCTGAGGGCGGTTCAGCGATCCAGCGGCATGACGCTGGCCGCCTTGCAGCAGCAGCTCGAATCCTTCTGTAGGGAGGGAGCCGAGTGGGTTCGACGGGAGACGCTGTCCGACGGTCAAGCCCTTATCTATAAATCGATCGAATACGTGAAGAGCCACCTGAATCGGGAAGTGACCGTATCGGAATGCGCGGCGCAGGTTCATCTTAGCGGGAGCTATTATTCAAGCCTGTTCAAGAAGGTGACGGGGATGACTCTGACGCAATACATCACCGCGGAACGAATCCGCAAAGCCAAGGCGATGCTAATAGACGGGGCGACTGTTCTGGAGGTTGCGTCCGCGGTCGGGTACGAAGAACGGCGCTACTTCAGCGATATGTTCAAACGAATTACGGGGATGACGCCATCGGAGTTCAGGGACGGCTATCAGTCCGATAGAGAAACAGAATAAATTCACCTCACCTGGAGAGTGGCTGAGCCGCGCTCCTTTTTTGTCGAAGCCTCCCTATAATGACAGTGTGATCACTATATCCGAACAAAGAAGGGGAATTGCACATGCAGAAAAAACCGTTTGTTTTCCTTTTATCGTTGTTTCTGATTTTGGCGCTAGCGGCGTGCTCGGGCAAGGGGAACGAAGGTCAGACGGGCTCGAGCTCGCAAGCTCCCGCGGCAAGCGCAAGCGGCAGTCAGGAAAAGCCCAATGAAAAACCGGCCGAAAAAACGACCATTACGTATTGGACCGACGATCGTCACGACCAGGAGTATTTGAAGGAGCTGATCTCGGAGTTCAACGCGGGCAATCCGGACAATATTGAAGTGGAGTTGACCGTATTATCCGAAAACTTCAACCAAAGCGTAGACATCGCGTTCTCCGGCAATCAGGCGCCGGATCTTCTGCGGATCAAGAGCGCCAATACAGGCACTTTCGTTAAAAAAGGATATCTTGAGCCGATCGACGAGCTGTTGACGGACGAACTGAAAACGAAATTCGGCAGCATGTTCATCGACGAGGTGAATCGATTCGGAGGGAAGCTGTACTCTCTGCCGAACACAGGCAACACGCTGCGCCTTGTCTACAACCGCGAGCTGTTCCAGAAGGCCGGCATCGCTCAGCCTCCGGCTTCGATGCAGGAGATGGTGGACGCCGCCAAAAAAATTACCGATGTCGGAAAAGCGGAGGGCATCTACGGCTTCGCGTTGAACTTCAAAAACCCGAAGGGGGCGTTCGACCGCTCCATCCGTGAAATACTGTCGCTCAGCGGCCATCAAGGGTTAGGCTACGATATTCAATCCGGTCGGTTTGACTTTGCGCCTTATGCGCAGGCCATCGAATACTTCAAGCAGATGTGGGAGGACGGAAGCATTCTCCCCGGAGCGGAATCGCTCGATATCGATCCGCTGCGGGCACAATTCGCAGCCGGCAAAATCGGGATGTACATGTCCTTCTCAACCGAGCCGGGAGTATACAAGGATCAATTCCCGACGGAGATCGACTGGGCGGGAACGTTGGCTCCGACTCTGGACGGTCAGATCAAGGGCACTTCCGAGATCGTATCCGCCGGAACGTGGATCGGCATTAGCGCAAGCTCGAAACATAAGGAAGCCGCTTGGAAGTTCCTTGAGTATCTGTACAGAGACGAAGCCATGATCGCTTACCATGAGAAAGGCTTCGGCATTTCGGTCGTTCCAAGCATTGCCGCAAAGGCGAAGCAGCCGGATATCAAAGGAATGGACGGCTTCCTGGTAGGCGAGCACGATTCGATGTGGCCGGTATCTCCAAGCGTGACGCCGGAAGGCGCGAACTATGGCGACGCATTTTTCAAGTACATGATGACCGGCGGAGATTTGGATGCCATCGTGCAGGACTTGAACGCCCGCTATAACGATGCGTTGGATAAAGCGGCGGAGAAGGGCGAGGCGACGGCGGCGCCCGATCCGAATTTCGACCCGAGCAAGCTATAAAAGAGATAGCGGGGCTGTCCTCTAAGCAGGGTCGTACGGCTGTCGTACAACTTGGCTTCTTGCGGGGCAGCCCCGTCTTCATAGAGCATACACAGTCAGGATAGCCGAAGGAGAGAAAGACATGCCGAAATGGAGAAGACTGCAGGAGAACGTCCTGTTTCTATTTCCTAGCGTCATACTGACGCTTGCGTTGGGCATCTATCCGCTCGTTTGGGTGCTTAGATACATGTTTTACGATTATGCGGGGTACGGACAGGAGCTGTTTATCGGACTGGACAATTTCCGCAGGCTTTTCCGCGATCAGCTGTTCTGGGATTCCGTCGTCAATACGATGATATTCGCAGGCGGCAAGCTGCTGCTCACAATCCCGCTTTCCCTGCTGCTTGCCGTTATTTTGAATGCCGGCTTCCGCGGTCGCAATCTGCTGAGAGCCGTCTATTTTATGCCGACCGTCGTCAGTACCGCGGTCATATCGGTCGTTTTCTACATTCTTTTTAATGCCTATAACGGGATGGTTAATCAGCAGCTGTTGAAGTTCGGGGCGATTGGGGAACCGATCAATTGGTTCGGTCCGGATTACGCGATGCTGACCGTTATTCTAGTGGCGGTATGGGGGGCGATAGGCAACTATATGCTATTGTTTCTGGCGGGCTTGCAGAACATCCCGCGCGATTTGTACGAGAGCGCCGCAATGGACGGGGCGAACGCTGTGCAGCGGTTTCGGCATATTACGGTGCCTATGCTCGGGCCGGTTATGCAGGTCATTATTATGCTGGCGATCATCGCGTCGCTCAAAGGTTACGAAAGCATCATGGTCATGACGGAAGGCGGTCCGATCGGCAAGACGGAAGTCATGTACCTGTACCTATATAAACTTTTATTCCCCGTATCCACCGGGTCCCCGGTAGAGCAGCAGATCGGCTACGGAAGCGCCGTCGGCTTTGCTACCGCGCTTATCGTAGGGGCGATCACTCTCTTGTATTCCTATCTTAGCAGGAAAATGAACCGCGTATTCTAGGAGGCTGGAACGACATGAACCAACAATCGGCAACAATGGGCAAGCCTCCTTGGCGTTGGGCGGCGCGGCTTTCTGTCGGGGCATTTCTGCTTGCCGCCACGGTGTTTACGCTGTTTCCGCTGGTAATGATGCTTGCCGGATCTCTCAAGAGCAACGCCGAACTGATGGGCGGTACGTCGTTGCTGCCTGAGAAATGGCAATTTTCCAATTATACGGAAGCCTGGCGGCAGACGAATTTTGCCCGCTTTACCTGGAACAGCACCTTCCTGAGCGTCATGTCTACGATCGGCACTCTGCTGGTTGCGGCCATGGCGGCCTATGCGACCGATCGGCGCGATTTTCCCGGGAAACGTCTGTACATTGCCGTTCAGGCGGCTACGCTGTTTATTTCCGTAGGGGCGGTCGTGCTCCGGCCGCAATACGATCTGATGGTCAAGCTGCATCTCAACACGTCGCTGTGGGGCGTCATTTTGATTCTGATCAGCGCGCACGCGAGCACTTATTTTATTTTGGCGGGCTTCTTGAAAGCAATTCCCCGCGAGCTTGACGAAGCGGCCATGATCGACGGCTCCGGCTTTATCCGGACGTTCTTCAAGTTGATTCTGCCTCTGCTCGCGCCGGGGCTTGGCGTATCCGGTCTGTTTGCTTTCCGCCATGGCTGGAACGAATACATCCTGCCTCTTGTTTTTACGATGACCAATCCCGAGCTTCAGACGCTGACGGTAGGACTGGCGAATCTTCGCTACGGATCGTCGGCGGCGATGCAGACGCATCTGATGCTTGCCGGCGCGTGTCTGTCCGTGCTCCCGATGCTGCTCGTCTATTTCGCCGCTAACAAATCGTTTATGCAGATGACCGCGGGTTCCTTGAAAGGATAATCTGCAACCGGAACAAGATCAATAATCAGGAGGACAAGAGACGATGAATAAATTCGCAATAGGAGCGCTGACGTCCAGCCCTGTTATCGCCCGTCATCCGCACAATCCGGTGCTTGCGCCTAAGGACGTGCCTTACGGTCCGGCCATGGTGTTCAACGCCGGCGTCGCCAAGATGCAGGGCAAATATGTGATGGTGTTCCGCAACGATTACGGCGATCCCGAGAAGGGGACGATCGAGCCTCACGGCACGACCAATCTGGGACTCGCATACAGCGATGACGGCGTTCATTGGGAGCCGCAAGCGGCTCCTTGTTGGATGTGGAACGACGAAGAGGTCGTCCGCGTGTACGACCCCCGCCTTACAGTGATAGATGGACGCTGCTATGTATGTTTTGCCGTGGATACGAAGCACGGTCTTCGCGGCGGCATTGCTGTGACGGACGATTTCTCGGCATTCGAGGTGCTCAGCCTATCCGTGCCGGACAATCGCAATATGGTGCTGTTCCCGGAGCGGATCGGGGGGCAATACGTTCGTCTCGAGCGGCCGATGCCGGTATACAGCCACGGCGGGGTCGATCGCTTCGACATGTGGATCGGCGATTCGCCCGATTTGAAATATTGGGGCGGCTCCAAGCTGCTGCTCTCCGTGGAGCAGGTCCCTTTCGCCAACGATAAAGTCGGGCCCGGAGCGCCTCCGGTCAGAACGGATAAGGGCTATCTGACGACGTTTCATGCGGTGGACCTAGACCGCAGCCGCGGCAAGAACGGGTGGGAGGACCGCTGGCAGAAGCGCTATACAGCCGGAATCATGCTGCTCGACAAAGAGGATCCCAGCAGGATTCTAGGCATGTCCAGGACGCCGCTTATCGCTCCGGAGGCTCCGTACGAGATTGGGGGAGGCTTTCGCAACGACGTCGTATTCCCCGGCGGCATGATTCTGGAGGAATCCGGCGAGGTGAAAATCTATTACGGCTCGGCCGACACGGTGGAATGCATGGCTACCGCCCATGTCGACGACTTGCTGAAGCTTTGTCTGGAAGGGGGGCGGTGAGATGAGCGCTGCGACTTCGTTCGTCACTGTGCCGCAAGCGTCGGTTCCCATATCGCGAGAAGTCGATGTGCTCGTAGTCGGCGGAGGCGCTTCAGGCATTGCCGCCGCCATAAGCGCTGCGCGGAACGGGGCAACAACGCTGCTGATCGAGCAGCGGGGATTTCTCGGAGGCATGGGCACCGTGGCGCTCGTTCCGGCGTTCTGCCCGTTTACGGACAAGGAAAAGCCGATTATTCGCGGCATCGGCCTGGAGCTGATGGAACGAATGAAGCGGGCGTGCTCGGAGGAATATATCCGGGAATATGAACGTCAATTGGATTGGGTTCCAATCGACCCGGAAGCGCTCAAGCGGGTATACGACGACGCGGCGTTGGAGGCCGGGGTGGAACTTCTGTACCATACGTTCGTCAGCGAAACGATCCTGTCGGAGGACGGTCGGCGCGTAGACGGCGTCATTATCGCGAACAAAAGCGGCCGGTCGTGCGTGAAAAGCCGCTTCGTCATCGACGCGACCGGAGACGCCGACATCGCCGCCATATCGGGCGCGCCGTTCCAGAAAGGCGGGGATGAGGGAGAATTGCAGCCTGGAAGCATGTGTTATCTGCTCGCGAATGTCGATCGCAAGCGATTCGCCCGGTTTGTGGAGGAGAGCGGCGATACCGGGCAGCTTCATCGCACGGTCGAAAGAGCGATCGCGGAAGGATCGTTGCCGGAAGGACGCAAATCGATCTCCGGACTGGCATGGGTGAGCGATTATTTGGTCGGCGTCAACTTCGGTCACGTATTTGGAGTGGACGGAACGAAGGCCGAGGATTTGACGCGCGGAGCGATTGAGGGCCGCAGGCTCGCGGAGCGCCAGCTGCGCTTCTTCCGCAGCTACGTTCCGGGCTTCGAACGCGCGCATATGGTCGCCAGCGGCGAGCAGCTCGGGATTCGGGAGACTCGCCGAATTCAGGGGGATTACGTGCTGACCGCGGAGGATTTCATGCAAGCGCGCGCGTTTCCGGACGATATTGCGAGGAACGCTTATTATATCGACATTCATATGGCCACGAGCCAAGGCGCCATGCATTTTACACATCTTCCGCCCGGTCAATCCCACGGCGTGCCCTATCGGGTGCTTCTTCCGGTCGGTATAGACAATATGTGGGTACCGGGACGCGCGGCTTCTTCGGATCGCGCGGTGCAAGGCTCGCTGCGGGTCATGCCCAACTGCTTTGCGATGGGCCAGGCTTCGGGGACTGCGGCGGCTATGGCGCTGAAGATCAAGGGAAGTACGAGGGATGTGCCGATATCGGCACTCCAAGCTAAGCTGCTGCAGCAAGGAGCTTGGTTGGGAGAGAGCTTCGCTGCGGCTGCGGAGAGCCATTTTCAAGAAGGGGGAAAGAAAAAGGGGGATCGCCCATGAAACGGATTTCATTAACGGAGGAAATGGGTTCAAGGGGCGGTATCGGTGGAGCGGCGTGAAAACGGATTAAAGCTTTGGCGCATTCCATATGTCGATTACGAGCTGTATCCTCCGGAAGGCATCGGCGGTAAAGCGGAAATAACCGCAGGCGTGCGCCTGCGGTTTTGCACGGACTCGCGTCGTGTCGTGCTATGCTTCGAACCGATCTCGCAGACTGCCCGCATCGATTGTTCGGTAAACGGGGAGTTGGCCGAAGCGGGGACGGCGGTAGTCGAAGCAGGTTCCGCAACGGTCGCCGCCGAAAGCCCGTCGCGGACATGGCCCGCCATCGCCGCCGCAGCGTCGGGGTTCCTTTTGACAGTGGGCATGATTCGGGAGCAGATCGAAGAGGTCGTCGACACGATGCGAAGCCGCGGCGATAGGAACCTGCATTACCGGAACGGTCTGACCTGGTTCGGGGAGGCCGATGCATCGATGCTGCCGGACGGTCTTCATCCCGACGCCGCCGGCTGCAAGCTCATGGGCGACAGATTCGCCGAAAGGGTGCTGGCCGGTGTCCGTAGGGGGCGTTAGCTGTCAACCGTCCCCTATTACTCCTCCATTAAAGCTTCCCAAACCTGATAAACCTCGTCCAACTCCGTTCGCTTGGTCTCCGTTTCCGTCTGCTTTTCTCTGAGCAGCATATAATTGGTCGCCATTTCGGGAGAAGCCATCTGCTCTTCCAGGCTGGCGATTTCGCTTTCCAGTCGGGCAATATCCGCTTCGGCCTGCTCGCGCTTGCGCGCTTTCGCCCGATCCTCTCGCTTGGCCTGCTTCTCGGCTTCATAGCTGGTCACCGCCGTTTCGGACGGGGAGGAGTCGGCGCCGCTGTCGCGATTTGTCTCTTCCCATTCCGCCATTTGCTGTTTTTTGGCGATCATTTCGTCATAATTCCCCAGGAAATGTTCCGCTCCGTTCGCGGACATTTCTACGACCCGATCGGCGATTCGATTCAGAAAATAGCGGTCGTGGGAGACGAAGACAAGCGTACCGTCATATTCCTCTAGCGCGGCTTCCAACACTTCGCGGCTCATTAAGTCGAGATGGTTGGTCGGCTCGTCGAGCAGCATCACATTCGCCTTCATCAGCATCAGCTTCGACAGCGCTACACGCGCTCGCTCGCCCCCGCTTAAGGAGCTGATCTTCTTGCGCACGTCCTCGCCGCTAAACAGAAAATTGCCCAGCACGGTGCGGATTTCCGCTTCCGGAAGATGCGTATAAGAGCTCCACACTTCCTCGAGTACGGTATTGGCCGGATTAAGCCCCCGCTGCTCCTGGTCGTAATAGCCGAGAGAGATGCCGACGCCCCATTCGATCGCGCCGTCCCGCAGCGGCAGCTGGTCCGTCAGCGCTCGAAGCAGAGTCGTCTTGCCGACGCCGTTGGGGCCGAGCAGCGCGACGCGCTCCCCGCGCTTCACCTCGAACGAGACGTTGCGGAACAGCGGCGACATCTCCGCATTCGGCGCCGCGGAGCAACGAATGAGCCGCAGCACTTCCTTGCCGCTGCGGCGCTCGGTCGAGAACGAGAAGCTCGCCTGCTTAAGCGCGTTTGGCTTCTCTAGCCGTTCGATCCGTTCAAGCGCATTGCGCCTACTCTGGGCGCGCCTTGTCGTCGAAGCTCTTACGATGTTCTTTTGGATGAAATCCTCCATCCGGGAAATTTCTTTGCGCTGCTGCTCGTACAGCTTCAACTGCTGAGCGAACGCTGCGGCTTTCAAATCCATAAACCGGCTGTAATTGCCCGTGTATCTCGTCGCCTGGTGGCGCTCGATCTCGACGATGGACGTTACCGTCGCATCGAGAAAATAGCGGTCATGGGAGACGATGACCATCGCCCCCGCATAAGATCGCAAATACTGCTCGAGCCAGGTTAGCGTCTGAATGTCGAGGTGGTTGGTCGGCTCGTCGAGCAGCAGCAGCTCGGGCTGGACGAGCAGCAGCCGCGCCAGCGCCAGACGGGTTCGCTGCCCTCCGCTTAAGGAAGCGACCTCGGTGTCCGGCGCGAAATCGCCAAAGCCCATGCCGTGCAGAACGCTGCGCACGCGGTTGTTCATCTCGTAGCCGCCGTTCTCGCGGAATTTCTCGCTGATGTCCGCATACTGTGCGAGCAGCGCTTCGTAGCGCTCGGAGTTGTCCAGTTCGCTCGGATCGGCGATGCGAGCCTCCAATTGCTGCAGCGCTTTTTCTTGCTCCAGCAAGGGGCCGAAGGCGGAATTCATCTCTTCCTGAATCGTGCGGTGCCCTTGCAACCCGCCGTTCTGCGCCAAATATCCGATTTTAAGCTCCCGCGGCTTCGATACCGAGCCGGTGTCCGGAACGATCTCTCCCGCGAGCACTCGCAGGAAGGTAGATTTGCCCGCGCCATTGACTCCGACGAGCCCAACTCGGTCGCGTTCGTTGATCTGCAGCGAGATGCCTTCCAGCACAGGAGTCACGCCGTAATGTTTGGTAATGCCAGATGCTTGAAGAAGCAAGAGGAATCCCTCCGATAAGTCTTGTTGAACACACCTTCAAGTGTACCGTAAACTTGCCGGAAAAGTCCAAGCGTTATCCTTTGGCGAAAACAGACATTCAATGTTAGAATGAAAATAGAGTTTTCATAGATTTTCGAAAGCAGGGTTTCGTTCATGGAAAATAGAGCGGCTGGCGCCGTTAAAGACGAATGGCGCCGGCGGATGGCGGAGGTACGGGACAGGCTGTCGCAAGCCGAACGGGATCGCATGTCCGCGAAGCTGTGCGCTCTGCTGGAAAGCGGAGCGCTATCCCCGTTAAGACGGGAGTATGGCCGCCCGCTTGGCGTATGCGCCTATGCTCCGTTTCGATCCGAAGCGTCGCCGCTGCCGCTCGTAGAGGCCTGTCTGAACGCTGGCGATCGGGTATACGCGACGCGAATGAGGACGGACGGAGAAGGGCTTGAGCTGCGCGAGCTCGGCGGTCTGTCGGATTGGATTGCGGGGAAATGGGGAGTGCCGGAGCCTGATCCCCTGCGCTCGCCGTTGATGGAGGCTGCCGCTCCCCTTGATCTTGTGCTTGTTCCCGGAATCGCATTTAACGCGACCGGCGGAAGACTCGGATACGGCGGAGGCTATTACGACCGTCTGTATGCGGAGAGGCGGCGCGAGACGCAAGCCGGAACGCTGTGGATCGGGTTTGCCTATTCCGCGCAAATCATCGAGGAAGCTTTGCCGTCGGAAGCCCACGATCTCGAGTTGGACGGGCTGGCCACGGATGAAGGCATAGTATGGTTCGGCAGGAGGGATTCGTAATGGCGCAGGCGGATGAGCGGCTGACTCATTTTAACGAGCAAGGAAGAGCCCGCATGGTAGATGTTTCGGACAAAGCCGATACGGTCAGGACCGCGATAGCGGAAGGCCGGGTCAAGATGGCGCCCGAGACGCTTCGCAGAATTCGCGAACGTTCGGTTGCCAAGGGCGACGTGCTTGCCGTAGCGCAGATCGCAGGCATACAGGCGGCGAAGCGGACGTCAGACTGGATTCCGATGTGCCATCCTCTTCCGTTGACCGGCGTAGACGTTCGTTTCGAAGACAACGGCGAGGATACGCTGACGATTACGGCTGAAGTAAAGACGACCGGGAAGACGGGAGTGGAGATGGAGGCGTTAACCGCCGTTTCCGCGGCCGCGCTGACCGTTTACGATATGTGCAAAGCGCTGCAGAAGGATATGGTCGTCGAGTCTGTGGCGTTGCTCAGCAAGACGGGCGGCAAGAGCGGCGACTATGTCCGTTCGGCGGAATAAAAAAAGACAGATTTAGCGATTAGGGGACGGAGGGATGGAGCTATGCGTTGGAAGGTGGCCTTGTTGACGGCTAGCGATAAAGGCGCTAGAGGGGAACGCGAGGACACGAGCGCGCAGGTCATTCGCGAGTTGATCGAGGAGGAACTGCACGGGGATATCGTCGATTATCGGATCGTTCCGGACGAGCAGGATGAAATTCGCGCTGCGCTGATCGAGATGGCCGATTATTTTCAAGCGGATTTGATTCTGACTACAGGCGGTACGGGTCTCGCCTATCGCGATGTTACGCCGGAGGCGACGATCCGGGTAGCGGAACGCATCGTTCCCGGCATACCGGAAGCGATGCGCGCGGCCGTGTCCCAGCGTTCGCGGTACGCTGCTCTGTTTCGCGGAGTGTGCGCGATTCGCGGCCGCACGTTGATCTTGAATCTTCCGGGCGAACCGCGGGGCGTTCACGAGCATCTGATGGCTGTGATGGATTTGCTTCCGGAAGCGCTCGACCAGGTCAAGGGAATGCGGGGAGAATTGGAAGAATGACGCCGCCGGAGCGCAGCCGGAATGACGGGACGACTCTCATCGGCTCGTCGAGGCTGAGGGAGGTCAAGGTCGAGGACGCCGTCGGCATGGTGCTGGCCCACGATCTGACGCAGATTGTTCCCGGACAGTTCAAGGGACGGCTCTTTCGCAAAGGACATGTGGTCACTTCGGAGGATTTGCCGCGGCTGAAGGATATCGGCAAGGAGCATCTCTATACGATCGAGCTGGCGGACGCCGATCTGCATGAGGACGACGCGGCGGTGCGGATGGCGCGGGCGCTCAGCGGAGATTACGTCGCTTACGGAGAGCCGGCGGAAGGCAAAGCGAGCCTGAAGTCGACCGCGCACGGGCTCGCTTTCATCGACCGCGAGGCGGTGGACGAGATCAACCGTCTGGGCGATATTGCGCTCGCGACCGTCGTCGACCGGCGCGTCGTGCGTACGGGGGAGGCTTTGGCGGCGACGCGGGTCATTCCGCTGATCGTCCCGAAGCTTAAGATCGAGGCGGTTGAGGACATCGTTAGTGCTTATCGCGCTGCGCACGGAATCGCTCCGATCGGCGTAAGACCTTTTCGCCGGATGACGGCCGGGCTGTTGACGACGGGAAGCGAGGTATATTCCGGGCGCATCCAGGACAAGTTCGGCCCCGCCGTTTCGGCCAAGCTTGCGGAGTTCGGCTCTGAGGTCGTCGAGCAGCGATTCGCGCCGGACGACCGTCATACAATTGTCAATGAAATTCACTATTTAAGGAAACAAGGGTATGATATGATACTTGTAACTGGCGGTATGTCGGTAGACCCCGACGACCGCACGCCGGGAGCGATCGCGGAAGCCGGAGCCGACATTGTCAGCTACGGAACGCCTATGCTTCCGGGTTCGATGCTGTTGTTCGGTTATTTGCAAGGCGTGCCGATCTTCGGATTGCCCGGCTGCGTCATGCATGATCCTTACACTTCGTTTGACGTTTTATTATCCAGAGTTTTGGCTGGAGATACGATAGCGAGAGAGGATATCGTCGGGATGGGATACGGCGGTCTTCATCGCAGCTGAGCATTCGCACGACTTACATCCGAGAGGAGGTTTTTGCACATGTCAGGCATTGGAGCATCAGGCATTATTTTGCTCGTTCTGATCGCGCTGCTGCTGTTCGGCCCGAACAAGCTGCCGGAGCTGGGCCGCGCTTTCGGCCGCACGCTTCGCGAGTTCAAGAAGGGCGCGAACGATCTGATGGACGATCCGAAGGATCGGGGAGCGCAAAGGGTGGACGTATCCTCCGAAGAGACGGACAAGCCCAAGGCGGATCGTCGTCTCCCCGAATAATCGGGACGGACTGGAACATGGATAGGGGCTGTCCCTCGGCGCAGATGTAAGATTTGCGGAAGGGGCAGCCCCGTTGCTGTATGGAGGCGAAGACAAGCAATGAAAGATAAGGCCGCTGAGAAGCGGGACTCAGAGTGGATGCCGCTGACGGAACATTTGGGCGAACTGCGCAAAAGACTGATCTATTGCCTGATCGTATTCGTCATCGGGCTGGTTGGGGGCCTGTTCGGCTCGCAGCCGCTGTTCGATTATTTGGTCGCGGCTGCGCCGATAGACAATTTGGATCTTCATGCTTTCTCCCCGTGGGATGCGATCGGCCTCTACATGAAATTCGCGATTCTGATTTCCTTCATCATCGCGATTCCTTTTGCGATGTACCAGCTTTGGGCATTCGTGCGTCCGGCTCTAGGGCCCAAGGAGCAGAGAGCGACGCTGCAGTTCGTACCGGGAGCGCTGGTGATGTTTCTCATCGGCCTCGCGTTTTCTTATTTTGTCGTGTTTCCGATGGCTTTCCTGTTTACCGAGAAGGTGACGGGCAATCTCGGATTGGAGCAAACCTACGGCGTGACGCAGTATTTTGCGTTTCTGTTCAACATTTTACTGCCGATCTCTTTGCTGTTCGAGCTGCCGCTGCTCATTTTGTTCCTGACGAGAATCGGGATCTTGAATCCGACGATGCTGAGAAAAATGCGCAAGCTCGCCTGGTTTATTCTGATTTTCATCGGTGTGCTGGTCACTCCGCCCGACGTCGTGTCGGATTTGCTCGTCGCCGTTCCGCTGATTTTGCTGTATGAATTTAGCGTTCTCCTGTCCTCGATGGCTTACGGAAAACGAGTGAAAGCGCAGCAGCAGCGGGAATCGGAGTGGGAGCGGGACGAATAGGAAAAAGAGCCCGGGCCTTGCAGGACTCCCGAATTAATCTAATCTGCCGAACAAGAAGCAAAAAGTGTCATTTTTCGATACTCCAAACGGAGTAATTATGATACACTGTTTCAAGTAAGTGCTTACATGGTTAGAATGTCGGGAGGGACAAGAATGCGGGATATGACTTTGGGACGAAAATTAACGATTGGCTATGCTGCAATGGTAGTTCTTCTGGCGGCCGGATTCATGCTGCTGCTGGCGGGAACGGATTTGACGAGCCATTCGGGCACGTTCATCATGATTATCGTCATTTTCTTGTTGATCATCGTTGCGGGAGGCTGGGGCCTGAAATGGCTGACCGGCAACCTTACGGCCGCAATCGGCAACGTGACGGCAACGCTCAGGAACATTGCTTCTTCGGGCGGGGATTTGACGAGGCGCATACATATTCAGTCCACCGATGAGATGGGAGATTTGGCGAACGCTGCGAACCAGATGCTGGACGGCCTTCAGAAGATGATGAAGGAACTGAAGGACAGCACGGCGGAGCTGGCGGCTTCGGCCATTCTGCTCAAGCAAGGCACGGAAGAGAACGCGCGTGTCAGCAGCGAGGTGTCCAAAGCCGTGGAGCGGGTAGCTTCCGGATCGGAGACGCAGGTCGCGCAGACGCAGGAAATTTCCGCAACGATGCAGGAGACGTTGGACGGTCTGAGCCAGATGGCAGGGACGACTACCACAGTCTCAGATGCTGCGCAGACGACCGTTAAGCGTGCCGCTGCAGGCTCCGAGCTGCTGCAGTCGACCTCTACGGAGATCGATCAAGTGGGCAAGGCGTTCCGTTCGCTGCAGGAAGTCGTCAGAGGGCTGAACCATAAATCGGAGCAAGTTCGCGAGGTTATCGGCTATATTTCCGAAGTCGCCAATCAGACGAACCTGCTGGCGCTTAACGCCGCGATCGAGGCTGCGCGCGCCGGGGAGCATGGACGGGGCTTTGCGGTCGTTGCGAGCGAAATCCGCAAGCTCGCGGACCAGACACAGCAATCTGCCGTGCAGATCGGCGATACAATCGGAACGATGTCGGGCGACATCGTGCAAGTCGCTACGATGTTCGAGCAGAGCGCGGGCCAGGTGTTCGCGGCTGTGGAAGGCATGCAGAACGCGGAAGAGACGTTCCGCGACATTGTAGACCATGTCGGACAGCTCAGCTCCAACATTACGGAGGTCGCAGCCTCTGTGGAGCAGATGTCCGCCGGCGGCTCCAACGTCGTTCGTTCCATTCAGGATATCTCCCGGATTACAGAGGAGACGGCTTCCTTCACGGAGCAAGTATCCGCAATGACGGAGGAGCAGCTGTCTTCGACAGACGAGATGGCGCGAACGGCCGATAACCTGAGCTCGATGGCATCCCGCCTGAAAGGCTTGGTCGGCAATTTCAAGGCGTGAGCAGCTAGCTTGGTACCGGGAACAATAGAGGGTTTGATGGGGCTATCCCATAAGCAGAGTTGCTTGAAATGATCGATAAACAAAGATAGGGGTATATACCTCCTGTAGACTGCCTCATACGCTCCTGAAATCCCCTTTTCACGGGTTTCCCCATTCAGATTTCAGGAGCGTATAGCAGCGGAAGGAGGTATATACCC